>Ga0208300_100005_pt1 | contig 620627 bp, 619 predicted proteins | sample 23_taG_FD_184096 | JGI IMG/M metagenome (GOLD analysis project Ga0208300, IMG submission 184096) | Marine viral communities from Cariaco Basin, Caribbean Sea - 23_WHOI_OMZ (SPAdes) (version 2) | ecosystem: Environmental > Aquatic > Marine > Oceanic | place: Caribbean Sea: Cariaco Basin...
AAAAGATGTATTAACTCCTATTTCATTAAACTACTCAAATTATATAACTAGCTTTGATTCTAGTTTATTAATAAGTGAAATTGACTCTGAGTTGTTTGAGTATTGGATTGAAGATATCGCATTATAAAGGAAGATAATATGAAAAAAAGTTTAATATTAGCAAATGTTTTATTAGGTAGCACAATTTTATTCACTGGTTGTGGTGGAGGTGGAGGTGGTGGCCCTCTAAGTAGCCTTAGTAAAATCTCAGGAGTTGTTTCTGATGGACCAATTGAAAATGCAAGAGTATTTTTAGATATTGATAATGATGGGGTATATGATGTAGGGGAACCATTTGATATTACTGATGAAAATGGAGCCTATGAGATATCTTACGTTCTAAAACCTGGACTAGAGTATATGTTAATAGCAGAAGGTGATTCTACTAATTTAGGTACTTCAGATGATATAGATAACCTTGGTACACCCTTAGACTTTAAAATGTTTTTAACTGTAGAGGCTACGGGAGATACAGACACTACATCTATTGTTGGTAAAACCTATACAAAAAACGTGACACCTTTAACATTTAAAAGATATTTAGAGGATTTAAAAACTGAAGATTCAAATCTTCCAATCTTTGATGAAAATGATAATACATATACAGATTTAAATCAATTAGTTAATAGTACTTCAACAGATCAAGTCTCTTTATTCCAAAGCTATATACTTAATAATACAGATAACTCTGTAGCAGTTGTATCAAACACTGTATCAACAAAAAATACAACAAAACTAAATAACTCTGCTACAAGCGAATATATATATACTCTTCCTGATAATATAACAGCATTAAGCAATCTAAAAACCTCATTAATAGAGGGTGATTTAGTAAATAATATCATTGGTATTACTCCCTTAATCGATACTAAAATTGCATTCCAAATTATGAATAGTTATAATAATTCAAATAGTGTGACAATAGATCAAAATGGAGTTAATGCAACAATTACCTATACAAAAAAAGATGATATTGTTACAGCAGTATTTAAAGAGAATGTAAGCACTTCAAGTGTTACAGCAGAGTATGAAGGTACAGTGATTTTTACAAATACAAATAATGTATCAACTCTTTTAAGTGCAAACTATACTCAAGAGCACTCTGAAACAAGTAATTTAAATGTAACAAATAGTGTAAATGGTATTATTGAATTAACACAAGCAAATACTGATTATACATTAAACTTCAATAATGGTAGTTTTATCATGAATACTCCACTTTATGGTGATGTAGATGGAGAGGTTTCAATAAAAGATGCAACAGCTGCTGTACCTTATAGTTCTGATGTAAATAATAATACAATTGTTTCAAATACAACCACTTACACAGTTAAAACAAAAGAGGAGCCTGTAAAAATAAGTGCTTTATACCCTGCAAGTTTAGTTGGAACATGGACAGGTAGTTTAACAAATAGTTGTACCCAAACTGCAAGCTCTATGACCCTAAGTGTACCTGATGAATTTACTGGTTCATGGCAAGCACAATCAACAAATAATAGTACTAACACTACTTATGGAACAACGCTAACAGTATCTGGTTCATCAATTACATTTACTGATTCTATTACAACTAATAGAACATGGTCAACTGGAACAATTGGAAGCTCTCAAATAACTGGTTCATGGACTGATAATGTAAATAGTTGTACAGGTTCTTATACTCTAAGTAAACAAGGTTCTAATTAAGATTATGAAGTTAAGCAAAATATTACTGGGAATTTTTATAAGTGTTGTAGTTGTAAATGCACAAAAATTAGAAAAAGATCTTTCTAAAGAGCCTGAGACACAAACCTCAAAGAGCAATATTGTTGAATTAAGTTTAAATAGCTTAATTCAAGAAGTGGTAAGAAAAAACTCAAGAGGTTTGGTTGAGCTTATAAATGTTAAAAGCAAAGAGAATGAAGTTACATCTGAAGAGAAAATATTTGAACCTACCTTCAGTGCATCTGCAACCTTTTCAAGACAAAAGTCAAAAACTGGGCCAGAAGACTCATATTTCTCTACTCTATCAGCAACAGGTGGAGTATATGAATCAAAAACTCAAAACTACGAAGCAGGATTAAGTGGTCTAATGCCAACTGGTGGAACATGGGAATTAAAACTTATAAAAAACAATCTAAACAGTAATGTTATTGAAAATCAATACTCACCTAAAGATACTGAGTATAGAAACTATTTAAAACTATCAATAGAACAACCCCTTTTAAAAAATGCTGGATATGATATTACAACTATCAAACATAAATTAGCTCAAGTAAATAAAGATATCAGTGAAGATGAATATAACAAAATACTAACTGAACTTGTTGGGGTAACAATCCAAAGCTATTGGCAATTTTATGGGATGCAAAAAACTTTAGAAAGCTGGAAAGAGCTTATAAAAGTAACAGAAAAAAACCTAATCAATATCAAAGACTTGGCAAATAGTGGTAAAATCCCTGAAACAGAGGTTTTAGATATCGAAAATAGATTATATCTATTGAAACTTCAAGAGATAGAAGCTGAAGATAAACTAATAGAAAAAAGAAGTCAAATTTTTACTCTTCTAAATATCTCTGCATCTAGAAACCCTAATCTTGAGTTTAAGCTAATAGAAGATATCAATACCCAAACAAAAATCCCTAGCTTAAAAGATAGTCTAGAACAAGCCTTGTCAAATTGGTCAGAATATAATATTTCAAAAAAGAAGTTACAACTAGAGACTATAAATAGAGAATATTTAGACAATCAAATCTTACCTGACTTAAAACTAAAAGCAGATATCACAAATCAATCATTAAGCTATGATGATAGTTCTGCCTTTAAAGATATAAGTTCTGATGCTTACCAAGCGTGGAATCTAGGAGTTGTATTTTCAATGCCTATTTTTGGTAATGAAAGATTTCAAGGCTATATAGAGAACTCAAAACTCAATGTATTAAAAGCAAAACTTGAACTAAACTCTTTAGAGAAAAACTTAGATAATAGTTTACATACTCGTATAGAAAAACTAAAAAGTACAAAAAAACAAATGGAGTTATTTAGAAAAGGTCTAAAAATAAAAAAACACCTTCTTGAGATTGAAAATGAAAAACTTCTATTTGGTAAAACAAGTGTAAAAGATTTGTTAGAAGAAGAGGAACAATATATTGATTATGAAAGAAAAATGTATGAAAGGTTAATTGAGTGGAAAACCGCTGAAGCAACATTGCAAAAAGCTATGGGAACACTTCTTGAAACTTACAATATCAATATAAATCTCAATAACTTAGAAGATAAAGTATTTAAAGATTCTATGTCAAACAAAACAAATTTTAATAAGGGATTGAATGAAACTATTTATTAGCCTTGTGTTTGCAGTAACTATATTTTCTACATATGTTAGTGCATTGGAAGTTACAGGTATTGTATTACCTAAACACCATTTAAAACTAACTCTTCCAATAGATGGTAAGATATTAAAGATCTATTTAGAAGAGGGAGATAAAGTAAAAAAAGATGAAAAGATTTTGAAACTTGATGACTCTTTGCAAATATTAGATACAAAAAGAAAAAAAATGGTCTATCAAGATCGTTCTCAATATAACTCTTTGAAAAAAAATGAGAAACTATTAAAAGAGATGTTAGAGTCTACAAAAGCAGTTTACACAAAAACAAAATCAGTAAGTAAAGATGAGTTGATGTCTTTAGAGATAAGGTATCACGATTTATTAGGTCAAAAATTAGCTACTCAACAAAAAAAACTAATAGAAGAGCTTGATTATAAAATGTCAAAAAACATCCTAGATAGCCATAGATTAACCTCCCCTATAGATGGTGTTATTACAAAAATAAGTTTTGATATAGGAGAGTGGGTAAAAAGTGGTGAAACTATTGTTGAAGTTGTAGATTACCAAAAATGTTTTGTTGAGTTTAATATAGAACAAAAGTATGCCCAAGAGCTTAATCTTGGTAAAACCCTTCCTGTTAAAATCAAAAATGGTAACAAACTAATTCAAAAAGAGACTAAGGTAGTATTTATCTCTCCAATTGCAGATAAATCTAGTTCATTAGTTAGAGTAAAAACCGAATTGGATAATAAAGATTTATCTATAGTACCTGGATTATCAGCATTAATCCCTTTTAATGCAAAAGTAGAAGAAGCTAAAAATAGTGAAATATCATATACATTAGATTCAATAGCACCCTTAAATAAAGAGTAAATTTTTTATGAATAATATTGTATCTAACAGTACAGATGTTCTAGTTGTATTAAATAATATCAAAGCTCTTAGAACCTTTACAGGGGAAGAGAAAGAGTTTTGGAACCATTATTTAAATAATTTACTTATAATCAGTAAGTCACCATATGCATTAGTATTAGAGCTATTTGAAGAAAACTATATTCAAAAAGATCTAATTAATAATACAAATCTAGATTCGATTACAGAAGAGATTACAAAAAAAGTTCTTATAAATGGTGGGAAAACTTTACAAAACTCATACTCTTATGAACCTACTAATTTCAAAATTGAAAAAATTTCTCAGCCTTATATTTTATCTTTTAAAGTTGATACTTTAGAAAAAAGTGCAATTATTATTTCAGTTATTACAGATAGAGCGAATGCGCAACAATTTAATGAGATTGTTGTTAGATCTCAACTTATTAGTGATGTTTATTTAAACTATTCACTTTTTAATAAGAAAGCCTCTACTACACAACTTCAGACACAAGATAACTCTTCTAATTCTTTAGCTGATAATAGAGGATATGAAGTCCTAGAATTATTAAATTTAATTAAAGATGAAAAAAAGTTTCTTTTAGCGTGTATGAAACTAGTTAATGAATTATCTTTAAAATTTGATTGTTCTAGAGTTAGTATTGGATGGAAGACAGATGAATACATAAATTTAATTGCAATATCCCATTTAGAGAAATTTGATAAAAAAAGTGAGATTGTAAAGAAACTACAAAATGTATACGAAGAGTGTGCTGATCAAGAAAAAACAATCAACTTTTCAACAGAGCATAAAAATCTAGTAACAAAAGCTCATGATGATTACTCTCGTATAAACTCCCTTGTTGATATAATATCTATACCTATCAAACTTGAAGATGAGATTCTTGGGGTCTTAACTCTTGAAAAAATAGATAAAGATTTTGAAGAGAAAGATATTATTTTATTAAAACTATGTAGTTCTCAACTTACTATATGGCTACACGATTTACAACAAAAAGATAGATGGATTGGTAAAAAACTCTTAGATGCAGGGAAAAAAAGATTAAAAGAGTTTCTTGGAAGTGATAACACTCTACTAAAATTTTTTAGTATTATAATTACCCTACTACTACTTTATTCAGTATTTTTTAAATGGGAATACAAGATTGAAGTTACAGCAACATTAGATACAGATAATATCGCTTATATACAAGCTCCATACGATAGTTACATAAAAAATGTTAACTACTATCCAGGGGATGAAGTTGAAAAAGGTAAAACTCTAATCGAATTAGATGAAGAGGAACTACTTTTAAAACAGTTAGAGATGGAAGCAGATGTAATTAGATATAGTAGGGAAGCAGAGAAAGCAAGAGCAAATAATGAACTAGCAGATATGAATATAGCCATAGCAAAAGTTGTTCAGGCAAATGCCTCTTTGAAAAAAGTAGAATACTTTTTAAATCAATCAAAAATCAAATCTCCTTTTAATGGAGTAATAATAGAAGGTGACAAAAAAGAGCTAATCTCAGCACCAGTTTCAAAAGGGGATATCTTACTTAAGATTGCAAACTCTGCAGATATTTTTATAAGATTTAAAATTAGTGAAAAGTATATTGATGAGATCGATTTAAACGATAAAGGTGAATTAAAACTTTTAAGTAGACCAGAGCTTTATTTCCCTATAAAAGTGACAAATATAGTTCCAACAGCACAAGTTGATGGAAACAATGGAAATATATTTATGCTAAAAGCTAAAACCTTAGCTCCTATAGAATCTTGGTGGAGACCAGGGATGAGTGGTGTTGCAAAAATAAATGTAGGAGAGAGAAGAGTTATTTGGATAATTACCCATAAAACGATTGATTTTATTAGAATGTATTTTTGGTTGTAGTATATGAGTGATAACCTATATAGTGAATCTTGGCATATTGTATCAGAACTAAAAGTTTCTTTACTCAATAGTATTGATATACATAAACAATATTATAGAGGAAAAACTTGGTATGTTTTAAATGATAAATATAGCAGTAAGTTTTTCAAAGTTACCCCTGAAGCATATAAGTTTTTATCTAAACTAACTATAGAAAAAAGTGTTGAAGAGATATGGCATGAATATATAAAACTATTCCCTGATATAGCCCCTACTCAAGATGAGATTGTAAATCTATTATCCCAACTACATGGTAATGATCTTTTATATTTTAAGCATCGAGCAGATAGTGAAAATATGTTTAAAAGAGTTGTTGAAAATAAAAATAAAGAGATTAAAGGGAAACTGGCAAGTTTTTTATTTATAAAAATACCTTTATGGAATCCAAACGATTGGTTAGAAAGAATCAAACCTTTTATTGAGATCTTTTTTACTAAACCTCTACTAATTATATGGATAATTCTTTTTATTAATACTTTGAAATTAATAGCGGAAAACTTTGAAAGTTTTTCTGATCAAACATATGGTGTTCTTGCTCCAAGTAATATAGTATTCTTGTATATTTCACTAGTTATTCTAAAAGTGTTTCATGAATTAGGCCATGTAATGATGGTTAAAAAGTTTGGGGGTAATGTAACTACCATTGGTATAATGTTTATCATTTTTACACCTTTACCTTATATGGATGCAAGTAGCAGTTGGGCTTTTAAAAACAAATATCAAAGAGCCTTAGTTGGTGCAGCGGGGATGATGGTAGAGCTTTTTATTGCTTTTATATGTGCTATTATTTGGGTAAATACTGGGGAAGGAGCAATAAACTCTATTGCCTTTAATATTATGATTATAGGTTCTATTTCAAGTTTAGTTTTTAATGGAAACCCATTATTAAAATTTGATTCATATTTTATTCTTTCTGACTTGTTGGAGATACCAAATCTTTATCAAAACTCTAGAGATCAATGTTATTTTTGGGCAAAAAAATATTTATTTAATTTAACAAATATAACTTCACCATCAAATTCAAATAAAGAGAGTTTTTGGCTAGCTTTATATGCCATTGCAAGTTTAATATATAAATTCATGGTAGCAATACTAATTGCAATTTTTATTGCAGATCAATGGTTTTTACTTGGATTACTTGTAATAAGTATCTCTGTTTTTATTTGGATTATAAAACCTATATACTCTTTTATCAAATATCTTTTAAAAGATAATGAACTAAGGGGAAAACGTTTTAATGCTATAGCTATCTCTTTATCTTTTCTACTATTTATCATCACTGCAATTGGGTTTACTCCTATAAAAGATTCTATTAGAGCAAGTGGAATTGTTCAACCAAATAGTTTAGTTAATATATACTCATTTAGTGATGGACTTGTTACTGATATCTATATAGATAATGTAAAAAAAGTGAAAAAGGGTGATTTAATTTTAAAGCTTGAGAATAAATCCTTAGATTTTGAGATAGAGCAAACAAAAGCAATGATTATTGAAACAGAAGCATTAAAACTAAAAGCTTCACAAACAAATATTGCAAATTTAAAACCCATTGAGAAAAGATTGATTTTACTTGATGAAAAATTAAAGTTTCTAAATGAAAAGAAAGAGAACTTGCTTGTTAAAGCTCCTAAAGATGGTTTATTTGTTGCAGACAACATAGAAAAACTTAGAAATAGACTTATTAAAAGAAGAGAATATATTGGTAAAATAATAGATAATGATAAATCACAATTTATTGCTGTTGTACCCCAAGAGAAATCTTCAGAACTTTTTAACTCAGAGCTTTTTGATTCAGAGATTAAACTTATTGGAATCCCGTCAAAAACAATTGATGTAGAAACACTTGTTGTTATTCCCCATCAGCAAAACATACTTCCATCTGCTGTTTTAGGCTTTAGAGGTGGAGGAGATATTGCTGTTTTAGAATCTGATGAAAAAGGTTTAAAATCAAAAGAATCTTTTTTTAAAGTTATTGCTCAAATAAAAAATGATAAAGAGAACCCTCTTTTATATGAGAATAGATCAGGTGTTTTAAGAATAGAAACAACACCAAAAACTGTGTTTACTCAATCAATTAGATTTATAAGACAACTATTACAAAAAAGATATCAAATATAATGGCTGAAAATAAACTATATAAAAATGCAGACTCTTTCTCCCATAATATAAAAGGTTTTTTTAGAAGAAAACTATTTAACTATAAAAAACTAAAAGAACAAGCAGAAAAGATACATAGCTTATCCCTTACTTTTCAAAATATTAGTGATGAAGAACTAAGTGAAAAACTTAAAGATATAAGAGATGTTTTTCTGCTAAAAAGAGATAATGAAGAGAAAATAAACCTAGCTTTTGCACTAATTAGTGAAGCCTCTTTTAGACAACTAAACAAAAGGCCCTATACTGTCCAATTAATGGGTGCATTAGCGATGTACAATGGATATATTATAGAGATGTCAACAGGTGAAGGTAAAACAATAACTGCGTGTATTGCAACTGTAGCCTTAGCATGGAGAGGTGAATCCTGTCATGTTATAACCTCAAATGATTACCTAGCATCAAGGGATGCCCAAATATTAATGCCATTATATAATGCTTGTCATGTAGAAGTTGGTTATATTACAAATGAGATGAAAAAAGAAGAGAGAGTTATAAACTATCAAAAAGATGTAGTTTATGCTACAAGTAATGATATTCTTGCAGACTATTTAAAAGATAAAATGAAAGTTGATTATGAATTTGATTCCTCAAAAGAGCTATTAAGTTTACTTCAGGGTAAAAATACAGAAAGGGTACTTAGACCTTTACATACAGTTATTATTGATGAAGCAGATAGTGTATTAGCAGATGAAGCTATTACACCTTTAATAATATCTATACAAACAGAAGATGAAGACTTATTAAATGCATCCATTGAGGCTAAAAATATTTTAAATAGCTTTAAAAAAGATATACACTATAAAATAAATAAAGTTTATCACACTGTGGAGATCAATAGCATAGGTATTGAGTTTTTAAATAAATTTAAAAAAAGATTCCCTTTATCATGGCAAGTAGAATATAAATTAAAATATATTATGAAACAAGCAATCTTAGCAAAAGAGTTTTACCATCTTGATAAACAATATGTAATTATTGATGATAAGATTGTAATAGTTGATGAAAAAACAGGAAGGCTTATGAATAGTCGTTCTTGGAGTGGAGGCTTACATCAAGCTGTTGAGGCAAAAGAGGAAGTGCCACTTACTAAACCAACAAAAACAAATATAAAAATGAGTTTTCAAAGATTTTTTAGACTATATAAAAGAATCTGTGGGATGAGTGGAACCTTACAAAATATTGAAAAAGAGCTTTGGCAAATATATTATCTAACAATTGTAAAAATTCCATTAAGGGTACCTAAACAAATACAGATTTACAAAGATGAGATAACTTTTACTAAAGAGCAGAAATGGGAATTAGTAGCAAAAGAGATTGAACATATCCATTCACAAAAAAGACCTATTTTAATTGGGGTAAGAACAATATCTGAAGCAAACTTCTTAGAAAAAAAAATAAATAAACTGGGATTTAAATCCACAGTTTTACATGCTTTAAACCATGAAGAAGAGGCTCAGATAATTGAAAAAGCAGGTGAAGTAGGAAGTATCACAATTGCAACTAATATGGCAGGTAGAGGTACCGATATAATTTTATTAAATGAGAGTAATCAATTAGGTGGTTTACATGTGGTTGTAACTGAAAGAAATGAGTCAAGAAGAGTAGATTTACAACTTTTTGGACGAGCTGGTAGACAAGGACAAAATGGTAGTGTAAAAACTTTTTTAAGTGCCGAAGATGAATTATTCCAAAAATATATCCCCTCTTTGCTCAAACCCTATGTGGGAAGATTGTTAAACTACCCTTTGGGTAAAAAGTTTATTATTCTTGTATATGTTTTTATGCAACAATATGTTGAGAAACAAATATCAAAAAGAAGAATTTTAAACCTAATCAGTGAATATGACTTTTTAGATAGACTAACCTTCACAAAAAATAAATAAAGGCTATTTTTTGCAGATAAATGAATATATTAAAACCAACCCCTTTTTAGAGGATTATTTCAACTCTAAGAATATCAATATAAAAGATCTCACAAATGGTATAAATGAGGTTTTTTTACTAGAAGATGGGGATAAAAAACTTATTTTAAAAAGAGCCTTGCCATATTTTAAACAATATGGACCCAAACACCCTTTAGATGAATCTAGAGTTTTATTTGAAGCTAAAGCCTTAGAGATATTTAAAAAAAACAACAAACAACTGATTCCAAAACTATACCTTATTGATGAGAAAGAGAGTTTGATATTAGTTGAATATATAAAAGATAAAATATCTTTAAATCAATTTTTGCAAAGTCAACTTATCAATAAAAACTTTTCTGAACAACTAAGTGACTTTTTATGTAAGAATTTTTTTCACACTTCAACATATGGTATAGGTTTAGAAAAAAAACAAAAACTTCTTGACACCTTTCAGGGTAATAATCATATGAAAGAGTTGAGCGTACAATTCATCTTCACAGATATAATAAATAGATACAAAACATTAAAAAATACAGAAGAAAAAACAAATAATTTAATCGATGAGCTCAATATGCAAGAGAGTTTATTAGTAAAAAACATGGAGATTCTAAGAGAAAAATTTATCTTAGAAAATGAGTGTTTATTACATGGGGACTTAAAAGGAGGCTCTATACTTTTAAATGATGAGGATATAAGTATAATCGATTGTGAATTCTCAAGTTATGGTCCTATCGCTTATGATTTAAGTTCTATTATCTATGTTTTTGTAAGTTTAATAATCAATTATGATTTAGCAAAAGGTGACAAAACCTACATCTCTTGGTTGATTTCAGTTGTTGAAGAGATTTTTTATAAATTTAAAGAGAAGCTACTTTCTTTAAATAAAGATATAGGTGAAGAGTTTTTTGATAACCTAATTCAAGATATTGTAGGATTTATGGGGATTCAAATGTTATCTATGATGATACCCCATGTTGTACCTTTTAAAACCACTTTTATAAAAAAAGAGACCGAAACCATTTATTATAAAAAAATGGATTTAATTGCAAAAATTTTTATTAAAAGATATAAAACCTTTAATAATATAGAGCAAGTTTTAAAAGTTATTCAATCCCATCTACAACACTACTAATAGATCTTCTATTTTATTTATACTTTTAAAATTCTCCAATACTATTAAAGATATCTTTTTAATATGTTTTGTAAACTCCAACAACTGAGTTTGTTCATTGTTTTGAAACTCTTGCTTATGGATAATTCTTATATTGATTATCTTTTGTAACATATGTAAAGAAGCATATGCAAAACTATCATTGATTAGCTCTGTTATTTCAGGTTTTTTATTAAACTTTTGCTCATAATAGTAACAAAAGCTTTTTTCAAATTTTTCAATAATTTTTGATAAAGATATTAATAGATATCTTGCATACTCGTGGTTTTTTATCACATTTTTACAAAATACATAATCCATAATAAAACATTGAATTAAAGGTGCAAGTTCAAAACCATATGGCCCTAAAATAGAGGATTCAAAATCGATTAGGAAAAAGTTTGATTTTTTTACCATAATAGAATCATTTTTTAGATTTCCATGCAATAAAGTCTCATTTTTATTTATAAACTTATATTCCAACTCTTGTAAATTATTTTTAATTTTTTGATTATTTTCAAGAACTAAAGAATCAATTACAAATAAAGTCTCTTTAATATAATCTTTCATCTTCTTATTTTCAAACTCTATAAAAGCTTCACTCTTTGATAAAGAGTTATTAACTAGATTACAAGCTATGGTATCACCTAATGGTAACAAAATCTCATCAAAAGCTCTAAACTCTTTTATTATATATTCTAAAGGGATATAATCCTCTAAGTATTGCAACACAACTAATGAGTTCTCTTCATCAAGATATAGGGGTTTTGGGATATGTCTTGGAGTATTTTCTTTAAATTTTACTAAAGAGTTATATTCTATATTTGGCCTATTTAAAGGTAAGGGTATCTTTTTTTCACCCCTTACTAAATATTGTGGAAATTGTTTTATAACTACACTATTTTCATTGGAACTAATCTTGAAAATATTGTTTAACATTCCATCATCAATCTTCTCTATCAAAACCCCATTTTCTTTAAATAATGTTTTCATAAAAACACTATTTTCTATATATTTATCAATCTCAAACTCTTTTTCTTTCAAACTAACCTCTCTAAGTTATCACAAACTTGACAATCCCAACATTGAAACTTACAAGTTTTAATAATTTTTCTCCACTTATCATATTTAGAGTAATCTTCCTCTTTTATAAATCTTGCATTTGCAAATGAAGTCACAATTTTTTTATTTGATACAAAGTCATCAATATACAACATTGATGCTTTTAACATTGTTTTACCATCTCTACCAAACATTTTAAAAATATCTACATATTTTAATAGCTCATCAATATCCTCTTTAAAAGGGGAAGAAACAGCTCTTCTAAAATCATAATGTTGATCCTCTTTTTCCCAAGCAGGACATGAGTATTTAGAGATATCATCACCAAAATAGTGCCCCCCTGCAAAATTTATAGCATAGTGTTCATTTCTAACAGGACAATGCCCTGTACATTGTTCATTTACTAAAATTTGGATTTTTACATATTTCTTGAATTGTTTAAAAAAAGTTGTTTGAGCTTTTTTTATCTCCTTTAAAGTATTAAAATCTCGAAGCAAATTCCTATCTATATTTACAACATCATAACCAACCTTAGCCATATCCCAAAAACTTTTGCTATTGTTTACTTCGCTTATAATTGTATTTTTTATAACTAATTCAGGAAATGCTTTTTGAATCTCTTTTGTCATCATCCAATGAAATAAAGGCATTGTAATATTTCTTATTCCAGCATTATATAAAGGGGTAAAATGGTAAATAAATCTTTTTAGATTTTCAATTGTTGGTAGAACTTTTGTATTATTAAAAGTTGCACTTATAGGAATAGAGGTGTTTTTCTGAACCTCTAAGGCCTTATAAATTAAATCTTCATTATTAAAGGTTCCACCCATAGCATCTGTTTCAAAAGGTGGTATTCTAATAGTTGCATAGATATCATTAATATACTCCTTGTTTTGTAAAACAAAGGGTAGATAGTTTGATTTATAGTCATCATAAGAGATATAAGGACTAAAAGGGAAGGAGAATATTTTCATGTTATCTCTTTTTTTAATTTATCATACCTAAGAGTTACTTTACATAAGATAGATATCTTAATTCATAATATAACCAAGATCTTTTACTGTTTCGATTTTTTTAGGAGATATCTTTTTTCTCATTCTATATATAAGGTTTCTAACTGTATTTTCTTCTACATATTCATCAAAAAGTGAATCAATAATCAACTGTTTACTAACAAGATAAGTTCTATTTTTAATAAATATCTCCATTAACTGAATCTCTTGTTTTGTTAATTTTACCTGCTCATTTGCAGGATTTAATATAACCTTTCTTATAAAGTCATATTTAACTTCATTACCTAGATTTACATGTAATCTATTCAATAGTTGTAATTTATCTACAGATTTATTTAAAGCTTCTTGCAAAATATCATATTTTATTGGTTTTTCTATATATTTTATTATATTTAAATCAATAGCCTCCATTAATTTCTCTTTTTCAGTATGTCCACTTGCAATTATAATAGGTATACTACTATCTATTTTTCTAATCTCTTTTGCTACATCTCCACCATTAATCATAGGCATAATATAATCAATTAAGATAATATCCACATCCTCTTTTTGAAAACAATCCAATACCTCTTTACCATTTTTTGCAATAATTACATCTTTAAAAACTATTTTTAATGTTTTTGATATAGACTCTCTAACCTTTTCATTATCCTCAGCATAGAGTATTCTAAGGTTACTTAATATTTTTGTATAATCAACCATTTTCTCTCAATTCCAAATCAGAAAGCTTAAAACTTATACCATCATCTTTATTAGAACAAAACATACACCATTCATGTTTTAATAAAATATCTTTGATAATCTTTAATCCTAAACCATCATGTTCATCATTTTTTATTTTCTCTTGAGTCTCTTTAGTTATCCCTTTACAATTATCATTATAAATTATTTCATTCTTATTTATGAAAATCTCTATTTTTACAAACTCTACACCCTCTTTTTGTGCAGCATTTAAACTATTGGTAATAAAACAAAACCAGATATTCATCCAATAAGATTTTTTAGATACTAACCTCAATGAAAAGTTATCATTAATCACTATTGAGATTTTTTCATCATCTATATCAAGAATTTTTATTATACTCTCAATGGTATCTTTAATATATATCTCTTCATAATCTGATTTATCTTTATAAAACTCCAAAAACATGTTCATTGTATCAGACATAAAGCTTACTTTACTCTCTATATCTTTGGTAAATATCTTAATATCCTCTTCATTAATAGGAATTTTATACTCAAGTTTTGTTTGAAGTTCAATATTAATAGAGTTGATTATAGATAAAGAATCTCTCCATTGATGGGAGATGTTAGCTACTTGTTTACCTAATTCTATTTGTTTGTTTTTTTGTAAGAGCATCTTTTGGTATTCTATATTTTTATTGCTCTCTTTTTTTAACTCATTTTTTAATCTTAAGATTAAAATTAATAAAAATACGAAAACTATAAGAGATAAAATCTGAATAGGATTATTAGAAACCAATGATGAGATATCACTAGCATCTAAATATGTAACACTAAAAAATATTAAAAAAATAAAATTCCTAATCATCATGCTCTCTTTTATATCTATGGCAGAATAATATCACATATGGAATAATTTATTTCTAAAAGATTTTTAAAAAACCAAATTAATTATTAAATTTTTATTTTTTACTCATTTATAATAAAATTTCCCATAAAAAAAGGGAAGAGCAAAAACTCTTCCCTTTAAATAAAATCAAATTTTTAGAACCTATTCAGCAAATTTTGCTTTTTTTGCAGCTCTTTTTCTAGCTGTTGGATCTAAATCTCTTTTTCTGATTCTTACAGTTTTAGGTGTAACTTCAACTAACTCATCATCTTCAATCCACTCTAATGCATTCTCTAAAGACATTACTCTTGGTGGGATAAGTTTGATAGCATCATCACTACCACTTGCTCTTACGTTTGTAAGTGCTTTACCTTTAATAGGGTTAACATCTAAATCGTTTGATTTTGCATGCTCACCAATAACCATTCCAACATAAACTTTATCTTGAGGTTTAATATACATTATCCCTCTTTCTTGTAAATTAAAAATAGAGTAACCTAAAGCTTCTCCTGCTTCCATAGATACAAGTGCTCCATTTTTTCTTGATTCAACTGTTCCAGAATATGGTCTAAACTCTAAGAATGAGTGGTTCATAACACCCTCACCTTTTGTATCAGTTAAAAACTCAGTTCTAATACCGATAAGTCCACGTGCAGGAATCTCAAACTCTAATCTTGTAAATCCAGCACCCATTGGTACCATATTTGTCATATTTGCTTTTTTCTTACCAAGTTTTTCGATAATTGTTCCTGAATAATCATCAGGAGTATCAATTACAAGGTGCTCAAATGGCTCATAAGTTACACCATTTTCCTCTTTTGTAATAACCTCAGGTCTTCCAATAGAGAACTCAAAACCTTCTCTTCTCATATTTTCAGCCAAAATAGTAATTTGAAGCTCACCTCTTCCGTTAACTTTAAATTTACCCTCACCAATTTGCTCATAATTCATAGCAATATTTGTGTTCATTTCAGACTCAAGTCTTTCTTGAATCTTATTTGAAGTAACATACTTACCTTCAGTACCTGCAAGTGGTGAATCGTTTACTGCAAAGGTAACAGAAAGTGTTGGCTCTTCAATATGCATTGGGTCTAGTGGCATTGGGTTTGCTGGATCACATAAAGAATCTCCAACATCAATAGTTTCAAAACCAGCAACAGCACAGATATCACCTGCACCAGCAGATTTAATCTCGATTCTATCAAGACCTTTAAATCCAATAAGTTTAGTAACTCTACCTTTTACTTTTTCCCCATCCGCTTTACATAATAAAACAGTTTCCCCTTGAGAGATAGTTCCATTAAAGATTCTTGAGATACCAATTTTTCCAATAAAGTTATCGTAATCAAGAGTAAATACTTGAAGCTGTAACCCCTCTTCTTCACTACCATTTGGTTTTGGAACCTCATTTAGAATTGTTTCAAATAATGGTTGTAAATCTTTTTTCTCATCTTCTAAGTTATGCATTGCATACCCATCTCTTGCTGCTGCATAGATAACTGGGAACTCTAGTTGCTCATCAGTTGCATCCATTTGAGCAAATAGGTCAAATACTTCATCAACAACTCTATCTGGTTCACCAGCTGGTTTATCAATTTTGTTTACAACAACAATTGGTCTATGCCCTAAAGATAGAGCTTTTTTAACAACAAACTTAGTTTGTGGCATAACTCCCTCTTGTGCATCAACAAGAAGTAAAACAGAGTCAACCATTTTTAAAACCCTCTCAACTTCTCCACCAAAATCGGCGTGTCCTGGAGTGTCAATGATATTGATTCTAACTCCCTCATAATCGATAGCAGTATTTTTAGAAAGAATAGTAATACCTCTTTCTTTCTCAATATCATTGCTATCCATAACCCTTTCATCTACTTGTGTGTGAGCTGCAAAGGTACCTGATTGTTTTAACAACTCATCAACAAGTGTAGTTTTACCGTGGTCAACGTGTGCAATTACGGCAATATTTCTTATATCTCTCATTTGTTCTCTTTATTATTAATCTAGTTTCATTTGAATTTCGCGGATTATACCTTAAAAATACTTAAAAACTTAATCTTTTCTAAAATTAGTTTCATTTAAATTATATATTTTTATCCAAATCTTCGTTATAATTTAAAAAAATCAATGGAAATTTTATGGATTATCAAAATATTTTAGAAGAAATTCAAAGGGAGGTTTCACCTTTTTTAACGAAAGGAAACCTTCCAAACTATATCCCCGCTTTAGCTAAAGCAAATGGCAATGATTTTGCCATGAGTTTAATCTCTATAGAGGGGGAAGAGTATCATGTGGGGTGTACTCAAAAAAAGTTTTCAATACAAAGTATCTCAAAGGTTTTCACCTTTACCCTTGCCCTTCTATCTTACGGAAAAGAGCTTTATTCAAGGGTTGGACACGAACCCTCAGGAAACCCTTTTAACTCTTTAGTTCAACTGGAATACGAAAAAGGTATACCAAGAAATCCATTTATAAATGCAGGTGCAATAGTAACAACAGATTGTTTAGTATCAAAATACCAAGAGAACACCTTTACAAATATATTTGATTTTATAAAAGAGGTTTCAAATACAAAAGATTTACTTTTTGATGAAGAGATTTATAACTCTGAACTTGAACATGGTTTTAGAAATATGGCATTGATAAATATGATGAAAAGTTTTAATAATATTGAAAACAATATTGATTTGGTAATCGAAACCTACTTTAAACAATGCTCAATTTTGATGAATACAAAACAACTTGCAAACTCTGTTTTATATCTAGCAAACCATGGAGTAAATCCATTAACAAACAATACAATAGTTAGTGAACCCCAAGCAAAAAGGATAAACTCACTTATGCTAACATGTGGACATTATGATGCCTCAGGAGATTTTGCCTTTAAAGTTGGATTACCAGGGAAAAGTGGTGTTGGGGGAGGAATAGTTGCAGTTATTCCAAAAAAATTTGCCCTTTGTGTTTATTCTCCAAAACTAAACAAACAAGGAAACTCTTTGGTTGGAACAAAAGCTTTAGAGCTTTTTACTACAAAAACTGGTCTTTCAATTTTTTAATTATATAACTATCTTAAAAGATAAACCATTGTTTTTGTTTTTTACAAAGATTTTACCTTTTAATTTCTGAGTTATTATCTCTTTGGCTAAATATAATCCTATTCCAGTAGAAGAGCTTTCTGAAAAATCTTTTTCAAAAAGCTTTTCTAAAAACTCATTGCTAACACCACCAGCATTATCTTCAAAATATATCTCTGTTTTATTTCCAAGTTGTTTTACTATTAGCTCAATTTTTGGTTCTTCAATCTTATCTCTATCAAAAGCTTTTAGAGAGTTTTCAAATAAAATCATAAGTATATTTAAGAAGTAGTTCTTCTCAACCATGATTTTTAAATCATCTTTGCATGAAGCTTCTATTTTTATAGACTTTTTTGCAAATTCATTACTTATTAGATTTATTATATAGTTTATCTCTTCTTTTAATTCAATCTCTTCAATATTTTTCTCTTCTTTATAAAAATTCAATTGGCTAAGGGCAGTATCTCTTAAATACATTGTTGTTTCTTTAATATTTTTTAAATTCTTATCAATGACTTTATCAATATCTTTATCTTTAAATTCCCTTGCAGCTTCAATATGGTTGATACTGTTATAGATATTATTTATAGGACTTTTCCATTGATGAGAAATATTTATCATCGTTTGTCCTATAAAAGTTACTTTTGAATACTCATTTAGAAGCTGAGTATTTTTTTCATGTTCTTTTTTTATTAAATAAGTGGCATGCACAAGTGCAAAAGCTAAGAATAAATCTTGATTTATTGAACCAAAGGCTAAAGAGTAATAATAAAACTCATTGTTTGAAATCACACCTACCAAACCTAAAATAAAATAGCTAATAGCAAAAAAAAGTATAAGATTGGCTACCAAATAAAAACCTGAACCTTGTTTTTTACTCTTATAGGTTTTAATTGATAAAATTAAAAGGGTAAACATTATTAAAATATTTATTATATTTGTAAATTTTATATCATAAAGTACCCCATCTATAATTGGATAAAAAAGATTAGAAAAAGCAAATCCAATAAGACTCAATACTAATATTTTTAATAAATTTTTCAATATCTTATATTCATCTTTTTTTATATTGAAAAAACTAAAAGGGAATAAACTAAGAAAAACCAATGCAACTAATGGTACTACATAATTTGAAATTGTTACAAAATAAATTGGTAATTCAAATTCATAAAAAAATCCTGCGACAGCAAACTGATAACAAATACTACACATAGTAAATAAAGAATAAAAAAGATAGTGTACTTTTTTTAATACTAAAAAAAATGTGAAACTGGCAATCGTAGCAACAAGCAGTATTCCAAATATAGAAAAATATATCATACTTTGAATATTAAAATATTTGTTAAAATAATCTATATCTACAACATGCCATTTTGTTTCCATTGAACCATAGCTTTTTTGTTTAATAAAAATATCAACTTTTTCTAAAGCTTCTAGCTTTATGTCAAAATATGAAACCCTAAAAATATTATCTCTAGTTTCATAACTCTTCATATCTCCTAAAGAGTATACTTGCATAACTTTATCATCTTTTACAATATACACATCTACATAATCTAAACCCGCTCTTTTGTTAAAGATTCTTTTACTATTTTGAAAACTTGTTTGATTATTTATCGATAACTGTACCCAAATATTATTGTTTAATATTCCAAAGTTAGACTTTGTCATTGGCTTAAATTGATCTTTATTTTTTAATATATTTTTAATAGTTTTAGTATTATCAGTATCAATAAAATATTTTTCTTGAATATCTAGCTGATTAGAAAAAAGAAGTGTGATAAAAAAATGTAGTAAAAAGATATGTTTCATATTATTTTTTTAATCTATATCCAATATCTTTTATATTTTCAATAAGCTTTATTGGTATTTTTTTATTGATTTTATGAATAAGTGAGATAAGCGACTTTTGGTTATCTGAATCTAACATTTCTAGTAACTCCTCATACCTTATAACTCTATTTTGATTACTTAAAAAGTATTCAAAAAGTTTCACTTCATATGATGTTAATTTATGAAGTTTATCACCATTAATAATCTCTTTTTTACAAATATCATAATAACAGTTTTCATCAATATTGTATTTTAATAAACCCCTCTTTTCAAGTTCATTCATATATCTTTTTAATATACTTTTCAAATCATCTAATTCATATGGTTTTACTAAATAATCAAGAAGATTTAATTTGATTGCATTTTTGAGCTTTGCTTTATCATCATAAGAACTCATCATCATTGCAATTATTTTATTATCAGTTTCTCGTACTTTAGATAAAAACTCATAACCATCCATAATAGGCATATCATAATCTACAATTAAAAAATCGCACTGTTTTTTATTATATATTTCTAATGCATCTTTTCCATTGTATGCTATAAAAACTGACTTAAAGTAATATTTAAGGATATATTTTAAACTATCACAAGCTTTTTTGTCATCATCGACATATAATACATTTAACTCTTTTAATAATTCCAATTTATCCATTATTGATTATAGCATTTTAAAATCAATGTAAAATCAATAGAATCTCAAAGTATAGATATTGTTGATTTTGTATTGATTTGGTTTTTATAAAATATTTCAAAGGATTTGAATGAATATTAATAAAATATCTGATATTTTGAGTTATCAGGCAAAGATGATACCAAATAAAATAGCTGTTTTTTCAAAAAATAGATCATACACCTATAAAGAGTTAGATGATTTAGTATTAAAACTTGCAAATTATTTGCTTAAAAAAGAGATAAAGCAAAAAGATGTTTGTTTACACTATTTTGAAGATGAATACTTAACTCTATTTACAATGTTAGCTAGTGCCAGAATTGGTGCAACACTAGTATCATTACCCACATTAAACAGTGAAAAAATAAAAGATTTAAAAGAGGTAACAGATGCTAAATATCTTATAAGTGATATCGCATATAACTTAGATGAAACTATCCATTCACTTATTGTAAAACTTGATGATTTTATAGATTTAGAAACAAATGAAAACACTAAAGAGATAAATCCTAATATTCCATGGCAAATAATAATAGGTTCAGGAACAACAAATAAAGAGAAGCTTTTCGAAGTTTCTCAAGGTTTAGAATTAGAAAGAATAAAAATCATTAAAGACTCTATGAAAAAAACTTCTGAAGATATTGTTGCATCTTTAATAAGATTAAATTTCAATAGTGCAAAACTTTATTTTCTAGCAAGTTTATATGCAGGTGCTAGTTATTTTTTATTAGAAGAGAATATTACAGATTTTGCAAAAACTTGCTCTAAAAACAAAATAACAGTTCTTCATGCAACAGTATTTTATATAGAGAATATTCTAAATAGTATAAAACCTAATGAAGTAGACGTTTTAAACTTTTTAAGAGTTTTATCAATAGGTAGCTCAACTGTAACAGAAAATCTAAAACAAAAGATAAAAAAACATTTAACTAAAAATCTATACATATTTTATGGTGCAAATGAGGTTACTAGAATAACTACTACAAATATAGATACAGTTTTTAAAATAGAACAAACAGTAGGAATCACCAATGATGGAGTAGAGATACAAATAGTAGATGAAAAAGATAAAGTTAAAGATATAGGAGATATTGGTCACATACGGGTTAAAAGTAAGGGGATGATTACAGAATATTTCAATGATACAAAAAATACAAAAAAATTTTTTAAAGATGGTTGGTTCTATCCAGGAGATTTAGGAAAATTTACCGAAGAGAAAGAGCTTATATATTTAGGTCGTTCAGATTATATGATGATACTAAATGGGATAAATATATACCCTGCACAAATAGAAAATATATTACTAGAACATAAAGAGATAGAGGATGTGGCTTGTGTTCCTATAAAAGATGTCATAAATCAAGATATCCCTATATGTGCAGTTGTCTTAAAAGAGGGTTCATCTCTATCAAAACCCTTTCTTCTAAACTTCTGCCATAAAAAATTAGGAAAAGTTTCTGTAAAAGATATAGTAATTTTAAAAAAGATCCAAAAAAACAACTTAGGGAAGCTCCAAAGAAAACTATTACAAGAAACAATTTATAAAGAGTTACTTTTTAAAAATAATGATATTCGACAAAACACAAAAAAATTTACTATTGAATTAAAACAACAAAAGGTAAATAATCTATCAAAAGTTTATTTATGGCTTGAAAAACTTTTTGATATAAAAGAGATAAAAGATGAAAACCAAAAAAAAGATATATATACATTATCTAATATTACGCTTTTTCTTATAAGAAAACTACTTCAAATCTCTAGAATTCCTGTTTTCTATTTAGGAGAGATAGATTCTATTTTTGAAAACAATGATAGATATACAATAAATCTTAATATAGTTTATATTGACTTTGTTCCATTAAAGTATTATACAAATATTATAAATAGCTCTTTTGAATTTTTATATCTTATGATGGATAATGAACCAACAAATCCAAATATAAAATACTTTATAAATAAATACCTTAAAGAGCTAATTAGTCCAATTCGTAATAACTTTTTCCAAGGTGAATATCAACTAGAACTTTTAAAAAAAGCCTACGAAAATAATATCCCTTTTATACATTTAGGTAATAGTATTTATCAATTAGGATGGGGAGATAAAGCTAAGAAAATTGATAGAAGTACAACGCAAGAAGATAGTGCTTTGGGATTAAAACTATCTACAAATAAAATTGCAACCGCAAACATTTTAAGAAGAGCTGGTCTTCCTACTCCTAAACATGGATTCACAACAAATAAAGAAGAAGCTTTAGTTTTAGCAAATAACCTATCTTATCCTATTGTAGTAAAACCTTTAGATCTAGGAAGAGGAGAGGGAGTGAGTGTAAATATAACAAATCAAAAAGAACTATTCATTGCTTTTGATAAAGCATATGAACTTTCACCAAATAAAAAAGTGATTATTGAAAAACAAGTAAAGGGAGTGTGTCATAGAATCTTTATAGCCCATGAGAAGTTTTTATATTGTGTAAAAAGATTACCAATAGGAGTTTATGGAGATGGTGAAAATACTATCTTATCTCTTATTGATAAGGCAAATCAAGAAGAAGAGAAAAAACTTTTTTGGGAGAAAAAATATACCTATTTTAAAGATAAAGAGGCAATCAATCTAATCAACAAATTAGGGTATACATTAAACTCTATACCAAAAAAAGATATTTTTATCCCTTTAAGAGATATTGAAACAACAAATTGGGGAGGAATAGATGAAGATGTTAGCTCAATAATTCATAAAGACAATATAAATATTGCTTTAAAAGCAACAAAACTATTAGGGTTAAGTGTTGCAGGGGTTGATATCATATGTGAAAACATTGCAAAACCTTGGCATGAAACTGATGCAATTATAAATGAAGTAAACTTTGCTCCTGTATTAGGTGGAGCAGAAATATCGAAAGGGTATATAAACAAATATTTAAAATCTCTAATAAAAGAAGAAGCTAGAATACCTATAGAACTATTTGTTGGGGACAAAAAGATAGCTTTTGAAAAAGCGATTCAAAAACAAAAAGAGTATCGAGAAGATGGCATTAACTGTTTTCTTACAACAAATGAAAACACTTATGACTCAAATAATATAGAACTTAAATTTAAAAATTTTGGTCTTATTGATAGATGTGAAGCATTACTTTTAAATAATACTTTAGAAGCTTTACTTATAATTGATGATTCTAATTTATTCTATAAATATTCCTCTCCTTTTGACAAAATAAAAAAGATTCATATCTGTTGATTTTACAGTGATTTTAACTTGTTAAAATATAAGAAAATAATTTTCACAAGGGAAAATCATGAAAAAACTTATTGATTTTAGTTCACGATTCCGTATACTTAAAGGGGGGAAAATATCTCTTGTAGTATCTGCACTTTTAGGGACTACTACACTTACTTTTGCTGCTCCTTCAGGGGGAGTAGTTACAAGTGGTGCTGCTAACATCACTCAAAATGGGAATATTACAAATATCAATCAAGCCTCTCAAAAGGCTAGTATCAATTGGCAAAACTTTTCAATTAATCAAAATGAAACAGTTAATTTTATCCAACCAAATGTTAATAGTATCACTTTGAATAGAGTTGTTGGAAACGAAACTTCTATAATAAATGGTGCTTTAAATGCAAATGGTCAAGTTTGGATTCTAAACTCAAATGGTGTACTATTTGGAAAAAATGCTAGTGTAAACACAAGTGGTTTATTAGCAACTACTGCCAAACTATCTGATGAAAACTTTCAAAATGGAAATTATAGCTTTAAAGATGCAGGTTCAGCATCTATTATAAACCAAGGAACTATAGAGATAGCTAACTCTGGTTCAGTAATTTTTGCATCAAATGAGGTTATAAATGAAGGCTCTATAAAAGCAATAAAAGGGAAAGTTCATTTAACTGGTGCAAGTAACTATACTGTAAATCTAAATGATAACTCTTTAGTAAATTTAAAAGTGGATAAAGGTGTTTTAGATGCTATGGTTGAAAACTCTGGAACTATTATAGCTGATGGGGGAGAGGTTTACCTTACAACAAATGCTGTTGATGAACTTCTTAAAGGGGTAGTTAATAATACTGGTATTATTGAAGCTAACTCTTTAGATGGTCTTACTGGAAAAATTGAACTTTTCGCCCATGGAGGAAGCTCTAAAATTGATGGTACCCTTGAAGCCCAAGAGGGTTTTATAGAAACTTCTGCTAAAAGTTTAGGGGTTAAATCAACTGCTAAGATTAAAGCAGAGACTTGGTTAATTGATCCAGTAAATATTGAAATTACTTCTAGTGGGGAGGATAATTTATATGGAGAGACTATTAATGCCTCAGCTATTGAAACTGCTCTGGAAAATGGAAATGTGCAACTTCAAGCAGAAGAAGATATTACTGTAAATCAAGATATTACTTGGGAAGAAGCTAACACTCTTACATTAAATGCAGGTAGAGATATTGCTATAAATTCTCAAATTACGGCAACTAATAATCAAGGAAAAGTTGAACTTTTATATGGCCAAAGTGTAGTAGCATCTTCAAATACTTATAATTATAGCTTCAATCTCTCAGAGGATGGATTTAAAGGAAGTATAAACCTAAAAAAGGGTGAAAATTTTAAAACCAAATTAGGAAGTGATGGTTCACTAGAGACTTGGTATGTAATTACTAGCTTAGGTTCACAAGGATACAATACTGACAACTCCCCAGTTACAGGTCTACAAAGTATTCCATTAAATAGTACAAGTAATTATGTACTTGGTACAAATATTGATGCAAGTGAGACTAAAAATTGGTCATCAGCTTATGGCGATGGTTTTCTTTCACTTAACTTTAGTGGTAAATTTGATGGTCTAGGACATACGGTAGATAAGATATACATAAATAGTAGAAGTACATATAAGGCCCTTTTTGGTTACACTGATGGAGCTACAATTAGAAATCTAGGAGTAACAAATGTAGATATAACTGCAGCCTCAGAAGTTGGAGCGATTGTAGGTAGAGGAACTAATACTATTATTGAAAATACTTACTCGTCAGGGAAACTTACAGCAACTGGCAATGGTGGAGTTGGAGGATTAGTAGGTTATGCCGATGATAATTTTCTAATAAAAGGTTCTCATTCTTCTGCAGAGGCAAGTGGAGCAGGCGATATTGCAGGACTAGCTGGAAGTTTACATACTGGCGGTATTATAGAAGATTCATATGCAACTGGTGATATAAAAGTTGAATCATACAGAGGTGGAGGTCTAGTAGGATTAATGAGAGATGGTGCAATTATAAGAAACTCATATGCATCTGGTAACATAATTGCTACAGGAGAAAACACAACACTTATAGGTGGTATAGCAGGGGCTGCTGGTAGCATTGGATCAACTGACGTTGGAGGTGTCTATGATTCTTATTTCATTGGGACAATTCAAGGTGGAGTTGAAGATATTGGTGGAGTTTATGGGAGAAATTCTGCTGAACAATATTTCCCTACTAATAATACTTTTTATGATAAAGATAAAAATCCAGGATTATATGATCGATATAGATACGGCTATACTACATCTCAGATCTCTGCTTTAGGAATATATGGTACTGAAGTAAACTTTTCACTTAGTGATATACTTACTGGATATACCTACAATGGCACAGAGACTTTACTAAGTACTCTTTGGAGTACAAGTAGTATTTTTGAAGCTACATATAGTGATTGGGTTTTAGGAACAGATTATAATTTTATGTATAATGGAAATATTGTAACAGGATTCACAAATGCTGGAAACTATTCAAATATATCTATTAATATTCTAAAAACAGGTTTTGTTGAAGCCTCAACAGGGAATATACTTGGAAACTTTGTAATTATCCCTAAAGATATCACCTCAATAATAGGAATAACAGCACAAGATAAAACCTATGATAGTGAAACAAATGCAACACTAAATACAGATTCTGTAACTTTTAATGGAATGATTAATAATGATGAATTAATTATATCTGATGCAACTGCAAACTTTAGTGATAAAAATGTAGGGGAAAATAAAACTGTAAATATCTCAAATATCATTTTAGGTGGAGAAGATGCTTTAAATTATAACCTTGTAGATACTACAGCTACAACAACTGCTACTATCAATAAAAAAGATGTAACTGTTAATTATATAGCAAATGATAAGACATACAATGCTAATACAATAGCAATAGTTGAAAGTTCTTCTAATGATTTATTTAGTAAAGATGATGTTACCATTAGTGAAGATGCAAACTTTAGTGATAAAAATGCAGGGGAAAATAAAGCTGTAACAATTACAAATATAGCTTTAAGTGGAGATGATGCAACTAATTATAATCTACTTACTACATCTGATACCTCTACAGCTAACATAGATAAAAAAGATGTAACTGTAACTTATACAGCAGATAATAAAACATATGATGGTACTACATCTGCAACTGTTTATGAACTTACTAATGATTTGATTGATATTGATAATGTTACCATAAGCGAAGATGCAAACTTTAGTGATAAAAATGCAGAGGAAAATAAAACTGTATCAATTACAAATATAGCTTTAAGTGGAGATGATGCAACTAATTATAACCTTGTAAAAAATACAGATACTACAACTGCTGATATAAATAAGAAAGCAGCAACTGTAACAGCTGATTCAAATACAGTAACTTATGATGGAGAGATTCATAGTATAAATACTTATACTGTAACTGGTTTAGTAGAAAATGAAGATAAATCAGTTTTAGATAGTGTGGAGATAGAGGGTTCAGGAACCAATGCAAATACCTACACTATAACAGCTAATGGTTATGATAACAACTATGAGTTAAGTATGGTAAATGGACAACTAACAATCAATCCAAAAGAGATAACTCCAATAAATGATTTAGAAGATATTTCAGTAACTGTAGGGGAAAAAATCGAATTACCAGAGGTTGTACTAACTGATAATAAAGTTACACCAATAATTAGAATCTACGATAAGTCAAATAATGATGTTACACAAGATGCACAAGAGGGTAAACTTCAAGCAGGAAGCTACACTTATAGGATATCAACAGATAATCCAAACTATAGTTTAGCTGATTTAGATGCGAAAGTTGATGTAAGAACAGGAATTGATATTGCAACCTTAACAAAGGTTCCAAATATAATAACGCCTAATATAGTGCCTACTCCAACTACACCAAATAACTCAAATGTTGTAGCATCACCTAAACAAGGACAGGAACTTAAAAGGTTACCAATAAATACTAATTTAAATGCACCTGTACATATAAATCAAAATTCAATAGTTCAACTAGTAAAAGGTGGGGTAAAACTTCCTCTAGGTCTAAATCAAGAGTATTACACTTTTGGAAATATTGAAAACTAAGGAATAAAATGAAACAAATAACTAAATTAATCACACTATCACTTATAACTTCAAGTTCATTAGTTGCTGCAACCCCAAATATTGGTGATGTACTAAAACAAGTTGAACAACCTAAAAAAACAATGAAAAAAGAAACTCCACTAATAGAGATTGGTGGAGTTAAAAAATATGCCCCAGCCATGAAAGATGATAAAAGTGGCAATACTATCTTTGTAAAAGATTTTAAAATAGAGGGTGCTATACATATTGAAGAATCAAAATTACTACAACTAATCTCTTCATATAAAAACAAAAATCTAACTTTTAATGATCTACAAGAGGTAAGCTCTACAATCACTAAAGAGTATAGAAAAAAAGGTTATTTCGTAGCTCGTGCTTATCTTCCTGTACAAAATATAAATGAAAATAATGGAGTTATAACTATAGCCATTATTGAGGGTAATTATGGAGAATTCAAACTAAAAAATAGCTCACTAATAAAAGATAAAATTGTACAAGCGATGCTTGATGAAGCAAAAGAAGACAATATTGTTTCTACATCTACCTTAGAAAGAAGTATGCTAATTATCAACGATACGCCAGGTGCTATTGTAACAAAAGCAAATGTTATGCCAGGGGAAGAGATTGGAACCTCAGACTTTGAGATTGAAACTCAAGCTTCTGAAAAATACAATGGTTACCTTTTGGTAGATAATTATGGTAGTAGATATACTGGTAAAAATAGACTTATGTTAGGTCTTAATGCAAACTCCCCTTTCAATATTGGTGATAAACTTTCATTCACTGGCCTTTTAAGTAATGGTTTGGATTTGAAAAATGGTAAAATTGCTTATAGTAACTTACTTATGCCAAATGGTCTTAGAGGTGAAATCTCTTATTCTAAAACAACTTATAATTTAGTAGATTCATACAAAGCTCTTGATGCACAAGGGAACTCTGAGTCAATTGATTTAACTATCACTTATCCATTTATTAGAACACAAGAAGAAAACCTTAATGGTTCTATTAACTTTGCAAAAAAAGATTTAAAAGATGAGATTAGAAGTATTGCTGATACTACAGAAAAAGATATCAAATCTGTAAAACTTGGTTTAGATTATGATAAAAGACATATGTTATTTGGACTTGGAACAAACTCTAAAATTGGTTTTAACTATACCTATGGAAAATTAAGCTTTGAAGATAATGCTAAAAAAATCATTGATCAAAATGGTGCTAATACAAATGGTAATTATTCAAAAATTAATTTAGACCTATCTAATAATACACAACTTACTCAAAAAATCTCTCTTGAGAGTTCTTTAAAGTTACAATATGCATTAGGAAATAAAAACCTAGATGGAAGTGAAGACTTATCTATTGGTGGAGCTTATGGAGTAAAACTATATCCTGATAGTGAAGTGAGTGCTGAAAATGGTTATGTATTTAATATTGAAGCAAAATATAGCTTACCTAATTATAATGGTTTAACAAATACAATTGGTATTTTTTATGACAGAGGAAGAGCCTTTATGGCAAATAATACAGTAGGATACCAAGCTAAATCTTTACAAGATGTTGGTATAGGATATTATGCTACCTATAAAGATTTCTTTGGACAAGTTCAAGTTGCTTTCAATGCCAATAGCAAAGATGTAACAACAGAACCAAATAGAGATAATAGAGTTTTATTCCAAGCGGGATGGTTCTTCTAAACTCTACTCTTTTAAAATGAAATATGAATTTTTATTCATATTTCATTCATAAAGCTTTCATATATAAATTTTAAAATTCCTAAAAATATAAAAGGAATTTTTTGATTTCAAATGCTTTGAAGGCTTTAAATGCCAACAGGTTAAAAACTAGCCTAATCTATCTTAGTATCATTTTTTCTATCACCTCTATATTTTTGATTAGTTCTATTTCAAATGGGATTATCTCAATGTATTCAAATATGTTAAAAAGTGATGGGGATATCATAGTTACCCAAGCAAAAATCTCTGATACATTTTTTTCCAATGTGGATATAAACTTACTTGAAAAGATAAACTCAATAAAAGGGGTAAAAGAATCCTCAGCAATTATCGTTGGGGCTTCACCTGTGGAGAGTTTACCTATCGTTGCTGTTTATGGGGTAAGTGAAAATAGATTTAAAAACTATAAACTAACACAAGGTTTATATCCAAAAACCAGTGAAGTTTTAATAGGGAAAACCATCTTTAATCAACTTAAAAATAAAACCCAAATAGAGATAGCCAATAAAACCTATAAAATCTCTGGAGTATTTGAAAGTGAGATTGGTTTTGAAAATGGTGGAGTTGTTTTAAATATCTTTGATGCAGGAGAGATTTTCAATAAAAGTGCCTCGATGCTTATGGTAAATGCAAAACTTCAAAATGATATAGAAAAAATAAAAAAACAAATCTCAAACTTAAGTGAAAAGATTGAGGTTAAAACCACAGAAAATTTTGTAGATAACTACAACCAATTTAAAATAATACAAACCTCATCAAACACTATTTCATTTATCGCTTTTTGTATGGGACTTCTATCTATTGTAAGTATCATGAGTATCACCATACATCAAAGAAAAGATGAGTTTGGGATAAAAAGAGCCTTGGGAATCTCTATGAGAAAAATCATTATGCAGATTGTAAGTGAGAGTTTTATTTTAGGATTTTTTAGTTTTATAAGCTCATTTTTCCTTTCACATATGATTTTGTATTTTATAAAAAATACTCCCCACCTACAAGGTTATGTAAATGGGGAAATCTCATCTAATCTAGCTCTTTTTATCTTTATAAGTTCTATTTTGATGTCTATTTTAGGCTCAATCATCCCTGCACTAAATGCAGCAAAAACTGATCCAATTATCCTCATACAAGGAAATAAAATATGATAAATATCTCAAATATTTCCCACAAATATGAAAATGAATATGTTTTAGAAGATATCAATTTACAAATAAACAAAGGGGAGTTTGTATGTTTAGTTGGAGAAAGCGGTAGTGGGAAATCAACACTTCTTTCAATCATCTCAACTCTTTTAACACCAACAAAAGGTGAGATAACTTTTGAACAAACCAACTATAAAGAGATAAAAAATATAGATGAGTTCAGACAAAAAAGTATTGGTTTTATTTTTCAATTTCATTATCTAATCAATTACCTAAATGTAAAAGAGAATATAAAACTTGCCAAAGAGAAAGTTGAAGAAAAAGAAGTTTTAGAACTTCTAAAACTACTTGATATTGAAAAGTTAAAAGATAAATATCCAAATGAGATCTCAGGTGGTCAAAGGCAAAGAGTAGCAATAGCAAGAGCCCTTATAAATAAACCCAAAGTTATCTTTGCAGATGAACCAACAGGAAATTTGGATTCTAAAAACTCTTCAAATGTTTTTGAGATTTTTAAAAACCTAAGCGATACAGGTGTAACTATAATAGTTGCCACACACGATTTAAAACTAGCAAAAAACGCTGATAAGATTTATGAGGTAAAAGATGGAAAAGTTCAATAGTTTTATCCAAAAACATTTTTATATATCATTAGCTTTTTTAGCTCTTGGGCTTTTTTTTGGAATTGTTTATTCTATAAATCTTTTAGGGTTTTCAATACCTTCACAAACCCTACTTCCGTCAAATATTAGAAGTTTACATATCTCACTTATGCTTTATGGCTTTGTCCCTTTAATGTTGTCATATTTGCCATTTTTACTTATAAATAAAGAGGTTGGATATTCACAAAAAGGTTTATACTATCTAAACCTTTACACAATATTTTGGTATATCTTTTTAGTTTTTATGATAAGTTCTTTATTGTTTGGAAATACTAGAGGTTTAGCCTTTTATGATTTTCCTTATGAGCTTAATTTTATACTTGCCTTTGCAGGATTATTTTATATCTTTGCAATCTACCATTTTATAAAAGAGTATGAGGTTTATCCAACTTGGGTAAAAGTTTGTCTAAAAGTTGTAATCATAGCGCCAATCGCTCTTTTAATACTAATGAATCCAATAATCGGTCAAGTGGAAAGTACAATAAGTGGTCCCCATGGAGACAACACTTTAGGGATGAGTTTAGCACTTCTACCTATCTATTATTTGATTATAAAACTTCTTGTAAAAGAGCAATTTAAAGCTAGATGGAACATCTTATGGATAATTCCTGCACTTTTTTATTTTGGTTCTGTTATATATAGAATCACTATAGGGCATCTTTCATATAATCAAGAGTGGTTTTTACAATGGTTAAGTTTATTATATATCCCTATTTTATATAGGTGGTACAAAGATGCAAATATAGACTTTGCTGCAAAAAGATACCTTCTTATCTCTATTTTGGCATTTTTATTTGTAGATATTGAGGGGAATATTTTATTTATCCCTGAACTTAGATGGCTTTTTCATAGAAATGACTTAATAGTTGCCCATGCCCATGTTGCTATGGGAATTGGTGTATTTTTTATGGTTATTGCTATGTTTGCCAAATATATAAAACCCTTAAATAGTTTTAACTTTTCAAAAGCATACTTAATAGGTCTTTTAGGGATTTTTACAGTTTTATCAATCTCTGGATTAACTCAAGCTGGAGTTATAAAAGTTTCAACAAATGATATGTGGATATTAAGAACCCTATTTGGATTTATTGCCATATTTAGTTTAATCTATTTTATAAAACTTAAAAAAGAGTTTACACTAATTGAAAAGTACAATATTTTGGGTGTTTTAAGTGATGGTTTGGGTGGAGTATTTTTAATATTTTTAGCAAGTTTTCTTTATCCACTTTTAGGTTTCTCTTTTGAAAGAAGATATGAATATGTGGTTTTTGGTTTTGTAAGTATGACAGGTGTTTTTCACTTTTTTGCCCTTTATTACAAAGAGTATACACAGATAATCACTTCACTTACTGTTGTCACAAGAGTTCTTATAAGTTCAATATTCTTTAGTTTATATCTATCAAAAGCTTTAGACTTTGAGGCTTTAGCTATCGCTTTATTTGACTTATCATTTGTGATTTTTTATTTAGTTTTTATTTATAAAAAGGAGTTCTTATGCAAAACTTGAAATTTTCTAGTGTTGCTTTGATTTTATTTATCGCTTCTGAGTTGTGTTATTATCTTTTAATTGCACAAACAGGAATAATTGAGCATTTCTCATCAAATATATATGTGATAGCTCCACTTCCTATAGGTGGAGTTATTGGTTCTTTATTAACCTTTTTTCTAAAAACAAAAAGTGAAAAAAAGATATTACTTTTTTTAGTTTTTCAACTTTTGATGACACTTTTTTATCCAAACTTTAACTCTTTGATGTTGTTTATTTTAGGTATTAGTGTAGGTGGTTTAGCTCCTTTACTTATCAATGAACTAAAAAAAGCAACAACCATAGAGATGGGGCTTGCTTTGGCTGTTTCATATAGTGTTGGAACAAGTTTATTTAACACAGATCCTTCTGGAAGAGTTTTGATAGCTATAATCTTAACTTTAGTATCTCTTTGCACACTACTTTATCTTCCAAAACAAAGGGTTAAAGTAAAAAATGGTTTATATACCTATAGTTTGTTTAGTATGGTTTTATGGATATATTTGGATTCCTCTTTATTTGAAACTCTTTCAAGGGATGTGAATATCTCTATATGGAGAGATGGTTACTCTTTAGAGATTATATTATTTCACATCATAGGGGTTTTTTCTGCAATAAAATGGCAAATGGAAAAAAACCAAAAAGAGCTTTTTATAATTGTTTTATTTGCCCTTAGCTATCTATTTTACTTCTTACAAGAATCGTTTATTTTATCACTTGTATACCCTTTTGTAATCTCTTATTACAATGTGGTGATTTTACAAACTCTAATAAAAAAAGATTTAAAACAGATATCACTTTATATGATTTTTATAGGTTGGTTCGCTTCAGGTGCTGGATTATTTACAGCTTTAGAGAGTTTAACTCTTTTTGTACCAATAATATTCTTAATAAGTTTATTCAAGGTTATCAATTCACAACAACAATTCAATAAGGAGATTAGTTATGCGTAAGTTAGTATTTTTAGTTCTTTTAACAGGTTTTGCCTTTGCAAATAGTTTAGTTTTACAAAATGGTAAGATTCAAGCTCATACTGAGGTTTTTGGAGATAGTTCAATAAATCCAAGCTCAAATACTCTGGAATCAAAACTAGAGATAAAAGACTCTATTCAGAGTATCAAAGGGGTGGTTTCTATCCAATCATTATCATTAGTTAGTGATAACAAAGATAGGGATAAACATATGTATGAGGTTTTAAATGTAAGTGTAAATCCAAAAATCATCTTTAGTATTGTATCTATAAACAAAGATAAAAGTGGCTACAAAATAAATGGTTTTTTAACTCTTAATGGAATCACAAAAAAAATAAAGACACACTCTGTTATCACTCAAAAAGATAAAAATATATCAATAAATGGAGATTTTTCTATCTTATTAACCGATTTTGGAATAGAGCCACCATCGATGTTCTTTTTAACAGTAAGAGATCAAATCGATATAAACTACAATCTTGATTTACTAAAAGGATAGTTATGAGAATAGTTGCAATATTTTTACTTGTATTAAATATCTTATTTGCAAGTGAGTTTAAACAAGGAGACACCATAGAGAGTTTTACTCTACTTGATCAATTCAATAAAATGCATACAGTAAATAGTGAGATAAAAACCCTAATTGTCTCTTTTGAAAAAGATACAGGAAAACTTGTAAATGAGTTTTTAGCTTCTAAACAACCAGATTTTTTATCAAATCACAAGGCTGTTTTTATAGCTAATATCTCAGGGATGCCCTCTATTATCACAAAACTTTTTGCCTTGCCTAAGATGCAAGATTATAAACATACAATTCTTCTAATCTATGATGAAAATGATAAAAGATTTGTACAAAAAGAGGAGGAATCAACTATTTATTCCCTAGAAGATGGAAAAGTTAAAGCAATAAGTTTCGTAAAAACAAAAGAGGACTTAGAGAAGTTTTTTAAATGAAAATACCAAAACTAGAAAAATTAAACCTTTTTGTAACTCATGAAGATTTACACAATTTAAAGATTTTACACTTAAGTGATCTACATATAAATAAAAAAACTGATAACTTAAGTATAGAGCTTTTAATAGATTATTGCAAAGGTTTTAAATACGATTTTCTAGTTATCACAGGAGATATCATAGATTGTAAGGTGAAATATATAAAAGAGAAACTTAACCTACTAAATAAACTTGCAAAAAAAACAAAGGTTTTTTATATAAGTGGTAACCATGATATCTTTTATGGATTAGAGGAGTTAAAAACTTGTTTAAAAGATTTTATCTTGCTTGATAATATAAATCAAGAGTTTGAATATAAAAACAAAACTGTAAATCTAGTTGGTATCTCTGATAGATTTTCAAAACTATTTAATATCCAAAGGGAAGAGGGAAAAGTATCAACTCTTTTAGAGACAAAACAAGCAACAATTTTTTTAGCTCATCAACCAAAAGATTACTCTTTGGCTTTAGATAAAGCCCAAGTTTTTTTATGTGGTCATACCCATGGGGGACAGATTTTCCCTTTTGGATATTTTGTGAAACTCTTTCAACCCTTTTTATCTGGTATCTATTATGTGAAAGATATGGCTATTTTTGTAAGTAATGGTTTAGGAACATGGGGGATAAATGCTAGATTTAAAGCACCTTCACAAATAACTTTACTAAAATTAATTTCAAAAGGTGTAGAATAGTTTTATGAAAATACTTATTATAGAAGATGATGAAAAAATCATAAACTTTTTAAAAAAAGGGATTGAAGAGGAGTCTTATAGTGTTGATTTCTGCCTAAATGGAGATGAGGGTCTATATATGGCTAGTGTGAACACTTATGATTTGATTCTTTTGGATATTATGCTTCCAATCAAAGATGGAATAACAGTTTGCAAAAGTTTAAGAGCTGAAAATATCAATACCCCAATTATAATGTTAACAGCCAAAGATAGTATTGAGGATAAAATAAAAGGGCTTGATATTGGAGCAAATGATTACTTAGCAAAACCATTTTCTTTTGCTGAGTTACTTGCAAGAATAAGGGTTCAATTAAGAGCAAAAAACCAACTTCAAACAACTTTGAAACTTGATGATTTAGAGCTTGACTTATTATCAAAAACTGCAAAAAGAGCCGGAGATAATATCCCCTTAACTGCAAAAGAGTTTAACCTTTTAGAGTATCTAATCAAAAATCAAAACAAAGTTCTATCTGAAACCATGATAAGCTCCTCTTTAAGCAATTTTGAGGATGAAAATATCAGTAATATTGTAAATGTATATATCTACAGACTAAGAAATAAAATAGATAAACCCTATGAAAAAAAACTTATCAAAACCGTTAGAGGTTTAGGATTTAAAATCAATGATGAATAGATTTTCAATAAAAAAGAAGCTTCTATTTTACAACTTTTTAATCCAAGCTTTTATACTTTTTGTTTTTAGTTTCTCCCTTTACAAAGCTTTAGAGATATCAACCTTAGATAAGCTACAAAGTACTCTAAAAGTTATCACTTTAGATGTTGCAGATGATATTTTAGACCATAATCAAGAGTCTATTCAGCAAGCTTTTGATGAAGAAAAAGAGTATAAATTTGAACCCTTATATATAAGAGTTATAAAACTAGAAAATAGTATAAAAGTGGTTACTTCACAAAACTTTCCATATACTATAAGTGAAAACCTAAACTCTTTAAAAAAACTACAAGAAGACACTATAGCTTTTGAGCTTCAAAAAGAGTTTATTATAAGTAGATTGAAGTTTATGATAAACAAAAGTAGTTATGTTTTAGAGATAGCTACAAATAAACAAAGACTAAACTCAACTTTAGAAAACTTACTTTATATCCTATTTTTTATAGTGCCAATTATTTTGATTTTTTCAACAATTGCCGGATATTTTCTTATCTATAAATCGTTTTTACCTGGTGAAAAAATCTTACAAGAGCTTAGAAATATAAATGTAAAAGAGCTTTCAAAAAGGCTTCATACAAATAACAATCCCCATGATGAGATAGATTTACTAGCAAATGAGATAAATAGTTTACTTCAAAGACTTGAGATCTCCTTTGAAAAAATCTCACAATTTACAAGTGACGCTTCCCATGAACTAAAAACTCCCCTTACAATAATAAGGGGTGAAATAGAGATTGCTCTTCGTAAAGATAGAGATACCAAGGAGTACAAAGAGACTTTAAATAGTTGCTTAGATGAGATATATGTTATCCAACAAACTGTTGATGATCTTTTATTTTTGGCAAAGATGGATGAGAAAAATGATCTATCACAAGAGTTAATCTATCTTGATGAGATAACTTTAGAAGCTACAAAGGAGTTGGAAAACTATGCAAATACTAAAGAGATAAAATTTACTTTACAGATAAAAAATACAATGGAACTTGAGGGGTATTCAAAACTTCTTAAAATAGCTATTAAAAATATCATAAAAAACTCTATCTCCTTTAGCAATGAAAACTCTAAAATAATTGTTTCAAACTATCTACAAGATGATGAAAAAATCATAAGTGTGCAAGACTTTGGTATTGGTATACCAAAAGTTGAACAAGAAAAAATATTTGAGAAGTTTTATAGAACTGACAAAAGTAGAAACAAAAACCTTGGTGGAACTGGTCTTGGCCTATCAATATGCAAAAAAATAGTTGATATGCATAAAGGTAAGATTGAGATTGAAAGTGAAGAGAATAAAGGAACCACTATAAAGTTTATCTTCTAAACTGTCAAGAAAATGTAAAGAGACTTTACACTGCTTATTGAAACTATTCCCTTATACTTTTAAAAAAGATAAGGGGAAAAGATGAAAATACTACTAATTTCACTACTAATGTTAAATATCTCTTTTGCTTCTGTAGTTGAGGAGTATCTAAATACACTAAAACAAGAGGTGCAAAAAGAAAAGGCTGATTTTAAAGGGTTTGATAAAAAAAGGGGTGAAGAGATTTTTACTTCTAAACATATTGGTAAAAAAGGTAAAGAGATCTCATGTACCTCATGTCATGGGATAGATTTAACAAAACCAAACCAAAACTTTTTTACAGGTAAAACCATAGAACCACTTTCAAGGAAAACAAACCCTGAAAGATTTACAAAATTGAAAACCATAAAAAAGTGGCTAAGAAGAAACTTCAATGATGTTTACAATAGAGAGGGAACTGCACTTGAAAAGGGTGATGTGCTTACCTATATCTTATCAAAGGAGTAAAAAATGAAAACACTAACAATTTTATTTATACTATTTACAACAATTTTTGCCGATGATTATAAATATCATACAAAAAAGGTTGAAATAACAAATCAACTATATCTTGAGGAGTGTGCCTCATGCCATATGGCTTATCAAAGCCAGTTTTTACCAAAAAGATCTTGGAATAAAATGATGGATAATCTAGCTACTCACTTTGGAGTTGATGCTACATTTACAAAAGAGGATGAAAAAACTATACGAGAATACCTACTAAATAATGCTAGTGATTCAACAAATGGTTATGGGTATTATTCAAAATTTGCTAGGTCAATAAGTAGTATGGATACACCAATAGCCATAAGTGAAATTCCAAAATTCAAAAGGGAGCATAGAGAGATTCCTAAAAGATTTATTTCACAAAAAGGGGTAAAAACCATCTCTAATTGTATAGCTTGCCACAAAGATGCAAAAAAAGGACTATACAAAGAGAGAAATATCTTTATTCCAAATTATGGAAGATGGGATGATTAAAGGAGATAAAATGACAAAATCATATATCTGGTCTTTACCCTCAAGGGTATTTCATATCTTACTTATTGTATTTATTGTGGCAACCTACCTTACAGGGGAAGAGGATGAGCTTTTAAGCTATCATGCAGTATTTGGATATACCCTTTTGATTTTGATTGTTTTTAGAATCGTTTGGGGTGTTATTGGTCCTAAATATTCTAAATTCAAAGATTTTCCTTTATCCCTTACAAAAACAAAAGAGTTTATAACAAATATTTTAGATACAAAACAAAAATATATTGGTCATAACCCAGCTGCTTCTTTTGTGATGATTGGTATGTTGATTACAATTTTACTTACTATTGTTACGGGGGCTTTAGCTTTTGGAATTCAAGAGGGCAAAGGGGTATTCTCATTTTTAAATGATAGTTTTTTTAGACAAATGGAGGTTTTTGAAGAGATACATGAAGCCTTAACTGGTCTACTTTTAGCTTTAATTGCTTTACACCTTTTAGGGGTATTAAGTGATAAACTTTTACATCCAAAACATGGAACTCTTTTTTCTATTTTCAATGGATACAAAAATACAAAAGATGATGTTTCTATAAGATTGAATCTATTTCAAAAGTTTATTGCCCTACTTTTTCTAGTGTTATTTTTAGGCTTTTTAGTTTTTAATCTAATCCAACCTAAAAATATCCTTGTTGCTTCAAAATACAACCCTATAGATTATATGGCAAAAAATGAACTTTTTGTTGATGAGTGTGCATCGTGTCACACTCTATATCCCTCCAAATCTATTGCCTAAACACTCATGGATAAAACTAATGTCAAATTTAGAAAACCATTTTGGAGATGATGCCTCTTTAGATGAAGAGGATACAAAAAATATTTTACGATTTTTAGTGGTAAATAGTGCAGAAAATTCCAAAAAAGAGGCAAGTGTGAAAATTTTGAACTCAATTAAAAATGAGGATATAATAGCAATAACACAAACTAGCTTTTGGGAAAAAGAGCATAAACAGATACCAAAAACTGTATTTAAACATGAAAAAATAAAAAGTAAGGCAAACTGTAAAGCTTGCCATACAGATATAGAAAAGGGTTTAATAGAAGATGAAAATATTAAAACTATTGATAATTTTATGTAGTCTACTGACATTTTTTTCTTATGCTGATGATGATTATGAAGAGCATCATGATAATCATATCCATAAAAATTTAGAGTACTTAGATTTAAACCCTAGTCAATATGAGCAGATAAAAGAGGTTTTAATCTCTTATAAATACCATTATCACGAATACTATAAAAAAAGAAAAAAGAAGCAAAAAAAGCTTCAAAAACTTTTCAAAGAGGAGAAGTTTGATACAAAAGAGTATGAAGAGATTTCAAAAGATATATTTGAAGAGGCTATTGAATTAGAGGCTAAAACCTTAAAAAAGATACATAAAATATTAAATAAAAACCAAAGAAAAAAGTTCTCAAAGTATCTAAAGGAGTGGCAAGTTGACTAAGGAGGTTTTACTAATAGAGGATGATAAGCAGATGCAAGAGTTGATTGTAGAGTATCTAAAAGATTATAAGCTAAACTGCACAGCCTTTGAGAACCCAAAAGAAGCTATTGAGTCTTTAGAAAAAAAATCTTACTCCATAGTTATTTTAGATTTGATGCTTCCCCATATGGATGGTTTTGATGTTCTAAAAAAGATAAAATCCACAAAAGATATCCCCATAATAATCTCTTCAGCCAGGGGTGATATAGGCAATAAAATAGCTGGTTTTGAGTTGGGTGCTGATGATTATCTAGCTAAACCTTATGAGCCTAGAGAGCTTGTTTTAAGAATAGAACACATCTTAAAAAATAGAGTCTCAAATCAACTCCAAATTGGGGATTTTTTAATAGATTGTGATAATAGAAGTGTTTTATTGGATGATTTCTCAATAGAGTTTACAAAAATAGAGTTTGAGATATTTTTATTTCTAATCCAAAACCTAAACAAAGTCTCATCAAGGGAGCAGATACTCCATGCAACTTCCTTAGATGAAAACACTAAAAATAGAACTATAGATATGCATATCTCAAATATTAGACATAAAATTGGTGATGATTCAAAAGAGCCCACATATATAAAATCTGTTTGGGGCATTGGGTATAAGTTTGTAGGCTAAGATGTCGATTTTTAGAAAACTCTCAATTTTATTTATCTTAAGTTTAATTGTAATGATAATTATTGGTATCTGGGTAGATAAAATAAATACCCAAAGAATAGATAGTCTTATCAAAGAAAAATATGTAAAAATCTCCAATGAGATCTTTGTAAATATTGATAATAAAGAGGCCATAAACACCATAATTGACAAATATAAACTAAAAAAAATACTCACTTTAGATACTCAAAATAGTGAAACACTTTTTTTTAAAAAACTAACTTTTGGATATATAAAAATTCTCAAAAATAGTTTTGATGATGAGTTTATAATTGAGCTTGAATACCTTGATGAGAAATATATCTTTGAAACTGCAGATGAAGAGAATATTACAGATAAAGATAATCTAAATGCCCTCGTATACCTAGATATTTTCCTACTTTTACTTATCTTTTTATATATTTTAAAACTTCTATCTCCACTAAAAAAAATCTCTACACAAATAGAAAGGTTTGCAGCTGGTAATTTAGATACAAGAGTAGATATAAAATCAACTGATGAGATAGGTATTTTAGCAAAAAGCTTTAACCAAATGGCTCAATCTTTACAAGAGCTTATCAAAACAAGAGAGGAGCTTCTAAGGGATATAGGTCATGAACTTAGAACCCCTATTGCAAAGGGTAAATTTGCCATAGAAAAGATTGAAGAGTTTTCAAAAAAAGAGCTTTTGTCTAAAATCTTTTTAGATTTAGAAAGATTAACAAATGAACTTATCCAATTAGAAAAACTAAATAGTTCAAAACTAAACCTTACAAACTTTAGTTCAGAAACCTTGATAATAGAAGCTTTAGATAAACTCTATATTGATGATGAAACAAAAGTAAAGTTGGAAATAGTTGAAGATTTTAAGATAAAGGCAGACTTGGAATACCTAAGTATCGCCATAAAAAACCTTATTGACAATGGTTTAAAATACTCAACTAAACTTCCTATTATAATAAAAGTTGAAAAAAATAAAATAGAGATTATAAATATAGGAAATCCCCTTTCAAAAAAGTTGGACTACTACTTAAAACCCTTTACACAAGAGTTAAACCATAGAGATGGCTTTGGTTTAGGACTTAGTATTGTAAATAAAATTTTAATAAAACATCAATTTCAATTACTCCATAAATATGAAAATAGTTCAAATATTTTCACTGTTTTATTCAAAATGTAATTGACTTTTTTAAAAATTATCGCATAATACCCTATGAGTTTTTTATTTATGTTTTCAGTAGCTTTTTTCGAAAATTTCTTATTTAAACAAATCAATAAATTAGATAATAGAAACTTTCACTCTAGTATTTTATTTTTTATCTCCTCTTTTACTCTATTTGTTTTATATAATCTATTTTTTGAGTATAAAGCTATAGATTTTAGCTTTTTTTATGATTGGAAGTTTTATCTTCTTGTGGTGTTAGAGCTTTTAGTTTTTTATCTATATAGGGAAAACTATCATCAAAACAAAACCAATTATACTATGGTAAATATGTTTGTTTTTTCAACCATATATCTGATGCCTATATTAGCTTTTCTTTATAACTTTATTTTTGAGTTTAATACCACTTTGGATATTAAATATGATACATTTTTTGAGGCATTGATTTTTAGTTTTACCCTTTTTGTTTTGACTTTAATCTATTATATAGATAAGATCAAAAACAAAGAGGTAAACAATCTAAAACTACTAATACTTCTTTTAGTTGTTTTATTAAACACCTTATACTTTTCTGTAAAAATGGTACAAACATATAATGGTTACTTAGTATATAGTTTTATCCATCTATCTATCGCCTTTTATTTTTTAAACTCTTCAAGAAAGGAGCTTAAAACCATAAGTTATAAAAGGCTTGGTTTTTATTCCCTATTTCCTTTTATTTATGTGTTTTATTTTAGTGCAGCTGCTTTAGTATCTGTTGAGTTTATCACTATCTTTAAAAGGGTTTCACAAATCATCTCTGCTATGATTTTAGATAGAAGAATCGTAAGAAAAGATGCAATTTTAATCTTCTTGATTTTACTTACTACTTTGATTTTTTATCTTTATAAAAACTAATCAACCCTATCTTTAAACTTATCCCTAATTTTTAAAAACTCCTCTAAGTGTTCAAAAAAGATATCTACAAGTTTTGGCTCAAAGTGTTTACCCCTCTCCTCTTTAAAAAGTTTAAAGATTTTCTCATCATCCCAAGCTTTTTTATAACACCTATCGCTTCCTAAAGCATCAAATACATCAGCCAAAGCTGTTATCCTTCCATATATATGTATCTCTTCAGCTTTTAAGCCTTTTGGATATCCTGTACCATCCCATTTTTCATGGTGTTGTAAAGCAACAGTTGCAGCACATTTTAAAAGTGGTCTATTTGAGTGTTTTAACATCTCATAACCCAACTGCGAGTGGGTATTCATGATCTGCCTTTCTTCCTCATCAAATCGTCCTGGTTTATTTAAAACTGCATCAGGGATTGCTACTTTTCCAATATCGTGCATTGGGCTTGCTTGTTTTAACATTTGAGCCTCTTTTTTACTAAGTCCATAATACAAAGCAAATAGTTTTGAGTATTCAGCTACTCTTTTTACATGGTTACCTGTTTCTTTACTTCTACTCTCCCCTATTGCACCCATGGTAAAAACTACCTCTTTTTGAGTCTCTTCTATCTCTGTATTTAAACTTTTTATCTGAGTTAAACCATCATTTACCCTTTTTTCTATCTCATCAACAGAGAGTCCCACGTTTTTATTTACCTTAAAAGCCACCAAAAGGATAAAACCTACAATCAGTATTGATAAAATAATTATCAAAAGGTTTACATTACTTATAAATTGATTTAGGATATCTTCACTACTTTTTTCAATATTTGAATTTAGTTCACTATTTATCTTCAAAATATTTTGAATATCTTTTATCAAGATATTCTCTTGAGTATCAATACTATTTATTTTTAATATCTTATCCTCTAACTGTTTTGCCACATTAATATAATCTTCATACTCCCTTTTTTTTGTATGCTCTTTTAAATATATTGCTTTATCAATCCACTTTTTCAAATAGATCTCATCTCTATGTTGATACAAAGCCTCTTTACTATAATATTTCAAATCAGCAAAGTGTTTGATAGTTGAGATATCATCACTCTCCCAAATATAGCTTTGTAAGGTTTTTCTTAAGCTATTTTCCAAGGGATACAAAGTTTCAAAACCTCTATTTAATTGAATCTTTTCCTCTTGAAGTTTTGTAACCTTTTCAAAGGCATCTTCGATTGTTTTTTCATTGGAAAAAAGAATTTTCAAATCCTCTTTTACAATCTTATATTGGTGTAGATCTGTTATAAGTTTATCAAGTAGATCATCTTTATCATTTTCAAAATAACCCTCTTTTATCTGCTCAAAACTCTTTTCTTGCGATAAAAACTCCCTTTCGATTTTGTGTAGTTGATGTAGATTATTCACCAAAATTGCATCAAGCATAAGTTTATTCATATTTTCTTGGATACTAACTATTTTAAAAATATTATTTTTTGAGATATTGTTCTCTTTGATTTTATATAAGGAGATATTGTTGATAGTTGCAACAAATAAAAATAAACCAACAATTATGAAAAAACTAAATTTAACAATTTTTTTAATATTCATGAGATTCTCTTTGTTTTAGAAATTTAGATATTTTAAAACCTCTTTATGAACATATTATGAAAGAAATATGAACATTTTTTCATATTTTCCTTATAGAGATATTTAGAACATTTTTTGTATAATTTCCAAAAAATTAAGGCTAAAAAATGACTGTAACTTTATTGCAAAATACCTCTTTAGAAGTTTGTGCCCATGCTATTAGAACTTGTTGGCAATCCTATGACAAAAGTGATTGTGGTGGTGAAAAAGACAAAGAGCTGATCAATAGAGTTGGGAATAAATTCAAACACGCTTCTACCTTAGAACATTTAACTTATACATTTTTCATAGAAGGGATTAGTAGAGCTTTACTTCAAGAGTTAGCAAGACATAGAATGGCAAGTCCATCTGTAAAATCTACTAGATATACACTAAAAGAGCTAAAAAACGAGGAAGAGTTTACTTCAGAAGATATACAAAGAGCTTCAAAATATCTTGTTATGACAAGAAACGATTTAGTAAATGAGATGTCTATAAAAGCTTTAGAGAACCTAAGAGTTGTATTACAAAGTGGAGTTACAAATGATATTGCAAAATATTGTCTTCCAGAATCTTATAAAACCTCTCTTACTTGGACTATCAATGCTAGAAGTTTACAAAACTTTATTGCTTTAAGAAGTGCAAAATCTGCACTATGGGAGATTAGAGATTTGGCAAATACTATATTTGAGGCTTTACCAGAAGATCACAAATATCTTTTTGAAGAGTGTGTTTACACTGCTGATTCTCCTGAAGAACACTAAACTTTATGACTGCACTGCAAATAGCTGATATCATAGGGATAATCTCCTTTGCACTAAGTGGCTTTTTAATAGCAGTGCACCTAAAATTTGATATTTTAGGTATCTTTATCTCTTCCCTTTTAACTGCTTTAGGTGGTGGGATTATCAGAGATGTGATAGCAAATAAAACCCCTTTTATTTTCAACAATAACCTTCCAATTGCTTTGGTTTTAATAACACTGCTTTTAGCTTTTGTTTTTAAACTTCACAAAAAAACAGACCTTGAGGGAAAAACTTGGTTTATTGTTTCAGATGCTATTGGTTTAGTCTCTTTTGCAATAACAGGGGCTTTAGTTGGATTAAATGCAGATTTTAACTTTCTTGGGGTATTGATTTTAGCTTTTTTAACTGCTGTTGGTGGTGGAACAATGAGAGATATCTTAATAAACAAAGTTCCCTCAATCCTTGTCTCAGAGTTTTATGGTACGGTTGCTATTATTGTAGGACTTATTACCTATTTTCTAAATCTAATCGATTTTGTGAATATTTTAAACCTAACTATTCTTTTTATCTTTGGGGTAACCCTAAGACTACTTGCATATTATAAAAAGTGGCATCTTCCTAAATTATAAATAAAAAATTAATTATTTTCCTAAACCTTTTATTAAGAGTTATTATTAGATACTTATTTACAAAGGGTAAAAAATGATAAAACGTATAATTACTCTTTTTAAAAGAGCCAGTTTTAAAACTAAGATTTTTATACACTTTTCATTGATTATTTTTATAACTGCTATAATATTCACAATTACTATAAACTTCTTTGAACAACAACTTGTAAAAAAACACTTTGATAATCTTACAACTATAAGAGAGATAAAAAAGCATCAAATTGAGGACTATTTTCACAATGTAGAAAAAGAGCTTGCAACAATCTCTTCTATCCCTTTTGTTTTATCAGCAGCGAGAGATTTGGCTAATACTTATGAATCCAATGGGTACCAACAACAATATAAAAAATACAACAAACTATTTAAACAATATCTACAATACAAAAACTTTGAAAACCTTTTTTTAATAGATGTTAAATCAGACCATATAATTTATAGTATGAATAATATACTAAAAAACAATACCCATAGCCATATCAGTGACAAAATCTATGAAAAGAGTAATCTTCAACAACTCTACTACTCAATGATTATTGACAAAGGGTTTTTAAAACTTGTCGATTTTGATTTTTTTAAAGCTTCAAATGGCGAGCCAGCCGCTTTTTATGCAACACCTGTATTTGATGAAAACCTAAATATGCTTGCAGTTTTAATACTACAAATCTCTATAGAAAAGATCGATAAGATTATGACTAGCAATAAAAAATGGAAAGAAGAAGGTTTGGGAGATACAGGTGAGACCTACTTAGTTGGAGAAAATTGTAGTATGAGAAATAATTCTAGGTTTTTTATTGAGGATAAGGAGAACTATTTTTCTCAAATAAGAAGAAATGGCACCTCAGAAGAAACAATCAAAAATATAAAAAAATACAATACAAATATCTTACTTCAAAAAATAGATAAAAGTTTATGTGAAAAACTATTTCAAACAAGACAAAGTGGAGTTGATATTAGAGATGACTATAGGGGTGTAGAGGTTTTATCTGCATATACCACTGTAGATATAGAAGGGGTAAATTGGTTTATCCTTTCTGAAAAAGATAAGGCTGAGGCTTTTGAACTTATAAACTATCTAAAAAAAGTTGGTTTTTTAACACTTTTTATTTTAGTAGTTATTCTAATCATTACTAGCCAGCTATTTACAACAGCTATAAGTAAACCTCTAGAGGAGATAATTAAAGCCTTTGAGGATTTAGGAAAAGGGAATCTTTCAAAACGTTTAAAAATAAACTCTACAAGTGAGTTTTGTAAGCTCTCAACTAGTTATAATAAAGCCTTAGATGATTTGGAAAAACTAAGCTATTCTGTTGAAAAACTATCTATACTCTCTTCAACAGATTATTTAACAAAAATATACAATAGACAAAAGTTTTTAAAAGAGTTAAAAAACAATATTAAAAGGGTAAAAAGAACTAAAGAAAACCTCTCTTTGGCAATGATCGATATAGATTTTTTCAAAAAGATAAATGATACCTATGGCCATTCAGCAGGAGATGAAGTTTTAAAAGAGTTTTGTACTATCATAAAAAACCAATTAAGGGATATAGATATTTTTGCTAGATGGGGAGGGGAGGAGTTTATTATCCTTTTTATAAATACAAATCTTAACCAAGCAAAAAGTGCAGCAGAAAAAATAAGAAAAAAAATAGAAGAGAATAGTTTTGAAAATATAAAAAATATAACTTGTAGCATTGGTATAACACAATATAAAAGTGAAGATACTATTCACTCATTTATAGAAAACTCTGATAAGGCTTTATATAAAGCAAAACAGAAAGGAAGAAATAATGTTAGTTACTAATAACTACTCTATTTTTCCCTGCATGTTTAGCACTATATAGTGCTTTATCTGCTCTTGTGATAGTGTGTTCAAGATTACTGTAATCTTGCTCTTTATCGTATTGGGCAACCCCTAAACTAAGAGTAAATCTAATATCACCCATTTTTGTTTCAATATCTGTGTTTTGTATATTTACTCTTATCTTTTCAGCTATTTTTTCACCATCATTTAATGAAACATTATAAAGTAATATAACAAACTCTTCCCCACCAAATCTTGCTATAACATCACTGTTTCTAACATAATCTTCAAGTTTTTGAGATAGGGTTATAATAACTTTATCACCAATTGAATGTCCATAATTATCGTTTATTTGTTTAAAATTATCTATATCTAATATAATTACACTAAGACTATGGTTTGCCCTACTTGCAAGGTTTAACATCTTTTGTGAAACATCTGAAAAATATCTTCTATTATATGCATGAGTTAAGGGGTCTCTATTTGATAATTCAAGCAACTCCTGGTTTAACTCACCAAGTTTTTCACTTGTTTCATAAAACTTTGTATTATCATATATATATAAACATACATACTTTTTTTCTAAATCATAAGCTACCAAGGTGATATCTTGTCTCATATGTCTATAAACTTTATCAACTATTGTGTTTGATTGAACTTTTATTAGGTATTTATGTGGGTCTACTGAATAAAATGAAGGGTTTCCTGTAACTAATACAGACTTGATTTTTCTTTTTAGTTTATCTTTATTGATATAGGGGAAATTATCACAAATATTTGTGTTTAGAATCTCCTCTTTTTTTATATGGGTTTTTAACTCTAACCATCTATTCCAAGCTAAAATTTCTAAGTTTTCATCTAAGATTATAATCCCATTATCTATTGTGTTAAATATAATATCTTTGTTTATCTCTAACATATTAATACTCGTCTAAAAGTTTGTCTAATGCATTTTTCATAAATTCTATTGACTCATCTTTTGACATAATGATAAGCTCCCCATAGATATTTTGTTCCTCAAAGATTATCTCTGTTGAAATAACAATAATAAATTTATATTGGGTTTTATATTTATCACTAAAATTTAAAATTGTGTCTATATTTTTAATATTTGGTGGAGAGAATATAATTGAAGCATCCATTAAAGAAGCCAACTTACTAAGTGTTGTTGATGAGATGATATTAGTTATCTCTAAAACAATATCTTTTAACTCCTCTTCTACAATCTCATCATCATCCAAACCAAACTCTTTTGCAAGATTTACAGTTGATCTTTTATCCATGATAAAAAGATTTTCACCACTTAGCGTTCCATCTATTTTTTGATTTACTAAGTAGCAACACCCATGGGCATCAAACTTTTTATCACAATACTCTTCAAACTCATCTGAGTTATAGGTTGTAATTGTTGGTATCCCTAATTTTGCACTTTTTCCAATGATTTCAGCTAATGAAGCTGTTGCAGAACCATATGCAATGTTCATCAACTCTTGTAAACAATCTATTTGATCTTCATTTAAAGATAATGGCATTATATCAATCCTAATTTTTTTAACATTGTAGATAGGTTATCAATGTTAACTGGCTTTTTTATAAATCCTAAGGCTCCATTGCTTTTAGCTCTTTCCATAGAACCCTCTTGGATATCTGCACTAACTACAATAATTTTTGCATCACTATCATAATCACAAATAATTTTAATCGCTTCAAAACCATCTAATACAGGCATGGTCAAATCCATAAAACAAATATCGAATTTTTCTGATTTATAAGCATCTACGGCTTCTTGTCCATTTGAACATTCAATAAACTCAGCATCCTCTGAACTTAACTCTTTTAATGCTTTAAGTAACATTCTTCTTGCCATCTTTGAATCATCAACCACTAAATATTTCATAAATCTACCTATATATAAATTTTAACTATTATCTATTATAACTATTTTATAATAAATAAACAAATCATGATTTATATTTCGTAACTAATAAGTGATATTTTTATAAATTAGTGGTTTTATTATTTTTGTTTGGATTTTAGTATTGTTATATTATAATTGAAAACTAACTACTTGAGGTTTTTATGTTAAAAAATAAAGTTATATCAATTGGAGTTTTTATACTCATTTTTACTATTGTAAACCTTATGGTTTTTCAACACTTTAAACGACTCAAAAATGAATCTATCACTTTTTTAAATACTATGATTGAAACTGAAGCTAAAACTTTATTTGAAAACATTACGGCCACTAGACAATGGAATAATGAGATTGGTAGTGTTTATGTTACTCAAGAAAATGGCTTAAAACCAAACCCTTATATCATAGATGGAACTTTAAAAACCAAAGAGGACAAAACCCTAATTAAAATAAATCATGCTTGGATGACCAAACAAATCTCAGAAATAAGTAATAAAATAAACAAACACACTTTTCATATGACAAGTTTAAAACCCCTAAACCCCAATAACAAACCTAATAGTTTTGAAACCGAAGCCTTACAATATTTTGAAAAAAATAAAAACCAAAAGTTTTATGCAAGATTTACAAACGATTTTTCAAATTTTGAATTTATGGGTTCATTAAAAGTAAAACCTAGCTGTTTTGCTTGTCACTATTCACAAAACTATGAAATTGGGGATATTATAGGGGGAATAAGTATAAATATCCCAACAACAAGCTATCAAAAAAAGTTTGAGATTATAGAAAATAGAAATGATAAATTTTTACTTATCATGGTTACCGCTTCTATTTTGATTTTTATTAGTTCCTTGTTTGCTATTCTTAATTTTTTCAATAAAAAAGAGGTTTTATTAAAAAACTATAAGCAATTAAAAGATTTAAAAGAGGAAAATGATATCTTAATCAAAAGATACAAATATGCCTTAGAAGCAAGTCAGATTGGAATCTGGGATTGGGATTTAAAAACCAATGAGGTTTATTTTGACAAAAACTGGAAAGAGATGATTGGTTTTAAAGAGGATGAGCTACCAAATCTACTAGAAAGCTGGGATGCAAGAGTTCATCCTGATGATAAAGATAAAGCAATATTTGATATAAAAAACAATCATGAGAAAAAAACTAAATTTTACAAAAATATGCATAGACTAAAACATAAAAATGGAAGCTGGATTTGGATTTATGACAAAGGAAGAACCTACTTTGATAAAGATGGAAATCCAATCCGTATGATTGGTTCCCACTCAAATATAACACAAATAAAAGAGCTCGAACTAAAACTTTTAGAAAAGGAACAAAACCTCTCTTTAGCCCAAGAGATTGCACATATGGGGCATTGGAAATATTATCTAAATGAGGATAAGTTTATTGTCTCTGATACTTTAAAAACCCTAATAGGATTAAAAGATGAAAAGATTGGCTATGATGATTTTAAAAAGCTAATCCACCCAGAAGATTTACAAGATTTTATTCTAATCCACAAAAAGGCTCTAAACAGTTGTAAAAAAAGAGACCTACAATATAGATTGAAAAAACACAATAGTGATGAATATATCTATATAAATGAATATATCTCATGTATCTCTCCACTTATTGATAATGAAAATAAAATATTCCTAGGAACTATCCAAGATATAACCCATCTAAAAGATTTAGAAAAAGATTTAAACTTATTTAGCACTATTATAAACAACTCCCCATTATCAATAATTGTAACAAATATAAAAGGGGAGATAATCTATGTAAACCCATATTTTACTAAAACCTCTGGTTATGAAAAAAGTGAAGTTATGGGAAAAAATCCAAGCTTTTTAAAATCTACAAGAATGGATCAAGCAGTATATAAAGATTTATGGGAAACAATCTCCAATAAAAAAACCTGGGGTGGGATTTTTAGAAATCTAACAAAAAAGAAAAAAGAGTATTGGGAATCAGCACTAATCATCCCTATTCTAAACGAAAAAAATGAGATCTCAAACTATTTGGGGATAAAAAGGGAGATTACAAAAGAGATATATCTAAAAGAGAAACTTGAAGAGAAAGAGGAGTTGATCTTAAACCAATCAAAACATGCAGCAATGGGTGAGATGATAAGTATGATTGCCCATCAGTGGAGACAACCAATAACTACTATTTCCATGTCAGCAAACAATATATTAGCTGATATAGAACTAGATATGTTAAATGATGAAGAGGTGAAGAAGTTTGCAGAGCAGATCTCTGTACAAACCCAATATCTTTCAAACACTATAGAGGATTTTAGAAACTTTTTTAGACAAGATAAAAGTGTTGAAACAGTTAGTTTAAAAACACTATTTGATGATACAAAAGCGATAATCTTTGCCTCATTAAAAAACAACAATATCAATCTTAATCTAAATTTTGATGAAACTATAACCATCTCAACTTTTAGAAGAGAACTAGTTCAAGTTTTAATCAATCTAATAAAAAATGCAAAAGAGGCTCTACAAGAAAACGAAATAAAAGAGAAAATAATCGATGTGGATATTGAACAAATAAATCAAGATATAGTGATAAAAATCTCTGACAATGCAGGGGGAATAAAAGAGGAGATTATTGATAAAGTTTTTGATGCATATTTTACAACAAAAGATGAACAAAATGGAACAGGTTTAGGCTTATATATGTCAAAACTTATTATAGGAAAACATCTAAAAGGTCAAATTGAAGCTTACAACAATCCAAAAGGGGCGACATTTAAAATTGTGTTACCAACACATATTTAAACCTTTTTTATCAAATCTTTTAAGACACCTAACCCTTTAGTTTTGTTAAGCTGCTCTTTTAACTCATCCTCCTCTTCAACAATATTTTTAATGGTATCTTTCAAATCAGCAATAACTTTTCTTTGGTGTTTTAATTCATCTTCCAATCTACCAATCTCTTTTTTTGAAACATCATGTTCACTTTTATAAAACTCCACCTCCTCTTTCATCTTTTCTATTCTCATTTGATATCTTGTATTTAGTTCTGAAAGTTTTCTAGTATTAGTATTATAAATATCAATAAGCTTTTCCTCTTTTGATTTCATTTTTGCCATCTCTTTTTCATAAAAGGCAATTTGAGCAAGAGATTGTTGCAATCTTTGTCTACTATCTTGTGAACCTGTAGCTTTTGTACTCTCTTTTAAACTAATTAACTGCTCTTCTAACTCTTTTATTCTTTTGTTGGCATTGAAGTTCTCTTTTTTTATCTCTTGATAGCTGCTTATGATATTTTTTTTGAACTCCCTTTTCTCCATCTCCTCTTTGGTTGTCAAAAAAGATATCCCCATAAACTCTTTTATACTCTCTTCATCATTTTCAAATAAAGGGATAATAGTCTCATGAACATAATAAGCTTCCCCATTTTTATTTCTGTTTTTTAGATTTCCCTCCCAAACTTTTCCAGTATTTATGGTGTTCCACAAGGTTTTGAAAATCTCTTTTGAAACATCTGGGTGTCTAATTATATTGTGGCTATTTCCAAGAAGTTCCTCTTTTGTAAAGCCAGAAACATCACAAAAAAACTCATTTACAAAACTTAACTTACCCTCTAAATTTGTTTTTGAAACAATTGCAACTTTACCTATTGCATCAATATTTTGTTCAAGTTCATGGTTTTTATCTTGGATTTGTGAAAGTAGATCTTTTAGATTATTTCTATAATTTGTAATATCTTTTTCAAAATTTATTTTTTTTGAGAGTTTATATAAAAGATTGTTCATATCTGCATAATTAACAGGTTTTATAATATATCCATCAACTCCTAGTTTGATAGATTTTAAGAAGTTATCCACTTCAGAATGAGCTGAAACAATAATCACACTTTGTTCATTTCTCATATTTTTGATCTCTTCAACCATTTGAAGACCATCTATTTTAGGCATCTTAATATCAGAAATAACCAAATCAAAATAGCTTTGTTTGAAGAACGCTAAACCATCTTCTCCATTAACTGCATAAACAACTTCTTTAAAAAATTTTGATAAATAACTTACCATAGAATTAGCTATATCTTGGTCATCTTCAACATATAAAACTGTTAAATCTTTTGCTAACTCTTTTAACTCTTTTAGATTTTCCATACAAATCCCTTAAAAGATATTATTATGCTAAAGTATAACTAAAAGTGAATAAAATATATTAAGTATTAAATAGTTTTTCCAAGGCTTCAATGATAGCTTTTGATTCTAATTCTTTAACTTTATTAGATAAACTCTTTACATCCCAAGTATCTTCTATTTCTATAGATTTTTGTAAAATATATTCACCCTCATCATACTCCTCATTTACAAAATGGATTGTACAACCAGTAGTTTTTTCACCTGCATCTAAAACTGCTTTGTGAACATTATCACCAAACATACCTTTTCCACCAAATTTTGGCAATAGTGCTGGATGGGAGTTTATTATCTTATTTTCAAAAGTTGAGATAAGGTTTTTTTCCAATTTTTTCATATATCCAGATAAAAATATATAATCCACCCCATGCTCTAACATAAGATTTGTAATCTTTTTATCTAAATCCTCATGGGGATATTTTTTTGTATTTACTACAAAATTAAAGATATTTTTTGCTTTTGCTTTTTGTAAAACCAAAGCCTCTGTATTATTTGAGATTACTATCTCAATTTTTCCATCAATAATCTTCTCTTCACACGCTTTTTGTATAGTATCAAACCCACTTCCATTATGAGATGATAATATTCCAATTTTTTTCATTTATATCCTAAAAACCTTTTATTTGGGCAATTATAACAAATTTTTTTAATTTAACAAAAACAATAAAAACTCTATTTTAAAATTTAGATTAGTTTAACAATAAGTTATCTTAATCTTTGTGCATGAGTTAAAGCAATAGCTATTGCATCTGTAATATCAAGTGGTTTAATCTCTTTTTTTATCCCCAATAATCTTTTCACCATAAAAGCAACCTGCTCCTTTTGTGCTTTTCCATTTCCTGTTACTGCTTGTTTTACTTGAAGGGGTGTATATTCTGCAAAATTTCCAAACTCTTGAAGCACTTTTAATGAAATAGCTCCCCTAAATTGTGCAAGTTTTATAACTGTTTTTGGGTTAAAAGCATAAAACATATCTTCAATGGCAACTTCATCAAGTTTGTATTTTCTAAATATCATATCAAGACCTTCTGTCATCTCAACAATTTGCTCTTGAAGAATTTTTGTTTTGATTTTCACAAGTCCTGCTTCTAGAAGTTTTATCTCTCTTCCATCCTTTTCTATAACTGCATATCCACAGTTTCTTGTTCCCGGGTCTATTCCTAATATTTTCAACTTTTCACATTTCCTATAATTTTATCTTTTCACATACACAAACTATCAAAAATTGGTAGTTTTTCTATAAGATTTCACTTAAATATACAAAACTTTTCACACACTAAAAAAAATTTATTCACAGGTGAAAAACTTTTTAATAAAAAATTAGATATAATCTTACCAATTTATATATAAAGAGTGCGTATTTAATGACTAGTAAAGAGTTTTTAACTATTATCAAAAAAGAAGCAAACCCAGCTGATTATAAAAAATACTTAAAACAATTAAATTATAAAAAGATCTCTTCTGACGAGAAATTGGCTGTTTTTGAAGTTACAAATAAATATATCGCTTCTTGGATAAAGAGTAAATATACCCCTATAATTCAACACTGCTTTGAGATTTATGATGGAACAAAACCAGATATTGAGATAAAAATAGCTGGTGAAAAAAAGAGTAAAAAAGAGATTATTTCAGAAAAAGCAAAAAATGAAACTGCTGAAAGTACTATACTAAACCCATCATATACTTTTGATTCTTTTGTTGTGGGAAGTTCTAACCAGATGGCATATAATGCCTCTTTAGCAGTTGCTGAAAAACCAGGAATTCAATATAACCCACTATTTTTATATGGGGGAACAGGTTTAGGAAAAACTCACCTTTTACAAGCTATTGGTAATGACTCTATTGAAAAAGGAAGAACTGTTATTTATGTAACTATTGAACAGTTTATGAACGATTTCACCTTTTCAATCAAAAACAAAAATATGGAACACTTTAGAAACAAATACCGAAAATGCGATGTTTTACTAATAGATGACGTTCAATTTTTAAGTGGAAAAGAGCAAACTCAAGAGGAGTTTTTCCACACCTTTAATGAACTTCACAATGCAAAAAAACAGATAGTTATGACAAGTGATAGACTACCATCACAAATTGCTGGACTTGTTGATAGATTAAAATCAAGATTTGAATGGGGATTAACAGCAGATATCCAAATTCCTGGGCTTGAAACAAAAATCGCTATTATTGAAAAGAAAAGTGAACTAAATGGGATCAACCTAAGTAGAGAGATTATAAACTATATTGCAACAAATCTAGATAACTCTATTAGGGAGATTGAGGGTGTTTTAATCCGAATTAACGCAAGTGCTTCACTACTTAATCAAGAGATCAATTTAGAGTTTGCAAAAAATCTTTTAAAAGAGCAAATCAAAGAGAAAAAAGAGAATATCAAATTACCAGATATTATCTCACTAGTTGCAAACGAATTAAATATCAAACCAAGTGATATTAAATCTAAGAAAAGAACCGCAACAGTGGCAAATGCAAGAAGAATAGTAATCTATCTAGCAAGGGAGTTAACACACAACTCTATGCCAGATATTGCTAAATTTTTAGGGATGAAAGATCATAGTTCAATCTCTAAGAATATTCAAAAAACAAATGAGTTGATTGAGAGTGATGAAAATTTTAAATTAATCATTCAAAATTTAAAAAATAAAATCATAAATTAAGGAGTTGGAAAAAAAGTTTAAGACGAAAGTGTGAAAAGGTGTGAACTATTAATCTTAGTTTATTCACATACAAAAGTGCCTATAGATTGAGACTTGAGCAATATTTTCATCTTTTCACATGGTCTACTACTTCCACTAATTAATATAAATAAATAGGAGCTAATAAAATGAAGTTCATAATTACAAAGAGCATTTTCGAAAATATCATTTCATCAATGCAACCATTTCTAGAAAAAAAAGATGCTAGTTCAATTACTTCACATATATACTTAGAAGTAAATGATTCTAAATTAACTCTAAAAGCTACAGACTATGAGATAGGATTAGAGTGTTCTATTGAATCTATTACTGAAGCTATATATGGAAAAGCTACAGTAAATGGATCTAACCTTTTAGGTATTATTAAAAGATTAAAAGATGCAGATATCATAATTGAAACTACAGATAGTAATCTTATTATTAAACAAAATAAATCAACATTTAAATTACCTATGTATGATGCAGATGAATATCCATCACTAATGTTAAATAATAGTTTAAAAAATCTAGATATATCAACTATCAATCTAATTAACTCTATTAGAAAAATTACACCTGCAATTGATAACAATAATCCTAAATTTGAATTAAATGGTGCATTAATAGATATCAAAACTTCTAAAATCAATTTTGTAGCTACTGATACTAGAAGACTTGCAATTTCACATCTACAAAATATATCAAATGAACAAGCTCAAATTATCATCCCTAAAAAAGCTATAATTGAGATTCAAAAACTATTTATAGATGAAGCTCATTTATCATATGATGAAAACAACTTAGTAGTATCAAATTCTAATATGAAATTTTTTACAAAATTAATCAATGGAAAATTCCCAGATTATGAAAGAATTATTCCACAAAATCTAAAATACAATTTGAAAATCCCAAAAAGTATGTTAGTTGAATCTATCAAACTAGTTACATCACTATTTTCAAATATTAAAATTACATTTAAACCAAACTCTATTATTTTTGAATCTTTAGATGAAGATACCGAATCTAAAACTCAAATTGATATAGAACTAAATATAGACACTGAGTTTTATTTAGCAGTTAATGCTAAATATCTATTAGACTTTTTAAGTCAAACAAATAACGAAGAGATTACTGTTGGATTTAATGAATCAAATTTACCATTCTATTTAGAAGATGAAAAATTCTATACAATTGTAATGCCAATAGTTTTAGAAAAATAATAAAGGAAACCAATAATGAGTCAACAAGAGTACGGCGCTAATAATATTAAAGTTTTAAAGGGTCTTGAAGCAGTTAGAAAAAGACCTGGTATGTATATTGGAGATACAAACATTAATGGTCTTCACCATATGGTATATGAAGTTGTTGATAACTCTATCGATGAGGCAATGGCTGGATACTGTAGAAATATTAAAATTACTATGACAAAAGATCATTGGATCAGAGTTGAAGATGATGGTAGAGGTATTCCTACAGCAATGCACCCTACTGAAAATATGAGTGCAGCAACAGTTGTTTTAACTGTATTACATGCTGGTGGTAAATTTGATAAAGATACTTATAAAGTTTCTGGTGGTCTTCATGGGGTTGGGGTATCAGTTGTAAATGCCCTATCTAAAGAATTGAAAATGACAATTTATAGAGAAGGAAAAATTCATTATCAAGAATTTTCAAAAGGGATTCCAAAAGGACCTTTAGAAGTAATAGGTGATAGTCCAAGAAAAACTGGTACTACTATTGAGTTTTTAGCTGATGATTCTATTTTTGAAGTAAACCAATACGATTTTGCTACATTAGCAAAAAGATTTAGAGAGGTTGCATACTTAAACTCTTTTATCTCTATTACTTTAGAAGATGAGATAAGAAAAACAAAAGAAGTTTACCATTTTGAAGGTGGTATTAAACAATTTGTTGAAGATATAAACAAAGATACAGCAGTATCGGATGCAGTTGCATTTTCTGAAAAAGTTGAAGATGTTGAAGTAGATATCGCTGTTATGTATAACTCAACATATACAGAAAAAACTCTATCATTTGTAAACAATATCCGTACAATTGATGGTGGTACTCATGAAGCTGGGTTTAAAGCAGGACTTACTAGAAGTATTGTTAAATATGTAAATAACAATGCAAATGCTAGAGAAAAAGATACAAAAATCACTGGTGATGATGTAAGAGAAGGTCTTATTGCAGTTGTATCTGTAAAAGTTCCAGAACCACAATTTGAGGGTCAAACAAAAGGTAAATTAGGTTCTTCATATGTAAAACCAATTTGTCAAAAATTAACTTCAGAAGTTTTAGATAAATATTTTGAAGAGAATCCTGTTCAAGCAAAAGCTATCATGGAAAAAGCTTTAATGGCAGCACGTGGTAGAGAAGCAGCTAAAAAAGCTAGAGATTTAACTAGAAAAAAAGATGCAATGACAGTTGGAACACTTCCAGGGAAACTTGCAGAGTGTCAAAGTAAAGACCCTGCAGTTAGAGAATTATACCTGGTGGAGGGAGACTCAGCAGGTGGTTCAGCAAAACAGGGTAGAGATAGAGTTTACCAAGCAATTTTACCACTAAAAGGTAAGATTCTAAATGTTGAGAAATCAAGACTTGATAAGATTTTAAAATCTGATGAGATTAGAAATATGATCACAGCTCTTGGTTGTGGTATTGGTGAAGATTTTGATGAAGAAAAAATCAGATATCACAAAGTTATTATTATGACCGATGCCGACGTTGATGGAAGCCATATTCAAACACTTTTATTAACATTTTTCTTTAGATTTTTAAGACCAATTATTGAAAAAGGTTATTTATATATAGCTCAACCACCACTTTATAGATATAAAAAAGGTAAAAATGAAACTTACCTAAAAGATGAAACAGCATTATCAAACTTCTTAATCGAAAACGGTGCAGAGAGTTTTGAATTTCAAGGTTTAGGTGTTAATGATTTAATTGACCTATTTAAAACTGTTTCTAGGTATAGAGGGATGTTATTACAACTTGAAAAAAGATATTCTTTAATAGAAGTTTTAAAACACCTAGTGGAAAACCCAGACCTAGTTAAATTGGAACAAGCTGATTTATACGAAGAGGTTAAAAACTTTATTGAAGCAAAAGGTTACAATATCTTAACAAAAACTATAACAGAAGATATGATTCAACTGTTTGTACAAACAAATGAAGGTCTAGAAGAGCTAGTTATTGATGATGAGCTATTTGCCTCGCCATACTTTAGTGAAGCTACATATATCTACTCTAAACTTGTAGAAAGAGATATCTCTATGTTTGATGGTAGAGATTTAGTTGAAGTTTTAGAAGAGATTGAAGGATTAGCTAAAAAAGGTGCATATATCCAAAGATATAAAGGTCTTGGTGAGATGAACCCAGAACAATTATGGGAAACTACAATGACTCCAGAAGATAGAAGACTTCTAAAAGTAAATATTGAAGATGCAGAAGTAGCATCAGATACATTTACACTATTTATGGGTGATGAAGTAGAGCCAAGAAGAAACTATATTGAAGAGCATGCCAAAGATGTTGAACATCTAGACGTTTAAAAAAGTCCATCTTTTTTACAATCTCTGCGTTGGAGGTGAGTTTTTACTCAGTCACCTACTGCTTGTAGGCTCCTTCGCAAAAACTCACCTCCGCCTTGACCTTGAAAAAAATATGAACTTTTTTGTACTTTAAACAAAATTAAGATAATTTAGGACATGTTATGATAAAAAAATATAAAAAAAATATAGATAACATATTAAAAGAGTTTGAAAATACTAAAAATGATCGATTATTAATTTATGCTTGTCTTGAGCTTAGAATGCTAATTGAAGAAGCTTCTTTAAATATTTTAAAACAATACACAAAAGTAATAGATAAAATTGATAGAGAAGAATGGAAACCACCTCAAATAATGAATTTATTAGCTAAATATGAAGAAAATATATATTTAAAAAGGAGTATTAAACTTTTTAAAGAAAATGATAAAAACATTCCAATTATTCAAGGGGATTATATACCATTACCAAAAGGTAGAAAATTATCTACTTTATATCACAGTTTGAGTTCATATTTACATTGTCAAAAAGAAAATCAGAAAGATGTTACAATTGAAAAATTTAAAGAAAAAATGTTTCAAATTGAAGAAATTATAGATAATAAGAAAGAAATATATTTTTCAATAACTGAAAATATAAATTTTATTTGTGGTGCTTGTGGAATTCAAAATTCGTTTACACAATTTTATTTAGATAATAATAAACAAATAAATTGTCAAAACAATAATTGTGGTATTTTACTTGATGTAGTTAAAAAAAATGAAGATTATACATTTAATCCACACATAATATTTGAATGTGATTGTGGTACACCTCAATATTTGACATTACCACCAGAAAAAATATATTTAGGATTAAAATATAAGTGTACTTCTTGTAAGAGTGTTTATAAAGTAAATTCTTATAATTTAGAAAAATTGTAAGTAATATAAAATTACTATTCCACTTTACCAACCTATAACAAATAATTCCCTATAATCCCAAACTCAAAAACCACATAAAGAAGAATCCATGATTGAATTAATCAATATATCGAAAAGTTATCCTACAAGTGAATTATATAGAGATTTAAATATTAGACTAAATGCAAAAGACAAGGTTGGTCTTGTTGGGCGAAATGGTACTGGTAAATCTACACTTTTTAAACTTATTCTTGGGGAAGAACACCAAGATAGTGGGGAGATAAAATTTCCAAAAGCTTATAGAATTGGGGCTTTAAAACAGTATTTTGATTTTACTGAAAAAACTTTGATAAATGAGACTGCACTTGCTTTGAGTGAAGAGGATAAGTATGAGATATATAAGGCTGAGAAGATACTTTTTGGTCTTGGATTTACTATGGAGGATTTGGATAAAGATCCAAAATCTTTTTCTGGTGGTTATCAAATTAGAATAAACCTTGCAAAATTGCTTTTAACAGAGCCAAATATGTTGCTATTAGATGAGCCTACAAACTACTTGGATATTTTGTCTATTAGATGGTTGAAAGATTTTTTAAAAAACTTCCAAGGGGAAGTTATCCTTATCACTCACGATAGAGATTTTATGGATAGTGTTTGTACTCATACTTTAGGGATTGTTAGAAAAAGTGCTTTTATGATTCAAGGTGGTACTAGAAAATTTTATGAACAAATTTTAGCAAATGAAGAGCATCACGAAAAACAAAAAATTGCTCAAGATAAAAAAATCAAAGATTTAGAAGAGTTTATTGCTAAAAATAAAGCAAGAGCAGCAACTGCAACACTTGCACAATCAAAGGTGAAAATCTTAGAAAAGATGGATATTTTAGAGGATTTGGATTATGATGCAAATCTAAAATTTGATTTTAACTACAAAGATACATCAGCAAAGTTCTTAGTTGAAGTGGAAAATTTATCTTTTGGTTATACTCCTGATAAAATTCTTTTTAAAGATATCACTTTTGCTTTATCTCATGGGGAGACTATTGGAATCATTGGTAAAAATGGTAAGGGTAAATCAACTTTACTAAATACTATTGCTGGGGAACTTGAAGCTTTAAGTGGAGATGTAAAATTTCATCCTTCGTGTGAGTTTGGACACTTTGGGCAAACAAATATCTCACACCTAAACCAAAACAATACAATCATGGATGAGATTTATAGTGTAAATCATAAGCTTCCAGAAGCTGTTATTAGAAGTATTTGTGGACTTATGATGTTTAGTGGGGATAATGCAAAGAAAAAAATCTCACTTCTTTCCGGGGGTGAAAAATCAAGGGTTATGCTTGGTAAGATTATAGCTCAAGATGTAAACCTACTATTTCTAGATGAGCCAACAAACCACTTGGATATTGACTCTATTGATGCTTTAACAAATGCAATAAAAGCTTTCCCAGGTTCATGTATGATTGTAACTCACTCAGAGGAGTTATTAAGAGCTGTTTGTGATAGATTAATCATCTTTACAAACGATGGAGCTGATTATTTCAATGGAACTTATGATGAGTTTTTAGAAAAGATTGGTTGGGAAGAAGATGGTGTAGAGAAAAAGAAGGTTGTAAAACCAAAAAGAAACAAAAAAGAGATAAAAAAATTAAGAGCAGCTGTAGTTACTGAAAAGAGTCAAGCTACAAAACCTATTAGAACCGAAATAGAAAAGATTGAAGAGATGCTTCCAAGTTTAAGTGGAGCCCAAAAGTCGAAACAAGAGCAAACTTTAAAAGAGTTACAAAAAGAGCTTGAAAAACTAAATGTAGAGTTTCAAAAAAAGTTAGATGAGATCTAAACTTTAAAAATGAAAAAACTAAAATATCTTGAACACTATCCAAAAGAGTTTGTCTCTCAAGTTCAAAGATTAATAGATGAAAAAAAACTGGATAAATATCTACTTAGTAAATATAAAACAGCCCATGAGTATAAAAGTGATAAAGCTTTATACGAATACACAATAGATTTAAAAAACCAGTTTTTAAAAAAGTCACTTCCCCTTAGTAAAGTAGTCTATGATGGGAAAATAAATGTTATAAATGATGCCTTGGGCTTACACACTTTTATCTCAAGAGTTCAAGGTGGAAAACTAAAAAGTAAAAATGAGATAAGAATTGCTTCTTTATTTAAAAATGTTCCCGAAGAGTTTCTACAAATGATTGTTGTTCATGAGTTAGCTCACATAAAAGAGAAACAACACGACAAGGCATTTTATAATCTTTGCACCTTTATGGAACCAAACTATCACCAATATGAATTTGACTTAAGAGTATATCTTACATATTTAGAGAGATTTGGTAAACTTTATTAAAAATAATCTAAATAATAATAATCTAATAATGATTTTTTAAATCAATAACTACTATTATTAGTTATCTTTTTTTCAAAAAACAATATCTAATAAAAGGGTACTCTATGAATAATAATCTAAATGGCACTAACAAAGCACTAAAAGACAAGATTTTTAAGATTGATGATAAGAAATTATCAAAAATTAAAAAGAGTAAAGCTTTAAAAGAGTTATCAACTTATGAGTTTACACAAAAGGCAAATTTTCTAGGCTATCAAGTAAATGAAAAGATTGATTATCAGAAAAACTATTCAGAGTATTTAAATATCTCTTTAAATAATGTTGGAGATCCTTTTGTAGATGGAAATTTAACCACAAATACAAAAGCTGTTGAAAGGGAAGTTTTAAGCTATTTTGCAAAACTTTGGAACAATAAACAAAGAACTAAGAATTTAAAAGAAGATGAATTTTGGGGATATGTAGTTTCGATGGGTTGTACAGAGGCAAATATCTTTGGACTTTTAAGTGCAAGAGATTATTTAGAAGGAAAATATTTACTTATAGATGAAGATAAACAAGAGAAAATAAAAACTATAAGTAAATCTTCAAAAAATAGAGAATGTATAATAAATCAAAATCTAACAACTACTTATGGTAAAACTAAAACTAACAATAAAAATGAGTTTAAACCTATAGCTTTTTATTCTCAAGATGCCCACTACTCTATAGTAAAAGCTATGGAAGTATTAAAAATATCAACATTTTTTAGTGAAGCAATGGATAAAAACTATAAATGCCCTTTGACAAAAAAAGATTATCCAAAGGATTTTTCAAAAGAGTATTTGGAAAATGGTTGGCCAAAAGAGGTTCCTTCTAATGATGATGGGACAATCCATATCCCAGCACTAATAAAACTAGTAGACTTTTTTGCTTCAAAGGGTCACCCTATTTTAGTATCTTTTAATTACGGAAGTACTTTTAAAGGAGCTTATGATGAAGTTCAAACAGCTGTAAAAAAGATAGTTCCTATTTTAAAAAAATACAATTTATATGAAAGAGAAATCGAATATAAAGATAAAAAAATAGATACTAGAAATGGTTTTTGGTTTCATGTGGATGGAGCATTGGGTGCAGCTTATATGCCTTATATAGAAACAGCTTTAAAACAGAAGCTTATCAAAAAACCTTCAAAAGATTATAAATTCCCTGTTTTTGATTTTAGGTTAAAACAGATTCACTCTATCTCTATGAGTGGTCATAAATGGATTGGTTCACCTTGGCCAACAGGTATTTATATGTCTAGAATAAAATATCAGTTAAAACCTATTGATGATCCTATGTATATAGGTTCACCAGATACCACCTTTGCAGGTTCTAGAAACGGTTTTTCACCTTTGATTTTTTGGGAGTATTTATCAAATAATTCATATGAAGACCATGTAAAAGAGGTAGTCAAGGTTGAGAATATGGCAACATATGCCTATGAAAAATTAAAAAAGCTTGACAAAAAAAATAAACTTTGGATACAACGTTCCCCTTTTTCACTTACAATTAGAATGAAAAAACCAAATGATGATTTGATTTTTAAATACTCTTTATCAACAGAAGAGTTGTATGTGAATGGAGAAAAAAGAGAATATGCACATATATATATCATGAGCCATGTAACAAAAAAATTGATAAATAGTTATATAAAAGATTTAAAAAAATCTAAATATTTTGATTAAGAAAAGATATGAATAAAAAAGAAAAAACCCTTTCACAGCTTCTAATAGAGAATATCTCTTATGCTACTTTAGTTCCTATTTCTATTATTGCAATTTTGTTATTGCTTACTTATTATTTGATGATTAATTATATTACAAATGAGAATGAAAAAAATATTATCAATAATGCTAGAAACTCCCTAATCTACTCAGTTGATAGGGAGTCAAGTATTATTGAAAATAAGATGAAAAGTATAGCTGATAGCCATAAAAATATTTTTACAAGGGTAGACCACTATTATAAAAATAGTGATAAATATACAATTTTAAATGATAAGGTTAAATTTGATAAAGATAAATATGGTTTGGTATTTCAAAAAGAGGATATAGGTGGAGCTGATTCCATGTCTTTTTTATTTACAAAACTTTCAAGAGATGAGATTGAACACTATTTAACAAAAACTCAATGGTTTGATATAGCTTTAAAAAATGCAGTTGAGGCAAATGAAGCTGTTGTTGCCTCGTGGTTGATAGATAGTAATGCAATGATTAGGTATTATCCCTTTATTGAGTTACACAACTATATGTCAGATGTATCAAACTTTTTTGATTGGAGTTTTTATTATGAAGCTAATAGAAAACACAATCCCACAAAAAAAGCTTTATGGAGTTCTATTTATCTAGATCCTGCAATGAATGGTTGGATGACCTCTTATATACAACCAGTTTATGACAATCAAGATAAATTTAGGGGTGTTGTTGGGGTTGATGTTCCTATTAAATCTTTAGCAAAAGAGGTTTTAGCTGATGATATCCCTTTTAATGGAGAGGTTTTTTTAACTGATGACAAAGGGATGATTATAGCAATTTCAGATAAATTAAATCTCTTTTTGGACCTAGTTAAACTTAGAAAAAATGATAAAAATGAGTTAGTGATACATGAGGTTTTAAAACCTAAAGAGCATAATCTTCTAAAACATCAAAATAAAACCATCTCAAGTCAATTTAAAAACTACTTTGAAGAGGGTAGACAAACAGGTGAATTTAACTACAAAAATAAAAACTTCCTAGTTGAAAATAGGGATATAGATGGGACTAATTGGAAAGTCTTTTTCTTAATAGAAAAAAATAAAGTTATAGAGGAGAGTTTGGTATTACACCAATTTGCAACAAAGGTTGCAATGTTTGTTTTACTATTTTTAATCTTAGTATTATTAGTGATTTTATATATCAATTTTAGAAGAACTAAAAGATTATCAAATCAATTAGCCCAACCAATAGTTGAACTATCAAACAACACAGGAAAACTTCATAACTATAAAAAACAAGAAAAAGTTAGTGTAACAGAGATAGATAAACTTTTAAGTAATTTTGACTCTATGGCAAAAGAGGTTCGATACAACAGAAGAAACCTAGAGGAAAAAGTTGAGGAGAGAACAAAAGAGTTAGAGGTTGCAAAAATAAAAGCAGAGGGTGCAACCAAAGCAAAATCAGAGTTTTTAGCAAATATGTCCCATGAGATTAGAACACCAATGAATGGTATTATTGGTATGACCTATTTAGCATTACAAACAAAACTTGATGAGAAACAGAAAAAATATATCAAAAGGATAGATACAAGTGCAAAAACACTTTTAAATATCATAAATGATATTTTAGATTTTTCAAAAATTGAAGCTGGTAAATTGAGCATAGAAAAAGTAAAATTTGATATGTATGAGTTGATTGACTCAGTTATAAATATTATCGAATTAAAAGCTTATGAGAAGAATTTAGAACTTATAGTAAGTTATGATATTGATATGAATAAGCAGTTTTATGGTGATCCATTAAGGATATCTCAGATTTTAATAAATCTATTAAATAATGCTGTGAAGTTTACCCCGGAAGGATCTGTAAAACTTATCATTAAAAAGCTAAAAGATGATAGATATATGTTTGAAGTTAGCGATACAGGAATAGGATTAACACAAGAGGAGCAAAATAAACTTTTCAAATCTTTTTCACAAGCTGATGGGAGTACCACTAGAAAATATGGGGGTACAGGCTTAGGTTTGATTATCACTAAACAATTGGTTGAGTTGATGAAAGGTACTATTTATGTGGAGAGTGAAAAAGATGTAGGTAGTAGTTTTGTTTTTGATATTGAACTTCAATCAATGGATGAAAATGAGAAAACTTATAACTACTTTTCAGATAAAAAAGTCTTAATTGTTGATGACAATCAATTATGGCAAGAGATATTAGAGAATGTATTAAAAAGCTTCAAGGTGAATATTGATGTAGCTTCAAGTGGTTATGATGCTATAGAGAAGGTTAAACAAAATAGTTGTGGATATGATTTGATACTTATGGATTGGAATATGCCAAAACTAAACGGTATAGAAGCTACTAAACTTGTAAATGAACATTGTAAAAGTTCTACTCCACCTACAATTATTATGGTAAGTAGCTTTAGACAAGAGGCGATTGTACAAGAGGCGAAAGATGTAGGGATAGATATATTTTTACAAAAACCTATAAACCCTTCTATTTTAAATGATCTATTAACTGAATTGTTTATTGAGGAGATAAATCAAACAATTAAACAAACAAAAAATATCAAAAATCTAAAAAATTCAATTGCAAGTTTAGAGGGGAGTAAAATACTTCTAGTAGAGGATTGTGTTCTAAATCAAGAGATTATAGTAGGGTTACTTGAAGAGAGCAAAATAGATTTAGATATAGTTGGAAATGGGAAAGAAGCCTTAGAGTTATTTGATAAAAATTCATATGAGATGATATTAATGGATATCCAAATGCCTGTTATGGATGGCTATGAAGCTACAAAACAGATTAGACAAAAAGATACAAAAATCCCAATTATTGCCTTAACTGCTAATGTTATGACAAAAGATATTGTAAAAACTGAAGAGGTTGGAATGGATGAACATCTAAATAAACCAATAGATGTAGATAAATTTTATGGAATACTTTTGAAATATATTAGTAGAAAAAAAGAGATAAAAAATAGTATCCCAGAAGATAAATCTTCACAACTACCAAGATTTGAACAAATAGATACAAGTTTAGGTTTGGAGTATATGGCTGACAATGCAAAATTGTATAAAAAGATATTAAATAGTTTTTATGAAAAATACAAAAATGTAAATGTAGAAGAGCTAAAACAGTTGTATACAAACTCTTTTGAGGAGTTTAAAACCTTCACCCATACCCTAAAAGGCTTATCAAAAAATATTGGAGCAGTATCTTTACACGAAGAGGCTACTAAACTTGATGATACAGCAGATATAGATCTACTTGATGGGTGTGTAGAGGTTTTACATAAAGTGATTGAAGAGATAAAACCTTGGATTGAAACACAAAATAAAACAAATACAAGTGAAAACTCTGAAATTAAACTTGATGGGAAGTTTGATAAGTTAAAAGAGGCGATAAAAAAACATAGACCAAAAATTATTGAATCTGCATTAAATGAATTGGATAAAACTACCCTAACAAAAAAGGAAAAAGAGGTTTTAGAAAAATTAAATATATATCTTGATGAATATAAATTTAGCCAAGCTTTGGAACTATTTGAGGAGAGATAATGGAGAAAGATAAAACAATATTAATTGTTGATGATACAAATACAAATATTGATATTTTAATTGGATTACTAGATGAGTATGATGTGGTTGTAGCAACAGATGGTAGTAGTGCAATTAATATAGCAAATCAAGAGAGTATTGATTTGATTCTTTTAGATATTATGATGCCAAATATTGATGGCTTTGAGGTTTGTAGAAGGCTAAAACAAACCCAAACAACTAAAGATATTCCTATTATTTTTATCACTGCAAAAACAGATGAAAATAGTATCGAAACCGCTTATGATGTTGGTGGAGTCGATTATGTAAGTAAACCATTTAAACCAAAAGAGTTGTTAGCAAGAGTTAAAACTCAGTTAAAAATGAGATGCATAATAGAAAACTTAGAGTATTTAGCTTCAAAAGATTCTATGACGGGTATATACAATAGACGTAAGTTTTTTGAATTATCTGAAAAATTATTTGATAGTTCAGCTGAGTTATATGGAGTGATGATTGATATTGATGAGTTTAAAAATATCAATGATACCTATGGGCATGATATTGGAGATAAAGTTATAATTGAAGCAAGCTTCATAGTTCAAAAACATCTATTTGAAAATGAAGTTTTTGGAAGATTAGGTGGGGAAGAGTTTGGAATAATATCACCTATTACTGGGGATAATAGTATAGAAAATAGGGTTGAAAAACTAAGAGATGAGATAGAGAGTTCTAAAATCTTACTTGAAGAGAAAGAGATAAGTTTTACAATAAGTTTGGGTGTTTCAAAAAAGTCTGATACAACAAAAAATTTAGATAATCTACTTAAAGAGGCAGATGATGCACTTTATGAAGCAAAAAATTCAGGGAAAAATAAAGTTATTTTTCGAAAAGATAGATAACTTAATTAATACTTAATATAATAATCAATTATTATATTTTAATTTTAACTTTATATAAAAAAAATTTTAGTATAATTTCATCTAATAAAAGGCCTAAAATGAAAAATTTAAAATTACTTCTACTAATAATAACTATCTTTTTAAATCTACTTTATGGTTCAAATACTAAAGAGACAAATCAAAAAGAGATCCCATCAATAGTACCTTTACAGTGGCTAAAACAAAACTATGATAATTCAAAATTAGTATTGATTGATTTAAGAAGTGAGGATGAGTTTAAATCTGGACATTTAAAAAATGCAGTAAATATGCCAGGATTAAAATCTTTATTTGATAAAGATTTAAAAATGCCAAAATTAGCATTTTTAAAAGAGTTATTCTCTAATGCTGGAATAGATAACGAAAGCTATGTTGTTGCTTATGATAATGGGGATTTTATCTGGGCAGCAAGAATGTATTGGATTTTAGATATTTTAGGGCATGAAAATGTTGGTATTTTAAAATATAGTTTTGGAAATAGATTAAAAAATGAATTCCCAATAGAAACAGGTAGTAATAAAGTGGCTAGAAAAGAGTTTGTTCCTAGAATTGATAATGAAAAGATTGAAACAAAACTTAGTACACTTTTATCTATTGGTAAAAAAACTATTATAGATGGGAGAAAAGAGTCTCACTATGAGGGTAAAGAATCAATAGCAAAAAGATATGGGCATATCCCTACTGCAGAAAACTACGCTTGCACACAAAACTTCCAAGTTACTGATGATGGAAGTGTAATGAAAGAGTTTAATGAGTTAAAACAGATCTATAAAAGTATCCCAAAAGAGAAAGAGATTATCCTTTATTGTGATGGGGGAGCTGATGCAGCTTTAAACTATATAGTTTTAAAAGAGTTAGGTTATAAAGCAGCAGTTTATGATGGTTCTTGGGTTGAATGGGGAAATGATGAACAGGTTCCAATTGAGAACCCATCAAAAGAATAAATAATTTAATAGTGGTTGTAAATTTTAATGTATCAAGGTTCAATTAGAAAAAAACTTACTCTTATTATTATGGCGGTTACTTTGGTAACGGCACTTATTGGTTATACCACTTTTGTATATTGGTATATGGAAAACCAATATAAAAAAGCTATTGAACTATCAAAAACAATGAGTTTGATTTTAGGTCAAGATTTTGCAAAATTGATACTTCTAAATGATGTTTCAGCAGCGGCTGATATCTCCTCTTCACTAAAATCATTCCCAAATCTAAGTACTATGGTATTGTACAATACAGAAAAGCAACCAATTTTACAATATAGCAAAGATAATAATAGTTTCAAAGTGGAGAGTTTGCCAGATAATAGGGAATCTCAAGTGGAGGGACAAAATCTAAAACTATATGTTGATGCAAAATATAAAGATACAAATTTAGGGTATGTGCAGTTAAATATCAAAATTGATACAATCTATGATGTAATACAAAAAAATCTTTATATGTTGATGCTTATTTTAGGAATAATGTTCTTAATATCTTTGATATTGGCAAGTTTTTTTGCACGAAAATTTACTTCACCTATTTTAAAACTAGTCTCATTTTTAGATAAAATTGATGAAGCAGACTCCTTAAAAAGTAGAATAAAAACAAATGAAAGAAATGAGTATGGAAAACTCTATGAGGGTGTTAATACCATGCTTGAAAGACTTGAGTCTTCACATAAATTCTTAAAACTAGCAGCAGTTACCTTTGATACTCAAAATGGTATTACCATCACTGACAAAGATCAAAAGATTCTTCATGTAAATAAAGCCTTTACAGATATTACAGGGTATAGTGCAGAGGAAGCTATAGGTTTAACTCCAAGAATCTTACAATCAGGTGTTCATACAAAAGAGTTTTATGATGATATGAGAAGATATCTAAAAGAGCACCATTTTTGGATGGGTGAAATCAATAATAAACATAAAGATGGAAGTATCGTAAATGAACACTTAACTATTCAAGTTGTTTTAGATGATGATGGGGAAGTTCTTTATTATGTAGGTTCATTTTTGGATATCACGCTACAAAAAGATATGGAAACTGAACTAAAAGAGAAAGAAAACCTACTAATACAACAATCAAAAATGGCAGCAATGGGTGAGATGCTTGAGAATATTGCTCACCAATGGAAACAACCATTATCTATAATCTCAACTACAACTTCAGGGATTATTTTGAAAAAAGATTTAGGATTACCTGAGGATAAAGAGGAAGAGATACATCAGTTAAATACAATAACTGAAACAGTTAAATATCTATCCCATACAATTGATGACTTTAGAGAGTTTTTTAAACCAAATAAACAAAAATCTAAATTTAATTTAAAAGGTACATATAAAAAGGTTTCAAACCTTATAAAATCAAAATTTATTTCATTGAAAATCAATATAATTGAGGATTTAGATGATATAAATATCATCGCATTAGAGAATGAGTTGATTCAAGTTATTATGAATATTTTAAATAATGCAAAAGATGCTTTAGAGAAAAGAGAGGGAGCTAAACTTATCTTTGTTGAAGTGTATAGAGATGGTAAAAAAGCTGTTTTATCTATCAAAGATAATGGTGGTGGTATCCACCCTTCAATTTTAGAAAGAATCTTTGAACCATATTTTACTACCAAAGCTGAACAAGATGGTACTGGAATTGGACTTCATATGTCAAAAGAGATGATAGAGAAACATATGAAGGGTGAACTAAGTGTTGAAAATGACAATTATGTTTATGAAGGGAAAAACTATAAAGGGGCAAAATTTATAATAAAACTTCCCACTAACAGATAAGTCTTACAAATTGTAATAAAATCTACCAAAACCCAAAAATTATCTTATACTTGCACAAATTTTAAAAAGGTTAAATTAATGAATATTTGTGCAATTGAATTAAAAAGTAATTATGCAGTATTAGTTGTTTTCAAAGATAAAGAGTATATAGATTTAAAAATAAAAAAGATAACTCTAGAAGATGATGAGAAACAGGAAAACATTAGGGATTTTTGTAATCAATTTCTACTTTTTATAGAGCAAAATCAAATTGAAAAAGTATTGATAAAGAAAAGGGCAAAAAAAGGTAACTTTGCAGGTGGTGCAATCACTTTTAAAATTGAGGCCTTAATTCAACTAAACCCTATTAGTCAAGTGGAATTAATCTCAACTCAAACAATAAGTGCCTTTGAAAAGAAAAATATTGTAGAATATCCAGAAAACCTAAAAAAATATCAAGAACAAGCTTTTTTAACTGCATACTCACAAATCTAAAAATATCTATTAAATAAGAGATAAAATTGCTATAATATAGTAACTTTAAAAAAGGTGAATTTTATGAATGAGCAAGAACCAATAGATAAAATAGAATTAGTATATTTAACCAAAGAGGATCATGCAGATATCGTAAGACTTATGGAAGATGAGTATAGATATCTTGATGATTCTGTATGGACACAAGAGGAGTTTTATTCACTTATAGATAAGTTTCCTGAAGGGCAAGCTGGTATTAAAATCAATGATGAACTAGCTGGTTTTGCATTGTGTATCATAGTTGATTACAGTAAATTTGACGATTCTCACAGTTATAAAGAGATTACGGGAGATTATACTTTTAATACCCATGATGATAATGGAAACTTACTTTATGGGGTAGATATTTTTATTAATAAAAAGTTTAGAGGTTTAAGACTTGGAAGAAGACTTTATGAGTTTAGAAAAGAGCTTTGTGAAGAGAAAAACCTAAAAGGTATCATCTTCGGTGGAAGGATTCCAAACTATTCAAAATATGCAGATAAAATCTCCCCTAAAGAGTATATTCAAAAAGTAAAATCAAGAGAGATTTACGATCCTGTTTTAAATTTCCAATTATCAAACGATTTTTATGTAAAAAGGGTTATCAAAAACTACCTTGAAGGGGATATTCATAGTAAAGATTATGCTTGCCTTTTAAGATGGGATAATATCTATTATTCAAAACCTACAAAAGAGCCAATGGCTGAAAAGACAGTTATTAGACTTGGACTAATTCAATGGCAAGTAAGACCTTATAACAATATAGAAGAGGTTTTAGAACAAGCTGAATATTTCGTAAACTCAATCTCATCATATAGAAGTGACTTTGCCCTTTTCCCTGAGTTTTTCAATGCTCCATTGATGGCAAAGTATAACCATCTAAGTGAAGCAGATGCAATTAGAGAGCTTGCGAAATACACTCCTCAGTTTGAAGAGGAGTTCTCAAAGCTAGCAATCTCTTATAATATAAATATTATCACTGGAAGTATGCCCCAGCTTGTTGATGGAGTTTTATATAATGTTGGATTTTTATGTAAAAGGGATGGAACAGTTGAAAAGTATTCAAAGATTCATGTAACACCAGATGAGGAAAAGGTTTGGGGACTTAAAGGTTCAAATGAGATAAGAACTTTTGATACAGATTGTGGGAAGATTGGAGTTTTGATTTGTTACGATTCGGAGTTCCCTGAACTAAGTAGATTACTTGCAAAAGATGGGATGAATATACTATTTGTACCATTTTTAACAGATACTCAAAATGGTTACTCAAGAGTTAGAATTTGTGCACAAGCAAGGGCAGTTGAAAATGAGTGTTATGTTGCAATAGCAGGTTGTGTAGGAAATCTTCCAAAAGTAGCTAATATGGATATCCAATATGCTCAATCAGCTGTTTTTACACCTTGTGACTTTGCCTTTCCTGCAAATGGAATAAAAGCAGAATCAACACCAAACACAGAGATGATACTTATAGCTGATGTTGATTTAGAACTATTAAATGAGCTTCATAATATAGGAAGTGTAAATAACCTAAAAGATAGAAGAACAGATATTTATGAGGTGATTAGAAAATAAAAAGGATTTATTATGTATAAGATAAAATCTTTAGACCATTTGGTTTTGACTGTAAAAGATATTGATAAAACTGTAGAGTTTTATACAGATATTTTAGGTATGGAAAAAGAGATTTTTAAAGAAACAAGAGTTGCTTTAAAATTTGGTCATCAGAAAATAAATCTACACCAACTAGGAAACGAATTTGAACCAAAAGCCAAAAATGTAAAAGAGGGTAGTTCAGATTTATGTTTTATTACTGAAACAAGTGTTGAAGAGTTTAAAAAATATATAGAGGAAAAAGGGATTAAAGTAATTGAGGGACCTGTTAAAAGAACAGGTGCCTTAGGTGGAATAAACTCTATTTATCTAAGAGACCCTGATGGTAACTTAATAGAGATATCAAACTATATTTATAGTATCTAATTAAACTATTTGAAATACTAATAAACTCATTGACATAATAAACATACCAAAAATAAGACCTGCTAAAGTAGTGTGTGAATTTCCATATACTCTTGCAGCAGGTAATAACTCATCAAAAGAGATATATATCATAATCCCTGCAACCATTGCAAAAGTGATCCCAAGAGTTGATTCCCCCATAAGTGGAAGAAGTAAAAAATAGCCTAAAACTGCTCCAATTGGCTCTGCAAATCCTGAAAAAGTAGCATACCAAAAAGCTTTTTTCCTATCACCCGTTGAGTGGTATATTGGAAGTGATACAGCCATCCCTTCAGGTATATTGTGAATGGCAATTGCTAAGGCAATGGTTACCCCTAATGTTAGATTATCTAGTGCAGAGATAAAGGTTGCAAAACCTTCTGGAAAGTTATGAATACCTATAGCTAAGGCAGTAAATAATCCAGTTCTTTTTAAAGAGTTGGTTGAGATTGTATGTTCAGTTTTTAACTCTTTTAAGTCACTATTTGATTTTGGTTCATGGGGATTTACATCATCTGGAATCATTCTATCAATAACAGCACTTAAACCAATACCCATAAAAAAGAAAATAAGTGTAGCAAGTTGGGCAGTTACAGGATTCCCAAAAAGTTGAATAAAGGAGTCTTCAGATTTTTTAAGTATCTCCATAAAAGAGACATAAATCATAACTCCAGCAGAGAATCCCATCCCAAGTGAGAGTACAGTATAATTCTTTTTCTTTGAGAAAAAGGCTAATACTGCACCAATACTTGTAGATAAACCAGCAAGTAAAGTTAGTGTAAAAGCTATTATATAATTACTTGTGGTTAAATCTGCTAACATTTAGTACTATTCATTAATTACAGGATGACCTGGAGGCATTGTTGAGATTGATTTTCCCCTTTCAACAGATTGTAAAGCAAGGTATCTATCTCCAAATTTTTGTAGATTTTCCATCTCATTGTCAAATTGATCGAAATGTCTCTCTTCATCAGCTACAAGCCCTTCAAATATCTTTTTAGTAGCACTATCTTTGTTTTGTGAACATTGTAATGCAAAATCGTTATACATCTCAATTGCATCGTTTTCAGAGTTTGCAGAAAACTCTAACATTTTTTCAACTTCAGTGATTTTTTCAACGCTTGCATTTGCAACCATCTCAATCTCACCATTTAAAAAAAGAACTCTATCTGCAAGAGTTTCAATATGAATCATCTCTTCAATTGCAGTTTTTTTGAAAATTCCAGCTAACATATCGTATCCTTGATCATCACAGTGAAAATGGAAATACATATATTGGTGAACTGCACTTAACTCATCAGCTATTGCTTTATTTAACAACTCTATACTTTTGTCTCTATTTGGCATAAAATTCTCCTTTAATAATATATATAATAAATAATAGGATATTTATACTTACTTTAAAGTAAAAAGTATATAGTAATTATTATTTAAATAGTTGATAGATTGAGCAAAAATCCTCTTCCCCTCTACCCTCTTTTTTCATTTGACCAAACAACTCTTTTGGAACTGAAGCAGTATATAATGGTTGATTCATACTATAAGCTAAATCTTGTAAAGTGTGTAAATCTTTGTAGATTGCATTATTTGAAAAATGTGCTGAGAAATCCTCTTCTAATAGTTTTTGTGTTTTAGCTTTTAAAACTAGTGATTGCCCACCACCAACACCTAAAATCTCAAGTAAAGAGCTTTTTTCGATGTCACAAGCTTCACCAAGTGCTGTACACTCTGCAAGAGTTGCCATAAATGAACCTAAACATAGATTATTGATAAGTTTCATTTTTGAAGCTTTTCCTGGTTCTTTTAGATAAAAAATCTCTTTACCAATCTTTTCTAACAACGGTTTGCAAGAATCAAAAGTCTCTTTTTTACCTGATGTTACGATTGTTACAAGTCCTTGTAAAGCCGGTGCAACACTTCCAAAAATTGGAGACTCTAAATACTCTCCACCTTTTTCATCAATTTGTTTATGAAACGATAAAACCTTTTCATAATGGTTTGTTGTTAAATCTATTATAGTTTTACCCTCTAAATCAGCAGCTAAAAGACCATTTTCCATATTAAAGATATTTTCAACTGCACTCGATTCAAATAAACAAATAAATACAATATCACACTTCTCAATCAACTCTTTTGGAGAGTTTTTTATCTTATAACCAAGGTTTTCTATTTTTGATTTTGTTCTATTGTAAACTGTTAGTTCCTCACCCATATCGGTAAGTCTTTTTGCAATCGCTGTACCTAAATTTCCTAGTCCTATAAAACCTATAGCCATATTTTATCCTTTTTATATGTTTTAAAAAAAAATTATATCAAAAAATATTAATTAAAAGTTTTAGGGTAATATCTATTTAAATCAAAAAGTCCAGCCTCTATAGGATTTTCTTCATTAAATCTCTTTTGAAACCAATCATAGGTTCCCCAAAACCTTGGGTCATCTCTTCTTATAAAGAATTTTTTTAAATCCTCTTCATTATTTGTATAGTTTTTTAACATATTAAAAAAACTACTGATATCTTCTTCATTTACAACAACAAAATAGTTAGGGTAAGACCCAACAAATCCCTCTATAATATTTATAGTGTCTTTGTTTTTATTAAGTCTCTCCTTCTCATCAAACATAAAAGCTACATTGTCGTGCCATCTATTTATAACTACACTATAAATCAAGTCTTCATCTTTTAGATTAAATCTTATATAGATTAGATTAAAGTTTGTACTTGAAAACTCTTTATAGTTTTTTAAACTATCCATAAGTGTAAGATCTTTTAAACTTTTTTCAATTTGATCTTTTTTAGTGTAGGTGCTTAAAACAGCAGTTTTTTTATGGTTTTGTTTTATATAGTTTATTGAATCCCTTTTAGTATTTGTATAATCAAGTATCTTTTCAATAAACTCATTTTTACACTCTTTTGTCTTAAAATCGATTGCAGTTGGGTTTGTAGAGGGGGTATAGGTAATAAAGTATTTTACTAATAAACCTTTGTACCAGCTATCAAAAACCTCTTTTCTACTATCTTTAGGAAGATACTCTAAAAAGTTACTCTCCCCTTCTATTCTTAACCTATCCATATATTTTCTAACTAAAACCTTATGTTGGCTATTTCCAAAGACATCAAATCCAGCAACAAGTGAATAGTATAATCGCTCAAGTAAAGGATAGTCTATTATCCACATAGTTTTTGGGATATCTCCTAAGGCTCCTTTATGTACAGAAGCTGAATCAAAGTGTCTATAGATTGTTAAGATGGCATCATTATCCTCTTGCTTGGGTAAGTTCCCTTTCCAAAGAGTCTCAAGGTTTAGTTTTTTCCCCTTGTTTTTATAGAGCATATTTTTATTTTTATAGTATTCAACTGTTGCATCATCATATTTTACAAAGTCAAAACTTTTTAGAATAGAGGTGTTTGCTCCATATTTATTTGGTAGTGATAGGTTTTCTAAATTCTCTTTTATAAACTCTTTATCTAATATGGTTTCATCAGATTTTGGATCTTTAAAAGCTATCCAAAAGTGGTCATTTATAACATTTAATGCAATTTGACCCTTACAAACAGGCCCTCTAATAAAAGTCATTATAAAATACTGAATATTGTCAAGTAAAAAGTTATATCTTGAACTCATTGGGATTTGCTCAAAGGCTGTTAAAGGGTTTGAAGAGATTATTGGGTCATATTGGATTTTTCTTGGATATTGTGCCCATTTTGTATCAATAAAAAGCTCTTTATATCTTTTTAGTACTTTTTTATTAAGGGGGTAAACCATATGTGTTTTATGTACAATGGTTGAATCTATTTTTCTAAAAACATAATAAAACTCTTCAGGTGGCTTTGAGTATGGAAATCTTGTTGCAACAGCTTTTAAACCCTCTTTATCATGGGCTCTAATTAGCTCATAAAACCCATCACTCTCCTCAAATTTTATATGGGCTAAAAAAAGGTGTTCATAGATATATCTAGCTGTTACTTGATGTTTTATATCTTTTAGATTCAAAAACTTTTCAAATTGTTTTATTAGTTCTGATTTTTTCTCTTTTTTCTCTATTTTTACTTCATTTTTTGTTTTATCTTTAAGCCATGAGAGTAAAAGCTTATGCTCTTTTTTATCTAAAGGGGGAAATCCATATGGCATACCATGATAGGGTTTCTCTTCAATAAAGGTATTTAACTCTTCTAAGTCCTTACTGCAAGATAACTTATCTTTTTCTGGACTATATTCACCTTTACTTTGGGGAAATTTTTGTTTTTGTTCTAATAATAAACTCATGATACTATCATTGTTGTTATTTAAAGAGTCAATAATAGAGTAGAAACCATTCTCTCTCCACTCTTGTGTAGTATTGGCATCTATAAACATTCTAGTTGGTTCTATTGGTCTAATTCTATTCTCATATATAGGGGTTTTATTTCCACCCCTTTTTATCCCTTCAAAGGAGCTAAATTTTGTTTGACATGGGGAGTTATAGCAAGAGTGACATATAACACAACGGCTATCGATAATAGGTTTTATATCTTTTTCAAAAGAGATGGGTTTTGAAAAACATAAAGAGCACATAAATAATAACAAGAAAAATTTGGAATTCATCAACAACCTTAAAACATATAATTTTTATTATATAGTAAACTTATTAAATCATCCCCAAATTTTTAAGAATCAAAGGTTGCTCCATAGGTTCGAACCCCTTTTTCATTGAAAGCATGAATCATATCAATAGTTAAACTTTGGTTTGACATTATAAAAACAGCTTCAGGGTTGTAGTGTTTATGTGCTTTTAGTGCAAGTGAAACGTAATGTTTATTTGTAAATTTTTTAAACTCTTGCTCTTTTGTGTCTATAATATGAAATCTGATATCTTTATCTTCAATACTCTTTTTTAGGCTTTTTAGTTGTTTTTTCCCAAATACTTTTGCTTGAGATTTACCTATCCATAGTAGGTTTATAGTTGTATGGTTGTTTAATATTAAGCAAGGGATAACAGGAGCAATTCCCCCACCAGTTGCAATAATTAGGATATTACTATACCTTGCATGTTGATACATAAAACCATAAAATCTATCTTTTCTTACTGTACACTCTTTTAATAAAAAATTATCTTTATTTGTTTCATTTACAACTTTTGTAGTTCTATCTCCAGAAGGGGTGATATATAGTGTTCTATTTCTTATATCATTAAAATCAAACATTGAGTCACCAAAAGGGTGAAATTGTCCATTTGCCAGAGTTATTTTAGTGTATGTACCAAAACTTGGTGCCCCTTTTAGTTGTATTGCAATTAGATGTTCACTTGCATGAATCAGTTTGGGATATATTTTTTTTATACTCATCCACGGGGCTACTAGCATCATTACTATAAATATAAGTAAGATAAAATGGGGTTTAGTTATGGTTTGGATTAGACTTAATCCCTCATAATGATTTATCATCATGAAATAAAGTACCAAAATTACAATAGTGGTGTGTCCTAAATATCTGTGTATATTTTCAAAAAAATTATGATGTTTTCGTCGAAATACTGCAAAGGCAGTTACAATTATGATTGTTAAAAAGGTGAGTATTAATAAAAACATATTTTCAAGAAGATTAGAAGAATCGATAAGTTTATAATGGATAACTGCCCAAATTAGTGTTGAAACAGCCATAAGTTTATGTAAAAAACCTATTTTGTTTGCAAGTTGGTCCAAAAGATAGTTTTTGAATAAATTTCCCAAAGTATGAAACAGTAGATGATTAATGGTATAACTTCTAGATGCTACAGTGATAAATAAACAGATGATAGCAACTAAAGCTGCATTATCTGCTTTGTTTGTAGATAGATTAAATATTAAGTACCCTACCCCATTTATAAATAGGGAGATGATTAGGTATATAAAAAAAGGAAATATCGAATTATATGCTTGTCTTACAATACGATCTTCGATTCTAAAATGGTATTTAGTTGGTTTATTTTTAAACTTTTCTATTTTTTTCTCAAAGCTTTCAAATAATTCAATAGAGTTTTTATCTTTCACTACTATCCTTTAAGCATACTGTTATAGTAATATTAAAATCATATCTAAAGTTTATTATAATATTATATAAAAAATAAAATTTACACTTATTTAAAGATAGAGGAAATTTCTAAACTAAGGGATCTTCTCCTTTTGACCATGAGGCAAGATATTTCTCTATTAGGTGAAAATCTTCACCTGAGTGTTGAGTAAAAGTTATATATTGGTTTCTATTCTCTATTTGAAAAATATCATTTACTATTGCCATATACCTTAAAGCCAATTCTCTTCTTTGTTCTATTGTTCTACCCTCTCTAATATCTAGATTCATTAAACAGATATCTTCTAGAGGGTTTGCTCTTCCTATTGTTAGGTTATATTTTTCGTATTCTCTTAAAGAGATTGCTATATGGTCAGTACCTGTATCCATGATTTCAGAGAATGTTTCTCTAATAGTTTCTACAAAAGTTTGTTTTATATCATTGTCGACTTTTTTATTTATTTCAAATTGTAAATGTGGCATCTTATACTCCTTTATTTATACAATGTTATATTGAATATAATTGAAAAAAATAAAAGTGTACATTTAATATAAAATATTAAGTTTTAATTTTGTATTGTCTCATAATTGTCTCAGTTTTATATTTTTTTAATCTTTTTAGGAATATAATTCTTTTATAATGAATAAAGGAATATAGATGGAAATAGGTGAAATTACCTACGAGGAACAACTAGCTAAAGCAACAAGTTCATCTAATATTGAAGAGTTATCTATGCTTTGTGAGTCTTCTTATATGAATGTAAGACGAGCAGTTGCAAGAAATAGAAATATAGATTCAGTTATTGCAAATACGTTAGTAAGAGACCCAGTTCTAAATGTAAGTTATATGGCTGCACAAAATCCTAATTGTACTATTACAAAAGATTATATCTGTGAATGTGTAAAGTGTGAAAAAGATGAAAGAGAATTAGAATGTACAGACTGTGTTAATAAAAGAGTGTATTAATATCAAACTTTTTTATAAATTGAGATAAAAATCCCACCCAAAATCATAGATGTTGAGATTATAAGAGTAAGAGTAAGTTTTTCATCTAGTAAGATGATACTTAAAACAATAGCTAAGACTGGTACTAAAAGTTGTATGACACTCGCTGTGATAATCTCAATATTTCTTAATACTAAATACCATAAGACATAACCAATAGCTGATGTAATACTTCCAGAAAGAAAAGCTAAAAATATTCCAGAAAAAGATAGTTGTAACTCTTGTACAAATATTAAAAAAAACAGAATCAAAAAAGGTATTGTTTTTACAAAATTGATTGTTGTATCTTTTAAAGCATCATTGGAGCTTTTACCTAAGATGGTATAAAAAGCCCACGCAATACCAGAGATAATCATTAGTACCACATGAAACATAGATAAACTAAACTCTTGGCTTGGGTATAAAAGGTATATAAGACCACTAAAGGCTATAACAATACCAATAGATTTTTTTAAATTTAGTTTCTCTTTTTTTATAATAGCAACTATAATCATTGTAAGTTGAACCACAGCAAATAGGATTAGTGTACCAATACCTGCTTCCATATTTATATATGAATATGAAAAACATATGGCATATAAAAAAAGCATAAAGGAGTTTAGCCAATTGCCTTTCAAAGGGATATCTATTTTAAAATCTTTTTTTGTAAAAAATAAAATTAAAACTAGTGTTAATGCTCCAAAAAATAGTCTAAAAAAACTAAATGAGTAGGCATCAATTTGGTATTCTATTAATGCAGCTCTACAAAAAATTGAGTTTGCTGAGAGGAATATAAGGGTTACAATTGTTAGAAAAAAGAGTTTAAGGGTGTTCTTTTTTTCTAACATAGTTTTTAGTGTTTGAAGTTTGGATTTTTTTCAAAAAACTCTTCAACTCTATTGGTATGGGCATAAATTTTCCCACTTCTTTTTAAATAAGAGTTAACTATATGGTATCCATGATTAAGTGCTGCTGCTATTGAACCACCTGTATTAAAAGCGATATCTCCTGCTACATACATATTTTCGATATTGGTTCTGTAATGTTCATCATAGATAGGTTTTCCTTCATTATCCACTTCAATTCCAACTTTATTTAGAAAATCAATTGGGGCAGTTCCACCAATTGCGTAAATTATTCTATCATAAATAGTGTAATATCCATCATTAAAATTTACTTTTACCTTTCCATGTTCATTCTCAACTGAGAGTATATCTGTATTCATTCTAAGTCTTAGTTTCTCTTGGCCATTGTATTTTTTTAAGATATCTTCATTTTCTGGATTTAAACGTGTAAATCTATCTTTTCTATAAACCAAGGTTACAGTATTGTTTTCATCTGCTAACTCATAGGCATATTCAGCAGCACTATTTCCTCCACCTACAACTAATATCTTCTCCCCTTCATTACATCTATCTAGATTGTAGTTTACATACTCTTTGATTGAAGGTGGTATTTTATAGTTTGGTTTATTTGGTTTTCCCATTTTTCCTATAGTTATAACAATTGCTTTTGATCTGAAACTTTGTGTTGCAGTTGTGATTAAAAAAAGATTATCAAGTGGATTTTTCACAATATTTTCAACCTCTGTATTAAAAGCAGTATCAATTTTCTCTTCATCTAAAAGTTGGTCAAAAAAGTCTAAAGTTGTTTCTTTGGTTCCATCCATAAAAGGGATATTCCCTTCAATGTTTACACTTTGACCTTTCCAATCTTTGTCAACTCTTTTATTATCTTTATAAAACTTCCTTATAGTGCTTGAATGGTTGTCTGCCTTTTCAATTAAAAGTATATTTTCCACTCCATGAACTGCTGCTTCAATCGCTGTTCCAATTCCCCCTGGACCACCGCCAATAATGGCTATGTCATATATTGTAGTCATTAAATCTCCTATAATAAAAAGTTATAAATCTATTATACTATAATCAACTCTTATAAAAGCCTTTGCAATCCTTTATAGTTTTTTAGTAAAAATTTGATAAAATAGGGATTTTATGACAAATACAAAAGGTTTAAATATAATGAAATATGGTGAAAAAGAGATAGTTGATTTTGATATCAACAGTGAAGAAAACTTCTGGCCAAACAAACATGAGAAAAACTATACTATAAATATTGAGTTACCAGAGTTTATGGCAAAATGTCCAAGAAGTGGATATCCAGATTTTGCAACAATAAAATTAGAATATATCCCTGATCAATTGGTTATTGAGCTAAAAGCATTAAAAATATATATTAACTCATTTATGTTAAGAGAGATTTCACATGAAAACTCAGCAAACGAGATTTTTGATACTTTATATGAGAAATTAAAACCAAGATATATGAAAGTGATTGCAGACTTTAAACCACGTGGAAATGTTCATACGGTTATAGAAATAGACAGTTCTAAAATGTAAAGAGAAATTCCTTGGAGAGATTAGTTACTACTACTCAAGCAGCACAAATACTAGGACTATCCTTACAAGGGGTACACTACCGAATAAAAAACAACCAATTAAAATCTATTAAAAAATCTGGTAAAACCTATGTTTACATTAGTGAACATGTGGAAGATAAATCCTCTGAAGCAAAAGTTGAAGTTTCAGAGGTTGTACAAAACGATAGCCATAAAGAGCTAATTAAAGCAAAAGATGAACAAATAGAACTACTTAAATCTTCAATAAAATGGATGAAGAAACAGTATGTTTCTGAGATAAAAAGATTGGAGAAAAACCAAAAAAGAATAATAGGTGTTTTCAATAGAGAAATAGAGCTTCTACAAAGTGCTTTCAATGAGATGAGAGCCATCTATAAACCCCAAATAGAAGTAAAAACACAAGAGTCTCCTAAAGAGTCTAGTTTTATCTATGAAGAGGAGAATAAAAGCAGATTTCTCACCTTATCTGAGTTAACCCTATATTTTAAAAAAAATAGTAAAACTGACAAAGATATAAAACTTATCATTTTAAAAGCTATTAAAAATAGAGATAGAAGGTTTATTTATAATAAAGCTGAAAAGAAATTGTTGATTTTAAATGATGATTTTTCAGATTTGCTTTGAGAAGTGAGTGCTAAAAGCACTTTCTCCAGATACCCAAGTAGTAGCTATAAAGCTTTATACTAGGTATTCTTTGTGAATATCAATTTATTGAAGTAACAATTAGAGTAACAATAATTGAAATTGATTAATATTTTACAATATCATTTCTACCTATAAACTAGAAATCTACAATTTAATAAAATAATCTAAATTCATTATTTAGTTTATTTCTAATGAACTTATACTAATATCCTGTGTTTGTAATTTAAACCCAAACATTTCTAAATCATCCAAATCATTAGCAGTAATCATTGTACTAACTTCATCATTCAACTCATTGTATTTATATGGGATAGTTCCAAAGTCATAATATTCATTATCATCTGTTTTAACTTTCATATTACCGTCGTTGTCTTTTACTATCTCCCAATCATCAGGAATTTGATATGTCTCTTCCAGTCTTACTTTAATATATTTAGGCATTGTAATCTCCTATAACAAATTAAAGTAATAATATCAAAGATAATATACTTTAAAGATAAAATGTTATAAGAGAAGAAATCAAGCTGTTATTCTTGATTCATTTATAATCTTCATTGTATTCATTAATTTATTATAGTCTTGCATAATTTCGAAATACTTATCTTGCACTTCATCTCTTTCTTTTTTGTATTTACCTAACTCTTGAGCACAATACTTTTGTAGTTCTGTACCATCTTTTTCAAAAGCTTGATAACGTTTAATCCAGTAAAATGTACTATTTTGGAAAAACTTTTCTAAACCTCTTTGTTCTGAATTATCAATTAATAAACAAACTAATTTAAACTTAACTTTTTTTAGTAAACTTTTCATAATATACCCTTTCTTAATTATTAACATTTAACTGTACATTTGGATCTAAAACTTTTTCAAGTTCACTTTTTGCTTTATCTATATCACCATTATTAATAAATGCATAAATCAATCTTGCGAACCTATTTTTTTCTTCTTGCATTTGCTCTTCAATATCATATAGATTACAAATACTTTTATCTAATTGTTTTACAATTAAATTTGCAACACCTTGTATATCATCATAGTCCATTTCTTCCATTGAGTAATCATTACATAGAACAGACATCTTTAAAGATTTTGCAGTACTACTGCAATCACTTAAATCATACATTACTTCTTTGAAGTTTTTAACCTTAGCAAGTTCTCGAATTAGTCTTTGATCTATTTTTATATTCATAATACATACTCCCATCTATCATATTTATTAGCAATTGTTTTTACATCATCTGTAACCAGTACACTTATAATTCTATACATGCCATTTGTTAAGTATGCTTTTATTTTCATGTTATCTCCTTTATTAATTGAGGTTACACTACCTGGTAGTGAGTACCTCTTATTTTTAAACTTATTAGAGTTTCAAGGTTAATCATTCTATAACCACCATTTAACATATCAAATACAGTTACTAAGCTATTTTTAGAGCTTTGTCCGTTCTTTCCCCCTTTTAAGTTTTTATGTACTCCTAGGCGTGCTACCATATCTCTTTTAGTTCCATCTTTTTTAGTAAAAGTACAAGAGAAGATTTTTCCTCCTGTATCTTGTATAAATTCATTTACTTTAAATCTTGATAGTTGCATTGTTCCTTTCTCCTTAAGCTGTTAATAAATCATCTTTATAACTATCATAAGCATAGTCATAGTCAAACTCTTTTGTTAGCTCATAAGTTGCTTCTACATAACCTTGAATAGCTAAGTTAATATCTCCATCATGTAAACTCATTGCACTTTCTACAATCTCAATTAAATCCTCTTTTGAGATTTGCTCTTTTATTTCTTCAAATGTAGGGTATGTATTTGTGTACATTTCGAATCCTTTTTATCTCTTATCGAGATACTAATATTTATTTTTATATCAAAACTATATCATATTGAGATATTAAAGTCAATAGTATTTTATCTCTATTTGCTATTTTTTATTAAATTTGTTATACTTTTTATCTTGATATGAGATAAAAAGGTTGAAAATTGGAATTAGATTTATTTAAAAAATTACTAAAGGATGCAGGTTTAAATAAAAGAACTTTTGCAGAGTTTGTTGATATTCCACATGGTACAGTCAATAATTGGGGCTCAAAAGATAAGCCACCAGTTCCAAACTGGGTAGAAAAGTTTTTGATTATGTATGTAGAAAACAAAAAATGTAAAGACCTAAAACAAATGATTAAAGATAGTGGTGTTTGTGAATAGTATGAATAAAGAAGAGTTTTATAATCAAGACCATACAACAATTGAAGATTACAATAAAAATATCTCTGGGTTACTTCATGATTTAAAAAATATTGCTTTTAAATGTGGAATGGTTAATGGAGTTAGTAACTATTCTTATATTATTGAAAATAAGCACACTATATTAATCTTTTCTGTTTTTCCTAAAAGAACTTCTACATATGGAGTAGAAGTCATATTTACAGACAATAAGTATAGAAATAAAGGTAGTGCAAAAAAACTTTTAAAAAGTCTTGATTTTAAAGCTTCATTATATTTTGATACTTATGAAGAATCTTTAATACATTTAGTAAAAGAGCTAGGTGGATTTGAAGAATCTCAATTTGAGAATAAGAAATCTACTGAATTAATTTTAAATATTCCTATTACTAATTGAAGATTTATGTAGATTTTGACTTTTTTCAATATCATTTGTTATACTTTCATTAGATGCCGACGGTTGACCAAGTGTAGTCCCGTCGGTTTTTTATTAACTTTTATTTCTTAACCACTCTTGTATTTGTTCACTTACTGTATGCTCTACTTCTTGCCTTTCTGTATAACCTCTGTGCTTTGCTCTTGTTTTTAAAAAGAAAATCATTGCTATTGTATCTCCACCTTTTATATTAGCATATAAGCAGCTTTCAACATCATCAATTAAATTTTCAACAACATTCTCATACTCTTTTTTAAAGTGTTCACTTTGTTCACTCCATTTGTAAAAAATAGTCCTACCAATATTGAGTGCTCGGCAAGTTTTAGAGATATTTCCTGCATTGTTTTCTAATAGTTTTAAAAACTTTTTTTGTTTTACTGTTAAGCTCATATTAAATCCTATTCTATGAATTAGGTTTAGTTGTAGACAACTGCATTATCTTTTTATGAATTACATTTTGAAGATGAGGAAGTTTATCTCCAATATTGATTAATACTTCAATATCATTTTTAGATTTTATAATTTCAATTATGCTTTTAGATTTCTTACTCATAATTTAATCTCCTTGATTCACCTTTCCATCTATTTTCAATTTCATTATTTAGTACCTCTAAGCACTCTTTTTTGTATTTACACTTTAATATAAACTCAAAAGATTTAACAATATTTTCTAACACTTCCATTGGGGTGATAATTTGATTATCAACATCCATTTCAAGCTCATTTCTTTTTAAAATTGGTATATGTATTTTTGCTAACATTGAAGCAAGTTTTTTTGTATTTGAGATTGCTTCTCTTTTAGTTACTTTAAACTCTACTTTCTTGTTAGTGACTAATAAATTCATTTGTACTCTCTTTATTAATATTTTCAGTATTTGGATACAAATTATCCAAAATACTTTTTACTTTTTTCACAATTAAATCTTTTGCTCTTGTATCTACTAACTCACTAAAATTATTGACGGAATCATCTTCAAGATATTTTTTAGCTTTAATATCTCCTGTTGCAGATAACGCACACAAAGTTAGGTATTCATCAAATTTTTGATTTAATTCCATATACTTTTCTATACTTACTACATCTCCCCTTTTTAGTAATATTGTTTTATAATCATCTAGTTCTAAACCATCAGTAAGAATGATATTATTATGTAATCCCATATAATAATCCTAATGCATTAATATTTTCATATCTTTATCAATTAATCTATTTAAGTGATGTTCTTGATCTTTGGTTAATTGAACCATATTAGTTTTGTTTTCATTTCCATTATTAACTGTAGAGTTAACACCTTTACCATATTGTAAGTACCTTTTTAGAATTTGCTCATCACTAGGGAGCCATAAGTCTACAAGATATCTTTGCCCCTCATTTTGAGCCCATTGTTTTGCTTTAACTAAATCTCTAGTATTTCTATTACTATAAGTTTTGTTTTCATGAGATGTATCTATATTACCAATTGCATTAATACTTTGATTAAGCTCTTGAAGTGATTGTATAGGTTTACTTTGAACTGGTGTTCCATTTAAAACAGTTTGATTACCCGGGTTAACATAATTTACATCATTAACATTATTTGCAATAGGACCTGCAGAGTTAACAACAGAATAGCTATCACCACCAAACCATCCGCCATCATCATAGCTTATTGTAGGTATCTGACCTGTTTGCATCAATTGTTGTTGAGCTTGGGTTTGGATATTTTCAGGAGCATTAATATAGTTTGGATTTTGCATCAATATTTTAAGCATTGCTTGTTGATTTTTATACTTAGTATTATTTGCTCTCTCCTGATAATAATCTTGTTGTTCTGCACTTAATATTTTTGGTTTTTGATATACATTAATTCCAGTATTATTAATTATTCCATTATTATCCATCGTGTAAACTGTTGGTTTACCATCTGCACCAATTCCCTCAAAAGTTTTATAAGTTGTTTTTTGTGGCATTACTGCATTAATATCTACATTTCCTGCAACTCTATTCATCATATTAGCATTTTCAACACTTGGTACTTGTCCATATTGTTGACCTATATTTGAGTAGATATCAGGTCTAACTGTTTTTAATACTTGCGTATTTGCTAAATTTTTACTTTGTTGTTGCATTTTCTCAAAATCAAATTGCTCTTGCCATTTAGACATAGAATTATCTTCCTTATGAGTTAAATAATCCATATATCTATTATCATGTTGAACTGAATGATTTAATTTTCTAGTATCAATATCTAACTGTTCTTGCTTTAACTTGTTTGTTGCTGCAGTATCATTTGATTTTTGCAATTGATTAGCAAACATCCCCCAACCCTTATAGGGATCTGTTAGTCTTTGCACTCTTATTTGTCTAGTTGCCATGGTCTTTCCTTTCTTTTCTTTATTTGAACGTTTTTACTGTAAAAAATCATCATATTCCATAACCTTGTCTATAGCCTATGAAATAGGGCATAGAAGATATTTAATGAATAATTTTAGTAATATGTACTTATAGGGATTAAATAGGTTGAATTTTTACATCCAATCCACTCAATCTTTTTATAGATTTTTCCATCTTTTTATAAGCACTACACAAATCTTTAATTTTTAGTTTATAAAAATACCCACCTTTAAAAACAAACTCTAATCTTTCTATTTGTTGATCTAAATCATCTTTTAAAGATTTGCTGTATTTTTTAATATCTAACTTTTGGTTTGTTCTATTTTCCTTATCAGTTTTATAGTAAATAGAATTTTTGTATTGCTTTGGTTGTCTACTCTTACAAAGTTTTTTTATAACCTTATTTGGTACTCTACCTTTAAAATCAATAGCAATATCAATCCTTGTAATAAAACTATCCTCAAATTGATTAAACAACTCACTTAATAGCTCTTTTAACAATTTAGATTTTTCGTTATATCCATTCAAACCAGCAAATTCAATTGTTTGTCTTCTTGGTGTTATGTTAAACCTTTTTATAGCAAGAGCAAGACCTTTACTAGTATGCAAAATCTTTGCTTCTGTAAATGGAGTTCTCCACTTACCATTAACTTTTTTAGCTAATGGTTTTCCAAATGTCTCACTCCATCTATTAGGGTTAAATACACCTATACTTTTTACTGGTTCTATGATATAATTTTCACTATCAAAAATTTGTTCTAAATTGAAACTACTAAAATTCATGGAGTCAATTTTCCCGATTGACTTCATTTGAAATTTGCTGCTTAGTAGCCAGAAACGCTAAAACTTCTTTTGTAGCATAAGCCTGTAATAAACTTTTTGCTTTTTGTATATTTCCCATTGATGGATATAGTATATAAGGCTTGTAATAAGAGTATGGAGTCTCTTTTTTTATATCTTCAATAAATTCTAAACCATCATTTACTAAATCACATTTGATGTTTTCTACTCTTGATGTAAGGTAAAATACAATATCACTTTTTGCTCTTACATCAATTCCATTAATGAGGTCGTGTAATACAAGATAATGAGATACATAACTAGGCTTTTTCATTATGCTACCTCACCATTAAAAAAGGATTCAAGCTCCTGAGTATCAAGTAATGTAACTCTTGGACTTGGTTTACTTACATGAAGCTTCCCATCCTTAATATATTTCCAAATTGTAGATAATCCTACACCATAGTTTTTTGCTGCATCTTTTGGTCTTTGTTTTCTAGGCAAAGTTTCCATTTATAAACACTTTCCATATACTAACCTGTACATGTAGGTATTTAAAAGCTTTTAAATTAATGTTAATATTGTATAGATTTTATTAACATACTCTAGCCGTCGCTAGACTAATGTAAGTATATTTAAATAGTTTTTGAGATAGTAAGCTAATCTCCCTCATTTATTGAGGGAAATTAATTATATGAATCATCAATAGTTTTTTTTATAAATTTTTCTAGTTTATTGCATTTTTGTTTTGAGAGTTTATCTTTTGGAAATGATGGTTTATTACCTCTTTTATCTTCCAACATTAATTTGTTATACCATGTTAAAAGTGAATATATTTCACCAGAACTTTTTAAAAAATTACTATTTATATTTTCATAGAAATTATATTCTTTTTCTAGTGATATTTTTAGATATTCAGATTGTGTTCCTTCTAAAATAGTTTTTATAGCATTTTTATATTTTTTTAAAGGTCTCATTCCTTGTTTATAATCTCTAAATTTTTTTAATAGTTTAATATATTTAATAGAGCTAATCAACCAATTCGAACTAATCTTTTTTAACGCATTAAAATCAAAATATATTGATTTATTATCTTCTTTTATGAATAAAGATTGATAATCTGCATTAATTTCAATAGCTATTGCAGTTATCATATCTTTCAGTTTTTCATTAATAAGTATCTTATTAAAATTAGTATTTAGTTCAGTATCAGTGTCTATTGGTTCGTAGTAAGGATTTGTTAAATATTTTATTGCTAAAAATTCAGTTTTTATATTTTTTGCTATTTGTTCATTAGTTTCAACAATTTGGTCTACTTGATTTTGCAAAAATAGATTGTGACGTTCAATTTCTTCTAAAATACATTCTTCTATTTGTGATTGATAGTTTTTTTTCATTTCTTATCCTTTAGATCGATAAGATAATTACTCCACCAGTTAGCTAAAGGTTTCATTTGTTCAAAAAATTCAGCTCTATGGTTATAAGCTAATTCTACTTTATTATTATCATGATGATCTAAAAATCTTTTTTTCACATCATAACTTATGTTATGTTCATTTTGGTGGGTATCAATTAAACTTCTATAAATCCCACGAAAACCGTGCAAAGTTTGCTTATTTTTATAACCCATTCTTTGAAGTGCAACATTTGGAGTATTAGAGTTAATTACCTTATTATTTACAGATAAGAAAACATACTCTTGATGTGATGTGTATGTATATTGGTCTTTTAATATACTTACTACCTCATCAGATAATGGAACTTTAAAATCAGGAAGGTTTTTATTTTTTACTTTCATAAGATTTCTTGGAATTGTTAAACTCTTATTTTCAAAGTCTATATATTCCCATTTCAGATTTGTAAGATTAGATGCTCTTAAAGGTAAATGAATACCTAATTTTAAAGAGTTTACCGTACTGTAATGACCTTGATAATTGTATATATCATTGATTAGGCTTTTTAGTTCATCTGTTTCTGTAATCTTTGCATAGTGTGTTGTATCTGCTTTTGGGATGATGAGGTCTTTTAAAATATTATCAAAAGGGTTTTTCTCTGCTAAACCTAAAGTTATTGCATATTTAAAAATAGTATTTAGATGGTTATACAATTTATTTGCTGTTTCAATTCCATCTGGTGGATTATCATTGTCTTTAGCTGCATGAATTTTTTTAGCAAGTCTTTCTTTTATAACTTTGATAATATCTTGATGGGTAATATCTTCAATAGACTTATTTTGTAAATAGGGATAAGCATCATTTGTTACTATTGCTTTTTTTCTTTTAAATGCTCTTGGAGTCATATGTTGTTCTTCAAATTGTAACCACTGTTCAGCAATATTTTTAAAGTTGTTGTTCTTTTTTTTAATAGCTTCTTGTTTATCTTTTTGTTTATTATCAATAGGGTCTATCCCTTTACTTATTAGATTTAAACACTCATTGGCTCTATCTCTTGCAGTTGCCAAAGAAGTATTAGGATAGTAACCAAAAGTAGTTTTTCTTCTTTTTCTTTTTCCTTGATTGTTATATTGCGTAGGACTTGAAAAAATAAATTCCCATTTTTTCTTTTTATCAGGTTTTATTAATATTTGTAAGCCGTTACCATCTGTTAAAGCATAGTCTTTTTCTTTTGGTTTTAAGTTTTTTATTTTTGTATCTGTAAGCTTTCCCATAATATAGCCTTTAGATAAGTTAGTGTTACTCTGAATGTTACTTAAAAGTGTTACTTTTATTTAGAGGTAACATTTGAGGTAACAAAAAAGTATAGATTTTGTTACTCTAACTTAGATTAATATAGATTATTGTATCATAAAAAGTTTTTAAAAGTATTGATTTTATGGGTTTTGTTAGATTAAGTTAGAGTGCTAAAAGCACTCTTCTCCAGATACCCAAACACACCAAAAGAAGAGGTGCCTTGCTATGTTCCCATCCTGGGGCGTTGTCTCTTAAAATGATTGTAAGGGTCTAAAGAAGAGCATAAAAAGTATCTAGATACTCTTTGTGCTTCTCTTTTAGGAGTGTGATTATAGCTTTTAAAAGCTTAAAATATTTATAAAGAATAAATTTAAAACAAATAGGAACATATGGTTTATCTAATACTCTTTTTTTCAAGCTTTATTTCAGCAACGCTTTTTCCTATGGGAAGTGAGGCTTTACTTATTTATGATTTGAATGAGGGGTTTAATCCTTATCTTTTGCTTTTAAGTGCAACTATCGGAAATTCACTAGGCTCATATCTAAACTACTATTTTGGTTTAAAAGGGGAGGAGTTTGTTGTACAAAAGGGGCTTTTAAAAGAGGAGAAAATTTTAAAATATAAAAGCTTTTTTGATAGGTTTGGTGGTTTTGCTTTGTTGTTATCATGGATGCCAATTATTGGAGATCCTATAACTTTTATAGCAGGTATTTTAAAATATGATTTAAAAAAGTTTTTAATACTTGTTTTAGTAGCTAAATTTGCAAGGTATCTTTTTATAGTGCTAACTGTATTGTATTTTACCTAATAATATAGTCTAAAAACCTATTTATCTCTTTTGTGATTTTTTTAGTATTTTTATAAAATAAAAAGATTACAAAAAAGCTTGAAAATGAGTTTAGTAAGATTTTTGCCAAATCTTTTGTATGCTCTTTTAGTACCTTTTGCTCAACCCCTTTATTTACAAGTTTTGTAAATAAAACAAGTCTCTCTTTATATAGCCTTTTTTTAAATCTTTTATATGAAATATCATCTCTATAATGGCAGATTCCCATAAATATATTTAAAACTTTTCTATGGATATCAAACTTATTTGAATAAAGTGAGTTAAAACTATAGTAGATTTTATCTTTTGAGTTTTTGAGTTTTTCAATCTCCAAGGTGGTGATATATTTGTACTCTTCATATAAAGCTTGTGTTAGCTCTAGAACAATATCCTCTTTATCTAAAAAATATTCGTAGATTGTCCCTTTACCAACATTAGCTTCTTTGGCAAGTTGAGAGATTGTTAAATCTTTTATGCAAGCATTGGTGATAAGATTCATACACGACAGTGCAATGCACCGTCGTTTCTCTTTTTTATTGATTATCGCTGCCATTATCTTTAGGTGTTTTTTCCCTACTTAATTTTGTAATTAAAATATAAAACAGTGGAATAAATAAAATGGCAATAAACGTTGCAGTTAACATACCACCAATTACACCAGTACCAATTGAGTGTTTACTTGCAGCTCCCGCTCCACTACTAATAGCTAATGGAAGAACCCCAACAGTAAAGGCAAGAGAAGTCATAATAATAGGTCTTAGTCTTACTTTTGCTGCTTCTAAAGCAGAATCAACTAAGTTGTATCCCTCTTTTCTTTTTTGTAAGGCAAACTCTACAATCAAAATAGCATTTTTAGCAGCAAGTCCAGCAAGAACCAGCAATCCAATTTGGAAATAGATATTGTTATCTAAAGCTCTTAGGTTTGTGGCTAAAATAGCTCCAAATACTGCAAATGGTACAGCTAAAACAACTGAGATAGGTAATAACCATCTTTCATATAAGGCACAAAGGATTAAGAATAAAAATATAATACCAAAAATAAACGCCATAGCTGAGCTTCCACCAATTTGTTTCTCTTGGAAGGCTGTTCCTGTCCAGCTGATTGTGTATCCACTTGGTAATACTTCATTTGCTACCTCTTCAATGGCATTAAGTGCATCCCCAGAACTATATCCAGGCGCAGGTTGACCTGAAACTTTTGCTGATTGGAAAAGGTTAAATCTTTCAACAATATCTGCTCCAACAACTTTTTTAAAGGTGATAAATGAGTTTATTGGAAGAAGTTGTCCATCATTTGATCTTACAAAAATTTGTTGGAAGTCATCTATATTGTTTCTATACTCCCCATCAGCTTGTAGATTTACTCTATATGTTCTACCATAAAGTGAGAAGTCATTTACATAAAAACTTCCAAATGTTGCATTTATGGTACTATAAATATCATCTATATTTACACCTTTTGCTTTCGCCTTTTGGGTGTCAATATCAACTTTATATTGAGGAATAGTTGCAGATAATGATGTTCTTACTCCTACAAGCTCAGGTCTTGTTTTAGCTTTTTCTAAAACTTTATTTACAGCATTACCTAAATCTTCAATTGTACCACCTGTTCTATCTTGAACATACATATCAAATCCACCAGTAACACTCATCCCCATAATTGGAGGGGGAACAACGGCAAAGGAGAAACCTTCACTTGTACCCATAAGTTGTTTACTAAATTTACCTAAAAGCGCTTGAGCCTCTTGGTCTGGATTTGGTCTTTCGCTCCAATCTTTTAATTTAATAATTGTTGCAACTGTATGTGTTCTTTGGGCAGAAGTTGTAAAATCATATCCAGCAAGTGTAATAATATTTGCTACATTTGGGTCTTTTGCAATGATTGCATTAGTCTCTTCTGATAGTTCTAAAGATTTTGATAATGAATACCCAGGAGGGTTAAATCCAAATACAAAAATAGTACCTTGGTCTTCATCTGGAACAAGACCAGTTTTCATTGATTTGAACATATCATAAGATACAAACAATAATCCACCATATAGTAATATTGAGATTAGTGAAAATCTAATAGTTTTTTTAACTAGATATGAATACCCTTGTGTTGCCTTTTCAAACATGTTGTTAAACCATTTGAAAAAACCTTTTGGTTCATGTTTTTTGTTTTTTAATATCTTTACACACAAAGCAGGTGTTAATGTTAAAGCTACAAATCCTGAGATTAAAACAGAGATTACAATGGTAATGGCAAACTGTCGATACATCTCCCCACTAAGACCTGGCATAAAGGCAACTGGGATAAAAATAGCTCCAAGAACTAAGATAATCGCAATTAAGGCTCCTGTTACCTCTCTCATAGCAATAAAGGCAGCCTCTTTTGGAGTTTTCCCCTCATCCATGTGTCTTTCAATATTTTCAATAACAATAATGGCATCATCAACAACGATACCAATAGCAAGTACTAAACCAAATAGGGTTAATAAGTTGATACTAAACCCTAAGGCATACATCCCAGCAAAAGCTCCAATAATAGATACAGGAACGGCAATAAATGGGATAATTGTTGCTCTCCAGCTTTGTAAAAATAGGAATATAATCATAATAACTAAAAGTAAAGCTTCAACGAAAGTTTTAACAACCTCTGTAATAGAAGCAGAGATAAATTTAGTACTATCATATGGAACACTATATGTCATATCTTCAGGGAAGTTTTTACTAGCATCTTCTAAGGCTTTTGTGATAGCATCTGAAGTCTCTAGTGCATTTGCCCCACTTTGTAAGAAGATACCAATAGGGATAGATGGTGAGTTATTTAATCTTGTCTCAACACTATAATCACTAGCTCCTAATTCAATATTTGCCACATCTTTAAGTCTTAAGCTACTTCCATTTTCATTTGTTCTAATAACTATATTTCCAAATTGCTCTGGGTCTTCAAACCTTTTTGGTGTTTGAATAGTATAGGTATACATCTGTTTATTTGCAATTGGTTCTGCTGCAATTTTACCTGCAGCGTATTGATTGTTTTGTTCTCTAATAGCTGCAATCACATCAGTTGTAGCAAGGGAATATTTAGAAAGTTTTAGTGGGTCCATCCAGATTCTAATAGAATAATCTTTGGCACCAAAAATTCTAGCATCCCCTACTCCATTTACCCTTTTTAGGGATTCAACCAAGTTAAGAAGCGCATAGTTTGATAAATAGATATTGTCATAAGTTTTATTTGGAGATTGAAGCATAATAAACATTAAAATACTTGGACTTCTTTCCCCTACAACTACCCCTTGTCTTTGTACTTGATCTGGCATTTTTGCTAAGGCTGCTTGTACCCTATTGTTTACATCAATCTTTGCAGAATCAGGGTCCGTACCAACCTCAAAATATACATTAATACTTAATCTACCACTATCTTCGGCAACAGAGTTCATATATAACATATTTTTTGCACCATTGATTTGTTCTTCAAGTGGTGCGGCAACAGTTTTGGCAATCGTATCGGCACTAGCACCTGGATACGAAGTACTTACAATAATTTGTGGTGGTAGAACTCTAGGGTATTGTTCAATTGGAAGATTGAACATAGAGATTAAACCAGTTAAAAATATTATAATTGATAACACGCCGGCAAAAACCGGCCTTTTTATAAAAAATGATGAGATCATAATTATTTCTCTTTATTTACGATTTGAACTTTTGTATTAGGTCTAAGTTTTGCAAGGTTGCTGATAACTAATTGTTCATTTGGTTTTAAACCATCTCTAATAACAACCCCCTCTTTAACTAAGTCACCTGTAACAACTGGTCTTACTTGGGCAATATTGTTTTCATCTACAACATAAACAATATTTGCTTGTGCAGTTTTTAATACAGCATTTTCTGGTACTATAAAGCTATCTGGTAAAACTAAATCTGTGATTTGGATTTTAGTAAACTCTCCAACTAAAAGTTCTTGGTTTTTATTATCAAATTTGGCTCTAATAAGTAAAGTATCTGTTTGTGAATTTAATTTAGGAGATACATAGTCAATAACTCCACCAGTATAAGTTTTACCTTTACTTTGTAGACTTATAGTTGCTTTGTTTTCTCTAATTTGAGTTAAAAATTGTTCTATATCCTCTTTTGTTAATTCAAACTCTACATGAACTGGGTCAATTGCAGTAATAGTAATAAGATTGCTATTTGTACCTGAGCTTCCAACATAATCACCCACATTAAACGCTTTTTTACCAGCAATTCCATCTATTGGTGATGTGATTTTTGTATAGTTAAACTCTATTTGTGCTTGATCTAATTTTGCCTTTGCATCTTCGTATGCAAATACATAATCATCATAGCTTTGAACACTTATTGCCTTACTCTCTCTTAGAGATTTAGCTCTTTTGTAATCTTTACTTGCTTTGTTAAAATTAGCTTTTGCTTGTGCTAAGTTAGCTTTATAGATATCTTGTTCTATTGTATATAAGGCTTGACCTTTTTTGATTAAATCACCCTCTTTAAAATACATTTTTTCTAAAATACCACTAACTCTTGCAGTAATCTCCACCTCTTCATATGGTTTTATGATTGCTGAATAAGATTTTGAAACAGTACTTTTTTGTTTTTTTGTTTCATAAGTTTTTACAGGTAATGCAGGCCTCTCTTGTGAAGCAGCTGCTGGTTTTTTCTCTTCATTTTGGCTGCAAGCACTAAATGTAAGAGCGATAGTTGTTAATACTATTAATAAATTTTTCATTGAATATAATCCTTTAAATTCTCTCCACTATGGTAGATGATATTTGCTTTTTTTACTTCTAAATCAAATGTTGCTGCTTTAAGGGTACTAATTGCATCAAATTTTTCACTTAAACTCTCTAAGTACGCAACATTGTCAATAAGTCCATTTTGATATTTTGATTTTATAACCTCATAAGCAGTTTGAGCAGCTTTTAAACTAGCTTCTGCAGATTTTATTTTTAATTTTGCAATTTCGTATGATTTTTTTGCTAATTGTAGATCCACATTTGCTTTATTTTTTTCATACTCATATTCAGATTTTGCACTTAAAAACTCTTTGTATTTTGATTCATATTTACTTTTTGTTTCCCCAAATGAAAAGATATTCCATTGAAGGTTTATAGAAAAAATATTTTGATTATCAATTGGATAAGAGTAAGCATTGTTTTTAAAATCCATATCATAATAGGTGTAAGTATTATCTAAACTTACAGTTGGAAGGTTACCACTTTTTTCAATATTCGCTTCATTAAGTCTTGTATCTAAACTATACTCTAAAGCTTTGATATCAGCTCTTAAACTCTCTTTTGTTTCTGTTGATTCTTTTATTGTAGAACCAGTAGTTAACTCAACTCTTTGACCCACAACATATTCAAGGTTGTGCAAGATAGTTTGAATATCTAACTCTATTTCATGTAGGTTTACATTTGCACTTTCAACATTTGAGATGATTTTTTGTAATTCATCTTCTGTTGTAGTACCAACATCATAAAACTTCTTTAATCTTTCATATTGTGCATTTAATTGCTCAATCTCTTTTAGTTTTGCTTCTTTTTGTGAAAGTAAAGAGAAATAGTTGTAATAGTAATTTACTACATCTAAAGCGATTTGATTTTTTACAGCCACAATATTTTCTTCAGAACTTTTTATGTTGCTTTCATAGCTTTTATATGTGTCTTCTCTTTTCCCACCATCATACAAAGTGTAACTTACAGATGCTTGTGCTGTTGTACTTTGGTCTGGGACACTTGAAATCTCATTTTTAGCTTGTGCATAGTTTGCTGCGATATCTACACTTGGTAGATAGCCTTGTTTTACACTTTTGTATTCATCTTTTAGTGAATCTAATCCGTATTTATATGAATTAACAAGTCTGTTTTTTTGTGCTAGGTCTATTAATTCATTTAGATTTTGACTCCATAAAAAAATTGGTAAGGTAAATAATAGTAGAAAATTTTTCAATTTTACTCCTTATGTCTTTCTAGAAAGATAACATAGAGGAACTTAAATATATCTTACTAGAAAGATATTTTCTTTTTATTAATTTTATGTTAAGATTCGCTTATGGAAAAAAAGCATATAGAACATTTTTTTGACAATGCCGGTAAAATCGAGAGATATGATATCTTTAATATAACTTTACCAATGACTTTGATACATAAAAAGTTATTTGGTTTAAATGAGCATTTATTGAAAGAGAAGTATGGTTTAATTCATTCTGAATTAGATGTTTTAGCCGCATTATATTTTAATGGTAAAGTCCTGTCTCCAACTGATTTATACGATTCAATAGTGTTTTCTTCAGGGGGAATGACAAAGGTTTTAAAAAAACTACAAGCGTTAAATTATATCTCTAGAGTTGCTTGTGAAAACGACAAAAGAAGTACCCTTGTAAAGCTTGAACCTAAGGGTGAAAAAATCTTACTAGCATGTTTAGATGAGATTGCAGAACTAAGAGATAAGATGTTTGATTTTCTCTCTACAAAAGAGAGAGAAGAGTTGAAAAGGGTATTAAAAAAGGTTGCCTTGAATCTATTTTAATGCTTCAATCCAATCAACCAATTTTTGGATAGTTTGTGGCTCATTTTTGGAAATAAAAACAGATGGTTTATTTTTTCTGTTTGTTTTTACATCCTCTTTGAAACTTTTTAGGTCAACATTTACATAAGGGCATAGGTCTATTTTATTGGCAACAAGTAAGTCACAAAAAAGTAGTCCAGCTCCCTTTTTTCTAGGGATATCTGCACCTTGTGCCACATCAATCACATAAAGATAATAATCAATTAACTCATAAGAAAAAGTTGCACTTAGATTGTCTCCACCACTTTCAACAAAGATAATATCTGGATTAAACTTCTCTTCTAACTCTTCAACTGCTTTTTGATTCATAGAGATATCATCCCTTATTGCTGTATGTGGGCAACCACCAGTTTCTACACCTATGATTTGATCACTATTTATATCAAGTTTTGTTTTTAGATAGTTTGCATCTTCTGTTGTATAAATATCATTTGTAACAATCCCTAAAGTGTACTTATCTTTTAAAAGATTTGTTAACGTTTCAATAATAGAAGTTTTTCCACTTCCCACAGGTCCTGCTATTCCAATTTTAATACTCATATTTTATATTTTCCTTTTAAGTTGTAAACATTTTTGGCTCTAAATTTAGATGACTTAAAATCACTTCCTCATAAAGTGGATTAAAGTTACTAAATCTATCGCTTTTATTTTTTATTAGCTTTTCAATTTTTTCATCAAATTCAAACAGTAGTTGTTGGATATCCGAAGGTTTGATCCTAGATATTTTTAAACTACAGCTTGCAATATTGATTAAACTCTTTTTTGTCCATAAAAGTAAAAAAGTTTTTTTATCAAGCCCTAGCTCATAGGCATAAGCACTTAAGATAAATATCTCATTGCCGTAGGTTTTATTGTTTTTAACTAAATCAAAATACTCTCTTACTATTATGTTTTTTATACCAAAATCAAGTTGTTTGAGGTAGTTTTGTCCTAAATCTTTAGAAGCTTTTGCATACTCAAAACTTAACATACAAGAGTATTTTTCATCCTCTTTTACAAGAGTTTTTATAGTATTGTTTTTTAAAGCTTTATAAACTTTCTTAACAGCACAAAACTCCATTTTTTGGTATTGATCGATAATAAGATTTTCCAAAAAAAGTTTTAACTCCTCTTTGTTTTGAACCTTTTGTAAAACAATATGGGGTTCAAGACCAAAAGAGTGGACAAAGGCCCCCGAAGGGAACACTGAGTCTAATATTTGGATAAATCTACTTAGGGCTTTTATATTTTTCATTAGTGTGAGTGGTGGGCATTTCCATTTGGTTTAAAAATAGCCTTGGTTTTTGTAACCTCAACCTTATCTATAGAGTCACAAGCTTTTATAATATCTTGTAAAGAGATATCATTTAAAACAGTTATCTTAAAATCCTCTATACATATTGGTTGATGGCGGTTCCCAATCTCATAGGAAATTTTAGCAAAGGTTATATGGTCACTAAAAGTTAATATTACAATCTCATCTTCACTTTTTTGTACGCTTATTGTATAGCCATCTTCACAAACTAAAACATCACCCTCATGAAGATGTGTATATTTTGCCTTTACAATAAACTCAACCTCTTTGTTTGAAATAGCACAAAGATTTGGTTTTTGCATATCAAACCAATCTAATCTCACCTCATCATTTGCTTGTATATCTCTTTTTATCTCAATTACTTTTTTTATCACTGTTTTGCCTTTTAAAATAAGAAATACCTCTTTGACATAGGTATACTTGCTTGATAATTTGACTCTATTAGTTCTCCATCAACTCTTACATCATATGTTTCAGGATCTATCTCAATTTTACCTATAAAGTTATTTAGTTTCATATCTTTTTTACCAATACTTCTTGTATTTTTAACTGGTAAAAATACTTTGTTTACATTGATTTTTTCTTCTAAACCTTTATCTATAGATTTATGTGAAACAAAAATTGCACTTGTATTAGCACTAGCTTTTCCTAAGCTTCCAAACATTGGTCTATACATATTTGGTTCAGGTGTTGGGATAGAAGCATTGCTATCTCCCATCATAGCTAAGGCTATAAAGCCACCCTTTAAGATAATCTCTGGTTTAACTCCAAAAAATGCAGGTGTCCATAAAACTAAGTCAGCCATTTTACCAACCTCTACACTTCCCACATGAGTGTCAATTCCACAAGCAATAGCTGGGTTTATAGTATATTTTGCAATATATCTTTTGATTCTTTCATTATCACAAAGTTCATCATCACTTTCTAAAGCTCCCCTTTGTTTTTTCATAGAATCAGCCACTTGCCAAGTTCTAATTACAACTTCACCAACTCTACCCATAGCTTGTGAATCTGAACTAGTAATTGATATTGCTCCAATATCGTGTAATACATCCTCCGCTGCAATAGTTTTACCTCTAATTCTAGATTCTGCAAAACTTACATCTTCTGGAATCTTTGGGCTTAAGTGGTGACAAACCATAAGCATATCAAGGTGTTCTTCTATTGTATTTTTTGTATAAGGAAGTGTTGGGTTTGTACTTGAGGGTAAGATATTAGCAAGTCCTGCAACTTTCATAATATCAGGAGCATGTCCACCACCAGCACCCTCACTATGGAAAGTGTGAATAGTTCTTCCATCAAAGGCATCTACTGTATTATCTACAAAACCTGACTCATTTAATGTATCTGTATGAATAGCAACTTGCACATCATAATCATCAGCAACTTTTAGACAAGTATCAATAGCTTTTGGTGTAGTTCCCCAATCTTCGTGAAGTTTAAGCCCCATAGCTCCACCTTCAACTTGAGCTTTTAGAGCATCATAATTTGAACTATTACCTTTACCCATAAACCCAAAGTTTAGTGGCAAATCATCAACAGATTCAATCATTTTTGTGATATTCCATTCACCTGGAGTACAAGTTGTAGCATTTGTTCCAGTATTTGGTCCTGTTCCCCCACCAATCATAGTGGTTACCCCTGAACTTAAAGCTTCATCTATTTGACCTGGACTTATAAAGTGAATATGTGAATCAATCCCACCAGCAGTGATAATCTTACCCTCAGCTGAAAGAATCTCTGTGTTTGCGCCTATCTCTAAACCTTTTGTGATACCGTCACAGTTGTTTGGATTTCCAGATTTACCAATAGCTGAGATTTTCCCCTCTTTGATACCTATATCTGCTTTGTAAATACCTGTATAGTCTATGATAATAGCATTTGTGATGATTAAATCAGCTACCTCTCTTCCTGCTGTTGGAGATTGGCTCATCCCATCTCTGATAGTTTTACCACCACCAAATTTTGATTCTTCTCCATAGGTTGTAAAATCTTTTTCAATTTTTGCAATTAGACTTGTATCCGCTAATCTAAATCTATCTCCAGTTGTTGGTCCATACATTGATGCATATTTTTCTTTTGATATCTTCATTTTTATCCTTAAAATTTGTCCCAAATTTGAAGGGACCTATTCTTTTAATAACTACTTTTAACCGATTGAGTGAATCAATCGTAAAGTAGCAAACCCTAAAGTGAAAAACGAGTTTTTCTTTACTTCGTCAAAAATTTGTCTAATCTTTTCATAGCTTTCTCTTTAGTTTTTTTCTTATCTAAGAAACCTTCAACTAAACCATTAAACCCACTAATATATCTCTCACCTGTAAACTCAACTAAACTTACTTTTTTAGAAGAACCAGGCTCAAATCTAACAGAGGTTCCAGAAGGGATATTTAATCTTTTCCCATAAGCTTTTTTTCTATTAAAATCTAGCGAAGCATTTACCTCAAAGAAGTGGTAGTGAGAACCAACTTGAATAGGTCTATCCCCAATATTCTCAACTTCAACAAGAGTTTCCTCTTTCCCCTCATTTAACTCAATCTCACCCTCATCTATAAAATACTCTCCAGGAGTAACCTTAGATTGTTTTACAGGGATTGGATTGTGTACTGTTACTAGTTTTGTTCCATCATCAAAAGTTGCTTCAGTTTGCACCATATGCATCATAGAAGCAACTCCAGGCATAACATCATCTTCACTTAATACTTTTGTAGCATCAACCATTAGTTGGGCAACACTCTTACCATCTCTTGCTCCTTCAAGGATAAAAGAGCTTAAAATAGCAACAGCTTCAGGATAGTTAAGTTTTAATCCTCTTTCTTTTCTTTCCCAAGCAAGTTTAGATGCAGTATATATCATCAACTTCTCTTGTTCACGATTGGTTAAGAACATTAAATGCCTCCTTTTTTTATTTATAGTTTATCTAAAATTTCAAGTTCAATATTTTATCAATTGTATACAAAGTATTCACTGATTATTTAAATATTTTGTTTATATTCTCTTCTATATTTATGAAGTAGTGGTTCTGTATAACCTGCTGGTTGCTCTTTCCCTTTGAAAATCAAATCACAAGCTGCTTTAAATGCGTATCCATCGTAAGATGGAGCCATATTTATATAACTTGCATCTTTTTCATTTTGTTTATCAACAACTTTTGCCATCTGTTTTAAAGATTCTAAAACTTCCTCTTTTGTACAAACTCCATGCTCAATCCAGTTTGCAAGATGTTGAGAAGAGATTCTAAGTGTTGCTCTATCTTCCATAAGTGCCACATTGTTTATATCAGGAACTTTAGAACATCCAATACCTGCATCAATCCATCTAACAACATATCCTAAGATACTTTGGCAGTTGTTATCAACTTCATTTTTGATAGTCTCTTTTGATAGATCCTCTTTTAGTAAAGGTATAGTTAAAAGCTCATCAACACTTGCTCTTCTTTTCCCTTTTAACCCATTTTGGATGCTTAATACATCAACTTTATGATAATGTATTGAGTGTAAAGTTGCAGCTGTAGGAGATGGTACCCAAGCAGTATTTGCTCCAGATTTTGGATGAGAGATTTTCTCAAGCATCATTTTTGCCATCTCATCTGGCATAGCCCACATACCTTTTCCAATTTGAGAGAAACCTTGCAGTCCACACTCTAAACCAATATCTACATTCCAAGTCTCATAAGCTTTTATCCAAGCCTCACTTTTCATTTTTGTTTTTGGTGTCATAGCTCCAGCTAACATAGAGGTGTGAATCTCATCACCTGTTCTATCTAAAAATCCAGTATTAATAAATACTACTCTTTTAGTAGCTTGTCTGATACACTCTTTTAGGTTTATAGTTGTACGTCTTTCTTCATCCATAATACCAATTTTGATTGTGTTTTCTGGAAGATTTAAAACCTTTTCTACACTTGCAAATAGTTTAACTGCAAAGGCAACCTCTTCAGGTCCGTGCATTTTTGGTTTTACTATATAAATAGATTTTGTTCTAGAGTTTTTCTTTTCATTTTTATCAGTCAAGTCTGGAATTGCAGCTAAAGTTGTAATCATACAATCCATAATCCCTTCAAAAACTTCATTTCCATCTTTGTCTAAAATAGCAGGATTTGTCATAAGGTGACCAACATTTCTAATAAATAGAAGACTTCTTCCGTGTAGAGTTAACTCTTTGTCATCTAAAGTTTTAAACTTTTTGTCAGCATTTAGTTTTCTAGTAACTGTTTTCCCACCCTTTTCAAAGCTATCTTCTAAATCACCTTTCATAAGACCAAACCAGTTTCTATAAACTTCAACTTTATCTTCGGCATCAACTGCTGCAATAGAGTCTTCACAATCCATAATTGTTGAAACAGCTGCTTCTACAACTATATCTTTGATACCAGCAACATCAAGTTTTCCAATAAAGCTCTCTTTATCAAACTCAACAATTACATGAAGATTGTTGTTTTTAAACACTAATGCAGTTGGGTTTTCTTTTTCACCCTCGTAAGCAACTAGTTTTGAAGCATCTTCTAAAGTTGTCGTTTTTCCAGCAATTTCAACTTCTAATTTTTCATCTACAATTTTATATGAAATTGCATCTTTATGGCTTCCCTCTTTTAGTGGTGCAACTGTATCTAAATGCTCTTTTGCATAAGCTACAACTGCTTTTCCTCTTGTTTCATTGTACTCTTTTGTAATAGCTAATTCACCATTCGTTGAGATTACATCCGTTCCATATAAAGCATCATATAAACTTCCCCATCTAGCATTTGCAGCATTTAAAGCAAATCTAGCATTTTTAACAGGTACCACTAGTTGTGGTCCTGCTTGAAGTTTTATCTCTTCATCTACATTTTGTGTTTCAACTTTGAACTCATCTTTCTCTTCAACTAAATAACCAATCTGTTTTAAAAAACTTTTATATTCGTTAAAACTACTTTCATCATACTTATTGTTTGTATGCCAAGAATCAATAAGTGTTTGAAAGGCATCTCTTTTTTCCAATAAAGATTTATTTATAGGGGAAAGCTCTTCAATTATTGTTTCAAAACCTTTCCAAAAACTCTCTTTTGAGATGCTTGTTATTGGTAAAATCTCTTCATTTATCAAATTATAAAGAGATTTTTCAATTTTCAAGTTACCTTCTAAAACTCTATTTTCCATGTTTTCCCTTTTTTTAGTTTAAAGCAAATTCTTTTTGCTGTGAACTTTTAGATAATGCTAAATGGATTAATCCACCTAAAATTGCACCAATAATCCATCCATATCCATTAAGTGAACTCAATGCCTCAACCCATACTGTACAAATCGAGAAAATTGCACCAATAGCAAAGGCTACAATTGTGTTTTTATTCCATCCATTTTCATAATAGTATTCACCATTTTCACTCTCATCATATAAAGAATCAATACTTAATTTCTCTTTTTTAACAAAATAGTAATCAGCTATTAAAATCCCATATAAAGGAGCAAGTGTTGCACCAAGTGTATTCACAATTGGACTGATTCCAACTTGAGAAATAAAGCTAACCCAAAATCCACCAATTATAAGTGCAAATAATGAGGTGATAACACCAGATTTTTTAAAAGAAAGTTTTGCTGGGGCTAGGTTTGAGATACCATTAACAGCAGGGATAAAGTTAGCAACAAGATTTATACCAACAGTTGCAGTAAAGAATGTAATAGCAGCTACTAAACTTAAGATTGTACTATCAGCTTTTTCAACTATATCCATTGGGTTTGTTAACTTCTCACCAAATACAACAACAGATCCAGCAGTGATTAAAAGTGCTAAAGCTGAGAAGAAAACCATATTAAATGGAAGTCCAACTAAGTTTCCAACTACCATAGATTTTTGATCTTTTGCATATCTTGAAAAGTCACTAAAGTTAATCATAACAGCTGCAAAATAAGCAATCATAGTTCCTAGAATTGCAAAAAAACCATTGATTTCACTACTTAATGTTGAACCCTCATGTGAGAAAATATTGTTTGCAACATTAAACAAATCACCACCTGATTTACTCCATAAAACAACTAATAATCCAATCATAATCACATAAACAAAAGGTGCTGCAAAGTTTAAGAATTTTGATACCCAAGACATCCCTTTAGAGAATATCACCATTTGAAGTATCCAAACTATAAAAAATGATAACCAACCAATGGCATCAATTCCAAAAAAAGTAGTTTCTAATTTAACACCAGTTATAGCAGTAATCAAAAGATGCAATGCAGTTGAAGCAAAATATGTTTGTACCCCAAACCAAAATACAGCAACTATTGCTCTTATTATTGCAGAGAGTTTTGCCCCTTTTATACCCATACTTGAACGTGCTAATACAGGATAAGGTATCCCATAATCAACCCCAGCTTTTCCAGAAACATTTACTAAAAAAGTAACTATAAGACCTGCAACTATTAGTGCAAAAAAAGCAGTCCAACCAGTTACTCCATAACTTATAAAAAGTGAGGCAACTAAGGTATATCCAAAAAGACTTTGTATATCGTTTGCCCATATATTTGACACTTCAAACCATTTCCAATTTTTTTCACTCTTTTTTGTAGGTGACAATGAGTCACTATTCACATTTTTTATCATAATTTATCCTCTTTTTATTTTTCAAAGGCACTACAAAAAAGGCAATAGGATATTGTTTCGTAGTGCGAACTAAACGATTTTTTCTTTCATAATTCTTCTTTTTAATATTTCTTTTTTTATAATCACGTTGGCGATTAGTGACTTTTTTATGGAGATATTAAAAATATTGAAATAAAAAAGTCATTTATGGTGGCTTATTGTATTCTTCATTCATGGCTACTCTTTTTCTAAAAATATATCTTCATCAATATCATATTCAATACATTCAATAATTTTTTTATCTTCATGATTATGATCTGTTCTATCTATTACTATAAATTGTTCCCCATTTTCTATACTGATTAGTGGAAAATGCCAAACACCTCTGTTGTAATGAACCCCTTGATTACCATTAGTTCTAAAAGCTTTTAAAGTTGTTAAATCAGGAGTATCCTCCCCTAAAGCAACCACAACTAAAAAAGGTTTTGATCCCCTTGGCATAAAGGCTTGAGAAAAGAAAGGGTGTTTTTCTAACATATCTATTTTTAGAGGGAATTCTCTGTTTTTTGCTACATAAATATGTAAAGTTGAACTTCCATTTTTCTCATTTGCATCCATAGTGCAAAGCTCAAAATATTTTTGAGCATAACCATTGTTGATGGTTTTTGAATCACTATTTTCTATTTGTATCACTTTTCCAAACTTTTCAAAGTCTGCTTGGGTTAAAAGAGTAGGTGTTATTTTTGACATAATAACTCTTCTGCCTTTTTCTCTTTGATAAATTTTCCAAACATTCTAAACCTAGAGATACCACCATCAGGGAAGATATTGATTCTTACATGTGTAATTGGTTTTTGGTGTAATAGGTGTGAACTATCAAAATAGTGTTTTGAATCCATTTGAAGTTTTTGTTTAGGTAAAAGCTCTTCCCAAAATATACTTTGTGTTACAACTGAACTATGGGTTGTATTTGGGATATATGCTGCATTTAAAGAGAAGCTATCTGGGAAATTTCCTTTGAAAAATTTTGTATCAATCATAAGATTGTCAATAATTGCAGGATTTGCTAGCTCAATAATTCCCCAGTCATACCCTGGTTCTCTTCTTCTTCTAGTCTCCCAACCATCTCCCATATTTACACCCTCTGTGATTTTTATGATGTTTTTAAATTCACCAAAAAACTCATTATTTGCATAAATTGCTCTTGCTCCTGTTCTTCTTGATACAACATTTACATTCTCTTGTTCAAATAGTTTGTGGTCAAAAGAGATATATCCATAAGCTTTAAATCTTGCAATACCACCATCAGGGAAGATATCTATTTTTAGGTGAGTTAGGTTTTGTATATATTCACTATCAAAAGAGAAAACTGCACTTGGTCCTAAATCTGATTGTTTAACCAAAGTAAACCATTCAAAATTTTCAGGATTATTGATAATCTCCTCATCTGTTGCATCAGGGCAGTAGCAACCTTTTACAGAAGCTGATGGGGGAAAGTTTCCTTTAAAATGGCTAGTATCTATCTCTACTTCAACGATTCTAGATACTTGACCTAGTCTTAAAATACAATAATCGTTTCCATCATCTCTTCTTCTTCTGGTTTCCCAACCATCCATCCAATGTCCATTATCATCATATTCATCTCTAAACTCTGGCTCACTTTCTTGTATCATCCTTGCAGAGTTTGCAAAAAATTCATCAGTTACATAAATAACCTCTGTTCCAAGTTGGTCACTTGCCACATTCATAAGCTCTTTTTTTCTAGTTGACATTATTTTCCCTCATTTTTAAAATTATCAAGCCAATGGTTTGCTATATCGATTCTTTTACAAAACCATACATCATCAAAACCTTTTACATACTCTAAGAATCTTCTAATAGCCATAATTCTTCCAGGCTTTCCTAAGATTCTACAATGCATACCAATATTCATCATTTTTGGTGCTTTGTCTCCTTCAAGGTATAAAGCATCAAAACTATCTTTTAGGTAGTTGAAAAATTGGTCACTATGATTAAACCCACCAAAAATAAACCTCATATCATTTGTATCTAAAGTGTATGGGATTACTAAATGTTGTTTTGTAGTGATTTCTGGTGAAAAATATGGTAAATCATCGTTATATGCATCACTATCATAAAGAAAACCACCCTCTTCAACTACAAGTTTTCTTGTGTTTTCACTATCTCTTCCTGTATACCAACCAAGTGGTCTAGTACCAATCATCTTTTCTAAGATTTCAATACTTTTATATAGGTGATCCCTTTCGATTGATTCTTCAATTGTTTGGTAGTTTATCCATCTATAACCATGTGAACAAATATCATAATTGTTTTTTGCTAAGTACTCTGCAAGTTTTGGATTTCTTGCAACTGCCATTGCAACTGCAAAGATTGTTACAGGGATATCAAACTCTTTAAATAGGTCTAACAATCTCCATACGCCAACTCTTGAACCATACTCATATAAAGATTCCATTGATTTATGTCTTTGATTGTAAAAAGCTTGTGGATTGTTCATCTCTGAAAGAAACACTTCACTAGCTTCATCCCCATGTAAGATACAGTTTTCTGCTCCCTCTTCATAGTTTAGTACAAATTGGAGGGCTATTTTTGCTCCATTTGGCCATTTGGGATTGATAGGTTCATTTGAGTAACCTATTAAATCTCTTGGATAATTGTTTGTAAATTGATCCATTTTAAACATCCCTTTTATTAAAGTTTAGGGCTTCTACACAATGGTGTAGATGTCTATTCATAATACTTTTTGCATAATCAATATCGTTGGATTTTATTGCACTTATTAAATCTGCATGTTCATCATATGAACAAAAGTGTGTATGCTTATCATCATAAACCAATCCAGCTAAGATACTAAGAGGGATTAAGGGCTTTAATGCATTTATTAGATAACTATTTTCACTAAGTAAAGCTAAGTTAAGGTGGAAGTCACAAGAGGTTTTTACATACTCTCCATTCCTAAATGTAGTTTTAAAATATTTTTCTGTTTCAACCTCATTTTTTAAAGATGATAGGTCAATTAATCCTAATGCATGTTTTTGTGTAACTAAAGTGATAACTCCTGCTTCGATAATATTTCTAGTTGCGTACACATCTTCAGTATCTTTTTGTGTTAGCCATTTAATACAAAACCCTTGATTCTTTTTATAAGTTAAGATACCCATACTTTGAAGTTGACTAAAAGCTTTTCTTACAATGTCTCTACTTACATTAAACTCTTTAGCAAAAACACTTTCAGATAGTTTCAATCCTGGATGGTATTTTTTATCAAAAATCTCATCAAATATATGATTTATTATAATCTCTTCTATAGGTAATTCTTCATTTATAGGGTCTTCCATAGATTCTCCTTTGTTAATATTCGACAATTTTACAAGATTGTCTACAATTTTACAATTGATTTAATGTATATAAAATAAACAATATTAAAATTCGAAATGAAAAAAATTTAGATAAAAGAGCTTATTTTGCCTAAATAAAGGCTTTATTTGTATATATTCTATACAAAATATATGTTGACAAAATATTATACTTATTCTAAAATCTTCCGTAATAGAAACTTATATTGTTAACAATTCAAAAAAATACAATTAAAGTGTCAACAATTTTCAAAGGATTAGAGATGTTTAAAAAGAGTCTACTTAAGGTTTTAGCGTTAGGTGCATTAGTAACTACAAGTTTATTAAGTGCAAATCAATTAGATGATATTAAGTCTTCAGGAGTTGTAAAAGTTGCAGTACCTCAAGATTTTCCACCTTTTGGTTCAGCTTCAAAAGATATGAGTGTTCAAGGTTATGATGTTGATATGGCAAAATATATTGCAGATAAATTAGGAGTTGAGTTAAAACTTATCCCTGTTACTAGTGCAAATAGAATCCCATATTTAAAAACTGGAAAAGCTGATTTAATTATTTCAAGTTTAGGTAAAAATCCAGAAAGAGAAAGAGTTATTGATTTTTCTGATGCATATGCTCCTTTTTTCTTAGGTGTATTTGGTGCTAAAGATGTAACAGTTTCATCTGCAAAAGATTTAAGTGGTAAAACTGTTGGTGTTACAAGAGGTTCTGTTGAGGATTTAGAGTTAAGTAAATTAGTTGGTTCAGATGTTACAATTAAAAGATTTGAAGATAACAACACTACAATCTCTGCTTATGTTTCTGGTCAAGTTAAATTAATCGCAACAGGAAACCTAATCATTAGTGAAATTGCAAACAAATATCCAGATGTAGCTCCTGAAACAAAATTTTCAATTAAAAATTCACCATGTTATGTTGGGATTAATAAAAAACAACCTGAATTAAAAACATTTTTAAATGATTTAATTGGTGAGTTAAAATCTAATGGAAAGTTAAATAAAACTTCTCAAAAATGGTTAAAAATAGATTTACCAAAAGATTTATAAGAATTTAGTATGAATTATGAATTTGATTTTGTAGGTATCTTACCATACTATAAAGATATATTAAATGGTATATTGCTAACTATTGAAATCACTGCAGCTACAACTATTTTAGGTGTAGTTGCAGGAGTAATAGGAACAGCATGTAGAATTGGGAAAAATAGATTTTTACAAAATTTTATTGGAGCTTTTGTAGAAGTTATTAGAAATACCCCTTTTATCGTTCAACTATTCTTTATATTTTTTGGACTACCAGCTTTAGGAATAAAACTAACTGCACTTGAAGCAGGTATGATTGCAATGATAATAAATCTTGGAGCATATTCAACAGAGATAATTAGAGCAGGTGTTGAATCAACTTCAAAAGGTCAATGGGAAGCTGGGAAAACTTTGGGATTAAAATGGTCTCAAATTTTTATCCATATTGTTTTACCACAAGCATTTAAAAAAGTTTCACCTGCCTTGATTAGTCAATGTATCATTGTTATGTTAGGTTCTTCTGTTTTATCTCAAATATCAGTGGAAGAGTTAACTTTTACAGCTAACTTTATCCAATCAAGAACTTTTTTGAGTTTTGAGTCTTATTTTATAATCACAATTGTGTATCTAATTTTAGCTGTGATTTTAAGATATATACTAACAAAAACTAGTAACAAACTATTTAATAAAGGTTAATAATGGAACAGTTTACTACATTAGAGATATTCCAAAACTTGCTATTAGCTGCAAGATGGACAGTATTGTTATCATTGATAGCTTTTGTTGGTGGTGGTTTAGTTGCTGGGATACTTTTAGTTCTTAGAATGACAAACAATAAAGTATTAACAGTTTTGGTAAACATCTATGTTGAAGTTTTTCAAGGAACACCTTTACTTATGCAACTATTTCTTGCTTTTTTTGGTCTTTCTCTTATTGGTATAGATATGGGACCTTGGGCAGCAGCAAGTTTAGCCTTGACACTATTTACAAGTGCTTTTCTTTGTGAGATTTGGAGAGGTTGTTTAGAATCAGTTGATAAAGGGCAATGGGAAGCTTGTAAAACTATGGGATTAAATTATTATCAAACTATGTTTCATGTGATAATTCCACAATCAGTTAGACTTGCCACTGCACCAACTGTTGGTTTTTCTGTGCAAGTTGTAAAAGGTACAGCATTAGCTTCAATTATTGGATTTGTTGAACTTACAAAAGCAGGAACAATGTTAAATAATGCAACGTTTGAACCATTTAAAGTATTTACAATGGTTGCAATTTTGTATTTTCTGATTTGTTTCCCGTTAACAAAATATAGTAAATATCTAGAAAGGAAATTAAATGTCGCTAGTTAGTTTAGAGGGTGTACATAAATATTATGGAGAGAAACATATCCTAAAAGGGATCGATCTAAAGGTGAAAGCAGGAGAGGTTATCTCTATTATTGGAAGATCAGGTTCTGGTAAAAGTACACTTCTTAGATGTATAAATGGTCTAGAAGAACATCAAGAGGGTAATATCATAGTTGGAAACTTAGAGGTTACTACAAACGATTTACAACTTCAAAAGATAAGTAAAGTTTGTGGAATGATATTTCAAAGCTTCAATCTATACCCACATAAAACAGCTGGTGAAAATGTGATGTTATCTCCCAAACTTGTTCTTGGTAAAAGCAATGAAGAGTGTAAAAAACTAGCAATGAAATGTCTAAAAAAAGTAGGGATGGATCAATTCTTTGACCAATATCCAGAGAGTCTTTCTGGTGGACAAAAACAAAGAGTTGCTATAGCTAGATCTTTAGCTATGTCTCCAAAAGTATTATTGTGTGATGAGATCACATCTGCTCTTGACCCTGAATTAGTTGGGGAAGTTTTAAAAGTACTTGAAGAGTTAGCAAGTGAAGGTATAACTTTGATTTTAGTAACTCACGAAATGAACTTTGCAAGGGATATTGGTGATAGAGTTATCTTTATGCACAATGGAAAAATTTGGGAAACAGGTGAGAGTGAAGAGGTTTTTGCAAATCCTCAAACTGATGAATTAAAAAACTTTTTATCTTCTGTTTTATAATAAATAGTCAGCAATGACTATTTATTGTTTCCCTAGACTAAATTGAGGTTTTTGCAAATTTTCTCTATATAAAGACCAAATCTTTTTTTGAAACACTTTTATCTCATCCATATTTTTAGAACTTATTGTTCCTATTATCATCTTTTTTGACTTTGTATATGCAAATGAGTTAAACCCCTCTTTATGAAGCTTAGATAAAAACTGTGGATTATCAAGGGTTTTTATATAACATTTTAGATAGATATAGTTTGCCTCATCATGTCTTTTGATGTAGTTTTTTAACTCTTCACCTTTAACTTCAAAATTCTCATAATACTCCAAACTATTTTCAATAAGAAATTTGTTTCTTACAATCAAGTCTTGAAAATCAAAGTGTTCGTAGCTTCTTCCTTGAGTAAGGATATCACTATAAAAAAATGTAGAACTTTCATCACTTTTTATATTTAAAAACTGTAAAAGTTTTGAGTCTTTAAATAAAATCAACTCATCATTTAAAACCTCTAGATTAGAGTTTTGTAAAGTGATATTTATACTATTTATTCCAAACTCTTTTTTAGAAGCATATACTTTTGTTGCTGATTCAGTTGTTAAAACTAAGTTGGAGTTGCTAAGGTTAATTCTTGTTTTTATTTTGTCTTTAGGGAAGATACCCTCCCCTATACTTAGAAGTTTTACGTAGTTCTCTGGTTCCTGAAAATAAAAATACCGAGAGGGTAGATTTAATTTATTTAAAGAAAATGTATCGTTTTTTAGTTCAAAAGATATACTCATTTATACTGATAAATACTGCTCTACTATTTGTTCATTTAGATCTTTTATCTCTCCATTTGCAACAACTTTACCCCTATCTAGTAAAAAGAAGTCATCTCCATGACGTCTTGCGAATGGTAGTTTTTGTTCAACTAGTATAACAGTGATTTTCTCCTCTTTAGTAAGATAATCAATTACTCCTCCAATTTGTTGGACGATATTTGGTTGAATCCCTTCACTTGGTTCATCAAGGATCAAAACCTTTGGTTCTAAACATAAAGCTCGTCCGATAGCTAATTGTTGTTGTTGTCCACCTGAGAGGTCACCACCTTTTCTTTTTAACATATCTTTTAAAACTGGAAATAGTTCGTATATTTTATCGGGAACTTCCTTTAAACCATTTCTATTTCCAAGTAATCCTATCTCTAAATTCTCTTTTACAGTTAGTTGTGAGAAGATCTCTCTTCCTTGGGGAACATAACCTATACCTAAACCTGCTCTTTTCTCACTTCCAAGTTTAGCTATATTTTTTTCTTCAAAAAGGATCTCTCCATCTTTTATTGGAAGTAAACCCATAATAGCTTTGGCTAAGGTTGTTTTACCAACCCCATTTCTTCCCATAAGACAAGTGCATCTTCCTTGTTTTATCTCAAGGTTTAAATCCCATAGAGTATGACTTTGTCCGTAAAATTGATTTAAACTTTTAATATTTATCATACTATTCTCCTAGATATACTTTTCTAACTTTTTCATTGTTCTGAACATCTTTCATAGAACCCTCTGCCAATACAGAACCCTCATGAAGTACAGTAACTTTTTTTGCAATACTTCTAATAAACTCCATATCGTGTTCAACCACAACTACACTATGGGATTTAGATAAATCAGTTAAAATCTGTGCAGTTTTTTCAACCTCCCCTGGGGTCATCCCTGCAACTGGTTCATCTACAAGTAGTAGTTTTGGAGATTGCATAAGAAGCATCCCTATTTCTAACCACTGTTTTTGTCCATGTGATAAGATACCAGCATGGGTATGATAGTTGTCTTTTAAACCAATTAGTTCCATGGTTTGTTCTATCTTATCTTTTTGTTCACCACGTAAATTTGCAAATAGTGTTTTGAAAAATCTTTTATCATCTTTCATAGCTAATTCTAGGTTTTCAAATACACTATGCCCCTCAAAGACTGTTGGTTTTTGGAATTTTCTTCCAATACCAACTTCGGCAATACTAGGTTCATCCATTTGAAGCAAATCAACAGCTTGACCAAAAATCACATGACCGGTATCTGGTGTAGTTTTCCCTGTGATTACATCCATCATTGTTGATTTTCCAGCACCATTTGCTCCAATTATACATCTTAACTCTTCGTATTCTATAGTAAGTGAAAGTGAGTTTAGAGCCTTGAATCCATCAAAGCTAACTGTAACATCATCCAAATAAAGAATTCTGTCACCCTTTTTTAAATCCCCTACATTTTGCTCATTATTATGTTTAAGCAGCTGCATGGTTCACCTCCCCTTTTTGTTTTGAAAGTTTTATTTTAGAGATTAGTCCAACTATACCCTTTGGTAAGAATAGTGTTACTACAACAAATAAACCACCAAGGGCATATAACCAAACCTCTGGAAGTGCTGAGGTAAAATATGTACTTGCATAATTTACAACAAAAGCACCAACAATTGCTCCATAAAGTGTTCCACGTCCACCTATTGCAACCCAGATTACAAGCTCAATAGAAAATAGTGGAGAGAATACATTTGGATTGATGATTCCCACTTGTGGTACATAAAGTGCCCCTGCAACACCAGCTAAAATAGCAGATACTACAAAAATAAAAAGTTTGTATTGTTCAACTCTATACCCTATAAACCTTGTTCTACTCTCGGCATCTCTAATTGCTACACAAACTCGTCCAAGTCTTGAGTTTATTATAAATCTACAAATTAAATATCCCACAAATAAAGCGAAAAATGAGATAATCAATAAACCAATTCTTGTACTATCAGCTTGTAAGTCAAATCCAAGAACATCTTTAAAGTCTGTTAAACCGTTGTTTCCACCAAACCCCATATCGTTTCTAAAAAATGCAAGCATAAGTGCATAGGTTAAAGCTTGAGTTATGATTGATAAATAAACCCCAGTTACTCTTGATCTAAATGCTAAGTATCCAAATACAAAAGCTAAAAGTGCAGGAACTAAAGCCACCATAAATAGTGCAAAAAATGGATTATCAAAGCCATACCAAAACCATGGTAACTCTTTTAGGTTCATAAATACCATAAAGTCTGGTAGTTCAGGGTTCCCATAAACCCCTCTATCCCCAATTTGTCTCATCAAATACATTGCAAAAGCGTATCCTCCAAGAGCAAAAAAAGCACCATGCCCAAGACTAAGTATCCCAATATACCCCCAAACTAAATCCAATGCAAGGGCAAGTAAAGCAAAGGCTAAATACTTCCCTAAAAGTGTAACTGTATATGTAGAAACATATAAGGCAGAATCAGGAGGGAAAAACAGATTTGCAATAGATACATATAAAACCACTGCAAAAAGGATTGATAAAACTATTTTACCACCACGATCATTCTCAAGTATTTTTAAAATTATAGGTTTTCTCGTATTTTCCATCTTTTAATCCTGTGCATCTCGACCTTTTTGAGGAAATAAACCTCTAGGTCTTTTTTGAATAAATAAAATTATAAATATCAATATAATTACTTTAGCAAGAACTGCTCCTGCAACTGGTTCAATAAACTTATTGATCTCTCCAAGAGTTACTGCACCAATAAGTGTTCCCCAAAGGTTACCAACTCCACCAAAGACAACAACCATAAACGAATCAACAATATAAGCTTGTCCAAGATTTGGCCCTACATTTGTAAGTTGCGATAAGGCAACCCCTGCAATACCTGCAATACCCGAACCAATACCAAAAGTCATAGCATCTATCCATGAGGTTTTTATCCCCATAGCTTGTGCCATTTGTCTATTTTGTGTTACAGCTCTTACCTTTAGTCCTAAAGAGGTTTTGTTTAAAACAGCTAAGATTGCAATAAATACAAGTAGAGCAAAGATTATGATATAAAGCCTATTGTATGTTAAAGATAAAGCAGAGTTTATCTCCCAAGCTCCACTCATCCAAGATGGAGTTTTAACCTCTTGATTTAGTGGTGAATAGATTGTTCTTACTAATTGTTGTAAGATTAAACTAATTCCAAAGGTAGCAAGAAGTGTTTCAAGTGGTCTTCCATATAGGTGTCTAATAACTAACCTTTCAATAATAATACCAACAATACCACTTACTATAAAAGCAGCAGGAATTGCTATAAAGATTGAGTACTCAATTAAGTTTGGCATGATTTGTTGTAGAGTATAAGTTGTATATGCTCCAATCATCATCATCTCACCATGAGCCATATTGATAACTTTCATAACCCCAAAAGTAATAGCAAGTCCAATTGCAGCCAAAAGTAAAACTGAACCTTGACTAAGACCAAAAAAGGCAGTTTCAATTACAGAATAAAACGATCTTGAACTCTCAACTGAAGAGATAGATTTTGCTGCAACTTTTTTTAACTCTTCGTTATCACTTGAGGCTTCAATCTGTTTTAGTGTTGCTAAAGATTGTGAAGAGATATACTCACCTAAAGCAGTGACTGCTTTGATTTGTTCAAAACCATCTTTATATTTTGCATCTAGGATTGTTTTTGCTTCAAGTAAAACTTCTTTTATTTTTGAATTTGTTTCAAGGTTTAAAGCTTTATTTAAAAGCTTTTCATCATCTTTTGAAACATTATCTAAAATATTTTTTGCTGATTTTAATCTAATTTCATATTTTTTTGAAAATAGATTCATCTCGGCTAATAAGCCTTTTATAATACTTCTTAATTTATTGTTTGTTTTTACTTTGTCTAAATCTCTTTTGTTTATAACTTCCATTTTTGATGGGTCTAAAAGTTGAGTTGTATGGTAGTTTTTACCCTCTTTTTTAGTGATTATCACAAAAGTTTTGTTATTCTCTTTATAATATAGATCTCCTGATACCATATTTCTAAAAAGTGGATTTAGTCTTTCATCTTCACTATATTTTTCGTATAACTCTTTTACAACTTGTGTTTTTTTCTTCAAGCTATTTGTTTGTAGTTTATCAATATCAGTTTCAAAACTTGAAGCAAACAAGGAACTTATAAGCAGTAAATTAAGAAATATTATTTTTAGGATTGTTGATTTCATTTATGTACCTTTTGAAGAAAAGAGAGGGGGGATTTAGTAGGAGATAAATCCCTCTCTTTTTTAGATTTTAGTAGTTTTGTCCAGAACACTTTTTAGTTACAGTGTTGTAGTTACCACAATTAACTGGTGCTGTCCAGTCTGCAATTACATCTTTTGATGCAGGCAAGAAGTCTGACCAAGCATCCCCAGCAACTTCACCTTCAGTTGACCATACAGTTTCAAATTGACCATCTTCTTGAATCTCACCAATAAGTACAGGTTTTGTTAAGTGGTGGTTTTTAAGCATTTTAGCTGTTCCACCAGTTAAGTTAGGAACCTCAAGACCAATGATAGCTTTAGAAACAGCATCTACATCAGTAGTACCAGCTTTTTCAACAGCTTTTACCCAAAGGTTGAACCCGATATATGTAGCTTCCATAGGGTCATTTGTAACTCTTTTATCATTTTTGATAAATTTTTTCCAAGTAGAGATAAACTTTTCATTGATATCAGACTCAGCACTTTGGAAGTAGTTCCACGCAGCTAAGTGACCAACAAGTGGTTTTGTATCAATACCTGATAACTCCTCTTCCCCAACAGAGAAAGCAACAACTGGAATATCTTCAGCAGAGATACCTTGGTTCCCTAACTCTTTATAAAATGGAACGTTTGCATCACCATTGATTGTAGAAACAACTGCTGTTTTCTTTCCAGCACTACCAAATTTTTTGATATCACTTACGATTGATTGCCAATCAGAGTGACCAAATGGTGTATAGTTGATCATAATATCTTCAGCTTTAACACCTTTAGCTTTTAAGTATGACTCTAAGATTTTGTTTGTAGTTCTTGGGTATACATAGTCAGTACCAGCTAAAACCCATCTTTTTACACCAATTTCGTTCATTAGGTAATCAACTGCAGGAATCGCTTGTTGGTTTGGCGCAGCACCTGTATAGAATACATTTTTAGAAGATTCTTCACCCTCATATTGAACTGGGTAGAATAAAAGTCCATTTAACTCTTCAACAACTGGAAGAACAGATTTTCTTGAAACTGATGTCCAACATCCAAAAGTTACATCAACTTTATCTTGAGTTAATAAACCTCTCATTTTTTCAGCAAATAGTGGCCAGTTTGAAGCAGGATCTACTACAACAGGTTCTAGTTTTTTCCCTAAAACCCCACCTTTTTTATTTTGCTCGTCAATTAACATTAAAACTGTATCTTTTAATGTAGTTTCAGAAATAGCCATAGTTCCAGAAAGTGAGTGTAAAACACCAACTTTAATTGTATCAGCAGCGTGAGCTAACATTCCACCTAAAAGGGCAGAAGTTACAATTGCTTTTGCAAACATCTTCTTCATCTTTACTCCTTTGTGATTAAATATCGTTTTGATATTGTATGTTGGAAGTATAAAAAAGTTGTGTTGTCTTAGTGTTGCTTTTTGAAAAAGATTTTAAAAAGGCAGTATATTATTTATACAAGGCCAAGCAGAGTTTAGCTATCTCATTAAATTGAAACTGTTGTATCAAAGTGGTGATTTTCTGCTTTGTATAGCTATCTACATTGTTCTCTTCAAGTAGTTTAAGTATAGCGTTTCCATCGAGTGTTGATGAGAGTTGTTCTATTTTTACTGCTAACTCTTTTTCTAGGATAATTTTGTGAGTTGAACTCTTCTTTTTCTCATATTCAAACTCAATATTTAAAAAGTTTTGTAGTGTTGTTGTTATATCTTTTTCCTCAAAAGGTTTTGGAAGGAAAAAATCTGCACCACTTGCTAGGGCTTTTTGTTTATCATCCTCAAAGACATTGGCAGAGATGGCAATTATAGGGATATTTTTTGTTTCTTCATTGGCTTTTAGGAGTTTTGTTGCTTCTATTCCATCAAGATTTGGCATTAGAATATCCATAAATATTAAATCAAAACTATAGGTTTTTATATGTTGTAACACCTCTTGCCCATCATTGGCTTGAACTGTTTTTATATCATAAGAGTTAAGAAGTTGCACAAGTAAGTCTCTATTTGCTTTTGTATCATCTGCGACAAGTATTGTTAGGTCATTTTTATTTTTTACTTTTATAATAGAATCATTTGAGAACTTTTCCTCTTCAACAAACTCTAGTGTTTCAATCTCTATATGAAAACTAAAACAGCTTCCCTCTTTGGGTTTACTTTCTGCTTTAATTGAACCATTCATTTTTTTGATTAACTCTTTTGTAATAGCAAGTCCTAGTCCAGTTCCATCATGTTTGTGTTTTTTCTCTTCTATTTGTTCAAAGGGTTTAAATACTATTTTTAAAGCCTCTTGGCTCATCCCAATACCTGTGTCTTTTACTTGGACAAAAAGTCTATTTTCTTCTGCTTTAATCTCAGCTTCTATAAAACCCTCTTGGGTGAATTTTAGAGCATTTCCTAAGATATTTATAAAGATTTGTCTTAATCTTTTCTCATCACATCTAATATATTGAGGAACATCTTTATCTATATTTAGTCTAAACTCTAAACCTTTTGCTTCACATCTTGAGGTGAACATCGATTCTATCTCCTCAAGTAGTCTAAAAAGATTAAAGTCGTTTGCAGTTATATTTATTTTCCCTGCTTCAATTTTTGCAAACTCTAAAATCTCATTTATAAGTGAAAGTAGATGTTGGCCACTGCTATAGATTGTATTGACATTTTGTTTCTCATTCTCTTCAAGTTTTTGTGACTTTTTAAGTAGTGAAGTGAAACCTAAAATTGCATTTAGGGGTGTTCTTAACTCATGGGACATATTTGTTAAAAATATAGATTTTGATCTATTTGCTTTTTGCGCTTCTTGGGTTGCTTTTTTTAATTGGTTTTCATACTCTTTTCTTTTTGTAATATCACTAAACACTACAACTGAACCCTCTAGTATAGTTGATTCATTATTATAAATAGGGGTACTAATATAATCTATTGGAAACTCTTTGCCCTCTTTTGAAAGAAAGGTTTGCTCCTCTTTTTGTATCAACATCAATCTCTCTTTTTGTTGAGCACCTTTAGAAAATAGATGTTTAGCAATGGTTTTGTTTATCTGTTTCCCAATTAACTCTTGGGAACTATACCCTAAAAGTTTTGAAGCAGTAGGGTTTACAAAGATAAATCTTCCTTGTGAATCTAAACCAAAAATACCCTCACCTGCTAAGTCTAACAATCTTTTGTTTTGTTGTTGAGAAGCCATAAGCTCAATTGCATTTTGTTTAAATACCTCAACAGCTCCAATCATCTCACTAACCTCATCCATAAAAACCTTTGGAGGTAGAGTTATATCCATTTTATTTTTTGCAAGACTTAACATCCCTTTGTTTAGTATCTCAATTGGGTGGATGATTCTATATAAAATCACAAAGATAAAAGAGAAGATAAATAAAAGGATTAAAACCAAAACAGAGATACTAAGATAAGACTCCATTTTTTTAACTGTCTTATGGGCATCATTTACCCTTTGTTGAGTTCTTGTTTCAAAGGCTTTATAAAACTCATTTAGAGGTTTCATTATGGCAATTTTTGCTTTATGGTATTGCTCTCCATGCATAATTTGCCTAGCAAGGGTAAAATCTGGTTCTTTTTTTATTGTGTAGTTTCCATTTTCATCTTGAAAAATCCCTTTAATCGCATTCATAGCTTTTGTTTCAAGGTAGGTTAAATCATCCGATTCTTGTTGAGATTTATATAAAAGTTCAAGCTCCTCTTCTGGGAAGCCAGCCTCTTTCATAAGTGTTCGTAAGGCTACTGTCTCTCCATCTAATAAGGGCTTATTACCTTTAAGAGTATAAAAGTCCCAATAGATTCTATTGTAGTGTTTTGGTCTTGGTTTAATCCCATTTCTTATATCAAGTACAGTATGAAATTGCTCTTTAAACATCTCTTCCCCTGTAATTACATGGGTTCTTGCCATTCTAGTTAAATCATCACTACTTTGTCTTAGCTCATCAGCTAGTATTAGGGATTTGTGTTGCATCTTATAAGCGTTTTCAAGCACCTTAATAGCGTCTTGGTAGGCACTTAATATAAATACTACACTTGAAAGTGCAAGGGAGTTAGCAATTAGTAAAAGTATAAAAAGTTGTTTAAGTTTCATACAGCTATATATTTTTTTTCCTATTAAATTAGGTTATAATAACTAAAATTTAGGGTTTAGATTATATTAAAATGGATAAAAATTATACTATATTGATAGTTGATGACAAAATTGAAAACTTACAATATCTTAATGAGATACTAAAATCTGATGATTATGATATTAGAGCAACTGCAGATGCAAAGATGGCATTAAATGCTGCAAAACTTAGTAAGCCACACCTAATACTTCTTGATATCAAGATGCCAGATATGGATGGTTATGAGCTTTGTAGACTTATAAAAGAGATTGATGAGTTAAAAGATATACCCATAATATTTATCTCTGCTCTTGATAGTGTAGAGGATAAGGTTAGAGCCTTTGAAGAGGGTGGAGTTGATTATATAACTAAACCTTTTGAGCCAAAAGAGATAAAGGCTCGTGTAAAAACCCAACTTGAGATATATAAAAATAAAGTAACCATTGCCAAACTTTTAGAGCAACAAGATCTGTTTGTAAAAAAGATTATGCATGAGATGAATACACCTGTTTCAATAATCTCTTTAAATAGTGAGATTTTGGAAAAAAGAGCTGGGATGTCAAAAGAGATAAATGCAATAAAAGCTTCTACTAAAACCCTCTCTTCTATATATGGTGACCTTTCATATAAAATAAAAAAACAAAATAGAGAGTATAAAATTAGTCAAATAACTCTTTTGGAGTTTATTAGTTCAAGGGTTCAGTTTTTTGACGAATTAGCAAATACAAAAGATATTCAAATCCATTTAGAGTATAGTGACGAGTTAAGTATATTTATCAATAAATATGAGTTAGAAAGAATAATAGACAATACAATAAGTAACGCTATAAAGTATAGTAAAGAGTCTTCTGAAATAATTATCTTTTTTGGTATTGAGGATAATAGAGCTTTACTTAGTATTGAGGATTTTGGTATTGGTATTGAAAATGTAGATAAAATCTTTGATGCTTATTATCAACAATCTTCAAAAAAACTAGGGCTTGGTTTAGGATTAAATATAGTAAAAGAGATTTGTGATAAGTATGAGATAGAGATAGATGTGAAAAGTAGTAAAAACAAAGGGAGTTGTTTCACCTTTTATTTAGATTCCATTTTAAGAAGTGATGTATGAAAATTTTTTTACTTGAAGATGATTACTCTTTAAATAAGTTAATCTCCAATGCTTTAGAGGAGAAAGGTTATTTTGTAACTAGTGTGAAAGATGGTTATGAAGCTATGACTCAGATATTAAATAGCAAATTTGATTTATATATTTTGGATATAAATGTACCAGGATTTAATGGACATGAGGTGTTGGAGCAAATAAGAAAAGAGAATGAAACCCTACCTGTAATAATAGTAAGTGCCCAACTTGATATAGATAATATCTCTAAAGCTTACGATTTAGGATGTAATGATTATCTAAAAAAACCCTTTGAGTTAGAAGAGCTACTTTTACATATAAAATATCATATTAAAACTATTTTAAAAAGTGATATGGATAAAGAGAATATTGAACTTGGCAATGGTTTTAAATTTAATATGAAAGAACAAACTCTTTATAAGCATAATCATGAGATTATTCTAACCCAAAAAGAGAAACTGTTATTGACTTTGTTTATTAATAATCTTGATAAAACAGTTACCTCTGATATGATTCATGAATACGTATGGGACAACAAAGAGATGGAGTCTGTAAGTAAAAGAAGTATGATTCATAAATTACAAAAAAAACTTAAAAGTGGAATGATTGTTAATATCCGAGGGGTGGGATATAAACTTATTAGCAATAAATTACACTTTTGATTTATTATATTTGGAGTAGAATGATAAAAACTATTAGTTCTTTATTGGTTATTTTAATCTATTTTTTTATTTTTAATACAACTATTTATGGGAAAGAAAACAAAAATATCTTCACCAAAGAGGAGATAAACTGGATAAAACAAAACCCAAAAGTATCCATTGCAATGTTAAACAACTTTGCACCTTTTTCTTATACTGTAAATGGAATACATGAAGGTTTTAGTGTTGATCTTACAAAAGAGATTGAGAAGATTACAGGATTAGAGTTTGAGTATAAACTTTCAAGATGGAGTGAAGCCCTAACAAGTTTTAGGGAGGGGAAAGTAGATATGATTGCAGATATCTCTTTCACAAAAAAAAGGGAACTTTTTACACTTTATACCCAACAATACTACGAGATACCAACCTTTGTATTTGGTTTGAAAACAGATAACTCTTATGAGGGGATTAAGAGTTTAGAGGGGAAAATTGTTGCAGTTAGTAAAAACCTTTTTTATATAGATACCTTAGAGAGTATGGGTTTAGAACTTTTAGAGATAGAATCAAATACTGATAAGGCAAAAGCGGTTATTACAGGAAGGGCTGATTACTTTATCTCTTCATATACTACTGGTATAAAAATGATTAATGATAATGCTTATACAACTTTAAAACCCCTTGATGATTTGGAAAAAATAAAAAAAGAGGACTTGAGATTTGGTATAAATATCGATAGACCTATTTTGCAAAGTATCATAAGAAAGGCTTTAAAGCAAATAAATCATTCACAAATAAAACAGTTATCAAATAAGTGGATAATGAATTCAAATGAGAATAAAGATATTATAGAGTTTACCCCTCTTGAAAAAGATTATATCTCTAAAAATCCAACTATAACTTATAGTGAAATAAATTGGAAACCATTATCTATTATTGAAGATGGTAGGATGAAAGGGATTATGGGTGATTATTTAGATGTTGTTTCAAAAAGAACAGGTTTAAATTTTAAATATATCCCCTCTAAAAGTTGGCCTGAAGTTTTAGAAAAGTTTGCAAAGGGTGAAATTGATTTAGTTCCAGGTGTTGGCTCAAGCCCCCAAGAAAGAGAACTAGGTTTAATCTCTAATAGATATGCAAAATATCCATTAGCAATTGTAACTGCTAAAAAGTTTACATATATTGAAAGTATTGGAGATTTAAGTGAGAATGTTATCGCTGTTCCTAAATACTATACAAGTTATAATTTCATAGTAAAAAACTTCCCAGAGATTAAATTAATACCAACAAAAACTATCCAAGAGGCGTTATTATTAGTGGAAAATGGACAAGCAGATGCTTTTGTTGGTCATATTGCAAGTTCTTTATATTATATCTCTGAATTGCATTTGCAAGATTTAAAGATAGCAGGGACAAGTCAGTTTGACTTTGAACACCATTATTTGATTCAAAAGAATAATCCTATATTGCTCTCAATTATCAATAAAACTTTTAATTCAATAAGTTATGAAGAGAGAAAGGATATCTACTCAAAATGGGTACAAACTACAATTATTGAACAAAGAAGCAATAAAAAAATCATATATATAATATTGGCAATTTCAACTATTATTATACTTGCCTTTGTTTATAGACAAAGATTACTAAAAAGATACAATAAAAAACTAAAAGAGAGTAATGATGAGATTCAAAGTATTATGAATAGTACTTTGGAAGCTATTATTATCTCTTATGAAGGTAGATGTGTTGATCTTAATAGTTCAGCACAAAATATGTTCAAAGTTCAAAAAAAAGAGGATGCCCTTGGCAAAAATATTTTAGACTATATTCAAAAAGATTCTGTTGAGCTAATAAAGAGTAAATTAAAATTTGATGAGGTTGAACCCTATGAACTTAATTGTATTAGGTTTGATAAAGAGGTTTTCCCTGCATTGATAAAGGGTACTAATATCCAAATGAATAACAAAACTCTAAGAATCACTTCAATTATTGATATCTCTGAGATAAAACAAAAAGAGAGGCTTTTAGTTGAACAGTCTAAAATGGCAGCAGTAGGTGAGATGATAGGAAATATTGCCCATCAATGGAGACAACCTTTAAGTGTAATAACTACAATTGTAAGTGGCTGGAATGTATATAATGATTATGGCAAATTTGATAAAAAAGTTGTTTTAAATGAAGCAGATATAATCCTTTTTCATGCAAAATATCTATCTCAAACCATTGATGACTTTAGACAGTTTATAAAGGGTGAGAAGACTACAAAACAGTTTGACTTGGTATCAACTAGTGAAAACCTTTTTAGGTTAGTAAACTCATCTATTAAAGCCAATCAAATAACTTTAGAAAAAAATATTGAGACAAAGAGTTTAGTTAGTGGAAATGCAAATGAACTTTTACAAGCACTAATTAATATCATAAATAATTCAATTGATGCAATTAAATCTATGGATATGGTTGATGGGATAATATTCTTTTGTGTATATGATCAAGAGGATAAAGTAGTTATTGAGATTTATGATAATGGTGGTGGTATAAAAGAGGAGGTATTAAACTCTATTTTTGAACCATATTTTACTACCAAACACAAAAGTAATGGTACAGGTCTTGGATTATATATGACCTATAATATATTGAATAAACTAAATGGTACAATAAAAGTTACTAATAAAACTTTTTCTTACAATGATAAAGAGTTTAAAGGGGCCTCTTTTGTGATTACACTTCCATCAATTTAGTATTGATGACTTTTACATGAAGTACAATCTAGTTCGTGCTCATTAATTGTACATAGAATACATTGATGGTTGATACTCTCATCTCTAAACTTTCTAGGGAAAGTACAGTTTTTATGTTGAGAGGCTATATATGAAACATTTAATACTGGATCCATAGCTAAAGTGTTTGCCATTTCTGTGTCAATATTATTATTTTTTGCAACAGCTCTTCTTACATTTACATCTCTTGAATGAATCAAAAGCTTTAGTTCTCGAATATCACTAGAGTTTACAGCAAGATGTAACTCTTTCAAATACGGGTTATTTTCATGATCATTGGCACTCATAAATACTCCTAATTTTTTAATAATATATAATATAATATTTATATAGCATAAAAGTAGCATTTTGAGTAAATATAACAAAAATTAGTTATTTTGTTTAGAGATAAAAAAAGGCCCCTCATAGAGGAGCCTTAAACTACACAGTTATAAAAAGATTTTAGAAATCTTGTACGTTTTCAGCGTTTTCTCTAGCATCCATTGCAATATCAGCAATAAATTTTTGCTCTTTTACGCTTGGTAACATAAGACCTTTTTTCTTATGTTCTCTAATTTTATAAACACCCTCTTCATTTTTCTCTGCATAATAATCGTTGAAGTCAGCTGTATAAGGCATATCCCAAACAATAGCACCTTCTGTTGGACAGGCTTCAGCACATCTTGGTGCATCTGCATGATCAACACACTCTACACATGATTCTGGTTTTACATAAAAGATATCATCATAAGGGTTTTTTTCATGTCCCTCTTCTAAGATTGCTGCAACTGGACATTCCGGAGCACATGCTTCACAACTAATACATTCATCAGTAATTCTTACTGCCATAATTCATCCTTCTTTAAAAAATATATAAAAAAGATGCAAAAACTATTCCACTCCTAGTCTAGATAATGATACCATGCAGCAAGATTACTTTTTGAAAATCCTTTATTGTTATAAAACCTCTTTGCAGGGGTATTACTTTCATCACAAACAAGTTGAACTCTTTTATAATCATTATTTTTTGCAAACTCTTTTAGATAGTTCATAAGTAGTGTTCCTACACCTTTGTTTTTATAGTTTTCATCTACAACAAAATCTTCAAGGAGAGCAACTTTCGTACCTGTAACAGTTGAGATAAGTGTTTGTAGAGTTATCATTGCTATAAGTTTTTTGGAGTCTTTTACTATAAAAATGTAGCTGTTACTATTGTCAATTAAAAGTTCAAGTCCAATTTGATGTTTTTTTTCATTGAAAGTAAAATCTTTTTCTATTTGAAAAAGGGATTTTAAAAGGGGGATCAAATATGGAATATCCTCTTTCGAGGCTTCACATATTTGAAGGTTATTTTTTGATTTCATCAATAAGTAGCTCTTTACTATCCTTCTTTTTTGTTGAAGGCTTTTCGTAAATCAACTCTACTTCTTCATCTTTTTTGATATATTCTTTAGTGATTACACAGCTTGCAAGGTTTTCTTCTGAGGGAATTGTGTATTGAAGTGGTAACATAACTTTTTCAATAATACCTCTAAGTCCTCTAGCACCGACATCTTTTTCAATTGCAATCTCAGCAATCTCTTCTAAAGCTTCATCTGTAAATGATAAATCAACTCCATCTAGCTCAAAAAGTATCTCATACTGTTTTGTAATAGCATTTTTAGGCTCTTTTAGGATTCTAATCATATCCTCACGAGTTAGTTTATCAAGTTCTGCAATTACTGGAATTCTTCCCATAAATTCAGGAATTAAACCAAAGTTGATAAGCTCTTTTGGCTCTATCTCTTTTTTTACTTCCTCTTTCTCTTTTCCATTTAAAAATCCCATAACAGCAGATTTTTCTTTCTCTTTATCTTTTCTAAGACCAACAAAGGCCCCACCACAGATAAATAATACATGTGTAGTGTCAAATAGTACAGTTTCTGCTGTAGAGTTTTTTCTACTCCCTTTTACAGGAACATAAACTTCTGCACCCTCTAAAATCTTTAAAAGACCTTGCTGTACACCCTCTCCACTTACATCTCTACCACTTGTAGAGCTTTCACTTTTATTGGCAATCTTATCTATCTCATCAATATAAACAATACCTCTTTTTGCCTTTTCCAAATCAAAGTCAGCAGCTGCAAGTAGTCTTGAAAGGATAGATTCAACATCTTCCCCTACATATCCAGCTTCTGTTAAGGCTGTAGCATCTGCAACTGCAAAGGGTACATCCATAATTCTAGCTAAGGATTTAGCTAGTAGGGTTTTACCTGAACCTGTTGGTCCAACTAACATAATATTTGATTTTTCCAATTCAACATTTTTTATATTTGGTTTGTCTATTCTTTTATAGTGATTGTAAAGTGCTACAGATAAAACTTTTTTTGCATCAGTTTGCCCAATTACATACTCATCTAAATGCTCTTTGATTTTGATAGGTACATTTAAACCCTTTTGAAAATCTTTTTTTGCTTCGTGAATAATCTCTTTTTCAAGAACACTAGAACACATAGTAACACACCCATCACAGATATGGGCATGTTCACTACTAAAAATCTTCTTTACTTCTTTAATCTCTTTACCGCAGAAATCACATCTATTTGTTGTAGTTTTAGCCATTGTTTTTTATAAATTCATCAATACTCATATTTACATTTTCTAAATTGTGAGTCTTAATAAATTTATCCTCTTTTTTTGTTAGTTCTTCTTTATCTATAAGAGTGTATCCACCCTTTAAACCTATCGTAATCTCATTTGCTACCATTCTAAAAGTATCTCTTGAGAAATCAACGCCTAAAAATAAGTACTCTTTATCTTTTCTATACTCTTTTAGTGCAGGTGGTACTGCATATCCACCCATCGCTTCTGTTAGCCAATCAACAAAATCTGCATCTGAAACAATAAAATTCATCTCAGGTTTTGTAGAACCCATTGGTTTAAACAAAATTGCACACTCTGTATTTAATTGTGAAGCGTCAACTTTCATATACTCTTTTGAAGATGCACTATATTTGTAGATTATAAATCTATCATAATCAGCAGTGATTCTTGAAATTCCTGTTATTAAAAAGTGGTCAACATCTTCATACACTTTTTGTAAACTATCATCCATTGTAGTATCAACAACATATTTAGGCATAAAAGTTTTTAACCATTTGTAAGTTTCTGGTAGCTCATACTCTTTAGAAGAGTAGATATGGTTTGTCATTTGAATAATAAATTCTCTACCTTTTCTTTGTTCTAAACTCATAGCAGCCCTACTATATTCATACATAAGTCTTGGACTCATAGCTCTTCCATTATTTAATGCTAAAATCATAGAATCACTATCAAAAGGAAGTTTAGTCCCATCAGTTGCTGTAGTATTTTCGAAAATACCCATTCCTAAAAATGGTATCATAGTACCATCTTTTAGTTTTTGTAAAATATCATCCATGGCATCCAACTCCAGTATATGATTGATAAACCTTATTAACTTCTACTCTAACTCTTTCTAGATTTAGAGGTTCTTCTAAATTGTTTGGCATATCAATGTGATAAACAGCACCATCTTTTCCTATAAGAAAAAGTGACTTAGTTAGTTTATCTTTGAAGTTACCACTTACAATTTTCGTTCCATACATCTCACCAAACTCATCATTGATGTCAAAAATTGGGATTAATTTCTTGAAATCATACGGTATATCCAGCTTTCTATCAAAAATAATATATGTGAATATTTCCACTTTTGCTTCATCCATAAAGTCATCAAAAAGGGTAATCTCCTCTTTAAAATCTTCAAAATTGGGAAAAGATAAGAAGATTTGAATCATTCTATTTGGACTAGCTTTTTTCATTTGAATAGTTTCCCCAGCTAGATTTTCAGCTTCAAACTCTTCTGCCATATATCCTATATCGATTATCTCATCGATTAACTCAAACTCTTCATTTTTATATATCATTTTCAATCCCATATTTTTTAATTTTGTAACCAATTTGTCTAAGAGTTATCCCTAACTCTTTTGCTGCATGTGATTGATTAAAGTTGTTGTTATGAAGGGCATTTATAATAGCCTCTTTCTCCAACTCCTCTAAGGTTTTATTCTCTATTGATACAGATGATTTAAACTCTTTTTTAAATTTTTCATCATTTAGTGCAGGTAATAGAAGTAACATATCAAATTTATTAATTCCATTTTCATTCCCCATTAGAACTATTCTTTCAAGGGTGTTTTCTAACTCTCTTACATTACCTGGCCATGGATAATTCATAAGCTCTTCCATAGCTTCATCTGTTATTTTTACTATTTTTTTGTGGTTTTTAATAGCTCTTTCAAGGAAAAATTCAACAAGTTGTCTTATATCATCTCCCCTCTCTCTTAATGGTGGTAAATCTATAGGGATTACATTTAATCTATAATATAAATCTTCCCTAAACTTTCCATCTTTTACCATCTGTTCAAGGTTTCTATTAGTTGCAGCAACCAATCTTACATTTACTTTGATTGTTTTACTTCCACCAACTCTTTCAAACTCTCGCTCTTGAAGAACTCTTAATAGTTTTACTTGTGCTGATCCAGAGATATCTCCAATCTCATCTAAAAATAGTGTTCCCCCATCAGCAAGTTCAAATCTTCCTTTTCTTGTCTCTCTTGCATCTGTAAAGGCACCTTTTTCGTGTCCAAATAGTTCACTCTCTAATAGTGTATCTGTAATAGCTGCACAGTTTAATTTTATAAATGGTTCATCTGCTCTTTTACTTCTTTTATGAATTGCAGCGGCTACTAACTCTTTACCAGTTCCTGTTTCACCCCTTACAAGTACTGTTACATCAGATTGTGCAATCCTTTGTATCACTTGGAATACTTGTTGCATTTTTGGACTATCACCGATTATGTCCCCAAAATTGTGTACTTTTGAGTCCCACTCCATTTTATAATAAAGTTTCAACTCTTTTAATCTCTCTTTTTCATTTTTATTCAGTTGATATGAATGTATTGTTTGTGCAAATATTGAACTAATAATTGTCAAAATTCTAACACAGTCTTCAAAACCAATCTCAGTAGATTTAGTTAGTGTAGCACCTAAAACTCCTATAGTATTATTATCAACAATTAGCGGTACTGCTACATAAGAAAGGTTTGTATAATCTCTTTTTCCTGATTTATTTAAAAACAATGAATCATTGTGAATATTCTCAACAACAACTGGCTCTTTTGACTGAGCTGCAAGTCCTGTAACCCCTTCACCCAATTTGTAAGTTGATAATTCTTTTTGTATTTTACTTAATTCAACAGAAGCAAAAACCCTTAACTCTTCATCTTCTAATATATGAACTGAACAATTAGTTAAATTCAATGAGTTCTTTAGTATTTTGATCGATTTTTCTAAAGAGGTATCTAAATCATAATGGTTAGATATAATTGATGCAATCTCATATAGTGTAGTTAGTTCTTTAACAGTTAAACAGGTTGCGCATTCTGGTCTATCAAATGGTGCCATTTGTATCCTTTCACAATAAAAGTTATATTATATACAAGAAAGACACTTCTTATACAAAGTGTCTTGTCTATAAAGTATCCAAATATCTCTATTTATGAAAGCTTTTTACACATTTCCTCTTTTGGAAGGTTTTTTGGTCCTGGTTTTATCCACCATGTTTCACCATTAGATAATTCTACTTCTCCACCCCAGTTATCTTCAGCATCAAACTCTAAAGTCTCTATTGTTTCTTCCATATCTTTTTTTGCAACATAAAAATATATTACACCGCTATCTTCTCTTAACATTACCTTTGCCATATCTACTCCTTGTTTAAAATTAAATTTCTAAATTTTGATAAAAAGTCTTTATTTTCAAGTTCTATTTTAAAGTACCCTTTTTTAATCTCTCTTATCAAAATATGTTTTGCATATTTCTCTTTAGATTCAGGATAATCTGTTCTAAAGTGTGCACCACGACTCTCTTTTCTTTTTTTAGCAGCTAAAATTATCGCTTCTGAAACCTCAAGAGCATTTCTTAGTTCTAAAATAGAGATCAACTCCACATTGTTTCTTTTCTCTTTATTTATACAGTGTAAAGAGTAAGATTGTCCCCTTAGGTATTTGATATAATCAAAAGCTTTAACTAAACTATCTTTTGTTCTTAAAATACCTACATTTTTGTATAGGGCATTTCCCATAGATACTCTAATGGCATTGAAGTTTTTTGAGGTTTCCCCTGCAAATATCTTATCAACCATTTGAATATCTTTAATTACAATATTGTAATCGATTGGTAAAAACTCTGTTTTTTTAGCATATTCTAAAGCTCTTTGTCCAGAAAGTTCCCCAAATACAGTACCTTCTAGTAAGGAGTTTCCACCCAATCTATTTGCTCCATGTACTCCATTTGCAGCCATCTCTCCACAAATAAATAAACCTTTTATCTCAGTGTCAACAAGGTTTTTTGTACTAACTCCACCCATACTATAATGAGCAACTGGTTTTATCTCTAAAAGTTCACTACTTATATCGATACCAGTTTGATTGAAAGCTACTGAGTATAATGAGGGAAGCTTTTTTTGTATCTTTTCAACTCCAAGATGTCTTAGGTCTATAAATACTTTTTGTCCCTCATTTTGTTGTTCTAAGATAGCTTTTGCAATTTTATCTCTTGTATCAAGTTCGTTAACAAAACGCTCACCATCACTATTTATTAGGTAACCACCTTCTCCCCTTGCAGCTTCTGTAACAAGGTAGTTTGTTTTTGCAATACCTGTTGGGTGAAATTGGATAAACTCCATATCTTTTAGCTCTAAACCTGCTCTTAGGCATACAGCCAAAAGATCCCCTGTGTAATCTTGTGCATTTGTAGAGTTTCCTCTATATATCCCTGCATATCCACCACCAGCTAAAACAACAGCTTTTGCAGGATATACTAAAATTGAGGAATCTAATCTTCTTAAAGCTACTACCCCACTAACTTTTTTTTCATGGGTTGCAAGGTTTAAAACATAAGTGTTTATTAAAAAGTTTATCCCTAAGCCTCTAGCCTTTTTTATCAAAGCTTGTGTAATTGCTCCACCTGTTTTATCCCCTACATAACAGGTTCTAACCTTACCTGCACCACCAAAAGGTCTTTGTGCAATATTACCCTCATCATCTCTATCAAACTCTACTCCATGGGAGATAAGTTTTGAGATGATCTCAGTAGCTCTTTTACACATGTAGGTGATTGATTTTAGATCCCCTAAACCTTTTGAAGATTTATATGTATCATCTATATGAGACTGTACGGCTTCTTTATCTTCTGCATCTAAAACTGCATTTATCCCACCACTAGCCATTGATGAGTTAGATTTAAAGATATTTCCCTTTGTGATTATTGCGACTTTATTAGTATCTGTTTTGGCTTCAATAGCAGCCATTAAACCAGCAACACCACCACCTACAACAACTACATCATATACCATAGGTTATACTCTATACATTAAATCGTAGTTTGCCCTAGGCGTTACTTTGATTTTTGTTATTTCTAGATTTTCTCTTACGTGAATTGGAGCTTTAGAGGCAAATAGCGAGCTAATAATTCCAGGGGTTGATCGCACAAACTGAAGTGCCAATTGAATATCATTTTTCAGCACCATTTTAGGATCAAGTAAGTAACCAGTTTCAGGTTTAAACGATTTTTTAAATAGGTTCATTTGAAGTAATGAAGAACTTGAAATCACACCAATTTTTAATCTATGAGCTGCTTGAAGTAGAGTACACTCTTGCCCATCTACTTTTTGTGTAGGCATAGTATAAATAGCAGTTTTACCTATATTAAATGGTGTTTGAATATATTTAAAGTGATGATCTTCTCCACCAACTTTTTTTGCAATATTTACCAAATCCTCTAGGTTGATTTGTTCTGAGATTGTAGTATCACTGATAAAGCCATTCCAAACGGCAACACCGTAGTTTTTTATAAGACCTTGACCCACCATTTTTTCAAATCTTTTAAATACAGATTCTACTTTTTTCAAAAATTTATCATAACCAAGTTTTAGTATTTGCATCTCTGGATTGTGTAGATAATAGATATCAAAGCAGTCAATACCTACATTTTCTAAGGATCTTTTACAAGACCACTCAATAAAATCAGCACTAAAGCAGTGTTGATCTAGTTCAATATCATCTTTTGTTGCAAGTTTTGCTTTTATGATATTTTCATCTATCCACTCATAAGGGTTTTCAGGGAAAGGGTAATCAAGTTGGATAAATCCACCCTTTGAGCATATAATAAGTTCTTCCCTTTTTACAGCACCCTCTTCAAGTAACTCTTTTAAGGCAATACCTATCTCTTTTTCACTTTGTCCATATCTATAGTTACTTGCAGTATCAATTAAATTTATTCCGTTTTTAACAGCCTCTTTTACACCTTCAATATAATGAAATACATAGTTCTCTTCTTTATAAGGTTCTTTATTAAAGGTTCCAAGTCCAAGTTTTGAAAAGATCAAGTCGTTGTGACTAATGTAGAAGTCTTTGTAAGTTGAAAATTTTTTTGCATAATTTAAAGTTGCTTCTTTTGTTGCATATGACATATAATCGATTCCTCTTTTTTTTGTTCTTAAAAGTTAAAAGAGTAAGGAGGCATCTTCCCTACTCTTTTAAAATCTAATTTACAAAAGGTAAAAAAACATATGCAATTTACGTTCCACTATTTTTTAGTTCTATTGCATTTGTAGTTTGCATAAATAATTATAGCAAATATATATGAGATAAGAATTATTGGTAGTAAGAATTTTTCAAAATCCATCTAAAGCCTTTTTTTAGGTATTTTTGATCCCTACTGCAATAAATATTCCCTTTTAGTCTATAAGGCTTAGCTTACTACTAATATTTGCCATACCACAAACATAAACTGAACTAGTCACAACACCGTCAATCTGAAGTTTTGCATACTCTTTTACATTTGTTAGATTTATTCCACCTGCAACTAAAATTTTCACATTTGGGTGGTTTACATTTTTGTAAGTTACTATCTTTTCAATGGTTTCAAAGTCAACTTTATCCAATTGTAAAGTATCAACCCCAATCTCCATTAGTCGTTTGCAATCTTCAAAATCTTCACTTTCCACTGCTATACTTTTTTCACTTGTTTTATTTTTGATTTTTTCTAACTCTTGATAAAACTCTTCCTTGTCTTTGTATATTATTCTATGTCCATCAAAAAATAAAATAGACTCTGATAAACCAAGTCTATGGGGCATAGCTCCACCACATAAGGCAGCCTTGATACAAAACCGTTTTGAAAAAGGGAAGGTTTTTCTAGTTGTAAGTAGTTCACATGAACTATTTAGCTCCTCTATTAGGGTTTTCATTTTATTGGCATATGTTGTGATTTTACAACTATATTCCAAAAGGATTTGAGTTAGTCTCCAAGCTTTATGGATATTTTCATATAACCCTTCATACCTTAAAAGTATCTCCCCTTTTGAAGCAGGTTCTGTACTTTTTTTATAAAAGTTAACTTTACAATCAAGAAGTTGGGCTATCTTTACTGCTTCTTCTGTGCAAGAGATCATAATATCTTCCCTTGTAAACACTTCAAGTTGCACCTTTTTGTCCTTACAATTTTGTAAACTAGTAGTTAAATCGTCATAAGGAATATCATCTTGTATATACTTTTCAAGTTCACTATTTGTTAGATTAAACATTTAAATCCTTTATGAAATCAATGGTGCAAAGGCTTTTGTACTAACATTTACCTTTGAACCAATTTTTAAATTTGATGCTTCTTCTGCGCTAATTACTATCTCAACTAATTGTTGCCCAATAGAGACTATTGCTATATATATCACATCCACTTTATTTATATCTAAAAGCTCCCCTTCGAATGAGAACTTAGCACTACCGCTAGTTTTTAGAAGTACCTTCTTTGCATCCCCATCATCAATAATTTTCCCTTGATTTAAAACCACAACCCTATTGCTTAATCTATAAATCTCACTTGGGTCATGGCTAACCATAATAGTCGTGGTTTGAAACTCTTTATGTAAAGATAAAATCTCATTTTGAAGTTTTGTTCTCATATTTGGGTCTAGGGCTGAAAGTGGCTCATCCATAAGTAAGAGTTTTGGTTTGTTCATCAAAGCTCTACATAAGCTAACTCTTTGTTTTTGTCCCCCACTAAGGGTAGAGGGAACTCTTTTTTTTAGTTCACTCAATTCTGTGATATCTAAAAGATGATTTGCTAATTCTAAATCTTTTTTTACAAATAAAAGGTTTTCTAAAACAGTCATATTAGGAAAAAGTGCATAGTCTTGAAATACAAAACCAATCTCTCTTTTTTGGGTTGGAAGTTTTATCTTCTCATCAAGCCAAGTATTATTATCAATCTCTATTTTTCCCTTTGCCTCTTCTAATCCTGCTAAGATTCTAAGTAGAGTGGTTTTACCACTACCACTAAGTCCACTTAAAGCTATAAAGTCACCCTTTTTTATCTCTAGATCTACATCTAGAAGCATATCTCCATTTGAGCCATGAAGCTGTTTTTGTATATCAATTTTTATCATTTTTATTTTCTTCTTCAAGTTTTTTTATATAGTTATCATCAATTAAAATCTTCATTTGATTGATTGCTATTTTATTGAGTTTAATTAATCTTTGAGATGCCTCTAGCCCCTCTTCGATAAATAAAGCATTTAAGGTTTCAAGGTTTGCTAAACATACTAACTGTGAAACATCTGCTTCATCTCTAATATTACCTTTTTTATTTGGATTTTCATCTTTATATTGTTTGGCAGTCTTACCAAAAAGAGCAACATTTAAAATATCCGCTTCACTTGCATATATATAATTTATCTGTGTCTTATTCAATGTATTAGGGATAAGATTGTTTTTTATTGAGTCCGTATGGATTTTATAATTTATTTTTGTAAGGTTTCTTTTTATATCCCAACCTAATTGTTTTTGTTCTTGTTCTTTTAATCTTTGAAACTCTTTGATAAGGTATAGTTTAAACTCAACAGATACCCAAGAAGCAAACTCAAAAGCAATATCTTTGTGTGCATAAGTTCCTCCATATCGTCCTGATTTTGAAATTATACCAATAGCATTAGTTTTTTCAACCCATTTTTTACCACTCATTGTGAAGCTATTTAGTCCTGCTTCCTTTTTAATTATGTCGAATTCGACGGGTTTAAAATCTGGATTATTTAGTTTCTCCCAAATTCCTAAAAACTCAATGGTATTTCTATTCCTAAACCAGTTTTTGATAATATCATTTGCATCAGAGTTGTCTTTATATTTTGCAATATCTGTAATACAGATGTAATCTTCTTCATTTATCTTTTTTGTAAAAATTGTGTTTTCAAGAACTTCTATTTTTGCCATTTACTACCCCTTGAAGTTTTGAAAATTTTAACTAAAATATTTAATCCTTTAAAAAAATATTGCATTTTGTTATTCTTTTAATTCAAATTGTTTTAAAATATCTTGGGTAAGTTTACTATGGTTTCTTTTGTTTATATTATCTTTATGTAGATAGTTACAAAAAATCATATTTTTAACATCCTCTTTTGTATAACCTAATTTTTTATAAAAGTCTTTATAAAGTTCATCATTTCTAGTTTCTTTTATAGTTAAATTCTCACCATTATATTCACAATCAAACCTAGGAGAAAAGTTAAACCCTTGATTCTTTATATTTTTATACTCTTCCACCCATAAGTAAAATAGTTCCATTTACTACCTTTTTTTATAAAATATTTTACTATAAGCCCAAAGCATATGTTTTAAACACCAATTTTTTTATTTTGTTTTTGATTGAAGATGTAAACACTTAATAAAACTAAAAAACTAAGTACTATCATAATAGCACTATAGATATGTGCAGATTTATAATCCATTATCTCTACAAATTCGTAAATAGCTACAGAAGCAACTTTAGTTTCCCCTGGGATACTTCCTCCAACCATAAGTACAACACCAAATTCACCAACAGTGTGAGCGAAGGTTACAATTATGGCAGTAAGAAGGGCTGGTTTTATATTTGGGATAGCTACTTTTAAAATTGTTTCAATTTTCCCTTTACCTGCTATGTAGCTAGCTTCAAGCATATTTTTATTTAATGATTCAAAGCCACTTTGTAAGGGTTGAACCATAAAAGGTAGTGAATAAAAACAACTTGCAATCACTAAAGATGTAAAGTTAAAAACCAATTTTATTCCAAAGGTATTCTCAAAAAATGCACCAACAGGGGAGTTATATGATAAAACCCAAAGAATATAAAAACCTAACACAGAGGGTGGCAAAACTATAGGTAAAGCGGTCACTGCTTCAATAAAGGGTTTAAATTTTGATTTGGTTTGTGATAAATACCAAGATAAAGGTAGGGCCAATACAAACAAAATCAAAGTTGTTATAGCTGCAAGTTTAAAGGAGATATAAAAGGGTTCAAAATCTATTGATTCAATCATCACATATCTCCTTTATTGAAATATCTGTCGCCTTTATTAAAATCAAAAATTCATCATAAAGTCGAAGATTCATCTCTTTTAGACTTGCTGTAGTAAAAACAGACTCTATCAATGTGTATTTAGTCTCAAAGGTTGCACTACTCAAAAGCTTTCCTTTATTTATACCTTTTATTTTACCTTTAAACTGGTTTGTAACGCTAATAAAACCTTGAAAGTTTTTAGCAAAAGAGACATGACTTGGTTTAACTGCGAGGATAACTTTTTGACCAATAACTACCCTTTCATCTAGTTCTAAACTCATCATTTTTATCTCTGTACCTGAAAAATCAAAGCTTACAATATGCAAAGAGTCTAGTTTCTCTATCTCTTTAACAACAACTTTTATTCTATTCATAAATCTCTTTTTTATTTATATATATTTTAGTATCTATTTTGCCAATTTTCTTAGAACATATGGCAAGATACCACCATTTTCATAATAATCTATCTCTATTTGTGTATCTAATCTACAAACTGCATCAAAACTGATTTGTTCATTATTCTCTTTTGTGACGCTTACTTTTAAAATAGATCTAGGGCTTAATGTATCTAATCCTTGTATAGTGATTGTTTCACTTCCATCTAAGCCTAACTCTTTCCAACTTGTATTTATATATTGTAAGGGTAAAACTCCCATTCCTACTAAGTTACTTCTATGGATACGTTCAAAACTTTCTGCAATTACAGCTTTTACCCCTAATAAAAGTGTACCTTTTGCTGCCCAGTCTCTAGAGGAACCTGTACCATACTCTTTCCCTCCAAAGATTACACTTGGGATCTCTTCTTCAATATATTTCATTGCTGTATCGTAGATATAACCCTCTTTTTTCAAAGGCATATATTTTGTAAGTCCACCCTCTTTTGGTTCAACCATAAAGTTTTTTATACGTACATTTGCAAAGGTTCCTCTCATCATAACCTCATGGTTTCCTCTTCTTGAACCATAAGAGTTAAAAGAGCTTGGTTTTATGTCATTTTCTTGCAAGTACTGACCTGCTGGATATTCTGGTGGTATAGAACCCGCTGGTGAGATATGATCTGTGGTAACGGTATCACCTAATAAGGCTAGAACTCTTGCATTTGTAATATCCTCTTTCTTCTTTAGCTCTAAAGAGAAGTTATCAAAAAATGGTGGTTTTCTAATATAAGTTGAGTCATTATCCCAATCATAAGTGCTTGATTTTGTAACATTTAGCTCTTGCCAATATTTATCACCATCAAGGATATGTTCATATCTTTGTTTATATTGTTCATTTGTAACACAAGTGTTAACCAAATTTATAATCTCATCATTGCTTGGCCAGATATCTTTCATAAAAATATCTTTCCCATCAATACCTTTGCCTATTGGCTCTTTATAAAGGTCAATATTGATTGTTCCAGCAATTGCAAAGACAACTACTAACATAGGAGAAGTTAAATAGTTTTGTCTAACTAGTGGATGGATTCTTGCTTCAAAGTTTCTATTTCCTGATAATATAGAAGCTACATTTAAACCTGCGTCTTTTATAGCTGATTCGATCTCATCTTTTAGTGGTCCAGAGTTACCAATACACGTTGTACATCCATAGGCAGTTAGATTAAAGCCTAATTTATCTAGATATTTGTCAAGCTCTGCTTTTTTTAGATAATCAGTAACAACCTTAGACCCAGGAGCTAAACTTGTTTTAATAGTTGGTTTAATTTTAAGACCCAATTCAACCGCTTTTTTAGCAACTAATCCTGCACCAAGCATAACATATGGATTTGAAGTATTAGTACAACTAGTAATAGCAGCTATCACAATATCATTATCTTTTAGGTTTATCTCTTCTTTTTCAACTGTAACAGTTGCAGTTTGTTTAACCTCTTCTAACCTTGTAGTAAGTTGATCTAAAAAGATATGTTGTTGAGGTTTGCTAGGTCCTGCAACGCAAGGTTTTATCTCTGATAAATCAAGCTCAATAACTTTTGTATATTCAGGCTCATTATCATAGTCGTAATAAAGCATATTCATTTTTGTATAGTTTTCTATAAATTGCGCTTGTTTAGCTCTATTTGTTTCTCTCATATACCTTAATGTTTCATCATCAACTGGGAAAAATGCCATAGTTGAGCCAAACTCTGGAGACATATTTGAAATAGTTGCTCTATCTGGTAGGGTTAAAGATTTTAAGCCACTTCCAAAAACTTCAACAAATTTTTCAACAACATTGTTTTGTCTTAACAATTCAGTTATTTTTAGAACCACATCTGTTCCTGTAATACCCTCTGAAATCTTACCTTTTAGTTTAAGTCCAATCACTTCAGGAATAGGCATATAGTATGGTTGTCCTAGCATAACTGCTTCTGCTTCAATACCTCCAACACCCCAACCCATTACACCAATGGCATTAATCATTGTTGTATGTGAATCTGTTCCAACTAAGGTATCACAAAAGGCAGTTTTTTCACCATCAAGCTTTCCTTTTTGGACAATTTGACCTAAGTATTCTAAGTTTACTTGGTGGCAAATCCCTGAGCTTGGTGGAACAATTGTTAAGTTATCGAAACTCTCTTGTGCCCATTTTAAAACAGAATATCTCTCCTCATTTCTTTGGTATTCCATTTGTAAGTTTTTTTCTAAACTCTCTTTATCCCCAAAAAAGTCTATTTGTACAGAGTGGTCTACTATTAGATCAACAGGAACTAATGGGTTTATAACTGATGGGTCTTTACCTTTTTTTGCAACGGCATCTCTCATAGAGGCTAAGTCAACTACACCTGGTACACCGGTGAAGTCTTGCATAATAACCCTTGCTGGGTGATATGCTATCTCTTTTGGTATTGGATACTCTTTTTTCCAAGTAGCTAACTCCATTAAGTCATCTTCTTTTACAATACTCTCATCAAAATTTCTTAATAGATTTTCAAGTAGAACTCTAATTGAATAGGGAAGTTTAGTTATATCAGTTAGATTTGAAGTTTGTAGTTTCTTTAAATCATAATATGCGAATATCTCATTTTCAAACTCAAAATGGCTTTTAAACTCTTCTTTTTTCATTTTATGTCCTTTAACTATTTTTAAATTGTAAAATTTATTATCTATTATAATACCTATTTTTGATTATAATTTTAAGATAAGAGATTAGAGAAAATATACAAGTACCAAATTCTCAAAATAATCTATTTAAATACATATCCATAATCAAGAAGTATTTTTTTACCATTTTCACTCAAAATAAAATCATAAAAGGCTTTTACCTCTTTTGAATCCTTTGCTTTTTTTAAGATAACAATCCCTTGTTTTATAGGAGTATACAATTTTGTATCAACATCTATATAGTTTTTATACTCTTTATATTTTTTCATTTTTGAACTATAAAGTGATGACTTGGCAATAAACCCAATATCTGCAGCAGTTATGGCGTAAGTAACTGTTTGAGATATACTCTCTGCATAAATAAACTTATCAGATAGCTCTAGGTTTGCATTTTTGAAAGCCTCTACTGCTGCTTTCCCATATGGAGCTGTTTTTGGGTTTGCAATTGCAATTTTGTCAACTTTATCAGATTTTGTAACCATAATACCTTTTGATAAGTCTAAATCTTTTATTGTTAACATTGCTAATGCCCCTTGTGCATAAATCACTGGTTTAGTAATTGCAATATTATCTTTATATAAAGATTCTGGATATTTCATATTTGCTGCCATAAACAGATCATATGGGGCACCATGTTTTATTTGAGCAGTAAGTTTACCACTACTTCCTAAGGTAACTAACACTTTTGTATCTGGATTTATTTTATTAAACTCTTTTATTAAATCATCTATTGCATAACTTACATTTGCAGCAACTGCAATATTTATTTTCTGTGCAAATACACTTATACTTAATAATAATACGATTAAAGTTATTCTTTTTAACATCTTTTTTTCCTTTTTATTTCCCTATCATAATGTCACTAGCTTTTATTATAGCACTAACATTTGAATGGTTTTTTAGTTCTAGATTTTTTATTGAATTTGAAGTTACTACTGAAGCTATCTTGTCTGAATTACCAATATCAATAACAACCTCACTATTTATTTCACCCTCGTTTATACTAATAATCTCACCTTGAAACTTATTTCTTGCACTAATATTTAGTGTTAAATCACTTGTTATTAATACATTACTTGATTTAAAAAAAGCAGTCACTTCATCATTTATCTGAAGATTTAGGTTATGTACTGCTGTTTTTGTTACTGTTGAGACTAAGCTGTATCCACTTTTTAACTTTATATAAACTTCAGCGTTAACTCTTCCTTCTTGGATCAATTCAACTACACCTCTAATTTGATTTCTTGCACTAATTTGCATCGCTAATCTCCCAATTGTTTTTAAGGTTCCTGTATCAATATCAGTCATATTTTTTAGTGTTTCAAGGAACTTTTTATGCTCCTGTTTTAGTACTAAATATGTTTTTAATAAGTTCTCTCCATATGTTGTTAATGAAGTACCACCTCCACCTTTACCACCAGTTTCTGTTTGAACAATTGGTGTTGATGATAGGTTATTCATACTATCAACTGCTTCCCAAGCTTTTTTATAACTCATAGGAACCTCTTTGGCAGCCTTACTTATAGAGCCACACTTTTGTATAGCAAATAGTAAATCGATCCTTTTTTCTAATAAAAAGGGCTTTTCAAATAGTTCTAAAGTTAAGTTTGATGATATCTCCACATTTATCCTTTTGTCTATCTATATTGTTTATAATAGCATAATATACTTAAGTATATAACGCATTATAAAAAAAAGATTCTTTCCCTTTCATTATATACATAGGTATATAACGAAAGATTAAAAAAAACTAGAGGGTATCCTCTAGTTTTTAAAGATTATCTTACTGCATCAAAGAAGTAATCAGTTTCAGCAATATCTTTAGTCTCTTCATCTAATTGGTCTAATACACCATTAGTAATCCAAGTTAATAGGTTAATTGCACCCTCATATCCACTCATAGAGTATCTATGTAAGTGGTGTCTATCAAAAATTGGGAAACCAATTCTGATTAATGGGATTTTAGTATCTCTGTAAAGCTCTTTACCATAAACATTACCGATCATGAAATCTACTGGCTCTGTGAATAATAATGATCTTAATGCCCAAAGGTCTTTGTTTGGCCAAATGTTACATTCGTCAGCTCTTTTAGATTTAGCTAAAATAGCTTTCATATCATCTTCCCAACCTTTTCTTGGAGCGTTGTGACATACGATATGAGTTGGAATTGCACCCATTTCTACTAAGAAAGATACAAGACCTAATAAGAAGTCAGGATCTCCCCAGATAGCAATTTTCTTACCATGCATATATGGATAAGAATCTTGCATAGCATCAACAAGTCTAGCTCTTTGTTTTTTAAGCTCTTCAGGAATCTCTTTTCCAGTTAATTCTGCTAATTTCATAACGAATTCGTCAGTACCACTTAAACCAATTGGGTTACAAGTTACATAATCTTGTTTCCATTTGTTTTTAATAGTCTTAGCAGTTGAAACTGTAGAATATTTTTGTAATGAGATAGTAGCTTTAGCGTTGATTGCAGTTTTTGCATCAGCGATAGTAGTACCACCAGCATATAATTTATATTCACCAGCTCCAGTATCCCATTGCTCTTCATGGTCACCAATCATAACAATTTTGTCTGAGAATAATTTAGAGATTGCTTTAATCTCTTTTAAAGAACCAATATATGTCTCAAAACCTGGAATAATGTTAATTCTTTCTTCATCTAATACTCTCTCAGCTTTAGTAGGGTTTAATTGCTCTAAAGTTGATTTCATCATGTTGTCGTAACCAGTAATGTGTGATCCAACGAATGATGGAGTATGTGCATAAGGGATAGCGATATTATCTAATTCACCCTCAGCTTCTTCTCTAGCACCTGTAATAAATGCATTTAAGTCATCACCGATAACTTCTGCCATACAAGTAGTAGATACTGCAATCATATCTGGCTTATATAAAGCGTTACAGTTTCTTAAACCATCTTTCATGTTTGCTAAACCACCAAATACCGCTGCTGATTCAGACATTGAGTCAGAAACACAAGGAGTTGGTTCTTTAAAGTGTCTAGTAAAATAAGTTCTGAAGTATGCTACACATCCATGAGAACCATGAACGTAAGGCATAGTGTTTTCAAAACCTAAACCTACCATAACTGCACCTAATGGTTGACAAGCTTTTGCAGGGTTAACTGTAATAGCTTCTCTTGCTAAGTTCTTCTCTCTATAATCCCAAGATTTAGTCCATTCAGCGATCTCTGCAACTTTCTCAGGAGCAGTAGCACCGTAAGAACCTTCCCATTGTTTTTTACTTTTTAAAACTTCTTGATATTCTGGTTTTAAAAATAATTTTTGTCCGTTAACTATATTTTCTACGTCTTGCATCCTACTTCTCCTTACGCTTCTTTATCCCATGGAGCTGTAGTATGACCCCAAACTGGAGAGTTCATAGCTAAATCCATATCTCTTGCAAAAATTGCAAACGCATCATATCCATGGTATGGACCACTGTAATCCCAAGAGTGCATTTGTCTAAATGGAAGACCCATTTTTTGGAATACATATTTCTCTTTAACTCCAGCAGCAACTAAATCTGGCTTTAATTTTTTAACGAATTCTTCTAATTCATACTCATTAGCATCATCATAAATTACAGTAGATCTTTTGATATCTTCTTTTGTTCTTTTATAATCATCACCGTGAGCGAACTCATAACCAGTACCAATTACTTCCATTCCTAAATCTTCATATGCTCCAATAACGTGTCTTGGTCTTAATCCACCAACATAAAGCATAACTTTTTTACCCTCTAATAAAGGTCTATATTTAGCGATAACTTCATCAGTCATTTTTGTATATTTAGCAATAACTGCTTCTGCTTTTTCTTGAACTGATTCATCAAAGAATGAAGCAATTTTTCTAATAGACTCAGTAGTTTTACTTGGTCCAAAGAAGTTATATTCCATCCAAGGTATACCGAACTCTTGTTCCATATGTCTTGAGATATAGTTCATAGATCTATAACAGTGTAATAGGTTTAATTTAGCTTTTGGTCCATTAGCAATCTCTTTATAAGTAGCATCACCTGACCATTGAGATACAACTCTAAGTCCCATCTCTTCTAGGATAATTCTTGTTGACCATGCATCACCACCGATGTTATAATCCCCAATAATTGATACATCATAATCAGTACCATCCCAGTCTTTTCTAAATCTAGCATCTGGCATAACGTGGTCTCTAATCATATCGTTTGCGATGTGGTGACCAAGAGATTGAGAAACCCCTCTAAACCCTTCACATGATACAGCAACACATACGTTACCAGTTTCTTTTTTATGTACTTTAGCAACCGCTTGGATATCATCACCGATAAGACCAATTGGACACTCAGATTGGATAGAGATACCATTATTTAATGGGAATAACTCATCAATCTCTTCTAAAGCTTTCTTAAGTTTTTTATCTCCACCGAATACAATATCTTTTTCGTTGAAGTCAGTTGAGAAGTTCATTGTAACAAATGTATCAACACCAGTTGTACCGATGTAGTAGTTTCTTCTACCACCTCTTGAGTATTGACCACATCCGATAGGTCCGTGTGAGATATGAATCATATCTTTAATTGGTCCCCAAACAACCCCTTTAGATCCCGCATAAGCACAACCTCTTTGCGACATAACACCTGGTACAGTTTGTTTGTTTGATCTTGTTTTATCACAAGCACCTTTAACACCTTCTGGTGAATCAACACCTAAGTGCTTTGCTCTGTTTTTAGCAGCTTTTGCAGGATAAGCAGATAATACTTCCTCAATAGCCTCTTTTTGTAGACTCTCTAATGTTTCTGGTCCCATTCTTTCTCCTTCTTAGGGTAGTAAAAGAAGCTTACGCTACTTTTACTCTATATAGATTCATATCATCTAATTTTTTACATAAATCTTTTGTTGATTCACCATCTACTGATTTAGAAATCTCAGAGATTTGGTATTTGTTTGTATAGTAAACCATTTTGAAACCATCTTTTTCAGCACACTCAGTGTTGTTATAATAATCAACTAATGCTTTATGAGCAAAAGAACCTTCAGCAACTTCAATAGTTTCTAAAAGAACTCCCTCTCTAGTTTCAGCTGTGATAGTAACAGACTTACCTGCTGCATCTAAACCTTCTTCAACTTTTTCAATAACTTTATCAAAACTTACATCATTACCCATATCTGCTGGGAAGTGGTATCCACATATAAACATTTTCTTCTCCTTGTTTTTTCTTTTATATATTTTCTTATTTTTTATAATTATCCAATTGGGAAAGAGGCTTACGCTTCTTTTTGTCCAATTGCATCTTCTTCTACTTCTTCTTCTAAACCGAATTCCATTAATAAGTTTTCTAGGTCATCCATTTCTAATGGAGCAGGAATAACTTTCATATCATTTTCGATAATTTTTCTAGCTAATTCTTTATATTCCATAGCTTGATCAGATGATGGTGAGAACTCAACAACTGTCATTCTTCTTAACTCAGCTCTTTGAACGTGGTTAGATCTTGGAACGAAGTGAATCATTTGAGTACCAATTTGTTGTGCTAAGTGTTTAGCTAGGTCATACTCTCTATCTGTCATTCTTGCGTTACAGATTAAACCAGCAAGTCTAACTCCACCAGTGTTTGCATATTTTAAAATACCTTTAGAAATGTTGTTAGCTGCATACATAGCCATCATCTCACCAGACATTACAATATAAATCTCTTGAGCTTTACCTTCTCTAATAGGCATAGCAAATCCACCACAAACAACGTCTCCAAGTACGTCATAAGAAACGAAATCTAGTTCATCATCATATGCACCCTCTTCTTCTAAGAAGTTAATTGCAGTAATAACCCCTCTACCTGCACATCCAACACCTGGCTCTGGTCCACCAGACTCAGTACACATAATATAACCATCAGTAATCTCTTCATTATCTGGGTGGAACTCATCTGCACCTGGTTTACATACATCTTCTAACTCTAAATCTTCAACTGTACCAGCTTCAGAAGCTAATTGCATAATTGTAGACTGTGCTTTTTCGTGTAAGATTAATCTTGTTGAATCCGCTTTTGGGTCACACCCAACAATTAAAATTTTCTTACCATAGTAGTGACACATTGCCGCTAAAGTATTTTGAGATGTAGTTGATTTACCAATCCCACCTTTTCCGTAAAACGCTATTTGTCTTAAATCTGACATTTTATCTCCTTTGATTTTCATGTTTACGAAAAACAATATTGCACTTAGTGTTCCACAACGAAAAAAATCTAAAAAAAAATACAAAAATTTTCAAATAATTTTATGAAAGCCCATAAAATAGGCATTTTAAAAACAAAAGATTTTTTAAAAAATAAAAATAGGACAAATTTTATCTTGTTTTCAATATTGTTTTACACTTACTTTTTTTGTAAATTTATGTAAATTTTCACTTTTTTTTACAATTTATTTTGATTTTTTTATAGTTAGAGTTTTAAGTTAATATTCTTTTATTTATATGAATTTATTTTTGCAGATTTAGTTTGTTTTGTTTACAAATGATTGTAAAGAGAAAACAAAAATGTAATTTGTAATTTAACTTATATATATGGAGTATTAAAATTTAAAAGTGATTTTGGGGTTTTTGATTTATAAGAGGGTATCTATAAATAGTATTTAATCTAAGTTGAAAATTTTTATTATAAGTTTTCAACTTTATATAATTTTTTTCTCAACCTAAAGGTATCGTTGAAACTCTTTTCTTATAGATTTTCTACCTTGTAGAGTTTATTTCTCAACATTGCTTCGCAAGTTTCGCTTAAAATTATAAGTTTTCAACTTTATATAATTTTTTTCTCTCTTTTGAAGATGGGATATCTAACATTTTTCTATATTTTGTTATTGTTCTTCTTACCATTTTAAGATTAAACTTCTCTTGGATTGAATCAAGTAGGTCTTGATCTGTTAAAGGTTCCTCTCTACTTTCATACTCTACAAGATTTTTTATATAACTTTTTATTTGTGAAGATGAAAGATCTTTATTGTTAACTGCATTGGTAAAAAAATGTTTAAGTGGAAAAATACCAAGGTTACACTCTATATATTTGTTAGCAACTGCTCTACTGATTGTTGATTCTGCAAATCCAAGCTCTTGTGCCAACTCTTGCATAGAAAATGGTTTTAGTTCACCACCTACAAAAAAACCAATTTGTTTTTCAACTATTAAAAGTACAATCTTATATAATGTAGACTTTCTCAAGTTCAGTAAGTTAACTAAATCTCTTGCTTCTTTTAGTTTCTCTTTTATTGATTCATTTTTTGAATTAAATGGATCTTTAACTTCTATATCAGGATAGTAGGCATTATTGATTTTAATATTTATATCTTCCCCAATATCAACAAAAAAGTCAGGAATAACTTGAATATTTGTATTAATATAGTCAATTGCAGGTGGATTATTAAAATATTTTATTATATCTTTTGCATCTTCAAATCTATGGTGAGATGCATATTTATCTAAGTGAGCTATATCTTTTATAATCTTCTTTATAAAGTTATAAAGTTCATCATCTATATCTCTATCACAGGCATCTAGTTGAAAAAGAAAAGATTCAGCTAAATTAAGAGCTCCTACTCCACTTGGTTCTAGTCTTGAAAACCTTTGTCTAATTGACTCAACATACTCTTTATATACACCACATGTATTTGCTATCTCTTCAATATTTCCATCAAAATATCCCTCTTCATTTATATCACATAAAATCTCAAATGCAACTTTTTGTGAGTTTGGTGTTGGGAAATTTGGTGGGCAGATTTGATCTGTTAAGACATCATTTAAAGATTCTGAATAAAAAGCCATAGATTCTATAAACTCTCCACTTGTGCCTTGTGGCATAAAATTGTTATAAAACTCTTTTGGTTTTTTAATCTCTAAAAATGGATTTTCATAAGAGACATTTTTTAGATGTTTCTCTAGGTCTTGAAGTGATGATTGTAGCATTGGAAGCCACAATTTTAGTGATAAATTTAAATTTTGCTTTTGAGCAACTGATGTTGTTAATGTTGGTGCCATAACAGAATTTTACCCAAAAAAGTTGTATATTTTGGGTAAAAACTGTATATTTTTTAGTACTTAATTCTAACTACACCGTTTGGTTTAGTTACTTTCATTTGGCATGAAAGTCTAGTATTATCAGTACAAGTACCAGCACAAGCTTCTTTGATAACTTTTACTTCTTTTTCATTGATTTCAGATAAGAATTCCATACCTTGTTCAACTTCTACTACACAAGTACCACACTCACCATCTCTACATCCGAATGGTAAAGCTGAACCTGAAGCTTCAACTACATCTTGAATTGTACTTCCTGGTTTAACATTGATTGCTAAAAAATCGTTAATAATTTCTACTCTAGTTGTCATTTTTTCTTTCCTTATTTTTTATATGGTTTAACTAAAATGTCACCTTTGATTAACATCATTGGTGCAACTCTAATTTTTGGGCTAATTGTAAATTGTTGACATTGCTCAGCTTCATCTTTAGTGATAGCACCAAGTGAAACTAATACATCTAACTCTTCATCTTCCATATAACTTGTAGGTTCTTCATCAGCTAAATTTTCAACATAAATTAAACTATTAGCATAATCTTTAGTATCTGCAGGTACTGGAACACCTTTCTCTTTTGCTAACCTAACAATAGGTTCACCGATTTTCGCATCATATACACCGTCAGTTTTCTCATCAAAGTGCATGAAAATAACTCTTGCCATATTCTTCTCCTTTTTTTTAGATTGGTCGTAAAACCAAGCCATATGAAAAAATTCTTTAAACTCTTTCATTTGACTTGGTTTTACAACCATCACCAGTTAATCTTTGTTGTAATACTTCTCTCTGTGTTTTCTCATAAACTCAAGCTCTTCGTCAACTTCATTTCTGTAGTCTTCCATAGCTTCAAGTTCATGTTCTCTACACCCAACTATTTCAACAGGAGCCTCTTCAACCCCTAAAAAATGAACCTCATAAACTCTAATAACTTGAAGAAACTCTCCAACAGATTTTATGTATCCAATTGAACCTTTTGGCATCATAAGTGTACCTATTGGTGAGTGAGGATATGTTCCATCATTCACCACATCAGAGATAAGTTTTACTTTTTGTCCTATACCAAATTTTGCAAGCTCTTCATCTCTACCTGATCTACTTGCTGTTACACTATCGTGTAGTACGGTATTTGGGTCTACGATATCTTTATGATCTAATCCATCTTTAGCAGCCACAACTTCCCCCTTGCGAACCACCTGTAGTAGGACCACATGAAGAACAACCTTCTAGTTTCCCAGTTTCATACATGTTCCAAACGTCAGCTGCACTTGGTGCATGACCATTTACATAATCTCCATAAACTCTAAGTAAAGAGAATTTTAAAAACTCTAGTTTTTTATCTTCCCCTTCAATATTATTCATACCTCTTTTAATTAGGTTTCCATACTCTTTCATCATATGGAATCTTTTTACATTTACTAATGCTTGATCAAATTCAATATCAAAAAATTTGAAAAAGTCTTCTGCATCTCTGCATTCTTCAAAATCGTTTAAAGATTTCATTTTAAATCCTTTTATAGAGAGATTTCACCTTTTAATTGGTTTACCCATTTTTCGATTCTCTCTTCAGTTTTATCTTCTTCATTGTGGTTGTCTATTGCTAACCCACAAAGTTTTCCATCCATTTCAGCTAATGAAAATTCATATTTATAATCACTTGCATCTACAAAACCTACAGCTTTTGCTCCACGCTCAGTAAATGTTTTGTGAAGTTTTCCTAATGCTGAACAAAAATGCTCACCATGTTTTACACTATCACCAGCTCCAAAGAATGCAACTGTTTTTCCTGAAAGATCTAACTCTTCATCTTCCATCTCTAATTGTGCATCAACCCATGAAAAGTGTACATCACCTTGTCCCCAAGTTGAACTTCCGATGAAAAGAACATCAAACTCTTCAAATTGTTCTATCTCATCAAAATCCTCTTCCATATTGATTATTGCATCTTCTTCTACTTCAAATGCTTCAGCCAAAGCATCTGCAACTACCATTGATGTTCCACCAGCAGTTCCACAAAAAATTCCTACACTTGCCATTTGTTATATCTCCTTATACGTTTTTATATTTATTATGAGTTTCTATTGCTTTTTTAAGGTTCTTCTCTCCCTCTTCTTCAAGCTTTTCAAAACTTCTAAATGAAAATCTATGGGCATCTTTAAAAGATTTAGTACATAATACAATTTTATCTGTATATACTATAACTTTTCCAAACCCCTCATGACTCATCTCCATAACTGCAGAACACATAATTCCTGTAATCTTCTCAAATGCTAAACCAACTGCTTGATAAATAAGTTTTATATCTTGTGTTTGCATCTCATCAATATCAGCAATAATTGGAATCTCTTTTAATTGTTCTTTTGTTTTAACATATTTCTCTGTTAGGATATCTTCATCTGTTCTATTGCTCCAAGTTCCAAACTGATCTAAAGCTCTTACTTGACCAATAAGTGTATCCATATAAATTTTTTTATAATCATGTTCCATTATGAAGCCTTCTTTTCAATAATTTTTTTGATAAATGGAGGAGGATTAGTATTTAACATCTCTTTTAATTTTTCAACCTCTTCTTTAATACTTACTTCTTCTTTATATTTAATAGTAAATATTCCAGAGTTGATAAGTTTTGCTGCTGCAATAGCACCAATGTTAGTGAAATAAACAATATCGATATCGCTTAATAAAGCCACTGTTTTATCAGTGTCTTTTTCCTCAACTTTTTTGATTTCGCTTAAGCTGATTGAGTCTTTACTTATTTCATAAACAGCAAACTGTTTTGCACTACCGAAGTGAGAATCGATCATCTCTAGGTCTTTAGTTGCAAAAGCTACTTTAATTGATCCCTCTTTAGAATCATTAGATGTTATCTTTATACTACTCATGGCATTATCCTCATAAATTTCCTTAGATATATGCAAATGTTGTTCCACAACCTTGAGCTATTTTTGTTTACTTCTTATCAAGGCTAGAAAATCAATTAGGTCACTTAAAAAGAAAGCTCTATTATCTATCATTGAATAATATACATTAATAAAAGTATTTTGAGCAACAAATATTTTTGCATTTGAGATAAATTCAGGGGGTAGTTGCCTATTTATGGCTAAATCTTTAACCAACTCATCACAAACCTCCTCAAACAAGAAGAAAATCTCTGCAGGTTTCTCTTCAGTTAACATATAGATATCACTTCTATAAAGCTCATATTTTTTGTATAGATTTACGTATGTTTCTTTGCTCATCTTCCCACTGCCTGTAAATAAAGTATATTGTTGCTTGTATCACAAAACTTTTTGCATTCATCATCAAAATATGCTCCAATTCCACTACAGCCAATATTTAAAGATGTTGCTCTTAGATGTATGATATGTGCTAAAAAACCACTTAGTATATAATCTTTTAGATAAGTGTTCTTCAACTTAGAGGTATATATAAGGGTAAAAGCACTATTCCCACCTAGTTTTTGGTTGAAGGCTAGTTTTGTAGCAAGTTCGGTAAAATCACCCTCTTTTTTTAATGTTACAAAATTGTAACATCCCTTTTGAATAGTTTCTATATTGTTGTTTATTAAATATATCTCTATATTAAAACTTTTTGCATATTCAAAAATGTAAGCAGTGATAAACTCAAACTCCTCTTTTGTGATAGATTCTTTTTTGAAACCCCTTATTGAGCGTCTATTATCAATGGTTTCTTGAAGTTTCTTTTTTGAAATATCATCTAAAAGATTTTCTAAATAGATATCTTCTTCTTTAAATTCTAAAGATTTTTTATAAAACTCTTCTATAAAACTATCTTTTATATGGTAATCACTTGGTTGAACATTTACTAAACTCTCCCTTAAGGGTTTTTTACACTCATACTCTTTATGTTGTTCACACATAATAGTTGCAAAGAAAAACTCCTCATTTGCAAATCCAAAATCCCTATTTAATCTCTCTTTTTCAAAATCAAAATATAGGTTTGTATCAAAATCTTCAAGTTTAAGTGCTGCATGAATTGCACCGATTTGGTGCCCAACATCTAAAAGTAGATACCTTATAGCTCTTTTTTCATATTTCCAAGCACTTCTAAAATAAGCACAACTAATAAGAATCACAAATTTTTGTTGATTTAGGTTTTCAAAATAGTTTTCAACACCATCAAGACTTAGTTCATGAACTAAGCATAAAGTGTTATCTAAAGGTTCGTAATGATAAATTCCAGGTAAAAAACCTTTTAACCCCCTAATTTGGATATAGATTTCGCATGGGTATAATCCACCCGCACTTGGATTAACTCTTAGTTTTACCTCTTCATTTCCATATTTTTTATTTTGGGTGATTTTCCCAAAGTTTTTTATAAATTTTAACTCTTCATATTCATCAAGGTTAAATCTTCTAAAAAACTTTGGATAGATTTTATAATCTCTTGGTTGAGTTCTCCAGTCAATAAATTGGGTTTGACTGAAGCTATTTTTTAGTGTTATATCTGTTTTATTATGAAACTCTTGCATTCTTTAACATTTTAAAGATTTTAGGAGTTACTGCTAAATCTATTGCTTTAAATCCATCAAGGTTTTCAATATCAGTCTCTGCTTTATTTTCAATAAGCAGTTTTACAAAATCCTCTTTCCCTGCACTAGCGCAGTACATAAGTGAGGTTACGCCATTTACATTTTCAGAATTTATATCGATCCCTGCATCAACTAATGCATGAAAACAATCATATGAGTTAGCAAAACATGAGTTCCAAAGTGCTGAGTTTCCATCTACATTTTTCAAATCTAGATTTGCTCCTAACCCAATCAACTCTTTTACAAGTTTAACCTCACCCTCTCTTGCTGCTTTCATAACAGCTGAGTTTCCATGTTTCCCTTGTTTGTTTAAATCATTAATATCGTATTCGTTTTCAATAATCCATTCTCTTAATTCATCAGATATCATTATGCACCCATCCAGTTTTCGTGAGTATGACCTTTTTGTTTAAAGTTTACTGTCTCCTCAAGAGCTGCTTTGAATTTTTCTAAATCAAAACTTGTTTCGATATTTGATGGGATCTCAATATATTTGATAATACCCTCTTTATCTATTATAAAAATAGATTTTGCCATAAGTTCATCATTTATATTAACTCCAAGTTTAAGTGAAAAATCTTTAAATTCATTTGATATAAAACCTTCATCAATACCATAGGCATCTTTTACTTTGTTTAGATTCTCTTCACTACTTTTTGTGATGATATATGTGATGGTTTTTGATGCATACTCTTGTAAAATATTGTGTAGACCATTATTGTATGCTTTAATGCATGGAAAAGTTATTAAAACTTGTGTTTTTGGAGCCATCATTCCTATAACTTTAGTTTCACCATTTACCATTTTCACTCTAACAGCAGGAGCTTCAGATTCAAGCTTTCTCTCTTTTTTACCTAATGTATATGTTTCGTTTTTGTATGTTACTTCCATTTTACAGTATATCCTTATGTGTAATTTGACAGTTTGTATCTATAATCATTAATGATTTTTTTAATTGTTTACTCTCATCAATCATATTAAAAGTTTTTCCAAAATCTTTAAACTCATTTGAGATTAGATTTTCACTTAGATTATATTGACTAACAATATCTTCACACATCTCGTGTGAACTTGAAGTTATAATAAAAGCATCTGCTCTATCTTTAAAAAACTCAATTGCTTCATTTAAAGCCTCATTGAATTCGTTTATATTTGGCAGAGTCATTACAACTTGAACTTTCTCTTTTGGTATACCAAGTAGTCTTGTTCTTCCACTTAGCATAGTTAGTCCAATAGCTGGAACTATTGGTCTTTCAAACTTAATGCTCATCATGACCTCCATATCTATAATGATTGAGTAGATTTGCTAATTCAAAAAGCATATAACAGCTTCCTTCATAAAGTACATCATTTTTAAGTTGATTTCCTACACCTTCATAATCAGGGAAACCTCTAAGCATTAGTGCTTTTTTGTATTTTTTTGTATATCTTTCCCCATGGAAATTTGTGATTAATACATCACAATCATCCATGAATTTTTCAACATCTTCAAAATCCCCAATTTGTAAGTGTTCACAATCTATCTCATCTAATAAATCGTTTTTGTGTGTAGTTATGATAGCTTTTATATTTGCACCAGCTTCATAGATTGTGTTTGCTACACTTAGAACTTGATCTGGTTCTAAAGCTATAACAACAGAAGCACTTCCAATGGCAAAGTGGGTATCTAAAAGGGCATCTTGTAATCTTTTTCTCCATCTAACTATACTAGGGTGTGGAGATGCAAGGTTTTTGATTTTGCATAGTTGTTTAAAAAGCTCATCAGAGTTTTCAAGACCACCAAGTGAATCAAAATGTAATAGATTGATATTTTGGTTTTTCTCTTTTAGTTTTTCCCCCGCTTTTTTAACACTAGAACCAACACTAATCACAAGTGAAGCAGTTGCAATTTTTTTAATCTCATCAACAGTTATACCACCAGAGCTTAATGCCCCTTGTTTTAAACCTAAGTGACCATCTAAAGAGTCACTTAAATCTGGTAAGGCATGAACTTCATATCCAAATAGTGAGATTGTATCTTTGATTTTTTCAACCTCTATTGGTTTTAGGTTTACATTTGGGATAATGACAGCTTTATTTGAGTCTGTCTCACTTGAAGCTTCAACAATTTGAGAGATAATTGCTTCAATAGATAAGGCAAAACCACTCTCAATAGAACCCTCAAAGTCTGGGGTGTTTACATAAACCATATCTTGTTGATCTTTTACTAATAAACAAGCACCCCTAATATCATCACCTTTTGTTTCAGTAAGTCCTGTTGTAAACAGACCAACCAAATCAGGTTTTACTTTTTTTGTAATATTTTTAATACTTTCACTAATAGCATAATCTCCCCCATCAATAACAGCTGTTATATCGTTTACAGCAGTAGTTTGAACAGAGATTGGGTCATTAAAGTGTCTTGTGAAAAACACCTTAGAGAATGAGGCACAACCTTGTGCTCCATGCATAAGAGGCATACAGTTTTTTATACCTAAAAAGCATAACATAGCTCCCATTGGTTGCGATAGTTTAATAGGATTCATTTGTAAAGGTTTGGGACTAAGTGCTTCCATAGGATTTCCTAATAAATAGTTTTTTTAAAAGTATGCAATAAGTGTTCCTAAAAAATTTATTAGTTTTATTTCTAAATAATAATTTTATTTATAATTAAGTAAAATTACTGATTAAGAATAAAAAGGATTATCATGGCTTCTGTATCATCAGAGTATTCACAACATGTGGATATTGTAAAACAATTAAAAATGTCAGATAGTTTTTATGAGGCTAGAGAGCCATATAAAGAGGGTTTTGAAGAGATTTATTCAAAAGCAAAAGAGGAAAAGGTCTCAATGTCAACGGCAAAAGATTTTTTAAACTCTTTATCAAGTGGTGAATTATCAACTTTACAACACTATACACTATTAGTAAATGAGGTTGATGTTGACTCTTTAAGTGATGAGGGTGCTTATAATTTACTGTTGCACCATTACGAAAAATACGATTTTGATAATGATGGTTTTATACAAAATGGTGAGGGTAAAAGTAGTGAACTGATACCTAAAAATATCCCTGCAGATGAGAAGCAAGCTTTTGTAAACACTTTAAATGAGATGGATGAGCATGATAGGTTTATAGCCTTGGCTTTTACTTTTCCTCCAAAATTTGAGATTGAGGGTTTAAGTATCCAAAACACTACCCAAACACAAACCTATGATTATAAAGCGATTTTAGCAAATATTGATAGGATTTTAAATCCACTTCCAGGGGAGTATAGAACCCCTGAGTTACTAGATGTTTTCAGATCTTTTAAAGAAAGTTATGAAGATAACTATAACAAAATAAAAGAGCAAAAAGAGATGTTAAGTTCAAATATAAACAATAATACAAATATTGTAAAGGCAAGAATGGATAGCTAAGCTATCTTTTATTGCCTATATTTGACATCAAAATTGAGATCCACTTTGTTGCTTTATTTGAATCAAAGGCGATTTTTAAAGTCATAGTAATAGGAACTGCTAAAAACATACCAACAATCCCTAATATCCAACCCCATAAAATCAATGAGAAAAATATAACCAAAGGTGATAACCCCAACTCTTTACCCATAAATTTTGGTTCAATAATATTACTTATAGAGATATTTATCACCACATAAAGGACTATTAAAATTATTGTTGTATTTAAATCAGCACTAACAAAAGATAATAAAACAGCAGGAATTGCAGCTATTATTGATCCAACAACGGGGATAAAGTTAAAAAGCATTGCAATAACACCCCAAAGTATAGGGTAATCTATATCTAAAAAGATTAATGAAATTGCTACTAAAAGACCTGTTAAAAAACTTGTTGTTGTTTTTACTAAAAAGTATTTTTGGATATTGTTTGAGAAAAGATAAAAGTGCTCAAGTTTTTTACCATCTTTATCGAAGATGATTTTTAATTTCTTTTCTAAAGATTTAGACTCTGCCAAAATAAAGGCAATCCCAATAATTATTAAAAGAAATTTAGAAAGAAAAGTTCCTATGCTACCTATAACATTTGTTGTAATACCAAAAAATGAACTAAAGTTTAAGGTATCTAAGATAGTTTGTTTATCGATTGAGTATCCGTAAGACTCAACAAAAGAGATAGAGCTTATTATGGTGGTTTTTAATTGCTCTTCATATTTAGGTAGATTACTTATAAAATCTTTTAAAGAGATATTTATAATATAATAAAGCATTAAAGAGATTAGAGTAAAAACTCCAAGTATAAATATATATGAAAAGATTTTAGGAATCTTTTTTTGCTCAAATAAAGAGACTATTGATGAGATTATAGAGGATATAAAAATAGCCAAAAACAAAATTATAATAATCTCACTGGCAGTTTTTATCCCTGCAAGAATAATTATAATACTAGCAAAATAAAAAAAATAGCTTCTAATCTTAACCCCGTCCATAATGCTCCTTTTTTATACAAAATATATTATAAAACAATTTTGTATAAAATCAAGAACATTAAGTTTTATTCTACTGTTTGACCCCAAGGTTCAGGAGAACCCACAACTTTAAATACTCTGTTGTTAACAGCATGGCAAACATCTTTTGCTAAGTTCACAAGTCCACCATAAGCCCCGTAGCTTACCTTTTTCTCTTGGTTTACATCTACAAAGGCAACTTTCTTTTTAATAGCAGTATATAAACTTCTTCCCCCTGCAAGTAAGATATCAACATTGTGTTCATCTATAAGTTTTGCTTGTTCACTTCCTGGGTCTGTCATAAGGATATCTACATATTGTGCAGCTATCTCTTTATCTTCTAAAGTTGCTTTTCTAACTGATGTTGCTACAACTTCTATCCCAATATCTTGTAAGGCACTAGCTATTGACCAAGATTTATTTCCACCTGTATTTAAGATAGCTTTTTTACCCTCTAGGATTTTTCTGTAAGGGATTAAATCTTTTTCAAGTTTTGCTTCCTCTTCGGCAATTACAGCTTCTGCTCTTGCTGAAAGTTCAGCATCTCCAAAGGCATTTACTATACTTCTAATTGCATTGCTTGTATCCCTTTTTCCATAAAATGAGATTGAGATATATGGGATTTGGTATTTCTCTTGCATCTTTCTACATAAAGTTACTAAAGATTTTGCACAAACTATAACATTTAGTTTAGCAGTATGTGCCATTTGGATATTTTCAATTCTTCCATCACCTGCTAAAGTTGATACAACCTTTATACCAATCTTTTCTAAAATAGGAGTGTATTGCCACATATCACCTGTAACATTGTATTCTCCAATTAGATTTATTCCAAAGGGGTGAACCTCTTTTGGCTCTTTAGTTCCAATTAGTTGATGTAAAACTGATTCTGCCCCAAGTCTAGAACCTAGATTTTTACCACCAACAAACCCTGGAGAGTGTACAACTACAATAGGGATTCCATATTTTTTCTCCATTCTTGCACAAGTATTATCCATATCATCACCAATCATAGCAGTAACACATGTTTCATATACAAAGATAGCTTTTGGGTTTTTGTGTTCAACTATATATCCAATTGATTCTTCAAGTTTTTTATCACCACCAAAGATTACATCATTTGTATTCACATCGGTTGTATATCCAGTTACAGTATTATTTTCCCCATCGTGTGATGTTAAAGTAGCTCTTGTTTCCCATGAAGCACCAATACATGTTGCAGGTGAGTGTACTAAATGTACCGCATCAGCATAAGGGAAAAGTGCAATTTGAGAACCCTCAAAGGCACAACCACCAGAAGTAGCTCCTGGCTTTGGTTTATCACATGAAGATTTTTTCTCTTTATTGTGTGAGCAAGCACTTTCATTTAACAGATCTCTAATTAATTTCTTATTTACCATTTTAGAGCCTTTATTTTATTGTTTTTTTTAATAATGCAATATATGTTCCTTTCTTAAATAGCTAAAAAATGCTTAGTTGTAGGTATTAATTTTTAAATTTAAGATATTGTTTTTAAGGGAATAGATATTGCATGAAGATAATTACTTATGAAAAACCCTAAGGAGAAGAAAATGATAGCAATACCATTAAGTAGTAGTGAATCTACAACAATTTCAGATTTATATGGGAACGCATCTTTTTTTGCCCTTTTAAGTCCTGAAACAGGAAGTTTTACTGTTGTGGAAAATGAAGGATGTGGAAACGGTTTAGATACAGCAAAGTGTGTTTCTGAACTTGGAGCTAAAAGTACAATCTTTTATCATATGGGAGAGGGTGTATTTAAACAATTAAATAAAAGTGGCGTTAAAGTATTTAGTTCTTCAAAAGTTTTTTTAACTATCGAAGATATATATAACGATTTTTTATTAAATAGATCAAAACAGGTAACTCTTACAAATTATGAAGCTTTATTAGACCCAGGTACAGCAAGTTGTACTTGTGAGTGCCAAAACAACTAAGAGTTGAGAGAATATTTAAAATGTCTGTAATTATTACTGAAGAGTGTATAAACTGTGATGCCTGTGTGGAAGAGTGTCCTGCTACTGCAATTGTAAGTGCAGATGATTCACCTCTTGATGATCCAGAGTTTACTTATGTAAAACCAGAAAAATGTATTGAGTGTGTTGATTGCTCAGTTCCTAAATGTTTTGATGCCTGTCCAACACCAGGAGCAATAGCTTGGGATATGCCATATACGGCTGAATATGATGAATACTTCCTTGAAAGAAATCAAGAGGGTATCTATAAAATTAGAGTGCATAAGAAAAAGGGGATTTTTTCTCCATTAAATCAACCAAGACCATTTAGAGAAGCAATCGATATAGATGATAGAGTTTCTCATGCACCTTTAGAGTTTTAAAATGGAAAAAGATTTAGAGTATTATAAATCTTTAAACTACCCATTTGAGTGTTATAGTGGGGAAAATGAACTAGGAGATGCTTTCTTAGTTGAGTTTTTAGATTTTGAGGTTAAAGCTGCTAGTGAAGATTATGAAGAGGCAGTAGAGTTAGCTCATGAGTATTTATATGAGCATATACAAAGAGAATTAAAAGCTGGTAGACAGCTACCAAACCCAGGTGAAGGAGTTAGATTTATGAAACATAGAGAGGCACTTGCAGCTTACAAGAGTAAAGATTTTGAAACAGCATTAAATATATGGCAAGAGGAAGCAAAGTTTAAAAATGATCAAGCTATGGCTAATCTTGGACTTATGTACCTAAAAGGTGAAGGTGTAGATAGAGATTATGAGATTGCAAGATCTTGGTTTGAAAAAGCAAGTGATTATGATAACGATTCAGCTAACTTCAACTTAGCACTTATGTATCAAACAAAAATTGGTGTTGAAGAGGATATTGAAAAAGCTAAAGATTATTTTAGAAAAGCAGTAAGAAAAAACCATACTCAAGCAGCATTTAGACTTGCTTTAGTTCTTTTACAAGATAGACAAAATCTTGAAAGTGTAAAAGAGGGGTTTGATTGTATGTTAATAGCTGCAAAAAATGGTCATGCAATGGCAAATATACAATTAACAGGTATGGATAAAGAGTTACCTCAAGATTGTGAATTAAATGATCACTTTAGAGCACAAACAATTGAGAAACAACTTGAGATTATCAATGATACTTTAGATAGATTTATTAGACCTATTTTAGTAAAAGATGGTGGAAATGTTGTTTTAATAGATTATATGAATGAGCCAGAAATAGAGATAAGACTTGCATATCAAGGTGCCTGTGTTGGATGTTCTATTGCATCAACAGGAACATATTCTATGATTGCAGATACTATGCAAAAAGTGATAGACCCAAAAGTTAGGATATTTATATTATGATAATTGCATTTGCCTCTAAAGATAATATTCATGTTAACCAACACTTTGGTTGGTGTCAAGAGTTTTATATTTATGAGATAACAGGGGATTCTTACAAATTTGTAAAGTCTGTTGATTCATCTATTGAGATAGAAGATGAGATAGATAAATTAACATATAAAATCGAGTGTATTGAAGATGCAGATATTTTATATGTTCAACAAATTGGACCAAAAGCATCAATGATGGTTAAATCATGTAAAATCTTCCCAATGCAAGCAAGTAAAGAGAACGAAAAGATAGAGGATGTTTTAAACTCTTTGATAAAAATGCAAGAGAATCCTCCAATTTGGATGAGAAGGTTAATAGCAAAATAAGATGGATACAAATAAACCTGTAGAGATAGCACCTGATATATTTTTTATCGGTACTTTTGACCCTGATATTAGAACATTTGATATTATTATGAAGACTGCAAATGGTTCTTCATATAATGCATATTTGATTAAAACTAGTGAGGGTGTAATTATTGTAGATACTGTAAAAGTAGAGTTTCAAGAGGAGTTTTTCAAAAAGATTGAAGCTTTATGTTCATATGATGAGATAAAATATGTAATTTGTCACCATTTAGAACCAGATCATGCTGGTGCAATTCCTGAGCTTATGAATAGAGTAAGTGATGAGGTGAAAGTTTTAATCTCTCCACAAGCTACAGCAATGTTAAAAGCTATTACAAAAAGAGAAAATATAAATTTTGAAACAGTATGGACAAATAAAAGTTTAAAACTTGGAGATAAAACTATCAAGTTTTTAACAACGCCATACCTTCACTGGCCAGAAACAATGAGCTCATATGTGGAAGAGGATAATCTACTTTTCTCAGGGGATGTTTTTGGTAGCCACTATTATGATAGAAGATTGTTTGATGATCAAGTTAGTGATTTTTTCTATGCCTTTAAATATTATTATGATCATATTATGAGACCTTTTAAATCTTATGTATTAAATGCCCTTAAACTTTATGATAAATTGAGCATTAATATTATTGCTCCACTTCATGGACCAATTTTAAGACAAAAACCTTATAAATATGTTGAGTATTATAGAAAGTGGAGTCAAAATGACCATAAAGACGCCTTTCATGGGAAAAAGGTTCTTTCAATTTTTTACCTAACAAGTTATAAAAATACAAAAGATATGGCTGAATCTATTTTTGAAGGGGCAGAGAGTGTTGATGGAATCATCGCAAATGTGTATGATTTAGCCTCTATTGATGAACAAAATATGATTAATATCTTAGAAGAGAGTAATGGTATACTTATAGGAACACCTACAATTAACGCTGATGCACCTAAACCTATTTGGGATCTACTTTCATGTATGATGCTTTTAGAAAAAAGAGGGAAAACAGGTGGAGCTTTTGGAAGTTATGGTTGGAGTGGAGAAGCTGTTGATATGATTATTCACAGATTAAAATCACTTAATTTTAGAGTTCCACCAATGGAGCCTATGAAAATTAAACTTATTCCTACAAAAGAGGAACTTAAAAATTGTTATGACTATGGGGTTGAATTTGCCGAAGTTGTAAATGGCAAAATGGTTGAAATAACAATGGAATAAAAGCTTATGAATTAAGTGGTGATGGGTATAGAATATACAGTACTTTGACTAAAACTAAAAATTTATACTCATCACCAGTTAATTTACGATAACTCACTCAATCCAGACACTTTATATACTACATCTTTTAATTCATTTAATTTCTTAACAATCGCATCATTACATGGTTTATCTAAGTTATATCTAGTATCCATAAAGTCATAGATATTATCTATATTTGAAAACAGTTCTTTTAATAGTTGCTCTTTTATCTGATCTTGAATATTCATTTTATTGCTCCACTTAATAGGTAAATTTTAGTTTAGTATGCATTTTCTATTCCTATAATTTCTGTGGAACACTATATGCATAAAGCTCTAGTAGAAATAGAATTAAAGGAGATACTATGAGTTGTTCTTGCACATCAAGTAGTACACAAGAAGAATTACAACAAGAGGTGATGGATAAAATCAATAACCATCCATGTTATAGCGAGGGTGCACACCAACACTATGCTAGAATACATGTGGCAGTTGCTCCTGCATGTAATATCCAATGTAACTATTGTAATAGAAAATTTGATTGTTCAAATGAATCTAGACCAGGAGTTACATCAAATAAATTAAGCCCTGAAGATGCTGTAAAAAAAGTATTATATGTTGGTGGTGATATTCAACAACTTTCTGTTGTAGGTATTGCAGGACCAGGTGATGCTCTAGCTAATCCTAAAAAAACATTTGATACATTTAGAATGTTACACGAAAAAGCACCAGATCAAAAACTTTGTTTATCAACAAATGGATTAAGACTTCCAGATTATGTTGATGAGATGGTTAAATATAATGTTGACCACGTAACTGTTACAATCAACTCAGTTGATGAAACAGGTGAAATTGGTGCAAAAATCTACCCATGGGTACACTGGGATCATAAAAAAGTATTTGGTGCTGAGGGTGCAAAAATTCTTTTAGAACAACAACTTAAAGGTATTAAGATGTTAGTTGAAAGAGGAATTTTAGTAAAAGCTAACTCAGTACTTATCCCTGGAGTAAACGATAAAGAGTTACCAAATGTTGCTAAAAAACTTAAAGAGTTAGGTGTATTTTTACACAATATTATGCCTTTACTTTCTAAAGAAGAGTTTGGTACATATTATGGACTAAATGGACAAAGAAGTGCAACTGACCAAGAGGTTATGGAAGCACAAGAAGCATGTGGTATGGATATGAAACTTATGTCTCACTGTAGACAGTGTCGTGCAGATGCTGTTGGGTTAATTGGTGAAGATAGAGGTGAAGAGTTCACTCCTGATGTATTCCAAAACATGTCATGGGAAGCACTAGAAGATCAATACAATATTGAAGCTAGAAAGAAAAAACATGAAGTTATTGAAAACTGGAGAGCAGCTTTAGAGCAAGCTAATGATAGAATTAAAATCGAGCAAGCTTCTAAAGAGGAGTTAAGTTCAACTGGTGAAACTAAACTTGTTGCAGTTACTACAGCAGGTGAAGGTACAATCAACTTACACTTTGGTAATGCTACTGAGTTCCTAATCTACGAGGTTGGAGACAAAGCTATCAAATTTGTAATGCATAGAAAAGTTGAAAATGCATATTGTAAAGGGCCTGAAGATTGTGATGGTTCTTATCCAATTGAAGAGATTAAAAATACATTAAAAGATGTTGATATTCTTTTAACAGAAAAGATTGGTGGATGTCCTCAAGAGGAGTTAAACTCTATTAACTTAATCTCTGATGACTCATATGCACTTCAACCAATTGAAAAATCTGTTTTTGCTGCAGCTCAAAAATATTTCTTTGCAACAAACGAAAAAACAGAACAAGAGTTAGGGTAAACCCTAACTTTTTGTAAAAATGAAAAAACAACCTACAATAATACTTTTAAAAGGCAATGGCCCAATTTCAATAAACAATGAGTTATTGGAGCTTTATCCAGTTACAACTTGTCATGGTGCTATTGGTTTTCCCTTAAAAACACTTCGAGCAGATAAAATCTATATATTAGAAGATTTAGAAAAATTTTGGGATATTGAAAAAACTATCAAAGATAAACCTTGCTGCTTTTTATACTCATACACCAAGTTATCAAAAGAGGATTTAGAGAAAATACATTGTGAAAATATAGAAAATATATAAAAGTAGATTTTCTATATCTTAATTTTATCAATGGAATAATATTTGCATCTTAATTTACATAATCTAATAAAAGGTAATTAAGATGTTTCTTATTAATGATACAACTTTGAGAGATGGTGAACAAGCACCATTTGTCGCTTTTAATACAAAAGAGAAACTAAAAATTGCACAAAAACTTTATGAAGTTGGTGCAGATGAACTTGAAGTTGGTATTCCTGCTATGGGAGAGAAGGAGCAGGAGGATTTAAAAGAGATTTTGGCACTTAATCTACCTATTAGAATTATGAGTTGGAATAGAGCAACATTAAGTGACCTAGAAGCTTCTATGAAGTGTGGGTTAAAGGCTGTTGATCTATCAATTCCAGTATCAGATATCTTAATAGATGTGAAATTTAAAGGTGATAAACAAAGGCTTTTAAGACAGCTTGAAGAAGTAGTGGTTCAAGCAAAAAAAGATGGTCTTTTTGTTTGCATCGGGGGAGAAGACTCATCTAGAGCTGATCTAAACTTTTTAAAAGAGGTTATGACCTTAGGGAAAGAGTTAGGTGCAGACAGGTTTAGATACTGCGATACAGTTGGTATATTAACACCACATAAAACTTACGAAAATATCAAAAGTTTAAGTTCTTTAAATCTGTTAGATATTGAGATGCATACACACAATGATTTCGGAATGGCTACTGCAAATGCAATTTCAGGTTTTGAAGCTGGAGCAGTTAGTGCAAATACAACAGTGATAGGATTAGGTGAGCGCGCGGGCAATGCATCTTTTGAACAGGTTTTAATGAGCTTAACAAGACTTTTTGGAAAAAAAGTTGATATTGATTCTAAGAAACTTAAAAAACTTATTCGGCTAGTTAGTCAAGCATCAAATAGAAGAATTGACACAAACCTTCCTATTGTGGGGGAATATATATTCTCTCACGAATCAGGAATTCATGTAAATGGGATGATGAAATCAAAATCATCATATGAACCATTTACACCAAAAGAAGTAGGATTAAAAAGACAATTTCCCATTGGGAAACACTCAGGAACATCAACCTTAGCTTTCCATTTGGAAGCTATGGGGATTCATCCTGATAGAGAAGTTTTACAAAGACTTCTACCTTTAGTAAGACAAATCGTAACTAATAGAAAAAAAGTATTAGATAGTACAGAATTAAAAGAGTTATATTTATGTTCGTTGGATATTTAAGAAACAATTTTGAAGAGGAGATCTCAGATCTTCTAGAGAGTGATCCCCTTTTTGAGCTAGAGCTTTTAAAGAATACATATGAAGCTTTTCCTCAATACTGCTTTGCTGCATATGAAAGTGGTCAAGTTGTTGGGGTAATTAGTGCATATGCTTTTGATAAACATATATATATAAATGTATTAAATGCAATGAAAGCTCATCAAGATGTTTTAACAAGATTGATAAAGCTATTGATTCAAAATACATCAACAATGAATATTTATGTTTTAGTAGATAATTCATTGGTTTCATTTTTTGAGCCATTCAATTTTAAAGAGCACTCCTCTTTTGTAAAATATTTACACTCAGGGGAAGCTGTTGCCTTTAATTTCTCAAACTCAATTGCAAAACAAGTAAGTGGTGAGGATTATGAGAATGTTTCAAAAAGGATAGATAGAGAGGTTTTTCTTGACAATAGAGAAGAGTACATTAAGAAAAACTGTTCTTTTTCTAACTCTTTAAAACTATCTACACAAACTGGGTTTTTACACTCATATGTGGTTAATAAAAGACATATTAGAATCTCCCCTTGGCTGATGCAAAGTGAGTCATACTTAGATGCAGAAAAGCTTCTAAGAGGAGTTTTATACTATAGAGGACTGAAAAAGATTTTTGCATATGCTCCTGATATCAAAGAGATTACGGAGTTATATGAAAGTTACAAGTTTAAAAAAGATTCAAAGTTGAAACTTTTATATTTGGGAGAAAAACCCCATTTAAAACTTGAAAATTTATACGCAATTTAATTTAAAAAGGAGAGTATAATGGCAGGATTAACTGAAGAGCAAAAAGAGAAGAAAAAAGAGTTAGCAAAATACAAGAGAAAAGTTGTAGAATTAGCTGGTGTAGTTCATGATATTGTAGAAGATACAATTTGGACTGATTATGATAAATTACCAGAACTTAGTGAAAAAATTGCTGTTGCTATGAAAGATGTAAACGATTTTAAAGAGCAACATCCTTATTTAAAGTAAGTAGTGATTTATGGAAGAATTGAAAAATAAACAAATCTGTGAATGTGGAGAAAAAACTGTACAAGAAGCAGTAGAGATTTTTCAAGAAACAGATCTTCCATATAAAAAAGCAAAAAAGTTAGTAACAGGATGCAATAAAACCTGTTGTAGAAAACCTTTAATGGCTTTATACAATATGGTTGATTTTGGATTTATTGATTACGAAGAGATATCTTTTTTAATTGATGCAATGAATGATAGATTAAAGGGTTAACATGGAAAATGAGATTAAAGAGTTTATAAGATGGGTTAAATCTGCTGGATTGACTTCATGTATATCCACTCATGTCGATGATATTAATATGATGACCCATTTAGATTTATCAAAAAAGAAGATTAGAGAGTTACCTGAGTGTTTTGGTGTTTTAAAAAACCTTACAGTTTTGAAACTTTCAAATAATAGGTTAAAAAAACTTCCAGACTCTATAGGGAAGCTTACAAAGTTAAAAAATCTTCAATGTGAAAACAATTTGTTGGAGTATATCCCTCCTACAATTGGTAATCTTACAAAATTGATGATTCTAAATCTAAATGGGAATAGACTTAAAACTCTTCCTGAAGAGACTTATAATCTAACAAACTTGACAAGATTTACAGTAGCAGCAAATAAAATAGAATCTTTATCAATGGGATTGGAAAAGTTAAATAAACTTTTATATCTATCTTTAGATACTAATGAGTTAAATGAGTTGCCAGATGCATTCTCAGGTATGAACTCTTTGTATTATTTAGATTTATCGTTTAATAATTTGAGCTTTTTGCCAAAATCAATCTCAAATATTGATGAATTAGAAACCCTTCTTTTAGAGGGTAATCATTTAAGAAATTTACCGTCATTAGAGTCTCACGATATGTTAATCAAACTTGATTTGAGTGATAACTCTTTAAGTTCTTTGGACTTTAATGTCAGTAAATTGGAAGATTTGAAAATACTGATATTGGATAATAATGAGTTAACTGCATTACCAGATGAGATTTGCAGTTTAAAAAATTTAACAAATTTAAGTGTTAGTGCGAATTGTCTCGAAGACTTGCCTGAAAATATTGGGGATTTGCAAAAGCTTGAGGAGTTAGATGTGGAAGATAATGACTTAGATTCCCTTCCTGCATCTATTGAAAACCTTAAGAGTTTGAAAAACCTTTATATTTCGAATAACAACAATCTTGAAAGACCTAAGACACTAGAGCTTGAGTTTTGTGATTTGTAAGGAGGTAAAAATGAGTAATTATGAAGTTATGGAAACAGAAGTATTAGATTTGTTACAACATCATGCAGATGATGCATATGCAAAAGATACTCTTGCACCATGGATTGCAAAAACATCTTTAAGAATGGGACACCTATACTCTGATTTGGGTTTAATAAGTAGAAAAGAGATGAGTAGGTTTATGACAAATAACTTTTCATCTCTAGCACAATTAAAACCTGATGATATAAGATGGAAAAAATATCTATATGATTGTATAGGTAAAACTGCACCAGCATGTGCTACATGTAGAGATATTACAAACTGTTTTCAGTGTGATTTGGCATCTTAAGAATTAAATTCATCAAATATTGCTCTATTTTTTGAAAAGATTTTATATACAATCCCTTTATATATAAACTCTAAATAGTTTGCATGAAGCCAAAGCCTATTAGAACCAGTTTTTAATACCCTATTTTCTATTGAGAGAGTTTTATTTAGATACTCCTCTGCTATCGCATCATCAATGCCATAAATAGGGTCTCCTACTATCCTATGACCTATTGAGTATAGATGTACTCTTAATTGATGCTGTCTGCCTGTTACAGGTATTAAGTGGATAAGAGTTATATCTTTATTTTTATTGTACTTAATAGGTTTAACTATGGTTTTAGAGGCTTTCCCTTCACTCTCATGGCAGGTTGTCATTCTAACACCTATAGCTTTCCCCTCTTTTTTTAAGTTCTTTTCTATAGTTAACTCTTTTTCTATTTTTCCTTCAACAATTGCTATATATGATTTTTTATACTCTTTATTTTCAAACATAGTTGCTAAGGCATTTGTAACTAGTGGTTTTAGTCCTACAAGTACTAGTCCTGAGGTCTCTGCATCTATCCTATGAGCTTGATTAGCACCCTCTCCAAAATGGTATCTAATCTCATCCAAAAGTGAATATGGAGTGGTTTTAGAGATGGGGTGAATCATCAAATTAGATGGCTTATCAAAGAGTGCAAAATCACTAAAAGTTAGAAGTGGTTTTAAACCCCTAGTAGAGCCCTCAAAAACCCCCATATATAAGCAATCCTCCTCAATGGTTTCAGATATTTCATAAGGTGTATGATCTTTTTTGAAAACTCTACCTCTACTGATTAGACGGTGCGCTACAGCGGGCTTGTAGCCCAAGTCTTGCATCAAAAATATTTGTATTTTTTTATCTTTTACTGATTCAAATTTCTTTAAAATGAAAGGCAATCTTTTTCCTAAAATTTAAGTAAAAATTTAACAAAAATTAATTAAAAACTTTGGCTAAATTAGATACCATATCATACACGAATTTTCAAAAAATTTTAATAAAAATAGAGCAAATATAGAGAATAAGGGATTTTTATATGGTTGAAAGATATGCCAGAGAAGAGATGAGTTCAAAGTGGACTCAAGAAGCAAGATATGCAGCTTGGCTTGAAGTTGAAAAAGCAGCTGTAAAAGCTTGGAATAAATTAGGGCTTATCCCTGATGAGGATTGTGAAAAGATAGTAAAAAATGCTACATTTTCAGTTGAAAGAATTGAAGAGATTGAAGCTGTTACAAAACATGACTTAATTGCTTTTAATACAAGTGTTTCTGAATCACTTGGGGAAGAATCAAGATGGTTTCACTATGGGATGACATCTTCAGATGCAGTTGACACTGGAGTTGCACTTCAAATGAGAGACTCTTTAAAAATCATCATTGATGATGTAAAGATGTTGATGGAATCGATTGAAAAAAGAGCACAAGAGCATAAATTCACTTTGATGGTAGGAAGAAGCCATGGTATTCATGGTGAGCCTATAACTTTTGGTTTAACTTTAGCTGTATGGTATGATGAAGTTGCACGTCACCTTAAAAATCTTGAGGAGACTATGGAGGTTATCTCTGTAGGTCAAATCTCTGGAGCTATGGGTAACTTTGCCCATGCACCACTTGAGCTTGAAGAGTATGCAATGGCTGAGTTAGGACTTAAACCTGAGCCTTGTTCAAATCAAGTTGTACATAGAGATAGATATGCAAGACTTGCAACAGCATTAGCACTACTTGCTTCTTCTGTTGAGAAGTTTGCAGTTCAAGTAAGACACTTACAAAGAACAGAAGTTTATGAAGCTGAAGAGTATTTTGCAAAAGGGCAAAAGGGAAGTTCAGCTATGCCACATAAAAGAAATCCTATATTAACAGAAAACATTACAGGTTTAGCAAGAACAATTAGAGCTTACGCTGCACCTGCGATGGAAAACGTTGCTTTATGGCACGAAAGAGATATCTCACACTCTTCAAATGAAAGATTTTGGTTACCAGATGCTTTTATCACAACAGATTTTATGCTACATAGAATGAACAATGTAATAGCAAACCTAACTGTAATGCCAGAGAATATGATGAAAAACCTAAACTTAACTGGTGGATTAGTATTTTCTCAAAGAGTATTATTAGAGTTACCAAAAGCTGGAGTTAGCAGAGAAGATGCTTACAAAATTGTGCAAAGAAATGCAATGAAAGTTTGGGAAGAGATACAACAAGGTAAACCAACTACAAACGAAAAAGGTGAGTCTTTATATCTTGGACACCTTTTAGCTGATGAAGATTTAAGAGCTAAATTGAGTGAGGAGCAAATTAGAGAGTGTTTTAACTACGACTATTACACAAAAAATGTAGATGCGATTTTTAACAGAGTATTCAATAAATAATAAAATATATTAATCACAAGGCAATATTATGGCAATAATGATTGAGAAAAGAAACGGAAGAAAAGAGGTTTTAGATATCACAAAAATCCAAAAGATGACTATCGAGGCAACTAGGGATTTAGATGGGGTATCTCAAAGTGAGTTAGAGCTAGATGCTCAGATTAAATTTATAGATGGGATGAGTACATCTGATATACAAGATGCACTTATCAAAACAGCAGTAGAGAAAATAGATATCGATGTTCCAAACTGGACTTTTGTAGCTGCTAGACTTTTCTTATTTGACCTATATCATAGAGTTGGTAAAGTTACTCATGGTATAAAAGGTGAACCGTATTGCCATTTAAGAGATTATTTAACATATGGGAAAGAAGCTGGTAGATTGATTCCAAACTTAGGTGAAGGTTTCGATTTAGATGATTTAAATGATTATATTGACCCAAAAAGAGATTATCTTTTTAACTACTTAGGGATCAAAACTTTATATGATAGATATCTAATCAAAAATAGAAATGGTGTTCCAATTGAGCTTCCTCAACAAATGTTTATGGCTATTGCTATGTTCTTAGCACAAAATGAAGAGGATAAACAACAAAGAGCAAAAGATTTTTATGATGTAGTATCAAGATTTGAAGTTATGTTAGCAACTCCAACACTAAGTAATGCAAGAACAAATAGACACCAACTTAGTTCTTGTTATATTGGTTCCTCTCCAGATAATATTGAAGGTATCTTTGATGGGTATAAAGAGATGGCACTACTTTCTAAATATGGTGGTGGTATTGGTTGGGACTGGAACCAAATCAGAGCTTTAGGTGGAGTTATTGATGATCATAAAAGTGCAGCTGGTGGTACAATTCCATTTTTAAAAATCACAAACGATATTGCAATTGCAGTTGATCAATTGGGTACAAGAAAAGGTGCCATCGCAGTTTATCTTGAACCATGGCATATGGATATATCTGATTTTATCGACCTAAAGAAAAACTCAGGGGAAGAGAGAAGAAGAACACACGATTTATTCCCTGCTTTATGGATAACTGACCTATTTATGGAAAGAATCCTTTCAGATGGTCACTGGACACTTTTCGATCCATATGAGGTAAAAGATTTAAGTGAATTACATGGTGATGAGTTCAAAAAAAGATATGAAGAGTATGAAAATGATGAGACTATCACAAAAGAGAGAATCAAAGCAAAAGATTTATGGAAGAAAATATTAACTTCATATTTTGAGTCTGGGTCACCTTTCTTATGCTTCAAAGATAATGCAAATAGAGCAAATCCAAATGGACATGTTGGTCATATTAGAAGTTCAAACCTTTGTACTGAGATTTTCCAAAATACAAACCCAAATCACTATCTAGTGAAACTAGAGTTTGAAGATGGAACAATCACAACTTATGAAGAGGATGATATTGTTCTAGTTGATGGTGGACAAAGCAAAAGAGCAAATAAAGTGACTGCACTTGATTCAATAAATGGTAAAAAAGTATTTATTGTTGAAAAAGAGAAAATAGATGGAGATACAGCAGTTTGTAACTTAGCTTCTATAAACCTATCTAGAATAAACAAAAAAGAGGATATCGAAAGAGTTATCCCAACAGCAGTAAGAATGCTTGATAATGTTATTGACTTAAACTTCTACCCACTAAGAAAGGTAAAAGCTACCAACTTAAAGTCAAGATCAATTGGTCTTGGTGTAATGGGTGAGTCTCAAATGTTAGCAGAAAATAAACTTGAATGGGGAAGTGTAGATCACTTTAAAAAGATCGATTCTGTTATGGAGTCTATCTCATTTAATGCTATTAAAGCAAGTTCTGAATTAGCAGTTGAAAAAGGTATCTACCCTACTTTTGATGGTTCAAACTGGTCAAAAGGGATTATGCCACATGATCATGCACCACAAGCTGTTAATGCTTTAGTTGATAAAGACCTATTTGATACAGGATATGATTGGGATGCCTTAAGAGAGCAAGTAAAAGCAAATGGTATGAGAAATGGATACCTTATGGCTATTGCACCAACTTCATCTATCTCAATCCTAGTTGGAACAACACAAGCTATTGAGCCAGTTTATAAAAGAAAATGGTATGAAGAAAACCTATCAGGACTTATCCCTGTAGTTGTACCAAACTTAAGTCCTGAAACTTGGACTTACTATACACCTGCTTACGAGGTAGACCAAATTGATATCATCAAAGCGGCAGCAGTAAGACAAAAATGGATTGATCAAGGACAAAGTACAAATATCTTTATGTCTTTAGATAGAGCAAGTGGTAAATACCTACATGAGATTTACACAACAGCATGGAAACTTGGTCTTAAGTCTACATATTATCTAAGAAGTCAATCTCCTGAAGCATCAAATGATGTTGAAGATAGAAGTATGGAGTGTTCAGGTTGTCAATAAGATAACCTGAAACTTTTTAAACTTACAAAATTGAATATAATATAAAAAAGAGGTCACCCTATGTCAAGAAAATTAATTTATAATCCAGAGTCAAGAGAAAAGCTTAATGATAGAAGAATATTTGGTGGTAATCCAGATGGTATGATCAACTTCACAAGAATGAAATACCAATGGGCTTTAAATCTATGGGATACAATGGAAGCAAACACATGGTTTCCAAGAGAAGTACAAATGACAGGGGATGCAAAGGATTATAAGTACTTATCACCAGCAGAAAAAAGAATGTATGATTTAGTATTATCGCAATTGATATTTATGGATTCATTACAAACAAATAACCTAATGGATAATATTAACCCATATATTACAGTTCCAGAGATCAACGCTTGTCTTTCAAGACAATCATACGAAGAAGCAAACCACTCAAAATCATACGCAGTTATGGTTGAATCAATCTCAGATAAGACAGATCTTATCTATGATATGTGGAAAAATGATGCAAAACTAAGAGAAAAAAACGATTACATCGCAAGTGTATATAAAAACCTTGCCGGTGATATAACAGATGAAAAAATTGTTTTAGCAATGTTCGCAAACCAAATCTTAGAGGGTATCTACTTCTATGCAGGATTTGCTGCAATGTATGCTCTTGGTAAATCAGGGAAAATGTTAGGTTCATCACAGATGATTAGATTTATCCAAAGGGATGAAGTAACACACCTATTACTTTTCCAACACATGATTAACTCAACAAGAAAAGAGAGACCAGACCTTTTCACAAAAGAGTTAGAAGAGAAAGTAAGAGTAATGTTCAGAAGAGCAGTAGAGCTAGAAGCTTCATGGGGATCATATATCACTCAAGGACAAATTCTAGGGTTCACAGAAGGGATTATCACACAATATATCCAATATCTAGCAGATAAAAGACTAGAAGCAGTAGGATATGCTCCAATGTACAATGTGAAGCACCCTATTCCATGGGTAGATGGTTATGCAAGTTTCAATGATCAAAGAACAAACTTCTTCGAAGGTAACGTAGTTAACTACTCAAAAGGTTCAATCGACTTCGACGATTTCTAAAAGAGATTTTCTAAAGTCTCTTTTTGCCAATCTCTGCGTTGGCGCTTAAATTTTATGGACTCACTTACTTCTAGTAAGCTCCTCCATAAAATTCAATCTCCGCCTTGACCTTAACAAAAATAAACATTATAAAATCTCTTTTAGGAGAGTATATGAAAACAAAATTAAAATTATTTGAACAATTTCTTTATCATGATATAGATGAAGATGAAAAAGTTGAAGAGTACCTTGATAATTCTTTACCTATGATAGGGCTAATTGTAATGAATTTTAATTATTTGGAACAGAGATTAGATTCTTATTTATGCAAGTTCTTTACAGATAGAACAGATTCTATGGGTTTAATAGTATTACATAAGATGAATTATTCTGCTAAAGTAGATTTATTTAAAAGATTTATTGAAAATTTTCATCTGGCAATTGATTATGAAATTCCAAAATATAATGAATTACTAAATGACTTGAGAGAATCTGGTAGATTAAGAAACTTAGTTGTTCATGCAGATTGGTTTAATACAGAAAATGATTGTTTTACATATGTAAATTTAAAGGTTAGTAAAAAAGGTATGCAGCAAGAATATATTCAGTTTTCTACTGATTCTCTAGGTAAGATAATTACCTTAATTAATGAGACAAATAAAGATTTAGAAAGTTATTGGGAATTATATGAGGATGCAATTGCTAATTATTCGAACATTAAGAATTAAAGTAAAAATTATATAAAATCCCAGACTTTGTTGAAACCGGAAGTTTTCTAATTATTTTTGGAGAAGACCGAGGACTGTTCGAAGATATAAAAGGTGAGTGAATGTCACGTTTTATATCAAGCCCCGCAGGTCAGAAAATAATTAGAAAGCTGTAGGGAACTTTAGCTTCAACAACGCGTCTGGTTGCTTCTTTGTTTCTTTCTTACAACTAAGAAAGAAAAAAGCGGAGAACTTTGTTCTTCAAGACATCTGCATACAATATAAACTATAACAAAATATTTGAGTATAGTTTAATTCTTACTATATTTATTAATCTTCAAACAACCTATTAAAACATTACACTTTGCAATAAAAATATAATCACTTAAATTATAATGATACACTCACAAAAAACAAAGGAGCAATCATGATAAACCTACCATCAGAACAAATTCACTCTAAAATTTATAATATAAGAGGTAAGCAAGTTATGCTTGATAGTGATTTAGCTGTTATTTATCAAGTAGAAACAAGACAATTAATGCAACAAGTTAGAAGGAATATTGAGAGATTTCCATTAGATTTTATGTTTGAATTGACTTCCGATGAATTTGAAAGTTTGATGTCACAAAATGTGACTTCAAAAAGAGGAGGTCGAAGAAAGCTTCCTCATGTATTCACTGAACAAGGTGTATATATGCTTGCAACAGTTCTAAAAGGTGATGTTGCAAGGGATGTGACTATCTCTATTATGAGAACCTTTACAAAAATACGTGAATTTGCTTTATCTTATGAAAGTTTAGTAAAAGAGATAAATTCTATAAAAGAGGATAATAAACTTCATAAAGAACAAACAAAAGAAAATACAAAAAACATAAAACTAGCTCTTGAATATCTACAGCAGATTTTAGAAGATACCAAAAAGACAGAAGAAAAGGTGATGGGATTTAAAGTTTGAAGATAACTTTTATTTTTAGAGCATATTTTTTAATTTTTAAAAACTAATTTTTACACCATCTTTATTTTTAATATTTCTTCATATAAAATTTATATTATGGAAATAGGAAACTACACCTCTACCTTCGGCTACAACGTCGACTACTTTTCAAGAGCAAATGCTCAACAACAAGCTGTGTCAAACCAACAAGGAACGCAGCAAGACACAAGAGGTGTTGAGAAAAACGACTCATCTACTAAAACTAAAAGTGATGAGGAACAAAATAGTGAAAACTCTACAGAGTTAACATCCCAAGAAAAAGTCGAAGTCTCTAAATTAAAAGCTATTGATACTCAAGTTAGAGCCCATGAAGCAGCACACCAAAGTGGTCCAGCAGCTTCTGGTGGAGCTTCTTTTACTTATGAAAAGGGTCCTGATGGGATTATGTATGCTGTTGCAGGTGAAGTTCCTGTACGGATACAAACTGGTTCTGACCCACAAGAGACTATCTCAAATCTACAAGGTGTTATAGCAACTGCCCTAGCCCCAGCAGATCCTAGTCCACAAGATTTGTCTATCGCTTCTAAAGCTAGAGTTATGATGATGAAAGCTGAGCAAGAGTTTGCTAAAGAGATTGAAGAGAAGATGTCAAACTCTGATGAGTATTCACAAAATGCAAAAAATCAATATAAACAAAATAGTAACCCACAATCAAATGAAAAAGTTTCAGATATAATCGCATAAAAAAAAGGGATAAAATGGCCTTTGAGATAGAGAGAAAATTCCTAGTAGATTTAGATAAACTTCCAAAATTACAAAATGGTAAACATATAAAACAAGGATATATCAAAACCGTAGACAATACTGTTGTAAGGGTTAGAATCAAAGCAAATAAAGGTTTTCTAACCATAAAAGGTGAAAATAGTGGTGCTACAAGATTAGAGTTTGAATACGAAATAGCTTTAGAAGAAGCTAATGAGATGCTTGAAAAACTTTGTTCAAAACCGATAATAGACAAAATAAGATATGAAATAAGTTATGATAAGCATTTATGGGAGATTGATATCTTTCATGGAGAAAATGAAGGTTTAGTTGTAGCTGAAGTAGAGTTGGGCGATGAAAAGGAAAAGGTTCTTCTACCCCAATGGATAAAGCAAGAGGTTACAGAGGATAAACGCTATTACAATAATCAACTCATGAGTAATCCTTATAAGAATTGGTAATTGATATAAAATAAAAATTAATATAATAGTTTAAGAAAAGAGTACAAAGATACAACAACAATAACTTTTTTGTAAAACAGACACCCCTTTTGTAAGGTGCTTAGTGACTTTTATATAAAAATTTTTTTATATTTTACATGAACTAAAAAAAAGATGTATAATTGTTGATATTGTTTTTATAACAAAATTAAAAAGGGGTTTCCAATGGTTGCAAGATATGAAAGTCAAGTGTTGTTCGCCGTTTTATCTGTAGGATATTTTTGTTCTTCTTTTTTTACTTATTTATTTGCATTAAATTAAGAGGTTTTTTAAAGTCGATGAGATAATACTCATCTTCTTTCTTACTTTATCTACCCTACCCTAAGCTATCAATCAGTTTTTTTACAAATCAAAAGAATTATCAAAATAATGATTTTCATCACAAGCTCCTTTTATAGGCTTTTATAAATTATATGAAAACCAATAATAATTTAACTTATAAAATCTAGTTAGTTTTTTTATAAAATGTTACTGATTTGGAACTATTTAGTCTTATAATTTCTTATAACTTTTATAAGGAGTAGATATGTTTAAGAGTTTTGAAGATGTTCAATTACTAATTTCAATTTCTGTTTTATATTATTTTAATGCATATTTATTTTATTCGATTTTATTTTAATGTAACAAAATAGTATATCTTTTATTGATTCATTAACTAAAAGTTAACCTTTTTTTGGTATCCTATACTAATTAAAGTTTGTATGAAAGATGATTTGTTAATGAATGCAGAAAAAAAAGTTTTTATCTTAGTTTTATTATTAATTATTTTAATTGTGTCTTGTGTATATTTTCATACAGAGGATATTGCTAATAAAACAATTAATACAGCAAGCACCAGTGAAAAACAACAAATAGAAACAGACCCTATCGCTCTTGTCTCAAAAGAGGAAGCATCTATTACTATAGAGCAAGAAAAACAATCAACAGTTACAGTACAAACCCAAGAAAATAACCCTACTGAAGAAACCTTAATTCAAGAAGATATATCAAAAAATGATAAAAAAATTGAAGAGATAGTAGAAGAAGAGCCAGTTATTGAGCAAGTTCAAGAAAAAGAGCCTGAGCCATTGGTTTCTTTGGATAAAGATAAATATATTAGAACTGGTGATGAAAAATTTATCCAAGATTTATCTTTAGAGTCTCAAGAGTTACAAATCAAAATAAATGAGATTTTAGCAAAAAGTCCAATTATTTTTAAAAGAGCAAGTACTGAAGTGGTTAGAAAAAGTGAACTTACAATCGATTCAGTAGCAAGATTGTTGAAAAAACATAAAAATATAAAAGTTGAGATTGCAGGACACACAGATGCCGCAGGCTCAGATAGTCTAAATAAAGAGGTGTCTGCAAGAAGAGCAGAGAAGATAAGAAATATTATTGCTTCATATGGAATATCAGATAAAAGGTTAGTTGCAAGAGGTTATGGTGAAGATATTCCCTTGGTAGAAAATGATAAAAATGGCTATTCATTGATAAATAGAAGAGTAGAATTTAATATAGTTGAGGATTAAAAAGTGGTTGAAATAGCATCTCAAATAGTATTATGTTTAGTATTAGCGGCATTAATTGGAGTTTGTATCGGTTTTATTATTGGTAAAGCGTTTGGTGGACAGAAAAAAGTTGTTTATGCAAGTACATCCGGTATGAATAATAAAGTTCAAGCTAATGTATACAATAAACCCTTAATCAGAAGTGCCCCAAGACCTGGTGGGAAAGATGATTTAAAACAGATAGAGGGGATTGATTCAGAAATAGAAGAAAAACTTAATGCTCTTGGTATCTTTCACTTTGACCAGATTGCAAAATGGAACCTAAAAAACTGCCATTGGGTAGAGGAGTATTTTACTCTAGAAGATGATCAAATACGTGAACAAGCTTGGGTTAAACAAGCTAAAAACTACGCTACAAAGATAAATGTTAGATCATCTTCTGAGTAAGAAGATTTCTAACACAAGTATCAATCATAGAAAAAACCTTATCAAACCCTTCAAATCCTGGAAAGAAGTAGGGTCTGGGACATCTTGTCCCTCAAATCCAAAATCTCCAAGTTTTAGTGGCTTTGCCCCTAAAGATTTTAAATCACTATAGTTTTTACCATCTAAAGCGACTATTAAATCAAACTCTTCAATAAGCTGTTTATTTATCTGTTGGGCTCTTTGTTTTGAGATATCGATTCCGTTTTGTTTTGCTACTTTTATAGAGTTGTCACAAGGTGGTTCCCCAATATGCCAGCTTCCTGTTCCTGCACTTTCTATCTTAATATCAAGATTGTGCTTTTTTACATACTCTTTTGCTACTCCTTCAGCTAAAGGTGATCGGCAAATATTTCCTAAACATACAAAAATTATCGATTTTGGTTTATCCATTTGTATTTAATCCTATATCTATATATTTTCTAACTTTTTTTATCTCATTTAAATCTATGGTTTGAGATATTATCTCTTTAGCATCATCTCTAAACTCTTGGGCCCATGGAGAAAGGATACCACTCCCTTTTGCCATATTAGCATCTGCCCCATTTGCAGTTAAAACAAAACATTGGTTTGCCACAGCTAAAGCTTTTGTCATAGTTTCAAAGTGCTCTTTTCTTTTAACTCCCCACATAGATGGATTTAAAATCAAATCGGCTCCTAAAACCTTTAGCCAATATTGTGGAAATCTAATCTCAAAGCAGACTAGGGTGGCTACTTTAACTCCATTTATATCAATAATCTTCATATCCTCAATATCACCACTTGTAAAATATTTCAACTCATCCCCTAAAGGAAACAATCTATGTTTTGATTGAGTATGAACAATCTTCTCTTTATGAAAGATATATAAAGTATTAAAAAACTGCTTATCTTTTTTGATTATAAAGGTTAGGGCAATAGTTCTATCTTTGCTTAGGTTTTGAAGCTGTTTTATAGCCTCTTGATTAAAAACACTAGCTTCCTCCATCCTGTCGTAACAAAAGCCTGTTAGACACACCTCTGGTGCTAAGATAAAGGAGTTGGGCTCACATTGTGAGATTAACTCCTTTAGATGGTTAAGGTTTTCTTGAAAATTTGTGCTTATCTTAGTTTGAAGCGCTACTAAGTTCATCTTGTGCCATTTTGATTAAAGAGTTTAGTTTCTCTTCATACTCTTTAGACATTTTCTCTTCTGTTGATTCAAACCTTGTAACTAATACAGGTGTAGTGTTTGAAGCTCTAACTAATCCCCAACCTTTGTCAAAGATAACTCTAACCCCATCAACATCAATGATATCTTTGATGTGTGGGAAATCAGAAGGTGGGTTTTTAAGAAGCTCTTTTACTTTGTCTATTAAAAGAAACTTCTCCTCTTCAGTTGTTTTTACTTTTATCTCTTCTGTTGAGAAAGTTTTAGGTAGGGCATCTATCTCTTTATCGATATCCATTTTGTGGAAAATAAGTTCAAGAAGTCTAAAGGTAGCATAAATAGCATCATCAAAACCAAAATATCTGTCATTGAAGAAGATATGTCCTGAAACTTCAGCTGCTAGGTCTGCATCTAACTCTTTTAGTTTTACTTTCAGGTTTGAGTGACCTGTTTTATACATCACTGCTTTACCTCTTTGGTTGATAAGGTCATACATGATTTGTGTACACTTAACTTCACCAATAACTGTAGGGTTTTTCATATCTTTTGAGAAAAGTAAGGCCATGATATCGCCTTTTACATTATACTTTTTAGTTAAAAATGCAATTCTATCAGCATCCCCATCATAAGCAAACCCAAACTCATAATCACCCTTTAATGCTTCAATAATATCTTTTAGGTTTTTCTCTTCACTTGGGTCTGGGTGATGATTTGGGAAACTTCCATCTGGTTCACAATACAAACCATCATAGTTTAGTTCTAATTTATCTAAAATAGTTGTAAGAACAGTATCTGCAACCCCATTTCCACAATCGATTATAAATTTTTGTTTCATCCCTTTTAAAAATGAGAACTCATCTACAATATAATCAATATATAAAGATTTTACATCTATTTCATAGTTTTTATCATTGTCTTCAATCTCTATAGGGTTTGCAATAATCTCATCACCTAAAGAGTAGATATCATCACCAAAAAATGGTTTTTTATCAAAGGTGATTTTAAAACCGTTGTATTCACTTGGATTGTGGCTTCCTGTTATCATAACAGAAGTGTTAGGTTGTATCTTTTTACCCTCTATCTCAAAAGTTTGATAGTTTGAAAAGTAGTTTACACCAGTAGCAACCATTCCCATATTTAAAACTTTACAACCAGCTTTGTTAAATCCACTTGCAAGGTAAGAAAAAAGTTCAGGAGAGTGAGTTCTTGCATCATAACCAATAGATACATATGCATCCTCTTTAAACTTTTCATAAACCTTTATACCCAGATAGTAACCAATTAGTTTAACCGACTCACTATTTAAATCTGGACCAACGATACCTCTAATATCATATTCTCTAAATATACTTTTATTAACCATTTTTACCCCTTTGTATATTTGATTATAACAAAAAAAATATTACTTTATAGTATCAAAATTGTTTATTTTATTTTATATCCTATACCTTTTAAAGTATCAATCATATCTTTTCCTAAAATTTTTCGTAGGTTTTTTATATATGTTCTAATTGTAGTTGCCGTTGGTGCTTCATCATAAGCCCAGTTACTAAGGGTAAGCTCCTCTATTGAGATAGTTTTGTTTCTATTTTTTAAAAGGTATTCAAAAATAGTTGCCTCTTTTTTTGAAATCTGGTGTTGTTTTTGGGATACACTTATTGTTTTTGTATCATAATCATAAGAGATATCTTCATTTAGTTTTATAACTCCATTACTCTCAATATTTCTTAATCTTTTTATATTTTCAATTCTAAGTTTTAGCTCACTTAAGTGGAAAGGTTTTTTTATATAATCATCAGCTCCAGCTTTAAAGCCTGCTTCTAAATCTTTGGAAGTGTGTAAAGAGGTTATATAGATACATGGTATATTTATACTATTTTGTTTTAACTCCTTTAATATCTCAAAGCCGTTTATATTAGGGACATTTACATCTAATAAAAGTAAATCAAAAGTGTTATCATATATAGCCTCAAGAGCCTCTTGTCCGTCAAAGGTTATAGTAACCTCATAGTTTAACTCCTGTAAAAACTCCTCAATAATCTCATTTAATAAAGTGTCATCTTCAAGTAAAAGAATTTTCATAGTTTGTCCAGTTAATTAGTATATAAGTTGAAGTATATCATTTTATAATTAAGTAAAAGTTTTCCATAAACACTACACATTAAAGTTAGATAATGAGAAAAAGGAGTAGGTTATGAAAAAAACATATCAAGCTGAAAATATTTCATGTTCAAATTGTGCAAATATGATAAAAGTTTCATTGGAAGATCAATTTGGTGATATAGAGGTAGATTTAGACACCCAACCAAAAGAGGTGAGTGTAGAGATTAAAAACGAAGAGCAAGAAAAAGAGTTTTTTAAAGAGATGGAAACTCTAGGTTTTGCAATAATAAAATAAGAAAGGTATCCTGTGGCTATTAAAAAAATAGATCTTAATATCACAGGGATGACCTGTGTAAATTGTTCCAATGGGATACAAAACTTTTTCAAAACCCAAAAAGGGGTTATTGATTCAAAGGTTAGTTTTGCCTCAAATGAGGGTACTTTTGAGATAGATACTGATTTATATTCCAAAGAGAAACTGGTAAAATATATTGAAAAGTTAGGTTATAAAGTTGAAGATAGTATTGAACAAATGGAGGAAGAGCAACTAAAAGATTTCCTAAAACTAAAAAAGATATTTAAAACTTCTCTTCTTCTTACAATTGCAATTTTTATAATAATGTTTTTTAATCTGTTTGAGGAAACAAGTAGAAACTATATAGTTTTAGCTTTGGCTTCAGTGGTGCAGTTTTATTGTGGTAGTAGGTTTTATACCCATGCATATAGTGCAATAAGACATAACAATTATGATATGAATGTGTTGGTTGCTTTAGGTACAAGTGCTGCATATTTTTACTCTTTATTTGTGGTTTTCTTTCCACAACTTTTCCCTGAAAATCTAAGATTCTTATATTTTGATGGAGCTGCTGTTATTATCACCTTCTTACTTCTAGGTAAGTATTTAGAGGATAACTCTAAACAAAAAGCGAGTGATTTTTTAAAAAAACTTATGAAGTTAGCACCCTCAAAAGCTAATTTAATACAAGAAGATGGGGATATAAAAGAGGTAGAGGCATCCTTTTTAACAATAAATGATAAGGTTTTAGTAAAAACTGGTGAAAAGATCCCAACAGATGGAAAAATCATAAAAGGTAGTGCAGATATTGATACCTCTATGATTACGGGGGAATCTTTACCTGTATTTAAGAAGCAAGGTGATGAGGTACTTTCTGGTACATTAAACACAAATGGTGTTATTCATGTGGAGGTTTTAAAAAGCTCTTCAGATACAACCTTGGCAAAGATTATCAATCTTCTAAAAACAGCCCAAGGGAAGCAGATACCAATAAGTAGGTTTGCAGATAAGATAGCAAATATTTTTGTACCTAGTGTTATTGCTGTATCCTTACTCACTTTTATTATCTGGGGTGTTTTTGTAAACGATTTTCAAAGTGCGATTATTGCAAGTATTAGTGTATTGATTATCTCTTGCCCTTGTGCTTTAGGGCTTGCTACACCTATAGCGATAGTTAGTGCAGTAAGTAGGGGAGCAAAAGAGGGGATTTTGATAAAAAATCCTGAAGTTTTAGAGCAGATAAAAGAGATAAAATATGCTGTATTTGATAAAACAGGAACCTTAACAAAAGGGGAAATAAGTGTTGCAAATACAAATATTGATAAAAAATATTTTAATCTTTTAGGTTCAGTAGAGAAATATAGTGAACATCCAATCTCTAAAGCAATAGTTAAATATATAAAAGAAAAAGAGATTAATGTTGATTTAGAGATTGATGATATCAATATTATTGCAGGAAAGGGTATACACTCTTTATATAAAAATACTGAAGTTGTTATTGGTAATCTAATATTTTTAAAAGAGAATGGGGTAGATATAGAAAAAGAGCACCAAGAGCTTTATGAAAAAGAGTTAGAGAGTGGAAATGGTGTTGTTTTAGCATCAATTGATAAACAAATAGTAGGCTTCTTTTCTTTAGCAGATAGTTTAAAAGATAATGCAAAAAACTTAATTAAACAACTAAAACAAAAGGTGATTAAGCCTGTTTTATTAACAGGTGACAACAAAACAACAGCAACAAAAATTGGTGAAAGTTTAGGGATAGATAAGATTTATAGTGAAGTTATCCCTACCCAAAAATATGAGGTTATTAAAAGTTTACAAAAAGAGTCTAAGGTTATGTTTGTAGGTGATGGTATAAATGATGCTCCCTCTATAAAACAAGCTAATATTGGGATTGCTTTAAACTCAGGTTCTGATATAAGTAAAGATGCTGGGGATATAATTTTGATAAACAATGATTTAAACTCAATAATAAAAAGTTTGAACCTCTCAATTGAGAGTATGAGGGTTATAAAACAAAACCTTTTTTGGGCATTTGCTTATAATACTTTAGGTATTCCAATTGCTGCAGGGGTTTTATATCCATTTTTTGGAGTGATGTTAACCCCAATGTATGCGGGGATTGCTATGAGTTTTAGTTCTGTAACTGTAGTTTTTAATTCTTTAAGATTAAAGATAAAAAAGATATAAAAACTTTTAAAATTGAAAAAACTACATGATTTCTCTACATTAAAACTATATAATTCTTCTGATTTAGTTTTTTACTAATCAATCACCTTATCTCCTTTCTACTAAAAAAGCCTCCAAGTTGGACCCTTGGAGGCTTTTTTTTTATATAATATTTTATTTCCTCATATAATCCACAAATAAAGGGTTTTTTTCATACTCCTTGCATGGTAAATCTTTATAATAAACAAAATTAAAAAAAGGACACAAAATGAAAAAATTAACAATCACTCTTTTAGGAGCAGCAGTTTTAGCAGGAGGATTATTTGCAGATACAATGAAAGGTCAAATGAACCATTCAAATATGCAAGAGATGTGTAAACAATTCAACATGAAACAATCAAAAGCTTACACTCAGGATAAAGGTATTCAAAAACTAAATAAAGTAAAAGAGATATTCTCTTCAGATGGTTTTGGTGCATAGTTAAGTTGAGCTTCAAAGGGATTCTTTGAAGCTCTTTTTTTATAAGTTATTGAAAGCTAATAGTTAAGTTTATACCCTATCCCTTTTATAGTGGTTATCATCTCTTTACCTAACATCTTTCTTAGGTTTTTTATATATGTTCTAATAGTTGTAGGAAGTGGCATCTCATCATATATCCAATTGTTTATACAAATCTCATCTATAGAGAGTACTTTATTTCTATTTTTTAGAAAATACTCAAAGATTTTTACTTCAGTTTTTGATAATAGATATTTGTTTTCAAAGGCTTCAATTGTTTTAGAACTATAATCATATGTGATATTATCATTTAGGGAAACCTTATGGGCAGATTCAATCTTTTTTAGTCTTTTTATATTCTCTATACGTAAACTAAGCTCTGATAGTTCAAATGGTTTTTTAATATAATCATCAGCACCAGACTTAAAACCAATTTGCATATCAATCGAAGTGTGTCTAGAGGTGATAAATATTGTAGGGATATCAATAAAACTCTCTTTTAAAGATTTAGAGAGCCTAAATCCATCCATAGAGGGTACATTTACATCAAGAATTAAAAGTTCAAATTTTTTTTCATAGATTCTATCAAAAGCCTCTTCTCCATCAAAAAACGATTCCACTTGATAGTTTTTTGAGAGTAAAAACTCTTCAATAATCTCATTTAATAAAGGATCATCCTCTAGCAATAAAACTTCCATCTATTTTATAGACTCTTTTAATGATTTGTATTCCTCTTTTGTGATTTCACCTCTTGCTAATCTTTTTTTCAAGATATCCAATGCAGTTTCCTCTTTTTTATTTTCATTTTTATCAAGCAAAGAAAACAGTATAAATATAACTATACTCCAAAAGATAATCATCCCAATTCCATGAAAAAATGTCATATTCATATTCATATTCATAAAATCAAACATTTTATATCCTTTCATTTTTGTAAGTATAGTTTTTGGATATGGAAGCAGTGTGGAATTTTAAAATTTCTATTTTATTGATAATCAAAAAATAAAACTTTTTAACTTTCCTGTGATACTATTACAAATAAACCCAAACCCCACTACTAAGGATTTACAATAGATTTAACAAGAAGTGAAAAGAAAACTTTTTTAAGATTTTTTGCCCTTTACTTAGGGGGATCTTTTATTTTAATGTTGTTGGTTGCTTTATTGTATTTTGAAAAAGAGAAAAGACTCTATTTTGATTTGACAAAAACAAAAATGGAAAATATAGTCTCAAACATCTCTTCACAAATCATTTTTGCTCATATGAATGATCAGAAGTTGGATTTCTCTAAATTTATAAAAACAGATATGTATAGAATCTCTTTTTACAATGCCCAAGGTGAAAAACTATATGGGAACTTTGACAAAAATATATCTTTTGATGAAAAGATAATCCAAAATGAGCAAAATTTTATTTTAGTGGATGAGTCAACATATGGACATAAAGGGGTTTTTTACATTGCAATTGAGGAAAATCTATATTTTAAAACAATAAAAAAACTTCAACTTGATACAATAATTCTTTTTTTAGTTGTTTATTCAGTTATCTCTTTAATAGGTTTTTATTTAGCAAAACTTTTTTTAAAACCAATTAGAAATGAAAGGGAAAAGTTAAACGATTTTATAAAAGATACAACCCATGAGTTAAACACTCCTATTAGTGCAATTTTGATGTCATCAGAGAGTGGAAACTTAAGTAAAAAGCAGATTGAAAGGATACAACTTTCAGCAAAAAAGATATCAGAGATATATAATGATTTAACTTATATTTTCCTAGAAGAGGATGAGAAAAAGAGTGAAGTAAAATCTTTAAATATTAAAGAGAGTATTGAGGAACAGCTAAAATATTTTGAGGTTTTAGCTGAGAAAAAAAGGATTCTAATAGAGAAAGATTTAGAGGAGTTTGAATATTGTATTGATAAAAACGACTTTGTTAGAGTTTTTAATAATATTGTTTCTAATGCCATTAAATACAATAAACCAAAAGGTAAAGTTTTTATAAAACTAAAAAACAAAAAACTTATAGTAGAGGATACTGGTATAGGTATTCAAGAAGATAAATTAAATGATATTTTCAAAAGATTTTATAGGGCAACTACTGAGCATGGAGGCTTTGGACTAGGGCTTAATATAGTAAAAAAGATATGTGATAACTACTCTATAAAAGTTGAGGTTAAATCAGAACTAAAAAAGGGGACAAGCTTTAGTTTCTTTTTTTAGTTTCCACACACCTTCCACATAAAATAAATAGACTTCCTTAAATATTTTAAGGAGTTCTACATGAAACTATTTAAACTTTTCGGAGCATTATTACTAACTATTGGGCTATTAAATGCAGAACCTATTAGCCTAAGTGGACAAAAAGATGGTTATGATGTAACATTAAAATCTGAAAAATCACTTGTTGTTGGTGATAATACTTTTATAGTAACTTTATCAAAAGATGGTAAGGCTGTAACTGATGCAAAAGTAAAAGCAAAGTTTTTTATGCCTGAGATGCCTGGTATGCCATATATGGAATATAAAGAAAAAGCAAAACTTGTTGATGGTGAATATAAAATGTTAATCAACCTATCTATGAGTGGAACTTGGCAATACCATTTATTGTTTAAAACAGCAGATGGTGAAGTGCATAAAATCAGATCAAGTGTAAATCTATAATGTTTAAAAAAACAGTTATATTAACAACATTAATAACATCTATGTTTGCAACAAACATAGATGATGTTGTACAGCAAGCATATGAAAAAAATCTTACCTTAAAGACTTTAGAAAAATCTTTGGATGTAGCAAAACAAGAGATTGAGTTAGCTACAAAGTGGAAAAATCCTACCCTATCTTTTGGGGCAACTGATTTGCAGTTTTCTGATATTAGTAGAAGAGATAAAGAGGCTATGCAGGCCCAATTTATAGGTTTTTCTCAAGTTTTTCCAATTGGGGATAAATTAGATACAAAAAGAAAAATAGCTTTAAATGATTATGAGATCTCAATGTTTGAGATTGAAGATAAAAGATTACAGTTTAAATCTATGGTTTATGAATACCTTTATACAATTGAGCTTATAAAAGAGAGACTAAGCCTATTTGAGGAGTTTAAAACTAATATTAAAAAACTAGAAGAATTACTTCAAAGTCTATATGAATACAATAAAGCAAGCCAAGTACAGATATTAAATGCACAAATTATGTATAAGGAGCTTAATTTAAAGGCTCAAAATCTTCAAACAAAACTAAATACAACAATTTTAAAACTTGAACAAATAGTGTATGAAAGATTTGAGAATATTGAGATTGATACCAACTTAAAAAAACTTAGTTTAGAAAAAGATATTTTAAACCATCCAAAACTGCAAGTTTTAAAAGAGTCAATTAGAAAGTTTGATAACCTTGCAACTTTTGAAAAACAAAACAAGTTCTCTGATGTGAATGTTAATGTTGCTTATTTTCAAAGGGATGATAGGTTTGATGATTATATGAATGTTTCTATTGCAATCCCTTTATCAATTTATGGAAGTGAAGATATAAAGTCAACTCGTGCAAAATTTAAAACAATTGAATTAAATCATAAACTACAAGATACCACAAAAATATTTGAAAATAGTATTGATACCTTACAACAAAGACTTGATGACTCTTTTATCTCTTATTCACTCATAAAAGAGGAGATTCTTCCAAACTATAAAAGGTTGCAAAAGGTATTAGAGCAATATAACAGTACAAATGGTTATAAAAATATAGATGTTAAAGCATTGATAGATAATCTTAATGAGACTATTAAATACAAACTAAAAGCAGTTGATGAGAAACAAAACTTCTTTGATGCTTTTGCAAAATCAAAATATTTTATCAAGGATAATAAATGAAATATATATTAGTTTTCTTTTTAGGGGTATATTCCCTTTTAAACGCTCAAATTCTTGAAGTTGAGCAGTTATTCAATAAAAAGCTCACACAAGTGAAAAAAGAGTCTGTAGTCTCTTCTAAAAGCTTTTATGGAGAAACAGCCTTTGATGAAAAGGGTGTATATGATATTGTTACTAGATATGATGGTTTTGTAACTAAATTAAATGCAAATGAAAACTATAAATATGTAAAAAAGAGTGAAAAACTTTTTGAGGTTTATTCTGATGAACTTGTATCTATTCAACAAGAGTTACAAATCGCAAAAAAGATAAATAACTCTTTGATTAATAGCTCAATTGAGAAGTTAAAATCCCTTGATATAGATGAAAAAGTTATTAAGAGGATTAACTCTTCAAATAAAGTGATTAAAAATATTCCTGTATTGAGTCCAACAAATGGTTATATCTTACAAAAAAACCTAAATGACGGCTCTTTTGTAAAAAAAGGGAAACTTCTTCTTCAAATCGCATCTTTAGATGAGTTATGGTTTATAGCTTCTGTATATCAAAAAGATTTATCGTTTATAAAAGAGGGGATGGAGGCTAAGATTAATATTGATGGAGTCTCAACTCCTATAAAATCAAAAGTTGATTTCATCTATCCAAATGTTGATGAGAAAACCAAAAGTGTAAGAGTTAGATTTGTTATTGAAAATCGTGATTTAAAACTATTTGCAAATATGTTTGGTAAGGTTAATATTAGTTACGAAGAAAAAGAGATGTTAACCCTTCCTAAAACTGCAGTATTAAGAAAGGGGAATAAGTTTTTTGTCTTTGAATATCTTTCAAAATCTGAGTATGAGCCTATAGAGATAGAAGCAAAAAGGATATCTTCAAATAGATATGAGATTCTTTCAGGACTAAGTGAGGGGCAAAAGGTTATAAATAACGCACTTTTCCTATTAGATTCTGATGCTATTACCAATGGCTTATATACTAGTGATGATGAAGATTGGTAGGACATCATGGTAGAAAGTATTATCTCATATAGTATTAAAAATAAATTTTTAGTTCTTTTTTCAGTGGTTATTTTGACTATTGCTTCATTTTGGGCAGTAAAAAATACAAGTTTAGATGCCTTACCTGATTTGTCACCACCACAAGTTATTGTTCAGGTTAAATGGCCAGGGCAAAGCCCTAAAACAATTGAGGAGCAAGTCTCATATCCACTAATCTCAAATCTAATGAGTTTACCAGATATAGATACAGTAAGAGCGATGAGCTCTTTTCAAAACGCTTTGATATATGTGATATTTAAAGATGGTACAGATTTGTATGATTCTAGAAATAGAATCTTGGAGCAATTATCTCAACTACAAGGAACATTTCCTCAAGGTGTTGATGTTGCTATTGGTCCAGATGCTACAGGAGTAGGGTGGGCTTATGAATATGCTTTAAAATCTGATACCAAATCCCTTGAAGAGTTAAGAAGCTTACAAGATTATTATTATAAATATGCTTTATTGGGTGTTGATGGCGTTAGTGAAGTTGCTTCTATTGGTGGATTTATAAAAAACTATGAGATCACATTAGACCAAGATAAAATGGTGCAATACGATATTAGTATCCAAGAGGTTAAAAATTCACTTACTAAAAACAATGATGAAAAGGGTGGTAGGATAATTTTAGAAAATGGCTTTGAGCATATGATTCAAGCTAGGGGTTATCTAAAAAACATCAATGATATTGAAAATATCACTATAAGAACAAATGGAAATACACCTTTAAAGATAAAAGATATTGCCCAAGTAAATATCACCTCTGCAAATAGAAGAGGGGTTTCAGATCTAAATGGTCAAGGTGAAACAGTAGGTGGTATTATTGTTGTTAGATATGGAGAGAACCCTTATGGTGTAATCAAAGCTGTAAAAGAGAAATTAAAAACCTTAAAAGTTGATGGTGTAGAAGTTGTTGAAACTTACGATAGAAGCTCTTTAATTGATAAAGCTATCTATACACTAAAGCACACATTAATAGAGGAGTCTATTATTGTAATGCTTGTTATCTCATTGTTTCTATTCCATTTTAGAAGTGCCTTGATTATTATTATAACTCTACCAATTACAGTGCTTTTAACTTTTCTTTTTATGAAGATGTTTGATTTTGGTTCAAATATTATGAGTTTAGGTGGTATAGCTATTGCTATTGGTGCAATGGTAGATGCAACTATTGTAATGGTTGAGAATGCCCATAAACATCTACAAGGAAAAGAGAATATCTCAAATCAAGAGAGAATAGAGATTGTAATTAAATCAGCAAAACAGGTTGGTAGACCAATATTTTTTGCACTTGTATTAGTTGTAGTATCATTTTTACCAATCTTTGCACTAACTGGACAAGAGGGAAGGTTGTTTTCCCCTCTAGCTTTTACAAAATCTTTTGCAATGATTGCAGGGGCTATTCTTTCTATTACAGTTGTCCCTATTTTGATGGTATTTTTAATTAGAGGTAAGATAATAAAAGAGGAGAGAAATATATTAAATAGATTTTTTGTAAAACTATATTCTCCTCTTCTAAAAGTATCTTTAAAATTAAGATTTTTTGTAGTTGGAATTTTTGTTGCTACACTAGCTATTGCATATCCAGTTTACCAAAAGTTAAATTGGGAGTTTATGCCTATGATGAATGAGCAAACCTTTATGTATATGCCTGTAACTCCATATGGTATTGGGATAGATTTATCAAAAGAGTTAACTCAAAAAACCGATAAAATCCTTAAATCTTTTCCTGAGGTTGATACTGTATTTGGTAAAGGGGGTAGGGCAGATACGGCAACTGACCCTGCACCACTTGCAATGATAGAAACTATTGTAACTTTCAAGCCACAAGAGGAGTGGAGAGAGGGTATGACTTATAAAAAGTTAATGCAAGAGATGGATCATAAATTAAAGGTTGCTGGACTTATAAACTCTTGGACCTATCCAATTAGAGGTAGAATTGATATGCTTCTTACTGGTATTAGAACACCATTGGGTATAAAGCTTTATGGGAATAACCACCTTGAGCTTGAGAAATACGCAGGAGTAATTGAGAGTAAACTAAGAAAATTTGATAAAACACTTTCTGTCTCAACAGATAAGATAAATTCTGGGTATTATCTAAATATTGATTTAGATGAGGAGATGATCTCTAGATATGGTATTACAAAAAATGATGTCTTATCAACTATCTCATTGGGTGTAGCTGGTTCAAAAATCTCTACATTCTTAACAGGACTAGAAAGATACCCTATATCTTTAAGGTTTGAAACGACCCAAAGGGAAGATATAACTGTATTAGGTAATCTTCAAGTTAAAACAAAACTTGGTTTTCAACCTTTAAGTAGTTTTGCTAAACTGAAATATGAAGAGGGGCCATCTGTAATCAAATCAGAAAAGGCTTTAAATGTTAACTTTATATATATAACTCCAAAAAGTGAGATCTCAGCAAAACAGTATAAAGATGAAGCTCAAGCTTTATTAGCTGATTTAGAGCTTCCTGCTGGATTTTATTATGAGTGGGCAGGGCAGAGTGAATATTTAGAATCAGCAATGCAAAGATTGATGTATATTATCCCTTTAACCTTTGTTATTATATTTATTTTAATCTATTTTGCATTGAGAAATCTTACTTATACAATGATTATCTTCTTTACATTGCCATTTGCTTTAACAGGTGGATTGTTTTATTTAGAGTATTTAAATTTTAATATATCGATTGCTGTTATTGTTGGTTTCCTAGCTCTTTTAGGGGTTGCAGCTGAAACCTCTATTGTAATGCTTGTATATTTACATGAAGCAATGGTTGAGTTAAAAGAGAAATGTATAACACCAGATAAACAACATCTTTCACACGCCATATATAAAGGGGCAGTTTTAAGATTACGACCTAAACTAATGACACTATTTGCTATCTTGGGTGGGTTGATTCCAATTATGTATATAGATGGTGTAGGAAGTGAAGTTATGCAAAGAATTGCAGCACCAATGATTGGTGGTATGGTTAGTTCAGCATTCTTGACACTTATAATTATTCCGGCAATATTTTATATATTAGTGTTGATAAAGAAAGGTGATATTGCAAATATCGAGATAAGTCACTAAAAAAGGTTTTCCTTTTTTAGTGTTTAGTTGTATTAATAAGAGGCTCTTCTAGGTCTAGCTTCTCTAGGTTTAGCTTCGTTTACTCTTAGTGTTCTACCTTCGCACTCATTACCATTAAGTGCTTCGATAGCTTTTTCTCCACCAAGTGATGTCATCATTTCAACAAATCCAAAACCTTTTGATCTTCCAGTTTCCCTATCCATTATCACTTTTGCACTTTTTACTTCACCAAATTCAGCAAAAACTGCCTCTAATTCACTATCACCCATTCTGTATGATAGATTCCCAACATAAATGTTCATTCTTAATTTCCTTTTTTAATAAGTCTGAACATTATGCCTGATTATTTTATTTTTGGCAAGCTAAATTTAAGATTCTTTATTAAAATTCTTACTAATTGCTTCATTTATTCTACTTTTTACCTGTTCGAAACCTAAAATTGCCATAATATCATAAACAGATGGAGCTTGTGTACTTCCTGTTAGAGCGATCCTAATTGGTTGGAAAAGTTGAGGGAATTTTAGTTCAAACTCTTCAATAAATGGTTTTGTAATTATTTCGTAATCACAACTTAATCTTAGCTCATCTTTTTTCTCTTCTAGAGTATTTAGATAGAATTTCAAGATTTTGATAGTATCTTCTTTAATGAATTTTTTAACACCTTTTCTATCATAATCAGTAGGAGTATTTAAAATTACATTGATGGCATCTCTTAATTCAACTAAAGTTTGAGCTCTCTCTTTACAAAGGTCAAGGATAATCTCTTTTTTATCATGACCAACTAGATTACAACCAAAAAACTCTAACTCTTTTGCTAATCTATCGTTTGTTACATTTTTTATGTAGTGAGCATTTAGCCATAAAAGTTTTTCTTGGTTGTATGAAGATGCTGATTTATTAATATTTTCTGGGTCAAATAGTTCTAACATTTCGTCCATTGAGAAAATCTCTTGGTCTTTATTTGACCAACCAAGTCTAACAAGGAAATTTAAAAGAGCTTCAGGAAGAAACCCCTCTCTTTTATAATCCATTACATCCATCGCTCCATCTCTTTTAGATAGTTTTTTACCCTGTGGATTGTTTATCATTGGTACATGGTAAAACTTTGGAACATCAAAACCTAAAGCCTCATAGATAACTATTTGTTTAGGAGTATTTGTTAGGTGATCATCCCCTCTAATAACATCAGTTATACCCATAAGTGCATCATCAATTGCAACTACAAAGTTATATGTAGGCATACCATTACTTCTTGCAATAACAAAATCATCAACCTCACTACAGTCAAAATTCATTATAGATTTTACACCATCAATAAAAGTGATTTTTCCATCTTGAGGAGCTTTGATTCTAATAACTGGCTCAACACCTTCTGGAATTTCAGGTAAAGTTTTTCCCTCTTCTGGTCTCCATGTTTCATCATATTTTGGAGTTTGCTTTGCAGCCATTTGAGATTCTCTTAAAGCATCTAACTCCTCTTTTGACATATAACAGTAGTAAGCTTTACCTTCATCAATAAGTTGTTGTAGATATTTCTTATAAATATCTAATCTTTTTGATTGATATTCAACCACATCATCATATGCTAAACCAACCCACTCAAAAGCATCAATGATTGCTTTCATTGCTTCTTCATTATTTCTTTGAGTATCTGTGTCTTCAATTCTTAATCTAAATTTACCATTTGTTTTTCTTGCCCATAAGTAACTATAAAGTGCAGTTCTTAAACCACCAATATGTAAATAACCTGTTGGGCTAGGTGCAAATCTTGTAATTGCCATAATCGTCCTTATTTATCTTCTTTATCTTTATAACTTTTAAAAAATCCAATTCCTGAGAATATTGCTACAGCTGCAATAAATATAACCATTGCCAAATCAAGAGCTTCCATTAGCTTCCTTTTCTTTTAGTTGTCCACATGCAGCTGAGATATCTAAACCTTTTGATTCTCTAATTGTACAAAGTAGACCTTTGCTTATTAAATATTCTTGGAATTTTACCATATCCTCGCTTTGTGGTCTTTGATATGATGTTCCCGGGTAGGGATTAAAATATATAAGGTTTACCTTTGCTTTTATTCCATCAAGTAATGACAATAGTTTTTTTGCACTTTGGATGTCATCATTTTTATCTTTTATAACAAGGTATTCAAACATAACTTTTTTTCTTGCATCAACTGGGAATTTTTTTACTGCATCTATAATTGACTTGATATTGTATGCTTTATTCATAGGGATTAATTCTGTTCTTAACTCATCATCAACTGCATGTAAAGAGATAGCAAGTTGTATACCTAAATCTTCAGCTCCTAGTTTTTCTATTTTTGTAGAGATTCCAGAAGTAGATACAGTTTGTCTTCTTCTACTTATAGCTAGTCCATCAAGTTCTGAAAATATCTTTACACTTTTTACAAAATTGTCATAATTGTCAAGTGGCTCACCCATACCCATATATACAATATTTAATGATTTGTTCTCTGCTATATTGTTATCTCTTTTGATTTGAACTATTTGATTTATAATCTCTCCAACTGTTAAGTTTCTAACAAAACCACCTTTTGCAGTTAAACAAAATGAGCAACCAACTTTACAACCAACTTGAGTAGAGATACATACTGTATATTTCTCCCCTTTTTCTACAGTGCCATCCTCTTTTACTATCTTTTTTTTCATTAGTAGTAAAACTGCCTCGACTGTATGTTGATCATGAAGTTTAAACAGATATTTTATACTTCCATCACTACTCATCTCTTTTTTTACAATCTCTAAGATATCAATCTTATAGTTTTGTATTAAATTCTCTTTTAGATCTTTTGGTATGTTTTTCATCTCATCATAAGAGCTTACATATTTTTTGTATAACCAGTTATAAACCTGTTTTGCTCTAAAAGAGGGTTTTAGTAAAGTTTTTAATTCATCTAATGTATAGTCGTATATAGAGTTCAATCTCTACCCCTTTTTATTTATTTTAAATCACAAATTTAATTTTAAAAAGCTTGTGATTTTTATTTTGTTTCACGTGAAACACTGAAAATTTATTTGATAATTTTTTTATCTAGAAGATATTGTGTCAATCTTGACATCGCCTCTTTATGGTTGCTTATAAAATCTTTGTGAGCATTGTTATTGGTATAGTTAGTGATAATAAAGATTCCTGCAACTGGAATCTCAAACTCTTTTGCAACACTTAGTATTGAAAAGAACTCCATATTTTCAATCCCAATTCCATATTTGTTATACTCTTTTGTTAAATCAGAATTTGTAGAGATATAGTTTGAGCTATTAACTATTGTATCATTTCTTACCATTTTATTTTCAGATTCCAATACATTATCTAAAGGAGTATATGATTCCCCATGTAAAAATGACAATTCCAAATTTGCAGCTCTTTTTGATTCAACTATATCAAATATTTTAGCCTCACCATAACTTCCAGCAGTTCCTATAAAAAGGATAAACTCTGGTTTATCAAATAAACATCTTCTTGTAAGATTTATTGAGGTTTCTATCAACCCAACACCCATTGGCTCAGCAAAAGGGAAAGTCTCTTCTCTTCCTGCACATATTATCATTTACACTCCATTACAAATTTTGGATTTATCTCTATAATCTCTGGGTTAGCTTGGGGAACAGTTAATCCTGAGGTCGTACTATTTATATCTTCATTAAAAGATCTATTTGCCAAGGCTAAACCAGAAAGATTTTTCTCTATAGAGATATTTTTTAAGTTACAAGTTTTCTTTAAATCGTTAGAAAGATTTCCTATATATCTTTGTGCCCAATTTATTGCATTTAATCTTAATAGATCTAAAGTTACATTATAAGTACTCTCTCTTACTGTCCATGAAAGATTAGATATTGATACGGTTGTATCTCTAAATTTTTTTAATTCTGTGATTTGAGAGATAAATTCATCCATATAAAGTGCTTTATTTGATTCAACTTTATATACTAGTTTTCCAATATAACCTATAACAATTGGGGTACTACCTGCATGGCGAAATTTTGGTCTTATATTAAAAATACCAAGTTTCTTTTCAACTTTATCATATTCTTTAATAAGTTCATTAAATTTATTTAATCTACTATCAACCTCTTTTTCAGAATCATCTGTAATAGTAATAATAAGATGTGTTCTTAGTATATCATGAGGAAGAGCTTGTGAAAATTTTTTATTAAACTCTAGTTCAAAAGAAAACAAAAAAACTGGTAAAAGTAAAATAAGTTTTAAAAACTTCATATTATATCCTTACAGGGATGTGGTTCTTTCTTAAATAGTGTTTTAGTTCCATGATATCAATCTCTTTAAAATGGAAAATTGATGCTGCTAAAGCTGCACTTGCTCCATGTTCAAATGCCTCTTTCATATGCTCCATTGTTCCAGCACCGCCACTTGCAATAACTGGGATATCTACTAGATTTGAGATCTGTTCTGTTATATTAAGTTCAAATCCAGATTTTGCTCCATCTGTATCCATAGAAGTTAAAAGAATCTCTCCAGCACCTCTATCATAAACCTCTTTGGCCCATATTATTGCATCAAGTCCTGTATCTTCTCTACCACCTTTTACAAAAACATGATATGAACCATCAGCAACTTTTTTTACATCAATTGCAACAACTATACATTGACTTCCAAATCTTTTTGCACCCTCATCAATAAAATCAGGGTTTACAACAGCTGATGAATTTACAGATACTTTATCACATCCAACATTTAATAGTTTATAAATATCATCTAGTTTTCTAATCCCACCACCAACAGTTAATGGTATAAAAACCTCTTTCGCAACATCTTTAACTATATCAACAATTGTGTCTCTATTCTCATGACTTGCAGTAATATCTAAAAAAGTGATCTCATCTGCACCTTCATTATTATATCTTTTGGCTACTTCTACTGGATCTCCTGCATCACGAAGACCAACAAAGTTAACCCCTTTTACTACTCTTCCATCTTTTACATCTAAACATGGGATAATTCTTTTTGCAAAATAACTCAATATAAATCCTTCAATTTTATAGTAATTATATTATCTAATTGTAAGTTAAAAGCAGATATACTCTTTGTTCTAATGAATAATAACGGTATAAAAGCAAAAAAGAAATTTGGCCAAAACTTTTTAAAAGATGGCTCAGTACTAGATAAGATCATCCAATCGATGCCCAACAACAATAATCATATTGTAGAAATTGGGCCTGGCTTAGGTGATTTGACTCAAAAATTAGTCAAGTACAAAGATACGACTGCTTATGAGGTCGATACTGATTTAATCAGTATATTAAAGTCAAAATTTGCAATAGAGATTAATGACAAGCGATTTGAACTTATCCACACAGACGTTCTAGAAGCTTGGGACAAAAATGGAAGTTTGTATGAAACAAAATATGATTTGATAGCAAACTTGCCATATTATATTGCAACAAACATAATTTTAAGAGCATTTGAAGATAGAAATTGTGAACACGTTATAGTGATGATACAAAAAGAGGTTGCTCAAAAGTTTACTGCAAAAGTAAACGATAAAGAGTACTCTTCTTTAGCAGTTATTACTGAATTAGTGTCAAAAGATTCAAGGATTTTATTTGATGTTCCACCAGAATCTTTTGACCCACCACCAAAGGTGATGTCATCAATTCTCTATGTTTCAAAAAAAGATAATATAGTATTAGATAAAGATTTCTTAAAATTTTTAAAAAGTTGTTTTTCTCAACCAAGAAAAAAACTTTCTAAAAATATATCAGCTGTTGTTGATAAAGAGCTTTTATCTAATATCTATAATGAACTTAATTTAAAAGAGACTTTACGACCTCATGAAGTTAGCGCATCTTTGTATAGCCAAATGTATACAAAGGTAATAAATGGAAAATACGGAAAATAATCAAGAGCATAAAGTAGAAAATAAAGAGCCAAAAACAACAAAAAGAGAGCCAAAAACTACTACAACTGAGAAGAAAGCTACAGGTGAGAAACAATCATCAGAGAAACCAACTGGTGAAAAAAGACCTTATAACAACAGAAGAAGAAAAACTCCAAGAAATAAAACAAATACCAATTCAAAAAAATCTAATGATTCAAACTCTAATTGGATATCAGATCTAAAAAAAGCTCATAGTATAAATGAGAGATCTCATAAAAATAGATTAAATCCACACAATAAACTTAATCTTTCTACTTCGGCAAAAGTTAGAATCACTCCACTTGGTGGTTTAGGTGAAATTGGTGGAAATATGATGGTGATTGAAACTGAAAGTAGTGCAATTATTGTTGATGTTGGTATGAGTTTCCCTGATGAAGATATGCATGGTGTTGATATCCTTATCCCAGATTTCACTTATATTAGAGAGATTAAAGATAAGATTGCAGGTGTTATAATAACTCATGGTCATGAAGATCATATTGGTGCAATGCCATATCTATTTAAAGAGTTACAATTTCCAATCTATGGTACATCTTTACCATTAGAGATGATTGGATCAAAATTTGATGAACACAAAATCAGAGAACATAGAAAACTATTTAGACCAATTGAGAAAAGAGTTCCTATTAAAATTGGAGATTTTGAAGTTGAATGGATACATATCACTCACTCTATTATCGATTCTTCATCTTTAGCTATAAAAACTGAAGCGGGAACAATTATCCATACAGGTGACTTTAAAATAGACCATACTCCAATAGATGGATATCCTACAGATCTACATAGATTTGCACATTATGGTGAAGAGGGCGTATTATTACTTATGTCTGATTCTACTAACTCACACTCTCCAGGGTTTACTAAATCAGAAAAAACAGTTGGACCAACTTTTGATAGATTATTCTCTTCATCAAAAGGTAGAGTTATAATGTCTACTTTCTCATCAAATATTCATAGGGTTTCTCAAGCAATTGAGCATGGGTTAAAATATGGTAGAAAGATTTGTGTAATTGGTAGATCTATGGAAAAAAACCTAGAATTAGCAATGAACCTTGGGTATATTAAGTTCCCAAGAGATAAGTTTATTGAAGCTCATGAAGTTAATAAATATAATGATAATGAAGTTTTAATTGTAACAACAGGAAGCCAAGGTGAATCAATGAGTGCCTTATATAGAATGTCTATACATGAACATAGACATATCAAGATTAAGCCAGGTGATCAAATCATTCTTTCTGCTAAGGCTATTCCTGGAAATGAAGCTAGTGTATCTGGTATCATTAATCATATTTTAAAAGCTGGTGCACAAGTTGCCTATCAAGATTTTAGTGAAATTCATGTATCTGGACATGCTGCCCAAGAGGAACAAAAACTAATGATCAGACTTGTAAAACCTAAATTTTTCATGCCAGTGCACGGTGAATATAACCATGCAGTTAAACATGCAAAAACAGGTATAGATTGTGGTGTATTAGAAAGAAATACTTATATTATGAGTGATGGTGAACAAATCGAAGTTACACCAAAATATCTAAAAAAAGTTAGAGCAGTTAAAACTGGTAAGGTTTATATTGATAACCAATTAAATCATAAAATATCAGATGATATTGTTATGGATAGACAAACAATGGCAAACGAAGGTGTTGTTATGATTGTTGGTCAAATTAGTGAAAGTGATAGAACAATTGAGCAAAAACCAAGAGTTATGTCGTTTGGTTTAGTTCCTGATAGACAAGATAGAGCATTTGCAAAAGAGATTGAAGATTTACTAGAAACATTCTTGAAAAATGCAAAAGATGGAATCTTTAAAAATAACAAAATCTTAGAAGATGAGATTAGAAAAGTTGTTAGAAAACACTGTATTAGAAAATACAAAAAATATCCTATGATAGTACCAACTGTATTTGTTCAATAAGGGGAATAGATGGATTACGAAAAGATAGCAAAAGAGGTTTTATTAACTGAAGCAAAGGAGTTAACCAATGCAGCAGATGCAATCTCCTCTTTTGACTTGGATACAGCTATTGAATTAATTATGAATTCAAAAGGTAAGTTAATAGTAACAGGTGTAGGTAAATCTGGTCTTGTAGGTGGAAAAATCGCTGCAACATTAGCTAGTACAGGTACCTCTTCATTCTTTTTACATCCAACTGAAGCGATGCATGGTGACTTGGGTATGATTGGTAAAGATGATCTTGTTTTAGGTATCTCATATAGTGGAGAGAGTGAGGAGTTGATTCAACTTTTACCACATCTAAAAAGGTTTGATATACCATTGATTGCAATGGCTAGTAGAAAAGAATCTACCTTAGCTAAATATTCAGATTGTTTTTTAGATATCTCAGTTACAAAAGAGGCTTGCCCTTTAGATACTGCACCCACATCATCTACAACATTAACTATGGCTATGGGTGATGTTTTAGCTGTTTGTCTTATGAAAAAAAGAGATTTCCAAAAAGAGGATTTTGCTTCTTTTCATCCTGGGGGAAGCTTAGGAAAAAGACTTTTTGTAAAGGTTGATGACCTACTAAGAAAAGAAAATCTACCTGTAGTTTCACGTGAAACATTGTTAAAAGATGCAATTGTAACAATGAGTGAAGGTAGACTTGGAAATGTGATTATTTTAGATAATGATGGTAAAATATCTTCAGTATTAAGTGATGGGGATTTGAGAAGAGCTTTATTAAGTTCTGAGTTTAGTTTGGATTGCAATGTTGAAGATATCTCAACAAAAAATCCAAAAAGGATAAACAATAAAAATCTTCTGGCAAGTGATGCCTTGAAAATTATTGAGGATTACAAAATCCAACTTTTGATTGTTACTGATGATGATGATAAATTAGTTGGAGTGTTACATATACACGATTTAATTGAAGCTGGTATAAAATGAAAGAAAACAACGAAGAGCTTGTAAGACTAAATAAGTTTATCTCACACAATAGTAACTTCTCGAGAAGAGAAGCAGATAAAGTTATAGAAGAGGGTAGAGTTACTGTAAATGGAAAAGTAGTTAACAATCTTGCAACAAAAGTATCTGTACATGAAGATATTGTAAAAATAGGTAAACAGCTAATCAAAGAGGACAAAAACAGAATGTATACTGTTATTGTTTATAATAAACCAAAGGGTGAAATTGTAAGTAAAAAAGACCCTCAAGGTAGAAAAGTTATCTTTGATTCTTTAGATAAGAAATTCAAGCACTTTATGCCAATAGGAAGACTAGATTATGCAAGTGAAGGTTTGATTTTATTAACAGATAGTGTAGATGTAGCAAATAGGTTGATGAATTCAGATTTAGAAAGAATCTATAAAATAAAAGTAGATGGATTGATAACTCCAAAAGTTGAAGAGGCAATGCTAAATGGTATTGAGCTTGAAGATGCAACTAATGGTGCCTATAAAAACACTAAAATCAAATCTATGTCTTTTAAACCTTTTATTGGCTATAAAATTAGTTCAAATGCAAGTAACTACTCAAAGTTAAAAGTTGCAATCAATGAGGGTAAAAATAGAGAATTAAGAAGATTCTTCGGACACTTTGGTTTAAATGTATTAGACCTAAAAAGATTAGAGTTTGGAGGGATATCATTAAACAATTTACCTACTGGAAAAAGTAGATATCTATCAAGGGAAGAGTATAGAGATTTGAGAGCATTTTTAAAATACGATGACTGATTTATCAAACTATCTAAGACCTAAAACTCTTGAGGAGTTTGTAGGTCAATCTCACATCATAGGAAAAGATAAACCCCTTTACAAACTTATCATGAAAAAAGAGATTCCCCATCTATTTTTTTATGGAAAACCAGGAACTGGAAAAACCTCTTTAGCTAAAATTATTGCAAAATCTATAGGAAGTGATTACTTCTATTTTAATGCCACTTCTATAAAAGTAGAAGAGTTAAGAAAGGTTTTTACAAGATACAAAGACTCTTTAATAAAACCGATTTTATTTATAGATGAGGTTCATAGACTATCAAAAAATCAACAAGAAGTACTACTTCCAATAATGGAAAACTATGATGCAATAATTATAGGTGCAAGTACAGAGAATCCATTTTTTACCCTTACCAATGCCATACGTTCAAGATCGTTTTTATATGAGTTTTTACCTTTTACTAAAACTGATATGCAAACGATTTTAGAAAAAGCAATAAAAACAGAAAAAATCGATATAGAAAAAGATGCAAAAGAGTATTTAGTAACATCAAGTGGTGGAGATGCACGAGCTATGTTAAACCTTTTGAATTTTGCAGTTAAGGTAGATGATACTATTAATATGGAGATTCTAAAAGGTCTTAGGGTAAATGCTATTAGTGATGGTGTTAGTTCCGATGACACTCATTATGATTTAGCAAGTGCTATGATAAAATCCCTTAGGGGTTCAGATATAGATGCAGCTTTATACTATCTTGCAAGATTGATAGAGGGTGGAGAATCAGTTGAGTTTATAACAAGAAGATTAGTTATATTTGCAAGTGAAGATGTGGGAAATGCAAATCCAAATGCTTTAAATTTAGCTGTTAGTACAATGTTAGCAACTTCAAAAATAGGTTATCCAGAAAGTCGTATACTACTTGGTCAATGTGTTATATATCTTGCCTCTTGTCCAAAATCAAATAGTGCATATATGGGAATTAATAAAGCACTAAATGAAGTTAAAAATGGTAAAATTTTGAATATACCTAAACATATCAATAATAGTCATGTGGGCTATTTATATCCACACGATTTTGGTGGTTGGGTTGAGCAACAATATTTAGAAGAGCCACTAACTTTTTATGAGACTAAAAATGTAGCATACGAAAAGACATTAAATGAGTGGGTTAAAAAGATAAAAGGGGAATAATGGAGTATTATTTATGGGTATTAGTATTTCATATTATGGCAGTTTTATCATGGATGGCAATGCTATTTTATCAACCAAGACTGTTTGTATATCATACTGAACACAAGGATAAAAAAGAGTTTGTAGAGGTTGTGCAGATACAAGAGGAAAAGATATATAAGGTTATAGGTTTTCCTGCAATGATTGCAACAATCTTAAGTGGGATAGCTATGATTATCTTACAGCCTGAGTTATTAAAAGGAGCATGGCTCCATGCAAAGCTACTTTTTGTAGTTATTTTAATTATTTATAGTTTATCTTTAGAGTATTTTAGAAAAGAGTTAAAAAAAGGAAACTTTACAAGAAAAGGTAGCTTTTTTCGTGCTTATAATGAGATTCCAACTATATTATCATTATTGATTGTGGGTTATGTTATCACAAAAACATTTTCAATACTATTTACTGTTATAACATTGATCATTGGAGCTTTTATTGTATATAAAGTACTTACTAAAGAACCAAAGCAAAAGGTTGAACAATGAGTTTTGAAAAGGTATATGTTTTAGATACAAATATACTGCTTGAAGATGCAACAAATATTTTTAAGTTGAGTGATGAATCAAAAAACTTGATTATTCTTCCAGAAACAGTCTTAGATGAGATTGATACTAAAAAGAGTGGTTTTGATGAGATAAACTTTCAAGCAAGAGAGTTTGCAAGAATTTTAGAAAACTCAGAGATAGTAAGTTCAATAAAGGAGCAAAACTACAAGATAATAAGGCTTGAGGTATTTGATAAGAGTAGTGCAATAGTTGATGTTATCTCAAAAGATGATTATGATACAAATATAAAAAATGTACCATTAAATATCATAAATGATAGAAAGATTTTAGAGATAGCAAATTTTGCAAAAATTTATTATAAAACAGATACAACATTTTTGTCACTTGATATTATGGCAAGAACTAGAGCTGTCTCATTAGATATAAAAACTGACTCACTAAATGGTTCAAATAAAGATGAATTTAATTATGAGTATATCAAAACAGTTGAAGTAAAGTTTGAAGATACAGAGTACTTAGAAAATGGCTTGATTACAGATTTTGATGAGGAGTATCAACCTTACAATTTCTGTTATTGTTTTAAAGTAAAAAGTTCAGATCAGATAATTTTAGCTGCAATCCAAAACAAAAGAATATGCCTAATAGATGAAGGCAGTTTAAGGGATCAAGTTATAATACCTTTAAATAAGGAGCAACTTTTCTTTTCACACGGTATTTTATCTCACTATTATAATGTTTTAATAGTTGAAGCTAAAGCGGGAAGTGGAAAAACATTATTAGCATTAAGTGGCGCTTTAAAGCTAGTAAGACAAAAGTTTTTTCAAAGAATTATATATATAAGAAACTCTGTAGAGTCTTTGGATAAGGGTGAGGATGTTGGTTATTTACCTGGACTTGAAGAGAAGTTTAGAATTTATAACCACCCTTTAATGGATAGTTTAGATTATATTATTAGAAGTGAATATAAGAAAAAACATTCAAATAAGAGAAACAATGAAAACTTCACAGAGTTGGATGATAAAGAGGTTGGTCTAAGGGTTGAACAACTTATTCAAAACTATTCTATTGAAACTATGTGGGTAGGTGAGATGAGAGGTAGAACTCTATCAAATGCCTTTGTTATAATAGATGAGGCACAAAATATGTCTAATAAAACAATGCAAATGGTTTTATCAAGAATAGATAATACCTGTAAAGTTGTTATTTTAGGAAGTAATAAACAAATTGACAACTTCTATGTAAATAAACATACAAACTCATTAACAACTCTTCTAAAATCTACAAAAGAGTATAACGATTTAGTAAAAGTATTTGCAATAAAACTTCAAAAGGTTTTAAGAGGTCCAATTACTGAATGGGCTGAACAAATATTTTCAAAAAAATAACTAAATAAAAAAATAAACTCCAATTTATAAAACTTTTGATACCTTTACATATACTTATATGTAAAGGTGATTGTAATGAAAATTGTATTCTTAGATAGAGACACATTAGGTAAGGATATCTCTTTAGAACAATTTAAAGAGTTGGGTGAGGTAGTTATTTATGAAACTACAAGTAGTAAGGAAACACTAAATAGAGTTAAAGATGCTGATATTGTTGTAACAAACAAAGTTGTAATTGATAAAGAGATAATTGAAAACTCAAAATTAAAACTTATTTGTGTATCAGCAACTGGAACAAATAATATAGACCTTGAAGCAGCTAAAAAAGCAGGAGTTGTAGTAAAGAATGTTGCTGGATATTCAACTTCAAGTGTAGCTCAATTAACAATAACCTTAGTATTAGACTTAGTACAAAAGATTGATTACTATAAAGAGTATGTTAATTCTGGACAATGGAGTAAGTCATCAATCTTCACAAATGTTGACAAACCATTTTTCGAATTAGAAAACAAAACTTGGGGAATTATAGGTCTTGGTACAATTGGAACAAAAGTTGCAAATATTGCTAAAAGCTTTGGTTGTAATGTAAATTATTACTCAACTAGTGGTTCAAATCATAATACGGATTTTAATCAAGTGTCTTTTGAAGAATTATTAAAAAATTCTGATATAATTACTATACATGCACCTCTTAATGATAAGACTTATAATTTGTTAAATATTACAAATTTAAATCTAATCAAAGATGGTTCAATTTTAGTAAATGTTGGTCGTGGTGGAATTATAAATGAAAGTGATTTAGCACAGGTAATTGATTCAAAAGAGCTATACTGTGGGCTAGATGTACTTGAGGTAGAACCTATATCACAGAGTAATCCACTAATGAAAGTTAGTAATAAAGATAGAGTTATAATTACACCACATATTGCTTGGGCATCTATAGAATCAAGAGAAAAACTTCTTAAAGGTGTCTATAATAACATACTAGAATACATATCATAATATGTATTTAAATGTGTATAGGAGTACATATGAATCCATTACAATATACATCAAAGGAGATGTATTCATCTACTGAGTTAATAAGAAAAAGTAAGATGATATTTGAGAAGCTTCAAAAAAAGAGAATCGATAAGGCTATTATCCTAAGGGATGGAAAACCAGGTTTTATGTTATTGGATTTTGAAACTTATGAAGAGTTGATGACTGAATATATGGCATTGAAAGAGATGTTAGGGGACAAAGCCAAAGTAAATAACACTACAAAAAATAGTATTCAAGAAGAGAATATACAAAAAGTTGAAACTATTAAAAAAGAGACTAGTGATATTGATGATTTAAGTGAAGATGATTTAGAGAGTGCTCTTCAAGAGATAGAGGAACTAGATTTAAATAGTTTTGAAGATCAAACAGAAGAGAAACCATTGAAAGAGTTTTGGGAATAAAATGATTGATGTAATAATTGTAGGTTCAGGTGGAGCAGGACTTAGTGCTGCATTAAGTGCGAAAAAAAATGGTTGTGAGGTTTTGGTTGTATCAAAAACCTATCCAACACATTCACAAACATGCCAAGCACAAGGTGGAATAAATGCGGTTATAAACTCAAAAGATGATAGTGTAGATAATTACATATATGATACTTTTAAAGCTGCACATAAACTTGCAAATATAAAACATGTAGAGAGATTTTGTAGTAACTCATCAGAAGTGATAAGTTGGTTAGATGAGATTGGAGTACCATTTAGTAGAGATAAAAATGGTGGTATCGCACAAAGAAAATTTGGTGGAACTAAAGCAAAAAGAACTTGTTATAGTTCAGATTATACTGGATTGAAGATATTGCATACACTTTATGACCAATGTATAAAAGATGGGATAGAGTTTTTAAATGAAACAATGGTTTTAGATCTAATAGTTGAAGAGAATGTTGTAAAAGGTGTGATTGTATATGAATTAGCAATCGGCAAGATAAAACAATTAGAATCAAAAAATGTGATTCTAGCTGGTGGTGGTTATGCTGGAGTTTATCATGGATTTACAACAAACTCTTATGCTACTACAGGGGATTGTATAGCTATAGCTTATAAAGCTGGGGCAAATATCTCAAATATGGAGTTTGTTCAATTTCACCCAACTGCTTTAGAAGATAAAAATATCCTAATAAGTGAAAGTGCTAGAGGAGAGGGTGGATATTTAGTAGATGAGTCAGGGGAAAGATTTATTGATGAATTGAAACCTAGAGATGAAGTTGCAAGGGCAATATACACTAAAAATAAAGAGGGTAAAAAGGTTTATCTTGACTTAAGACATTTAGGCTTAGAGAAGATAAACGAAACTATGCCGCAAGAAAGAAGACTCGCAAAAGAGTTTTTAAAATTAGAGATGGAAAAGGATTTGATCCCAATAAACCCATCAGCTCACTATAGTATGGGTGGAATACTTACCAATATTGATACAAAAACATCAATAAAAAAGCTATATGCCTGTGGAGAGTGTTCACAAAGTGGTGTACATGGTGCTAATAGATTAGGTGGTAACTCTTTATTGGAGATAATCACTTTTGGAAAAATAGCTGGAGAAATGGTATCTCAAAACCTAGAAAATGTAGAAAAAACTAAAAATGAAGAAAAGTTAGATTATTGGAAAGATAGAATAAATAAACTCTTTGAAAAGAGTACTAGTACTGATTTTTATTCAACAAAAGATGAACTTGGAAAGGTTTTATTTGAAAATGTTGGTCTATTTAGAGAAGAAAAAAGATTAACATATGCCTTAGAGAAAATAGATCAATATGAAAAAGATTTAGGAGATATTTCAATAGGGGATAAAAGTAGAGTATACAATAAAAATCTAATGGAGTATCTAGAATTAGAGAATATGCTAATTGTTTCAAAACTTATAATAAAAGCTGCTTTAAATAGAGAAGAGAGTAGGGGTGCTCACTATAGAATCGATTTTAAACAAGAGAGTAAAGAGTTTGAAAAAAATAGTATCGCTGTGCAAAAAGATGGTAGTGAGAAACACTTTTTTGAGGAGATAAAATGAAAATCAAAATAAATAGATTTAATAAAGAGCTCTCTGAAGAAAGTTATATTGAAGAGTTTGAAGTAACAAGTGGAGAAACTGTACTAAACGCTTTAATGGAAGTTAAAAATAAAAAAGATAACTCCTTAACCTTTAGGTGTGGATGTAAAACTGGTGTTTGCGGAAGTTGTGCCATTAGAGTAAATGGTGTAGAAAAGCTTGCCTGTAAAACCCACTTAGAGGAAGCTGACTTAATTGAACCACTTAAAAATTCAGATGTGATAAAAGATTTGGTAGCAGATTTATCCCATGAAAGTAAACTTTTAAAAAATAGTAAAACCTATATTCATAGCTATAGCAATACCCAAATAACCACAGAAGATGAGAAGCTAATAGATACTCAAAGTAACTGTATCCTTTGTCAAAGCTGTTTTAGTTCATGTCCTGTGTATGAGGTAAATAGCGAGTTTCTAGGACCATATGCACTTACAAGAGTGTTAAGATATACAAATGATAAAAAAGAGGGTGACTCTACAGAACTAATCTCATCAATACAAGATAATGGAGTTTGGGATTGTACCTTATGTGGTAATTGTACAATGGTTTGTCCACAGTTTATCGATCCTAAAACAGATATAATGAATTTAAGAATGAAGTCAGTACAGGAGGGGTTTGAAGATAAATCCTTACAAAACTTTTCAATGGGTTTTGAAAACGATTTTAATACAGGTTTTGATCCAAGTGGTGGATTTAATCCAAATGGATTTTAAAAAGGGTTTAGAACCTAAGTTCTAAACTTAATAGTATTTCTTCCTTCATCTTTTGCACTGTAAAGAAGCTTATCTACTCTATCTAGTAGCTCATCTAAAGAGTTATCCTCAGGTTGTTTTTTATCCAAGCCAATACTAACACTTACATTGATTTCATTACAATCTTTTGTGATTTTAAGTTCATTTATTTTCTTTTTAATTAGTTCAAGTTTTTCTATGACTGAATTAAGGTCTTGACTAAGGGTGATTATACTAAACTCTTCTCCACCTAGTCTTCCAAAAATATCATTTTCATCTAAACATGAACTAACTGTGTTTACAAACTCTTTTAAAACTTCATCCCCAACATTATGTCCATAGGTATCATTGATATTTTTGAATTTATCTAAATCTAACATCGCCACATAAAGATCAAAGGCATCATCAGCAGGTGCATCAAATAGTTCAACACCTTTTTTAAAATAGCTTCTTCTATTGTCAATACCCGTTAAGTAGTCTTTCTCTGAAAGATGTTTTAACTTTTTATTTGCAACTTGAAGTTTTTTTGTTTGAATTGCAAGTTTTGCATGGGTTTTTATCATAGATGCTTGAATCTCTTTTTGTTCTGAGATATCAACTAATATTGTGTATTTTACTGTTCTTCCATCTGGCCAACTTATTAGTTCATCAAAGGCTTGAAACCATTTATCTGTAGCCTCATCAAAAAAACTACTAACAAGTTTGTCATTTTTGTATTGTCTACTTCTTTGTTTTAAATCTGGAACTTTACACCAAGCACAAATCTCCTCTTGTCCAAACACTTTTTTCCAGCAAAACTCCTCTCTTGGAGCATACATACTTTCAGTCATCATCTTATTTGCATAAACAACTTCATATGTTTCAACATCAACTGCATAAGCTGCAAAGGGGATAACATCTAATAAGGCTTCAAACAATCTATTTTCTTGCATATTTTATCCTTTAATAATCATCATCTAACAGATCTAAATCATCCTCTTCACCGTTTTGTGAATATTCAGGGAAAACCTCTCCTATACTTTGTATAAGTTTATCTTCTGTGATTGGTTTTAGCATATAACCAACAGCTCCTGCTTGGATAGATTTAATAACCATATCCTCTTGACCATGTGAAGTTACCATGATAATTTTTGCATCTGGTGATTCACTGATTATATGTTTAACAGCAGTGATACCATCCATATCAGGCATTGTAATATCCATTGTAACTAAATCTGGTTGTTTAGTTTTAAATGCTTCAATAGCTTCTGCGCCATTTTGTGCAGCAAAAACAACCTCATGACCTAAACTCTCTATTGTTTTTGTTATTTTTTTTCTAATAATCAATGAATCATCAACAATTAATACCTTTAACATCCATTCTCCTTATTTAATCTCATCTTTAGATCCAACTGCACTAATAACCATCTCTCCGTCACTTGTTTTAATGGTTGCACTTAAAATTTTTGAATCTTTATGTTTGTAGATGCTACTTGCATCATTTACAGCAATTGGTGGTGTGATTGTAACCCCTTTACCTCTGTTTGGAAAAGTTGGTAAAGCAAGACCAATAATAGTGTTTACAACTTCACCTGAAACACTATCTCTTATCTCATTTAACTCCTCTTCTTCAACCTCTTCTCCATCCATGAATAGTTCTATAAGTTTACCTAAAATAGTGCTATCAAAACTAATAACAATCATTGCGTTTAGTGTTCCACCTGTACCAATCATAGAGGTAAACTCTTTTAGTTCAAGTTTTTCTGGACTTGTTATCTCTATATTTTTCTCTTTTATTTGGATATCCATATCCCCTTCTAAAAACAGTTTTGCTTGTAGAATCAGTGAATCTAAAATCATATACACCCCTTATTATTTTGGAATTATAAACTCAAAAGTGGTTCCTACACCCAATTGAGTAGATATATTAATTTTACCGTTGAGGTTTTCTAACTCCTCTTTTACAGCAGACATACCAATACCTCTCCCTGAAATAGTTGATAGCTCATTACTTGTTGAAAGTTTATCTTCAAAAATTAAATACAAAATCTCCTTATCAGTCATTTTTGTTGTGTCAATACCTAAAGACTGGGCCTTTTGTTTAATCTGTTTTATATCGATACCTTTTCCATCATCTGCAATAATTATAGAAAGAGTATCATCATTTTCTTTTATAGAGCAAGTGATAGTTCCTATCTCATCTTTACCATTTTCGTATCTTTCATCCATTGATTCTATACCATGATCCACACAGTTTCTAAAAATATGAACAAGGGATTTAACAAAAGGTTTAATCTCATCTTTTACTAAAATATCTTTATTTACAATAACATCAAGAGCATAGATAGACTTTCCAAGTTGATTACTTAATTGGGATACAAGTTTTACATATGAGTTAAACATTGTATAAAGCGGTTTATTTTTTAAGTTTTTTATATCTGTTAAAACATTTTTATACTCACTTGTAAGACCACTTTTTTTAGTTATTTTAGATAACTCATTTTCTATTTTAGAGATAGTAGACTCTTTAACTACTATTTTGCCTTTTTTATCAAATAGTTCATCCCCTAAAATTTGTTTTATAATATCTAGTTCTACATCTAGCCAAGCCTTAAACTCTGCATCTTTAAGTATGATTGTTAGGGTATCATTTGTATTGTTTTGTGAAGTTAAAAGCTCTGATAAGCTATTTTCAAACTGGTGTAGGTTTTGAGATAGGCTTTTCATATCTTTTTGTAAGAATAAACCTTTAAAGGTATGAATCATTCTATACAATACAGTTGTATTGTGTAATGGAGTTTTTGTTTTATCCACATATGTTAATTTGTTTTCATAAAACTCTTTAAAATCATCAATAAGTTCAAAGAACTCATCACTATCACTTATAACAGATACAATCATTTTTAAGGTATCTTTCTCTTTATTGATTTTTCTTTCTAAGATTTTATTTGCTGTAATATCTGTAAATATCAACATAAATCTATTTTTCTCAATAAGTTTATATTTAACATGGATAGCTTTTTTATTAATCCTAAATTCACTTTGTAATAAAGATAAAATATTTTTGATTTTTAGGCCATTTGTTTCTGCAAAAAGGGAGCTAAGAGTTGTTTCGAAGAACTCTCTTTTTTCCTTTTCTTGTGGATATAGAAGTTCTCCGATTGAAACTCCAGCAATATCCTTTTTAAAGATTTTTTTACACTCTTTAGAGTATTCAAAATCGATAATTAAATCAGTTGAAAAAGATAAAAACCCTTGATCTGCATTATCTAAAAGGGAAGATATCTTTTTAGTTCTCTCTTCAATACGTGCTTCTAAACTTGTATTTAGTTCATATATCTCTTCGTGTAGTTTGGCACTTACTGCAATATTTTCATTTAAACTCTCTGCCATCTTACCAAACTCATCATCAGTTTTTATCTCAATTTTCTCTGCATGATCTTTTTCATTTTGTAAAAATGCAAAGAAGTTATTTAAACCTTGATGGAGAACTTTTAAAGGTTGTAATACAGTTTTGTATGTCATATAAAAGATAATTGCAAATAAAATCACGGCAATAAGAACTAAAAAGATGATTTGGTCAAAGATAGCTACATTTGCATCATGCTCTTGTTGGGCATTACTCTCTTCTAGTTTTTTAAATAGAGTCTCTTTTGATTTTTTAAACTCATTGATGATTTGTTTATTATCATAATACAATACAACATAACCTAACTCCAACTGCTCCTCATCCCAAAATATTTTCTCTTTTATAGGAACATATTGTTGTTTGTAGTTGTAGTTATTATCCTCTTTTGTGTAGATCTTATTATTATCTTTATAAACTAATGAAAAAACCTCTTTAGAACCCTTTTCATAAACCTCTATTGCATAAATATTTTTAACAGCTAAAAAATCTTTTAGTGTTTTATCAATAGATTCCATATCAAAGTCATATACATATTTTGAACTAACCTTTGCTACCATTTTAGCAAGGAATTTAATATTTTGTTCCTCTTCTAAAAGTCTATTCTTTTTGTCATTTTCAAATTGTTCAATAATCTTCTCAGAGTTTCTTGTTTGTGCCTCTTTCATAATGGTTTTTTCACTATGTAAGAAAAACAAAATTAGTGCAGTAAAAAGTACTAAAACTGTAATTGCAAGGGGGATTATAATCTTATAAGATAGTTTCATTGTATTTCAATTATTAGTATTTTAGAATTATCTCTTCTAAACTACCATCTAATTTCATCTCATTTAGTGCGTTTTGAAACATCTTTATAACAGAATCAGGAGTATCTTTGTGAAAGGCAAAATATTGACCATACTTTTTTATTTCATATACAACTTCATAATCTCTAAAAGGGATGTTATTGGTTTTCATATCCCATTTTGCAACATTTACAGCATAAGCGAATAGATCGATTCTTTTTTTATCTAGTTTTCTAATAGATTTAATAATTGCATTTTCACCAGATACAGATTGGATATTCTCTTTTGAAACCCCTTCACTAAGTAGTGCAATCTCTGCAATATCATTAAGTACTGTTCCAATTTTATATTTTTTCAAGTCATCTATTGAATCAATTTTAATATTTGAGCCTTTTTTTGCAATAAGTCCATTTACTGCATATTCAAAAGGTCCTACCCATTTAAAAAGATTTTCTCTCTCTTTTGTTCTTGAAGTTGAAAAAAGTACTGTATTTGGTCTGTTTTGTATAAGATGATATGCTCTTGACCATGATAATAGTTCAATATCTTTTTTTGTTTGTTTTGAACCAACTCTTTTTAACATCTCATCAAAAGTATCTACTGCAATTCCACTTAACTTACCATTCTCTTTCATATTAAAAGGAGGGTAGTTCTCTGTCATTATTTTAAGTGTAGGCACTTTTTGTGCAAAGCTATTAAGTGCAAAAAGAAACAATAAAAAGAAGGTGATTTTTTTCATGGACAACTCTTTTAATAATTTTATATTCTATTATAATAAAAAAGTTATAATTTAACTTTAAACTTTATGGTTATTTTTTAATCCAATACAATTTTAATATAAAAAAGTAACCTAAATAGGCATCTATAGAGGGTTTTTATAGTGATAATTTTTATCACTTTGTATAAAAATTATCACTTTTGAAGAGTTATTTGAGTTTTTAAATATTATCTTTTAGATATAAATAATCTGACATCTTAGACCATTCTCTTATCTTTTTTATATAATTATCTTGGTGATCTAAAACCTCTTTTAACTCAGGTGATTTAGCTGATAATTCAGCTCGTAACTCTTTGTTTGCTTTTTTCATAGCATCCATAATCTCTTTTGGAAAAGTTTTAACCTGAATATTTGGATACTCTTTTTTCATTTTTTGCCATGCATCTGCATTCATTTGGTAGTTTTGGATATACATATCGTATGCACTTAGTCTCATTGCAGTAGTTAGAATTTTTTGTAGATCTTTTGGAAGTTTTTTAAAACTTCTTTTATTTACTAAAAATTGCATCTCAGAAGCTGGTTCATGCCAACCTGTATAATAATAAGGGGCAATTTTATGAAATCCCATCTTTATATCCATCGATGGACCAACCCATTCCAAAGCATCGATACTGTTTCTATCTAAGGCCATATAAAGTTCACTTGGAGCAATATTTGTAACAATAACACCTAATTTTGCCATGATCTCCCCAGCAAAACCTGGGATTCTCATCTTAAGTCCTTTTAAGTCATCAAAAGTTTTAATCTCTTTTTTAAACCATCCACCCATTTGAACACCAGTACTTCCCCCTGGAAATGAAAGAACATTATGTTTTGCATAAACTTTTTGCATCAACTCTAAACCACCAGCTTCATAAAACCAAGCATATTGTTCTGGAGCTGTAAGTCCAAAAGGCATAGAGGTAAATGGTAAAGTTGCTATATCTTTACCTTTCCAATAATAAGAAGCAGTGTGACCTAGGTCATATTGCCCACCTTTAACCATATCTAAAATCCCCAATGGAGATTTATGTTTATTTGCTGCATCAACTTTGATTTGTAATCTTCCATTTGATAACTCTTCTGCCATTTTTGCCATGTTTTCAGCGGCATCAATTAGTGGAGAAAGTGTTGGTCCCCATGTTGTTGCCATATTAAGTTTATAAACTCTTTGTGAGGCAAATGATAGTGTAGTAAAAATTAGTGTTAAAAAAACTATTTTAAAACAAAATTTCATCTTTTCCCTTTTTTGTAAATTTAAACGTGATTTTATAATATCTGTAATTAGAAGAATATGAAGTGCTATTTTGTAAGGATAGAGTTTACTTTTTTAAGAATATTCTCAGAAGTAGTTAACTCCTCTTTTATAACTTGCGAATCTAAAATTGTTTTTAAATTCAAAATTAGTTCAATATCTTTTTCACTGATTTGGTTTAACTTACACAAAGAACCCAGCTTTAAAAGCTCCAATAACTCTGGATTATTTATCTTATAACCTTTTATGGTTGGAGTAGATTTACCTATTAGTGAAGCTATCTGTTTATATTTTGGCTTTATCAATCTCTTAACTCACTTTATATTCTATATTTAATACTTATTATATTATAAGGTATTAAATATAATACTTAAATATGAAAAAATAGATTATATGATTTTTGGGTATAAAGAGGTATATAAATAATATTTTAGAGTATAAATAAAAAATATATCAAGCTAGATATTAATTGTAAGTTGGTTATTTATTTAACAAATAGGTAAATAAAAGAAAAAAAGAGTTTGAAATTTAATATATGGTGACCATGATTGGACTTGAACCAACGACAACCACGATGTCAACGTGGTGCTCTACCAACTGAGCTACACGGTCGAAGAGATTATATGTTAAGATCGTGTAGTTCTTTAAATAAAAAAGCTTCTACTATTTCGTCAATACTTCTTTGAGTTGGTGCAACTAGTACAGCTATTCCCTCTTCTTGAAATTGCCAGATATATTCTTGTTCATTTATTACAACAATTGTTTCGATCCAAGCTTGAATATCATCTTTCTCTTTGTAGAATTTACACTCAACAATTTGCCCCTCATCTAACTCAATAAAAGCCCAATAGGTTGAGGTATCAAGTGTAGTGATAAGTGCTTCATGTCTTCTATTACAATCAACAGGTATCAATAAATTCATTTGCACATCCTTTATAGTCTTGGGGTATTATATATTTTTACAACTTATTATTACATATAATTATTTTTATACCATTTAGAAAATACAAACAAACTCCAGAGATGCTGTTTAAACTTTCTATTTTTTGAAAGGTTAAATATCTGAATTAGATACTCCTCATTAAAAAGATTACTTTGTTTGTTTACTTCTAAAATAAGTGTAAGTATAGAATCTTTATACTCCTCATGCAACCATTCATTAAAAGGTGAGTTAAAACCTTTTTTAGTACGAGTTATAATAGTATCAGGGATATATTTAGAAGCTATTTTTTTAAGTAGGTATTTGTTTGTATCTCCAACTTTTATATTTGATTCTATACTAAAAAGTAGATTTACCAATCTATAGTCTAAAAAAGGTGTTCTAACCTCTAAAGAGTTTCTCATAGATATTCTATCAACCTTACTTAATAAACTCTCCCCTAACCAGATTTTCAAATCTATATAACTCATCCAATCAACTGGGTCTTTTTTAGGTGTTTCACTTTTGTATGTTGGAGTTTTTTTAAAAAGTTTTTTCTTTTGTAGTTCTGAGTAAACTTCACCAAAAGAGTTATATAAAGGCTCTTTTTTTACTATTCTTCTTAGATATTCACTCTCTTTTGTATTGTTTTGTAAAGCAGAGATAATAGAATCTAAAAACTGATTTTGTGAACTATCTAAAGAGTCTTTAAAACTATAATACTCTAAAAACTTTTTATAATTATCATATCCTAAAAAAAGCTCATCACTCCCCTCACCACTTAAAACAGTTTTTATACCACTATCTTTTATCTTTCTTGTTAAGATATTTAAAGGGATAGCTGCACTATCTGCGTGGGGTTGCTCTAAACTATCTAAGGTATCATCAAGATACTCTATAAAATCTTTTTTCCCTATTTCAATAGGGGTATGGTTTGAGTTGATATGTTTAGCAGTTATTTGTGCATAATCTAGCTCACAATAGTTTTTATACTCATCATAACCAATTGAAAAGGTGTTTATTTTTTTTGATGAAAGTTTTGAATATATGGCAGAGATTAAAGAGCTGTCGATCCCTCCACTTAATAAACTACCAACTTCAACATCACTTACAAGTCTTGATTGAACACTAGAGATTAAAGACTCTTCTATTTTTTCTAAAGCTGTGGTTTCATCTTTTATAGCTTTATAGGTATTTATCTTATAGTATTTTTTCTTTTGAAGGGTGTTGTTTTCAAAACATAAATAACTAGAGGCCTCCAAAGCATTTATATCTTTATAAAAAGTGTTTTCAGACAATGGAACAAAATATTGAACATATTGACTTAGGGCAACTTTATTTAGTCCTGGAGTTGTTCCTAGTATCTTGATTATAGATTTTATAGAGCTAGAAAAGATAAACTTGTTATCTTTATAGTAGTAAAAAAATGGTTTTTTCCCATATCTATCCCTAGCACAAAAATATTTTTGTTTTTTCATATCATAGATACAAAAAGAGAACATCCCATTTAGCTTATGTAAAAAATCTATTCCATACTTTTGATATAGCCTTATTAAAACCTCTGTATCTGAAGAGGTTTTACAAGATAGTTTTTCTACTTTTATAAGCTCCTTATAGTTGTAGATTTCACCATTAAAAACAATCAAGATATCATCAAATACCATTGGTTGATTTGCTTCCTCATCCAAATCGATAATAGAGAGTCTTGTATGGCCAAACTGTTTATCTTCTATTGTTAGAGATTTATTAAAATCTGGTCCTCTATTTATAAGAAGTTGCAAGGCTTCATTAAAATTTGAACTTTTAAAGTTAGTACCTAGTATTCCACACATCTTATAGTCCAAATATGTTGTGAATAACTAATAAATAGATATAGATAAATAGTATAAATATAATTGAGCTAATTAGTACTGAAAAGGTTGTATCTATTGGTTTGCAGTTATATAAAGAGGCAAGGTTCACATTATTTACTGCAAGGGGTACAATTAACTCCAAAAATATGATAGCTCCCACAAAAGGATCGATTTTAAAAAATAAAATGATATATAGACCAACTAAAGGTAAAACAATATGTTTAAACAATGAGATATTTAAACTAAGTCTCCAGTTTGCTGTTTTTATCTTAACTTGAGACATAAATATTCCAAAAATAACAAGCTGCATAACAATAGCTGCATAAGCACCCATTGTGAACAATTTATCAAAATCTTTATTTAGTGTAAACCCACTATAGTTATATAAAATTGCCAAAACTGCAAACCATATAGCTGGGATTTTAAAAATCTCTCTTAATGACTTCTTGAAGCTAAATTTATTCCCTGCAAAAAAGTAAACTGAGAAGATATAGATAAAAAATAGATTGGCAATATTTAAAATAGAGGTGTAAGGAACACTAGCTTCTCCAAAAAGTGCAATACCTAAAGGGATACCTAGGTTTCCAGTATTTCCCACTAAACTAGAAGCCATAAAGATTGATTTATCTTGATAATCTTTGAAAACAGTTTTTGCATAAAAAAAGGCGATAAACATCACTAAAAAGATACAAATAAAATAGATAAATGGGGATAGAATAAATTGTTCATTTATAGGGGCTCTATTTAGTCCCCAAAAGATTAAAATTGGTTGCAAAAAATATAGGTTTAGTAAAACAATACTTCTTTCGTTTACTTCGTTTTTAAATACTCTTTTAAAAACAAAACCGATAATTATAAAAAGATAGATTGTTGCGACAGATAATAGTGCTTCGATAAAAATTCCTTTAAAAAAAGGAATTTTATCAAAAAATAGATTAAGTCATAATCCCTTTAATCATAAAGAAGATAGCAGCAGATAAAATAGCAGCTGCAGGTACTGTAATAATCCAAGCTGCAATGATTTTTTTAACAGCATCTCTTTTTACATATTTAACTTTTTTGGCAGATTTAAGCTCTTTTTTCTCAATCTTAACCTTTTCCTCTTTCTCTTCAATATTTTTGTAAAGCTCTGCAATTTTTACATAATCAGATTTACTTTTTTTATCTAGAGCTTCAAGTTTTGTTAACTCACTTTGATAATCATCTAAGATTTTTTTATCTCTTTTAAATTTACTTCTTACATCTTTTAGGAACTTTTCTTCACTTGAATCTAGCCATTCCCTTAAAAATCCTACACCAAATACACCACCAACTGCAATATGTGTAGATGAAACAGGAAGTCCAAGTTGAGAAGCGATAATAACAGTAATTGCAGCAGCCATAGCTATAGCAAAAGCTCTAACTTGATCTAGTTCTGTGATTTCACTACCAACTGTTTTAATAAGTTTTGGTCCATATAAAATAAGTCCAATAGAGATACCCACAGCACCAACTGCCATAACCCAAAGTGGAATACCAACTTTTGTAGAGATACCAGCATTTAAAACAGCATCATTAATAGCTGCAAGTGGTCCAATTGCATTTGCAACATCATTTGCCCCATGAGCAAAAGATAATAAAGCAGCAGCAAAAACTAAAGGTATTGTAAATAAAGAGTTTACACCATCTCTATTGTTTTTGATTTTTTTAGAACTTTTGTGTATTAAAGGTTTAACAAAGAAGTAAACCCCAATAGAGATTATTAGACCAATGATTGAAGCTGAGATAAAATCAAACTTGATTAGGTGTTTTATCCCTTTTAAAATAATATATGTTGCAAATGCCCAAGTCATAACAGCAACTAAAATAGGTACAAACTTTCTTGCAGATTCTAGAAGATCATCTTTGAACATGATATTTTTTTTAATAAAGTATAAAAAAGCTGCAGCAATCACACCTCCAAGTAGGGGTGAAATAACCCAAGACGCAGCAATTTTAGCCATTGTAGGCCAAGATACGATAGCAAAACCTGCTGCAGCAATACCTGCTCCCATAACACCACCAACTATAGAGTGAGTAGTTGAAACCGGAGCACCTACTGATGTTGCGAAGTTTAGCCAGATAGCAGCAGCTAATAAAGCAGAGGTCATAGCCCAAATAAAAATATCTGGGTTTGAGATTAATGCTGGGTCAATAATCCCTTTTTTGATTGTCTTAACAACATCTCCACCTGCAATAAAAGCACCAGCTGCTTCAAATACAGCTGCAATCACAATTGCCCACATCATTGTCATTGCTTTAGAGCCAACTGCAGGACCCACATTGTTTGCAACATCATTAGCACCAATATTCATTGCCATATATGCACCAAATACTGCACCGATGATTAAGAAAGTATTATTATGCATATCACCATGTGAAGTATAGCTCCATAAAAATACAACAAGAACAAACAATAAACTAAGTGAAAGTTTGGCGAAGGTAGGAAGAGTTTTCTCTGTAGCCTTATCAAAGGTCTCAAATGTTTTTATATCCAAAAATATCCTTTTCTCAAGTAACTATTTTGTAACTAAAGTTTTGTAGGATTTTAATGGATGTTTCTTTACATAAACTTTAATTAAACTTAAAGTTATTATTACTTTCCTATGTATATTATTTGTAATCTCTATATTTTATGATTGTTTTTTTTCGAAATTTAAGGTAGATTTTAGCTGCTTTTATAATAAAATTATAATAAGACTTGACAAAATTTTAAAATTTATATAAAATAACCATAAATTATAGAGAAAATATATAAAAAGGAGGTATTTTCTATGAGTATTCTAATACTTACAAATGAAAACTATCCTGAAGTATCAAAAATCAAAAAAGAGTTTAATATCTTTAGAGCATTAAAAATTAAAAAAGGTAAACTTGAAATAGTAGAGTTTTTTAATAAAGATGGTGCCTTTAGAGGTTTTGGTAGAGATACAAAGGCTGCTTTTAAAAAAGCAAAAAAAGTTTTACGAAAACATTACAACTAAAAAGAGGGAAACCTCTTTTTTAGTTTAAGATCTTCTTCTTGAAGAGTTTCTTCCTCTTGGTCCTCTTCTATTTCTAGAACCATCCCTTGAACCACCTCTGTGGTTTCTTGAATTTCTTCTTCTATTATTAGAACCACCATCATTGCTATTCATTCTGTCAAATAGTTTTTGGATATCTATTTGAGATTTACCAATATTGTTGTTACCCTTTACATAGGTTGTGTTTGTTAACATTGAAGCTAGTTTATGAGCTATAATTGATAGGTCATACTCCTCTTTTAACATCTCAACTAAATCGATACCTGAGTTATAGATTTTTTGTTCTTCAATTTTAGATTTTAAAGAGTTTGTTTTTTTCTCTTTTACACTACTGATATCTGGAATAACTTTTGCTTCTAGTTTTCCACCTGTTGTTGATTGGATTTTTTGAATCATTCTAAACTCATGTGGAGTTACTATAGAAACAGCCATACCCTCTTTACCAGCACGTCCAGTTCTTCCTATTCTATGTACATAAGATTCACTATCAAAAGGTAAATGGTAGTTAAATACGTGACTTACATCATTTACATCTAGTCCTCTTGCCGCAACATCAGTTGCAATAAGAACCTCTAATCTACCTTTTTTAAATGCATTTATAGCTTCTTCTCTTTGTCTTTGCTCCATATCTCCATGAAGACCTTTTGCACTAAAACCTTGAGAAACTAAAAAAGTAGATAATCTATCAACCTCTTTTTTTGTTCTACAGAAAATAATTGATTTTTCTGGATTCTTATAATCATAAAGTCTGATTAATGCATCATCTCTTTCATATTCATCAACTACATAAAATGTTTGAGTGATTTTAGAGTTTGTTACTTCACTTTTTGTTATAGTGATAAACTCAGGCTCATTTAGGATTGTTTGAGCAAGTTTTTTAATTGCATTAGGCATTGTTGCAGAGAATAATAGAGTTTGTCTCTCTTTTGGCATAAATGTAAAGATCTCTTTGATATCATCTAAAAATCCCATATCTAACATCTCATCAGCTTCATCTAAAACAACAAATGAAGGTTTAATATTGATCTTTTTATCTCTTAATAGATCTAAAAATCTTCCTGGAGTAGCAACAATAATACCTGCATTTTCGATATGTTTTAATTGTCTTGAGTATGATTGTCCACCATAAACAGTTGCTGTATTTATTTTAAGGTTTTTACCAAACCTAAACAGTTCATCTGATACTTGCATTGCAAGCTCTCTAGTTGGTACGATTACCACTGCTTCAACTTGCTTATTACATTTCATCATATTTAATATTGGTAAACCAAATGCTGCTGTTTTACCAGTACCTGTATGTGCTTGACCAACGATATCCTTCCCTTGTAATACTACTGGAATAGCATCAGATTGGATAGGGCTTGGTTCTTTAAACCCTGCATCGTTAATCGCTTGTTGTAAGTTTTCTTTAAAATTGAAATCTTGAAAAGTCATCAATTGCCTTTTTGTGTATAGTATAAAAATATATACACGAATATAAACCGCTTGATTCTAGTCTAGAATTTTTTTAAAAAACTGATTGCTTTGACGGAAAGCGTGGCTTTGAAAACGTAACTCAAAGTAAAATTTAGTAAATATATGTGTATAATTTGCGCGAGTATATCCAAAAATGGATAAATATATGCTTTTATAATGAGATTAGATAATATAGCGGGTTTTCCCCACTATATTTTATAGGTCATTTAGGTTTTTATAACCCTCTAGATATTTTGTATCGTAATTATTATTGATGAAGTCTTCGTTTTCCATCATCTTTTGGTGGAATGGAATAGTTGTTTTAATACCCTCTACTTCAAACTCATTAAGAGCTCTTTTCATGATATTGATAGCTTTTTCTCTATCTCTTCCCCAAACAATTAGTTTACCAATCATTGAGTCATAATATGGTGGAACTATATAGTTTGTATAGATATGAGAGTCAACCCTTACATTTCTTCCTCCTGGAACCATCCATTGAGTAATTTTCCCTGGACTTGGTAAGAATGAGTTTGGATCTTCTGCTGTGATTCTACACTCAATTGCATGACCTCTAAATTTGATAGCCTCTTGAGCTGGTAGCTCTTCACCTTCAGCTACTTTAATCATCCACTCAATAATATCAAGACCAGAAACCATCTCTGATACTGGATGCTCAACTTGAAGTCTAGTATTCATCTCCATAAAGTAGATGTTTTGTTTATCATCAGCTAAAAACTCAAAAGTTCCAGCACCCTCATATTTTAAATATTTTGTTGCTTTTACTGCTACTTCGTGAAGGTGTGCTCTTGTTTCATCATTTAATAAAATTGCAGGTGATTCTTCAATAACTTTTTGGTGTCTTCTTTGTAAAGAGCAATCTCTTTCTCCCACATGGATAGCATTTCCATGAGAGTCACCTAAAACTTGAACCTCAATATGTCTTGGTTTGTTGATAAATCTTTCTAAGTACATTGTACCATCACCAAAAGCAGCAAGCGCTTCAGAAGAGGCAGCAGTGAAAAGTTGTTCAAACTTATCTTCACTCTCTATTAGTCTCATACCTCTTCCACCACCACCAGCAGAAGCTTTTGCCATAATTGGGTAACCAATCTCAGTAGCCACTTTTTTTGCTTCTTCAACTGAGTGAACTGTCCCTTTACTTCCTGGTACAACAGGTACACCAGCCTTTATCATCTCATCTTTTGCTTTTGATTTATCAGCCATTTTCTCCATAACTTCTACAGAAGGACCAATAAATTTGATATTGTGTAGTCTACAAATCTCTACAAAGTCTTGGTTTTCAGATAAAAATCCATATCCAGGGAAAATCGCATCACATCCAGTTATTTCAGCAGCAGTGATGATTGCTGGGATATTTAAATATGAATCAATAGATTTTACATCTCCGATACAAATAGCTTCATCAGCATGTTTTAAATATGATGCTTCTTTATCACCTGCACTATAAATAGCAACAGATTTTTTACCCATTTCTCTAATAGTTCTAATCGCTCTTTGAACTATCTCCCCTCTATTTGCTATTAATATTTTGTTAATTTCTGCCATAACAAATCTTTATTATAGTTTTTCTACAACGAATAGAGGCATGTCATATTCTACAGGATTTCCATTTTCAACTAAAATACTTACTATTTTACAATCAAATTCAGCTTCAACTTCATTCATTATCTTCATCGCTTCTAAGATACATAAAGTTTGACCTTTTTTAACTGTATCTCCCTCTTTGATAAATGCAGCAGCACCTGGAGATGGAGAAGCATAATAAGTACCAACCATTGGAGCATTGATAGTGTCACCTTGAATAGCAGCAGGTGCAGCCTCTGCAGCAGCAGCTACAGGTGCAGCAACAGGAGCAGGAGCTGCAACTGGTGCAGGAGCAGGAACAGGAGCATTTGTAGAAACTACAGTTCCACCTTCAAACCCTCTTTGAAGAGAAACTTCAAATTCACCCTCTTTTACTTTCAATTTATTTAGTTCACTTTTATCAAATACTCTAATTAGTTCTTTTATTTCTTTAAAATCCATACTTAACCTTTTATAATTAAAATTTTCTGCATAATAGCATAAAAATAGTTACAATATCTTTTATTAAATTTAAAAATATTTACATTTTTTAGTAAAAACTATATAAAATTAGAGTAAAATCACTAAAAATAATAAAAAAATTGAAGAAAATTACAACTATAATTTTTATGAAATTAATAAGTAATTAATATGTAATTTTGGAGCAAAAACAGATGATAACTGACAAAAATTTTATAAATATAGCACATGAGATTGCAAGTGCTTCAAAGTGTGTTTCTAAACAAGTAGGAGCTGTAATAGTAAAAGATGGTAGGATTTTATCTACAGGTTATAATGGAACACCAGCTGGATATATAAATTGTTCTAGTCATTGGAACGATGAATATACAAAAGATCACCATGAGTGGTCAAAAACATATGAGATTCATGCAGAGATGAATGCCTTAATTTGGGCAGCTAGAAAGGGTATCTCAATAGAAGATGCAACTATTTATGTAACCCTTGAGCCATGTAGTGAGTGTTCAAAAAATCTTATTGCAGCAGGGATTAAAAGAATAGTTTACGATAGAGCCTATGAACATACAAATTCAGATATTATCTCAAAATTTATAAAAGATAATGGGGTAATAATCGAACAGCTAAAAAGTTAGATGGAAATAATAAACAACCACAAGTTTTATAAAAAAGCATATAAAAAGCATGGGATAGATGCAAAAGGGGTACATTGGTATAATTCAAGAACCCAATTTAAGCGTTTTGAAGTATTAATCAATGCCATAAAAAAAGAGCTTGCAGAATCTTCACTTTTGGATATAGGGTGTGGCTTTGCTCACCTATTGGATTACTTAAAAGAGAGAAAAATCTATCCAAAAACATATCTAGGGGTTGATAAAGAGGAGTTTTTTATAGAGCTTTGTAAAATGAGATATGAGAGTTACAGTTTTAGTAGTTGTGATATCTTAAAAGATGAGATCCCCCAATACGATTTTTTAGTTTGTTCTGGTGCTTTGAATCTTTTTGATAGAGTAGATTTTTTAAAAGCTATAGAAAAATGCTATAAAGCCTCAAATAAAGGGTTTGTTTTTAACTTTTTAGTACAAGATAGTATCCACCAATTATTTAAAGATGAGGTTATAGATTATTGTAATACCTTGTGTGTTGATTTAGTTGTATTTGATAATTACTTGGAAAATGATTGCACAATCCATATGACAAAATAAATATCATATATATTTCATATTAAAAATATATACTTACAAATTAATATCTTATTATGAAGGATAAAATATGAGAGTAGGTCTTTTTATACCTTGTTTTATGAATGAGTTATATCCAAAAAGTTGTATGGCAACTTTAAAACTTCTTCAAAGCGTGGGTTTAAATGTTGACTACCCAACAAACCAAACCTGTTGTGGACAGCCAATGGCAAATTCAGGGTGCTCAAAAGATATGAAAGAGTTAGCATATCAATTTGTAGAAATTTTTAAATCATATGATTATATAGTTGCACCAAGTGGGTCTTGTGTAACAATGGTAAAAGAGCATTATGAGCCATTTTTTGAAGATGATGACCCAGATTATAATAAAGTAAAAACTTCAATCTATGAGGTTTGTGAATTTTTACATGATATTGTGAAGGTGGAAAAAATTGACGTTAGTTTTCCACATAAAGTAGGTTTACACAATTCATGTCATGGTCATAGAGCTTTAGGTTTAGGAACTCCAACTGAATTAAATATCTCACAAAAAAATAAATTAAAAAATCTTTTAAACTTAGTTGATGGTATTGAGATAGTTGATCTAAAAAGAGATGATGAGTGTTGTGGTTTTGGGGGAACTTTCTGTGTAACAGAAGAGGATATCTCAGTTGCTATGGGAAAAGATAGAATCAATGACCATTTAAATGCACATGCTGAGGTGATTACTGGTGCAGATATGTCATGTCTTATGCATATGCAAGGCTTGATAAATAGAGATAAACGACCAGTTAAAGTTATGCATATAACAGAGATATTAGCAGGGGAGTTTTAAAATGAGTAATTTTGATCATCCACAAAAAGCGAAAGATTTTGTTGCCAATGATGAGAGGATGCATTGGCATGATAAAGCCCTATGGTTTGTAAGAGAAAAAAGAGATATATCTAGTAAATCTATCCCTGAATGGGAAACTTTAAGAGAGTATGCAAATCAAATAAAAACTCATACAATGGCTAATTTAGATAAATATCTACTTGAGTTTGAAGAGAATGCAAATAAAAGAGGTATAACTGTACACTTTGCAAAAGATGCAAAGGAGCATAATGAGATAGTTCATAAGATTTTAGAGCAAAACAATGTAAAAAAAGTTGTAAAATCAAAATCTATGTTAACAGAAGAGTGCCATCTAAATCCATACTTAGAGAGTAAGGGGATGGAGGTTGTTGATACAGATTTGGGTGAGAGAATTGTTCAATTTAGAAATGAACCACCTTCACATATCGTATTACCTGCAATCCACCTAAAAAAAGAGGATGTGGCTCAAACCTTTCATGAGAAAATAAATACTGATAAAGATAATAGTGACCCAACATATTTAACAAGAGCGGCAAGAGATCACCTAAGAGAGAAGTTTTTAGGTGCTGATGCAGGTATCACTGGAGTAAACTTTGCCATTGCACAAACAGGTGGAGTTGTAGTTTGTACAAATGAGGGAAATGCAGATATGGGAGCAAGTGTTCCTAAACTTCATATCGCTTGTATGGGGATTGAAAAGATTATCCCAAGACTAAAAGATTTAAGTGTATTTACAAGGCTTCTTGCTAGAAGTGCAACAGGTCAACCAATAACTTCATATACCTCACACTTTCATGGACCAGTTGAGGGTGGGCAAATGCATATAGTAATTGTTGATAATAAAAGAACACCATTTTTACAATCAAACTCTTATCAAAAAGCTTTAAACTGTATTAGATGTGGAGCTTGTATGAACACTTGTCCTATCTATAGAAGAAGTGGAGGTCACTCATATGAGTATGTTATCCCTGGACCAATTGGTTCAACACTAGCTACTTTTAGAGATCCAAAAAAATATAAAACACTAAGTTTTGCTTGTAGTTTATGTGGGTCTTGTTCAAATGTTTGTCCAGTTAAAATCGACTTGGATTCACAACTTTATACCCATAGACAAGATTTAAGAGAGAAAAATATTATTAGCAATAAAAAAAGATTGGCTATGCAGTTTTCTGTTTGGTTAATGAAAAACCCAACGCTATTTAATCTAGCTGGAAAAGTAGCTAGAAAGATTGTGCCACTATTACCAAAAGCATTGATTTACAATAAGTTAAATGTGTGGGGAAAACAAAGAGATATCCCTACTATGCCATCAAAAAGTTTTAAAGAGTTATATAAAGAGGAGCAAAAATGAGTAGTAAAGATTTGATAATAAACTCTATAAGAAAAGAGAATGTTGTAAAAAACTGTTCATTACCTGATTATGAAAATTTTGGAATAACTTTTGAAGATAAAATAGAAAAGTTTAAACAGATGGTGAAAAGTGTTGGTGGAGAAGCTATTTGTTTAAAAGAAGAGCAACTTGATGAGAAAATAAAAGAGTTATATCCCGATTTAAATCTAATTGCAACAAATGTAACTGAATGCAGCTTAGGAAATATCGATGCAAATGAGCAAGAGGATGCCCATAAATTAAAAGATATAGAGCTTGCAGTTGTAAAAGGTGAGTTTGCAGTTGCTGAGAATGGAGCAGTTTGGATACAAAACTCTGAAAATAGACACAGAAGTTTATATTTTATAGCTCACAATATCATTTTAGTAGTAAAAAAAGATGATATTGTAAACAATATGCATGAAGCGTATGAAAAAATAGCTTTTGAAAACAGCACTTATGGAGTATTTGTAAGTGGTCCTTCAAAAACAGCAGATATTGAACAGTCACTAGTAATTGGGGCTCATGGTCCTAAATCTGGATATGTATTTTTTATAGAATAGGATTAAATACCAAATCAAAAATAGAACTTTAGTTTTTGATTTGGTATAATCTTGAATGAAAAAAAGATTTATACTTCTAATACTAACCCTACTATTTACAAACCTTTATGCCCTAGAAAAAAACAAAGAGATATTACTTTTACACTCATACCACAAAGGTTATAAGTGGACAGATGAGATCTCAAGAGCTATTGAAAAAGAGTTTGAGGATCATCAAAACATTGAATTAACAACTTTTTATATGGATACAAAAAGGGTTGATGGTTTTGTTTATTTCCAAAAACTTGCAAAACTATATAAAGAGCAATTTGCAACAAGAGATTTTGACTTAATAATTGTAAGTGATAATAACGCCTTTGAGTTTATGATTAGATATTATGAATCACTTTTTGAAGGGATACCTATATTATTTTGTGGTATCAATAACTTTGATAAAGCACAACTTGAAGAAAACAATATGAAACAATACATGAGTGGTGTTGTTGAACAAGTTGATATTGAAAAAAACTTAAGATTGATCTCTAGTTTGCAACCAAAGGTTAAAAACCTTCTGATACTAAATGACCAATCTAAAACAGGACTCGCTGTAAAAAGGGATTTAAACCCTTTGATGGAAAAATATAAAAATAGATTTAATTTTGAATATGTTGATAATATGGATATTGATATGTTAGAGGAGAAAGTAAAAAGGCTAAAAAATGATACAGCTATTTTATTTTTATTAATGTTCAAAGATAAAACAGGGAAATATTTCACCTATAAAAGAAGTTTTCAAAGAATAAGAACTGTAAGCAATGTTCCTATCTATGGACTTTGGGACTTTTATTTGAATTATGGTTTAGTTGGTGGAATGTTAACCTCTGCAAAAGCTCAGGGTGAAGCAGTTTCTAAAATGGCAATGGATGTATTAAAAGGGAAAAAAATTACAGATATTCCTATTTTAGAAAAGTCACCAAATAGATACCTCTTTGATTACAATGAGTTAAAAAGATTTGATTTGAAAGTTGAAAATGTATTAAGTGATTACGAAGTGATAAATGAACCTACAACTTTTTATAGAAAATACACAAAACTTGTAGTTGTAACAATAGTGATAATTGGTGTTTTATTGATTATGATTTTTTCAATGCAATCAAATATCAAAAGAAGAAAAGTTGTTGAGAAAGATTTACAAAATAGAATCAAGTTTGATAAGGTTTTATTAGATACCTTACCAAACCCAATATATTATAAAAATAAAGATGGAAAGTTTTTAGGGTGCAATAAAGCTTTTAGTGAACTTGTAAATGTTTCAAAAAAAGAGGTTATCGGTAAAACTGCTTGGGATTTTTTCCCCGAAGATATCGCTTCAAGAAACTCAGAGATTGATAGAGAGATATTAAGAACTGAAGGAACAAACACCTCAGAGATTACACTTCATTCAAGTGATCATAGAATGAAACATATCATTATAAACAAAGCAGTTTATTTTGAGAATGATGGAACTATTGGTGGGATTGTTTGTATTATGGATGATATTACTGAACGTATTCAACAAAAACAGTTTTTAATCCAACAAGGAAAACTAGCTGAGATGGGAGATATGGTTGCAGCAATCGCTCATCAATGGAATGAACCTCTAGTTGAGTTATCTGCTTTAGTTCAAGATATCCAAACCTCTTTTTTATTAAAGGAGTTGAAAGATTCTCAGGTAAAAGAGTTTGTAAACGACTCAATGATTCAAATAAAATATATGTCTAAAACATTAAGTGATTTTAGAAACTTTTTAAAACCCTCAACTAAAAAACGGTTGTTCTCCATTAAAAAATCCTTTGAAGATATTTTTGAAGTTATTAGTAAACAGGTGTTTTATTCAAATATTAATATGACAATAAACTATTCACAAAAAGAGGAAGAGTTGTTGATATATGGGTATGAGAATGAGTTTAAACAAGTTTTATTAAATCTAATAAATAATGCAAAAAACAAAATTATAGAAAAAAACAGCAATGAGAAGTATAATATCACAATAAATGTCTCACAAAGTAAGCAATACAATATAATAGAGATAATAGATGATGGTGGAAATATCGACTCTGATATAATAGATAAAATCTTTGAGCCTTATTTTACAACAAAAAAAGATGGTACAGGTTTTGGTCTTTATATGGCAAAGGTAATTATTGAGGATAAAATGGGTGGAAGCATAACTGTAATAAACAGAGATAAAAATGTTGTCTTTACAGTAAAACTACCTCATAAAAAAGGGGAAAATGATGAAAATCCTATTGCTTGAGGATAATGAAAAGTTAAATAATACAATTAAAAAAAGATTAGAGATCAAAGGTTATAAGGTTTTTAGTTTTATTGATGGGGCTAAAGCTTTTGATAGTATCACTGATGGGTATAGTTGTTTTATTTTAGATATAAATGTTCCAAATGTAGATGGGATTAAAATCTTAAAAAAGATTAGAGAGTTTTATAATGAGGTACCTGTAATAATCATAAGTTCAACAGTTGAACTAGATATCATAAAAGAGTCATACGATTTTGGTTGTAATGATTACTTGAAAAAGCCTTTTTTTATTGATGAGTTAGAGATAAAAATAGAAAAACTTTGCCAAATTAAAAACGATTTAATAAAATTTGATGAGACCTCTTACTTCGATTATAAGTCTTCTTTAGTGATTATTGATGAGATTGAGTATAGATTAACAAAAAAAGAGAGGCTTTTACTCAATCTATTTTTAATAAATAAAAATCAAGTTGTTACCTATGAGGCTATAGAAAACTATGTTTGGGAAGGAAGTTTCGCTTCAATTGATTCAATCAGAAGTCTTGTAAGGCGCCTTAGAAAGGTACTTCAACACGATTATTTACAAACAGTTGTTGATACAGGATATATATTTAAATGTTAAAACTAGGCATAGAATAATATATTAAATAAAAAATATCATACAAATTTCATTTGGTGTAGTTAAAATTTGTCTTACATTAACAAAGGAGATCACAATGAAAATGTTTGGAAAAGCGACTAAACTACTTGTAGCTTCTGCACTGGTTGCAGGACTTACATCAGCTGCGTCAGCTGCAGATAGAGTTTACAAATGGAAACTTGCAACTACATGGGGACCAACTTTACACCCATTTATTGATGCACCAACAAAAATGGCAGAATTAGTGGAAAAGATGTCAGACGGAAGATTACAAATCAGAGTTGATGCATCAAATAAACACAAATCAGCATTTGGTATTTTAGATATGGTAAAAGGTGGACAGTATGAGATGGGGCACTCAGCTTCATATTACTGGAAGGGAAAAGATATAAACACATTACCATTTAGTACAATGCCTTTTGGTATGACAATGCCTGAGCAATACTCTTGGTTCTACTACGGTGGTGGAATGGAGCTTATGAAAAAAGTTTATTCTAAACACAAAGTATTATCTTTCCCTGGTGGAAGTTCTGGAAACCAAATGGGTGGATGGTTTAGAAAAGAGATTAACAGTGTTGAAGATTTAAAAGGTCTTAAAATGAGAATTCCAGGTTTTGCAGGGGAAATTATGGCAAAACTAGGATTAACAGTAACAAACATTGCTCCAGGTGAATTATATACTTCACTTGAAAGAGGTACAATTGATGCATTAGAATGGGTTGGACCAGGTATGGATATCAATATGGGATTCAATAAAATTGCTCCTTACTACTATACAGGGTGGCATGAACCAGGTTTAGACTTACAATTTTTAGTTAATGAAAGAGCTTATAAAAAATTACCAAAAGATTTACAACAAATTTTAGTAACAGCTATGAAAGCAAGTGCATTTGATATGTATTTACAAAACTACCATATGAGTGCAGAAGCTTGGGCTTCAATTGAGAAAGATTATCCAAATATTAAAATTAAAACTTTCCCAAAACCAGTTATGGATGCTATGAAAAAAGTAAATAAAGAGTTAAGAGCTGAGATGACAGCTAATAATCCACTTTTAAAAGAGATTTTAGACTCACAAGAAGCTTATCAGAAAAAAGTTAGAAAATGGACAGAGATGTCTGATTATATCTACTTAAAAGATAACTTAGAATAATCTATTTAAATCCCCCTTTTTGGGGATTTTTGTATAATAGATTACATGAATATAAGATACTTATATTTATCTAATTTATTTAAATTTTCCCAGAAGGATGTTTAATGTTATTAAAACTTGAAAAGTTTTTTAATAAGTTTGCAGATATTATTGGAATTATTACAGCCGCTGCAATGGTTCTAATGATAATCAACGTATTTTATGATGTAATTATGAGATATTTCCTAAAATCAGGAAGTATTGCTATGCAAGAGATGGAATGGCATCTTTTCTCAGTAATTATTTTATTGGGTATATCATATACTTTAAAAGAAGATGGGCACGTAAGAGTTGACCTGATTTATGATAGATGGTCACCAAAAAGAAAGGCTATGATAAACATGGTAGGTGCAGTTATCTTCATCCTACCTATTGCTATTTTAGTAGGATTAAGCTCTATTGACAATGCTGTTGAGGCTTATAGATCTATGGAGCAAAGTGGAGATCCAGGTGGGTTACCATATAGATGGATTGTAAAATCATTAATTCCAGTATCTTTTTTACTTTTGATTATTACTACAATTGGTTTTTTTATTAGAAATTTAAATATATACAAAGGCAATCATGATATGGATGAGTATAACCTAAAAGGTGAAATTGAAAATCTAAAATGTGATTTAAATGAGCACAAATTCCATGTAGTGGATATTGATGAAAAAGGGGAATCTAAATGATTGGTATAATAATGTTCTTTACAGCATTGTTTATGCTGTTGATTGGTTTTCCTGTTGCCTTTACTTTTGCAGCAGTTTCGGTGTTTTTTGGTTTAGCTGCAGGGATTGTAGAGATAGCAAAATATGCAGAAGAAAGTGCAACTTTAGGCTATATTCTTTCAGAAGGTTTAGCTGAAGGTATTGCAATGTTTGATTTCATGCCTTTTAGAATCTATTCTATCCAGCAAAATACGATTTTAATGGCTATTCCTATGTTTATTTTTATGGGGATAGTTTTACAAAAAACAGGTTTAGCTGAGAAACTATTAGAATCTATGGGGTTCTTGTTTGGTGAGGTTAGAGGTGGTGTTGCTATCTCTACTGTTCTTGTAGGAACATTGCTTGCTGCTTCAACTGGTGTTGTTGGTGCTTCAGTTGTTGCAATGGGTGTTATCTCACTTCCAGTTATGTTGAAATACAAATATAATACCGAACTTGCCACCGGAACCATCTGTGCTTCAGGTACCTTGGGGCAGATTATTCCGCCATCTATTGTACTTATCATCTTAGGGGACGTATTCCAAGTTCCAGTTGGTGATTTGTTTAGTGCAGCAGTATGGCCAGGTATTGCGTTAGTTGTTGCTTATATCTTATTTATTTTAGTTGTTTCATTTGTAAAAAAAGATATGGCACCACCTATTCCACCAGATCCAAGTAGAGGTTCAAAGAAGAAACAAGTTGTAAAAGCTTTAGTTGATATAGTTCCATCTTTAACACTAATTGTTTTAGTACTAGGTTCAATTTTTGCTGGTATTGCAACTCCTACTGAGTCTTCAGCAGTTGGATGTATTGGTGCAATTTTACTTGCATTAATGTATAGATCATACTCTAATAGTATGGTAAAAGAAGCAGCTTTAGAATCTGTAAAAATTACATCAATGGTATTTGGTATCTTGATTGGTGCAACAGCTTTCTCTATGGTATTTACATATACAGGTGGAGATGAATTAGTTGAGCACTTTATGACTAGTTTACCAGGTGATGGTAAATGGACATTTGTTATTTTAACAATGATTGCAATTTTAGTATTAGGGTTCTTTATTGACTTTATTGAGATTTCATATATTATTTTACCAATTTTGATACCTGTATCTCAAACCTTAGGGATTGACCCTATTTGGTTTGCAATTTTAATTGCAATGAATTTACAAACATCGTTCTTAACACCACCGTTTGGTTTCTCCCTTTTCTATCTAAAAGGGTGTGCGCCGGCAAGTGTTACAACAGGTCAGATATATAGAGGGGTTTTACCTTTTATTACTATTCAGATTATAGTTCTTGGAATTGTTGCAATATTTCCAGAAGTATTTGGATTATCTTCTAGTATGTAGGTTGTTGATGTCACACTGTTTAAAACTTATTATAAACTTGGTATTAAAACAGTGTGACAAGATGTATTCATTTATAAACGATCCTCAACAAAGGATATATACAGTACCTCGCCTTGAGTGATAAATCATTTTAAATTCATAAATAAAAAATAAAAAAGGATTTAAAATGTTAGAGGGAAAATATCAAGATTTTTATAATCAAATCACACAATATATAAACAAAGATAAAATATTTACAGATAAGCTACATACATTAGCATATGGTACAGATGCTTCATTTTATAGGCTTATTCCAAAAATAGTTATTAAAACAGACAACTCAAAAGAGGTAGAGGATATCTTAAAACTTGCCTACGAGTTAGAATTAACAACAACTTTCAGAGCAGCAGGTACCTCTTTATCTGGTCAGGCAATTAGTGATTCAATTTTAATAGTAACTTCAAGAAACTTTAGAGATTTTAAAGTAGCACCAAATAAAGACACTATCTCATTGCAACCAGCTTTAACTGGACAAGAGGTAAATAATATCTTAGCACCATTTTCAAAAAAGATTGGTCCAGATCCAGCAAGTATAAATGCAGCTATGATTGGTGGAATTGCAGCAAATAATGCATCAGGTATGTGTTGTGGTATCTCACAAAACTCATATAAAACAGTAAAATCTATGAAACTTATCTTTGCTGATGGAACTAAACTAGATACAGCAGATGAAGAGAGCAAAAACCAATTTAGACAAACTCATAAAGAGTTTTTAACTGAGTTAAAAAAACTATCAACTGATACAAAAACAGATGAAGAGTTAAGAGCGAAAATTGAGAAAAAATATAAAATCAAAAATACATGTGGTTACTCAATAAATGCCTTAATAGATTTTGATGATGAGTTTGAGATTTTACAACACCTTATCATAGGAAGTGAAGGAACATTAGCATTTATTGAAGAGATAACTTATTATACAGTTGAGGATTTAAAAGATAAAGCTAGTGCACTAATCTATTTTAAAGATGTAAAACAAGCATGTGATGCAGTTACAAAACTAAAACTTGCAAAAGAATCAAATAAAATAGTAGTTGACGCAGTTGAACTAATGGATAGAGCAGGTTTAAGAAGTATTGAAAATGACCCTGCGATGCCTGAGTTTATCAAAGATTTTGATAAAGATGTTACTGCACTTTTAATTGAAACAAGAGCAGTAAATAAAGATGCCTTACAACTACAAATTGAGCAGATTGAGCAGTTATTAAAAGGTTTTGATGTAGTAAGAGATATCTATTTTACTACTGATGAAAAAGAGTATACTTTATACTGGAAGATTAGAAAAGGTTTATTCCCTGCAGTTGGTGCTGTAAGACAAATAGGAACTACTGTTATCATTGAAGATGTTGCATACCCTATTGAGTCTTTAGCTGAAGCTACTTTGGAATTGCAAGAGTTATTTAAAAAACATGGTTACCATGAAGCACTTATCTTTGGTCACGCCTTAGAAGGAAACTTTCACTTTGTATTTACCCAAGACTTTTCAGATGAAAAAGAGGTAAAAAGATATGATGAGTTTATGAATGATGTTGTAAACTCAGTGGCAGTAAAATACCAAGGAAGCTTAAAAGCAGAGCATGGTACAGGAAGAAATATGGCTTCATTTATAGAAGTGGAGTGGGGTAAGAAAGCTTATGAGATTATGAAAGATATTAAAAATCTTTTTGACCCAAAAGCTTTATTAAATCCAGGGGTAATTATAAATGATGACCACGAAGCACACTTAAAAAATCTAAAAGCAATGCCTTCAACAAACAATCTAGTTGATACATGTATTGAGTGTGGATTTTGTGAACCAACTTGCCCCTCAAACGATATAACTTTAACTCCAAGACAAAGAATTGTTATCAATAGAGAGATCTCAAGATTGAAAGATATTGGAAATGATGCTGAGGCAAAAGAGTATGAAGAGTTATATCAATATGATGGTTTAGAAACTTGTGCTGCATGTAGTTTATGTTCAACAGCTTGCCCTGTTAAAATTGACACAGGGAGTTTAACAAAATACCTAAGAGCTGAACAAGTCTCTGCTAGAGCCTCTTCTGTTGCAACTTCAATCGCAAATAACTTCTCAAAAACCCTTTCTGTTATGAAGTTTGGTTTAGGAAGTGCAAATTTAGTTCATACTATTTTAGGAACTCCTAGTATGCAAACCATTACTGGATCACTAAGAAGTATTTCAAACAATAAAATACCACAATGGGTATCAACTCTACCAAAACCAGCAAAAGTTGAATATAAGTTTGAACAACAAGCAAGCGATAAGAAGGTTGTTTATTTCCCATCTTGTATCAATAGAGCTATGGGAAGATGTAAAGATTCAACAGAAGATAAAGATTTAGTAGATGTAACAGTTGAACTTCTAAAAAAAGCAGGGTTTCAAATCATTTTCCCTGAAGATTTATCTGATTTATGTTGTGGGATGCCATTTTCATCAAAAGGGTATAAGGATCAAGCAAAAATCAAATCTGATGAGTTAGAGTTTGTTCTACAAGAGGTTAGTAATTTTGGGGAGTATCCAATCCTTTGTGATACAAGTCCATGTACTAAAAAGATGATTGATTCAATGGATGCAAAACTAAAAATCTATGAGCCTATTGAGTTTGCCCTAGAGTTTTTAGCAAATGAGTTAGAGTTTGAAAAAATTGAAGAACCTATCACTATACATACAACTTGTAGTTCAAGAAAGATGGGATTACATGAGAAGTTTATTGAGTTGGCAAACCTTTGTTCTTCAAAGGTAATTGTTCCAGAGAATGTAAAATGTTGTGGGTTTGCAGGGGATAGAGGTTTTAGTTTCCCTGAATTAAACTCTTCTGCACTTAGATTTTTAAAAGATGATACAAAAGGGGCTAAATATGCCTTTAGTACATCTAAAACTTGTGAGATTGGTTTAAGTGAACACTCTGGCTTAGATTATAACTCAATTCTTTATCTAATAAACAAAGTTACAAAAGCAAAAAGTTTATAGAATTGTTTCGACAAAACAGATATTTACCATTTTTTTGGTAAAATGTCTGTTTTTATATCAAAGCATAATAAATGCCTAGATATTTTCGAAAGGATTATAATGACGAAACAACATGGAATCCTGTTTACAGGGAAGAAACTTTTATTAGCATTATTTGTATCTGCTACAATCTCTTTTTCACAAGCAGCTACTCTTGTAGATGCCATAGCAGTGATAGTAAACGATGAACCAATTACAATTTATGATATAGAAAAAAAGAGATATCAAAATAAAATTTCTAAAGAGGAAGCTCTTAATAAACTTATAGATGAGGTTATATATAAAGAGTTAATTGAAAAACACAATATAACAGCTGATATCTTTGATGTAAACAACTATATAGAGAAAATTGCAGCTTCAAATGGTATGGATCTTTATACATTTAAATCGATTTTAAAACAAAAATATCAAAACTATGAAGTTTATGAAGAGCAAGTAAGAAACACAATCATTAAAGAGAAACTAACAGAGAAACTGATTAGAGGAAATATTGAGGTTGCAACAGATGAGGATTTAAGAATCTATTACGAAAACAATCAAAGTATGTTTACCTCTGCAACAAATGTAAAGGTGGTTCAATATGCTTCTCCAAATAAAAATGAATTGGAGCAATTGGTAAAAAACCCTATGAGTAAACTTGAAAATGTATCAAGTACACCATTGGATTTAGAGCAATCAAAATTAAATCCACAGTTAAGATATATAATCAATGAAACAAAAATTCAAAGCTTTACACCTATTTTCACTGCAAACCAACAATATGTAACTTTGTTGGTTAGAGCAAAAGAGGGTGTTTCTATAATGCCTTATGAGGATGTAAAAGATAGAATTTTTAATATTATTATGCAAGATAGACAACAAAAATATTTAAAAGATTATTTTGAAAAACAAAGATTGTCAGCAAATATAAAAATAGTAAGATAAAAGGAATTAGATGTTTGAAGTTATTTTAGGATTAGAGGTACACGTTCAACTAAATACAAATAGTAAACTTTTTTGTTCTTGTGCAACAAGTTTTGGGCATGAACCAAATACAAATGTATGTCCAACTTGTTTAGGACTACCTGGGGCTTTACCAGTTCTAAACAAAGAAGCAGTACACAAAGCTATTATGTTAGGAACTGCACTTAAATCTCAAATCAATAAAAAATCAATATTTAATAGAAAAAACTATTTTTATCCAGATTTACCAAATGGATACCAAATCTCTCAATTTGAGGTTCCTGTTGTTGGTCTTGGTGAATTGGTTATTGATTTTGAAGATGGAACTAGTAAAACAATTGGTGTTACAAGAGCTCACTTAGAAAATGACGCAGGTAAAAATATCCATGCAGGGGATGTGTCACATGTGGATCTAAATAGAGCGGGAACACCACTATTAGAAATAGTTTCAGAACCAGATATGAGAAGCTCTGAAGAGGCTATTTTATACCTTAAAAAACTTCACTCAATTGTAAGATATCTTGGGATTAGTGATGCAAATATGCAAGAGGGTTCTTTTAGATGTGATGTAAACGTATCTATTAGACCAAAAGGTGATGAGAAGCTTTACACTAGATGTGAAATCAAAAATATGAACTCATTTAAGTTTATTGAAAAAGCTATTAAGTATGAGGTGAATAGACAAATTGAAGCTTGGGAAGATGGAGTTTATGAAGATGAAGTTTACCAAGAAACAAGACTTTATGATCCTGATAAAGATGAAACTAGATCAATGAGAGGTAAAGAGGATGCTGCTGATTATAGATATTTTCCAGATCCAGACCTTTTACCACTTATTATAACTGATGAGATGATGGAGAAATATTCACAAATCCCTGAACTTCCAGATGAAAAGAAAGAGAGATTTGTTAAAGAGTTTGGTATCAAAGAGTATGATGCTTCTGTTATCACCTCTTCTGTTGAGATGGCAAACTTCTTTGATGAGATGATGAAAGAGGGAATCTCTGGTAAAAATGCAGCAACTTGGTTAACTGTTGAGTTACCAGCTAGATTTGGTGAAGGGATTAGTTTAGAAAACTCTCCAGTTCAAGCTAAAAAACTAGCACAAATCGTAAAAGCAATTGAAGAGAGTACTATCTCTGGAAAAGCAGCAAAAGAGGTTCTTGACTTCTTAATGGAAAACCCTGAAGAGGAAGTTGACTCTGTAATTGAAAAGCTTGGATTGAAACAGGTTTCTGATGATGGTGCCTTATTAGAGATTATTGATGGGATCTTAGCTTCTAACCAAGATAAAGTAGAAGAGTACAAAGGTGGAAAAGAGAAACTATTTGGTTTCTTTGTTGGTCAAACAATGAAAGCTTCAAAAGGGAGTGCAAACCCACAAAAAGTAAATGAGCTTTTAAAACAAAGATTATCTTAAAAGGAAAAGCCTTTTAGGCTTTTCTTAACTTGAATAAAAGAGTAAAAGATATCAAAGATAGTATCGCAGCTACTAAAAATGGAAGATGCATATTATTTGATTCTTGAGCTATAAATCCTGATAAAATTGGTGCAGTGGCAGCTCCAAGCCATCTAAGAAAATTAAATCCCCCAGATATAATATTTTTTTCATAATTTAGCTCCATAACATATGAAGTCAATAGGGAATTATTTATTCCAGATAACAAACCTGAAAGAATAATCATCATACTCATTAATGCCTTTGATTCTATATTTAATATAATTAGGAGGACAAGTGCAAATATAGAGATAGTAAAGGGGATAATATCCTTTACCTTGTAAATATTTTCAAGTTTTGTACTTATAAATATAGAACCACACGCCAAGGCTAAACCCCAACCAAAAAACAATAAACCCATTTCAAGTGGGTTAAGGTTAACAACCAGAGGTGAATAGGCAAGTATCACGATAAAACCATAAAAATATAACATTGCAGAAATAGAGATAATAATAAATTTTTTATTTGTAAATAGTTGTTTTAAATCTGCAAAAGAGATACTTTTTCTTTTATCTTTACTCTTTGGAAGTTTAACAAAAAACAAAACAGCAAAAAATGCACAAATAGACAAAACCCCTGTTGCTAAGAAAGGATATCGCCATGAGTGTTCACCCAAAAATCCACCTAATAGTGGACCTGCTGATATCCCAAAACCAATTGAACCCTCAAATAAACCCACAGCTTTGTGGTATTCATCTGATAGGGCAATTAGCACAATTAGTGCAGTTGCAAAAAATAAAGAGTTGGAAAAACCCCAACCAGCACGGAAAATTGACAGATCAAAAATAGAACTAGCAAAAGAACACAATATGGAAAATAAAGCGACTAAACCGAGTCCTAGAACCATAATATTTTTGTCTCCAAACTTCACAGCTAATACTCCTGCAGGTAGCATCATAAATGCCATCATAAAAATATAGGCACTAAAAAGCATCTCAACTTGCCAATGATTAGCACCTAGTTTTGTTGCTATATCTGGAAGAATTGGGTCAACTACGCCCATCCCCATAAAGGCTAGAAATACTGCAAAAATAGTTGTGTTTCGTCCAAGTGTTTTGTTTTTCATAAAATCCTTTCAAGAATAATATATCTTGCTAGAAAGATATATCAGGCGTAATTGTTGCATATACAACTTTATAAATCTCTTAAATAATATATTTAAAGATAGAAAATAATATAATTGAAATCTAGAAAAGTTTTAATATAAAAGCGAGATTTAGATAGTATCTCATAAATATTTATAAAAGGTGATTTATGGCAAAAATTGCAGTGATAGGGGCAGGTAAATGGGGACAAGCATTACACTATGCGTTATCTGTAAAGCAAGAGGTATTGATAACCTCACGTACACCTAGAGATATAAAAAATTTTACAGATTTAAAAACTGCATTAGAGTGTGAATATTTAATTATTGCCATACCAGCTCAAGAGATTAGGTCATGGCTAAAAGAAAACTTTGTATTTAAAAATCAAAAAATATTAGTAGCTGCCAAAGGGATTGAAGCTACAACTGGAGAGTTTTTAAATGAGATATATGGGGAGTATGTACCTTCAAAAAATATAGGATTTATCTCTGGACCTTCATTTGCAGCAGAGGTTATGAAAGCTTTACCAGCAGCAATTGTGATAAACTCAAAATCAAAAAAACTTTATAATGAATTTGCACCATTTTTTCCAGACTTTTTAAAAACCTATTATTCAAAAGATGTGACAGGAGCAGAGGTTGCAGGAGCATATAAAAATGTTTTAGCAATTGCAAGTGGGATATGTGATGGTCTAAATCTAGGGAATAATGCAAGAGCATCACTTATCTCAAGGGGATTAGTTGAGATGCAAAGATTTGGTAAACACTTTGGAGCAAAAAAAGCATCTTTTATAGGGCTTAGTGGAGCAGGTGATTTGTTCTTAACAGCTAGTAGTACTTTAAGTAGAAACTATAGGGTTGGTTTAGGATTGGCTCAAAATAAAACCCTAGATGATATCTTAATAGAATTAGGAGAGGTAGCAGAGGGTGTAAAAACAGCAGAAGCTATCCATAAATTATCAGAAAAAGAGAAGATTTATACACCAATAGCAAATGAGGTGAAACTAATTTTAGATGGTAAAAATCCCCTTGATAGTTTAAAAGATTTATTGAAAAACTGATGCAAACAATAGAGTTACCTAATCTTTTATATTTGTTTATACCACTTATATTTGTTTGGTATTATTACAAAAAATGGACAGGTGACAAATATGAGATTGTAGTATCTAGTTTAAGGATGGTACTACAACTTATACTTATTGGGTATATACTGATTTATATATTTGAAGAGAAAAACTATCTTATTGGTATTTTTATACTGCTATTTATGATATTTGTATCTTCTTGGATAAGTTTGAGAAATACTGTTGAAAAAACTTTAAACCATTATAGTCAGATATTTATCTCCATATTTATCTCAGGTTTTATTAATCTTGCAATCATAATTGTATTGGTACTAAATCTTGAGAGCTTATATGAACCAAGATATGTTATTCCAATTGCTGGAATGATATTTGCCAATACAATGAACTCTTTATCTTTGGCTATTGAAAGGTTTGAAAAAGAGTTTGAACGAAGTGATGATTTTATCCAATCAAGAAATATCTCCTTTAAAGCCTGTATGATTCCTCAAATAAACGCTTTATTAGCAGTTGGTTTAGTCTCTTTACCAGGGATGATGACAGGGCAGATTTTATCAGGGGTTGATCCTTTGATTGCTGTTAGATATCAAATTATGATTATGAGTATGATAGTTTCAAGTTCTGGAATAAGTGCGATAATCTATTTTTCAATAAAAGAGAAATCTATTTTTTAAACTTCTGCTTATGAATCTCTCCCCAAAAGTACATCTGTTTTAATATGGGTTTTAGAGTTTGTCCATATTGGGTTAAAGAGTATTCAACTTTTGGTGGAACAACTGGATAAACTTTTCTATTTACTATCCCATCCTCTTCTAACTCCCTTAGTTTTTGTATCAACATTTTTTGGGTAACTCTTGGAAGAAGTTTTTGAAGCTCACTAAATCTTAACGTATCTCTTCGAAGGTACCATAAAATTAAAATTTTCCATTTACCAGCTAACACATCAAGTGCAGTTTCAACTGGACATTTTTCTATTTCTTCATTTGTTGAAATCTTTTTAGTCATTATAAAAGCCTTAAAATCACTTAGGTATACTTTTAGATAGTACCTATCTTTTTCGTTAGTTCTTGTAATTATATCATATATAAGTTAGAATAACAATAGATAAAAAATAATGCAAAAGGTTAAATATGAAAGCATACGTAGTAGAACAAGTTGAAGATAAAAAATTCGAATCGGGTGTAAAAGAGGTAGATATTCCAACCTTAGAGGATAATGAGGTTTTAATAAAGGCTACATATTCATCTTTGAATTATAAAGATGCCTTAAGTTCAGTTGGTAATCCAGGAGTTACAAGAGTTTTTCCCCATATTACAGGTATTGATGTAGCTGGAGTTGTAGAAAAGTCAACATCAGATAACTTTAAAGAAGGTGAGAAAGTACTTGTTACTGGTTACGATATGGGTATGAATACAAATGGTGGACATGCCGAGTTTGTAAAGGTACCTGCTTCTTGGGTTGTTAAGATGCCTAAAGGGATTGAAGATAAAGAGATTATGACTTATGGTACAGCTGGATTAACAGCAGCACTTAGTGTAAATGAGTTACTAAACAATGGGATAAATAGTGGTAAGGTTTTAGTAACAGGGGCAACTGGTGGAGTTGGAAGTATTGCAGTATCTATTTTAAATAAATTAGGTTTTGAAGTAACGGCAATATCTGGAAAAGAGGAGAAAATAGATTTTCTTAAATCTATTGGAGCAAGTGAAGTGATCCTTAGAAAAGATTTTGATGTAGAAAATAAAAGACCAATGGGTAGTGAAAAATACGATGGTGTAATAGATACTGTTGGTGGAAATATTTTAGCAGAAGCTTTAAAAATCATAAAATATGATGGGGTAGCAACTTGTTGTGGACTAACTTCATCATTTGCTTTAAACACTAATGTTTTCCCTTTTATATTAAGAGGGGTTAGACTTATTGGTATCGATTCTGTTGAGTGTACAATAGAGAAGAAAACTGCTGCTTGGGAAAAGCTTGCAAGTGAGTTTAAGGTAGATACCTTAGAGGAGTTAACAACCCAAATAGGTTTAGATGAGGTAAAAGAAGCATATGCAGCACTATTAGCAGGTAATGCTGTTGGAAGATATTTAGTTAAGATTTAGTCTAAAACACAATTGGCATCTTTCACAATTTTTATATTGTTGTTTTGGGCATAATCTTTGCCCCAATCGTGTAAATCTTGTAAAATAGGGATAAGTTTCTTACCAAAAGTTGTAAGTTTATATTCAACTCTTGGTGGGATCTCCTGATAGATTATCCTTTCAACTACACCAGCATCTTCTAATTCTCTTAATTGTTGAGTTAACATCTTTTGGCTGATTTTAGGGATCATTTTTTTTAGTTCACCATTTCTTTTTATCCCATTTTTCAATGCCCATAAAACCATACTTTTCCATTTACCACCAATTATCTCTGTAGCTAATTGAAAAAAACAATTATAATCTTTTAGTTCCATAATCTTACCTTTTGCTTTAATAAAATGATAACAAATTATTTCTATAGTTACCTTAAAGTAACTATAGAACTTTTTGGTACATACTTGACAAAAATATCCTATTAAGATATTATACAACACTTAAAAAATTAAAAGGAATATTATTATGGGAAAATATATAGAATTAACAGCAGAAAATTTTGATGAAACAGTAAGTAGCGGATTATCTTTAGTAGACTTTTGGGCTCCATGGTGCGGACCTTGTAGAATGATTGCCCCCGTAATTGATGAATTAGCGAACGATTTTGACGGGAAAGCAAATATTTGCAAAGTAAACACAGATGAACAACAAGATTTAGCAGTAAAATATGGTGTTAGATCAGTTCCAACAATTTTATTTATGAAAGATGGTGAAATTGTAGATCAAGTTATAGGTGCACAATCAAAACAAGCACTAACTGATAAATTAAACTCTTTAGCTTAATTTAAACTAAGTAGTAGAAACTCTTCTACTACTTTTTAACTACACTTTTATACACACAACTTTATAACAAAGTCTTTTTTAGATAAAATTAACAACTTGAATTTTATTAGGAAAATTAAATGATACAATTTTTAGAGGAATCAAAAAAAATTAGTAGAGAGATCGCCACTTTAAGTGGGGAAGTAAAAAATAGAGTCCTTAACGAGATGGCAGATGCTTTAATGGAGCATTGCGATTTTATTATTAGTAACAATGAAAAAGATATGAGCGTAGGTAGATTGGGAAATCTAGATGAAGCTTTATTGGATAGACTTTTACTAACAGGCGATAGAGTAAAAGCTATGGCTGATGCAATAAGAGAGATAGCATCTTTAAAAGAACCAGTAGGTAAAACTTTAGATGGTTGGGTTACAGAAAATGGTTTAAATATTCAAAAAGTTTCTGTACCAATTGGTGTAATTGGTATCATCTATGAAAGTCGTCCAAATGTTACAAGTGATGCAGCTGCATTATGTTTTAAAAGTGGTAATGTTTGTGTTTTAAAAGGTGGTAAAGAGGCTGAAAACTCAAATAAAGCTATTGCTAATGTATTAAGACATGTATTATCAAAAAACAAACTACCAGAACAAGCTATTGCACTTCTTCCAGATTCAACAAGAGAGGGTGTAGCAAACCTAATTAAACAAGATAAATATGTGGATTTAATTGTACCAAGGGGTGGGGAAGCCTTGATAAGATTTGTTAGTGAAAACTCTACTGTACCAGTAGTAAAACACGACAAAGGTTTATGTCATGTTTATATCGATAAAGATGCAAACCATGAAAAAGCTATAAAAATAGCTCTTAATGCAAAGGTTCAAAGACCAGGTGTTTGTAATGCCATGGAAACACTGCTTATCCATAAAGATGTAGCAGCTTATATTTTACCTCCATTACATGAAGCTTATACTGGATATGGAACTGAACTTAAAGGGTGTGATTTAACAAGAAAATATATTGATATTCAGTGTGCAGAGCATGAGGATTATGATACTGAGTATTTGGCAAATAAATTAAACTTAAAAGTTGTGGATAATCTTGATGAGGCTATTTATCATATTGGAAAATATGGTTCAGGACATTCAGAATCGATTGTAAGTGAAAACTATTCTGCAATCAATAAATTTCTAAATGAGATTGATGCCGCTTGTGTTTATGCAAATGCAAGTACAAGGTTTACTGATGGTGGAGCTTTTGGTTTAGGTGCTGAAGTTGGTATCTCTACAAATAAACTTCACTCAAGGGGACCAATGGGGATAAACGATCTTACTACTTTTAAATATAAAATTTATGGTAGTGGTCAAGTAAGATAGAAGAGACTCTTCTATCTTTTAAAATCTAATCTGAAAACAGTTCCAATGTTTTCAGTTGATTTAACCTCTATATCTATTTTGTAGGTTTTGCAAATATGGGATACGATATTTAGTCCCAGACCAAAACCACCTTGCTCCTTTGTTGCTCTAAAATATCTATTGAAAATATCATTTATATGCTCTTTTTTAATCCCAATACCTGTGTCACTTATTGTTAAAACAGAATCTTTAAGTTTTATATCTATAACACCCTCTACAATATTGTACTTAATAGCATTTGAGATTAGATTGTTAAATAGTCTAATAAAGTTTTCTTTTTCTATTGGGAAAGTTGTTGGTTCAATATGTGAATTTATTGTTAGTTTTTTCTTTGCAGCAAAGGCTTCAAAATACTCTAATTGCTCCTTGATAACTTCATCTAAGGGGATATTTGATACAACTTTTGTATTTTTATTATCTTGTAAAAAGATATATACTAAGTCTTTGTATATCTCTGAGATACGTTTAGCACTTAGGTTTATCCTTTGCATATTTTTTTCAGTTAAGGGGGCATTTTTTCCTGTACTCATCAAAATAGCAGTGATGGGAGTGTTTAACTCATGGGTTGTATCTTTTATAAAATTGTTTAGCTTTTTTCTTTCATTGATAATTGGGTTGATAAATAGGTTTGCAAGATAGTATCCAACTAAAGTGATAATAGAATAGATAATTATAAAATATAAAATCATATCCTCAACTAATTCATGGATTTTATCACTTAAAATATTCTCCTTTATGGCTATATAATAAACCCCTAAATGACCCCTAGGGGAACTATCAACTAAGATATAACTCTCTCCAACTTTTTGTATCTTTTGACTTAGGGTAAAGTTGTGATTGATAGTTCCTACCAGTTTTACATGGTTTATATCGTATAAACCATAATCATACTCAATGGTTTGTGCTATTTTTGCAGTATTTACAGTAAGTCCAGAAAGATGGGCATAGATTATATTTGCAGAGATTTTAGAAGCTACATTTTGCATATTTGAGGTTACTAAGTCATAATGCAGTTTTGATTCTATTTTAAAAAATAGATAAAAGATTATTGATAATAGGATTAAAGAGGAACCTAAATAAAGGGCTAAAAACCTAAAAAAGGTTACCTTCTCACTTCTTGTTAAATCTATACCCAACTCCTTTTATAGTCTCAATATACTCCTCACCTATTATCTTACGGATATTTTTGATATAGGTTCTAATTGTTGATGAGGTGGGAACACTTTCATAAGACCAAATATTTGAGGATAACTCATCTTGGGAGATACATCTATTTTGATTGTTTAGTAGATATTTTAGTATTTGTGCCTCTTTTAAAGGAAGTTTTGACTTTATAGAGTCATTTACCACATAATTTAGTTTGGAATTGAATTTTATGTTTTCATCAATAATAATCTCATCATCATCTAGATGTAAAAGCCTTTTTATATTGTTTATTCTAAGCTCTAACTCTTTAAGTTCAAAGGGTTTTTTTAAATAATCATCACAACCACTTAAAAATCCCTCTTCCATATCTTCAACACTATCTAAAGAGGTGATGAAAATAGCTGGTGTAGTTATCTGTTCTTCCCTTAAATTTTTTAAAAACTCAAAACCGTTTAGGTTTGGAACATTCACATCAAGTAAAAGTAGGTCAAAGTGTTGATCATAAATAGCCTCTAAAGCTTTTGTTCCATCATATACACAAACAACCTCATACTCTAGAGATTCTAAAAACTCTTCAATTATTTCATTTAAAATTAAATCATCTTCTAATAGTAATATTTTCATAAAATTAGTATAGCATATAATAAAAAAATATATCTACACACTGACTACACAAAAGTTTATTAAAATTTCAGAATATTATAAATAAGGAGGATAGGATGAAAACATTAATAAGGTTATTTATTTTTGCTGTTTTTTCATTTGCAATAGCAAATGCAACACCTTACACAGTAGATAGTGCACACACGCAAGTTGGCTTTTCAGTTAAACACTTAATGATTACCAATGTAAAAGGTGATTTCAACGAGTTTACAGGTAAAGTAGATTTTGACAATAAAACAAAAACTTTCAATGACCTAGAAGCTGTTGTTCAAGCAAAATCTGTTGATACAGGAATAGAAAAAAGAGATAACCATTTAAGAAGTGAAGATTTCTTTTATGTTGAAATGTATCCGAATATTATTTTTAAAATGAAATCATATAATCCTGATGGTTCTATGGTTGGAGATTTGACTATAAGGGGTGTAACAAAAGAGGTAACATTAGAGGTTGAAGATTTAGCAACGGTTAAAGACCTTAAAGGTAACAATAGAGTTGGGTTTACCTTAACAGGTGAGATAAATAGAGTTGATTTCGGATTGAAATGGAACAAAGCTTTAGAGTTTGGTGGTATCGCAGTGAGTGAAGAGGTTAAAATCATTGTTGATGTTCAAGCTGTAGAAGAATAAATTATATATGGAGAGAATATGAAAAAGAATACAAAAATTAAATTAGCTGGTGTACTTTTAGGTGCAGCCTTATCTAGTACAGGAGCTTATGCAGGAAATGGTTCTTGTGGTGCAGGAAAATGTGGATCAAAATCATCAAATGAGATGAGTGGAAACTCAGGAAAAAAATCTACTATGTCTTGTGGAGCTGGAAAATGTGGTTCAAAAATGATGAACGATGGTCAAGAGAAAAAACAAGAGATGATGGATAAAAACATGATGAAAAAAGAGGCTAAAAAGAAAGTTGAAGGTTCTTGTGGCGCTGGAAAATGTGGTTGATAAAAAGAGATTGAGATGATAGATTTAAAAGGGTGTGGCTTAGGTTTAAGAAGTGATTTTTTACTTGATGTTAGTTCAAGTGATTTTCAACCAGACTGGTGGGAGATAACTCCTGAAAACTGGATGCATATGCCAAAAATCTACGAAAAAGCTTTTGAGGAAGCTGTTTTCTCTAGACCTACAGTTGCCCATGGTTTATCATTATCAATCGGTTCTGTTGACAAACTAAATAAAAAGTTTGTCAAACAGATGAAAAAGTTTTTAGATAGATACAATATCGAATACTATTCTGAACACCTTAGTTTCTCTTCCCTTGATGGAAAACAATCTTATGAACTCTTACCAATACCAATGACAAAAAAGATGGTTGAACATGTAAGTGATAAGGTAAAAGAGGTTGAGGATATTATTCAAAGAAATCTTATTTTAGAAAATGCAACTTATTATTATGTCCCTTATGCTGAGATGAGAGAAATAGATTTTATAAATGAGGTTATGGAAAAATCAGGAGCAAAGATGCTACTTGATGTAAATAACGTATTTGTAAACTCAGTAAACCATACTTTCAAAGCAAGAAAATTTATAGACGAGTTAGATAAAAGTAAAATTGCCTATATGCATATCGCAGGGCATTATATAGATGAAGAGGCAAATATAAGAATAGACTCACATGGGATGCCTATATGTAGTGGAGTTTGGAAACTTTTAGATTATACCCTTAAACAAATCGATGCCCCAGTTATGATAGAAAGGGATAACAATATCCCACCTTTGGAGGTTTTAAAAGAGGAATATTTCAAAATGAATAAGATCGTAAAAGGTTTAAAAGGGGAAATAGATGCTTAAAAATAGTGTTGAAAGAGCTGTTCAAGAAAGATTTTTCTCTAATCTAATAAACCAAGATAAAGGGTTTGAAAATAGTGCAATCTCAACTTATCAAAACCTTGTATATCTTAGATATTTTGAGGTTATTAAAAACAATTTCCCACTTTTATTGGAGTTGATTGAGGAGAAGCTTTTAGAAGAGTCTATTAAAGATTTTATGAAAAATACTCCAACCACTCCATATGTTTGGAAGATTCCAAACGATTATAGAAAGTTTGTAAAAAAAACAAAATACTTTGGAAAAAAGAGCTTTTTTTATGAGTTATTATATTTTGACTGGGTAGAGGTTGAGATATATATGAATGAGTATAAGTTAAAAAAACAAAAAAAGTTTTCATACAAAAACAGCTACAAACTATCAAAAAGTGCAAGAATAAAAAGGTTTGAATACGATATTATAAATCAAAACTATACTACAAAAAAAGAGAATTTTGTAGTGATATATTATGATTTTGAAACCCATGATGTAATCTACAGAGAGATAAATCAACTGATTTTCGAACTTCTAAAAAGAGTTGATAAAACTCAAAGTCTATCAAAGGTTTTAAAACAACTTTGTTTAGAAAATGATATTGAGTTTAAAGAGGCTAAGAAACTTCTAAAAGAGCCTTTAGAAGAGTTATACCAAAACAGAGTACTTCAAGCCCTTTAAGAGTTTAAAGGGGAAGTGATTTGGGCTTTTAATAGGTTTTGTGTATAAAAGTATGCAAATATTGCAGCCGAATATATCATAATCAAAACTCCAACCCAAAGATATATATAGTCTAAGGCAAAATATATAACTAAGATATATGCAATTAGGTATTTTGCAACTATTTGTCTATAAAGGGCTATATAAAAGATCATTTTAGGTTTTTTTATTGCTTGCATTGTTGATACACAAATAAATAAAATAACATAGGCATAAAAGATTAAAACCTCTACAATCAAATAGTTATAACCATAAGAGATAACCTCAGGGTCATTATCAAATTGGGAGATAATTAACTTCCCAAAGATATATAAAAACACTATTCCAAAGCTTGAAATATAAAAACCATATTTTAGTGCAGTATTTAAGGTCTCATGCACTCTATCGTATTTTTTTGCTCCATAATTGTTTGAGACAAGGGATAAAACTGCTGAACTTAAACCTAAACTTGGTAATAGCATAATCTGTTCAACTCTAAACCCTATCCCATAACCAGCAACTGCTTTTACCCCATATAAAGATACAAAATACATTAAAATGATTGAACCAATTGACATAATAAGCATATTCATACTTGATGGGATACCTTGGTTTAGTAGCTCTTTATATACTTTTTTATGTGGTAAAAAGTAGTTTAGTTTTTCAAAGTGTACAAGCTTTGTCTCATAAACTTTTTTAAACATATATAAAGAGTTAAAAAACTGGATAAGAACAGTGGCTAAAGCGATCCCCTTTATCCCCATTGCAGGGATAAATAAAAACCCAAACATAAATAAAGGATTTAGAACCAAGTTTGCAAAAAATCCAAAAATCAAAGTATTTCTATAAGATTTTGTATCCCCTCTAGATACCAAAATAGAGTTTAGTGCAAAGTTAGTCATAAAAAATATAGTACCTAAAAGTAGGGTATTCATATACAATAGTGCTGTATCTAGGTATTCTCCACTTGCTCCAAGAAGTTTAAATAGATATGGGGCAATTGTAAAGCCAACAAGTGTTAAAGCTATGGCAAGTAGTTGCATGAAGAATATCCCCTTGTGGGCATAAACTGAGGCTAGAAACCTTTTACTTCTACCATTTGCATTTCCTATTAAAGCAGTTATTGCAGAAGAGAATCCATATCCTAAACCAATAATTGTAAAATATATCATAAAAGATAAAGATAGAGCCGAAATTGCTTGTGTTGAGATAAGCCCAGCATAAAAGGTATCAACAATATTGTATAGGGTATTAAAAAGCATACCTGTACTTGCTGGTATTGCAATCTGTTTTAATAAAGTGGGGATATTTTCATTTATAAGGTGTTTATCATTTTTCACAATTGTTCCAAGCTATTTTTTGTGAATAATATCGAAAAGTTTTTTTATAAAGATTAGAAGAAAGGATTAATCCTCAATTCTAATCATCATTGTTTTAGCTGTAACAACTCCAGCATCTTCTATTTGTTGTAGTGCATCTACTATATCTTTCTCTACACATACGTGTGTAGCGATAAGAATATGTGCACAAGTTGTGTTTAGAGGTTTTTGAATCATCTTTTCAATAGAGATATTTTTATCCCCTAAGATTTTTGATATTTTTGCTAAAACACCAGCTTTATCTTCAACTCTAAGTCTTAGATAGTATTTTGTCTCAATCTCATCTTTTGGCATAATTTGAAGGTTTTCTGCGTGGTCAAACTCAAAACCTAACATTGGTGAACCTTTTCCACGTCTAGCAATATCAATGATATTTGCAATAACAGCACTAGCAGTTGCATTTCCACCAGCACCAGGTCCATAATACATAGTTTCACCAACTTTATCACCAATTACAGAGATACCATTCATAACTCCATCGACTTTTGCAATCATTTCATCTTTTGGGATAAATACAGGGTGAACTCTTAGTTCGATTTTTTTACCCTTTTTCTTAGCTATTGTAAGAAGTTTTATAGAGTAGTTAAACTCATTTGCAAAATCGATATCTGGAGCATCGATATTTTGAATACCTTCTATTAGGATATCTTCAGGTTTTGCATCAACATCATAAGCAATAGAAGCTAGAATAAGAAGCTTGTGAGCTGCATCAAAACCACCCACATCAAATGTTGGATCAGCTTCTGCATAGCCTAGATCTTGAGACTCTTTTAAGATAGTATCGTAATCTACACCTTCATTTATCATCTTTGTAAGCATATAGTTACAAGTACCATTCATAATCCCTCTAATAGACATAATATTGTTTGCACTTAGTCCATCTCTTAGGGCATTAATAATTGGAATACCACCAGCAACTGCTGCTTCATACTCAAATGGGATATCTCCTGCAAGCTCTTCAAGCTCATATCTATGATAAGCTAGAAGTGCTTTGTTTGCAGTAACTACAGCTTTACCTTTTTTTAAAGCTTTTTTTACAACTTCGTATGGTTTTTCAATCCCACCCATAAGTTCAACAACAACATCAATAGAGTCATCATTTAAGACTTTATCTACATCATCTGTTAACTCAATTGTTACATCTCTTTGTTTATTTAGGTTGTTTACAACACCAATAACAGGGGTAATCTCAAATCCTACACGAGCTTTAATAATATCTTTGTTCTCTTTTAATATATTAGCTACGCTAGCACCAACTGTACCAACTCCTATTATTCCTATTTTCATCTACTTTCCTATTTTAATGTATTTAAATATTTCTTTATATTTTTTGCTGCTTGTCTAATTCTTTTCTCATTTTCAATTAGAGCAATTCTTACATACTGGTCACCATAGTAACCAAATCCAATCCCTGGACTTACTGCAACTTTTGCTTCTGTTAGAAGTTGTTTTGAGAACTCCATACTTCCTAAATGACTTGCGCACTCAGGGATTTTTGCCCAGATAAACATTGATGCATTTGGAACATCCATCTCCCAACCAGCATCTTTAAACACGTCAACCATAATATCTCTTCTTCTTCTATACTTTTCAATATGGTCTTCAACACACTCTTGTGGTCCATCTAAAGCAACAGTAGCCGCAACTTGAATTGGTGTAAACATCCCATAATCAAGCCAAGACTTGATTCTTTTAAGTGCACCAATTAGTTTCTCATTTCCAACCATAAATCCAACTCTCCATCCTGCCATGTTGTATGACTTAGATAGAGTAAATGACTCAACTGCAACATCAAGTGCACCCTCTGCTTGGAAGATTGATGGAGTTTTATAACCATCAAAAGTGATATCTGCATATGCAATATCTGAGATGATATAAAATCTTTCTTGTTTAGCTAGGTCAACTAATCTTTGGTAAAACTCTGGCGTAACAGTAGCACAACTTGGGTTGTGTGGGAAGTTTACCAATACATATTTCACTTTTGGAATTGATTCTCTTAGAGTTTTGTTTAATCTTTCAAAAAATAACTCTTCATCAACTCTAAAATCTCTACCAAATGGTAACTCAAAGTTATGTATTGCTGCCCCTGCTAACATAAATGCATATGAGTGGATTGGATAAGTTGGATCTGGAACAACTGCAACATCACCAACATTTACAATAGCTTGTACTAAGTGAACATAACCCTCTTTTGAACCCATAGTTGCAACAGCGTGTTTATTTGGGTCAAGATACTCAACCCCATATTTTCTTTTATACCAGTTACAAATAGCAAGTCTAAGTTTATAGATACCTGCACTTGCACTGTATCCATGGTTTTTTGGCTTATCTGCTGTCTCTTTTAGTTTATCAACAATATGTTGAGGTGCTGGACCATCAGGATTTCCCATAGAGAAATCTATAATATCTTCACCGGCACGTCTTGCTTCCATTTTGATATTGTTAACTTCTGCAAACACATAGTTTGGAAGTCTTTTCATTCTCTCAAATTCTATTTCTGGAAACATTTTTTTTACTCCTTAATTATTACAGTTAACCCACGATTTATATTTGATAGTGAGTAAATATCTTCAATTTTTATATATTTTGTGTTGAAAGGGATAGTTAGTCTTATCCCCTTTTTTTCACTGTTCTCTTTTACGATATCTAATATATTTAGATGTTGATCATAAAAAACTACATAAGGAAACCATTGGTTACCAGGTCGAGATATAATATCTATTTTTTTTGAGTTTTCAACCTCTAGTAAATATGGTTTTAACGGTTTTCTTAACTTTATCTTCTCATCAACTACAAGTTTTGTAGCATTTGAAAGCATAGAGTTTGATGTATCAATAGTGTACATCCATCTAGTCAAACCCTCTTTTTTGATATCAAAAATATTACAGCCATTGTTAAATAGCTCTTTTGATAACATAAGAGGGTCGATGGCGGCTTCTGTTTTTAGGTTTATAGTCCAAGTTATATTTTTTTCTTCATCATAAGATAACTCTTTTGTAAAGTAGTGGTAATAACCCAGTGATTTTAAAGAGTCAGATATAATTTTAAGTGATTTTATAGGGTCATGGTTGATCTGAAAAGTTATAGTTATATCCATAGGAGTATTGAAAGCTATCTTTAAAAGACCATTTTTTTGTAGCTTATCCATAATCTCTATGTAGTTTATTAAACCGTTTTGATAATATTGTGCTTCATCTGCAAACAGATAGTCTATTAGACCTTTGTTTACCCTGTACTCATCATACCCAATAATATTTACAATCCTTTGGGTAAAACTTGTAGCATTTAGACTTATTACAGTTATTAGTATCAAAAACAGTTTTTTTATCATTTTTTAACTCTTAATTTTTTAGATTGTAGATTAGAATTCCAGCTGCAACTGATACATTCAAAGAATCAAAATTGTTTGACATCTCAATTGAAACCTTATAATCTAATTTTTTTTGTATTTTATTTGTTAACCCTTCCCCTTCGCTTCCTAAGAAAAGAGCAATTTTTTCATCATTTGATTTAAAGCTTTTTAAATCTTCTCCATCCATTGAAGCACCAAAAAGAGTAAAACCTATCTGTTTTAATTCATTTGCTGCATCAAGGATATTAGGAAAATGGCAAAAAGGTAAATCCAATAAGGCACCAGTACTTGTCCTAGCAATCGCTTCGTAATTTAGTTGTTTTACATTACATGCAATTATTGCATCAACACCTAAAGAGTAAGCACTTCTGCAAATAGCACCTATATTTCCAACATCTGTTAACCCATCTAAAACAACAACAAAACTTGAGTCTTTTATATCTTTCAAGCTTACTGTAGAAAACTCTTCTAGTTTTAAGAAAAAACCTTGATGGTTTCCACCTTTCGCCAGTGCTTGTGCTTTTTTATTGTCAAGTTTAATTATTTTTTTATTTAAACTGGTAAATCTTTTAAATAGTTTAGGCTCAATATCTTTTGAGAACATAACCTCTTCAATAAGATTTGGATGTTTTTCTAGTACGTGTAGTACGACTTGTTTCCCATATATAATCATGGATGGATTTTATCTAAAAATTGTTGATAAATCTCTTTGGTAGTTATAAGTGATTAAACTAGTTGGTTATAAATCTCTTTTACTGCTTTACCAGTAAGTTTTGAAAGAAGTTTTGCTTTCACTTTTGGAGCTAAATCTAAAGCTTCAATATCTTTAACAGTTAGGTTCTCTCCTGTGAATGTTATAGGGTCTATTATCAAAACCCATTCCCCTTTTATATTTTCATTTTTAAAAACTTCATAGATATTTTTGATAGAATCTTTATAGGTTTTTTGGTGAAGTTTTGTAAGCTCTTTAACTAAAAAAACAGTTCTTTGCTCATCTATTTGATTTATCTCTTCTAGAGTTTTTAAAAGTCTATGGGGAGATTCATAAAGTATAGATAAAATTGAGCTTTGCATAACTTGGGTTAGTTTTATCTGTCTCTCTTTACCTTTGTGGGGTAAAAATCCAAAAAATGTAAACTCTGTGTTCTCAAAACCACTCATGGCAAAAGCTGTTAAAACTGCATTTGCTCCAGGGATAACATCGTATGGAATATTGTTTTCTATACAGTATTGTACTAGTGTAGCACCTGGGTCTGAAACACAAGGCATTCCAGCATCACTAACATAAACAATATTTTGATTGAAATCTTCTGGTGTAAGAGTTTTTAAAACTTGTTTTTCATTGTGGGAATGAAACGATTTAAAGTTTGTACATGGAAACTCTAAGTTCTCTCTTTGACTTAGAAGTTGAAGAAGTTTTTTTGTGACTCTTGTATCTTCACAAAAAATTAGTTCCGCCTCCATAAGAGCAGTTAAACTACGCTTAGAGATATCCTCTAAATTTCCTATAGGAGTTGGAACTAATGTAAGCACTTGAATTAAAGCTAAATTATTTTTTTGCGTATTTAGCTTTGAATTTCTCTACTCTACCTGCTGCATCAACGATTTTTTGCTCACCAGTAAAGAACGGGTGACAAGCAGAACAAATGTCAATTCTCATTGTTTCAACATTTGATTTTGTTTCAAATGTATTTCCACAAGCACAAGTAACTGTACAAGCTTTGTAATCTGGGTGAATATCTTTTTTCACTTGATTTTCCTTAAATTAACTAATGTCTAACAAAAGGTCGAATCTTTGTCGCCCTTTATTAAACTCTTTGCAAAAATGAATCGTGATTATATCTAAAATAGCTTAAGAATATCTGAATTTAAGCTTGATATAATATTTGAGGTTTTTTCTTTAAATTGCCCCTTATTAAAGGTGTTTTGCCTTTTTGCTAATTTGGCTGTATTTAGGGCTATTTTATCAACTAACTCTTTTTTTGTTTTGATTATTCCATCGATATATTCTAAAGTTTCCACAATCCCAATGGCACTCATACAGTTTGGTTTTCTTCTATATTTTTGTTCTAAATATAAAACTTCATCTATAATCCCATCATCTAGCATCATAGAGGTTCTTAACTCTATCCTTTTTCTTAATTCTTCTCTCTCCCATAATATCTCAAAGATTTTTACATCTGTTGCTATGGGTTTTTTGGGATTAAGTTCAAAATATTTACTAGGAGCCATGCCACTTTGTTTGTAAATAGAATAGGCTTTTTCTATTCTGTATTTGTCATTTGAAGCTATTTTCTCCATATAAGGTTTATCTATACTTGTTAGTAGTTTATAAGCTTCCTCTAGGGGTAAATCAAGGGGAACATCCTCATCAAAACCTTTTGAAAGACCTTCAATCAAAGCTTTTAGATAAAACCCTGTACCCCCAACTATGATAAGGTTTTTATCATTTTGCTTGGCATACTCTGTAGCTTTTTTATAACAATCAAAAAACTCTATTACATCAAACTTTTCATCAGGATACACTTCATCTATACCAAAATGTACAATATCTCCTCTTTCATCTTTTGTAGGTTTTGCTGAGGCTATATTTATCTCTTTATATACAGAGAGTGAATCCAAAGACAAAATTATAGAGTTTGTTTTTGTTGCGATATCTATGGAAAGGGCAGTTTTCCCTGAGGCAGTTGAGCCTATGATTGCTATTTGTTTCATTTTATTTGATTCATTCCTATAAAGGGAAATAATAAAGCACTTGGTGGGAAAACAAATAGGGCTACTAGCCATACAATTTTAAGTTTTGGTTTATGAAATTGATTTTTTAAAACAATTATCAACATAATAATCCAAAGAACAGAACCAACAGCACAAGTTATCATCATAGATACAGTTAAGTTTTCCATAAAAGCTCCAAGTTTTTTAAAAATTGTATACAAAGATAAATAAGAGGTGCATAAATCAATATATTTATAAAATATTTGATACAATGCAGCCATGGAAAAGATAAAAAAATTATTAGATGATTTCAATGAACTAGTTATGTTCAAACACTCAATATTTTCATTACCATTTATTTTTATAGCAATGATTGTAGCTTCAACACTGGTAAACGATAGTGCTTGGTTTGGGTTTAAACTTTTGGTTTTGGGAGTATTAGCAGCACTTACAGCAAGAAACTTTGCGATGGGTTTCAACAGATATATGGATAGAGATATTGATGCTTTAAATCCAAGAACAATAAATAGACCAAATGTAGATGGTAGAATCTCAGCTACACAGATGTTGGTGTTTGTTATAGCAAATGCTTTAGGGTTTATTTTAGTTGCTTATTTTGTAAATGATTTAGCCTTTTATCTATCTATACCTATTTTGATAGTTATAGGTTCATACTCATATTTTAAAAGATTTTCATATTTAGCTCATGTTATTTTAGGTATCTCTTTAGGACTAGCTCCCATTGCTGGAGTTGTAGCAGTTAGTGAAACCATAACCTTATGGTCAGTTTTATTAAGTATTGGGGTTATGTTTTGGGTTGCTGGCTTTGATTTGTTGTACTCACTACAAGATATTGAAGTGGATAAAGAGCTTGGACTACACTCGATTCCTAGTAAGTTTGGAGCTAAAAAAACCATGCTTATCTCAAAGGTTTTTCACCTTTTAACAGTGAGTTTCTGGTTACTTTTTGCAATAAGCTCAAATGGTGGGATCTTTACATATCTAGCAGTAGTTGCAAGTGCAATTATGCTTACCTATGAACATATTATTGTAAATAGAGATTTTAGTAAGATTGATAAAGCTTTTTTTACAGTAAATGGATACTTGGGGATTTTGTTTTTTGTTCTAGTCTTAATTGATTCTTTCTTCAAATAGTATACAAGAATAATTAAATAATTTTTAAATAATATTAGGGAAAAATACACCCTATAATCAACAAATCCCTATCTAAGGATAAATTTTGCCAAATAGACTTAAAGAAGTTACTTATCTAACAATGAAAATGTTAAAAAAATATGACATTGTCTTGCCAAGTACTTACTCAAAAACATTTGAAAATATAGCAGTAGAGTTGGAAGTTGATTTTGACAATATTGAGGTTTTATTAAAAGAGTTAAACCAAGAAAGCGAACAAGTTGACAATATAGTTAAAAAAACAAATGACAATTTAACACAACTTCAAGAGTCAACTACAAATGCACAAAAAGCTATAGAGGTTAATGATGCAGACTCTTTAAAAGAGATTAGTAAAGAGTTAGTGGCAATGAAAAGCCAAATCAACTTCTTACAAAAAGAGCTTTTTTCTGATCCTTTAACAGGAGCATACAATAGAAGATGGTATAGCGATTATTACCTAAAAGATGAAGTTTTTCAAAATGATGGATTTTTGGCCTTTTTAGATTTGGATAAGTTTAAAGAGATAAATGATAAATATGGACACCTAATTGGAGACCAAGTACTAAAATATCTAGTAAAGTTTTTAGAAAAAGAGTTAGAAGGAATAGATGCAAATATCATAAGATATGCAGGGGATGAGTTCCTTATAATCTTCAATAAAAGCAAATCAACAATCATCCATGCAGAAAGAACCATACAAGATATACAAGAGAAAATCTCACATCAAAAGCTAAAATCAGCAAAAATAAAAGAGCTACAGTTCTCTTTCTCATACGGTTTTATCCATTTTACAAGAGGTGATCACTCAGAAGATATCCTAGATCAAGTAGATGAATTGATGTATAAAAACAAACAAAGAAATAGCTAAAAATATTGTAAGCTAATCTATGCTAATATTCTCAACTTTTTTAAATGCGTCTGTGGCTCAACTGGATAGAGCAGCGGGTTTCGGCCCCGCGGGTTGGGGGTTCGAATCCTCTCAGGCGTACCACTTGAAGCTCGATATAAAAGACTCTTTGGAGTTTTTATATCGGGCTTTTTTTAATAGAAACTTTTAATTATTCTTCTTTACCATTCTTTTAATACTTACTTTTCTGAATTATATGTTAAGTAAAAATGGAGGTAAAATTTTTAATAAAATTTGAATTTATTGTTTTAATTAGAGTTTTATGATAATATACAATTTAAAGGTACTTTGTAGATATCTAAACAGGTAAATACTTAGGTAAATTTTGAGGTAAAATATATTATAAAAAACGAAGGAATGTTAAAATGTTTATTACCCCTGTAATCCCAGAAACAAATGAAATTAAAATAGATAATAACCTTTTAAAAAAAGCTGAAACAGTTGTGATTGAAAGTGCAAAATTAACAGGTGGACACAATATTCATTTTATTAGTGCTTTAAAAGAGCTACTTAGAATTACAAATAGTTATTACTCAAATAGAATTGAATCTGAAGGTACCCATCCTATTGATATTGAAAGAGCAATGAAAAAAGATTTCTCAAGTGACATTAAAGAAAAAAACTTACAACAGTTGTCTTTAATTCATATCGAAGTACAGAAATATCTTGAAAAAAAAGCTTTAGATGATAGTGAAGATAAACTATTCTCAAAAAATACTATTCTTGATATCCATAAAAAATTCTATTCAAAAGATGAAATGAAACATACTCTTGATATAAAACTTGGAGATTTGTCGGTTTTAATGATGCCAGGAGAGCTTAGAAATGGACCTGTTAAAATAGGATTACATATTCCACCATCAGATGATGAATTAAACTCTTGTTTAAACGAATTTGAAACTTTATATAATCAATGCATACCAAATACTAAAACTATAAAATTAATTAATGCATTATGCTCACATCATAGATTAGTTTATATTCACCCTTTTTTTGATGGTAATGGAAGAATTTCTAGATTATATTTAGACTACCTATTTCAAAGAATAAATTTAGATGGTTATGGACTTTGGAATTTATCAAGAGGTTTAGCAAGAAGTATAGCTGGATATCAAGATGCATTATCAAAAGCTGATGAACCCTATAGAGGTGGATATAATGATGGCAGAGGAAATTTATCATTAAAAGGTCTTGCCTATTTTCTAGAGTTTATGTTAGATATTGCATTAGATCAAATTAGTTACATGTCAAGTGTGATTAGAATTGACCAAATTTCATCAAGAATATCAAATTATGTAAAGTTTGCAGAGCAGAATATGTATTTTAATATAAAACCTCTACCCAAACATTCAAATATAATATTCCAAACCCTTTTAGTTCAGGGAGAAATACCTAGAAATAGTGTTAAAGATATATTGGGAGTTAGTAAACCAACTGCAATAAAAATAGTAAGAGAATTAGAAGAGAGAGGATATGTACAATCTAAGGAACCTTCAAGTCCTATTAGGATCAAGTTAAATTCACATTTTGCAGCTGAGATTATTCCTGAATTATTCCCTAAAGCTTAATCTGTTACAACAAAGGTTGTAACTATAACAAACTTATCATTCGAATACCATATTTTAAGAAAAAGTTATTGAATGGATGAATTCTGGAGTAGTTTTATAATAAATATATAAATTGATAAAATTAAAGATATTCATGAGGAAAAAGAATTTTTAAATTTTCACTTCCTCAACCCACTCTCAATCTTTCTTCTCTCTGGGCCTTTGTAGTTTGGATTGATTAGTTTTTTTCTGATTTTTATATCCTCTTTACCATCGAAAACTTTTCCTCCGGCGTCTTCTACTATGTGTTTTGAGATGTCGCTTGCTTGTAGGGCTATTATGTCTGTTTCTGTTGCTATTTTTGAGTTTTCTTGGGTTGCTATATCTAGTTTTGATAGCTCTTCGTTTATCTGTTCGATTTTTATTTTTTGTTCGTTACTATCTTGGGTTACTAGTTGGATTAGTTGTGTTGTTGATGAGATTTTTTCGTTTAGGGTTTCGAATCCTTTTATCATCTCGTCGGCTGCAACTTTACCCTCTGTTGTTTTTTGAGTGGCATCTTCTACTAACTCTTTTATCTCTTTTGCTGCTTCGGCACTTCTACTTGCTAGATTTCTTACCTCTTGGGCAACTACTGCGAAACCTTTTCCTGCTTCACCTGCTGTTGCAGCTTCTACGGCTGCATTTAGTGATAGGATGTTTGTTTGGAAGGCTATTTGGTCTATCACTGATATTGCTTCATTTATTGCTGTTACTTTTTCATTTATATTGATCATTGAGCTTGTTGTTTTGTTTGCTAAATCTTTTCCTTGATTTAGTGATGTGGTAACTTCTGAGGCGTAGGTTTCCATTTGGATTGCATTTTTTGTTGTATTTTGGATATTTTCTGTTACGATATTTAGAGAATCTGCACTTTGTTTTAAAGAGTTAGCTTGCTCTTTTGATGAGTTAGCTAAGGATTTTACATTTGATGAGAGTATCTCTGAGGTTTGTTGTAAGGCTTTTCCATTTTTTAGGTTTTGGGTACTTAGTTTTGTTAGGGTTTCCCCTAAGAAATCAACTTTTTCAAATAGTGTTTTTATCTCACCTAGGGTATTACCTTTTGAGTCTACTCTTTTGTTGTATTGGTCTACTGAGTAGTGCTCTAAAACTACTAGGACTCTATTTATATTGTATTGCATTGAGCTTATTAGACTGTTTGTGATTTGTGTTAGGTTGTTTATCTCTGGGTTGTTTGCTTTTATATCAATTTTTACATCAAGGTTACCTTTTGCTGCCATTTCACAAACTTCTGCACTTTTTTTAATTGCTTGGGCATCTTTTTGTAATCCTTGAGTTGTTTTGGCAATGTTTTCATTTAACTCTTTTACCATCAACCCAATCTCATCTTCACTATGGATTTTAAAAGGCTCTATAGAATCCCTTTCATGAGCTAAAAATGAGAAAAACATCGATAACTCTTTTCTTAAATCATTTAGTGGTTGGGTAGATTTTTTTGCCACAAGCCAAACTACAAAAATTGTAAATATAACAAAAGATAAAGAGATAGATAAGATAAACACAATAGATTCATCAATTATCGCATCTGCTTCATCAAGTGAGAAGGTTAGGTCTATTACCCCAATAACATCCCCCTCTTTTTGATTTGCATGACACATAAGACATTCTGTAGTTGCAATCATTGGTTTTAAGATTCTAAAATAGTGTGAGTTGTTTTCAAAATAATCTTTTGCAAAATCGTTTTTTGTTTCAAATACTTTTACTATTTGTTTATCACTTGTAAAGCTCTCATCTGGGGAATACATCGCAATAGTCTCTTTACTTTTTGCAACTTTTAGTGCAGTTAGACCTTTTATGCTTTTTCTACTCTGTTCTTCAGCTTCTTTAATAACCTCAGGGATACCTGTATTCATTGCATTTCTAAGGGTTAGAAAGATTGAGTCTGTTAACATATTTAGGGATTCTTTTGCATTATCTTTTGCTAAAGTGTTCATTTGAGAAGTAGTAATATAGTTTGTTATAATATTACCAATAGTGAGAATAATAATTATTGGAAGGACAATTTTTGTAGATACTTTAAGTTTTTTTAACATTTTTAAGGCCTATATTAAATTTAGTTTAAATTTATTAATTAGTTTATTATAGCAAATCAATGCAAAATAAATGTTGATTGATATCAATAAAAAAAGGCTAAATTATAAATTTATATATTGTTGTAGTAACAATAAGTTGATTTAATTGTAGTTGCTATGACTCAATTCACCTCTATGTTAAAGAGAGATAAAGAAGAAAAAACGATGAATAATAAGCCATACTGAAAGATAAAAATAGAATTGAGTCACTATGTTTTTCTAACATAATATTTCCTTGTGGTGATTTATAATTAGAGTATAAACCTATTTTATGTATTTTTGTATCTATAAATTGTCACTTTATAGGTTTCTTGAACAATTATTCATTTTAAAGCTAAAAAAATCTATCTTTTTTTATTTTTTTTAGAAACCTTTTAAAAAGCCTTATATTTTGGTGTTTTGAAAAAGATATGATATACTGTATTTAGGAAATCGTTACATCATAGTTGCGTTAAAAATACATAAACTATGTAAAAAATATACACATAAGTAATAGCATTTAAAATCAAATTATGTTAAATTAAAAACAAGAGATACAAAAATACAAGAATTAGGAGTATATCATCCTTCAAAAAAACAAAAACTAATTGTTAAAAACCTTTTTAAAGTATTTGGTGAAAACCCAAAGTCAGCCCTAGCTATGCTAGATAAAGGGCACTCAAAAGAGGAAATTTTTAAAAAAACTGGGATGACCATTGGTGTTCAAGATGCAAGTTTTGAGATCAATGAGGGAGAGATCTTTGTGATTATGGGACTTTCTGGTTCTGGAAAATCAACTTTGGTAAGACTACTAAACCGACTCATCGAGCCCACTTCGGGACAGATAATAATAGACAATACCGACATTACAAATCTAAATGATAAAGAGCTTATCGATATAAGAAGAAAAAAAATATCGATGGTTTTTCAATCTTTTGCACTGATGCCACATATGAATATTATCGATAATGTTTGTTTTGGTTTAGAGCTAAGTGGAATAGAAAAAAATCAAAGATATGCAGCTGCAAGAAAAGCTTTAGATCAAGTTGGACTTAAACACTATGAGGCATCTTATCCTGATGAGTTAAGTGGGGGTATGCAACAAAGAGTTGGTTTAGCAAGAGCTTTAGCAAATAACCCAGACATAATGCTTATGGATGAAGCGTTTTCTGCACTTGACCCTTTGATAAGAACAGAGATGCAAGATGAGCTACTACAACTTCAAGAGAAAGAGAAGCGAACAATTGTTTTTATCTCTCATGATTTAGATGAAGCGATTAGAATAGGTGACAGAATAGCCATAATGCAAAATGGTGAAGTTTGTCAAATAGGAACACCTGAAGATATTATCAACAATCCTGCAAATGATTATGTAAGGTCGTTTTTCAATGGTGTTGATGTTACTTCTGTTTTAAGTGCTTCACATATTGCAAAAAAACTAAAAGCTACAATTATAAATAAAGAGAGTACAGGTATCAAATCAGCGTTACAATATATTGGTGATTTTGATGAGGATTATGCATATTTTGTTGAGAAAAATGGACAATATAAAGGTATATTGACTATAGACTCACTTAAAGAACAAAAAAGATTAGGTGGTACACTTAATGATGCAATCATTGATGAGAAACCGATAAATGAAAATCTACAGATTTCAGAGTTTATCTCTTTTGTTGTTGAAAATGTTTACCCAACAGCAGTTGTTGATGATGAGGGTAAATATAAAGGAACTATCTCAAAAAGTAGATTATTGAAAGTATTTGATGAAGGAGTAGAACATGAGTAGTGATCCATGGGGTAATGCCTCTACAGCACAAGAGAATAAAGAGTCATCTGTAGATTGGGTTCAAGAAAATGCTACCCCACATGTGGAAGAGAGTAAAGATTTTGATATCTTAAACCCTTTTGAGGATGCAATTATCCCATTTGATGATTGGACAAATAGTGGAATTGATTGGCTTGTGGAAAACTTTAGAGAGTTTTTCCTGATAACAAAAGCACCAATTGATTTAGTACTAAAATCTATTGAGAGTTTTTTATTATTTTTAAACCCATATGTGGTGATTATATTTTTTGTTTTATTAGCCTTACAGTTTTCAACAAAAAAGTTGGCCTTTGGAACTTTAGTTTCATTTTTCATAATAGGTTTTATAGGAGCATGGGAAGAGTCTATGATAACCTTGGCCTTAGTTACAACAGCTGTTTTATTCTCCATAATTATAGGTTTACCTATGGGGATATGGTGTGCAAAAAGTGAAACTGTAAATAAGTTTTTAAGACCAGTATTAGATGCCATGCAAACAACGCCAGCGTTCGTATACCTTATCCCAATTGTTATGCTTTTTGGGATAGGTAATGTTCCTGGGGTTATTGTTACTATTATCTTTGCTTTGCCACCACTTATAAGGTTGACAAATCTAGGTATTAGACAAGTACCCGATGACTTGATAGAGGCTTCAAGATCTTTTGGAGCAAGCTCTTCACAGATGTTATGGAAGGTACAAATTCCTGTTGCAATGCCAACAATTATGGCGGGGATAAATCAAACGTTAATGTTGGCTTTATCTATGGTAGTTATTGCTTCAATGATTGCCGTAGGGGGTCTTGGTCAAATGGTACTAAGAGGTATCGGAAGACTAGACATTGGGCTTGCTGCAGTTGGAGGACTAGGGATCGTTCTTCTGGCTGTTATCTTAGACAGATTGACACAATCAATGGGTCAAAAAGATAAAAGCAATAAGACCAAATGGTACGAAAAGGGTCCAGTAGGACTAGTGTACAAATTTATAAAAAAGGGGTAAGAATGAATAAATTAGTAAAATTAAGTTTAGCAGCTTCTATGTTGCTATCAACAAATCTTGTAGCGGATTCTTTATCTGAAGCATTAACTTCAGGGAAAGTTTCAGGGGATGTTAGTGTTAGATACGAAAGTAGAGACTTTGATACAGAGATTGGTACATATTATCAAAATACTGCATATTTAGTGCCTTCAATGGGACTAAACTATGATAGTGCAGCTTATAATGGTTTTAGTTTTAGTGCAGGGTTTAGAGCTTATGCAACTTTATGGGAAGATGATGACAACTCAGTTACAAACTATGGTAGAGGTGATGCAGAAGATAGAATTGGTGGAACTTCAGGGAACGACCAAATCTCTAAGTTATATGTACAATACCAAAATGGTGGATTTACAGCTCAAATTGGTAGAAAAGATTTACCATGGGGAACAAAAGATTGGTTAAGTAAAATCAATGATGGTGTTTTCTTAGAGTATGAAAATGATGGTTTATTACTTGAAGCCTTATATACTCAAAGAAGAGGTAGAGTTTATGCTCACGAGTTATTCCCAATGGCAAAAGTTAACAATGATGATGGATTATATCATACAGCGGCAACTTATAGTTTCAATGATAACTACAAAGCAAAAGCATATTATATAGAAGCACCAGATTCACACTCAACATTTGGTGGAAAATTTATGGCAAACCAATCTTATGATAATGGTTTAAGCTTAAATGGTATGGTTCACTATATGAAAACAAGTGAAGATGTTTTAGCAAATGATACAGATTTACAAGAGGTTACTGTTGGTGGTAGTTATGCAGGTTATTCTGTAACTTTAGGTTATATGCAAAATGATGAAAACAATGGTTTTGGTAGTGCAGACAATGCAGGTGATATTGTAGTTCCTTTTGAAGAGGGTGATACAATGTATGCAGCTGATGCTACAACATTTTATGGGATGATTAGTAAAAGTGTATATGATATCTCTTTAACAGCATTATATGGTGTTACTGAATATGGTGCTCAAGATTATGAGAGTAGTGAGTTTAATATCTGGGCAGGTTATAACTTCACAGAAGCTTTATCATTAAATATCTCATATGCAGTTACAAGTGAAGACTCAAATGACCCAGCATATTCAGATATGGAACAAGTTGGTGCAACATTAGCATATTCATTCTAAGGGGATAAAATATGAATTTTAAAAGATTATTATTAACTTCTATTGCCTGTAGTTTATTGGCTAGTTCTTTATTTGCAGCAAAGGTACATGCTATTAAATCAAATATAGCAGAAGAGACATTTCAGATGTTGATTGTTGCTGAGATTTTAAAGAAGATGGGGCATGAGATAGAAACAACAAATGATGTTAACTACGATATTGCTTATCAAACAATAGCAAGTAATGCAGATAGTGATGATGTTTATTTCTTAGCTTCTATGTGGGATCCTTTACATAGTTCAAAACTTGAGGCACTTGGTGGAGAGGAGAAAATTACAAAGTTTTCTAAATTCATCGCAAATTGTGCGCAAGGGTATTTGATAGATAAGAAAACAGCTGATAAATATGATATTAAATACTACAATGACTTAAAAAAACCAGAGATTGCAAAAATATTTGATAATAATGGTGATGGAAAAGCAGATTTAACTGGTTGTAATGCTGGTTGGGGATGTGAAAAAGTTATTGAGTATCAATTAGATGCATATAAATTAAGAGATACTGTTACACATAACCAAGGTGAATATTCAGCACTTATTGCTGATACTATAGCAAATTATAAAACTGGAAAATCGATTTTATATTATACTTGGACACCTTATTGGGTAAGTGGTAAATTAGTTCCTGGTAAAGATGTAGTATTTTTACAAGTTACACATTCAGCAAATCCAAATACTGATTCTACAAAACTTCCAAATGGAGCTGATTATGGATTTAATATCAACCATCAAAAAATTGCAGCAAATGCAAGTGTAAGAGAAAATCACAAAGATATTGCTAAACTTTTTGACATAATCAAGATTGATGTAAATGATATCTCTGGACAAAATATGTTAATGGTTAATGGTCAAAACAAAGAAAAAGATATCTTAAGACATGCAAAAATGTGGCTTGAAAAAAATGAAAGCCAAGTTAATGCTTGGATAAAAGAAGCAAAAGCAGCTAAATAACAAAGTAAAGGAGACTCTCCTTTACTTTAATGTATCAAATAGTATCTCTCTTAAAAAAATTAAATAAAATAATCTAAAACTATCACAAATCTTTCAATCATGGAATAAAAAATGCTAGCTATTTTTATTAGCTTAAAAAAAGGGTATGCATGATTTTAGATATGAATATAAAACTTGAAGGGATTGATGAAGAGTTTCTAGAGGAGTTTGATGAACTTATAGAGGAGACTAGAGTTGAGTATTACTTTATAAATCCAACTACCAAAGAGGAGATAGAAAAAACTCAAGAGCTTTGTGAAGAGTATGAAAGATTTAAATATTCGATTCCTGCAAAATTTTATGATCTTAAAGATAAAAACTGTTTAGCTGTAAAAATTGAGAGTGTTGATGATTTAGCTCTTGTAACAGAAGAGTTACCTATTGTGATTGATTCAAGTTGTTTAGATGATAGTTTTATTGAAACTTTAAATACAAAGAAAATCAAAGGTGTGGTACTTGACTCTAAAGAGAGTGATAATAGATTGGAAAACTTTGCTTATGCAGTATCTTATGATTCAATAAAAGATTGGACAAATAAAGGTATGATGGATACTGATTTTAATAAACTTGCCTTACAAAGTAACTATCCAAAATACGATTATGATCATCTATTAGATGTTTTATTAAAAGAGATGTCAGATATGACCTTTAGAGCTGAGCAATCAATTGCTTCAGGTGGTACAAGAACACTATTAAAGATGTTTAAACTTTTATAAAATCAAATCAATAAAAAATAATAAAATAAATATAGTGAAAAAATTTCACTATATTTTTTATAATAAAAACTCACTCCTATCTTATATATAAGTTGTCCTATATAGATTGTCTAGAAATATTGTACTTTTGATAAAGATTATAAAAACAACAATCTATAGTATTAAAATTAGATTTAAAAAAATAATTTTTTAATCTAATAATTTAGATGCAAGAATTATAAAGATATAATTTTGTAATAATTATTTGTGAACTTGGATATATAATGAAATATAGGCATGAAAATACTATTCTTAAGATTATAAAATTCACACCTCCACTATTTATAATATCAATTACTTTTTTTATTACTCTTTTTTTATATTATGATTATAAATATACCCTTGTAGAAGAGAAAAAAACTATTGAAAAAGAGTTTATGGCTCATAGTAAAGAGCATGTAAAAGAGAATGTTGATGTTATATATAACACTTTAAAGATGATGCAAAGTAAAACAGAAGAGAGTTTAAAAAAATCTATTAAACAAAGAGTTTACGAAGCTTATGCAATCATGAATAAAATCTATAATGAAAATAAACATAAAGATAAAAAAACAATTGAGAAGTTGATTAAAGATGCCTTGGTTGATATACGGTTTAACGATAATAGAGGGTATTATTATATAAACTCAATGGATTATAAATCTGTATTATTCCCTTTAGATAGAAAACTAGAGGGATCTGATATCTATAACTTTAAAGATGGAGAGGGAAAATATCTCATAAGAGAGATTGTTAATAAGTTAAAAAAAGAGAAAGAGGGGTTTACTACTTGGTATTTTTATAAACCCTCTGATACCGTACACAATTACAAAAAAATTGGCTTTAATAAATACTTTGAACCTTTAGATTGGTATATTGGTACAGGTGAATATGTTGATGATTTCAAAGATAGTGTTAAAAAAGATGCACTTGGATATGTTCAAATGTTGAAATACAATGACGTAGGGTACCTTTTTGTTTTAGATAAAAATGGTACCTATTTAAACCATCTAAATCCAGATTTGATTGGAATAAACCTAAAAAAAGCAGAGCTATTAGAGAAAACTGATGAGGTGTTTTCAAAACTAAAAAAACTTTTTAATAAAGATAGCGGAGAGTTTATAAGTTATATACAAAAGAAAAAACCAGATACACAACAACCAACTTTGAAAACAAGTTATATAAGAGCTTTAAAAGATTGGGATTAGATTGTAGGTCAGGGGTTTTATGAAGATGACTATAAAAGTATGTTAGAGAAGAAAAAAAGAGCATTGGAGGATAAATACCATAGATATATTATCAATGTAATTAGTATAAATTTTATTTTGATGATTGTTCTTTTATTTGTATCTATTTATATCTCAAAACTTTTACAAAAGAAGTTTGACAAATATAAACATGATATAAAAGAGAAACTAACAGAAAATGCTAGACAACAAGAGGTTTTAACCCATCAAAGTAAAATGGCGGCAATGGGTGAAATGATAGGTAACATTGCACATCAATGGAGACAACCATTATCTGTTATAACAACTGCTGCAAGTGGGGTTAAACTAAATAAAGAGTTAACAATATTAACTGATGAAAACCTTGAAGAGTCTATGGATCTTATAACTTTACAAGCAAACTATCTCTCTAAGACAATAGAGGATTTTAGAAGCTTTTTAAAGGTAAATCAAGAGAAAACAGAGTTTGATATTGCAGAAGCTGTGGATAGTGCTATTAGCTTAACTAATGCGCAGTTTAAAAATAAGTATATTCAAGTGGTTTCAGATATAAAACCAATAACTGTTTATGGAATCAAAAATCAATTTATTCAAGTTATAATTAATATTTTTAATAATGCAAAAGATGAGCTTATTAAACAAGAGGAGCATCAAAGAGTAATCCTTGTAAACAATAAAATAGAAGATAAAAAAGTGATTTTAACTATTCAAGATAGTGCAGGGGGAATCCCTGTAGATATTTTAAATAGAGTTTTTGAGCCATATTTTAGTACCAAAGAGCAAACTGATGGTACAGGAATTGGTTTATATATGTCTCAAGAGATTGTTGAAAAGGTGATGAATGGTAAAATTATCGCCTCAAATGATAGTTTTGAGTTTAAAGATAATAGTTATTACGGAGCGGTATTTAGTATTGAGATACCTATAAACTAGATTTGGAATAAATCTAGTTTAAAAAGCTATCTTCAACTCTTTGAATCTCTTTTTTAGATCCAAAATATAGTGGAGTCTTTTGCTCAATAGCAACTCCTGTCATATCAAGAATTCTCCCTTTATGACTTATAGCTCTTCCACCCGCTTCTTCTATAATATAAGATATTGGGAAGGCTTCAAAAATAACTTCATGTTTTCCATCTGGAAAAGATTTTGTTGCAGGACTTGAATAAACTCCACCTTTTTTAAATAAAATCTGGTGAGTATCTAAAGCTAAAGAATCAGAAAATCTAAGTCTATACCCTTCGTTGAAAAACGAATCAATCAACTCTTTATGTTTTGAAGTCCACTCACTTGCAAGTCCACCAGTTGAATTGATTTTTCCACTATTTTCTAATTTTAGTGGGTCTTGTTCTATAAACTCTCCATTCTCATATGAGAAGTAGATTACACCCTCTGATTTAGAAGCAAAAACCAATTGGAAGGTTGGACCATATGTTATATAAATAGCTGCTTTCAAGTGGAAGGCATCCATCTGTTTTTCATAAATACCAAAAATAGTTCCAAGTGAGAAATCAACATCTAACAGATCTAGATTATCAATAGCCACATAACTAATTTTGTATTTACCATTTTCATTTATTGTTGTATATTTTTTTGAGTATTTTCCTATAAAACCATGTACTGATTTCACTTTTTTAAACTCTTTGTGGATAACCTTTGAGCAATAAGTGTTTACCTCTTTTTGCATCTGTTCATCTGTTAAACCATTTGAGATAAACTTATCACAATCCACAAATACGTTTTTTTCAATATCTTCAGCTATATTTGTTATCGCATTAAAAACTGCTATCATCTAATAAAACCCTAACTTGTAATAAATATTCTAAAATCGATAAAGTTAAATATTGAGTTTTTATATTCACAATATTGTAGTTTGTCAAAATCGATATTATTGTTCTCTATCATACCAAGTAATTCATTAAAGTTCGATATATGCTCTTTTGTTCTATTAACGCTATATTCCGTTGCAGTAGCAGTTGTCATCAAAAATGCCCAGTCACTACTTTGAGCTAATAGAAGCTCTCTTAACATCTGGTTTAAAACTCTTGTTGTATCAAAATCTGTTGTATGAAAATGCTCTTGGGCTAACTCTTCCATTCTTATAGCCATCTCATGTAGGTGTCTATATATCCAAGAGTTTGTGTTGTTTAACCACACATCATAATAACCTTTGTCTCCCCATGAAGATGGATTAGGTGTTACAATTTGATTTTGTGGGAACATCTCTAAGTATTCGATTGGAGTTATAGCTTTGATACTATCACTATCATTTAAGTGTTTAAAGATATTGTATAAAAATTCAGGTCCTTCAAACCACCAGTGACCAAATAGTTCTGCATCATAAGGGGAAACAACCATAGGTGAACGCCCCATCATATGTTTTAGATGGTTGATTTGTTCTTCTCTTTTTGCTACAAAATCTTTTGCATGTTCGTTGGTTTTCTCTTTTGCAATCTTTGGATTATAAGCTTCTTTATAATCTGTTGTTCCAGTAATTTTATGGTATTTAAACCCTGTAAATACCCTAATCCCATCTGGATTAATATAGGGTCTTATATAATCAAAATCTAGGTCATAACCAATATCTCTATAGAAATCTCTATAATTAAAATCTCCAGGGTATCCCTCTTTTGAACTCCAAACTTGTTTTGAAGAGTGGGCATCTCTACCAAAGGCTGCAACACTATGAGGGGTATAACAAGGGGCATAAACTCCATTTATAGCAGTTGGCTTAGCATAAGTTAAGGCGTGTGAATCAACTATAAAAAACTTTATCCCCTTTTCATTTAGGATTTTGTCTAAGCCATCATAATAAGCACACTCTGGTAACCAGATCCCTCTAGGAGATTTACCAAAATGTTTTTGGTGAGCCTTTACAGCTATTTCGATTTGTGTTCTTACTGCTTGCTCATTAACACTTAAAAGTGGTAAGAATCCATGTGTTGCCCCACAAGTTATAACCTCTAAAGAGCCCTTATCATAGAAATATCTATATCCATTTAATACATTGTAGTTTAAAAAACCTCTAAAAAACTCGTCACTCTCTTCAAAAATATTTTTATAAAAAGAAGCTAATGGTTGAAAGTATGGGTCATCAATAGTTCTGTTAAGCTCTTTTTTACCTAGTTCTATTTGTTTTTGTAGATATTTTGCATACTTATCCATTAAGTGAGAGTCAGCTAACATCTCAGCTAATGGGGGTGTAATAGAAACAGTCAATCTAAAATCGGTTCCCTCTTCCTCTAGTTGTTTTAATCTTTTTAAAAGGGGTATATAACACTCTGTAATAGCTTCAAAAAGCCAATGTTCTTCTAAGAAGTTATCATATTCAGGATGTTTTACAAAGGGAAGGTGAGAGTGTAAAACTGGTACCCAGTAGCCATTAATCATTTTTATTTCCTTGGTGAATTGTGTGTGAGCTCATAGAGTCTTTTTCAAACTCCTCATAACTTCTAAGTTTTTCTATCTCTTCAATATATTTTGATGAACTCATTCCTAAAGTGAAATGTTGCATAGATGAACGGATAATCTCTGTCCAACCTTTTGTTTTTTTCAACCAAACTTCATCTTTTTCGTCTGGGATTTTTATTTGTGTTGAAAAAGTATGGATTGTGTTTGAACAAAGTAACTCTTTTAGTTCTCCATCTTTCATAGAATAAAGTTTTACAAAGATATCTAAATCTTCAAATTTTTCATTTATATTATATTCACCTAACGCAAACATAGATTCAAAACTAGTTAATAGATTATTGTTTGTATCAAATATTTTAAAATATAGTTTCTCTTTATTTAGGTCAATATTGTTAGACAAGATTGTTGAATCATCAAGCTCCCAATAGACAAAATATCTATTTGTATTAACCATTAAGATAACTAAACGATTTTTATTGTATCTTGATGGGATTTCATATTTGTTTTGTTCCGGTGTAATCTCACTTGCAATGGAGTTTATAATATGGGAACTTGAAGAAAAATCATCTTCAATCTCTAAACTCTCATGTATCAATTCTTTTGCATTTTTGTTCATCTTTTATCCTAAAATATGAGTTAAATCTATTGTAACATAAACTTTATACACTAAGTGTATAAAATATCAATACCTATTATTTATTTTTGTCTAAATTTTCTACACCAGGTAGAAAAATACCTTCAAGCAACTCTAAACTTGCTCCACCACCAGTAGAGATAAAAGAGAAGTTCTCTTTTTCACCTGCTTTATCTGCTGCATTTGCAGTATCTCCACCACCAACAATACTGAAAGCATAAGTATCTGCAATTGCATGGGCAATTCTAAAGGTTCCTTTTGAGAACATATCTATCTCAAATATCCCCATAGGTCCATTCCAAATTATAGTATTTGAAAGCCCAATAGCCTCTTCAAAAAGCTTAACTGTTGCAGGTCCAATATCAACCGCTTTAAACCCTTCTAAGACATCTTGAACAGGTACAATTTTTACATCAATTGGTTTCTCTATATCATCAGTTATCACTAAATCTACAGGTAGATAAACCTTTACATCTTTTTGTTTTGCTTCATTTAGTATAGAAAGAGCCTCTTCTAGATAATCCTCTTCATATAAAGAGTCTTGCATATCATGACCTAAAGCTTTTAAAAAGGTGTTGCTCATTGCTCCACCAATTACTATTTTGTCAACTTTTGGCAGGATGTTTTTTAAAAGGGTAATTTTAGAAGAAACCTTTGCTCCCCCAACTACTAAGTTAATAGGTTTTATAGGATTAAATAAAGCCTTTGCAAAGGCATCAATCTCTTTTTTTAGTAAAAACCCTGCTACATTTATAGGGCAATAGTTTGCTACGCCATAAGTTGAACTATGTTTTCTATGACTAGTTCCAAAGGCGTCATTTACATAGATATCACAAAGTTTTGAAAGGTTTTGAGCTAAGGTTTCATCATTTTTAGTTTCACCCTCATAAAATCTAATATTCTCTAAAAGTATGATTTTTTGTGAGCTATTTGAAGTGATATATTCAACCTTGTTTTCAAACTCTTCAACTAGTTCAATCTCTTCATCTAAAACTCTTTTTAATCTTTTGATGATGTATTTTAAAGAGAACCTCTCTTTATCTTCACCTTTAGGTCTTCCTAGGTGAGTTACAAGGATGATTTTTTCTGCATTGTTATCTATACAATAGTTTATTGTAGGCAAGGCAGCTTTTATTCTACTGTCATCAGTTATATTATGGTGTGAATCCATTGGTACATTAAAATCAACTCTTATTAAAACTTTTTTACCAGATACCTCAATATCTTTTATTGTTTTAACATCTTGCATCTTCTCTAGGTTATTTAGCATAAATACTCCTTGTACTATTTGTACATTTTTGAATAATATTCGTGAACCATTCTTCCTGAATCAAAAGCAGGAATAACATCAGTGATTGAGTTTTTTACTATCTCTAGCCAAGCTTTATTGTCATCATAATATAAAGGTATAATTTTGTTTTCTAAAAGATCTAAAAGATTGGCATTGTCTAATCTATCTTGCTCCTCAACAGGCTGCCCTTGTGCTAAAGTTGGTATAGTAAAACTATTTATCCCCTCTTTACAAAACTCAGGGTGCCACCCATCAGCTATTGAGAGATTAACTGCACCATTCATAGCAGCAGTCATACCACTTGTACCACTTGCTTCTCTTGTTACTCTAGGAGTATTTAACCAAATATCGCAACCTTTTTTTAACTGCATTGATAAATCAAGCTCATATCCAATAAGTACAGCAATATTTTTATAATCTTTTGCTAAGTAGATTAGATCATTGAAGATATTTATAGCCTGTGTATCAAAAGGGTAAGGTTTCCCTGCCCAGATTATCTGAATAGGTCTTTTTGAATCAGTGATTAGTTTTCTAAACCTTTCAAAATCATATTTTAATAATCCTGGTCTTTTATACTCTGCAAATCTTCTTGCCCAAACTATTGTTAAGATATCTGGGTCCATCATCTTACCTGTTTGATTGGCAACAGTAACAAAAAGTTGTCTTTTTAAGTGTTTTTTTCTAGCTTCTAGTTGGAAATCTTCATGCTCATCTAAAGCTTTAATCAAACCTTTATCTGCCCAATATCTTCTATTTTGTGCATTGGTAATAGAGATTATTTCACATTTGTTTTCAACCCCTTTCCACATCTCATTTGCCACATCCCCATGAATTTTAGAAACTCCATTTGCAATTTTTGCAAGTTTTAAAGCCCCTATAGTTAGGCTAAAAGTGTCACTATCTAAATCTAATAACTGCTTAACTTCATCAGCTTTTAGTCCATTAAAAAAGCCCATTTTACCTAGCAAGTGGATATTATGCTCTTCATTTCCAGCAGCTTCAGGTGTGTGTGTTGTAAATACTAGTCTTTTTTTGATATCTTCAATATTTTTATACTTTTTATATAGTTCAAAAGCTAAAGGTAAAGAGTGTCCCTCGTTCATATGGTATATCTCAACTTTATGTTTTAAAGCTTCTAAAACTTTAACTCCACCAATCCCTAATACAATCTCTTGAGCTATTCTTGTTTCTGTATTTGAATCATAAAGTTTATGGGTGATTGTTCTTGACAGGTAATCATTCTCTTCAACATCAGTTGATAACAAAATCAAAGGAGCAGTACAAAATAGATTTGCAGGAACTAAATAAGCTTTTACAACTACAGGTCTTCCATTTATATTTACACTAACGCTTACATTTAAATCTTCTAAAAAATAATATCTTTTTCTTCTAAACTCTATTTTTAAATATCTGTTTTCATCTCTTTCTTGGTCATAATAACCATAACTCCATAAAATACCAATACCTGTAAGGTTTTGTTTTAAGTCAAAAGCACTTCTCATATGAGATCCAGCTAAAAACCCTAAACCACCAGAGTATATCTTTAGTGCTTGATGAATTGCAAACTCCATAGAAAAATAAGCAACAGACTTTGAATATTTTTCATCAATCTCATAACTATGTAAATCAGCCATTTTTATCCTTTTGTATAAAGTTCTTTATATTTGTTTGCAGAAGTTTTCCACGAATTATCAACTTCCATATTGTGTTTTGAGATTTGTTCAAATTTTTGTTTATTTGAATATAAACTAAATGCTTTTGTAATAGCATGATTAAACCAAAAAAGGTTGTGTTCATTAAAACTAATACCAATACCTAAATCTGTTTGGGTTTGCTCTACATCAGTAAAGTCTTCAACAGTATCTTTTAATCCACCAGTTTTAGCAACAATAGGCAGGGTTCCATATCTCATAGAGATCATTTGATTTAAGCCACAAGGCTCAAAAATAGAGGGCATAAGTAAGAAATCAGCACTTGCATAAAGTTTTCTGGAAAAACCTTCGTCATAACCTATATGAACATGGATGTTTTTATAAACACCTTTTATTCTTGAAAAAGCCTCGTTATAAATATCTTCTCCATTTCCCAAGAAAATAAAGTTTGCTTCATAGGTTTTAAATAAAGAAATTGCATCTAATAATAAGTCGATACCCTTTTGTGAGGTGAATCGTCCAATAAAAATAAATAAAGCTTTATTTTCATCTTCTAAACCTAACTTTTTTAAAAGAAGTTTTTTATTCTCTTTTTTTAGTTCATAGCTTTTTATATCAAAGTTTTTTTCTATATATTCATCTGTTTTGGGATTAAAAACCTCTGTACTAATTCCATTTACTATCCCTTGAAGTTTGTGACTATTTATTCTAAGGGTTTCATCTAAGCTATTTCCAAAAGTTGGTGTTTGTATCTCTTTTGCGTAGGTTTGGCTCACTGTTGTAACACTATCACTGTAAAATATTCCTGCTTTTAAAAAGTTAACATTATCAAAATACTCTAAGCCATTGAATTTATAACACTTTTCCCAATCAATCTCAAGCTCATTCATCACCTCTTTTGGGAAAATACCTTGATATGCTAAGTTATGAATAGTTAAAACAATTTTTTGTTTTAATTTATATCTTGTTTTAGCAAGTAGTGCTACAAGTGAGGTTTGCCAATCATTTATATGAATAGCTTCAATCTCAAGCTTCATTCTAATCATAATCTCTAAAACAGCATATGAAAAAAGACCAAATCTTAGCCCATTATCTCCAAAATCTCCAAATTGATCGTTGTATAAACCTAATCTATCACATAAAATAGGGTTGAATACAAATATCTCATCTGGATTATCTTTTCTATTAAAAATATCAAATTGATGTCTAACTCCATATAACCAATACTCAAAGGTTATACCACTATATTCAATCTGATATTTCTTTCTATCAACTAAATTATACAAAGGCATAATTGTATAAACCTTTGTATCTTCTCTTAGTGCTTGTGGAAGAGCATATGCTACGTCTGCTAGCCCACCACTTTTTGCATAGGGAAATATCTCACTTGATGCAAATAAAATAGCCATTAACTCTCCTTATATACTTTTGCAGCTTGTTCTGGTAAAACCACATTTATATTTATTTCACTATCTAATTCAAACCCAGCTTGTTTATAAATTCTTGGTTTTATCTCAATATTAAATCTATAAAACTCTTTTGTCTTTTCATCATAATCTTTATAGGGGCAGTTGTTTATTACCATATTAAATGAGATCTCCCCAAGAGCCTTATAAAATTTTGTAAAAAACTCTTTTAATATATCACTTAGTGCTGAGATATCACTTTTACTAAACTCTAAAAGGGAAGAGAGTTTTTTCTTTGAGACAATTTTTACTTCAAAGGGAAAACTTGATGCGTATGGACTATATAAAACAAACTCTAGGTTTTGAGCGATGATATTATCTCCATTTTGTAACTCTTCATAAACTAAATCATCAAGTAAAGCTCTTTTGTGTTTTTGAAAATACTCTTTTTTGTACTCAATCTCCTCTTTAATCTTTTTAGGTAAAAAGGGTAAAGCCATAATTTGTGAGTGGGAGTGAGTCATTGAAGCCCCAGCTTCTTCACCTTGATTTTTAAATACAGAGATATATTCCAATCTTGAATCATTTTTTAGTGCAAGAACTCTTGATTGGATTATTGTAAGATAATTTGTTAAATCATTAAAACTATAATCCCAGATTTGTTTATCATGAATAGGGGTTTCTATAACAACTTCATGTGCTCCAAAACCATTAAATTTTTCAAAAAAGTTTTCCCTTGTTGAGTTTGGTTGGATATCAATAGAAAGAGCATTGTATAGGTTTGGTACAACTCTACATTGACACTCACCATTTTGTGTTATTCTTGTAATCTCATGAGGAGTATACTCCTCTTTATGCATATCAAAGGGGCATTTTTCATTTGCAATATCTTTATTGCTTGTATCTTTTTTATTATCAAGATTATTTGGTCTTTTTAATCTTTCAGGTGCAAAAAGTGTCCACTCTTTTTTTAATTTACAATATCTAAATTCTGACAAATCTTCTCCTACTCATATGTACCAGCTTAAAAGATTAAAGTTTTCAACATCAAGGATTATATCATCATATAAAGGAAATTTTTGTACTTTTTTATCTTTTATAACAAGTTCAAAAGTAAACTCAATTTTTTCATGGGGATAATCTAGAATCTCTACTTCAATACCTTTATCAAAAGCCAAATTAAATTTTAAATCGTTTTGAATAATACTATTTCTACCTTTTTGTATAATAAAACTAAACTCTTGATTCTTTAAAGTGAGGTTTAAAATAATCTCCTCTTCAAGGGTTTCTATCTTTTTACCTTTAAAATATAGATATAGATTGCTTTGTGTATCTTTCCCATAATATAAAGTATCTATAATACATAAAGAGGAGTCCATAGTACTAAACTCTTTTTTGATATCTACAAAACCACTATTTAACCATTCAAAAAAGTTACTCATATTTCCATCAACTGTAGGAGTTATAAAATCTGTTGGTTTAATGTGGCTTGAGTTCTTTTTGACTTTTTTTACTATGGGAGTAAATATTTCATTAGGAATCTCTTTATCCATAAGAGTATAGATATTTTTAAGATGTGCTCTAAATTGTTCATCAAACTGATGATTTAGTTCTGTATAGTGGTCATCTCCATACCACCAAAACCAGTCACTTCCTAAAGCTATTAGAAACTCAGTTTCAATTTTTTCTAAAGTTTGTTCATCTAAACTATTTTTTAAAGTATCAAAATCACTTTTGGTTAAATCAAGTAGTTCCCAAGCTTTGTTTTTTTCACTATTTCCAATCCAAATATCAAAGTTACCATTTATCCAGCTTCCTGTAGCCAAATTAGAGATAGACTCTTTTTCTAACTCTTCAATTTTATCTATATCTTCAAAAAGGATTGTCTCGCACCAAGTTTGTTCTGATAATAAAGTATAAAGGTGCTCAAAAAACTCTTGGGCATTGTTTTGATAAAACTCCCATGCATTTTCCCCATCTAAAATAACAGATACAAGTGTAGAATCTTTTGCATTTAAATGGATATTTTTTAAGTGTGAAATAAAGTCTTGAGCAGCTTCAAGTGGCTCTTTTTTACTATATTCAAAACCTATTAAATCACTTAAGTACTTATCTCTAAAAAATAGGTTTATTTGTGTTTCGTTTGTTTTTAAACAATAAGGTTTATATAATACCTCTTTATTAAAATTGTTTAATGACTTAAATAAAATCTCTTCATCAGTAGCTAACCATTTAACCCCATTTTTACTAAGAAGTTGAGCTGTTGCCATACTAACACTTCCTTCTGATGGCCAAAACCCTACAGGAGCATAGTCAAATTTTTCTTTAAAATATTTAACTGCATATTCAACTTGTAAGTTTGCATACTCCTCATAGTTTTCAAAACTTGAAGGTAATACCACTTCAGGTTTTGCCTCTTTGGCAGAAGCTCTATTTATCAAAAGTGGTAAAATAGGGTGATAAAAAGGTGTTGTTGAGATAGCAATTTGTTTTTTCTCAACCAATCTCTTATAAAAGGGGATTATCTTTGATAAGAAATCATATAGTTCATGGATTAGTTGAGATTTTTGTTCATTTGAATAAAATCTACCTTGAGATAGTAGTTCTTTGATAAGAGCAGAGTTTTCTCTAAGGTAGTTACCACACCAACTTAAAAGAAAAAGTACTTCTACTTCTATAATCTCTTCAGGTGTAAAGTTAACCATGCTTTTATTATCTGCATTGAATTTTAAAAAAAGTTCATGATATCTTGGAAGAGGTTTAATCATATTTTTCTCATTTGATAAAAATAAAAACTCTTCTAAAAATCTTAACTCCTCAATTTTCAAATCTCTTACATCTTTTTTTATGATATCAATTAGTTTATCGTTTGCTTTTCCATTTATATACTCATCAATTTGTAACATCAGTGAAGGAACTAGATTGAAAGTAGCCTTCATTGATGGGAACTTTTCTAAATACCATGGGATATCGTAGTAGTCTTTTATTGCATGTAAAAATACCCATGGCATCAAAGTAGTATTTGAAAGGTTATCCTTATAAAAAGGTTGGTGCATATGCCATAAAAATGACAAATATAGTTTTTTACTCACTTATCCACTTTTCAATTTTATCTTGGTATCTATAAAAAATCTTTCCTGCACTTTTTTCATCTTCTGCTTGTACATAAAGATTTAAAAACTCGGCGTGTTGGTCTGGTACCATTAAAATCCACTCATCTTCATTAAAATTGATTTTTACCCCATCTATTGATGAGGTTTCATGATTTTTTCCATCTTCTAAAAACTTTCTCATCATTTTACCTTTTAGGGTACTAGGGCAAGGGATATTTTCCCCTTGATAACAAAAGTTAGGAATTTTTGAGATGATTTTAGATAGTTTTTTCTCAGATTTTTTAAGCAACTTTAGGAATTTAAAACTTGTATAAATTGAGTCTCTATTTAAACCAAACTCACTAAAGGCAAAATGCCCATCACTATCAGCTATTAAGTCATAATCTTTTAATTGAACTGCTTTAAAGTTATCAAGTTTTGCTTTAGTTACTTCTATATTTGTAAATTTTAGAAAATCTGGTGCCCAAGCTGGAAGTAAAACTTTTAGAGGCTTTTCTGTTGTTTTATCAAGTAACCATAACATCACTAAAAGAAGTTTATAGTCATAGATTAATTCTCCTGTATCATCTACAACTTGAAGTTTATGACCATTTGGATAGATTAAAAAACCACAACTAAGATTCATACATCTAACAATATTTTTCATATTTTGTTGGGTTTTTTCTATATCTTTTGCATCTATGTTTTCACTTTTGTGGGCATTTAAAATGATATTATCGATCCCCAATTCATTTGTAATAAATGGATATATATCAGAAGTTGAACCATTCATAATATCAATAGCAACTCTTAGGTCTGTTTTATTAAATAAAGATTTATCAAAAGAGTTAAGAATCTTAGAAGTATATCTTTCTCTCATATCAGAAACTTCTAGCAGTGTACCTATCTCTGTATATTTTACCCTTCTAAAGTTTTCTCTAAAAAATACTCTTTCTATTGATTGTGAGATTTTATTATCTATAACTAAACCTTCACTTGTGTAGAAGATTATCTCTGTTTGAGCTGGATTAAAAATAGATTGTCTAAAGTGAACACCCGCTGCAACATCATCATTTTGACTTAAGGCGTGTCTCATTACATTTGAAGGGACATTTCCTGGGTCAATAACATTAACTCCTGTTGCTAAAATACCACTTAAAAAAGCTCTTTTTAACATAAATGTTGTGCTTTGGTAATCTCTAGAGATATAGATATTACTTCCCACTGGTAAGATTGAGCCAAAGGCTTCTGCTAGTTTAGTACTCATTTGGCAAGAAAGCTCAATATTTGTTCTTCCAATAACAGCACCCTCTTCAAAAATAGAGGATTTGTATTTATTACCCCAAATGATATTGGTACTTACAACAGATGATTCCTCTACTATCTTATCGGGCCACATAATAATATCTTTTTCAAAAGATACTTTTTTATTTACCTCACAATGTTCTGCCATAATCACACCAAAAGAGGCTTTTACTTCATCTTTTATGACATTGTTGTTACAAATTATACTATTATTGATTTTTGTTTTTGAACCAATTGAAATTTCATCCCATAAAACACTATCAAGTACCTCAGAGTGTTTTTTTATCTTTACATTATTTCCAATTGAACAATCTTTTAGAGTAACACCTTCAGAGATAGTAACATTGTCTCCTAAAATAACAGTCCCTGAAACTCTGATTTTTTCAGGTAGTTTTATTTTGCTTTCACTGTAGATAACTCCATTATCTACATTTAGAGCCTCACCTTTTATAGTTAGTTCAATCTCTTTGTTAAAGATATCTTTGTATACATCTCTATAACTTTCAGGGTTCCCTACATCTCTCCAATAACCTTTTAGAGAACAACCCCATAAAGGAACATTATCACTCATAAGTTGTGGAAATAGATCTTTTGCAAAGTCAAAGTTCTTTTTGTAAGGGATATACTCAAGTACTTCTGGTTCTATAATATAAATACCTGTATTGATAGTATCACTAAAAACCTCTCCCCAACTTGGCTTTTCTAGAAATTTTTCTATTTGGTTGTTTTCATTTGCAATAACAACTCCAAATTGTAAAGGGTTTTCCACTGATGTTAGTGTAATAGTAAGTTTTGATTTTTTTTCTTCATGGAATTTTTTGATTTTTTTAAACTCGAAGTTGGTTACTAAATCCCCACTTACTATGATAAAAGTTTCATTTAAAAACTCCCTTGCAAATGCAACAGCCCCAGCAGTTCCATAATCATCATCAGGCTGGAAGTAGGTGATATTTACACCAAGATCTGAACCATCTTTGAAATGTTCTCTAATAATATCTGGTTTAAAGTAAAGCAATACTCCAATCTCTGTGATATTTAGTTCATTTTTTAGTTTTAAAATGATGTGTTCCATCATTGGTCTATTCAAAATAGGCAACATAGGCTTAGGAATAGAATTTGTTAAAGGTTGTATCCGTGTACCGAAACCTCCGGCAAGAACAATCGCTTTCATATTTACCCTTTGTAATTAGTATTTATTTTTAGTTTACTAGCCTTTTTGCTAGTTCTAGTAACTCTTCATCAATCTCATATTTTTTAGAGTTAACATACTCTATTGATACAAATTCAAACTTATTGTCTTTGAAAACTAGGACATTTGTACAAATCTCATTTAGAAGTAGTTTATCAACTGCATATGTTACAAATCTCGATGCCATAAGTCTGTCAAATACTGTTGGATTTCCTCCCCTTTGAACATGTCCTAGAATTGTTGCTCGTGTTTCTATCCCAATATCCTCTTCGAGCCATTGAACAAGTTGATTTGTATTTGTACATTTGTCATGGTTGCACCCTTCTGCAACTATACAAACAACATATTTTCTACCATTTTCAATCTCTTTTTTTAACCTTTGACCTATTAGTTCTAAGTCATAGTCAAGTTCTGGGATTATACAAACTTCAGCTCCACAAGTAACAGCAGATACCAATGCCAAGTAACCGCAATCTCTACCCATAGTCTCTATAACACAAGCTCTTTTAAATGAAGAAGAGGTATCCCTAACTGCATCTGTTGCTTGTCTTATAATATTTAAAGCTGTATCAACTCCTAAACAATAATCTGTACCAAAGATATCATTGTCTATTGTTGCTGGAACACCTACAAAATTTACTCCAAAATCTTTGTGAAATTGATTTAAGGCTCTAAACGAACCATCTCCACCTAAGATAACAATTTTGTCTATATCGTGTTTTTGTAGATTATCAAAGGCTTGTTTTCTATATTCATACTCAAAAAATCTTTTTGACCTTGATGAACGGATTATTGTTCCACCTTCATGCATAATCCCTGCAACATCTTCAAAGCTTGCTGGTTCAATTCTATCATCAATCAAACCCTCTAAACCATCATATATTAAATATGGTTTTTCATCTTTATGGAAGCAGTAATCAACAAATTGTTTAATTGCAGGGTTCATCCCTGCACAATCACCGCCTGAAGTCATTATAGCTATAGCCATTAATACTCACCTACAAATAGTGTCATATCAACTAATCTACTAGTATATCCCCACTCATTGTCATACCAAGCTAAAACTTTAACTGTAGTATCATCTACAACAGAAGTCATATCAGGAACAAAACTAGAAGAGTAAGCGCTTCCTATAAAGTCACTTGAAACTCTTTTGTCATTGTCTATCTCTATTAAGCCATCAAAATCAGACTCACTAGCAAGTTTCATTGCAAGGTTGATATCCTCTTTTGTAACTTTTTGTTTTAAATTTACAGTTAAATCTACAACAGAAACATCAGCAGTTGGAACTCTCATAGCGTAACCATTTAGTTTCCCTTTAAGGTGTGGTAAAACTAAACCAATAGCTTTTGCTGCTCCTGTAGTTGTTGGGATCATATTCATAGCTGCTGCTCTTGCTCTTCTTTGATCTTTTTTATGTTTTACATCTAAAATATTTTGGTCATTTGTATAAGAGTGAATTGTAGTCATAAGACCATTTTCAATACCAAACTTATCATCTAATACTTTACAAATTGGTGCAAGGCAGTTTGTTGTACAAGAAGCGTTTGAGATAACAGCTTCACCTGTGTATTGATCTGTATTGATGTTTAATACATAAGTTGGAGTATCATCTTTTGCAGGTGCACTCATTACAACTTTTTCAACCCCACCTTTTAAGTATGCTTGACATTTTTGGGTTGTTAAAAAAGCACCAGTACACTCAATTACAACTTTTGCACCAGTTGAACCAAAGTCTATATTGTTTGGGTCTCTATCACTAAATATTTTAACCTCACAACCATTTATGCTGATTGTATTTTCATCAATAATATGCGCATCAACTCCCATATGAACTGTATCGTATTTTAATAAATAAATTAACATTTCTAAATCACAAGTTGTGTTCATAGCAATCAATTCTATATCGTTTCTAAATGCGATAATCTTTGCTGCGATTAAACCAATTCTACCTGTACCGTTTATAGCTACTTTCAATGACATGGGAATCCTTATATTTATAGTTTTAATTATTTTATAATAAAATTTTTTAGTTACAATTCAATTTCAGTAATCTATGTAATTGATTTGTAAATAAATAAGATTATTATATCAATATTTTTAGTTAAATAACATAATTTATAGTATAATTTTTTTTTCGGAAAGGAATAATCCATGAAAACCAACCTCTTACTTGGTATACACTGCCATCAGCCAATAGACAATTTTGATAATGTTGTTTTAGAAATTATTGAAAAATCATATAAACCTTTTTTCTCTATACTAAAATTATTTCCTAAGTTTCAATGCTCTGTTCACTTTAGTGGATGGTTATTTGAATATATAAAAAAGAATGATGAAGAGCTTTTTAAATTAATTCAGAGTTTAAGTGGACAAATTGAGTTTTTTACAGGGGGATATTATGAACCAATTCTTGCTTCAATCCCTTCTAAAAGTAGGGTGGAACAGATTCAAAAATTATCTTGTTTTATAGAAGATAACTTTGGTCAAAAACCAAGAGGCTTGTGGCTTACAGAAAGAATCTGGGATGACTCTATAATTGATGATATCAAAAAGTGTGATATTGATTATGTGATAGTTGATGATTATCATTTAATAGCAGCTGGATTTGATAAAAACAATTTAAATGGTTACTTCTTGACAGAAGATGGGAATAGCACAGTTGGCTTATTTCCTATCAATAAAGATTTAAGATATATTATCCCTTTTGCAACTATTGAAGATACGATGAAAAAGTTAAATAGTTTCTCAAATGAAGAGGGGAAAAATGCAGCTATAATTTTTGATGATGGGGAGAAGTTTGGAGTATGGCCCAAAACCTATGAAAAGGTTTATGAGAAAAAATGGCTTGAAAGGTTTTTCCAAGAGTGTATTGATGATGAGAATATAAATGTTACAACCTTTTCTAACTTTTATGATAACAACAAAGCTTTAAATTTAGCATACCTACCAACGGTATCATACCATGAGATGGGGGAATGGTCAGCCTTACCAAATATAAGTAAAGAGTATCATGAACTTATAGCTAACAATATGGAGCATGAGTATCTAATAAGAGGTGGTATTTGGAAAAACTTTTTTATCAAATACAATGAGAGTAACTGGATACATAAAAGATCTCTACAACTTTCAAAAACACAAAACCAAACACAAGAGTTTAAAGAGTCTTTGTATAAAACTCAATGTAATGATGTTTTATGGCATGGGGTTTTTGGTGGAGTTTATCTTCCAAATCTAAGAGACAATGCTTACAAATATATAATCAATTGTGAAAACCTTCTAAAAAAAGAGGGGTATGAGGCTTTAGATATAAGTTTAAATACCTACTTAGAGTATAAGTATTACACAAAAAGTTTGGTAACCATTATTGATACAAAGCAGGGTGGTCAAATAGTTGAACTAGATTTAAAAGATAGATGTTTTAATCTTTTAAATACCCTTACAAGATATCACGAAACATACCATGATAAAATCCAAAAAGTTGAGATGCAAGATGAAACTTTAGAAGAGAAAAATGAAGATGAAGAGATTGCAACTATTCATAATAGTATGTTGACAACCTCTGAGGATATAAATCTTTATATAGACTGGTATCTAAAAAAGAGTGCAATTGACCATATTACAGATAATAGTTTAACTATTGAAAACTTTGAGTCTTGCCAGTTTAAAGAGTATGGGGATTTTGCAAATCAGCCATTTGAGGTTTTAGATGAAAAAAATGATTTTCTAAAACTTTCAAGACAGGGTGGGATATATAAAGAATCAAAATACAATACCACAATAGAAAAAAGCTACCAGTTTAATGATAATCAAATAGATATGCATGTTGATGTAAAAACCGTTGATAGTTCAGTTTTAAAATATTTATTGGAGTGGAATTTCCATTTTCAAGATTATGAAGCTTTAAATATCAATGGTCATGATTTGGAAGATAGTTTGTTTTTTGAAAACTCTAGGTTAACAATTATGGATTTGAGTCTAAATAAAACCATAGAGTTTCAATTTGACCAGTGTGTAGAGATATATGTTTATAGAGTTAGAAGTGTTAGCCAAAGTGAAGAGGGGATAGATTATACAACCCAAGGGGTAGCTTTTGGTTTTGCAGCAGAGTTTACAGGAGTATTGAATTTAAAATATAGTGTAACTATAATCTAAAGGAGTAACCATGAAAGTTTACGGGATTAGTAATTGTGCAAGTGTAAAAAAAGCAAAAGAGTTTTTTGAATCTAATAATATCGATTATGAGTATATAGATATAAACAAAACTGGTATTGATGGTGAAAAACTTGCTTATTGGCAAGGTTTTGTATCACCTTTTTCTATGTTAAACCCAAGAAGCAAAAAGTATAGAGACTTAGGATTAAAAGGGAAAAAATTAACTGATAAAAAGATAGTAGACCTTATTTCAAAAGAGAATTCATTAATCAAAAGACCTATAATTGAACATGGACTAAATGGGGAAGAGAAGTTTACAATAGGTTTTGATGAGGTGGAATACAAATCAACTTTCTTAGGATAAACTCCTAAGAGAGTTTATCCTTTTTTAAACTAAATAAAGCTCCATTATCAATATTTTCTACAGATAGTGTCATATGATTTTTTTGTGCTATTAAACAATAGATACAGCTATAATATATTTTACAGTGAAAAACTTTTTAAAGTTTTCTGGAGAAAGATTTTTTAATCTATCCATTTTATCTTCATGTTTCATTAGCGTACCTATTTTAAATATTTATAGAACCATAATAGTATGAACATTAATTCAATTTTCTATTGTAATTAATATAAAAATATAGATAGCTTAAAGGAATTTTTCTAATATAGGATTTAAAGAACTATTTATATAGTAGAGTTTAGTTATATAAACTAAACCCTAAACTTTTTCTAACCATCTTTTTAAAGGCTTTCATATGAACCTTTAACATATTTGGGATAACCTCTAATCTACAGGCATGAACAATATCTGCAAACTCTGGTTTTGAGTAGATAGTCTCTCTGTCCCTTGCTAGAAGAATCAATTTGTTCATATCATCATCAAGAGTGATATCTTCTCTGTCTGTTATTGCATCATACACATAAAAAAACATTTTTCTATCTTCTGGTGTCATTTTACATGAGTCATCTAACATTTTTAGTGCTAACTTGCTAGCATATTCAATCTCTATTGGTTCAAAATTATAAGTATATGCCCAATCATAAGCTTTTTGATAGATATCCAAGGTTTAGTCCTTTTTATCTTAAAAGATGCAATTTTTATACCAAAGAGAGTTATGAAGGTAATTTATCTATTATTGACTCCAATACTTTTGTAGTGGCTTTTTTTTGTAAATAGGCAAATACAACAATAAAAATAATTGCAATTCCAAAGGTAAATAAAATACCTAAAATAATCAATACAAATAAAATAAGTACATAAAACTGTTGTAGTTCACCATCAATATTTAGATTGAATCCTTTGTTTGATCGTGTTAAGTTTATAGATAAATTGTATTTTAAAATTGAGGTTTTAAACCCTTCAAGGGTGATTGTTTCATCTAAATCTTTTATACTATTTTCAGAATAATCCCTAATTGATTCTTTAAGTGCTGTTTCAATTGTAGTTTTATCTTTTTGTGTTTTTAACTCTTTTTTTATAGCTACATCAAATAAACCCATTTTAATCCTTGTGTTTTTTTATAGTATAGCAAAATATCCTAGTTATTTACGATTTAAAAAATTACTTAAATTTGAAGTTAATAAAAATAATTAATAATTAATTAAATTAATGTTAAAATTTAAGACTTTTAGATAAGTTATATAAATAAATAATGAGATTATTAATTTTGAAAAATAAAATACCTTTTTTATCAATAATATTATCCTTTTTCTTTATTAATGGAATAATATATTTATTAGATACTAAATTAGGCTATTTTAATATCCTTCATTCTTCAATTCTGAGAAATATTGAATCCTCAAAGATACTAGAAGAGAATGAAGAATTTCTTAATGAAAGTGATTCTGTAGTTATCTTAATTAGTAATCAACTTTTTGAAAAAGAGTTTAATTCCATTACTCCATTAAACAAAGATAGATTATCAATCTTGGTAAAAACTATTTTAGAAAAAAAACCAAAAAGTTTAATTTTTGATTTGGACATTTCTCCTGATTATGATTTTTTTAAAAATGAACAAAATTTAAATCAAGAGCTATACACAATATTAGCTGATTATGCCAATGAACTTCCAATAGTATTACCTTATGTATTCATAGCACAGACAAATGAAAATAAAAATTTGAAAAGTTTATGGATAGATAAGATATGTAAAGAGAATATAAAATTTGCCTTACCTTTTATATCAAACGAATTAGGTTCTGTACTTCAATATAGACATTATAAAAATCAAACGTCAATATTTTCATATAAATTAAATAATAATGAAAAAGTATCTGGTATTTGTAATAGTGGCAATTATCAAAATATTGAATATATTTTATCTGAAAATGAAAAAAAGTATCATACTGGAAAAACAATGCCTATCAATTATCATAAAATCAATAATAGTACTATGGTTTTAGATAACTTTAATGATATAGAAAAATATGATTTTAAAGATAAAACTATATTTTTAGGTGGAGGTTATGGTTTTGGTGATAAATATTTGACTCCATATGGTGAAAAGTTTGGAGTAGAAATTCTTAATGCAATTTATTATACACAAAGTCATAAGATCAATCATGCTAGTGCAATTACAACACTTATAGTTTTTGATATATCAATTGGATTGAGTTTTGGGTTTTTAATTGCTTACCTTTTAAAAAAAAGACAAAATGCAAATATTCAAAGTAAAATCACTTTATATAATATGACATTGCTATTAACAATAGTTTTATTCTCTTTTTTATCTTTATGGATTTCGGCATCTATATTTCATGATTTTTATTTATGGTTAAATCCTATACCAATTTTAGTAGGTATGTTTATTGATTCAATAATGGGATTAGGAGAAAAAGAGATAAATGATGAGACTACAGATAAATATATCCCTTTTGTTTATATTTTTAGAGCTAGTTTTATTGGAGTTGGAATATATGGAGTATTTTCAGGATTTTATTATTAAAAGGAGAAAAGTTTGAAGAAACTATTATTTTTATTTATATTTAGTGTGCTAAGTGCTAATTCAGCAATACTATCATTGGGTGATTCAAATAAACAATATTTATGTGATGAGGAATTAAAACATCCAATGGGATTAGAAAATTGTAACATTATAAAGGCTATTGATGAGATTAATATTTGCTATTTCAAAAATATGAGATTAGGGTGTAAAAAGATATTGAAAGATGAAGTCTATAATATGGAAAAAATAGATAGTAATGGTCTAAACTTTAAAAGGTTATTGTCTTTTCATAATAATAATAAAACATCTTTTGGTATTAAAAGGTTTGGAGAAAAGTTAGAAGAGATTGGAATGCCTAATGGTTCCATATTAAAGCCAAATAGGGACATAGTTGTAAAACTTGATAAAAAATACAAACTTAATATAAAACTTATTAATGGTAAAAAGATTTATGAATATAAAGCAAATAGTGATTCAATAATATTAAAAAGTAAATATTTAAAATATGGGAATAAGTATACTTGGGAAATTTCAATTGATGATAAAGAGTATATGGGAAAATTTGATATTTTTGAAAAAACTTTGGAAAAACAAATAGAGAAAGAAATTAGTGAAGTTGGGAAAAACTTAAGTGATAAAAACTCTATTATTTATGTAAGAAGTATTATATATGATCAATATGGCTTATCTTATGATAGAAAAAAAATCTTAGAAGAAGGGGTACAGAAGTGATAAAAAAAATTATATTAACAGGTGCAGTAAGTATAAATCTAATGGCATTTCAATTTGATATTGTTGGTGGTTTAATGAATGCAGGTAAAGAAGTATTTAGTATGGATGGGGAAGCAAGTAGTATTAATGTTGATAGAGATTGTAAAAAACCTTTTGAAAGTTATGATTTAAATTTAGAAGGTTTATTTTCAACTTTAGGTATGTATGGTATATCAAACTCGTCAAAAATAGTAGGGTTTTTAAATAATGGTTCAACAGGTGGAAATACAATATCTCAAGAGGATTTTAAAAAATTAGCTAATGAATTATCAAAAAATTATTTATGGATTCCTTTGGAGGTTGAAAAGCTATACGGGGAGAAAATTTATGAAGATAGAATTAAGTCAGGAGACGTTATTTTAAAAAATAACAGAAACCCAAAATATAAAAAAATGTATAAAAAAATTGATAAATATATGGCAAAGTATAATAAATATTTAAAAGACAATAATTTATCATATCCCTACGATATAAAAGTTTATATACTTGCAAAAACTAAAACAGCAGAATCTTTACCCTATGGATATATTTTTATTAGTGAAGATTATTTTGATAATGATATGTATGAAACAGTATTATCCCATGAATTATCACATATTTCAAAAAGACATCCTACTAAAGAGATACAATATAGATTAATCTCTACACATGATAGTATAACAGAGATTGGTAAGATTATAAAAAATATGCAAGATAAAGATGTAAATCAAAAATTATCTATGGGATTAATGACAACAGAATTGATAAAGAAAAGTTTTGAAATTTATTCACAAGAGCAGGAACTAGAAGCAGATTCTTGTGGTTTAAAGACTATTAATGGATTTATACCTAATAAAATTGATAAACATACAAAAAACTATATTTATAATGTCGAACAATGTCAATATCAAAGTAGCATAGAGGATAATAACTTAAAAGAACATCCAGAAAAAGAGATAAGAATAAAAAATATTAATAGAGTTTCATCAGAGTTGATATAAAGTATAAAAGTAAAGGCTTATGCCTTTACTTTTATTATTCTAACTCATCAGAATAGTCAGCAGCTGCCATTCTTGCTAATTGTCTGTATCTATATTGAGCATCTTTTTTGTTTTGCTCTAATAAGAACTGTGCCTGTTCTGGGTTTAGTTTTTTAAGCGATCTATATCTATTTTCATTTAATAAGAATTGCTCATATTTATCCCAGTTTGGTTTTTTACCAAAAATTTTAATTGGGTTTTGACCTTTTTCTATTTTTCTTGGGTCAAAAGTATAAATTGGCCAATAACCACACTCAGTTGCAAGTGAACCTTGGTCAACAGATTTCATTAATCCACCTTGAATACCATGAGCGATACAAGGAGAATATGCGATAACTAATGATGGTCCATCATACTCTTCTGCTTCTTTAAGTGCTTGTGCAACTTGTTTTTGGTTAGCTCTTGAGTTAACTTGTGCGACATAGATGTTTCCATAAGTCATAGAGATGTAACCTAAATCTTTTTTAGCATTTGGTTTACCATCATTTGTAAAGTCTGCAATAGAACCAGTTCTAGCTGCTTTTGAAGATTGTCCACCAGTATTTGAGTAAACCTCTGTATCAACAACAAGCATATTTACATTTTCTCCAGTTGAAAGAACGTGGTCAACCCCACCATAACCGATGTCGTATGCCCAACCATCTCCACCGATGATCCATTGAGATTTTCTAACAATATATTTTTTAAGAGTTAATAACTCTTTTACACCTGGTAAATCTTGGTTTGCTTCTAATTGTGGTACTAATTTATCTCTAATCTCTTGAGTTTTAACTCCATTAGATCTATTTTCTAACCACTCTTTATATAATACTTTTAGAGGATTTGTTACATCTTCCATTGTATCTTTCATGATTCTACCAACTCTATTTCTGATAGTCTCATTTGCTGCATGCATACCATATCCAAACTCAGCCGTATCTTCAAATAGTGAGTTTGCCCATGCTGGACCTTCACCTTTAGCATTTTTAGTATATGGAGTTGAAGGAGCAGATGCAGAATAAATAGATGTACATCCAGTTGCATTTGCAACCATCATTCTATCACCAAACATTTGAGTAGCTAATGTGATATATGGAGTTTCCCCACAACCTGGACAAGCAGAGTGGAACTCAAATAATGGTTTTGAAAACTGTGAACCTTGAACAGAAGATTTATCAACTAAATAATCTTTGTAAGATACATCATTGAATAAGAAGTCTGCATTAACTTGCTCTTGGTTTGATTCCTCCTCTTCATATGGAACCATTTTAAGAGATTTCTCTTTTGTAGGACAAATATCAACACAAACATTACATCCTGTACAGTCCATAATAGAAACTTGAAGTTTATATTTAAGCCCTTGGTTTTTAGTCCCTTTTGCTTTTGCATCAAGTGAGTGCTCTTTTACAGTTTCAGGAGCTTTTGCAAACTCATCTTCATCCATTAAAAATGGTCTAATAACTGCATGTGGACACTCAAAGGCACATTGGTTACATTGGATACATGTATCTTCATTCCATTGTGGTACCATTGTTGCAATTGCTCTTTTCTCATATTTAGTAGAACCATTTTCAAATGTTCCACCTTCCATTCCAAGATTTACAATTGAAGAAACAGGTAACTCATCACCTTTTGCTGCATTTACAACTTTTGCAAAGTTTTCAACATACTCAGTACCTTTGTATTGAGAGTTAACAACTAATGCTCCACCATCTAAAGATGACCAAGCAGAATCAACAGGAACTTCAACTAATCCATCAGCACCAGCATCAATAGCGTTGAAGTTCATTTTTACAATCTCTTCACCTTTGTTTCCATATGCTTTTTCTGCATACTCTTTCATATAATCTTTAGCTTGCTCATAAGGAATAATATCAGCAAGTTTGAAAAATGCTGCTTGCATAATTGTATTTGTTCTAGTTCCTAGTCCAATATCTCTTGCAAGTTTAGTAGCATTGATAATATAGAATTTAACATTTTTATCAGCTAAGATTTTTTTAACTCTATTAGGAATTCTTTTTACAACATCATCAGCAGAATAAATAGAGTTAAGTAAGAATGTACCACCCTCTTTAATTCTATCGATAACTTCATATTGCTCTAAGTATACCTCTTTTGAACAGGCAATAAATCCTGGGTTTGAAACTAGGTATGTAGATCTAATAGGATTTTTACTAAACCTTAAGTGTGATCTTGTGTATCCACCACTCTTTTTTGAATCGTATGCAAAATATGCTTGTGCATAAAGATCTGTTTTATCACCAATAATTTTAACTGAGTTTTTATTAGCTCCAACAGTACCATCAGCTCCAAGACCATAAAATAAACATTCACTTACATCTTCAACAACAGATACATTTTCCCCCACTTCAATTGAAGTGAATGTAACATCATCATTGATACCAACAGTGAAGTGATCTTTAGGCTCTTCTGCTGCTAAGTTATCATATAAAGCAATGATTTGGTTAGGTGGAACATCTTTTGAAGATAATCCATATCTTCCACCAATAATTTTTGGTTGTTTCTCTTGTCCGTAGAATAGTGCTTTTACATCTAAGTATAAAGGTTCACCTAAACTTCCTGGCTCTTTTGTTCTATCAATAACACAAATTCTTTCAACAGAATCTGGTAAAACATCCATAAAGTATTTAGCACTAAATGGTCTGTATAGATATACAGTTAATAAACCAACTTTTCTACCCTCAACTTTTCTTAGGTAGTCAACTGTTTCTCTAATAGTTTCATTAACAGAACCCATAGCAACAATAATATCTGTAGCCTCAGGATCTCCATAATATGTAAACGGTTTGTATTCTCTTCCAGTTATTTTAGTTATTTCACTCATATAATCATTAACAATATCTGGAACAGCGTCGTAGAATTTATTTGATGCTTCTCTTCCTTGGAAGTAGATATCATCATTTTGTGCAGTACCTCTTGTGATCGGAGATTCTGGGTTTAATGATGTGTCTCTGAAAGTTTGTACAGCCTCGTGATCTAAAAGTCTGTCAAATTCAGCATAATCCATAACTTCAACTTTGTTAATTTCGTGTGAAGTTCTAAAACCATCAAAAAAATGTAAAAATGGAACTCTTCCTTTGATTGCAGCTAAGTGAGCAACCCCACCTATGTCCATAACCTCTTGAACAGAACCAGTTGCAAGCATAGCAAAACCTGTTGCTCTTGCACTCATAACATCTTGGTGATCACCAAAAATTGATAAGGCATGTGCAGCTAATGCTCTTGCAGATACGTGAATAACACCTGGTAAAAGTTGACCAGCAACTTTATACATATTAGGTATTTTTAGTAGTAAACCTTGAGAAGCAGTAAATGTAGTAGTTAATGCTCCAGCTTGTAAAGAACCGTGAAATGTACCAGCAGCACCAGCTTCTGATTGCATTTCGATTACTTTTACAGTTGAACCGAAAAGATTCTTTTTCCCTTGTGTTGCCCATTTCTCAGTGTTGTCTCCCATCTGAGATGATGGCGTAATTGGATATACTCCAGCTACCTCAGTAAATGCATATGAAACATATGCAGCAGCTTCATTACCATCCATAGTAGCAAATTTTTTTGTCATGTTTTTTCCCTTTTTTGTACATAATTATCTATGTGTTCAAAATAGTAATTAAACTAAACTTATAAAATCATGAAAGATCTCAAAATAAGCTAATATTAATTATAGGTGTTAATTATATATCCGAAATATTTTTTATAAGTTTTACTGCTTCTAAGGGATTATTTACTATAAAAGATGTGTACTCTTTTAAAGTCTCCTCTTTTCCATATCCACATAAAACTCCAACTGAATTAATCCCTGCACTATTTGCAGCTATTAAATCTAGTTCTGTATCCCCAATCATCCATATATTACAAGTATTTTTAACATTCATTAAATCTAAAGTTTTATGAATAGGCTCTGGGTGAGGTTTCGGATTTTCAACATGTTCTCTACCTGTAACATGTTCAAAATGGTGCATAACATCCATATGTTTAAGTAACTCTTCACTGTATAAACCAGTTTTAGTTGTAACAATAGAGAGTCTAGCAAAAGTTTTGGCATACTCTATAGCCTCTTTTGCAAATTCTAAAAGTTCTGTTTGTTGCTTTGAAATCTTACGGTACCTCTCTTTATATACAGAAACATAATCCCAAACAACACCTTTATCAACACCTAATTCAAGATACATAATATCTAAAGGGTAACCAATCAAAGATTTTATATCTTCATCTGTTCCTTTAAAATCAAATTGCATCTTTTCAAAAGTGTGATTAAAGGTAGAGATAATAGCATCTGTAGAGTCTATTAAAGTACCATCCAAGTCAAAAAGTATAATTTTTTCCACTATTAAACCATCCTATATAACATTCATATTTAGTGTAGTATATTATTGATTAGAAGCTAATATAATTTATAAATTAGTTTTTTATGGTTTAACCCATTCTATTTGGTTGTGCATAATTCCAATAAAGCTTGGCTCAATGTTTTCTATTTGTGAGTTAACTACAGTTATCCCATTTGGTATATATAAAAATAGATAGGGTAGATCAGCTGTAATTTGTTTAAAAATCTTTTTATAGATCTTGCTTAGTTTTTTCATATCAACCGTAACAGATCCCTCTTCAATAAGTTTATCCACCTTTTTATTCTCATAAGAGACTAAGTTAAAGCCACCAAGTTTATTTGAGTCACTATGCCACAAAGGGTAAGCATCAGGCATTAAAGACAAGTTCCATCCTAGTAAAACAGTTTCAAACTTTCTTGGGTGAACAACAGTATTTAAAAAAGCTTGCCACTCCATCACTCTGATTTTAACATCAACTCCAATCTTTGCAAGTTGGTATTGTAGTATTTGTGCTGCATTTATTCTAGTTTCATTTCCAGTATTTGTTACAAGTTCAAAACTAAAAGGATTAGTTTCATCATATCCAGACTCTTTTAGAAGCTGTTTTGCTTTTTTTATATTTTGTTGTATTGGTTTTGTAGTTTCATCATAGGCAAAGGTTCCAGGTAGAAAGGGTCCATTGCATACTGTACCATGCCCAAAAAATAAAATATCAACCATCTGTTTTCTATTAATTCCTAAAGATAAAGCTTGTCTAACTCTTATATCTTGGAACTTTTTATTTTTTAGATTAAACCCTAAGTAGGTGTAAGCAAAACTTGGCTTTTCTATTATCTTATATGAGTCTTTAAACTCTTTATCTATTTGTCTATCTATTTGTAAAGGTGTTAAACCACCTAAATCAAGAAGGTTTTGTTTTAACATCAAAAAAGAGGTTGTTGGATCTGGAAGAAACTTATACAATACCTTATCAATTTTTGGTTTTCCTTCATAGAAGTTTTCATTTGCCAAAAGCTCAATATCTGAACCATTTTTAAACTCTTTTAAAACATATGAACCAGTACCAATTGGGTTTTTATTAAAAGAGCTTGTCATAAGGTTTTCTTCATCTTTTAAAAGGTGTTGGGGTAAAACTCCAAACATCCAGATTTGTAAAGCTTTAAAGTATGGTCTGTTATAGATAACTTCAAGGGTATACTTATCTAAGGCTTTAACACTTTTTACCTCTTTAAAATTTGATTTTATTGAGTTGAAAACCTTTGGGTCAATGATTTTTTCGTATGTAAAAACTACATCTTCTGCGGTGAACTCTTCCCCATCATGCCACAAAACATCATCTCTTAGGGTAATAATAAGTTTTGTATCGGTTTCAAACCTATATGAAGTGGCTAAATCTGTAGTGATTTCACCATTTTTATCGTATTTAAATAAACCTGTAAATAGCCAGCTTGTAATCTCACTACTTGCACTATCACTTGCTAGGATTGGATTGAGTCTACTAGGACTTGCACTAATTGATAGGTTTAGTGTACTTGCGTTTAAGAAAACGAAAAATGAAAAATGAAAAATAAATAATGTGATAAATCGTTTCATGGGGATATTGTAATATTTTTTTATAAAAAAGTGCATAAAAAAAGGGACAACTTCTCGTTGCCCCTTTTGAAAAGAAAAAATTCTCTTTGATAATGTATCGATTATCTTTTTGAGAACTGAGTAGATTTTCTCGCTTTTTTTCTTCCGTATTTTTTTCTTTCAACAGATCTTGCATCTCTTGTTAATAAACCATATGGTTTTAAGATTGTTCTGAATTGCTCATCAAAAGCAACTAATGCTCTAGAGATACCATGTCTAGCAGCATCAGCTTGTGCAGAGTAACCACCACCAACAGTTTTTACTACAACGTTTACTGAACTATCTTGTTTAGATACTTCTAAAGGTTGAGTTACTCTTTTTTTAATTGCTTCATGTCCACCTAACCATGCATCTAAAGATTGACCATTGATTACGATTTGACCATTACCGCTTTCTAACCATACTTTTGCGATAGCTGTTTTTCTTCTACCAGTTGCATATACTTTTGCCATTAGTCTTATCCTTTAATTTGCGCAGTGTGTGGGTGCTCAGAACCTGCGTATACTTTTAATTTTTTTAACATTACTTTTCCAAGTTTAGTTTTTGGAAGCATACCTCTTGTAGCTAATTTGTAAAGCTTTTCAGGATTTTTTTCTAACATATCAGACATTTTGTGAGTCTTTGTACTACCAAAATACCCTGAGTGTGTATAGTAATTTTTATCTTCTAATTTAGCACCAGTAAATTTTGCTTTTGATGCATTTATAATAATTACATTGTCTCCACAGTCTACGTGAGGAGTATATGAAGGTTTATGTTTACCTCTTAATAGTGTTGCAACTTCAGTAATAATTCTACCAAAAATTTTATCTGTTGCATCTACTACTATCCAATCTCTTTCGATTTCGTTAGCTTTTGCCATTTGAGTAAATTTCATTTATTTTCTCCGATTTAATTAATGAGGTGGAATAATAGTGTAGATATACTTAAAAATTACTTAAATTAAGTAAAATTTAATTTTTTTCTTCTGTATGGATAATAAACTCTGAACCAACATCAATTTCACTCTTGATTTCTAGTTCAAAATGGTGTAGTTTTAAAATAGAGTGTACAATAAAAAGACCAAGTCCAAGTGAATTGTTCCAACCATTTCTTGAAACTCTATAAAACTTCTTGTTTATCTTTTTTAGATCTTTAGGAGCTATCCCAATCCCTTTATCAATTACACTTATTGAGTTATTAGAGATTTTAACTGTTATCTCGTTATCTGAATATTTTAAACCATTCTCTATTAGATTTGTTAATGCCATTGAGAAAAGTGTTTCATCAACACTTATTGTTGTCTCTTCACCCTCAAGATTGATTTGTCGATCAGTATATTTGTCATTTAGATCTGAGATTACACTTTTGCATAGGTTTGTTAAAGAACACTCATGGGTCATTATTTGTTGTTTTCCCTCTTCAAGTTTAAGTGTTAATCTTAACTTATCAATGATTTGGGACATTTTTGTTCCATTTGAAAAAATCTTATTTAAAAACTTTCTTTTCATAGGTTCTGGCAAATCATCATCATTTAAAATGGTTTCACTGTACCCTAAGATAACAGCAATAGGGTTTTTAAACTCATGGGAGATTGCAGAAATAATCTCATCTTTTTGTTTATTTGCAACTTTTAGTTTTGCAGTTTGTTTTGATTTTTGTTTATCTCTTTTTGAGAGTTTTAAAGCAACTTTATTAAGTAATCTTGTGATTTTGTTAAACTCATCACTAAAATCTGAATATATCTCATAGTTGGGCTTTTTATCACTAAGTTTAACTAAGTAATCCAAAATAGCATTTGTCTCATTTTTGATTTTAATACTTAAAAAATAGGTTATAAAAAATGCTCCAATTGTAAAAATAGCAATAAATCCAATTATCTGGTAGATAAGCCTTGTAAAGTTTTCTCTAATTTTAGCAGTATAATCTGCAAGCCTTAGATAATAGATATGGTCATCAATAACAATCTTTTTTGCCACATATAAAAGCTCCTGCTTTAAAGTACGTGAGTATCTTATAGATTTCCCATAACCTTTATACTTTGCATGGAGTATTTCGTATCTATTTGCATGGTTTTCCATGTTTTCATTATCTTTATCACTATCTGCAATAACAGTACCATCTTCATCAATAATAGTTATTCTAAGGCCTGTCTTACCTTTAAAGGTTTTAATTAGGTAGTTTAAATTATCAAAAGAGGTAAAAGAGATAGACAAAGAGTCAATATTTTGTGATAAGTTTTTTTCGATTTGATCAAGATATATATTTTTAGACCAAAAATATGTTGTAACACTAAGGGAGATTAATACTAAAAAAAATACTAAAGAGAAGGTTCTTAAAAACAGCTGGTGTATTTTTAACAAAATAGGTAACCTTCACCTCTAACAGACTTGATATACTCTTTTGTGTTTTCTGGATCAATTTTTGCTTTTAATCTTTTAATTGCAACATTTACAGTTTTTAGTTTTTTATCATATGAGTCTTCCCATACGGCTTCTAGTAGATGCTCTCTTGTCATAAGGATATCTTTGTTTTTCATAAATTCTAAAAGCAAATCATGCTCTAAATGGGTAAGATCAACATCCTCTTCCCCTATAAAGAATTTTTTATTTATTGCTTTATATGTGATATCTCTTACTTTTAAAACATCAACCTCTTTAGTTGATCTTTTTATAACTGCATTTACTCTAGCTAAAAGCTCTTTTATATTAAATGGTTTAGTAATATAGTCGTCTGCATGGGATTGAAACCCCTCTATGATATCCTCATCTTTATCTTTTGCAGTAAGATAGATAACAGGTATATTATAACCTTGCTCTTTAATATCATTTATAAAGCTTGTACCATCAAGACCTGGTAGGTTTCTATCCATAAGGATAAGATCAATTTGTTCCTCATCAAAGATTTTTTTTAGTTTATCATTAACACTTAAAAAACCGATTGTTTCATAACCCTCTTTTTGTAAGGTGTACTCAAGAAGTTCTAAAATATCCTCTTCATCTTCAACAATTAAAATTAATCTATCACTCATTATATACTCATTCTTTATGTAGTTTATTCTCTATCTCATCTTTACCATCAGTTACTTTTTTACTTTTTCTTCCATCTTCATACTCTATAACTGTATCTTTAGAGATTTTAATTACTCCAGGAGAGAACTTAATTGCCAATATCCTAAAGATAAAAAATATGAAAATAACGAAAAGTAGGAAAAGTATTGTGAAATAATCTTTATTTGCATGGGATGCATTTATAATAACATCCCGAATTAAAAAGATAATAAAGATATCTATTACAAAACGAAGTCTTAACTTCTCATTTTTGATGAAGTCAGAGATCATTTTTGCAACCTCCATAATAACAATAAATTCCAACATTAAAACAATTACTTGATGGAATTTATACCCTGAAGCAACCACTAAGATAAAAATTACACTTGCTGCCAAAACCTCATAGTTTGTACTAAAATACTTCTTTATGTTAAATATAGCTTTTTTCATGCGTGTATTATATCATAATTATGATTGTTCTAACTCTCCTCCAACCTCTGCAAATAATAAAAGGTTAGCAATTGAAGCAGCTCTATCAGCTACTTTTTCTAATCTTCTTAATGAACTCATTATCTCAAAATAGTCTTTTGATAACTCTTGTTTTTTTGTCATTAGTTTCAAAAGATTTTTACTAACCATTGCATATAAGTCGTCAGTTTTATCCTCTTCAACACACACTTTATGGTAGTGTTGTTCTAAGGTAGCTTCATCATCAATTTTAGTCATCTCAACTGCAAGAATCAATGCCTCATTTGCAGATTTTAATAAAGGTATTGTGTACTCTAAAATATCTTTTTTATTTAAATCATTTGTAAAAGATTTTTTAAATTGCTTACTAAATAATCTAGCATTTGCAGCTACTCTTACCACCTCATTGGTAATCTTTAGGTATGCAACCATTAGTCTTAAATCTTTTGCTTCAGGTGAATATAAAGCAAGAGTTTTAACTATCAAGTTATCAATCTCATTTGATTTATCTGAGATTTTTGATATAGATAAAGAGATATCCTTCATCATAGACATATCGTTCTCTTTTAGAGCAGATAAAGCTATTTTATTTGATTGGATTACACTTTGACCAATCTCATATACTTCACTTTTTATTTTATTTATATTTTCTTCATATGGCTTTAACATTATCCAAACCTTCCTGTAATATAATCTTCTGTTTTTTTATTTGATGGATTAACAAAAATAACTTCTGTTTCATCATACTCTATTAGTTTTCCTAAGTGGAAAAATGCTGTATAATCAGCTACCCTTGCAGCTTGTTGCATATTGTGAGTAACAGTTATAATTGAATATTTTTTCTTAAGTTCTAACATCAAGGCTTCAATTTTCTCAGTTGAGATTGGGTCAAGTGCAGATGTTGGTTCATCCATTAAAATAATCTCAGGTTTAACAGCAATAGTTCTAGCGATACAAAGTCTTTGTTGTTGCCCACCAGATAGAGATGTTCCTGGCTCATTTAATTTATCTTTTACTTCATCCCAAAGACCTGCATCTACTAAAGATCTTTCAACTAACTCATTACAATCTTTACCTTTTTTTACTTGTCCATGTTTTAATGGTGCATAAGAAACATTGTCATAAATAGATTTTGGGAAAGGGTTTGGTTGTTGGAAAACCATTCCAACTCTTTTTCTAACACTTACTTCATCTACATCTTTATCATAGATGTTTTTCTTATCAATTACAACAGACCCATCAATTTTAACTGAGCTAATAAGGTCATTCATTCTATTTAGACATCTTAAAAATGTAGATTTACCACATCCAGATGGTCCAATCAATGCTGTGATTTTATTTTCATATAATGGTACTGTAATATTATGTAAGGCATGGTGTTCTCCATACCAAAGGTTTAATTCATTTACATCTATTTTAATACTGTTTTTGTTTGACATCTATTTGTTTCCTTTTACCATTTAACTTCGAATTTTTTTCTTAAATAAATTGCTAATGCATTTAAAGAGATAAGTACAGTTAAAAGTACCATAATCCCCGCGGCTGTTTTTTCTATATACATTCTTTCTGGCATACCTGCCCATGTAAATAACTGTGCTGGCATAACTGTTGCCGCTTGTGTAACTGTAGATGGTGCATCTGGAATAAATGCAATCATACCAATAATAATTAATGGAGCAGTTTCCCCCATCGCTTGTGCTAAACCAATAATTGAACCAGTTAAGATACCTGGAAAGGCAAGTGGCAATACATGGTCTCTTGTTACTTCAATTTTTGTCAATCCTAAACCATATCCCGCTTGTCTAATTGAATCAGGAACTGCTCTTAAAGCTGCTCTTGAACTTACAATGATAATAGGTAGAGTCATAAGTGCTAAGGTTAAACCACCAACTAAAGGTGAACTTCTTGGTAATCCAAATAGGTTAATAAAAATTGCTAAACCTAAAAGACCAAATAAAATTGATGGAATTGCAGCAAGGTTATTAATATTTACCTCAATTGTTTGTGTAAACTTATTGTCATCTGCAAACTCTTCAAGATAGATAGCTGTCATAACTCCAATTGGAAAGGCAAATAACATTGTAATAATCAAGGTAAAAATCGACCCAATAATTGCTGAATTTAAACCAGCAAATTCTGGAATTTTTGAATCCCCATTTGTAAAGAAGATTGTATTGAATTTTAGCTCAACTGCACCGTGTGCTTTCATATCATCAATTAGTGCTCTATCTTTTCTTTTTAGTTTATAGTAGTGACCTTTTAAGTATTGGTCAACTTGGTCATCAGCTAAAGCCCACTTATTTACAGTTTTACCCATTAAAGATGGATCCTCTTTAACTTGTCTAGGGATCTCTCTTAACCAAGCTCTTGATACAACTCTTAGGTATTTTCTATCGATAGCTTTTCTTGTATTTTTAATTGTTTTTTCATTATATGTAACAGGAACACTTACATAAGCTTGTTCAAAAGCTGGAGTACCTTTTGATATAATGTCGTATAAAAAGAATACTAAAAATGCAATTGAAAATATCAACGATGTTAAAGTAAACTTTTTAAATCTTTTTGAACTTCTATGTCTACTTTTTAAAGTAGGGTCATAAAATGGGTTATTCTCTTTTGATTTATTATTTCTTTTAATCATAATGTATTCACTTTATATTTTTCTTTAAATTTTCTAATCATCATCAATGAAAGGATGTTTAGAATCAAGGTTACAACAAACAGTGTCAATCCTAAGGCAAAGGCAACTAAGGTTTCAGGAGAATTAAATGCTTGGTCTCCAACTAAAGCATCAACAATTCTTACTGTAACTGTTGTCATGTCTTCAAGTGGGTTAAATGATAGGTTTGGTCTAAGTCCTGCTGCCATAACAACAATCATTGTTTCCCCAATTGCTTTTGAGAAACCTAATAATACTGCTGAGATGATACCTGGCATTGCAGATGGAAGAACTATATTTTTAATAGTCTCACCTTGAGTCATACCTAAACCAAGTGAGGCTTTTCTTTGACTATCTGGAACAGCTCTAATTACGTCATCACTTAAAGATGAGATTACAGGGATAATCATAATTCCCATAACAACTCCAGATGCAAGAGCTGAGTTAAAAGTTGCTTCTAGTCCAAAAAAAGCTGCAACTTTTACAATTAATGGAGCAACTGTAATTGCAGCAAAGAAACCGTAAACAACTGTAGGTATACCTGCAAGAACCTCTAATATAGGTTTTAAATAATCTCTTACTTTGTGAGAAGCATATTCACTCATATAAACAGCACTCCCCAGTCCAATTGGAACGGCAACAGCCATAGCTATTAGCGTAATCATAAAGGTTCCTGTGAAGATAGGAACAGCACCAAACTGGCTTCCTACTTGCCCTGGAGACCATGTTGTACCAGTTAAAAAGTACCAAAAACTTCTTAACTCAAAAAAGGCAATTGCTTCAAAAAGTATTGAAAACAAAATACCAAAAGTGGTAAGAATTGAGATGGTTGACGCAGTAATTAAAAGTGTTTTAATTATACGTTCTTTGATAACTGTAGATCTGTTTTTCGATTCAAATGAATGCAAAACTATCCTTTCAATTAAATTTTGTGTAATTCTATTTCATTATGATTACAAAACAGTTACATTATAATTGTGGTACCTAATGGGAACTCAACTTGTTTTGACATCTTTTTTATTCCACCAAGTTGTTCATTGAAAGTTTGAGTAGTACTTGTAGAGACTAATTCTATTATTGCGCTGCATACAGATAGAAGTTTAAACTTTCTATTTGTTCCAAATCTATCTTTTGCCATCATAAAATCATTTTTTATATCGGTTTCATTGTATAGTGCTCTTGCACTATTTTTAAACTCTTCTTGAATGGCACTAACTAAAGCATAGGTCTCCTCATAATCTTTTTTTACAAAAATCACAACAAAATCATCACCCCCAACATGAGCTACAAATCCATCTTTCATTATGTTTTTTTGTAATATCTCTGAGAACATCAAAATAGCTCTATCCCCTTGTCTAAAACCGTATTGATCATTAAAAGGTTTAAAGTCATTAAAATCAAAGTAGATAACCTGTGCATCGAGTTGACTCTCAAAAATATTTTCTAGGAATTTTTCTATTTGATTATTTCCTGGAAGTTTAGTAAGTGGATTTTTATTTTCTGCAATCTCTATGTTTCTTTTGTATGAAAGAGATAATAGATTATTCAGGTTAATAAAACCAAAATATTTATCATTTTTAGTGACAAAGATACCCTTTGAGTCACTTTGCATACTAAATAGTTGTAAAGCCTTATCGATTCCCCAAGTTATATCTATTTGAATAACTGGTTCTATAAATGTTTTTAGTTTAGATTTATATGAACTATTTTGTGCTAAAGATAAACCATATTGTGAGTAGGAGATACCTTTTATATCAACTTCATAAATGGCACCTAAGATTTTTTTATCTTCATCTAAAATTGGAACAAAAGTGTTGTATCTATTTTTTTTAAAATAGGTGAATAGATCGTGTAGAGTTGTATTGATACTCAAAGGTTCAATTTTATCAATATACGATTTATCAATTATATTATCGTATATACCTCTTTTATCAGATTTTGCTAACTCTTTTATATGGGGATATCTTTTTTGAATCTCGTTTATATTTGTAGTTGGAGCAGCTACCAAAAAACCTTGGATAAAATCAAACTTCAACTCTTTACAGATGTAATACTCTTCAATTGTCTCAACACCTAAGGCGATAACCTTTTTATTCATTGTATGTGCAAGATCGATAATTGTTGAGCAAAATATTCTTTTTTTTGGAGTAGTTTTCATATTCTGAATAAAATATCTATCAATTTTTACATAATCTGTTTGATCTAGATACAATAATGAAAGATCAGTAGTAAAGCTTCCAAAATTATCAATAGCTAGCTTATATTCAAACTCTTTAAAAGCAGGTATAAGTTTGTTTGCTAAATGGATATCTTCATCTGTATGTTGTTTTGTTAATTCAAAACATATATTGTTGTTTTTATAAGATATGACATTTGTAAGTTCATCATAAAAATTAGCATCAAACTCTTTGTTTTGAGTAAGTCTATTATCTATATTGTAAAAAAATTTTATATTGTCAATATTTAATGTTTTATATTTGTCTAAGGCTTTTTTTAAAAGTTTTAAATCATAATTTAAGAGATTTTTTTGTTCACAGCAATAATCAAATAGTTCATTTATAGTATTGAAACCTAAAACCTCATTGTTTCTCAATAAAGCCTCAACACCAAAAAGTTTACCTGTGTAGATATTTACTATTGCTTGAAACGCAAAGTCTATCTTGTCAACTTTGAGTTTTGTTGACATTTGTAGTCCTCATTAGTAGATTTGTCTATAGCCTTTTACCTCTCATGTTCGCAGTGACAGGTAAAAAGCTATAGATAAATCAACTATAAGAAGAGACATGCTCTTCTTAAGTTTGATTTATTTGTGTTTTAAATCATCCATTGTGATTTTTTTAGCACTCATTACTGATTTTCTGATTGCTGATCTTTGATCATTTGGTAATGGAATTAAACCGATTTCAGTTAAGATACCATCTCTACCAATCATGTTTTCAGACATGAACATCTCAACATATTTTTCCATTGCTGGTACATCTTTTTTGTGAGAGTTTTTAACATAGAAGAATAAAGATCTAGATACTGGGTATTTAGATGAAGAGATATTATCTGGAGTTGGAGCAACACCATTGATTGTTGAACCAGCTAATTTATCTTCATTTTCTTCTAAGAAAGAGAATCCAAAGATACCAAATGCATCTTTATTTTTTGTTAATTTTTGAACAATAATGTTATCGTTTTCACCTGATGGTACATAAACACCGTCAGTTCTGATTACAGAGTATTTTTTATATTTTTTGTTTGCAGTTTTGTCAGCTTTGTAAAGATCAGTATATACTGCCATTTTTTTGAAAGTTTTTTGCATTACTAACTCTTCAAAAGCATCTCTTGTACCTGATGATTTTGGTGGTCCATAAATAATAATCTCTCTGTTTGGTAATGATGCATCAATATCAGACCATTTTTTGTATGGGTTTTTGATTAATGATTTACCATCTTTAGAAGGTACTTCTTCAGCAACTGCTAATGCTAAATGCTCTCTTGAGATATCAAATGCAGCATTCGATTTATCTTGTGCAAATGCAATACCATCATAACCGATTACTGCTTCAGTAATATCAGTTACACCATTTTTTTCACAAAGAGTAAACTCTTTAGTTTTCATTCTTCTTGAAGCGTTTGTGATATCTGGAGTATTTAAGTCATTTCCAGCACAGAAAAGTTTCATACCACCACCTGAACCAGTTGATTCAACTACTGGAGTTGGGTATTTTGTTGTAGCACCTAATTCTTCAGCAACAGAAGAAGAGAATGGATATACTGTTGAAGAACCAACGATTTTGATTTGGTCTCTAGCACTTAATGATACAGTAAGTGCAGCACTTGCTAATAAAGCAATTGTTGTTTTTTTGAATGTCATACGTTCACCTTTTAATAAGTTTGGATGACGAAAGTATATAAAGAGATGATTACATTTTGGTTACTTGTAAGTTTTAGTAAAAGGGAAAAAGAAAGCTAATGAACTATAAAATTATAGTCCGTTAGCTTCTATAAGTCTTGCTTGATAATCTGCAATTAATGGGTCGATTACTTCATCGAAAACCCCATCATTCATCACATTTTCAAGTCTATATAAAGTAAGGTTAATTCTGTGGTCTGTTATTCTGTTTTGTGGATAATTATATGTTCTAATTCTACCACTTCTATCTCCAGTACCAACTTGCTCTTTTCTGTTGGCACCTTCTGCTTCCATTTTTTCTTGCATTTGTAAATCATAAAGTCTAGCTTTTAATACCTTCATAGCTTTATCTTTATTTTTATGCTGAGACTTTTGGTCTTGGTTTGTTACTACAATACCTGATGGTAAGTGAGTGATTCTAACTGCAGAGTCAGTTGTATTTACTGATTGTCCACCACATCCACTTGATCTCATTACATCAATTTTTAAATCATTTGGATTGATATTGATCTCTACATCATCAACTTCTGGCATAACTGCAACTGTAATAGCTGAAGTGTGTACTCTACCTTGTGATTCTGTTGCAGGGACTCTTTGTACTCTATGGGTACCACCTTCAAATTTTAATTTTGAATAAACATGGTCACCTTTAAATAAAGCTACAATCTCTTTAAATCCACCAGCTTCACTCTCACTCTGGTTCATTATTTCAACTTTCCAACCACTAACTTCTGCATACCTTAAGTATGCTCTAAAAAGGTCACCAACAAAAATTGCTGCTTCATCACCACCTGTTCCAGCTCTTAGCTCCAAATAGATATTTTTTTCATCATTTGGATCTTTTGGAATCATTAAAAACTTAATCTCTTCCTCTAGTTCTGGTTTAAGTGCTTCTAGCTCTTTTAGTTCCTCTTTAGCAAGCTCCCATAGTTCATCATCTTCAAGCATTAGTTTATTCTCTTCTATATCATCTAGAACTTTAATATACTCTTTTGCTTTTGTAACAATAGGTTCAATACTTGATTGTTCTTTAGATAGATTTGTCATTTTCTTAATATCAGAAGTGATATCAGGAGAGATCAATAGATTATTAATCTCTTCATATCTATCTATAAATGGTTGTAGTTTTTCTTGTAGCATATATGTATGTATTTAATTAAATTATATAAAAACTAAAAATTAATTATATAGCGTTTACTTTAACTTGTAATCTACTAACTTTTCTAGCTGCGTTACCTTTTTTAAGGATCCCTTTTGCAACACAGTGGTGAATATACTTGTTAGCAGTTTTCATAGCTTCGCTTGCTTTTTCTTTATCAGCAGCTTCAACAGCAGCTAATACATCTTTAGTTACATTTTTAATTCTTGTTTTGTAAAATCTGTTTCTTTCAGTTCTTACTTTTGTTTGTTTTGCTCTTTTTTCAGCAGATTTGTGATTTGCCATCTTATTTTAACCTCTTTGTAAAATTTTTAAGGATAGAATAGTATCTAAATAACTTTAAAGTAAGTTTAAAATAAGTTAAATTTTATTTTTCTTTATAAAAGGGTTTTAATGAAACTATTTGGAACAGATGGCGTTAGAGGGCTTGCTGGAGATTTCTTAGATGCTATTACAGTTTTGAAATTAGCAAAAGCAGCTGGTATATATTTTAAAAAATTTTCTACAACTAAGAAGATTTTAGTGGGAAAAGATACAAGAAGAAGTGGTTATATGATAGAAAATGCACTTGTTAGTGGACTAACATCAGTTGGATATGATGTTATTCAAATAGGTCCAATGCCAACTCCTGCAATAGCATATTTAACAGAATCTATGAGGTGTGATGCTGGAATTATGATAAGTGCTTCACATAATCCTTATGAAGATAATGGGATTAAGTTTTTTAATAACCATGGAGATAAACTGAACTCTAAGTGTGAAGAGGAGATTGAGAAAATCTTTAATGATGAAGAGGCTTTAAAAGAGGGCTCAGTTATTGGTAAATTTGTTGGTTCATCAAAAAGGATTGATGATGTTATCGGACGATATATAGTATCTATTAAAAGTACTTTCCCAAAAGATTTAACTCTTAAAGGGATGAGAATAGTTTTAGATTGTGCAAATGGTGCTGCATATAAAGTTGCGCCAACTATTTTAGAAGAGTTAGGTGCAGATACTATTGTTATAAATAACAAACCAAATGGGTTTAATATAAATGAAGAGTGTGGTGCGTTACACCCAAAACAAGTTGGAAAAATTGTAAAAGAGTATAGAGCTGATATAGGTATCGCTTTAGATGGTGATGCAGATAGACTTGTTGTAATTGACGAAAACGGTGATGTAATTGATGGTGACAAACTTCTTGGTGCCTTATGTTTATTTTTGAAAAATGAGGGTGCACTTAAAGGTGAGGGGTGTGTTGCTACAGTTATGAGTAATAAAGCCTTAGAAGATTTTCTAAATAATAATGGTATCAAACTTTTAAGATCAGCAGTTGGAGACAAAAACGTTCTAGAGCAGATGAAAGAGTATGGGATAAACTTTGGTGGTGAACAAAGTGGACATATTATCTTCTCTGATGTGGCAAAAACAGGTGATGGCTTAGCTTCTGCCTTACAAGTTTTAGCTTTAGTATTAAGAAGTGGGAAAAAAGCAAGTGAGGTTTTAAACCCTTTTAGTCTTTATCCACAAATTTTAACAAATTTAAATGTTAGTGAGAAAAAACCAATAGAACAAATAGAGGGTTTAGAGCCACTACTTGAAAAGTTTAGGAAAAAGGGTTTAAGAGATCTAATCAGATACTCTGGAACTGAAAACAAAATTAGATTACTTTTAGAGGGTAAAGATAAAAAAGAGGTTGAAAAATCAATGGATGAGTTGAGCTCTTTTATTAGAAATGTTTTATGAGAAACAAATTAAAAGTTAGTTTTTTAATATTTATATCAATATTTATAATTGATCAAATTGTAAAATATTGTTTTGCAAATTTTGATTGGAATGTTGATGGACCAATTATCTCTTTGCATTTAGTATTCAATAAAGGTGTAGCGTTTTCGATGTTTGCCTTTTTAGATGAGTATTTAAAATATGTACAATTATTAATAGTTGTAGTTGCTTTGGGATACTTATATAAAAACCCAGAAGTTTTTAAACAATATAATATAGCAATTGCACTACTTCTTGCAGGTGGTTTATCAAATATATTAGATAGATTTACTTATGGCGGAGTTGTGGATTATTTTTATTGGCATTACGGTTTTGAGTTTGCAATTTTTAATTTTGCAGATGTAATTATAGATTTAGGTGTAGTGTTGATTTTATATAAACAGTATCAAATCTACAAGGAAGAAAAAAAGCAAAAAGAGTTGAAGTCTTAAATTTGGGACTTTATCATTTTTTAGCTATAATCCAAAAAAAAATTTTAATAAGGAGGGGGTTAGTTAGTAGGAGTTAGTAAGTTAGTAGGAGTTGGTAAGTTGATATTTGCAGCCTACTAACTTACTAACTTACAAACCTACTAACTTACCAACTAATAATATGGGTCAAACAATAACAGAAAAAATATTTAGTGAACATGTAGGACATGATGTTTATGCTGGAGAGATTGTAAGAAGTCCAATTGATATGGTGATTGGAAATGATATTACAACTCCAATTTCTATTAGAGCATTTGAAGAGGGTGGTTTTGAAAAACTTGCAAATCCTGAAGGGTTTGCTATTGTATTAGATCACTTTATTCCTGCTAAGGATATTGCATCTGCAAATCAAGCAAAAATCTCAAGAGATTTTGCAATGAAGCATGATTTGAAATATTTCTTTGATGAAAAAGATATGGGGATTGAGCATGCACTATTACCTGAAAAAGGTTTGGTTTTACCAGGTGATGTTATTATTGGTGCAGATTCACATACCTGTACACATGGTGGATTGGGAGCATTCTCTACTGGTATGGGGTCTACTGATATCTCATTTGGGATGATTACTGGTGGAAACTGGTTTAAAGTTCCAGAATCAATCAAAGTTGTAATGACTGGAAAACCAGGTGAGTTTGTATCAGGAAAAGATATTATCTTGGAAGTTATTAGACAATTAGGTGTTGATGGAGCTTTATATCAAGCTTTAGAGTTCACTGGAGATACAGTAAAATATCTAAGTATGGATGATAGATTTTCTATTTGTAATATGGCTATTGAAGCTGGAGCAAAAAATGGTATTTTTGCTTACGATGAAACTACTGAAGAGTTTTTAAAGAAAACAGCTGAAGCAAATGGTGGATTAAGAGCTGAACCAAAAATTCATTATTCTGATGAAGATGCAAACTATACAAAAGTGATTAATATCGATGTAGCAAAATTAGAGCCAGTTATTGCATATCCATTTTTACCAGATAATGGTCACTCAGTTTCACAAGCTGTAAGTGATAATATTAAAGTTGACCAAGTATTTATTGGATCATGTACAAATGGTAGATTAAGTGACTTTAAAGTTGCTGCAGAGATTTTAAAAGGTAAAAAAGTTGCAAGACATGTAAGACTTATCTTAACTCCTGGAACTCAAAAAATCTTAAGAGATGCTACAAAATTAGGATATATAGATACTTTAGTTGATGCAGGTGCTGTTGTATCAAATCCAACTTGTGGAGCATGTTTAGGTGGTTATATGGGTATTTTAGGAGATAATGAAGTTTGTATCTCAACTACAAATAGAAACTTTGTTGGAAGAATGGGAAGTAGAAGCTCAAAAATCTATTTAGCAAACAGTGCCGTGGCTGCTGCATCTGCTATCTCTGGTTATATCACTGATCCACGAAGTTTATAATGACAACTTTAGAACCATTTGAGATACCTTGTGTAATCTTATCAGGTGGTAAAAGTTCACGAATGGGAGAAGACAAATCTCTTCTTCCCTTTTGTAAAGCAAACTCACTTATTGAGTTTCAATATAAAAGATTGAAACCCTATTTTAATAAAATTTTTATATCCTCAAAAACAGATAAATTTGATTTTTTAGAAGACAAATCTACTATTATATATGACGAAGGTGAGGTTTATTCACCAATAGTTGCCTTAAAATCAATCTTAAATAAGATAAAAGAGAATAAAGTCTTTATCATAACTGTTGATATCCCTTTTGTAAAAATTGAGACAATTCAACGACTAATCAAAGAGTCAGAGGGTTTTGATATAGCAGTTGCAAGAACCCTTCGAACCCATAACCTTTGTGGGGTGTATAATAAGTCTATCTTATCATATATAGATCAGATGTTGGAAGATGATTTTCATAAGGTTGGATATTTGATAAATAAAGTAAATTCAAATTTTGTTAAAACTGTCGATGAGATGGAGTTTTTAAATATAAATAAAAAAGAAGATTATGAGTTAGCGAAAACTATTATAAGTAAGATTTATAATTAATATTAATGACTTAAGAAATTCTTAAGATTTGTCTTATTTCTTTTTTGCTATGCTACGGCAAAGCAATGAAGGGAGAAGACGTTTGTAATGAAAAAAAATGAAATAAAAGATGCATTAGATATCATAGACAAAGAGCTAAAAGATAAAGGGATATCTAGAAGAGATGCACTTAAAATTGCAGGTTTAGGATCTGCATCATTCCTAATGGGGAATATGACTGAAGCAGAAGCAGCAACTGTTGCTAATGCAAGTGAAGCGAAAGGAAAAATACTAATTGTAGGTGGGGGACTGGCTGGGATCTCAACTGCTGCAAGACTTTCAAATTCACTATCAAATCCAGATATCACGGTAATTGAACCAAATCCAAAATCTGTTTCTTATCAACCAGGAAATACATTGATTGCCTCTGGGGTATATGAAAAATCTGATGTTATGTATGAAACAAAAGATTTTGTTCCAAGTGGTGTAAAAATCATAAAAGACAAAGCAGTGGAGTTTGATCCAGAAAACAATAAAGTAAAAACAGAAAATGGTCAAACTTTTGATTATGACTTTTTAGTTGTAGCTGCAGGGTTAAAACTAGACTTTGGAAGAATTCAAGGTTTAGAAGAGATTGGAGAAGCTTATACTTTAGGGGATTCTTCAAAACTATTAAAGGTGTTTGGAAATAGTGGAGTATCAACTATTTATAATACTGATGGTGCTGTTGCAACTTGGAAAAATATGCAAAAATTTATTGATGATGCAAAATCTGGTAAAAAAGTAAAAGGTATCTTTACCCATCCAAACACACCAATTAAATGTGGTGGAGCACCAAAAAAGATTATGTATTTAACTAACTCTAGATTGAATGAAGCTGGAGCAAGACAAAATGCAGAACTAACTTTTTATCCAAATGGTGGAAGTATGTTTGGGGTAAAAGAGTATCATGAGGCAATAGTAAATCAATTTAAAGCAAGAGATATGAAGTGGCATTATAACCACAATCTTATTGGTGTTGATTTAGATAAAAAAATCGCTACATTTGATAACTTTTGGGAAGAGAAAGGGGAATATGATGTAGATTTAGAAGAGTATATGATGGTAAAAAAACATAAAAATGTTGAAGTACCATTTGACTTTATGCATATCACTCCACCAATGAAAGCTCCAGAGGAGATTGGAAGCTCTGCAATTGGTTCAGGAAAAGGATGGATCCCTGTTAATAAAGAGACTCTACAACATGTAAAATACGATAATATTTTTGCATTAGGAGATATAGCTGCTGTTCCAATGGGGAAAACAGGTGGAAGTGTTAGAAAACAATATAAAGTATTGGTTGATAATATAATCTCAGCTATGGAGGGTAAAGAGTTAGCATCTAAATATGCTGGATATACTGTTTGCCCACTTATTACTGATATTGGAAAAGTTATGTTAGCAGAGTTTAACTGGACTAAAAAACCAACTCCATCATTCCCTCTTGATCCAACACAAGAGAGATATATTTGGTGGTTAATGAAAGTTTATTTATTAAAACCAATGACTCAATATGGATTACTAGCAGGACGAGCATAATAAAAAGAGCACTTGCTCTTTTTATTTAAAATATTATGAAAGAGATTTATATATATCTAATCACTCTTTTTGTTTTATCTTTATTAATGCATTTTAAAGAGTTTTTCTCAATACCATTTGAGCATATAAGTAACTTGACTCACTCTGGTGCATATGGATTAGGGGCAAGCCACCCTTTAGTATTCACACTTATTGCATACCTTTTATTATGGCTACCAAGAGCTATTTATAAACTTATAAAAAAATAGTTTTCTCTTAATTTTCTTTAAAAAATAAAATCCTTTATAAAATTATAATAAATTATATTTTATAACATATAATAATAATTAATCAAAATAGTTATATAATTTATGTATATAAAGCGAAGGAGTTGAAAATGAAAGATAGTGATTTACTAAATGAATTTGAGAAAGAACTGAAAAGAAATGGAATCTCTAGAAGAGATGCACTTAAACTTCTAGGCTTGAGTGGTGCAGGATTATTTTTTACAAGTGATGATGCACAAGCTGATACAAAACTTTATGCAAGTGATGTAAAAGCAAAAATTGTGATTGTTGGTGGGGGATTAGCTGGTATCTCTACAGCTGCTAGACTATCTAATTCTTTATCAACTCCTGACATAACTGTTATTGAACCAAACCCAAACTCTGTTTCATATCAACCAGGAAACACCTTTATAGGAGCTGGTTTATACAAAAAATCTGATGTGATGTATAAATTATCTGATTTTGTTCCATCAGGTGTAAAGTTGATTCAGGATAAGGCAGTGGAGTTTAACCCTGAAAACAATAGCTTAAAACTATCAAAAGGTGATACTATCACTTATGATTTTTTAGTTGTAGCTGCTGGTTTAACCTTAGATTTTGGAAAAATTAAAGGTTTGGAAGAGTTAGGTGATATCTATACGCTAGATGAAAAAACCTCAATAGAAAAGATGTTTAAAAATAGTGGTGCAAGTACTATATATAATACAGATGCAGCTGTACTAACATGGGAAAATATGCAAAAAACCATAGAAGAAGCAAAGGCTGGTAAAAAACTAAATGCTGTGTTTAGTCACCCTGATACTGCAGTTAAATGTGGTGGAGCTCCTAAAAAAATCATGTACCTTATGAATGCAAGATTAAATGAGGCTTCAAAGCAAGCAAGAGAAAATGTAGAGATGACATTTTATCCAAATAGTACAAAAATGTTTAGTGTAAAAGAGTATGAAGATGCCATAAAAGAGCAGTATAAAGTAAGAGATATGAAGTACAAATTTGCACACAATTTAGTTGAGGTAAAACTAAAAGAGAAAATTGCTGTATTTAATCACCATTGGGAAGTAAAAGGGGAATATGATCCTGATATTGAGGAGTATGATATGATTAGAAAAAGTGAACTTGTAGAGGTTCCTTATGACTTTTTACATATCGCTCCACCTATGAAAGCAGCACCTGAGATTGGGGACTCTCCAATTGGCTCAGGGAAAGGTTGGGTACCAGTTAAAAAAGATATCTTACAACATGTAAAATATGAAAATATCTTTTCTTTAGGAGATATTGCCGCTATCCCTTTAGGAAAAACAGGTGGTAGTGTTAGAAAACAATATAAAGTACTAGCAGATAATTTAGTATCACTAATGGAGGGTAAAGAGATGACTTCTAGATATGATGGTTATACTGTTTGCCCAATTATCACTGATATTGGTAAGGTTATGCTTGCAGAGTTTGATTGGAGTATGAAACCTACACCTTCATTTCCATTAGACCCAACACAAGAGAGATATATTTGGTGGATTTTAAAAGCTTATATTTTAAAACCAATGACCCAATATGGGATGTTAGCTGGTAGAGTTTAAGGAGGATAAAATGTTAGTTAAAAAAATATTATCAAGTTTTGTAGTTGCTGGACTTTTAGCAACTGTAAGTGTGGTTAATGTTCAAGGTGAGATGTTAAATAAACCAAGCCCAAAAGTGAAAATGATGATTGATAAGTTTAATCTTCAGGTGGTTGATTTCAATTATGTAAAAAAGGTGATTGCGAAAGGAACAAAAAAAAGTGCAAAAGCAGTTTTAGTTGATGCAAGACCCAATGCAAAGTTTATTAAAGGAACAATCCCTAGCGCTATCAACATCCCTGATACAGATTATGCAAACTATATAGGTCAGTTAAAAGATACTGCTAAAAACAAAGAGATAATTGTTTTTTGTGGAGGATGGGAGTGTGGTAAATCTCCAAAAGTTGCAAATATGCTAAAAAAAGATGGTTTTACAAATGTAAAATTGTACCAAGCAGGGGAACCAGAATGGGGTAAAAAAACCTATAGTGAGATTGATATTGCCGTGGCACGAGCAGCTTTTAAAAACAATAGTGCAGTTTTGATTGATGCAAGACCATATCCAAAGTTTTTACAAGAAACAATCCCTGGAGCAATTGCTATACCTGATACACAAGTAGAAGAGTTAAAAGGAAGATTCCCAGTACATCAAATGGAGAAAGTAATAGTATTTTGTGGAGGTTTCGAGTGTGCAAAATCTCATAACGTAGCTAAAAAAATGATCTCTATGGGATATAAAAATGTATCAGTATTTGCAGGTGGAGTTCCCCAATGGAAAAAAGAGGGCTTACCTACAACAAAAGCTTCAGGTACGATAAAAACTGAAAAACCAAAAAAAGCAACAATGAGTAAAAATGGTTTAAAACTTGGAAGTGATGAAGGTAGTGTAGATGGTGACTGGTTACTAAAGTTTATAAAAGAGGGTAATGTCCCTTCATTTATACAAATAGTTGACGTAACAGCTCCTGAAGAGTACAAAGCAGGGCATATAAAAGGTGCAATAAACATAGAAGCTGAGAAGCTAAAAGCAGATGAACTATATGCAAAATTACCAAAAGATAAAACAATAGTTTTTAATTGTACAGCAGGTGGTAGATCTATAGATGCCTGGATGAAACTAAAAAATGCAAATTATGATATGGGTGAAATCTATTATTTTGATGCAAATATTAGTTGTAAAGGCAATGATTGTAAGATAGAGGTAAATGAGCCTTTAGAGTAGATTTAAAAAGGAGTGTATTTTTATTTTACACTCCTTTTTTTGACTTTCTTTTATGTAAAAGGTTGAAATTTATTTTGTGCTAGGTGTAACGTTTGAGTAGAGAAATATTTGGGCCTCAGGGTCAAATATTTCTTTACAAAGTTTTGCTAGATAATTACCAATCCCATTTATTTCGACATTAAGTTGTTATCCTATCGCAATATGTTCTTTATCTAGAAATGAACCAATTAATATTTCTTGAGTTTTTTGTAATAGTTGTTTACTATCAGAAAATGGATGAACTTCAGTACCTATGCTTCGTTTTAATGAACTTTTTTTAACAATAATATTACACGTACTTGAACAAAATTTCTAAGAAGTTTATTTGCTTTCATATCTTCTTGTTTTTTCAAACTCTTTTGGTTTATTAGGTTCTGCTTGTAGCATAAATGTAATATTTCTAAATGCTTGAATAAAAGCATTTATATTAATTGAAATTCCCATGGATTTTGATACGGTTTCATCATTTTCATTAAAAAATAATCAGATTCATTAAACTTATCTTGAGTTGAAAAGATAGGATAGTTTTTGTCAATATGTCTAGTCATACTTCACCTTTATCTAACTTGGAACTACACGCAACAAAATTATCAGCTATATTTTCTAGATTAATAACTTCAATAATATTACTACCACTTAAACATTGATTGTCTTTTGGACTTGTGCATGGTTTATCATGCATTATTTCATTACTCACCTAAAGTAAACTAAAAGCCTATTTGCTAAGGTTTTAAGCTCTTCTTGTTCGGGTCTTTTCACATATTTCTAACTGCATTGGAGAATCGTTCACCAATTTTCCCGGCAGTCATTTCATTATCTACAACCTTTCGTATATTATTTGGGGGGGTATTTTTTCCAAGCACCAAACAACTTGCTGAAGCAAAGGTATATACTGCCTTCCCCAGCGATTCAACATACTCGACTTCTACAGGGCATTTCAATTTATCGTCTTTCCGTATCTATTCTTTGTTCATAACGTTTATCTTGAGAAATAAGTAGCCTAGTGGCAACTTATTTCTCTCCTAGTACATGTTAGTATTTTTTGTCATTAATTATTTTTTCTATATGCTTTGCAATTTCTTTATCATTCTCTTTATTAGAAAATAATGTGGCAACACCAAATACAGCGTATGTGATACCCAGGATTACTTCAAGTGATGAAGCAATTTTAGCAATAATCGAAAGTGGCGTAATATCTCCATATCCAAGTGTTGTAATAGTAACTATACTGAAGTATAAAAATGATAAAGGATCATTAAAATTTTTAATTTCTTCCAATTTCTCATAGTTTGAAATTTTAAATGCAACTGATGCTGGATCTTGAATGTTCTCTATACTTAACATTTGTATAATATAAAAAATTAAGGCAAATGATATTATTGTAAATAAGTAAGATATAACTAACAGTAGAAGTCTTGATGAACTTAAGAGAGAGCTATGAAAAATAAATAAACTTGGAATAAATATAATAAGTATAATAAATATCATAAAAAAAATTATGCCAATTGTATAAAAAGAAAAAATAGAAAATATACCAGACATTATAATACTTATTAATAATAATAGTAGGTATGTTGTATATCTATTATAAACTTGTTTTACAGACTTTTCAGTAATTTCATTTGAGTTTTTGTAGCTTTTTAAATGGTTTGACAATAAGGTTTTTGTATTAAATATTAAAAAAACATTAGATAATAATAATTTTAATGTCTCAAAAATATAGATTAAAAAATTTAATGAGGATTTAAAAAATATATGTACCGACTGTATAAGATTTGTTATCAATTTTGTTCCTTTATATACTAATTATTTAATAATACATTATATTTATTTATTACTTAAATAGCCTAATAATACAACATGGCTACAAAAGCCTTTGACTAGGCTATTGGAATAAAAACATATTAAAGAATAATATAATTTTCAGGTAAATCATAATGTTATATTATTATTTTTATGTAAAGTTTCTATTTAAATAATACTACTTTTTAATAGAGATACTAAAGTTTAATTCAAAGAAGAATTTTCTAAAGTTGTTTCTAAATTCCTAATTTTAATTATTTATAGAATATTTGAGTATAAATAAACTTTTACAGTACGTCTTAATTTTCTTGACTTTCTTTTATGAAAAAGAAAGTAGCAAAGAAATCACCCGCGGGGTTTAGAAGACGGAAGCTTACCGAGCTTTTCATTTATTGTTTCTGTTTTGTAAAACTCACATAAAAATATGCTCCCAGCATATTTCTTATGCTCAAACAGTTACAAAACTTCTCCGAAACAATAAATAAACACTCGGCTTCTCAAATGCGGGAAGGTGGGGTAATGACCCTTACATTTTTTAGTACCATTTTGTTTTTGTTGGTGTAATACTCAATTTATAAGAGAAAGTTTATAGCTAGGGAATTTGTCCAGACTTTGTTGAAGCCGAGTGCTTTACTTTTTAAAGCGGAAAAAGCCGAAACTGTGTGACGAGAGAAAAGTGACCAGATGTCACTTTTTCGAGGAGTTTTGCAGGCTAGCTTTAAAAAGTGAAGTGGGAGGGGACTTTAGCTTTAACAACGCGTCTGGTTGCTTCTTTGTTTCTTTCTTACAATTAAGAAAGAAAAAAGCGGAGAACTTTGTTCTTCAAGAGAGTGTATACAATTAAAACTATCTAATACTATTTGAGTTTAACTAAATCCACAAGAATTTTTAATCAAAAAAAAAGGGTTTGAAGCCTAAACTTCAAACCCTTTTTTATTTTGCAAATTTATTATAAATTATGCTGCTAATGCATTTTTAGCTGCTGCTACTAATGAAGCAAAACCTTCTGCATCATTCATAGCCATATCAGCTAAGATTTTTCTATCTAATTCAATATTAGCTAATTTAAGACCGTTCATAAATCTTGAATAGTTAATATCATTTAATCTACAAGCAGCATTGATTCTGATAATCCAAAGCTTTCTGATATCTCTTTTTTTCTGTTTTCTATCTCTATAAGCGTATACTAAAGAGTGCTCTAATTGCTCTTTCGCTTTTCTAAAGTGTTTACTTCTACCGCTATAAAAACCTCTAGCAGCTTTTAAAACTTTCTTATGTCTTCTTCTTCTTACTACACCAGTTTTAACTCTAGGCATATGATTCCTTTCTTTACCGTATTTTTTTTAATAGGTGTCGATTCTTTAATCGAACTTGTCCACGTTGTGGAGGGACTATGTAATTAACTTTTTGTTAATTACGCTTTGTTTAACATTCTTTTTACTCTAGTTACATCTACTTCTGCAACAGTTTGAGGACCTCTAAGGTCTCTTTTTCTTTTTTGTGATTTTTTAGTTAAGATGTGGCTTCTAAAAGCTGATCCTCTTTTAATAGAACCATTTTTTTTCACTTTAAATCTTTTTAAAGCGCCACTAACTGATTTCATCTTTGGCATTTGGATTCCTTTCTAATAAATTTGCATTTTCATCTATTTTATGAAAAAGTTTGAGATTTTACTTAAAATTAGCTTTAATTAAGTTTAAGCAGATCTATAGAAAAGAGGGGGAGGGAGGAAAGCGTAGAGACTTTCCCCTTAAAAAATTGGGTGATTAGTTTTTATGTTGTTCATTTTTTGGAACAACATTCATATTAACAAATCTTCCTTCTTGTTTTGGTTCAGAGTCTCTTACTGCGTATTCCTCAATCATAGGCCATACTCTTTCTAGAACTTCAACTCCACCTTCTGGGTGAGCCATCTCTCTACCTTTTAAGAATACTCTACATTTAACATGGTAACCTTTTTCCAAAAATTCGATTATATGTTTTACTTTATAGTTGATATCATTATCTGCAATTTTAACAGAGAATTTTACCTCTTTGATTACAATAACTTTTTGCTTTTTCTTAGCATCTTTTTTCTTTTTTTCTTGTTGGTATTTAAATTTACCATAATCCATAATTTTAGCAACTGGTGGTTTCCCATCTGGTGCAATTAAAACTAAATCTAACCCTAATTCATCTGCTGTATCTTGTGCATCTTTAGTTGAGATGATTCCATAATTTGTTCCATCATCTCCCATACACCTAACTTCTCTAACTGTGATATCTTCATTCATTATCACATCATTTTTTTTCTTGTCTCTACTCAAATTTTACTCCCTGTTTTTAATTTATTTAACATATCTAAGAACTCATCTTTTGACATATTTGATTGTTCTCTTTTTCTTCTGTCTCTTAATGCAATAGATTGGTTTTCAACCTCTTCATCACCTAATACCACTATCATAGGTACTCTTTTTTTCTCAGCCATTCTGATTCTTTTATTTAATGATTCATTCATATCAAAAATCTTAGAATCTATATCATTGTACAATAACTCTTTTTGTAAAGATTTTGCATATTCAACGTGTGGTTGTGCAATTGGTACAAAGATAACTTGTGTTGGAGCAATTATAAATGGAAACTCTCCAGCAAAGTGTTCTGTTAAGATACCAATAAATCTTTCAAAAGATCCAAGGATCGCTCTGTGGATCATCACTGGTTGCTCTTTTTCACCTTTGTCATTGATATACTCTACCTCAAATCTTTCTGGTAAGTTCATATCAACTTGAACAGTACCACATTGCCATTTTCTTCCAATAGCATCTAAGATTTTGATATCAATTTTTGGTCCATAAAAGGCTCCACCACCCTCATCTATACCATAAGTTAAACCTTCTGAGTCAAGTGCATCCATGATACCTTTTGTTGTAGCTTCCCAAAAGGCATCATCACCGATAGCTTTTTCAGGTTTTGTTGATACTTCCATTTCGTATTCAAACTCAAAAAGCTTCATCAATGAATCAACAAACTCTAAAACATCAATAATTACATCTTTTACCTGAGCTCTTGTACAAAAAATATGTGCATCATCTTGAGTAAACTCTCTTACTCTAAATAAACCATGCATAGCTCCACTCATCTCATGTCTATGAACAACACCATATTCAAAAAATTTCTTTGGTAAATCTTTATATGAGATTAGATCATTTTTAAATATTTGAATATGTCCAACACAGTTCATTGGTTTGATACCATACTCTTGTTCATCAATAGTAGTAAAGTACATATTCTCTTTGTAGTTTGCATAGTGACCAGATTTAACCCATTGATTAGCTTTTAAGATCTCTGGACCTCTTACTGGTTCATAACCTCTGATTTTGTGTGCTTTATATAATAATTGTTCAAGTTTACCTCTTAGGTTTGCTCCATTTGGTAACCATAATGGAAGACCTGCACCAATATCATCATTGAAGGTAAATAGTTCCAATTCTGTTCCAAGTTTTCTATGGTCTCTTTTTTTAGCTTCTTCTAACATTCTTATATAATCGTTTAACTCTTTTTTATCAAAGAATGCAATACCATAGATTCTAGTAATCATCTCATTTTTTTCATCACCACCAAGATAAGCACCTGCTACTCTTGTTAGTTTAAAACTTCTAATCATTCTAGTATTTGGTACGTGAGGACCTCTACATAGGTCTTCAAATTCACCTTGTTTGTATAAGGTTAGTGTATCATCTGTTATATTTTTAAGTACGGCTTGTTTTAGTTCATCATTTGCAAATTTTTCTTGTATCTCTTCTCTTGATGCTTCATATCTTTCAATTTTAAGCTTTGCATTTGCAAGCTCTTTCATCTTTTTTTCTATTTTAGGAAGATCTTCATCTGAGATTTTCTCTCCCACTTTAAAGTCATAATAGAATCCCTCTTTAACTACAGGGCCTACAAAGAATTTTGCATCTGGATATAGCTCTTTTATTGCTTGAGCCATTAAGTGAGCACATGAGTGTCTAAGAATCTCTAGAGATTGGGGCGAATTATCAGCTTTAATCTCATCTCCACTTAAGTTTAAAGCTTCCGCAGTCTGAAGGTCATAGATTTGACCATCTTTTAAAATACCAATAGGTTCCAATAATTTCCTTTTTTTTATTAAAAATTCTTTAAAATTCTCTCATTTTATCGCAAAAGCACTTAAACTTATTCTTATATAAATGAAAAAATCAAATTATTTAGTTATTTGTATCACTTTGAATTTATATGAAGATGTTATTTTTTTAATAAACTTTTGTTAGAATTTGTTATGATTTTAAATTTATCACAAATAAAAACAGAAGCCATACTATTGTTTTGCAAAGATTTAATCTCTTCATATAAAGATAAAGATGAAGATATCTTTGAAGTGGATAAAGAGACTAATGAGTATATCAATAAAATCTCAGAAGAGATGTATAAGCAGATGGAAAACTGTACTGCACCTACTGATTATTATCTAAAAAACTCAAATCATTTTAGGATTAAAGCAGTTATTGATGCCTATAATTTTTTAAATAAACAGTTGTCTTATGAGCTAAAAGATGGGGCAACCTTCAATCCAGCAATGTTATACTTTTCATTATTAGCTGTTTGGTTTAAGGAGTTGGATAAAGAGAATAAATCAAAAAAATATATCTATTTTACAATCTATCCATATGGTAATGTTTATGATAAGTTATTGGTAAATATAAAAGATGAAAAGTTTAAAAAACTAAATATAGATATGATAGAGATAGCTGAAAAAGTTATATATAGATTAGAAAAGTATTCATTTTCTAAATAAAAAGGGGAAATCCCCTTTTTATTAAAATCTGTATCTTACATATGCTGTGATATTTTGTGCTTCTTTAACTGCTGTTGGAGAAAGGTTTATATCAACAGGTTGTCCATAAAACCCAAAGAAACCATTACTTCCAGTGTAGTCATAATCGATTTTAGTATATCTAATACTCCAATCTAAAGAATCATTGATTTTTGCATTTCTATAGATCTCCCACGCTGTACCTCTAGCTGCAACTTTTGAACCAACCATTGTGTCCTCACCATAAGTGAAACTTCTCCAGTATTTTGAACCCTTATTCCATTCAACACCTATTCTTGCATCATCTGGATTGATTGGACATGGTGCATTTACCCCAAGCCAAATTGAGTGTCCAGTTTGAGACTCATGAGAACCTAACATACCTGCAACAGAGTTTTTAGGATGGGTTTTAGACATAGCAAATGAAGCAAAAGCTATTGTATCATCTAAATAATCAGAGATTCCATCACCAATACCATCAGATTTGAAAACAATATTTGCTAATTCAAAATCACCAAAATCTGTAAAGGTATTTTGACCATTTTCATATCCAATTAGATTCCATGCTCTTGCATAGTTTGTATGGATTGAGTATTGACCATCATCATATGGAACAAAAATAAATCCAGCCATATCTATATTTGGAGTGGTGTTTGATTTAGCGTAGTCCCATCCATTTTGATCAAATCTAAGTCTTGCATTTGTTAAACCTCTACCTGCACAGAACTTAAACCACATACCTGGAACACCTGTGATTTTTTCAAGTGTAAACTTTGCAGATGCCCCATCAAACTCCACATTTACAGTATGTGAAAGTGGAGATTTTCTTCGTTGGTTTGCTCTTAAGTTAATACCTAAACCATCAGTTGATGGTCTTCTACCAACAGAGACTGTCCATGGGATATTTGCATCAAATAGTTTGTTTTCTGTATATAACCAATAAACCTCTTTTACATTTAAAGAGTTATCACTACCTGCTGCTTCATTTGTAATCCAATCAAATTGAGAGTTACCAACATTTGATACATCTTCACCAAATAGCTTGTTATATGAAAGTGTACCTTTAAAAATAGTATTATCATTAGGTGAATATCCCATATTTAACCATAGTCTATTTGATAATAAGGCCTCATTTTTTAGTTTCGTACCATTTGATAACTTATACTGAACATTGTCAACTTGTGTTCTAAAGTCAACATCCCATTTGATATTATCGTTTGCATCATGAGTTTTTACATCATTAATTTTATCGTAATTTTTAGCTACTTTTTTCTCTAACTTTTTGAATCTCGTATCATAAACTGTAGTTGATTCAGATTTCATCATTTTTTCCAATGAGACTTTTGTTTTATTTGTTGCCTCTTCTGTTTTGTTTAGCTTATTTTCCAATGCAGAAATTTGAGCTTTTAGTGCTTCAATTTGTTTCATCATCTCATCATTTGATATATTTGCGGCAAATGCAGATGAACCAAAGGAAGCTAAGGTCAATAGTGTTACTAGCGACTTTTTCATGATTTTTCCTTTATGTGTGTGTTATTTGCAATTTTATTGCCTTTGTGATTAAGAATAGATAAAAATTTTATAAGTTTTAGTTATATTACTATAATTTAGAATAATTATAAAAAGTTATAAATAAAAAGATAAGTTTTAGTTATCTATCAGGGGAAAACCCTAATAGATTAACAAGATGGAACGTTTCCAGAATCGTTTGCATACTCGTATGAGAAATCATAAATATGTTCAATCCAAGAATCTTTTACATCTTCTGGTTTAACACTTGGGCAAATTTTGATTAATTCATCTTTGAACTTACCAGCATTCATAATCTCTTCCCACTCATCTTGTGAATGTTTAGCAGCAAATTTTGCACCATTAAATCCACAATCAGATTTAAACTTTTTGATGAAAAGTTTTTGACCTTTTCTTGCATCAGCAGATGCTGTTGTTCCTACTACACTTAATAGTAAAGCACCAGCTAAGATTGTCTTTAACACATTAGTCATTATATATCTCCTAAATAAAAATTTTGATATGATTAGTTAATTATATCAAATGTACATAAAAAACATCTTATAAATTTTAATAATAAAAGTGAAATGATTGTGAAATACTATATTTTAAAAGAAACAATTAAATATTTAAGCGATAAAGCCCATAATATAAAGCATATAAAGAGAATTGACAATAATACAATTATAATAGAATTTAATAATTCTAATAAGCTGTATTTTGACATGACTAAAGGAAACAGTATAATATATAAGAGAAAAGGGGCAGCTCAATCAAAAAGAGATTTCAATGCCCCCTTTGATATTGTGCTTCAAAAAAGGTTTAATAATTCAAAAGTAGAAAAGATTGAGTTGTATAATGATGATAAGATTGTAAATATACATGTAAACTCCTCTTCCTCATATAAAAAACTAACAACTATACTACAGTTGGAATTTACAGGTAAATATACAAACATCATAATTTTGGATGAGAATAGAGTTATCTTAGAAGCCTTAAGACATATAGATGAAGAGTCTTCAAGTAGAGTTGTAAAGGTTGGAATAAAACTAGAGGAGATTCCAAAACAAAGTTTTGTACCAAAAATGGAAGAGATAGAAGATATTGAATCGTATCTATATGAGGTTTATGAAAAGATAGAGGAAAGATCTCTTTCAAACCATAAAAAACAAAAAATCACACAAGTATCAAAAAAGTTAAAAAAGCTTCAAAAAACTTATAATGCTTTGCCTTTAAAAGAGGAGTTAGAAAAGGAATCAATCGATTTATATGAAAAGGCAAATTTGATATTGGCAAACCTTCATCAAATTAAACCTTATCAAAAGGTATTAAAAACTTATGACTACAATGGAGAAGAGGTTGAAATAGAGTTGGATTATCTCTCTTCTGCCTCAAGTTTTAGTAATGAACTTTTCAAAAAAGCAAAAAGGGCAAAACATAAAGCAAACAATATAAAAATAGAAAAAAATAACCTTGAAGAGAAGATTGAGTTTTTAAAAAGACTAATAAAGAGTATTGAGCTTGCTACAACTATAGATGAGATTGAGTTTTTGTATCCTAAAAAACAGAAAAATCAAGCCAAAGTAAAAAAAGCACAAAACTATGAGAGCTTTTTCTTTGATGGGTATAAAATAATGTTAGGAACTAGTGAAAGGGAAAATATCTATTTACTTGAAAACAGCAAAGCAAGTGATTTTTGGTTTCACTTAAAAGATACACCCTCTTGTCATGTTATTGTCCAAAACTCTAAAAAAACAATTCCAGAAAATGTGATAGAAAAAGCTGCCCAATTGTGTGTCAAGTTTTCTGTTGACCATAGTGGGAGTTATTTAGTGGATTATACTCAAAGAAGAAATGTTAAAATCCAAAATGGAGCAAATGTACTTTATAACCCTTACACAACAATAGGTATCAAAATCTAGTGAAATAATAAAAAAAGCCAAGTTTTTGTATAATCTATCATTATACTAAAATTTGGAACTAATATGACAGAAATAATTAAATCAAGTTCAACTAGAATAAAAACAGGAATAACACTTATAATCGCTGTGTTGATTATAGGTTTTATAGATTCATTTTTTATAATGTGGCTACTTTTTGGTGCCTTACTTGTAATATCGATAAATGAAGCGATGAAGCTATACACGATGAAAAGTGATGTGGTTTATTTGTATAGTGGTGCTTTATGGTTTTGTGCTTATTTTTACCCCTCTCCTGAGGATTTGATTTTTGTATTGGCAGTGGTTTATGGCTCAGTGTTAGCTTATACAAAAAACTTAGATAAAAAACTTTTCATGATACTTTTATACCCAACTGCTTCCTTTCTATTTTTATTGGCACTTTATAATGAATATGGAGTTTTATCGTTGTTATGGCTTTTGGTTATTGTTGCTGGAGCTGATGTTGGTGCATACTTTACAGGACGAGCAATTGGTAAAACAAAGTTTTGTGAAACAAGTCCAAATAAGACTATAGAGGGTGTAGTTGGTGGAGTTGTTGTAGCAACAATACTTGGGATATTTTTTGCTATAGATAATATCTCTTTATTTGGAAGTATTGTTATCTCTGTTGTGGTTTCTTTAGCATCAGTATTTGGAGATCTTTTTGAAAGCTACTTAAAAAGAGAAGCTGAGGTAAAAGATAGCGGAAATATTCTACCTGGACATGGGGGTATTTTAGATAGAACAGATGGGTATCTTTTTGCAGGTATTGTTATGCTAGTTATTTTACGAGCAGTAATGTGATAGTTTTAGGGTCTACAGGTTCAATTGGGGTAAATACCCTAAATATTGCAAGAAAATTTAATCTAAATGTTGAGGTTTTAGTTGCTGGAACAAATATAGAGCTTCTAAATCAACAAATCGCCGAGTTTAAACCCAAAAAGGTGATAATAGCAAATAAAGAGGATACGAATAAAGTAATCCATAAAGATGTTGGCTATGGTCAAGAGGCTATTTTAAAAGCGATTGAGGAATCAAGCTCCCAAACAGTTGTAAACTCTTTAGTTGGTTTTTTAGGATTAAGACCAACCCTAAAAGCGATAGAGTGTGGTAAAAAAATCGCCTTGGCAAATAAAGAGTCTTTGGTGGTTGCAGGTAAATTTATAGACCAAACAAAATTAAGTCCAATAGATAGTGAACACTTTGGTTTGTGGTATTTATTACAAGAGAAAAAGATAGATTCTATGGTAATAACAGCTAGTGGGGGTTCTTTTAGGGATTATCCTATAGAGCAGTTACAAAATGTTTCTATCAAAGAGGCTTTAAACCATCCAAACTGGTCTATGGGAAATAAAATCACAATAGATAGTGCGACAATGACAAACAAAATGTTTGAGCTTGTTGAAGCTGCTTGGCTTTTTGATACAAAAAAACTTGATGCGATAATAGAAACAAAGTCTTTGATTCATGCAATGGTAAATTTTAGTGATGGAAGTACAACTGCACATATTGCCAATGCTTCGATGCAACTTCCAATTGCATATGCTATTTTAGGTAGATGTGATGAAGAGATTTTAGAACCAGTTAATCTATTAAAAGTATCAAGTTTAGAATTTAAAAAAATCGAAAAAGAGCGATATCCTATCTGGGAAGTAAAAGATGAGATTTTAAACAATCTTGATTTGGGTGTGGTTTTAAATGCAGCAAATGAGGTTGCAGTTGAGAAGTTTTTAAAATCACAAATAGGGTTTTTAGATATCTCTAAGATGAGTTTGGAGGCTTTAAATAGATTTAATAATCTAAAAGCAACAACTATAGATGATATCTTTGAAATAGACAAAGAGGTAAGGGGATATTTTGGGTCTTGATTTGATAATACCTTTTTTAATACTTTTAATCCTTGTGGTTTATTTGATATATGCAAGAACAAAATTTGAAAAAAATATAGTTGATATGTATGAAAAAAAGTTTGAAGAGTGGAAAGAAAATTCAACACATAATGAAAAAAATGATAAAAAACATAAGCAATTAGTTGGATTAATCTTCAAAGAAGAGTATAATATAACAATAGAGATGATAGAAAATAACGAAAGAGTGAAGAGTAGTTTAGAAAGAGGAAAATTTGAGATTAAGGATAAATGATGAGATATTTATTCCTATGTTTATTTCTAGTTGGATTTTTATTTTCTGCGAATATAAAAAGAAACTCTAGTCTAAAGGTAGTTATTGACAGTACAAACTCCTTGATGTGGGTTGATGATCTAACTAATATAAAGCTTAGAAAAACCCATGAAGAAGCAGTGTCTTATTGTGAGGAGCTAACTCATGCAGGATATTCAAATTGGAGATTGCCAGAGATTGAAGAGTATTCTTTAATAGTAGATAAAAGAAATCAAAAAACATATATAAATAGAGCCTTTAGGTTTACTTTGCCAGATGGATATTGGGCAAGAAGAGCTCATTGGCGAACCCTGTGGTTTTATGCTGATTATATGTATTTTGTAAGTGGTACGCCATATTATGATAGTAGACATAAAAAGAAATTATTTAGATGTGTAAGGAGTATGTGATAGATGAAAGATAAAAGAGTTTTAGTTTTACATGGTTTAGGAGGAAGCGATTTTCCCCATTGGCAAGCCCATTTAGCAATAGATTTGATAAAACAAAACACCCCTGTTTCTTTCCCTAGTTTACCAAATAGGGATAATCCAGATTTACAAGAGTGGAAAGAGTATGTTAAAAAAGAGCTTGAGCACTTTAAACCAACAGTTGTAGTATGTCACTCTTTAGCAAATATTTTATGGTTTCATTTATGTGAAGAGTTGGATATTCAACTAGATAAACTTATGCTTGTTGCTCCTGTAAGAGATAGTGAGTTAGAAGCTGCAAAAACCTTTTTTTCTTATCCAATTCCAAAAGATTTAAAAGCCAAAGAGGTTATCATGGCAACATCAACGAATGATCCTTATATAAATGTGGAAGAAGCGATAAGATTACAATCAAAACTAAATATAGGTATGAAGATATTAGAAGATGCAGGGCACATAAATGCAGACTCAGGATATGGAAAACTTGATTGTGCACTTGATTGGGTAAATAGAGAAGAAGAGTGTGAGGAAAACAAATAGATGATACTTAGTATCGAGTCAAGTTGTGATGATAGTTCAATAGCTATAACCCAGATTGAAACAAATAGATTAATCTACCACAAAAAAATCTCACAAGAGCTACAACACACTGTATATGGTGGAGTTGTTCCCGAACTTGCTGCAAGATTGCATGTGGAAGCTTTGCCAAAAATCTTACAAGAGTGTGAAGAGTACTTTCCTAAACTAAAAGCGATAGCTGTTACAAATGCACCAGGATTATCTGTAACTTTGATGGAAGGTGTTACTATGGCAAAAGCCTTAAGCCTTAGTTTAAATCTTCCCTTGATAGCAGTAAATCACCTAAAAGGGCATATCTATTCTTTGTTTATAGAAAAAGAGATTGAGTTTCCTATGACAATTCTATTGGTTTCAGGAGGACACACTCAAATAATAGAAGCCAACTCCTTAACTAATATGAATCTAATAGCTACAACTATGGATGATAGTTTTGGTGAGAGTTTTGATAAGGTTGCTAAGATGATGAATCTTGGATATCCTGGTGGTCCAATAGTTCAAGAAAAAGGTTTAAAAGGGGATGAAAATAGATTTGATTTCCCTGTTCCTTTAAGACAAAGTCCAAATATAGAGTTTAGTTATTCTGGACTTAAAAATGCAGTTAGATTAGAGATAGAGAAGTTAGAAAAAGAGGAACTTTTAGAGCAAGATATTTGTGATGTTTGCGCCTCATTTGAGAAAACAGCAGTTGCACATATTATGCAAAAAGTTAAAAAGCTTTTCAAAAAAAGAGTTCCTAAAAATTTTGCAATAGTTGGTGGTGCTAGTGCAAATATAAGACTTAGAACAGCTATAGAGGAGTTGTGTAAAAAGAACAAAACAAAACTTTTTTTAAGCCAATTAAAGTATTGTAGTGATAATGCTGCAATGATTGGAAGAGTAGCTGTGGAGCAATATAAACAAAACGATTTTACCACAATAGATAAAATAGATATACAAACAAGAATAAAAAATTTTTAAAAGGTTGAAATGATGATTTTTGAGATGGGTGCAAAACTAGATGGAGATGTTTATGATACGGCAAAAGAGGACAAAAAAAAGAAAAACAATACAAATGAAATCTTGCTAAAACAAAACCATCAATTAGTTTTTACTTACGAAAAAAGAAAAGGTAAACCTGTAACTTTGGTTGGTAGATTTTATTTAGAAGAAAAAGAAAAAAAAGATATACTTAAACTACTAAAGAAAAAACTTGCTTGTGGTGGTGCCATAAAAGAGGAGTGGATTGAGCTACAAGGTGATGTAAAAGATAAGATAAAAGAGATTTTACAAAATGAGGGATGGAAGTTTAAAAAATAGGGTTTAAAGGAAGTAATCATGCAAAATGTATTTTATGAAGTAAACTCATTGGATAAAAGATGTTATGAAAAGTTTGAATTAACAGAAGATATACTTATGGAGCATGCCAGTTTTGAGATGGCAAGATTCATAGAAAACAAATTTCCAAAAAATAGCTCCATCTTGATAGCTTGCGGTGTTGGAAACAATGGAGCTGATGGGATAACCTTAGCAAGACTTTTATACCCTGAATATGATGTAAAACTTTTTATACCAAATGAAGTGAAATCCCCTATGGCTCAACTTCAACTAAAAAGGGCAAAACTAATAGGCCTAGAGGAAACAGACACTTTCGAGAAAGATGAGTTTGAAAGTTGCCAATTAGTTGTTGATTGTCTTTTTGGAAGTGCTTTAAATAAAGAGTTAGATGAACTTACTCAATATCTAATAAATAGACTAAATGAGATTGATGCGTATAAGTTAGCTTGCGATATCCCAAGTGGTATAAATACAAAAGGTCAATTAAGTCCCATAGCTTTTATGGCCGATACAACTATCACAATGGGAGCTTTAAAAACCTCACTTTTTACAGACTTTGCTAAAGATTATGTTGGAGAGATTATAGTTGCAAATCTTGGGGTGCAAAGACAAGTTTATGAAACCTCTACAAATATCTACTTATTGGATAAAGAGGATATGAAACTTCCTTTAAGGGATAAGAAAAACTCCCATAAAGGCTCTTTTGGTCATCTAAATGTAATCGCTGGATGTAAAAAAGGTGCTGGGGTGATAGCTGCAAAGGCAGCCTTTGGGTTTGGTGCAGGTTTGGTAAGTGTTATTTGTCATGAGTGTGTGGATTTACCTTATCATATTATGCATACACATAAAGTATCTGATAATTGTACTGCTATAGCTTTAGGGATGGGATTGGGGAATTATGAAACCCATGAGATAGAAGAGATTCTAACAAACAATATTCCAAAAGTTATTGATGCTGATCTATTTTATGAAGAGATTGTTTTAAAAGCATTGGAAAAAGAGGTTGTTTTAACTCCACACCCAAAAGAGTTTTGTGCCTTGTTAAATCTGTGTGAACTTGCTGATATCTCAGTGCATGAGCTTCAAAATAATAGATTTGAATATCTATCTTTATTTTGTCAAAAATATCCAAAGGTGGTTTTACTTTTAAAAGGCTCAAATGTCTTAATTGGAAAAGATAAAAAGATATTTATCAATAGCTTTGGAACCTCTGTATTAAGTAAAGGTGGAAGTGGTGATGTTCTAAGTGGTTTAGTAGCCTCTTTACTAGCTCAAGGCTATTCACCTTTAGATGCAGCTATAAGTGCAAACCTAGCCCATAGTATTGCTGCAAATAACTACAAAAAAAACAACTACTCTTTAATCCCTGCTGATTTAGTAGAGGAGGTGAAAAAATTATGAAATTGATAATAGTACAAACTACATGTGCTTCAAAAAGTGAGGCTAAAGAGATAGCAAAAGTATTGATAAAAAAAAGGCTTGCTGCTTGTATTCAACTAAGTGAAATAAAATCTTTCTATGAGTGGCAAGGGGAGTTTTGTGAAGATAATGAGGTGTTACTTAGCATCAAAACAAAAAAAGATAATTTCAAAAAAATCAAAAGCAAAATTAAAGAATTACATAGCTATGATGTACCGGAAATTATCTCTTGCGATATTGAAAATGTAAGTAGTGATTATAAGAGATTTATAGACCAAAGCTGTAAATAAAAACAAAACTTGATATGCAAAAAATTAAAAATAATATACAAATTAAATCGGAGGCAAAAGAATGAGTGATACTCTAAAGATTGGTAAATATGAATTTAATAGTAGACTAATAGTTGGTTCTGGAAAATATAAAGATTTCCAAACAACAAAAGAAGCAACACTAGCAAGTGGAAGTGAACTTATCACTGTAGCTATTAGAAGAGTAAATATTACTAATCCAAATGAAGAAAACCTATTAGATTATTTTAAAGATACAAATGTAAAACTTCTTCCAAATAGTGCAGGGTGTTTTACTGCTGAAGAGGCTATTACAACTTTTAGACTTATGAGAGAGGCAACAGGGATTGACCTAATCAAATTAGAAGTTATTGGTGATGCACAAAAAACACTATATCCTGATGTGATTGAGACAATAAAAGCTTGTGAAATTCTAAAAAAAGATGGCTTTACAATAATGGCATATACAAATGATGACCCAATTATTGCAAAAAGATTAGAGCAAGCAGGTGCAGATGCTATTATGCCATTAGCTGCTCCAATTGGTTCTGGTCTGGGTATTCAAAACAGATATAATGTAGCTTTTATTAAAGATGCTGTATCTGTTCCAGTTATCGTTGATGCAGGAGTAGGGTGTGCAAGTGATGCTGCAATAGCTATGGAGTTAGGGGCAGAAGCTGTTTTAACAAATACAGCAATTGCGCAAGCTCAAGACCCAATAGCAATGGCAGAAGCTATGAAACATGCAGTTATCGCAGGGAGAATGGGATACAAAGCAGGAAGAATTCCTAAGAAACCATATGCAACTGCAAGTTCCCCTGTAGACGGGCTTATACAGTTTTAAATAAGGAATTTTAAATAAAATTTCTTATTTTGTGAAAAAGTACTTGACATACTATAAAAAATATAGTATAATTCCGTCCACTTTTTGAAAAGAAAGTGATTGATTCGGGGCGTAGCGCAGTCTGGTTAGCGCACCTGGTTTGGGACCAGGGGGCCGGAGGTTCGAATCCTCTCGCCCCGACCATTTTAAATGGTAGGTATAGCTCAGTTGGTTAGAGCATCGGGTTGTGGTTCCGAGGGCCGTGGGTTCGAATCCCATTACTTACCCCATTATATATAAGCGTCTGTAGCTCAGCTGGATAGAGCAATGCCCTTCTAAGGCATCGGTCACACGTTCGAATCGTGTCAGGCGTACCATTTATACAAGATTTTAGTTGAACCAATCAACTGAATCTTTTTTTTTGTCTTATTTAAAGATTTTGTGCGGATGTGGTGAAATTGGTAGACACGCCAGACTTAGGATCTGGTGCCTCACGGTGTGGAGGTTCGAGTCCTCTCATCCGCACCACCTTTCAACAATAGTTATTTGACTTTTTTAATTATTCAATTGAAACTTCAATTTTATCTTATAAAATTAATACAATCCGCGGAATAGAGCAGTTCGGTAGCTCGTCGGGCTCATAACCCGAAGGTCGTTGGTTCAAATCCAGCTTCCGCAACCAATCAACATATGATTTAATCCTCTCTAAATTTTATGTAAAAAATAAAAAAGGAGAAATATGTCAATTAAAGATATAAAACTTACAGAAAGAGAAGAGGTTTTTATAAGACTTGTTCAAAGTAATGAAAACCTATTTGATGCTTGTAGTAAAGCAGGAATAATTCTTTCACCAAAAATATTATCTGTAATAAAAAAATCAATTAAATAGCTTTTAACCTATAGGGAAACCCCTATAGAAAGCCTATTTATTTTAGTGGATAAATTGGCTCAACTACACTATATAAAAACCTATTATCATCAAAAACTGTTTTAGAGATTATCCCTACTAGATTTCCATTTTGAAACACTCCACCACCACTATTAGATGGTATTGCTAAGCAGTTGCTTCTTATCTCCTCTTTCTTTTTTAAATCTACAATATCAAGGGTTGTGTTTAATCCATTTGGCTTATTCTTAGCCTTATAGAAGCTGCAGTTAGTCTCTTTTAGTAAGGCATTGTAAAACATCCCTTCGTTTGACATTGAGTAGTATTTAAAAGTACCAAGTTTATCTAGTTTTAGTTTGGCTGTTTTTAGTTTTGAAAGGGTTTTTGTTTTTATATAACTTAGGTCATATCTTATGTTTTTTGCACCTTTTATATCACAATGTTTTGCTGTGTAGATTTTATTTTCTGCATGAACTCCATTGCAGTTTTTAAACTTTTTAAAGTTTTCATACTCTTCATTGAAAACAGGAGTTGTTGAGTTTTTAGAGATATATTTTGGAATTTGCTCTAGATTGTTTTTGGGATAAGTGTAATTGGGAACTATTTTGTTTAGATAGCTATTTATCATTTTAATATTGTCATCCATTGCATCTATGTTAAATTTTGGATTTGGATTTTCTATCAAGGAGTTTTTAAATTTTATTAAACACTTTTTTGTTGATTTCAAATAGATATACATTAGTTTAGTGTGTTCACTGAACTCTTTTGCTTTTTGGTATTTGTTTATGCAAGTTTCCCATGTAAAAGCGTAAAGAGTATTTATATTTAGTAAAAATAGAATTAATACAATATATAACTTTTCCATAATATAGAAGTATACCATATTTTATTACTATAGTAAATTTTTTAAGAATATAAAAATATGATAAAATTTATAAATCTTTGGGGATGAAAATAGAAATTTAAGCTCGATTTATGTTGCTAGGATGTAAGATGCCATCTCTTAAATGAATAAACATTTTTAATGATTTAGAGATATTTTATATTAAGAATCTAAGCAAGTCGCGGAATAGAGCAGTTCGGTAGCTCGTCGGGCTCATAACCCGAAGGTCGTTGGTTCAAATCCAGCTTCCGCAACCAATTATCAAAACAATTTAAGCTTTTTTTATGGATTGTTTTTATAAAATTCTTTTCTCAAAAGACTGTTATTTGGTCTTTTAGCTTCCTTTTAGGTAGCATCTATTGCGGGAATAGCTCAGTTGGCTAGAGCCTCTGCCTTCCAAGCAGATTGTCGCGAGTTCGAGTCTCGTTTCCCGCTCCACTATATAAATAATTCTTTTATAATTTGTTGGGGTATCGCCAAGTGGTAAGGCAACGGTTTTTGGTACCGTCATTCGCAGGTTCGAATCCTGCTATCCCATCCACCTTTATCTAATTTAGTATATCATTGATTATTTTTTATACAAAAACCACTTTAACAAAATTGTAAACTATGATAAAATCTTTCTATTGTAATTCCAATTAACCACCATAAAAAGGGGACACTCACTCCTTTAGTTCCCTTTTTATACTATTCTTAAAAATTCCATTATTATAAAAAACTTAATATAATCCTTAATATTATTCAAAGTTTCCACTGATATTATTTATTTGTCCATATATTTTCTACACTTCTTGATTTTAAGGGGAGTTGGATTAACTTCCCTATCTTAGATATACTTATATTTTAGTTTTATATTCTCTTTTTTTATTTTGTTTAGTGTTTCATGTGAACCATGGATTAAATATGAGTTTTTAGCTTGGATTTTATCTAAAAGCTCTGTAGCTTCTTGGAAGTTTAGGTGGTTTTTATCTGGGTATCCTGGAGCATGACAAGCATCTATATAACACTCATCTATCTCTTTTTTTATTAAGAAGTTTAAAGAGCTTTCTTCAATCCCTGCACAATCAGTAAGATAAGCTATAGTTTTAGAAGCACTCTCAATAAGATATCCAGTTGTATTTTTTGAGTGTTTTAAAGGGATTGGTGTAAAACTTAGACTATTTACTTCAATAGCTTCAAAGGGTTTATTTTCGGTGTATTCAATCGATAGCTTGTGTCTAAATAGATCTGCAAAACCTTTATCATCTTTTGGATGGAAACATTTTATTTTATCATTCCCATATCTTAGTTTTAAAAGTCCTAGGGCATGATCTGCATGAAAGTGTGTTATAAATACAGCTTTTATAGTTTTTTTATCAAAGATTTTTGTTAGGTTATCTAAGCCAGCATCAAGTAGTATTATCTCATCATTGTCACACTTTATATATGCACAAGTGCTCTCATTGAATCTATTTTCTTCTCTGAAACTCTCACAATATTCACATTTACAGTTGTATACGGGGATTCCACTAGCGTTTGCTGTACCTAAAAAATTTATTTGCATTTTTTACCTTTACCATTGAAAACAATTTTTTAAACAAAAATGATCACTTAATCTTTTTATTATAACTTCACTTTTATGTTTAAATCGAAAATTTGTTTTATAAAATATATAATCTAGGATTAATCCCTCATTATAAGTTGCCTCTTCATTTGAAGTTAGAAAGCCACAGTTTTTTATTAGTTTAATCTCTTTTGAGGGTGGAGTGGCATTCATATCTCCACAGATTAGAAATAGATCACCTTTTTTACAGTTTATGGTATTTATTAGTTTTATTATCTGTTTTACCCTTGAGGCTTGGTTTAGGTTTGTAAGATGAGTGTTTAGGATACTTATCTTTTTCCCTTTATGTTCTAGTCTTATAAATAAAGCACCCCTTTCATCTTCTGGGTTTTCATCAAAGATGATTTTTTTTACCTTTAGGGGTTTATATTTTGAAAGAATAGTTAGGTTTGAAGTGCTTAGTTTCCCATCTCTTAGTTTCTTTCTAATAGGTAAAGTTATATGGTGATAGTTTAATTTTTTGTTTATGGTTTCACTACTAGAAAAATCAGAAGAGTTAAAATCCTCTTGTAAACAAATACAGTCTAAATCTTTTAGTTGATTTGGTATTTCGTAGATTCTATTTGGAAACTCTCCACAGTTTTTCCATAGGTTAAAAGTTGCTATATTAAAACTCATTGTTTATTCTTTCAAGAAGTTGCAAAAAGCTCTTTGAAGATGTTTCTAAAACCTCTGAATTATCAAACTCTATTAGGTTTTTAGCTTCAATATTTTTATAAGTTCTATTGAGTCTTTTTTCTATTTGTTCTTTTGTTTCTCTTCCTCTGTTTTTTAATCTTTGCTCTAAAATATCCCTTGAAACTGTGATATTGATTGTAGTTACATCTTTATACTCTTGTTCAAAATCTTTTATGGCACTTCTAGAGATTGAGATAAGGTTAAGTCCATCTTGTATATCAAATCTTGCAATACCATAAGAGTTTTCATGAGCTTGCCAAGTTGATACAAAAAAGTTTTTCTCTTTTAGGAGTTTAAAGGCTTGGGTATCAACATAATAGTTGCTTTCATTTTGGTCAGGCTCTCTGGTGATATATCTTTTTACAAAGTTTATTTTTAATTTATCTTTTATTGATTTTATTAGTGAGTCTTTACCTACGCCACTTGCACCAACTATTAAAACTATTTTTATCATAAATTTAAGCCTTTAGGTGTTTTTCTATAAACTGCTTTGTATGGTGAAAGTCATCTAAAGAGTTTTTTAGTTTTTCATGACTCCAATCCCACCAAGATATCTTTTCTAAATCCTCTATTGTTTTTGGATCAAATCTATATTTGATAACTCGTGCAGGGTTTCCAACAGCTATTGCATAGGGTGGAATATCCTTTGTAACAATTGCACCACTTCCTATAACTGCACCATTTCCAATTGTAACTCCACCCATAACAACCACATTATGACCCAACCATACATCATGTCCTATGTTTACTTTTTTTGATCTTCTAAAATCAAAAAAACTATCATCATCTTCTCCAAAACCAAACATCTCTTTTCTATACAGCATATGGTGTTGGCTTGCTTTTTCCATAGGGTGTGGACTTGGATTTAATCTAACATAAGAAGCCATATTTACAAATTTTCCCACATAGCTATAGATTATTTGGCAGTTTTCACAACTATAGCTATAGTTATCTATAGTTGATTCTTGTATATTATTAAAACTTCCAATCTCTACAAACTCTCCAAACTGTGATTCAACAATAATACTTGAAGATTCAATTAATGGTTCTTTTTTTAAAACTTTTTTTTGTGGTTTGTTTAGAGCTTTTATTTGGTACATTATATTTTAAACCCTCTAATCCCATTATAAACAATCTCACCATCTTTAAAAGTAAGAACTACTTTAGGAAAATGTGATTCATCTATAACAACTATATCAGCTAGATTTCCCTTTTTAATCTCACCTCTATCTTGTAGGTTTGCTAATTTTGCAGGTGTTGAGCTAATCATAGCAAACCCCTCTTCTAGTGAAAGGTTTACATCCTCTTTTAGTCTATATGGACTCATAAGTAATGAAGCAGGGTGATAATCACTACATAAGTAATCACACACCCCAACTTTTACAAGTTCACGTGCAGCTATATTTCCACTTTGACTGCCACCCCTTACAACATTTGGTGCACCCATTCCTGTACTTATATTCATCTGTTTTGCTTTTTTTGCAACTTCTACACTAAGTGGAAACTCTGAAAAGGTAACCCCTAATTGTTTTAGGGTATTTAGTTTATCTTCACAATCATCATCATGGCTAAGTACTGGAATATTGTGTTGTAATCCAAAGGCAACAAGATCTTCAACAATTCCAACCTTATCTTTAGAGAGTTTTTTCTCTAGATATTCACTTACATCTTCATCATCAATAGAATACGCACTTAAGTGGTATTTTTTCCAAGCTTCTAAAGTTTTAAATTGTCCTTGACCTGGACTATGGTCCATTATTGATAACATATCAACTTTTTTATTTGTGATTAGTTTCTTGATAGTTTCTAGTGAACTTTCACTTGTGATTTCAAAACGTGCGTGTACAAGATTGTCAACCCCAAGGTGTGAGCTATTTGCTTCATAAATCTCTTCAATTAACTCTCTTGATTGTTCTGTTCCTCTACCCTTGCTTAGTTCCTCATCATTGAAACCTATTGCATGATACATAGTTGTAACTCCAGCCATCGAGAGTTTTTTATCTAGTTCAATAACTGCCATTTTAGTAGGAAACTTTGCCCCTGGTCTTGGCTCAAGTTCTTTTTCTATCGCATCCCCATGTAGATCTACAAATCCAGGAACAACTCTTCTATCTCCTAAATCAATAGCGATATCTATAGAGTTATATGGTTCAACAGCAGTGATTTTATCCCCTTGAATAACCACATCTGCTCCTTGAAACTTGCCATTTATCAGAACGTTGTTGCTTCTAATAATTGTTTGCATATTTTTTTTCCTTCATATCATATATCTTGTCACTTATTTGTTTCATACACTCTAAATCATGGAAAATTCCAATCATACTAATACCCTCTTTTTTTATCTCTAGAAGTTTTTCTATCACCTTTTGGGTATTTGTTTTATCTAAAGAGGCAGTTGGCTCATCTAAAAGTAAGACAGATTTTGGAGCAATGATCCCTTTTGCTATATTTACCCTTTGTTGCTCACCCCCACTAAAGGTAAGAGGAGAGATATCAAAAAGCTCCTCTTTTATATTGAAAAAATCTAGCATCTCTTTTGCTTTTTGTATAGATACCTCTTGGGATTCCCCTTTTTCAATTAATGGTTGAGATACAATATCAACGGCACTAATCCTTGGTAATACTTGTAAAAACTGAGAAACATACCCTAGGTGGTTTTTTCGAAGCTCCAATATCTCACTCTCATTAGCAGTTGCAATATTAAGATTCTCTTGTTCATTTTTATGAAACAATATATCTCCACTTGTTGTAGTATAGGTTCTATAAATAGCTTTTAATACTGATGACTTCCCCATTCCACTAGGTCCATATAAAGAGACAAACTCCCCTTGGTTTACCTCAAAACTTATATCCTCATAGCCATGTACTTGTAAGCCACCCCTTGTGTGAACTGTAAACATTTTTGAGATATTTTTTATTTCAATTTTTTTCATAATCTTGCCTTACAATATACTTGAAACAAGTAGTTGAGTATAGGGATGTTGTGGGTCTTCTAAGATTTGATCTGTAAGACCTTTTTCAACTATTTGTCCATTTTTCATTACAACTGTGATATCTGTTAGATGTTTTATCACCCCTAGATCATGGGAAACTATAACCATAGAAAATCCAATCTCTTTTTGTAAAACCTTTATCAAATCCAAGATTTTTGCTTGAACAGAAAGGTCAAGCCCTGTTGTTGGCTCATCCAAAAGTAGAAGTTTTGGATTACTTGATAGAGCTTTAGAGATTTGGATACGTTGTTGTTGTCCCCCACTAAATTTATCTGGGTAATCATCGATTCTACTTACAGGGATTTCTGTTTTTTCTAAAAAGAATTTAGCCTTCTCTCTTATTTGTTCATAATATTTATTCCCACTGCCTATAACTTTCTCAGCGATATTTCCACCTGCACTAAATCTATAGTTTAGCCCAAGTCTAGGGTTTTGGTATATCATAGAGATAAGTTTGTTTCTTAGATAATTTAACTCATTTAGATTGGCATCTATGATGTTTTTTTTATCCCCATTTTCATCAAAATACTTATCTACAAAAATCTCACCTTTTGAGGCTTTTTGGTCTTGATAGATTAGTTGCAATAAAGTTGATTTTCCACTACCACTCTCCCCAACTATCCCTAAGATTTCACCTTTTTTAAGCTCTAGGTTTATTTGGTTTACTCCAACTACACTATTACAATGTGGACAAATTGAAGAGTCTGTAAAGGAACCTGTTTCTTCCAAACATTTAGTACATCCATTACCAAATATTTTTGATAGGTTTTTTATCTCTAAAACTTTCATTTAGTCCTCTTTTCTAGTGTTTTATCACAATATGAAGTATCACTACAGTAGTAGTGGGTGTTATTGTTTTCATCATAAATCTCATCAAGAAAAACACCACTATTCCCACATCTTTCGCAAGTTTTATCTTCAAAGGTTTCCACTTGAAACTCTTTATCTTCAAATTTTAAAGGTTTTACCTCACTATATGGAGGAATTGCGTAGATTTTTTTCTCTCTACCTGCTCCAAAAAGTTGTAAGGCTTTTGAGTTTCCTAGTTTTGTAGTGTCATATTTTGGTATTGGACTTGGGTCCATGGCATATCTATTCTCTACAATCACTGGATATCTATTTGAGATTCTACTATCTCCATATAAAGAGGTATCCTCATATAATAAAACCCAAAGTTTTGAGTAGTCTTCATTTGCATGCATAATTTTTGCTTTATAAGTATCAGCTTCTACAGTTTCCAATATATCAGGCATAGGTACTTGAAAAACAAGCGTTTGACCCTCTTGTAACTCCTCTTCAGGAATTCTGTGTCTAGTTTGGATAATAGTTGCTTCTTTTGTATCAAAGGTTGTTTTGTTTTTGGTAACAGAGCTTATAAAATTTCTCATATTTACAGCATTTACACTTCCATCACAACCTTGGTCAATAACCTTTAAAGTATCATCCTCTTTTATAAGTGAAAGAGTAAGTTGCAAACCACCAGTTCCCCATCCTCTAGCAATAGGCATCTCTCTACTAGCAAATGAAACAATATATCCAGGGATAGCCACAGCTTTTAAGATAGCTCTTCTTATCTCTTTTTTTGCATCTTCATCTAAAAAAGCGTATCTCATTTTTTATCCTTTACAAATTTATTAGCCCGTGATAGTATTTGAAGGTCTGTTTGGAAAGTTACATAGTGAGGGAGTTTAAAATGGTTAGTAAATCCCATAGAATCAACTCCATCAACATGGTGTACCATCATCTCAAAATCACTTGCAAACTCTTTTTCCCCAACACTAAATTTTTTGTTATATAAAGATAGATCTAAAATACTCATACTAATAGCTTTTGTTTCATTGAAGCCAAAACAAAACCCAAAACCAGTTGTAAGTTTCACCTCATTGTTTTCATCTTTTTCAAATGTTCCAGCACTTTCACAAGAGGTTATCTCTAGTTCACCTATTTTTATACTGTTTTTTGTAAATGGATGGGTGAAGTTTAAATCACAAGTTCCAAGTCTTAGATCACCAATAGTTGGGTGTACATCCCCATATCCTCTAATAGATGTATAAGCAAACCCCAACATACTTCCTGATTCTCCACGACTAAGAACTTGCATAACTGCGCTTCTTGTATAAGGAGGTTCTGGAAACAATCTTGTAATATCTGAGATATTTTCATCTTTTGGTAAAATCTTTACTAAATTGTTTTTTCTCAATGGACTTAAAGCACTATCTAAAACACACTCTTTGTCATCAAACTTTTCCCATAAACTCTGTTGTTGATGAGATTTTAAAATAAGTTTTACCTCATAATCGTTTGATGGTCCTAAGATTTGCCCACCTTGAATATCTTTAAAAGCAGATGAGATTCTTCTTAGAAGTTTCATCTTCTCCACATCAATAGTTTGAGCTATCCCAATTCTTTGGCATGTACTTCTATGAGCTCTTAGAAAAAATGCTGCATTTAATAGATCTCCTGCACTTCTTTTTATGGCAGTTGAAGCTAGCTTTTTACTATATAAAGAGCCTTCACTTATAACCTTGTCAACTGCAAATCGTAATCCAGACTCAATATTCTCATCTTCGATTTTTTCACTCTTTTTTATGGTTTCTTTATAGAAATTCAAAGAGTTATCAATAGCTTCTTCTCCACCTTTTATAGCAACATAACCCATTAAAATAGCTCCAGTTTTGTAGTTCTACAAAGAGATTTTATCTCTCCACTTTGTTTATTTAAAAATACAACCTCATTTCCAAGAGGAAACTCTTTGTTGTTTTCATTGAAGCATTTAACAAACTCTTCATTTACTGGATAACTCTCTTTTTTCTCTACATTGATTCCAGGACCTTTTAAAGTTAAAGTTAATCCCTCAAAGCTATCAACACTACAGATAATAGTTGCAGAGTGTTCAGGGCTTAAGTATGAGCCTTTTTTAACCTCTTTTAATATTGAGTTTAAATCATTGCAAAAGATATAATCAGCATCTTTTTTATCCCCTTTTTGAGGATTTGTAATAGCTTCAATAATTGAAAAATCTTCATCTGTGCTATTTAAATAACTAACTTCTGAATACAACAATACACTTGCAAGTGAAAGTGTATATGAGTCAAACAGTTTATTTAGTTTTGTAGTATTTCCTGGCATCGATAGAGAATCTAAAAGTGTTCTAAAGTTTTCTCTATTGTATTGTTCTAAATCTATTTTGTCCATTTTAAACCTTACATTAAATCGAAATTTACTCTTGTAGAGTTGATTTTTTGATTTTGTTCTTTTCTTTTCTTTTCTAGTTTTTTTGTTGTTTGTTCATATATCTTTTTTATATCTTCTTCAAACTCTTTTGAATCAAAAACAGCATCTATTGAGGCTATATATAAAGATAGTTTTTCATGGTCATCAAGAACCATTGACCAACCTTTTTGTTTATTTACCTCTACAATTGTTGAGGTAACCAAAGCTTCACCTGCATAAAACTCCCCATTTGTGATTGGATCTTTTACAGGAACTAGTAGAGTTTGGCTTGTTGGTTTATTTATAACTACAACTCCATATTTTTTATCTATTTTTTTATGAAGTTGTTTCACATCTTCTAGTTTTGCATGTTGCAAAATATAGTTTAACTCTTCTCTTAACATCTAAATAAACCTTTTTCTAATAAGGGCACTAATATTATCAAGAGCCCAAACCGTGAAGATGATAAAGATAAGGATTGTACAAACATGTCCATTTTCAAACCCTCTAAGTTTGTCAAATAGATAAAAACCAATCCCTCCTGCACCAACAAAACCAAGAATTGAAGCACTTCTTACATCTGATTCAAATCTGTATAAAACCATAGAGATAAAGTGTGGCATTGTTTGGGGAACAACTGCATAGGCTAAGATTTTTACAAATCCAGCTCCACTATTTGTTAAGGCTTCAACTGGACCTGGATCAATAGCTTCATTCCCTTCACTTAAAAGTTTACTTAGAACTCCAGCTGTATGAATACCCAAAGCCAAAATACCTGCCATTGGTCCAAGACCAACGGCACTTACAAAGATTAAAGCCCATACAAGTTCATTTACAGATCTAAAAATATTTGCTATGGTAGTTCCAAACATATAAAGAGATTTTTTTAGTGTTGTATGAACCCAGGTTTTACCAGGGATTAATATCTCTAAAATATTTCTAGAAGTGATATATGATAGAGGAACTGCAATTATCACAGATAAAAGTAGAGCGATAATTGCCATTTGTACTGTTTCTAACATAGCCCAAAAGTAAGTTACCACATCATCTTTGTTAAAAACAGGTGGGAAATATGAACTCCCTTCTATCTCAGGGTTTCCTTGTATATAAGAAACCATACTATCCCATCCTTGAAGCAATCCTGTAAAACTCATCTCAGTGTCGTACCAGCTTTGACTTACAATATAAATAAAGATAGCTAAGATAATAAGGTTAAAAAGTTTAAAAGGATTGGATTCCTTTTTTAACATTTCTATTGACATCTTTTTTCCTTTTTTTAGATTTAAAAAAGACTTATGAAAATCTTTTTTAAATCCAAGAGTTAAAATAGTTGGCAAGAAGCCAACTATCTTTTAGATTATTTTTTATTTTTTAGTGCTTTTTTTAATTCAATTAATTCTCTTACAGGATTATAAAAAGCATCGTCTCCTGGAACATATCCAGCGATTTTCATAAGTCCTAAGATTTTTTCATCTTTTAAAGAAAGGAAGGCACCTTTCACAGCCATTTTAAATGAAGTTGGAAGATCTTTTCTTACAGTCATAGGTGAACCAGGGATTAAATCTGAAGTCCAAAGTACATTGAAATCTTCGTTATCCCAGTGTTTCCCTAAACCTCTATTAAAGTCAAGGTTATTAGTTGAAGCAGCATCAACTTTTCCAGCTTTTACAGCTAAGATTGAAGCTTCATGACCACCTGAATATAAAACTTTTGAGAAATATTTTTGTGGATTTATACCTTTTTTAGAGAACATTACAGTTGGTACTAGTGTCCCAGAAGTAGAGTTAGAATCAGTAAATGCCCAAGTTTTACCTTTAATAGATTCTAATGTTTTAAGTCCACTTCCTTTTTTAGTGATGATGATTCCATTATATCCTGGAAGACCAGATTCTGCATCAACTTCAGTTGCTACAGCTTCAGCTCCAGCTCTTTTTGCAGCTTCAACATAAGATTTAGGTCCAAAATATGCAATATCTACATGTTTATGTTGCATAGCAGTAATAACACCTGCATAGTCACCTGCTGATTGTAGGTTTACTTTTACACCTAAAGTATCTTGTAGATAGTTTGCAAGTGCACCAAAAGTATCTTTTACACTTGAAGTACCAGCAACAGGGATAACACCAAAGTTAACCTCTTTTGGCCACTCTTGTGGGTTTGCACTTAGTGTTTGTGCACCTAATGTTAATGCTAATGCAGTAAGACCTAATTTTTTAAAAAAATCTCTTCTCATAATTTTTTCCTTTGTATTATTTTGTTCAACCATAAATGGTCACCATTAAGATTTGAGTAGATAGAGTAACTCTTGCTTCGCTATTTTTATAAATAGTCAAGTAAAAGTTCTCCCCTTGCAAATCAATCTTTTTTTTCTAATTCACCCTCATAGATTTTTTCAATAATCTCTTCATTTAACTCTTCAGGCTTTCCATCAAAAACAATCTTTCCATTGTTTACACCTATGATTCTTGTACAATATTTTTGTGCTACATCGATATGGTGTAGGTTTGCCACAATCGTCACATTTAACTCTTTGTTAACTTTTTCTAAAATCTTCATAACTTTTTTGGCACTCTTTTGATCTAGTGCTGAGATAGGTTCATCTGCAAGGATAATCTCTGGTTCGCTTGCAAGGGCTCTTGCTATAGCTACTCTTTGTCTTTGACCACCACTTAGCTCATCACACCTTTTTAAAGAGTATTTTTGAATATCTACGATTTTCATCAATTCATTAACTTTATTAAGCTCTTTATCTTTGTAGTATCTTATAATGGCTCTTGCCATTGGGATCTCTTTTAACATCCCACTAATAACATTGTCTAAAACAGTTAATCTATCAACTAGGTTATAACCTTGAAAGATTATTCCTACTTGTTCTCTTAATTTTACAAGGTGTTTTTTCTTGATATTTTCCATATCAAATTTTAGTACTTCAAAATCCCCTTCAAAAACCTTTATTCCACCAACTATTGACATCAAAAGTGTAGACTTTCCAGCTCCTGAAGGCCCAATAATACTTACAAACTCCCCTTTTTTTATCTGAAGGTTTACATCTTTTAGGATTTTTTCTTTTTTATAACCAAGGGTTAGTTTTTTCATTTTAATCATTGTTTTTCCTTGTAGTTAACTACAATCTTTGCCATATCACTTCTAAAGTGTGAGTAGCAATAGTCGATAGTTTCATTTGTTTTTTTATCAGTTGTTTTAGTTGAGATTTTTATAATTGGCAAATCGTTTTGTACTTTAAATAGAGATTTTGATTCATAATTTGTTGAGGTGATATCTATTTCAGAGTAGTCTCTTATTGGTTCTAATTCATAGGTTTGTGTATATAGTTTTGAAAAAGATTTTACCTCTTGGATAATATTTTCAAGGTTTGGCAAAATAGATAGGTTTAAATAATATTTGGCAAATAAAAAAGGTATATCATCCACAAATCTCATATTTTTTACATATAAAACCTTTTGAGCTTGTTTGATTGAAAGTTTCTTTGCAATGGTTTCATCAGCTTTAATGATTTTTGCTTCTAAAAGTTTTATAGAGGGGGTTTTGTTTAGTTTTATAATCTCATTTGAAAAGGTTGTAAAAGGGGAGATATTGTAAATAATTTTTTTAGGATTTACAAAGTTCCCACTACCTTTTTTTGAGTATAGATAACCTTCACTTTTTAGTTTATTAATCCCTTGCCTTACAGTCATTCTAGATAAACAAAAATCTTTGCATAAAGTATGTTCTGATGGAATTCTATCATGCTCTTTTAATTCGTTTTCAATTAGGTCAAGTATATAGTTGTAAATTAATTCATAATCAAATATTTTAGACATCTCTTCTCCAATTTTGTGCTGAAAGTATAAAAGTTGTTAGTTACAACAAAATTACAACTTGTATAGACAGCTTGTAGGAATTGGAGTTATTTTTTAATTGAAAAAGTTATTTCTTGAGCAGTAGTCTCTATACAGACCGTGTAGTCTGAGTTATTTGTAATAGTATCAAAATTTTTTGTTAAGATTGAAAAGATTTCAAAATCGATATTTTTATTATATAAATCTTTTAATATCTGCATTAATGTAAGTGGTGAGATATGGTGACTTAGAGTGTTATTTGAAGAGTTTTCCAAACTACAAGCCAAGGCGTATTGGTTTTTTTCTGAGTAACTTGCATCCACAAAGATGATTTTGTTTGCATCTTGTAGTTGCAAACAAAGCTCAGGAGTTAATTGAAATAAAGATAATAGCTTTGTATTCTCTAAAGGGGTTTTTTCAAGAGTTTTAATCACTTCTGGACCAAAGCCATCTTCACCCCGTAAACTATTTCCATATCCAATTATATAAGTTATATTAACTCCTTTTAATGTTTTCTATAATTGTTTTTTTATGGTCTCTTATCTCAATATTTGATGATACAACACCTAAGGCATGAGTTGAACAACTTAAACATGGATCAAAACATCTAATAACTGCTTCAACTCTATTTAGTGCTCCCTCTTTGATATCATTTCCATCTAAAAAGGTTTGAGCTACTTGTTTTACCCCTTTGTTCATTGCAAGGTTATTATTCCCAGTTGCTATTATAAGATTTACCCCTGTAATTATTCCACTATTTGTTACTTCATAATCATGAAAAAGTGTTCCTCTAGGAGCTTCTGAACATCCAACTGCTCTGTTTCTATTTATATTAGCATAGGCTCTAATATTTTCTTCAACAGTTTGTGGTTCTTTTAGAAGCTCTTCAATTCTTTCTATACAGTAGATTATCTCAATAAGTCTTGCATAGTGATAGTAAAAAGAGTTTAATACAGGTTTTCCATTGTTTAGGTTTTTAAATCTCTCAAACTCCTCATCTGCAAGGGAAGTTCCACAACTATCAACTACATTTAATCTTGCAAGTGGTCCAACTCTATACATCCCTTTTTCGTATCCAAAAGGTTTATAATAGGGTGATTTTAGATAACTGTCTTTTTCTACAGCCTCCCCAATATAATCTTTATAATCTTTTGCTTCAATCCCGTCATCTAGGATTTTCCCATCTTGGTCTACAAATCTAAGTACACCATCATAGTGCTCTAATTTACCTTTTTTGCCAACTATAGACATAAACAATGAATCAAAATTTGCAAAAGAATCAAGCTCTTTATTAAATTTGTGTAAAGAGTCAGTAAAAAGTTTTAGTGCCTCTTTTGCAATATCCATTGCTTCAGGGATTTGTGAAAGTATTTTATCTCTTGTTTCAACACTAATTGAATGGCTTACACCACCTGGAACTATCCAAGTAGGGTGGATTCTTTTTCCACCTAAAGTCTCAATAATTTTTTGACCAAAGGCTCTTAGCGCAATCCCTTTTTTTGCTAATTCTGGATAATCTTTCATCATCTTAAAGATATTTCTATCTTCAGGAGCAGCATCAAAACCATATAAAAAGTCAGGACTACTTAGATGAAAAAAGTTTAAAGCGTGAGATTGTGTGATTTGTGCAAGGTTTATTATCCTTCTTAGATTTCTTGCAGCTTTTGGAGGACGTACAGCCAATAAGCCATCACAAGCTTTTGAAGATGAGATTTCGTGACTTACTGGACAAATTCCACAAGTTCTAGCTGTAAGTGCTGGCATCTCTGTATAGGGTCTACCTTCACACATCTTTTCAAAACCTCTATATTGGGTTACATGTATCCTTGCATCTTCAACTTTTTTGTTTTCATCTAAATCAATAGTGATTTTTGCATGTCCTTCTATTCTTGTTACAGGTTCAATTACAATTTTTTGTTTTTCACTCATCATTTTCCTTTTAATATGTCCCATCTTAAAAGGGATCAATTCATATCTATTTACTTTTTAGCAACGGAAATAAATTCCGTTTAAAAGTAACAAAACCTAAAGGGCTTTATGAATAAAGCCTAATAAAAAAGTTCCCTTTTTTATAGCCCAAATCTTGTGTATTTGCTAACATCAACTTCAACACCATTTATAATCCCTTTTATAACCTCATAGATTGCATCAGCAGGAGTAGGGCAACCAGGTACAAAATAATCTATATCAATAGCTTCATTTAAAGGGATAACTTTACCAAGTAGTTTTGGAACTATTTGGTCTGGATAATCCCCTTTATTTAAATCTGCCAAATCAAAATACCCTTTTTCTAAAACTGCACTTGTTCCCGCTAGATTTTTCATAGCTGAGATATTTCCTGTTATGGCACAATCACCTAAAGCTAGAATTTTTTTAGAGTTTTTTCTTATCTCTTTTATAATTTTTATATCATGGTCTGTACTTAAAGCACCCTCAACAATAAACAAATCGATATCTTCAGGGATTTTTTTAGCATCTACATATGGAGAGTAAACCACATCCATATATTCAGCTAATTCAATCAATCTCTCATCCATATCTAAAAAAGACATATGACACCCTGAACATCCATCAAGCCAAATAGTTCCCACTCTTACTTTATTCATTGTTTTTCCTTGCTTGAATTAGATTTGTTACGATTGTTTTTTTCTTAATCATCTCTGTGGCACTTACACCTTTTTCAAAAAGTGCCCCTGTTGGGCAAACCTGTACACATTTACCACAACTTGTACAGCTTTGACTTTCACTCCAAGGTTCATCCATATCATGGATAATTTTTGCATCTATCCCTCGTCCAAAAATATCAAGGGCATGAGCCCCTTCAACTTCATCACAAACTCTTACACATCTTGTGCATAAGATACATCTATTGGGGTCATAAATATAATCTTTATGAGAAGCATCTATATCAAACTTTTGATGGATATAAGGAACATGACTATGCTCCAATCCAAGCTCTATTGCTTGGTTTTGAAGCTCACAATTACCATTTGAGACACAAACACTACAAACATGAGATCTTTCTGCAAATATCATAGATAAAATCATTTTTCTATGAGATTTTAACCTTTCTGAGTTTGTAGTAACCTCCATCCCCTCTTTGATTTTTGAAGTACATGCAGGGATTAGTTTACTACTATGACTAGTTTCAACTAAACACATTCTACAAGCACCAACACAACTTAAGCCTTCTAAGTAGCATAGTGTAGGAATCTTTATTCCATGGTCACTTGCAACTTCAAGTATTGTTGAGTTTGATTTTCCTGTAACATCAATACCATCTATTTTGAAGGTTTTTACTCTAACTTTTTCTTTAATCATTACAATTCCCTTCTAGATACTCATTTTCAAAATATTTTATAGTACTTAATACTGGGTTTGGTGCTGTTTGACCTAAACCACATAAACTACTATCTTTTACAACTTCACACATATCTTTTAAAAGTACATAATCACTTTTAGTAGCTTTTTTAGCAATAAATTTATCTAATAGATTTGTAAGTTCAGTTGTACCTACTCTACATGGTACACATTTACCACAAGATTCACTTTGGCAAAAATCCATAAAAAATCTTGCAACCTCTACCATATTTGAGTCTTCATCCATAACAATTAAACCACCACTTCCCATAATAGAACCGATGTTTTTTAATGAATCATAATCAACTGGAATATCTAACATACTTTCTGGGATACAACCACCACTAGGTCCCCCTGTTTGTATAGCTTTTAGTTTTTTCTCTCCTGTTGGTCCCCCACCAATATCATAAATAAGTTCCCTTAAACTTATCCCCATTGGAACCTCTACTAAACCTGTATTTTTTATATGACCTGTTAGGGCAAACACTTTTGTACCAGTAGAGGTAGAGGTACCAATTGAGCTAAACCACTCTCCACCATTTCTTATGATAGCTGCAATATTTGCATAGGTTTCAACATTGTTTAATACAGTTGGTTCTTTCCAAAGTCCATAATCACTTAGATGTGGTGGTTTTTGTCTAGGGTTTCCTCTATTTCCTTCAATTGAAGCGATAAGTGAAGTTGCTTCTCCACAAACAAATGCTCCCCCACCAAGTCTAACCTCCAAATCAAAACTAAAACCACTATTTGCTATTTGAGTTCCTAAAATACCCTTTTTTCTTGCTTGTTTTATGGCTTTGTTTAGTTTCTCAACTGCTATTGGGTATTCTGCTCTTACATAAATATACCCTTTGTTTGCACCACATGCATAACCAGCTATAGCCATACCCTCAATAACTTTATGGGGATCAGCTTCCATTACAGCTCTATCCATGAAAGCTCCTGGATCTCCCTCATCTCCATTACAAACTATATATTTTTGATTTGATTCAACTTTTGAAACAGTTTCCCACTTTAATCCAGTAGGATAACCACCCCCACCACGACCTCTAAGTCCACTTGTTTTTATCTCTTCAATAACCTCATTTGGTGTTAAATCTTCTAAACAGGTAAATAAAGCTAAATATCCATCATGGGCAATATAATCATCTATATCATTTGGGTCAATTATTCCTGCATTTTCCAAAACAATCTTTTTTTGTTTTGTAAAAAATGGTTGAGTTGTATCACATTTTTTATCTTGTAGTGGAGTTTGAGTATTTAAAGTGTCAATAAATTTTTCAGTATGAGTAGTATCTATTTTACTATATATAGATTCTCTATCCCCAACCTTATGGTAATGGGCTACCATAATAGCTTCAGAGCAAAGACCATTACACCCAACACCTTTAACTCTACATTTTTTGTCTAAAGAGGCACTCTTAACCTCTTTGTCTAAATCCTTTAAAAACTCATTTGATCCAAGTGCAGCACAAGAGCTTCCTATACAAACCCTTAACTCTTCATGGGCATTTTTGTTTAAATCCCTTTTTTTATTTGCTACTTGTTGTAGCTCTTCTAATGAGTTAATCATTTAATAACTCCTTTGCTTCATCTATAGATTGTTCTAAACTAAGGTTTCCAACTGGTTTATTATCATAAAGAGCAATTGGAGCCAAAGAGCATGAACCAACACATCTTGCACTAATTAATGATAAAAGATTATCTCTAGTTGTCTCACCAGCTTTAACTTGAAACTTCTCTTCCATCTTTGCTAAGATTTTATCTGCACCTTTTATATAACAGGCTGTCCCCATACATACAACAACTGTATGTTTACCTTTTGGTTTAAGTCTAAAAAAATGGTAAAAAGTTGCCACTCCATAAACTTTTGAATATGGAAGTTTTAATCTTCTAGCAATAAATTTTAGGGTTTCATTTTCCAAATACCCAAAGGATTCTTGGGCTGTGTGTAGGGTTTCAATTAAGGCACTTCGGTCGTAGTTTAACTTTTTCATGGTCTTCTCAACCATCTTATACCTAGAGTCGGTTTTGTATCGGTCATCAGTTTGTATCATCATAAAGTGATCCCTTTTTTATCTGTAATAATATTACTTATTTTTAAATTATACATTATAAACTTGACAAATAGGTTACATAATTTGTATTAATAACAAACATTTTAAAATTTTTTTATAATACATGATTTATCCTTTTTGCGATAAAATCAAATTTACAAAAAATTAAGGAATTATTATGCCACTATTAGATTCATTTAGAGTTGATCATACTATTATGCCAGCGCCAGCTGTAAGAGTTGCAAAAACTATGAAGTCACCTTCAGGAGATGTTATTACAGTATTTGATTTAAGGTTTTATGCACCAAATAAAGATATGATGGATGAAAAAGGTATCCATACTTTAGAACATTTATTTGCAGGTTTTATTAGAGAACATCTAAACTCTGATAAGGTGGAGATTATTGATGTTTCACCTATGGGTTGTAGAACTGGGTTTTATATGAGTTTACTTGGAAGTCCAGATGAACAAACTGTTGCAAAAGCTTGGGAAGAGGCTATGAAAGATGTATTAAAAGTACAATCACAAAACGATATCCCAGAGTTGAATGAGTATCAATGTGGAACTTACCAAATGCATTCACTTGAAAATGCAAAAAAGATTGCACAAGATATTCTTGACCATGAAATTGGTGTTATGAGTAACAAAGAGTTATATCTAAGTGATGAGAAACTAGGAACTTTAGGAAACTAATTGGAAAAAGAGCTTAGATTATTTAAAGAGTTGTTTCAGCCCTTTGCTAATATCTCTATTCTTCATATAAATAAGGGCGTTGAGTTTATTAACCAAACCATAAATGAAGTTGTAGTGAGTTTAGATGGAAAGATAGACTATATTGAGTTTAAAGATGAATCAAGCTCTAAAATAAAAGCTACAGCTAGAGAGTATGAGTATATTGTTTTAAGTGATATTCTTAGCTCTTGTCCCAATAGGGATAAAATTCTAAAGCTTATGTATAAAGCTTTAGAAAACTCTGCAAATATTATAATTTTGGAGAAAAAAGCCAATAATAATATGGATGAGATAAAACAGCTTCTTGATAAAACCTCTTTTGTAGCAATAAATGATATTGAACTTTTTGATGAATATAACCTAATCACTGCAAAAAAACTTCATATGTGGGGAAGTGGACTTTAGTGCAAGATATTGTAGCTACAAAAGATGGTTCCAATACCCTTTTTTCTAAAAAATACAATCAACATTTTCATGATCTAAAAACTGGGGCTATAAATGAGTCTTTACAAAAACATGTGATACCAGCATTTAGTTATTTTGAAAATAAAGAGGAACTAAATATTTTAGATATCTGTTTTGGTTTGGGGTATAACACCTTTTCAAGTATCTATTATTTAAAACAAAAGGGTTTAAATAAAAAGTTGAATATCTTTACCCCTGAATTGGATTTAGAACTTGTTGATTCTTTGATTGAGTTTGATTATCCAAAGGAGTTTGAAAATATAGACAGTTTGATACAAACATTAATTACAACTAGAAAATATAAAGATGAAAATATAACTATAGAGCTTTTTATAGGTGATGCAAGGGGATATATAAAGGGATTAAAAGATTTAGATATAGTTTATCAAGATGCCTTTTCAAGTGAAGTAAATACAGAACTTTGGAGTGTAGAGTATTTTAAAGATATTTTCAAGGCAACAAATAAAGAGTGTATCATAACCACTTATTCTATAGCTACAAATGTTAGATTATCTTTGTATGAAGCTGGATTTGAAATCTATGAGATAAATCCAACGGGAAAAAGAAAACAAACAATAGCTTTAAAATCAAAAGTTGATATTGAGGCTAAATATATAGATATGGAACTAAAAAAACAAAGAAATAAAGAAGCTGTTGCTATTTATGATAAAAAATCTAAAATATAACAAAATGCAATATTTTTAATTCTAAATTTTATTTTCTGTTATAGTTTTGTAAATCTAATATTAGGGAATAATATGGAACTTACAATTCAAGAGATAAACAGTAAAATTTATGAGATACGAAATATGAAAGTTATGCTTGATAGTGACTTGGCAAAGTTATATCAAGTTGAGACAAAAAATTTAAACAAAGCTGTTTCTAGAAATATAAAAAGATTTCCAAAAGATTTCATGTTTCAACTTTCTAATGAAGAACTTGAAAACTTGCGGTTCCAAATTGGAACCACAAACTTAACTATGAGAAGAACAAATCCTTATGTATTTACTGAACAAGGTATTGCAATGCTTTCATCAGTACTTAGAAGTGATATTTCAATAGAAGTCAATATAAATATTATGAGAACATTTGTTGCAATAAGAAAGTATGCACTTACCCATGAAGAGCTAGCAAAAAAAATTGAAGAATTGGAAAAGAGAGTTGTAAATGGTGAACATGTAGATAAACAAATTTTGGATGTATTATCACAACTAATTGCAGATGATAAAAATAGTGGGATTAAAAAGATAGGGTTTGTTTAGATAGTTATAAAAGTGGACTAATCCACTTTTATAACAGCCGCTCCGCGTCTTGTATCACATCCACCATTTAACTCTCCATCAACAGCTTGAACCCCTCCAAAGAAGATATTTAAATCATCAAAATATTGTAGAGAGTAGTGTTTTTCTAACTCTTGTCTAATAGCCTCTTCACAATATGGTTCCATGCAAACTACACCTTTTTCGAAGTGTGTTCTTGGAGAGTTTATACTATCGTGTAGGTTCATGCCATATTCAAGATTATTTATAATAGTTTGGGTAATTGCACTTCTAATACGGTTGCTTCCTGCACTTCCTAAGATTAGTTTTGGTAAACCATTCTTTAATACAGCCGTTGGAGCCATCATAGATGGAAGTCTAATCCCCTCTTCCCATGCAAACCAACCGTGTGGGTTTAGATCCTCTTCCCCCATCATATTGTTTAGCATAATTCCAGAACTAGGTATCACATGACCTGAGCCTTCACCATTTGTTGTGGTTACTGATACTGCATTGCCAAGTTCATCTATAACTGATAGGTGAGTTGTATTTCCCCAAAGATTTAGTCTACTACTCATTGTTGTACAATAGTTTCTTATAAGTCTATCGTTTGATAAAATATCTTTTAACTTTTCATCATGTAAAAACTGATCCACATGTTCACGTCTAAAATCGCTTGTGGTATTAAAAGCTTCAATTAATCCTTTTACATACTCATAACTTCTAAAATCTTTTAAGTCATAATTTTCTAAAAGTTTTAGGGTAAAGGCTATTAATATCCCTCCACCACTTGGAGGTGGATTTGTTACTATTTCATAATCTTTATATCTAAAATCAATTGTGGTTCTATTTATACATTTGTACTCTTTTAAATCCTCTTTTAAAATAAGTCCGTCGTGTTGTTTTGAGATATCTTCTATCTCTTTTGCAACTTCCCCTTCATAAAAAAGTCTACTTCCCTCTTTGGCAAAGTTTTCTAAAAAATCTGCATAGTTTGGATTTTTGAAAAGATGGGTTTCATCTATTAGGTTTCCATTAGGCATAGAATAGATATCCATACTAGATTTTGTTGAGGTAAAAATAGGTTCAAGAAGTTTTACAAAACCTGCTTGCATTTTTGATAAATATACACCTTCCCTTGCATATTTTACAGCGGGTTCTATAATCTTTGAAAGGGGAAGGGTACACTTTTGTTTATGAACTTGATAAATTCCTTCAACCAAACCAGGTATGGCTACACTTCCAGCTCCTATATGAAACTCTTGAATCGCTGCTCCAAAGTCAACATAGATTGGGAAGAACTCTGGTTCTTCAACTCTTTTTTTAGGAACTTGTACAAAAAAATCAAAAAGTTCAGGTTTTTTATCTTTTTCTAAACCTAATAAAAATCCACCACCACCAAGGCTAGTAAATAAAGGTTCACATATGGGAGCTGCTAACATAACAGCTAGTGCTGCATCATAGGCATTTCCACCCTCTTTTAAAATATCTGCACCTGCTTGGGCAGAGTTTCTATCTCCTGCTGTTACAACACCTTTCATTCAAATACACCTAACCTTTCTACCTCTTTTAAACTTTTTGTTCTATTATAAACTTTTATCATCTCTTGTGAAATACTATCTTTTTCTATCACTTTACAGTTTCTTTCAAAAACCTCTTTTGTTATAAAGTTGTGACTTAATAAAGAGCCATTTAGTTTATTTAATGATTCTCTTATAGGAATCAATCCATTATTTGTGATAATCTTTCCATCCATTGAGTATCTTGTGGCACTCCACATATTTTGTTTTAGAATCTGCATTGGATATTTTTCTAACTTTTCTATTTGTGATAGTTGACAAATACCTTTTATAAGGGTCATAATTGTTTCGAGTCTTTCATAATCATGAACAGCATCACAAACTCTAAACTCTAAAGTTTTAAATTTTGGTTGAATTCTAACATCCCACCAAATATCTTTTCCACTTTTTATAACTTTGTTATCATATAAAGTATCATATACATATTTCATATCTTCAAAACTATCAAAATATTCTGGAATTGAGGCTTTTGGTAACCGGTCAAAGATTTTTGTTCTATAAGAGTGGATACCAGAATTTGTATTATCAAAAAAAACTGAAGAGGCACTAAGGGCAACAAATAAAGGAAGATATGAGATAGAATAGTTGTATGCTTTTAGAGCCTTGTCAAAGTTGTCAAAACCAATATGAACATGCGTCCCACAGATTGAAAAGTCTTGCAATAAAATTTGATGCTCTTCAAAAAGCATCTTATATCTCTCATTTTTATTAACTTTTACATTTGAGTTTTTTTGAGCATAGGAACCACTAGTTTGTAGGCAAAGAGACTTGTTTTTTATTAATAGATTTATCTCATTAATTGCTTGTTTTAAGTAAGTTATTAAATCTTTTTCGTAATGAAATATAGGAGTATTTATCTCAACCATTGAACTTAAGAATTCACTGGCTAAATTGTTTTTATATTTTGAATCGATATTTTCAATGATATAATCGAAGTGGTTTTCTAAAGTCAGTTCAAACTTATTTAAAATTCTAAGTTCTAACTCTGCACCTATTGAGAAATGGTTACCATCTTTAAAGTTTTCAAAATTCATAAATAGTCCAATATTTTGGTATATTAATATTGTACTTTTTTTTAGCTTACACTAGTTTTTATTCTTCAACTAGATTATCTAAAATATATCTTTCTAAATCTTTTTTAGATATGTCCTCTTTTTGGGCTTTTTGATAAATATCTTCAACCTTATATCTATAGTCATCATATAGAAAGTAAGGGAATCTTAGTTTCCAAGATTTTTTGATTTGTGATTTTGTAATCTCATCATATAGTTTTGACTGAAAGAAGTTAAAACCTATAAAGATTATTGCAGTAATAATCATAGCTCCAAGTATTGAAATATGTGAGTCAACATTTGCTAAAGCTTTATGGGCAAATGCAGATAGGGGTATAATAACAATAAGCACCATTGCAATATAAACTTGATAAGCTCTTGCTAACCTTAATCTAAAACCTAATTTAGAAGGGTCAACATGCATCCCTTCGTTGTGTTGTCTATTAGCATCTAATAAGTCTCTTAAAAGTACAGGTTGTTTAGAAGTTATAAAAACATAATCTAAAATTTTCTGTTTCAAAGTTTTCTTTGGAGGCATAAATTATCCTAGTATTTAATAATAGATGTTATTTTATCTAATCAAAGTTTATACATAGTTAACATAGTGTAGGTTAAAAGGGAGTTTTTCAATAGAGTACTAAATTTTTCCCCTTTTAACCACAGAAGTCTTAAGCAATATTACCTATCAGCTTGCACCTCCTTATTTATGAAAATAAAAAAGCTAACCTTAGTTTCTTTACTAAGGGTATTGAAATTTTAAACTTCAAAAACTTAATTTTCAATAAAATTTAGCACTTTTATAGTATAAGTGCTAAATGGCTTATAAGATTTTTTCAAGGGGGATAAAGAAACTGAAAATTGTTCCTTTATTTAAAGTGGTTTCAACCTTTAGTGTACCATTTAGTTTTTCAAGTTCTGACTTTACTGCACTTAAACCTACACCTCTTCCTGAGAGTTCTGTTATTTTATCTTTTGTTGAAAAATTATCATTAAATATAATTTGAAGCTTCTGTTCATAAGTTAAATTATCTAACTGCTCTTTTGTATAAAGGTTTAAATCTAAGGCTTTCTTTTCAATATCTTCTATATTGATACCTTTTCCATCATCAATTATTTGAAGGTTTAAAAACTTTTTATTTGTATCAATTATACAGTTGATTGTTCCGTATTTATCTTTGTTTAGTTCAATTCTCTCTTCAGGGAGTTCAATACCATGATCCACTGTATTTCTAAAAATATGAACTAGATTTTTTATAAAGGGTTTTATCTCATCTGTCACATATAAATCATCACCTAAAACTGCTAACTCATAGATTTTTTTGTCTAATTTTTCACTTAGTTGTTCTATTAGTTTTTTGTATGAATTTAGATGCTCTACTAGGGATTTTCTTTTGATATTTTTTACATCTTTTAAAATCTCTTCATAGGTTACTGTTCTTTGGTTTTTATCAAAATTCACAAGTTGTTTAATTTTATTTTCTATCATAATTAAGTGGTTTTCAGAAATGGAGATTTGATTTTTTGTTTCAAGAAATCTATTCCCTAAGATATCTTTTAATATCTCTAAATCATCATCTATAAACTCTTTTAGCTTTGTTGTTTCTATAAGTGTTTTAAATCTATTAAAATCTCTTTTTGGATCTTTTACAAGGGTATTTAGTTTTGTTTCATATTCATGAAGTTTTGGAACGATCTCTATTAGCTCTTTTTGGGCAAAATTACCTTTGAAGGTGTGAATTATTCGATAATAGTTTGTAAGATGATTTAGGAAGTGTTTCTCATCTAGATATTTATCTTGGGTTTCACAAAATTTGTAAAACTCTTCAACCATCTCATGAAACTCATCAAGGTTACTCACCACACTAACTATCATTTTTAATCTTTTTCTTTCAAGTTCAACTTTTGTTTCAAGCTCAATCTTTTGGGTAATATCGCTAAGTATAAGCATGATTTTTTCATTGTCAATTAGTTTATATAACACTTGAATAGTTTTTTTATTGATATAAAATTGTGTTTGGAAAAGGTTTAATAGTACTTTTTTTCTTCTTTTTGGAGTTTTATTACTCAAAATATCATTTATCATCTTTTTAAATAGTATTGCATCTTGAGAGTTTGTATCTGTAAAAAGTAGTTGATTTATAGATTTGTTTGCAATATTTTGTTTAAATATATTTTCACACTCTTTTGAGTACTCCTCTTCAATTTTTAAATCTTTTCCAAAAGATAAGAATCCTTGTTTTGTATTATCAAGAAGTTGTTTTATCTGTTTTGATTTTATTTGAAGCTCTTGTGTTCTTTGTTCTACTTTTTGTTCAAGATTATTATTTAACTCTTTAATCTCTTCGTGTAGTTTTGCTGAAACTTTTATATTGCTATTGATATCTTTAGCAATTTTTTCAAACTCATCCCCACTTTTTATAAGAATCTCTTCTGTCTTTTGAGTTTTTCCTTGTAAATACATAAAAAAAGAGTTAAGTGCTTTTTCAACCTTCACAAGAGGTTTTATAACAAAATAAAAGATTAAAAGAAAAAGTGCTATTAAGATAAATAGAGTTATTCCTAGATTCATAAAGGTTTGTTTATTTTGTAAGGAGTTTAAAAACTCATCTTGTAGTTTATCACTTTTTTTAAGTTTTTGACTAAGTTCAACTTGGGAGTTGTTAAAGTAGTTGATAATCTCACTATTATCATAGTAGATGATAACCTCTCCTAGCTTCTCTTCTGATTCTTGCCAAACTACATCTTGTTTTATAACTTGATAGTTTTCTTGTTTTTTCCCAAGCTTAATAACTGTTTTATTGTTTAAAGCCTCGGTTACTTCTATTGCTTTAATTGAGGTTGTTCCTAATAACTCTTTTAAGGTATATTCCAAAGCTTCAAAGTTGAAGTTATATAGATAATTCATAGAGATATCAGCTGCTAGTTTTGCTATAAAATTTAAGTTTTTACTCTCAATATCTAAGACATTTGAACGGTTTTTATCAAACTGTTCTTGGATACTTTTGGCTCTTATATCTTGACCTTGTTTGATAATATCTTTTTGTATCGATTCTGATTTAAAGGATACAAATATAGTTAATGCTGTTACTAAAGCAACTAATGGTAGGGTTATTTTATATGCTAGTTTCATTGTTTGTATTTTTTGATGATATTAGAATAAGTTCCATCTTTTTTCAACTCATCTAATGCTGATTGTAGTTTTTCAATTATCTTATCATCTGTATTTTTATTTAGTGCAAAATATAAATCTTGTTTTAAAAGGGTAAAAACATTCTCATAATCTTTTGGATTAAAAAAGTTTTTATCAAGATTCCATTCATTCATTGTAACTAGATATGCAAACATATCTATTCTATTTGAGTTAAGTTTTTTTACACAAATCTCTATAGAGTTTGTTCCTGATACTAAATCGATTTTTCTTTTTTCGTAACCTGAATCAAGAAGTGCAGTGTGTGCTATATCATCTTTTACGGTACCTATTTTATAGTTTTTTATCTCTTCAATATTTTTGATTTTTATATTTTTGTCTTTTCTTGCAATAAGTCCTACAATTGAACTATCAACAGGACCAACCCATTTAAAAAGATCTTCCCTTGCTGGAGTTCTAAACATTGTAAAAAGCATGGTGTCTTTTTTGTTTTGAACTATATTGTAAGCTCTTGCCCAGGGTAAGACTTTGAAATCATCTTTTGTAAGTTTTGAACCTGAGTTTTTTAGCATCTGCTCTAATATCTCAACAGATAAGCCTACAAGTTGCTCGTTTTCTTTATAATTAAAGGGTGGATAGATCTCTGTTAAGATATTTAATTTATCTAAATTATTTGCATTTAAAATAGTGAATGTTAGCAATAGTAAACATAATTTGAGTAGCTTCTTCATAAGAACCCTTTAATTTTAAAATTATTATAAAAATGTATATTGTTTTATAAGTATAAATAAAATAGAATTAAAATAAAACTAATCTGGATTAATTATGAGAGATATTATTCATAACTGTGGTGAATATGAACAATTTGAAATAATAAAACCATTTATTGAAAAAAGCTTTGCCCTTTTTGAGGATGAGTTTTCAATGAGTGTTAATAAAGTAGAATGCGTAAATATTGAAACAAATACAACAATCAACAATATCAATTTTGTATCTACTCTATCTGGTGGAATAAATGCAAACTTAATATTTAGCTTTGAAAGAGAATTGGCAAAAGAGGTGTTAAAAAACTTCGCTTTTCTTGAGTATGAAGAGGAGATGGAAGAGGAGATGATTTCGGAGGTTGTTGCTGAGTTTCTAAACATAGTAATAGGAAATGCAATAAAAGATTTTAATCTAGATACTAGATTTAATTTCTCTCCACCTATAGGTTTATTTGGGGAGGGTAAAATCTTCAAAAATAAATCCTCAGATATATGTAAAATAAAATTTGATTTAAACTCGGGTAGTATGTTGATTATCTATACTACAGAAAAAAAGTAAGGATTATAAATGGCAAAAGTTTTGATAGTAGATGATTCAAAAATCATTAGACTACAATTAAAAAGTATGTTAGAAAAACTTGGACATGAAGTTGTTGCTATGGCAGAAGATGGAGCGATTGGTTGTGAGATGTATAAAGAGCATCAACCAGATTTTGTAACTATGGATATAAATATGCCAAACCTTGATGGTTTAGGTGCTGTTAAGAAAATCATGGAAGAGTTTCCAGAAGCTGCTATTATTATGATCTCTTCTATTGATGATAGAGCTTTAACCTATGAGTGTATAGGTGCAGGAGCAATAGATTTTATAAATAAGCCTATTCAAATTGAAGAGTTGGAAGAGAAAATAGGGTATATATTAGAGGAGTAGATCTACTCACTCTAAGATTTACTATCTTTATCCATTAAAATCTCTGCCTCATTTCTTAGTTTTTTTGTTAGAAACTCTTTTTCCCTATTTGATAACTCTTTATTATCTTTTGTTTTTTTCTCTTCATCTATTTTTTTTATTATCTCTTTTTTTTCCTCTTTTGAAGGTTTGAAAATAGTTAAAACTAAATAAGCAGATACCCCAATGTTAGATAAAATCACAAGCCACTTAATAGGAAGTAAAAATGTTAGGTATTGAAGTTGTTGGCTTAGTTGTAAATACTCTACAATATCTGAATATATCCATTGAGAAAGTAATACAATAGATAATAAAACCACAACAATTGAAAGACGTCTTCTAAATTTGTAAACTAAAGTCCAAAATATAGCTGATTTTACTTGTCTAAACATCTTTTACACCAAAAAGTCTAAACCTAGAATTGCCAAAGCACCAACTAAAGATTTTGTTTTTAAATCATCTACTATTTTTCTTTTTTCACTTGATAACATAATCTCTAACTCCTCATCACTATAGTCATCAAAGGTTTTATGTCTCATAGCAAGTTCAGCTTTTAGGTTTAAAAGAGCTTTCTCTTGTATTTTTAAATCTATTTTATTTTTTAATTTATCACTTTGAAGCCTTGCAAAATCAAAAGACTTATCAAATTGCTCTTTTGTAATATCTACTAAATCGGTTGTTTTCTTTTTTATTTTTGTAATCATTATATAAATATCCTAATATTTTTTATATTTTAACCTATAAAAATTAACAGAAGATTATAGAAAGTTACTTTTTTCTTATGGAGTATATTGAATTAACTATTAGAGTTATAAGTATTATAGCTCCACCAATAAAGGTGTTTAAGCTTGCAATCTCATTTAGAAATAACCAAACCCAAACAGGTGCCATAATAGTTTCAATAATCATAAGTAAACTTACTTCACTGGCATTTATATATTTTGTACCATTTGAGATCATTGTTCTTGATATGGGAGTGACAAGTAAGCCCATACCTGCTACTAAAGAAAGATTATATAGGTTTATATCAATATTTTGGGCTAAGAAAAAAGTGATTATTGCTAAAATAATTCCACTAATGGCTGTTAAGGCTACACGGTTTATGTTTTTATATCTAGTTAGAAGTACAAAAGCGATAGAGAAAAAAATTGTACAAATTAGGGCATATATATTCCCTTTTAGGCCACTAAGTTCTATCTTTTCACTAAATATAACAAATAAACCAACAAACATAAAAAAAGAGGCATAAAAGATATTTTTACCAACTTTTTCTTTATAAAACAAATAGGCAAAAAGTGCAGAAAATAAAGCAGTTGTTCCAAAGATAATAACTACATTGGCAACAGTTGTTGACTTTATCGCTGCTATAAAAAGTATATTTGAACTACCCATTAAAGTTGCACAAAACAATAAAACAAAAAAAGATGTTTGTAAAACTTTTATTGTGTTTTTTCCCTCTTGAACTATAAGTGTAGCAATCATGGAAAAAAACATAAAAACACCCAAATAAAAAGAAAAAACAAGGGGTGTAATAGTACTTAGTTTGATAAAAAGAGACTCTAAACTCATAATTAAAGCCCCAAGGGAAGTTATCATTAACCCCTTAGAATTGTTGTTCATATTTTCCTCTTCAAAGTGAGACTAAAATAAGTCTAGTCTCACTGCAAGTTTAGATGTTGTAATAGTTAGCTTTATGGTGTGGTACAACTATGGCACAAGTTGATTGTTCTGGGTCTATTTGGAAAGTTTCACTGAGAGTTATTCCAAACTCTTGAGGATTTAATAAATCAAAAATATCTTTGCTTAATTCTAATTCTGGACAAGCTGCATATCCTGGAGAGTATCTACAACCTACATATTGTTTCATTTGTACATCAAAAAGTGTATTTCCCTCTTTGGGAACAATATCTAAATCAAGTCTTACTTGTTTGTGTAAAACCTCTGCTAAGGCTTCAGCTAACTCAACCCCTAATCCATGTACTTGATAATATTCAGTGAATTTACTTTGTTTATAAAGTTCTGCTTCGTATGGACTTAGTTTTAGTCCCGCACTAGCAAGGGTAAAGGCAACCACATCAAGTCTATCATTGGCAAAGAAGTCAGCTATGCATCTGTGTGGTTTTTTCTTTTGTCTAGGGAACTCAAACACTTTTATAGCTTTTTCTAAAGGTGGTACATTTTTTGCTTCATCAAGTGAATGGAAAGCATACTCTTCACTAAAAACATAAAGTTTATTCTCTTTAGAGATACAAGGGAAGTAGGCATATATCCCAATAGGGTCAAACAACTCTTTTTGTATAAACTCCTCTTTTAGTTTTTCATAAAGTGGCTCAACAACCTCTTGTTCATGTTTTAAGAAATCTTCACTACTTTGTTTAGCTCTTTTATATCCCCATCTTTGTCTAAATAAAACTCTATGGTTAATCCATTTAAAAACTAAATCTTTATCAATATCTTTTGAGGTTTGAGCAACTCTTCCCCAAAGTGGAGGGAAAGTAAAAGGTGTAGGCTCTGGAAGCTCTACCTCTTCTTCTTTTATTATTATCTCTTTTTCCTCTTTTTTTGCCACCTCTTCTTCATCTATTAAGTCTGCATTTAAAAGGGTGTTTTCTGTATCCCCTTTTTCAATTCTTTGCATAGAAACAACACCATCAAAGGCATCTCTACAATAAAAAATTGGTCCATCATAAATAGGTCTACAATAATCGTTTACAAAACCTTTTGTTAAAGCAGCACCACCTAAAAGTACTGGTATATCAAGACCTTGGTTTTTTAATTCTTCAAGGTTTTCTTTCATAACAGCAGTTGATTTTACAAGTAGTCCACTCATACCAATAGCTTGAGCTTTATGCTCTTTAACTGCAATAATAAAGTCATTTAGGTCTGCTTTTATACCAATGTTTATTACTTTAAATCCATTATTACTTAAGATGATATCAACAAGGTTTTTCCCAACATCATGAACATCACCTTTTACAGTTCCTAGTACTAAAACTGTTTCACTAGCTTTATCCTCTTTTGGTAAATATGGGTTTAATGCATCCACTGTTGCTTTCATTGTTTCTGCACTTTGAAGTACAAAGGGAAGTTGCATTTGACCACTTCCAAAAAGCTCTCCAATGATTTTCATCCCATCAATAAGCCACTCATTTACAATAATCTCTGGGTTTATTGTATGTCTCAACTCCTCAACAAGCGGAAGCATTCTTTCTTTGTCACCATCAAGAAGAAGTTTTTTAACTTTTTCAATTGGTTCTAGTTTTTGGTACTCCTCATCACTTTGCTCTTGAACATCCCCAACATTTGCAAAATGTTCAATAAATTTAAATAGTGGATCCCCATCTTCTTGGTTATTGAAAATCAAATCATCACAAGCTTTTTTATCCTCTTCACTAATTTTATTTAGTGGTAAAATATGTTTTACATTTACAATAGCACTTGTAAGACCAGCTTTTACGCAATGGTCAAGGTAGATTGAGTTTAGATAAACTCTTGCTTTAATATCAAGACCAAAAGAGATATTTGAAAGCCCAAGTGTTGTTCCAACTTCTGGGTGTCTGATTTGAAACTCTTTTATCGCTTCTAAGGTTTCAATTCCAGCTGTTCTATACTCATCATCCCCTGAACCAATTGTAAAGGTAAGCATATCAAAAACCAAATCAGCTGGGTCAAAACCATGTCTATTTACACACAGATCAAAGATTCTTTCAGCAACTTCAAGCTTACGCTCTTTTGTTTTTGCCATCCCAATTTCATCAATAACTAAACAAACAAGGGCTGCCCCAAATTTTTTAGCTAGTTCACAAACAGCATCAAACTTCTCTTCCCCATCTTCAAGGTTAACTGAGTTAATAATAGGTCTTCCACCTATTTGTTTTAAAGCAGCTTCTAATGCTGGAACTTGAGTAGAGTCTGGCATAAGTGGTAAAGATACCTTTTGAGAATAAAGTGCTACAACCTTATCCATATCTTCTCTTTCGTCACGTCCTGCAAAACCAACAGAAACATCCACCACATGAGCTCCAGCTCTTACTTGTTGTTGTCCAACTGATAAAGTACCTTCATAGTCGTTTGCTTTTAAAAGCTCTCTAAAGGCTTTAGAACCTGTTGCATTACTTCTTTCACCTATTAAAAGTGGAGCTGGGTCTTGTTTTAGTGGAACTGTATTAAATAAACTTGCAAGGGAAGCTTTTAAAAATCCACTTGGTTTTTTAGGAGCTATCCCTTTTATCTCTTTTGCTAAGGCTTCAATATGCTCAGGAGTTGTACCACAACAACCACCTAAAAATGAAACCCCATTTATATCTAAAAACGATTTTTGAAGTTGGCTAAACTCTTTTGGTTGCATTGGATAGTATGTAACTCCACCTTTATTTTGTGGAAGTCCAGCATTGGCATGTACAGAGATTGGAAATCTACAAACTTCACTTAAAGTTTTTACATGTTTATGAACCTGTTTTGGTCCAGTTCCACAGTTAAACCCTAATGAAAGGATATTAAAAGGGTTTAAAATAGCTGCAATAGTCATTGCATCTGTTCCTATTAGCATCGTACCACTAAGTTCAATGGTAACAGACACCATCACAGGTATCTCTGGATGAGTATCATTCAGAGCATGAAGTGCTGCTTTTATTTGAAGTGGATCTTGACAAGTTTCAAGTAAGTATATATCACATCCACCATCAGCTAGCCCGTTTGCTACCTCTTTATAACCCTCATACATCTCATCATAAGCTATATGTCCAAGACTTGGAAGTTTTGTACCAGGTCCTATTGAACCTAAACAAAATTTTGGATCACTATTTGTGTTAAACTTTTCACAACTTTGTTTAGCAAGTTGTGCTCCAAGTTTTGATAACTCATAGGCTTTTTGGGGTATTCCATATTCATCTAAAACCCAAGGCATTGTTCCAAAGGTATTTGTAGTGATAAGATTGGCACCAGCTTTTGCATAGGCATCATGGATATTTTCTAAAATCTCAGGTGCTGTTTCGTTTAATAGTTCATTACACCCTTCAAGGTTCTCACCTTCACATAACCATGCCTTATCTTCTATTTTTGCAATTTGGAGTTGTGTTCCCATTGCACCATCAATAATTAATGTTTTCTCTTCTAGTAGTTTTAAAATTCTTTGTTTCATCATAATATTTTGCTTTTTATTTTTTATATAAGGGCATATATTTTATAAAATTTCTACTTAAATGGAAGTTCAAGTTTTTAACTACCAAATTTTAATTACAAAAAGGAAACTTTTATAAATATGTTTTTTAATTACTTTTATGTTAAGATATATAAGTTTTAATTATAAAGGAGAGGGTATGAAAAAGTATGTTTTAGCTAGTGTTACTTCACTAGCTTTTATTTTTGCTGGTTGTGGTGGCTCTTTACTTGATTCATTTACAGGTGTGTTTGTAGATGATGTAGTTTCAGGGCTTTCATATGAGTGTAGTTCTGGTAAAACAGATGTTACAAATGATAATGGTGAGTACACTTGTCCAAGGGGAGATAGTGTGACTTTTAGTGTGGGTGGATATACTTTAGGTACAGTAACTGCTTTAGATGTAGTAACTCCATACTCTTTAGTTCAAAATGATTCTGTAAAGGCTGTAAATATTGCAAGACTTTTGCAAGGTATGGATGATGATGGAGACCCCTCAAATGGTATAAACTTGCAACAAACAAAAGTGGATGCTTTTAGAAATAAAGCAAAAGATGATTTTAATATGGAAGAGAAGTTTGATAAGTTTTTTGAGGATATTCATGAGTTGACTCCTCCAAGTCCTGAAAAAGCAAAAGAGCATATGGATGATGCAATTGCTAAAAAAGGGGTTTATAAAGATGGAAACCTTTTTGAGGATGATGATGCGAAACTAATAGCTTTTCAAGGGGAGCTTATGCTTACAAACTCAGAACAGTTAAAAGTGTTTAAAAAGTTTTATAAAAATACTGCTGATTCAAATATTATTGCAATGGATAGTAAAGATTCGATAATATATTTTGTAGCTTATGATGAAAAAACAACCTCCACTTCACTATATGCATACGATACAGAGACAAAAAAATATGAAACACTTATGAGTTTTAATAAAGTACTTGATAATGAGTATCTTAATTTAAAGATAATTGCCTCAAAACTATTTTTATCAAAAAGTGAGAGAGATTATAATACTAGAGATTATAGTAGTGAGATTATAGAGTATGACTTATCTACAAAAGAGATAGCTACAACAACTATTAATAAAGTAGATAGCCTTATAAATGAGTTATTGGTACTAAACAATGAGCTACTTTATTTAGTATATGATAGAGATAATTACAACTATAGTGTTTATTCATATGCAACAAATTCTCCTATCTCAAATACTACCTATGATAATTTTAATAGGATAAGATATTTTAATAATTCTATATATTTTGTGAATCATAATAATTTGTATCAATTAAAAAGTGCAGGAGATGATACTTATGAGGTTTCAGTGGCTCTAGATTTATCAGAAATAAACCTATATGATTTGGAGGCAACATCGGATTATATCTATCTCTCTTATTATAATAATGGATATCAACTTGATAAGATAGATAGTTCAAATACAAAAACTAATGTGGGAAGTTTTAATGCAGGTAACTTTTACAGCACTAGAAGTAAGCTTTATTACAGAGATGGAAATTATGATATATATTCTATAGATAATCAAGACAATACTACTTTAATCCCAGGATTTACTACTTCAACTGGATATGTTGAGATCTTAAATATTTCAGGTGATTATTTATATTTTATTCATAATACTGGAAATAATAGTGCAATTTTGTATAAAACAAATGGTATAACAACACAAAACCTTAAAGAGTTTGATTACCTCTCTTATCGTGACATAAGTACAATGGTAGATGGCAATCTATATACAATTTTAGATGTGGAAGAGTATGGAGCCGAGATTTGGAAAATAGATGCAGATTCGGCTAATCTTGAGTTGGATTTTAATAAAAATATTGATAGAACTTCAAGTGTGACTGGTTTGACAAATGTTGATGGTAGATACTACTTCTTCGCAAATGATGGGGAAACAGGTGTGCAACTATATAGAAGTGATAAAACATTAGATGGTACAGAGATGATTAAAGAGTTAGAAACATACTCTTCAAATGGTCCTTCAATATTTAGAGCATCTAGTGAAGGTTTCCCATATATAGTTATTGGTCAAAATATCTATTATGCAAATACAAGAACAGATTCTATACTTAATAGATGTGATTTGAACTTAGAAAATTGTCAAGTTATAGATAACTCTTCAAGTGTAGAGAGTATTATAAAAACAGATAGTGACTACTTTTATTATAATGATGATAATTCAACAGATATACATAAAAGTGATGGCTCTTTAGTTACAAATAGTGGAGGTTTTGATTTAACAAATATCTATAGTCAAATTGTATTTAATAATAAAATATATCTATCAACTAGAAATTGGGATACGGAAATATATGTATTGGATATGCAAACTGATACTATAAATGAGATTCAAGTTTCAGATACCTTGTATGATGCTAAATTTTATAAGGCGAATGGGAATCTATATATATTTTCTGATAGTAAGTTGTACAAGTTTGGAAATGACACTTTTACAGAAGTAAGTATTGATTATGGGAGTTTATTAACTGCAAGACAATATTTTACAGTAGAGGATAAATTATATGCACTTGTAAATGATAGACCAATGGAAGCCCTTTCAAATGAACCAACAAAAAGAACATATAGTTTTTGGTTGGTTAAGGAAGATGATAGTGTAGAAAAACAGGAAAATGAGATTGAATTAGTATATTTAGATACTTATGAAGAATCAATTTCAAGACAAGATGAAGGGTTATATTTCACTGGGACGAAACAAACTTCAACTAGTTGTAAATACGATATTATGTTTACTAATGGGGAAGTTATAAGAGATTTAAGTACACTAATATATAGCACCTTTGATGAGGGTGAATATGTAGAGTGTGGAAGAAGTAAGTAGATTATCTTTTTTTGATAATCACTTGGATAACCGAGGCTTCGCCTTGGTGTCCTTTCCCCTCATCTAGTTTTGTTAAACATTTTTCTACTTTTATTTTTTCACAATTTTCAAAACTATTTAAAAAATCCTCTTCTTCGTATAATAGTTCCAAATCTTTTGGACCACCACTTGAGTATTGTAATTGTTCAGTTGAAAAAAACTCCCCAATAAAATAACCACCTTTATCTAAACTAAGCTCTATTTTTTCAAAAAGTTTTTCTCTATCTTTTTTGTACATATGAAGATATGAGGCTACAATTGAGCCATATTTTTTATTTGGAGACCAAGTATTTAGATCTAAACAGGTGGTTTTTACCTCTACCTTTTCCTCTTTTGCAAAGTGATGAAGTTTCTCTAATCCTATATTGGAAGCATCAATTGCTTCAACATCAAAACCTTTTTTTGCAAAATATACGGCATTTCTTCCTTCCCCTTCACCTAAACATAAAAACTCTTTTTTCTTATCAAAAAAGTTGATACAAGATTTTAAAAAGGCATTAGGGGTTTTACCATACAAATACCCCTCTCTAAGAAACTTACTATTCCAAAACTCTTGTTGACTCATCTATTCTCCTTGCGCTATTTTAATAAATCATTATTTATTAAAAATTTTATTTCCCAATTAACAAATGCAACTAAGTTGCATCTTATTTTAAATATATTAATATTTTAATGCAACTGAGTTGCAAAAATATTATAAGGACTTAAATAATGAAGTATTTAATCTCAATAGTTTTTTTATCAACTATGCTTTTTGCAAAAATTGATATTGTAGTTAGTATTTTACCTCAAAAAACATTTATTGAAAAAATTGCAGGTGACAAAGCAAATGTTACATCGATGGTAAAACCTGGAAGTGATCCTCACTTATATGAACCTAAACCTTCACAAATGAAGGCAATCACAGAGGCTCAATTATATTTTCCTATAAAAATTGAGTTTGAAAATGCTTGGCTTGATAAGTTTGCAGATCAAAATCCTAAAATGAAGTTTGTAGATATGACTCAAAATCTTACATTTTTAAAAATGGTAGAACACCACCATCACCATGAACATGAAGAGGGAGAATCTGAATTACCATTTGAATGGGCAGGTGAATTCGATTTGAAAAAAGGTGTTTATACTTGGAGTTTTTCTAAAGTTGATGGCAATTATGCTGATCCAAAAATGAAATTTCTTGCTTTAGAAGTTTCTAGTGATAATTGGACCATAGAAGATAATGAAGAAAATGCAAAAAGAGTTTTTAAATCAGGAGATTTTAAAGATTTAAAAAACAATGGAAACATAGTTGCAAAAGGTTCATATACATTGATTTTTGACGATAAAGAGGATATAAGTTTTTTTAAAATAGATATAAAAAAAGATGGGAAATATATATTTTTTACAGAACATATGCCTACTGAATTTGAAGCTAAAGAACACTTTTTTAAAGATATTCAAAATAAAGATATAGAACCAGTTTCAACTCATCCCGAAGAGGATGAACATCATCATCACCATCATCATGGAGAGATGGACCCACATACTTGGACAAGTCCTGCAAATGTAAAAGTTATGGCAAAAAATATTTTGGATGCATTAGTTGATATCGATAGTAAAAATAAAGAATATTATGAGAAAAATTACAATAGTTTTATTAAAGAGATAGAACAAACTGATATGACTATTAAAAAGATATTATCTAAGGTTCCTACTAATTCTAAATTTATGGTATTTCATCCATCTTGGGGATATTTCGCAAGGGATTATAATCTGATTCAGTTTCCAATTGAAGTGGAAGGTAAAGAACCAAAACCAAAAATGCTACAAAAAATTATAGATGATGCAAAAGAGGAAAATATCAAAGTAATATTTGCTCAAGAGGAGTTTTCTGATAAAAGTGCAAAAGCTATTGCAAGTGAATTAAAAATAAAAGTTATAAAAGAAACGCCATTGTCTTCTGATTGGTCAGCAAACCTAATAAAAATGGCAAAAGCAATTGAAAATACAAACTAATATTCTAACTATAAATAAGCTCTTTTTTAAATATGAAAAAGAGCTTATCCTTAAAAATATAAATTTACAAGTTAAGAAAAATGAATTCTTAACAATCATTGGTCCCAATGGTGGAGGGAAAAGTACCCTATTGAAAATAATTTTAGGAATTAATCCTTTACAAGAGGGTGATATAAAAATATTTAATAGATACTATTTAGAAGAGTTGTCAAACATAGGGTATGTTCCACAAAATACAAATATAAATATAAATTTTCCAATAAAAGTTATTGAAGTTGTTATGATGGGACAAAACTCATTAAGAAAAAGAGTTTTTGGATATAAAAAAGATGAAAAAGAGAAAGCTTTAGAGGTATTGAAAAAAGTTGGTATGGATGAGTTTTATAATAATAAAATCTCTGATTTGTCAGGGGGACAAAGACAAAGAGTCTTAATAGCACGGGCATTGTTTTCAAATCCTTCAATACTACTTCTTGATGAACCAACATCTAATATCGATCTACAAGGGTGTGAACAAATATATACTACTTTAAAAGAGTTATCAAAAAAAATAACAATACTAGTTGTAAGTCATGACATATCTATTGTTTTAAAATATGCAACAAAAGCAGTATATATAAATAAAGAATTAACTTTTCATGATTTGTCAAAAATGAAAAAAGAGTTTCAAGATATAGATACACATATATGTGAAATAGAACTTTTAGAGATGTTAGGAAAATGCAAATGTTAGAATCTTTATCTTATACATTTATGCAAAATGCACTTTTATCTGGAGTTTTAATTGCAATTATCTCAGGTATAGTTGGTTCTTTAATTGTAGTAAATAAAATGGTCTTTTTATCAGGAGGTATAGCTCATAGTGCCTATGGTGGTATAGGAATAGCTATATATTTCTCTCTTCCTATTATGTTATGCACCTCTATTTTTTCTTTGATTATTACAATACTAATTGCAATTTTAAGTTTTAAAAAAAGAGAAAATCTTGACATAATCATAGGTTTAACTTGGGCTATGGGGATGTCATTTGGTATATTACTTGTAGATTTAACACCTGGTTATAATACAGATTTAATGAGTTATTTATTTGGCTCTTTACTAGCTGTTTCTAATAGTGATATAAAATTCATGTTTATTCTTTTGTTTTTAGTTCTAGCTATTGTTATTACTTTTTACAGAGACTTATTAAGTGTTTCATATGATAGTGAGTATGCAACTTTAAGAGGAGTAAAAAGTAGGTTTTTTTATTCATTAATTCTTATTTTATCATCTTTAACTATTGTGATATCAATAAAAGTTGTGGGTTTAGTTTTGGTTATTGCATTATTGACTATACCAATATATATAGCGCAAAAATTTGCAAGTTCTCTTTTTTCGATGATGCTTATATCTATAGTATTATCATTAGTTTTTACCATAAATGGTTTGTTTGTATCGTATGCTTATGACTTAAGTTCAGGACCATCTATAATACTTGTTGGTTCAGTAGTATTGCTTCTAGTTTTTTTAGTTGATTTATTAAAAAAATTGAGATTAAGGTATTAATATTAATTATAAAATTTATCTCACTTTAGTTTAATATTTCTTTAGCTAATATATTAGCTAAAAATTTTATCGTAGGATATTTAAAATGACAGAAGCAAAATACATCTGGATGGATGGGAAATTTGTTGATTGGCATGATGCGAAAGTACATGTATTAAGCCACACACTACATTATGGAAATGGTGCTATTGAGGGAACAAAAGCATACAAAACACATGATGGAAGATGTGCAATATTTAAACTAAACGAGCATACAAAAAGATTGATAAACTCAGCAAAGATGACACTTATTGATGTGCCATTTAGTGTAGAAGAGTTAAATGAAGCTCAAATTGAATTGTTACAAAAAAATGAGTTATTCGAGGGTGCTTATATTAGACCTCTTGTTTACTTAGGTTATGGTGTTATGGGACTTTACCATAAAGATGCACCTACTCAAGTATCTATTTCTGCATGGGAATGGGGAGCATACTTAGGTGAAGAGGGGATGAAAAAAGGTGTTAGAGTAAAAATCTCATCTATGACAAGAACTCCAAATACTTCAGGTATGGGTAAAGCTAAAGCTGTTGCAAACTACTTAAACTCTCAAATGGCAAAATTTGAGGCAGTTGAAGCTGGTTATGATGAAGCTTTATTAAGAGATGACCAAGGTTATATTGCGGAAGCATCAGGTGCTTGCTTCTTTATAGTAAGAGATGGTAAGATTATAACTCCACCAAATGACAACTCTTTAGAATCAATTACTCAAGCAACTGTAATTGATATCGCTGAAGATTTAGGTTATGAGGTTATAAGAAGAAGAATTACAAGAGAAGAGATATATGTTTCTGATGAAGCATTTTTCACAGGTACTGCTGTTGAGGTAACACCTATTAGAGAAGTGGATTGTAGAGTTATTGGTGCAGGTGAAAGAGGACCAATTACAGAAGTATTACAAAAAGCATATTTCGATGTAGTTCAAGGAAAGAATGAGAAGTATACGAAATACTTAACATATATAAACTAAAAGGGAAAATTTATGCCAATTGATAACGACTATTTTAAGAATAGACAACAACAAAATAAGGGTAATGGAGGTTCAAACTCAGGTGGTGGAGATAACTATCAACCACCTTTCGAGCCACCAGAATTTTTTAAAAATTTTGGGAAAAAGGCTGGCTTTATTTATGTAATTATTATTGTTATTGCAATTTTATTTCTGACAAAGCCGTTTATGACAATTGAGTCTGGTAATGTAGGGATTAAACAAACTTTAGGTAAGTATGAAGATATACCTTTAAGACCAGGTTTTCACTTTATCCTTCCTGGATATCAAAAAGTTACTGTTGTAGATACAAAAGTTAGACTTATGAACTATGCTTCTGTTGAAACAAGTACTGGATTTGATCAAAGTATTAGAAGTAATCCAGCTATTAATATTCTTGATGCAAGAGGTTTACCAGTTTCTATCGAACTTACTGTTCAATATAGACTTACTTCAGATGGTGCTCCTGTTACAATCGCAACTTGGGGTCCAGCATGGGAAGATAAGATTGTAAACCCTGTTGTTAGAAATATTGTAAGAAATGTTGTTGGTGGATTCAATGCAGAGGAGTTACCAACAAGAAGAAATGAAATTGCAACAATGATTGAAAATGGGATTAGAACTCAAATTGAGTCTTTAGAGGGTAAACCAGTTTCTGTTGAATCTGTTCAACTAAGAGAGATTGTATTACCTCCAAAAATCAAAGATCAAATTGAAAGAGTTCAAATAGCAAACCAAGAGGCTCAAAGAGTTAGATACGAAGTTGAAAGAGCTAAACAAGAAGCAGAGAAAAAAGCTGCACTTGCAAAAGGGGAAGCTGACAAAAATAGAATTGAAGCACAAGGTAGAGCAGATGCTGTAACTATTGAAGCTAAAGCACAAGCTAAAGCAAATGAAGAGATAGCAGCTTCATTAACACCAAATCTACTTAAAATGCAACAAATTCAAGTTCAAGGTAAGTTTAACGAAGCACTTAAAGAAAATAAAGATGCTAAGATATTCTTAACTCCTGGTGGTTCAACTCCAAATATATGGGTTGATACAAAAGATAAATCTAGAGATAGTGCTATAAATAATTAAAGGTGAGTTTTCTCACCTTTAATATGGTGAAAAAGATGAAAAAAACTTTTATTTTATTTTTTATTTTTCTACTCTCTTTATACTCTTCTGAAATCGATTTAACAGATAAAAATTTAGATATAAACCTTCCTACAAAAAAACTTCAAAAAAAAGTTGAAGATTATAAAGATATAAATAATTATGATGAAGATCCAAATCTAAAAACTGTAAAACAGCTAAGAAAAGAGGATGATTTAAGTATTGATACTGAAGTAGGGTTTGATAAAAATAATCTAACTAGACCAATTGACAAAGTAAAAGTTAATGTAGGTAAAAAATTTTAAGGTAAAGTATGGAAAATATAGAAAAAATTGACTGGGAAAAAATGGATGGTTTAATCCCAGTAATTACACAAGATTGTACAACAAATGAAGTCTTAATGTTAGCATATATGGATAAAGAGGCTTTAGAATTAACATCAAAAACAAAGCAAGCACACTATTTTTCAAGAAGCAAACAAAGAATTTGGAAAAAGGGTGAAAGCTCAGGACATCTTCAAAATGTAAAAGAGATTTTAGTTGATTGTGATAACGATACTCTACTTTTAAAAGTTGAGCAAATAGGAGTTGCATGTCATACAGGAAGAAAATCTTGCTTTTTTACAAACCTTGAAACCTCTAGTAGTGTAAGTGAGGTAGAGGTTGATACAAGTGCAGCATATGGTGTAATCGATAATCTATACCATGTAATTGAATCAAGAAAAAATGATGACCCATCAAAATCTTATACTGCAAAACTTTTAAAAGGTAAACAAAACTCAATGCTTAAAAAGATTGTTGAAGAAGCAGGGGAGTTAACTTTTGCAGTTAAAGATGATAATACAGAAGAGATAGTTTATGAGGCAGCTGATTTAGTTTATCACTGTTTAGTGGCTCTTTCAAGTAAAAATATCAATCCAGATAGAGTTAAACAAGAGTTAGCTAGAAGATTTGGTCTTTCTGGAATTGATGAAAAAAACTCAAGAGTGAGTGAATAAAACCTTTATACTTTTACTTTTAAAAGATTGAATATAAAAATATTTTTTCCATTTTTATATTCAACTTTGTAGGTGATATTATATTTCTCACAAATAGATTTCACCATTGATAATCCTAAGCCTAAACTCTTTTTAGAGTTTAATTTCTCTTGATAGTTTTTATAAAAAATCTTTTCTTTATTTTTTATCTCTTCAGATGATGAGTGAAAGCTTAGGATAATCCCTTTATTTGTTTTTGAAAGAGTTATAAATATACCCTTAGAGGTTTCACCATATTTGATTGCATTTGATAGGTTATTATCAATAACTCTTTCTAATTCTATTTGATTCATAAAAATATATATATTATCTGTAATATCACTTGTGATAAAGCTACCTTTACTTTTGGCTATAACATCAAAGAACTCAATTCTCTCTTTTAGAAAACTACTTAAATTGATATTTTCAGAGAGATATTCTACTTTTTCATTATTTACAATATAAGTTAAGTCCTCATATGAGTTTTCAAGCATATTTATTGAAGAGTTGATTTGTTCATCATATTTTAATAATGGGGTAGTTATCTTTCCCTTTATAAAAGAGTAGTTATTCATAATAACAGAAAGGGGAGTTTCTATCTGTTTTGTCATACCTGATATAAAATCCCTATTGTTTTCTAAAAGTTGTTCATTCTCTTCCACTTTTTTATTTAGTTCAGCTTGAGTTTCATAATATTTTTTTGTAAAGAAATAGATAATAAGAAGGAAAAAGATATGGAAAATCAAAAAGATAAAGAAGTAGTTATCAATCTTTTTATTTAGTTCAATCTCATCTTTTCTATCAATGTGTAGTTCTAAAACAAAATCCCCCATAAGTTCTAAATATTTATTGTTCTTTTTGATTAGGGGTATATATACAATTAGTTCATCATCTAGATATTTTTTGTAAACTTGACCTGTACGATTTGATAATATTATTAAGTTATCTGTTTCTTTATCTTTTGGAAACATCTCTTTAGAGGAGATATACTCCTCTTTATTTTTCTTAATATCTTTATCAAATATATCATCATAATATTGAGTGCCATCAATTTTTTGTTCTATTCTAAAAAGATTGCTCTTTTTATTTGTGAGTAATTGAACTTTTTCTATGGTAGATTTTAAAATAGTATGTATCTTTTTATTTATAAATCCCATCTCAAAATATAAATTGTCATTTATTTTTGAGTATGAGTAGCTTTTTATCTCAGAGTTTATTAAATCAATTGAAACACTTTGGGATTGATGTATACCTCCATCTTCTGCTCTATCAAGCTCAATTCTTGCATCAGGGATTTGTGCAAGTTTGAATCCAATATCTGGAGGATATGTTGAGTGGGTTACGGTAAAAGTTTCATCTAATAAAAATAGATGAACCTCTTTATTTTCTAAATCATAGTTTGAGGTAATATCTTTTTTTAATTCATAGATATCTAATGTGGGGTTGATTCTTAATTGATTGGTATATTTTTGGTGGATTTGAAAAAATAAAATTCTATCCTTTTCAATCTCATGCTTTATCTCAAGAAATACATTTTTTATAACTTTCTCATTTTGGTTAATTGTTTTATTTATATAGTTCTCAACCTTTATTTTTTGAGAGGCTTTATACTCTTTATATACAGCAAAGGTAAAGTATATAGATACTATGGTAATTATCACATTTAGTGAGATAAGTTGATTTTTACTTTTTAGTTTAAATCTCAATAATATAACCTTGTTTTACTCTTGTTTTAATAATATCAATAGGAAGCTTTTTTCTTAAATCAGCTAAAAGTTGTCTTATTGGATAGTTTTCTCTAATCTCCCCATCCCAAACATAATCATAGATAACCTCATTGGGTACTATTTTATTTAAGTTTTGTATTAAGATCTCAATCAGTTTTTTCTCTTTATTTCTTAATTGTATCTCCTCATTTTTATGATAAAAACATTTTGTATTATGATTGAAATAAAACTCCTCATTAAACATAATATTATCATCACAATTTTTTAATAATTTGTTTACTCTTATCTCTAACTCTTTGATATGAAAAGGTTTTTTTATATATTCATTGCACCCTGAATCAAAGGCATCAATAAAGTTTTGTATCTCTAAAGAAGCAGTTATGATTATTATTGGGGTATCAATATCTGTTTTTCTAATATATTTTACAATATCAATACCACCATAAGAGGGGAGGTTTACATCAATTACATAAAGACTTATATTGGTATTTCTTTTTTTATCTATCTCATTAATCGCTTGCATCCCATCATAAATAGAGGTGGTATTGCAACCTTTCATTTTAAAATATTCAGAGATGACAAGATTTAGTTGAACGTCATCTTCAATTATTACAATATTTAAACTCATAGCTAACCTTTAAAAAATCAATCATAACAAAATTTTGTAACATAACTGTCACTTAAACTCATATTGAAAAACTATCTGCTCATCTTTTTTATAAAATGAACTATCTATTTGATTTTTTTCACATATTTTATTAATAAGATATAACCCTAATCCTAAACTTGACATATCTTTTCTATAATTTATCTGTTTTTCATATAAAACTTCAAAATCTATATATTTACTATTAAGTGATTTAAATTGAAGTAAGATTTTGTTTTTATCTTCTACAAGAGATACCATTATTGTTCCTTCAAATTTAGAAAAATATAGGGCATTACTAATATTGTTATCGATTAATCTTTCCAATTCTATATCATTCATTTGTATATATATTGATGGCTTTATATTAGAAACTATATTTTTTTTATTTGCTAAAGCAATAGAATCAAAAAACTCAATTCTATTTTGTATAAAACTTGATAGGTCAATTTTTCTTTTTGGATAACTTAAGGTTTTAAAAGAAACACAATATGAGAGGTTTTCATAAGAGTTAGACAACATATTTATAGAAGCATTTATTTGAGAGGTATATTGTTTTATATTTTTTATAAGCATCACTTCCAAAAGAGAGATATTTGTCATAATAACAGCCAAAGGTGTTCTTATTTGATGCACTAGATTTGAGATAAAATGTTTATTGTATTCTATTAACTCTTCATTCTTTTTAACTTGATTTTTTAGTTTTATTTCAATCTTTTGATATTTGTTAGTAAAATAAAAGATAATAAATACTAATAAAAAGTGAATCAATATAAAAATAATAAGTTTATATAAAATAGAGTTTAGAAACTTATTTTGCTCTGAGATATCTAAATCTACTTGTAGAACAATGTCACCAGGAACATTCATAATAGGATTAACCTCTTTTAGCATTGGGAGAAATATACTTAGGGTGTCTCCTTGCTTTTTATTTTGAATCTTCCATGTTCTTGCTGTTTTTATTATAGAGTTTTCAGTTTTTAATTCTAATGGAAATTTCTCTTTACTTCGTAAATACTCCTCATTTGAGATATATTTTGTTTTATGGGCGATTAAACTCTCATAATATTGGTTGTTTTGCCCATCTTTCATGATACAAAACATATCCATATTTGTATTTACAATCTCTCTCATCTCATCAAAACTTTTTTTCTCATTTATTGAGTCTTTATAAATAACTCCCAAGCCAAGAAAGGTTTCTTTAGGTAGGCTTGAGTAAGAGAAGCTTTTTATCTCATAATCAAGGAAATCTACAGATACATCTTTTGAGCGGTTATACTCATCGATTTTTTTAAGGCTATCTAAGCTCGTTTTTGATTTATTTATAAGGTTTAAATCTAAACCAATATTTTTTTTATGGGTAGAGTTTGTAACTAAGTAGTTTTTATCAATTAAAAATATCTCTATATCAAGGTTTTGTTTTTCAAGTTCATAATCTTTTTTTAGGGTTTCTCTTATCTCTTCTAAGTGAAGCTTAGGGTTTTGTTTTAAAAGGGAGTGAATTTTAAGATGGATTTTCTGTGTTATATCTTTTTTACTAGCAAGAAGTTTTTCAATATTTTCCAAACTTTTTTTCATATGTTGTTCGTTTAGTTTTAAAACTCTCATTAGTTGATTTTCAATATCTTTTTTTTGGCTTGTGATATATGAATCATAAATCATGTAGATAAAAAATAGTGTTACAAAACTAACAGCTACATGTAAAATAGAGATTTTAAACTTTAAACTCAAAAATAATCCAATTTAGTTTTTTATTATTATATTAAATCAAAGAGAAGATTAACTTCTCTTTAATAAAGTCCTGTTTGTTGATATATTGGGATACAACTTTTTGTATCCTCTTGTGTTCCTGTTGGACCTTGTGTATTACCATAATTGCTTTGGTGGTAAGTAGCTAAGGTTTCAAGTTTTTCTTCTGTACTACCAGTTCCTGGTATCTGAAGTCCCATTTTATCACTCCATGCAGAGATTCTTTGTGTTGTTAGTTTTTTATTTTGCTCAATTGCTTGAGCTGCTGCACCTGTACCATCAAGTGCTGAATACATTCTAGAAGTACATCTTGTAGCTATTGCAACAAGTTCGTTCATAGTTCCAGACATACTTTTAAGAGTTTTATCATTCATAAAAACTGCATCCATAGATTTTGTATCTTTAGGATCTATTTTAATCTCTTTTGGTTTATAAGAGATAGTTTCCCCATTAAGTTTTTTTAGTGGGGCATTATAGCTATACTCCATTGGAATTAAGACTTTATATAAAGCTTCACCTTTTTGATTTGTTAGGGCACAAAGTGCAGTATCACCAACTTTTCCTTGGGTGAAATATCTAGGTTCTCTTATATAACCTGCACAAACAGACTCCATCTCCCATTTGTTTTTTTTCAAAACATTTTTAGTAAAATCGTTTCCCCTTTTACTATTTGAATCATTACTACATTTTGAGATTCCATTTTCATTTGGACATCTCATTTTAATCATTCGTTCGGCAACTTTGTTTTTATAAACAATCTCTCCTGTTGGTACAGTTTCACCTGTTCTTAGATTAACACATGAAAACTCACCTGAGTTTGTACCAAAGCTCTTTTCCCAATTTTCATCTAAAAACATTGTTAAACATTGGTGTTGTTTAAGTTCAACTTGACAAGAGTTTTTACCCTTTGGCTTAATCTCTTTTACATCAAAGTAACCTGAACTTTTAGTGATTTGGGTTAAACCTTTTTTCCATTCATATTCACCACTTGTTCCAAGATAGAGTTTTTTGAAATCCTTTGCATCCAAAGCACATGGAACAGATTGAGGGTTAAATTTATTTGCTTGAGCACTTAATGCAAGCAAAAAGCATAAAGTTAGTATCGATTTGTACATTGTGAGTATCCTATTTTAGTTCTATGATTTTACAAATTTTTTGTAATATCTTTGTAAGTTTTAAAGGGAAGTGTAATACTTCCCTTTGAAGAGTTTATGGAATAACAGTTAAAGTTACACTATCCGTATCTGTTGCCCCTTGATTATCTGTAACAGTTAAGATAAATGTATGTGAACCTGTAGTTGAAAAAGTTCCATGACCAAAAGTTAAGCCATTGTTATTTCCAACTTGACCTCCATTTCGTGTCCATAAATAAGATACAATTGTACCATCACTATCTGTTGAATTACTACCATCAATATAAGTTGAATTATCAGTTGCACTTAAACTAATAGTTATATCTGGTCCTGCATTTGCTACAGGAGGAGTATTTGTACCTATTAAAAATGAGTCTTGGTTTGCTTGACTCATACCTGAGTTAGCAAATATACCAGTTGTATCTAGATTTGGATTTTTTCTTGAATATAATGCTAATAAATCTTGATTAAAAGAGCTTGCCTCTTCAAACATTGCTGCCATATTAACAACATTACTTATATCCCAAGAGCTAATGTTTTGATTAAAAGCAGCTGCTTTAAAAAACATACCTCTCATACTTGTAACACTACTTACATCCCAAGAGCTAATATCTTGATTGAAAGTGTGTGAAAATGGACTACTTGCAAACATATAATCCATTTGTGTAACTGAACTAGTATCCCAACCACCAATATTTTGATTAAAATTAAATGCTCCATTAAACATCGCATACATACTAGTTACCGAGCTTGTATCCCAAGAACCAATATCTTGATTAAAACTTGATGCTCCACTAAACATATTATACATAGTGGTTACCATACTAGTATCCCAAGAACCAATATCTTGATTAAAACTTGATGCTCTATAAAACATCTCCCTCATATTTGTAACTGAACTAGTATCCCAAGAACCAATATCTTGATTAAAGGCACTATTTTGGAAAAACATCCCGTACATACTTGTAACTGAACTAGTATCCCAAGAACCAATATCTTGATTAAATCTAGTATTTGTAAATAGCCTTTGCATATTAGTAACATTGCTTGTATTCCAAGAACCAATATTAGCATTAAAGTTACCTGCTCCATTGAACATATCACTCATATCCATTACATTACTTATATCCCAAGAACTAATATCATAATTAAATGAGCTTGCTCCACTAAACATAGAAGCTAAAGTAATTGTATTTGTTAAATCAGGTACTCCTGCATTTGTAGCAAACCCTGTAAGATTACTTGCATTAAAGAACATACCATCCATTCTTGTCCATTGCGTATCTCCCCAATTTACAACTTGAATTACTTTTTTAGGGTCACTATTTACATCTGAAGTTGAGAATGTTAGACCATAATAGGTTCCATTAACTCTTACATCATATACTCCATCATTTGCATAAGTACAAACATAATCGTTAACTACTCCTGTAGCTTCATTTGTTCCATCATTATCACAATCTACATTGAAGCTTGCACCTACAGTAGAAGTAGAAACTAAAAAGTTATTATTACCATTGTTTCCAGTAGCTTCTGTATCAATTTTAAGAATAAAATCGTTTGAAGATACATTTCCACCTGTTGAATTAACAGTAACTACAACATCATCAGTTGCAGTTGCACCATCATCATCTGTTACTGTTAAAGTGATAGTATGTGTACCAACAGAAAAGTCTGATTTTGTAAATGATGAATTTGTTGAAAGTATAGTTGAACCTTCTGCCCAAGAATATGAAGCGATAGTTCCATCACTATCAGTTGAAGAACTCGCATCCAAAGTAACACCTGCTCCACTGTTAACTGTTTGGTCATTTCCAGCATTTGCAGTTGGAGCTACATTTGGCGCACTTTGAGTAGAAAAACCAATAGTTAAGTCAGTATTTCCACCTAAGTTTATATCTGTACCTGCATAACTTTTTATTGTGTTTTTTATTGTTAGAGTGTAGTTTGTTTGAGTTTCCAAGTTTGCATTTGGAGTAATTGTTATATCATCTCCATCTCTTGTGATAGTTGTTGCAATATTTGAGTTATCACTATCTTTTGTTAGTATAAAGTAAGTATCATTTAGATACATTTTTGGAACATTTGCAGTAAAATATAGCTCAATATCTGCATCAACTTGGATATTTGTATCTCCATTATTTATATTTGAAGAGTTTAAACTTAGTATTGTAGAAGTTGAAACCTCCCCATGTGATTCTAAAACATTTTGTATATGTTGTTCAGCTGTAACTGCTTTTACAATTTGTTGATTTGTATAACCTGCATTTGATAATATTGTATAAACATTGGCAGTATTATCTAAAATATCTGTTGTGTTATCATTTGGGTCTTCAAATTTATTAAAATCTGTTCTTAGAATCTCAATCTCATCAGTTGAAGGATCTGAATCCAATGTTTGTAAAAACCTAGCGATTTTTATAACACTAGCATCTGTTGTATTTGTTCTTGGAACTCCTACTAAATCTTGAATAAAAATTTTATTATCTACTGGCATAGAGTTTATTGTTCCTAATTCAATATCCCCAACAAAAAACCTTACAGTACCACCTGAATATGGGAAATTACCATTTGCATCTGTATACCCTTGGTTTGCTCCATTTACATACCTAACACCTGCTACAAAATCATCAATTAAAGTAGCACTTCCTAAACTAGAAGCGGAACCTCCACCTCCGCCACCACATCCTGCAAGAACTCCTGCTAAGGCCAAAGCCATAGAGATATTTTTAAATTTCAACATATCAACTCTCCTATAATTTTTGAAAATTGTAACAGTTAAATGTCATATAAATGTTATAAAAATGTCATATTTGTGTCATAGTTATTTTTAGTTTGAAATTTTTAAATAGTAGTTTGTTTAGAAGAAGTAGATTTAAAAGGAGGTGAAAACCCCCTTTTTTTCAGTTTCGAATAAAGTGTTTTACCACAAAACTCAATGCCATAAAGATCAATAATCCCACACCTAAAAAGGTGAAAATCTCTAATAAATACATAATGTTCCCCTTACATCACATACCTAATTATAAAGCTATCTTTCTTAATTTAAACCAAATATAATATAATTTTTACTTATAATAAATTGATTACTTTAACTTATGCGTTGTAAAATGGTGTTTTGATAAAGGTTTTGTTATTTGAAAATTTCTAGATGATTTACAAAATCTATAACTTTTTTATCGCTTATCTCACAAGGTTTTAGTAAACCATTTTTGATATATGGATAATAGTTCGCACTAACAATATCATTATTTGCTAAGCCTTTTGCAAAAAGTTTTATAAGCTTTCCATCTAAAAGGGTTTGCTTAGTGGTTAGATATTTTTGATTTTTATAGAAAACAAAAAAGGTTTGGGAGGGTAGGTTAATAAGGTTTGTTTTAAACTCTTTCATAAAAAGAGGGAGTTCCTCTTTTTATTTAGTGTCCACAACCACAACCACCACTACTTTGAGAAGTTTGTTGTGAAGAGGCACCTGCTGTTGAACATGCAGATACTCCAGGAGGTGTATTTGGTTGGATAGCTTCATTTGAAGCAGTATCACTAACTTGATCAACATATGCTATAAGTTTAGCAGCTGCTTCCATATATCTTTTCGCAGATACAGATTCTGGTTGGAAATAAACAACAGGTTTACCTGCGTCACCACCCTCTCTAATTGCTGGTTCTATTGGAAGGTTTCCTAATACTTGAGTTTCATATTGTTTAGCTAATTCTACACATGTACCCATTCCAAAAATATCTGATTCTGTATTACACTCAGGACAGATAAATCCACTCATATTTTCAACAATACCACCAATTGGAATATGAAGTTTTTTAAACATATCTAATGATCTTCTACTATCATCTAATGCTACATGTTGTGGAGTTGTTACATTTACACCACATGTTACAGGCACACTTTGTGCAAGAGTTAATTGTGCATCACCAGTTCCTGGAGGCATATCAATAAATAATATATCTAACTCTTCCCATAAAATATCTCTAAGAAGTTGTTGGATAGCTTTCATAATCATAGCACCTCTCCAAATAAGTGCTTGACCCTCTTCCATTAATGAACCCATTGACATAACATCAACGCCATATATATTGAAAGGTTTTGCTTTATTCCCTACAATTTCTACCTCTTGACCAATTAAACCCATCATTCTAGGGATATTTGGACCATAAATATCAGCATCTAAAATACCAACTTTTTTACCTTGCATAGCTGCTGCTACTGCTAAGTTTACTGTTGTTGTTGATTTACCAACTCCACCTTTACCTGAACTTACCATTACAAAGTTTTTGATTTGTGGAGCAATATTACTTCCACTTACACTATTACTTTGTTGTTTTGGAGCTTCTGGTTTTTTTACATTTACTGTAGCTGTTATACCAACTTTCCCTAAAGTCTCATTTATATCTTTTCTTAAATTCTCTTCAACTTCAGGAGCACTTGAAGTGATATCTAGTTCTATTGTACAGCTATTATCTGAAGTTAGTGCAATATCTTTTACAAATCCAAAATCAACAATAGATTTTTGAAAACCTGGATAAAGAACTTTTGATAACTCATTTTTAATATCAGCTATATCTGCCATAATCTTTCCTTAATTTATTAAATTTTTCGAATTATAATCGAAATAGGATAATTTTTGTCTTAATTAAAAAGTTTATAAAAAGGTCAAGCTTTATACTTGACCTAAAAATAATTATAGATTTTGAAAATTATCCAGCTTCAACCATTTCAGAACCATGTTCATCAACGATTTTTTGTGTAATCTTATATGAACAAAATTTTGGTCCACACATTGAACAAAACTCTGCTTCTTTAAATACATCTTGAGGAAGAGTTTCATCATGATACTCTTTTGCTCTTTCAGGGTCTAAACAAAGTTCAAATTGTTTATTCCAGTCAAAGGCATATCTTGCATCACTCATCTCATCATCAATATCTCTAGCACCTTTTCTTCCTCTAGCAATATCAGCACTATGAGCTGCAATTTTATAAGCAATAATACCCTCTCTTACATCGTTTGCATTTGGTAAACCTAAATGCTCTTTTGGTGTAACATAACATAACATAGAAGCTCCATGCCATCCACCAACTGCTGCACCAATTGCAGAAGAGATATGATCATATCCAGCTGCAATATCTGTTGTAAGTGGTCCTAAGATATAAAATGGTGCTTCGTGACAATACTCACGCTCTAATTTCATATTTCTTTCTATTTGATTTAAAGGAACATGACCAGGTCCCTCAATCATAACTTGTACATCTTTTTCCCAAGCTCTTAAAGTAAGTTCACCTAAGATTTTTAATTCTCCAAGCTGTGCCTCATCTGATGCATCATACAAACATCCAGGTCTTAAACTATCACCTAATGATAAAGATACATCATATTTTCTACAGATCTCTAAGATATCATCATAAGCATCATAAAATGGATTCTCTTTATGGTAATGCATCATCCAAGAAGCCATAAGTGAACCACCTCTTGATACAATTCCCATTTTCCTTTTTGCAACATGAGGCATCATAGATAAAAGAAAACCTGCATGAATAGTAAAGTAACTAACACCTTGTTGAGCTTGTTTCTCTAATGTTTTTAACATAGCTTCAATTGTTAAGTTGTTGATATCGTTTCCACAATCATGAATAATTTGATAAATTGGCACTGTTCCAATTGGAACTGTTGAGTGTTCAATTACAGCTGCTCTAATTGCATCTAAATCTCCACCTGTACTTAAGTCCATAATAGTATCTGCACCATATTTTAAAGATACATCAACTTTCTCAATCTCACCTTGGATATCAGAAGCAAGTGCAGAAGAACCAATATTCGCATTTATTTTACAAGAACTTGCCATACCTATTGCCATAGGATTTAAGTGTTTATGATTTATATTAGCTGGGATTATTAATCTACCCCTTGCAACTTCATCTCTAACTAACTCAGGATCAATCTTCTCAACTTTGGCAACACACTCCATATCAGGCGTAATGATACCCTTTTTTGCATAATACATCTGAGTTCTTACTTTGTCGTCTTTATGGTTATCTAACCAATCTCTCATTTGTTATCCCTATATATTATTTTTTTTGATTATATCAAATTTAAATTATATAAACTTAAGTAACGCACTTAATTTCAATTTATTAAGTATATAAGTTTCGTTTCTATATAATTAATCAATTTAAGATTAGGTCCTGGATGGAAAATTGTATAAAATTAGAGTTGCTATATAATAAAGCAAAGAAAGATTTAAATGGTTTATTATATGGAGATAAACATACACAAAAAAATCTTTTAAATATATTGGATAAATTAAGCTTTGGTAAGAGTTTTCAAATCTTTGATAGGGAAACCTTTTTATTAGAGGAAGTTTCGAAAATATTTAGACATTACGAAGAGTTATTAAAAAAATATTTTGAAGACGATAAGTCGATTTTTGAGTGGCTTTTTAAGTGTTATACAATTGTGATGAAACTTTTTACAGAGCTTTGTTTGGTTTTTTCTACAAATAAAGATAAAAAAACTCATATCTATGATATTTTACAAGTTTTAAAAGAATCAAATACAATGCTAAAGTTTATGATACCTTTAGAACAAAAAGAGATATCAACTTTGAACAATTTGGTTGGGGAACAACTCTATTATTTTACACATTTGGAGTATAAAGATTTTAAGGGTAAAGATTTTGAATATGTGATTGAGTATTATAATTTATCTTTGGAAAAACAGTTTCATGGTTTTGAATTATCTTCCTTATCAGAGTTTGGTAATAAAGAGTTTGTTGATGAACAAAGTGAATATATGATATTTATGAATAATGCTTCTTTTTTATTGTTAAAGATGGTTAGTATCTTAAAAAGTGAGTATAAAGATAGTAATTTTTTTGATAATGGAAAATTTAAAAATATTTTGGAATTTTATAAAAAAATTTCCAAATTAAATAAAAATATAGAATTTGATACTTTAAAGAGTTTTGAAAATTCCTTGATTCAGGAGTTCTTAAAAAGTAATGAGTATTTGAATAAAAATAAAGATTATGATATGTTAGACGAAAAATTGAAATTACTTCGTATTAATACAGATGAATATAAACAATTAATTGATATTATATTAAACTCAAAATATTGATAAAATAGGATTTTAGAAAATGAAAGAACTAATAATTGATAAAATTGACTCCTTACCTCCATTACCTAACTCGGTTTTAGAATTAGAAGAGTTTAGGAAGATGTCTGATAAAGAGCCATTAGACCTTTTAAAAATCATTGAAAAAGATCCTTTGATAATAACAACAGTCTTAAGGGTTGCAAACTCTGCAATGTTTGGATTTGTAAGTCAAGTTGAAACACCTAGTAGAGCTATTTCATTATTGGGTGTAAATTTTACTATCTCTATTGCCTTAGGTTCTGTTATTCAAAACCTTATCAAAACAAATCTTTCTCCATATGGTGTTGGAACAGATGACTTTTTATTCTCTGCCAATCTTGCATCAAATCTAATAAACACTTGGGTATCAAAAATATCTTTTGATTTAAAAGAGGATCTACTTTTACCTGCATTTTTACAAGAAACAGGTAAGTTTGTTATTGCTGAGGTGGTTTTAGAGTCTAAAAAAGAGGAAGAGTTTCTAAATCAATTAGAGGTTACAAAAAATACTTCAAAAGTTGAAAAAGAGTTTATGACTTTTTCATGTGCAAGAATTACAGCAAATATTTTTAAACACTGGAACTTAAGCCATAATCTTATCTTCTCAATTGGATTTGTTGAGGATTTAGATAATTGTCCAAAAGATTATGTTGAAAATGCACAGATTCTTGAGATTATAAAAATCTTGTGTGATATTAGAGCTCCATTAGCTGACCATAATGTTCAAAGAGCATTAAATAAAGCTTCTGAGTATGGATTTGACACAAAACTACTAAAACAGGCTATCGATTCAATTAAATTTAAAATTGAAAATGACCTTTAAGGTTTCGTAAGTTACATTTAAGTATAATGATGTAACTTTTTTACTCAAAGGGGCCTTGTGTCTAATGTTACATTGATTATACTTTGTGCTGGAAACTCCACTAGATTCGAGCTTAAAGCAAAAAAACAGTGGCTAAGAATAGAACATAAACCGTTGTGGTTATATGTTACCAATAGACTTAAAAATATAATTCCATTTGATCAAATAATAGTTGTATCTCATGAAAATGAAATCGATTATATGAAAAACTTTACTGATGATGTTACCTTTGTAGTAGGTGGTAACACAAGACAACAATCAATGAAAAATGCATTAGATAATGTTACTAGTGATTATGTGATGGTAACTGATGTAGCAAGAGCCTGTATCCCTGAAGATATTATTATCAATTTAGTTGAAAACAAAAACAATGCTGATTGTATTGTACCAGCTTTAAGTGTGAGTGACACAGTTGTTTATGATAAAGAGACGATTGATAGAGATCAGGTTAAACTTATTCAAACTCCCCAATTATCAAATAGTGAAGTTTTAAAAAATGCTTTAAATACAGATGTTGAATTTACTGATGATAGTGGAGCTATTAAAAGTATTGGTGGTTCAATAAAATATATCCAAGGAAGTTTGAAAAGTAAAAAATTGACATTTGGTGAAGATATAAAAGGCTTAAGTTGTTTAAAACCACCTTCGAAAGTGTGTTTTACAGGAACTGGTTTTGATATTCACCCTTTTGAAGATAATAAACAGATGTTTTTAGGTGGAGTAAAAATTGAGGATATCGATTATGGGTTTAAAGCTCATAGTGATGGGGATGTTTTAATCCACTCATTAATCGATGCAATTTTAGGTGCGATTGGTGCGGGTGATATTGGAGAATTTTTTCCTGATACAGATAACAAATACAAAAATATCGATTCTAAAGTTTTATTAGAAGAGATTATTACTTTTGTATATAATGTTGGTTATGAATTAGTTAATATTGATTTAACCATAATCGCACAGCAACCGAAAGTTAATCCATATAAACAGCAAATAAAAGAATGCTTATCAAAACTTTTAAAACTTGAAAAACAGTTTATTAATATCAAAGCAACAACAGCTGAGAAACTTGGATTTATTGGGAGAAAAGAGGGAGTTGCCGTACAAAGCAGTGCAACTTTAAAATACTATGATTGGGACATTAAATGAATATATTAATTATTGAGAGTGAGATTTATTTAGCACAAAAGGTAGTATCAAGATTACTTGATGATGGGCATAACTGTGATTTTGTAGAGTCACCAAATATCGATAATCTAACAAAAGATTATGATATTATACTTTTATCTACATCTTTACCAGCAGCTTTATGTAAAACAATTATTAGAAGATACAATGATTCTATTATTCTTCTTTTGGTTTCTTATATCTCTGATGAGACAGTAACAGATCCAATAAAAGAGGGTGCAAAAGATTATATAATGAAACCATTTATTATGGATGAGTTAGTTAGAAAAATCTATCACTATAGAGAGTGTAAATCTTTGAGAAAAGAGTTACAAACTTTAAGAGAGTATTTAGATTTTCAGTTTGCTGATGTTGATACAAGTGGCTGTATCCTTCCTACAACCTTCCCAATACTAATAGAAACAAACTCACAGATTAGTGCAGATAAATTATCATTTGAACTTTCAAGAAAACTAAACATGCCAATGAGGTTTATCTCTTTAAGCTCTGATTATTGGCAAAAGCAGTTAAATGAAAAATTCAATGGGATTTTATATTTAACCGATTTCCATAGTTTAAAAAAGAGTGCAAAAGAGAACTTAATAAAATATGTAGAAGATAAAAAATGTATCCTTGTTTCTTTAGAGAAAGAGGAGGAGTTCCCATACACTAAAGTTGAGTTCCAAAAAAATGATATGTTAGTTATGACAAACAATATTATGACAATCAATGATTATGTAAAGATGATGGTATTATCTTATCAAAGTAAATACCCAGATACAGAACTAAGTAAAAAACTTGGTATCTCAAGAAAATCTCTTTGGGAAAAGAGAAAAAAACTTGGTATAGAAAAGAAAAAGTAGGAAAAAGATTTGAGAAAGTTTTTTTTAACAGTTTTTTATAGTGGACTCAGTCCTAAAGCTCCAGGTACAGTTGGAAGTTTTGTAGCTTTGATACTAGGGGTTGCTTTACTTCAAGTTATTGATGTTTCTACACTATTTTTATTATCAATTTTAATCTCAGCAATTGCTGTTAAAGAGATAAATAAATATGAAGAAGAGGTTGGGGAACACGATAGCAAAGAGATAGTTATAGATGAGCTTGCAGGTATGTGGCTTACTTTATCTATTTGTAAAATCACACCAGAAAATATCTTTATAATTGCACCAATCGCTTTTGTGTTTTTTAGACTTTTTGATATCTGGAAACCCTCAATCATAGGGAAAATAGATAAAAATGTAAAAGGTGGCTGGGGAGTTATGGGTGATGACTTAGTTGCTGGAATATTAGCTGGAATTTGTACAGCTGGAACTTATCAATTACTTACAATGTATGTTTTATAAAATTAGTCAACTTTTAATAGTTGACTAACTTCTTTTTTTTAATCTTAACTTTTATCTTTATAAGAGAAATTACCTTATAATAAATCTTTATTAATATACAAAGGATTTTTTAATGAGTATTACAAAAAGAGTTACATTTATAGCAAAAGAGGGTTGTGAAGATATTATGAAAGAGCTTTTAACAGCTATGGTTGAACCAAGTAAAGCTGAACCTGGAGTTGTTTTTTATGATATTTTTCAATGTACTGAAAACAAAAGAAAATTTTATGCAGTTGAGTCTTGGGAGAGTGAAGAAGCACTAGCAGGACATGCAAAAACAGAACACTACGCAACTTACAAATCAAGTTATGAACAATATTGTGATGATAAATATACTGAGCATCTAGAGATTTTAGGTTAATTATGCAAAATCTTTGGAATGACGAAAAAGCTTCATCTTTAAAAACTGATTTAGAGTTTAGAGTATACACTTCAAACCTACTTGGAGCTAGTGATGAGTTAGTTTTGCATGGTGGGGGAAACACCTCTGTTAAAAGTGTAGTTGATGGTGAAGATATCCTTTTTGTAAAAGGTAGTGGTTGGGATTTGGTTAGTATAAAAGAGGAAGGGTTTGCACCTGTAAAACTTGAAGTACTTAAACAAATGGCTAAATTAGAGTCTTTAAGTGATTCTGATATGGTTAGTCAACAAAAAGCAGCTATGATAGATAAAACTGCTCCTAATCCTTCTGTTGAAGCAATCTTACACGCAATTATCCCATATAAGTTTGTAGACCATACACACTCAGATGCAGTTGTTACAATCTCAAATTGCGTAAATGGGATTGAAAATATAAAAAAAGTATTCCCAAATTTTTTAATCATCTTTTATGTAATGCCAGGATTTATCCTTGCTCAAAAAATATATGAGATGAGTAAAGATATAGATTTTGATAGTATTGATGGGATTATTTTGCATAACCATGGGATATTTACCTTTGATGATGATGCAAAAGTAGCATATACAAAGATGATAGATGCAGTTACAAAAGCTGAAGAGTTTTTAAATGAAAATGCAGATATCCAAATAGAAAAGTTTATGCCAAGAGTAGAGGTAGACTTACAAGAGCTTCAAAAAATCTTATCAGATGAAAAGGGATATGAGGTATCTTTAAAAGTAAATCAATCCCCTTTAGCTTTACATTATGCTAGTCAAAGAGATTTAAAAACTTTTGCAACAAGGGGTGTTTTAACTCCTGAGCATATTATTAGAACAAAAAGGGAACCTCTTATTTTAGAAGATAACAATATCCAAAAAGCAATAGATAGATATAAAGAAAACTATATAGAGTATTTTAAAAAGTTCGCTAAAGATGAAACGATGTTAAACCCAAGTCCAAATTACATAGTGGTTAAAAACTATGGAACTATAACAATTGGAAAAAATGAAAAAGAGGCAAATATCATAGATGATATTATAACTCACACTATGAAAGCTGTACTTCAAGCTGATAAACTTGGTGGATATGAAAGTATATCTTTAAAGAACAGTTTTGAGATGGAATACTGGGAATTAGAACAAGCAAAACTAAAAAAATAGGGACACTTTAATTATGCAATATTTAATGGCAATTGATGCAGGTACAGGAAGTATTCGAGCAGTTATATTTGATACAAAGGGAAATCAAATTAGTGCAAGTCAAGAGGAGTGGACACATTTAGAAGAACAGAATGTTCCAAATAGTATGAGTTTTGACTTTGAGACAAACTGGGAATTAACAAAAAACTGTATTAAAAGTGCCATTAGTAAAGCTGCCATAAATCCAGAAGATATCCTTGCTGTTAGTGCAACTAGTATGAGAGAAGCTATAGCCTTATATGACAAAGATGGAAATGAACTTTGGGGTGTTGCCAATGTTGATGCAAGGGCATATAAAGAGGTAAAATACCTAAAAGAATCTTTTGAAGATATAGAGGAGCAGTTTTATGAAACCTCAGGACAAACCTTTGCTCTTGGAGCACTTCCTAGAATAATGTGGCTAAAAAACAATAAACCTGAAATCTATGAAAAAGTGGTAACTATCTCAATGATAGGTGACTGGGTTTTATCAAAACTTTCAGGTATTATTTCAACTGATCCAAGTAACGCAGGTACAACTGGAATCTTCTCTTTGAAAGATAGGGTTTGGGATAGCTCTATGGCAAAAAAAGTGGGAATAAAAGATGATATCTTTTGCCCATGTTACGAAGTTGGAAGTGTAATAGGAACAGTTACACAAAAAGCAAGTGAAGAGACAACACTTAGTATAAATACCAAAGTTGTAACAGGTGGTGGAGATGTTCAACTTGGAAGTGCAGGATTAGGAGTTGTAGAAGTAGGGCAAGTTGCCATCTTAGGTGGTTCTTTTTGGCAACAAATAGTAAATATCCCAAATGAAGTAAAACCTCCAAAAGATATGAGCCTAAGAATCAATCCCCATGTTATGCCAAACCAATCACAAGCAGAGTGTATCACATTTTTTTGTGGACTAATAATGAGATGGTTTAGAGATGCCTTTTGTGATTTGGAAAAACTCCAAGCAAAAGAGCAAAACAAAGATGCCTATGAGATACTAGAAGAAAAAGCAAAAGATATCCCAGTAGGTTCATATGGAATAATGCCAATATTTAGTGATAAGATGAACTACGGTAAATGGTACCATGCAAGCCCAAGTTTTCTAAATCTAAGCATCGACCCAAATATCTGCAATAAAGCCTCAATGTTTAAATCCCTACAAGAAAATGCTTGCATAGTAAGCTCAATAAATTTAGACAAAGTAAAAACTTTCACAAAAAGTGAATTTGACACAATAGTATTCGCGGGCGGAGCCAGTAAAGGAAAACTTTGGTGCCAAACCCTAGCAGATGTTACAGGCTGCAAAATCAAAATACCAAAAGTAACAGAAGCCACAGCACTAGGTGCTGCTATGAGTGCAGGAGTTGGTGCAGGTATTTATAAAGATTTGAAAACAGCTGCAAATGAGCTTGTAGTTTGGGATAAGGAGTATTTGCCTAATATGGAGAATAAGAAGCTTTATGATGGCATAAAGCAGAAGTGGCAAGAGGTTTATGCGAAGCAGTTGGAACTTGTGGATAAAGGTTTGACTACTTCTATGTGGAAGGCTCCGGGACTTTAATTTAATAATATAACAATTTGCAATATTTTTATATGGAAACTAAATTATTTGATATAGTTTTAAAAACTATAAGGACTCTTATGGAAGAAAATTTTGATAAATGGAATGAAATAAAAAAAGAGACTCATAAGAAAAAAAATAATGTAGGTTTTAAACAACGTGAAATCTTTTGGTTAAGACTTGGACAAAATATTGGAAATGAAGAGTATGGCAAAGGGAATGAATTTCAAAGACCTGTTTTAATTATAAGAAAATTAACAAAAGATATTTTTATAGGTTTACCTTTAACTAGTACATTAAAGGAGAATGATTATTTTCATCAGTTTTCATATAATACAAAAAAAGGTTTAGTAGAAAATTCTGCAATGATTCTTCAATTAAAAACATTTGATAAAAATAGACTAATGACTAGAATTGGAATGATAAATAAAACAGATTTTGAAAAAATAAATGAAAAAATTTGTAGATTATTTATCCCGTCTAAAGATTAGACGGGGCTGCCCGTAGGCGAATTATGTTGTATTATACCAATATAATTAAATTAAATCAAGGTAGTAGTCTTTATGGATTAGTAAAATGATAAATATATTATATTGAGATTGGGTAAAACTATTATCAAAATATTTGAGTGTAAATAAACTTTTACTGTACGTCTTGGCTTTTTCGACTTTCTTTTGTAAAAAAGAAAGTAGCAAAGAAATTATCCCGCGGGGTTTCGAAGCCGAAGGTTCCCTCGTTTATTATTTCACTTTTCTGTTTTTCAAAACTCGCTAAAACGTAAGTTAGTTACGTTTCTTAACGCTCAAACAGTTGAAAAACTTTTCCGAAAAGTAAAATAAACACTCGGCTTCTCAAATGCGGGAAAGTGGGAAATTGACCTTTTCATTTTTTAGTACCATTTTGTTTAGATTGGTGTAATACTCAATTCCTAAGAGAAAATTTGAAGCTAGAGTATTTGTCCAGACTTTGTTGAAGCCGGAAGTTTTTAAATAATTTTCGGAAAAGACCGAGAATGTTTGACGAGTGAAAAGTGACTAGATGTCACTTTTTCGAGGAGTTTCGCAGGTCAGAAAACTTATTTGAAAGCTGGAGGGGACTTTAGCTTCAACAACGCGTCTGGTTGCTTCTTTGTTTCTTTCTTACAACTAAGAAAGAAAAAAGCGGAGAGCTTCGCTCTACAAGACAACTGCATACAGTTAAAACTTTCAAAATATCAATTGAAAATAAAAAAGTTATATAGGAAAAATTTTAAAAAAAGAGATATGAGGAGTAATTAAACTCCTCAAAGATAAACTATTTTACTATATCAGCAAACTGTTTAAAAATATATTTCGACTCATGAGGTCCCGGAGATGCCTCTGGGTGATGTTGCACTGAGAAGATTGGTTTATTTTTATATTGAACACCCTCAATAGTATTATCAAAAAGATTGATATGTGTTACCTCTGCAATCTCTACAATATTATCTGGAACATTATAGTTGTGATTTTGTGCAGTAATCTCTACAACTCTTGTTGCTGGATTTGTAACAGGATGGTTTCCACCATGTTGACCAAATTTTAATTTATATGTATCATATCCATGTGCGATTGATAACATTTGGTGACCTAAACAAATAGCAAACATTGGGATGTTTTTATCTAGAAGTTGTTGGATTTGTGCTTTCTCTTCTGTAAGAGTTAGTGGATCACCTGGTCCATTTGATAAAAATACTCCACCAATCTCACCAGCTTCAAATCTTTCTATTAAATCTGTTGCTTTAAAAGTTGAAGGGATAACTTCCACTTCAAGTCCTGCTTCAACTAGTTCATTTAAGATATTTCTTTTTACACCAAAATCAATTACAACTACTTTTTTATCACTCATCATAGCTTTGTTGTAAGCTAGATTATCATGATTCCATGCACCAAATTTATGTACATAGCTCTCTTTTGTTGAAACCTCTTTGATATAGTTGATATCTTCAATTCTTGGTGACTCAGATAAAATCTTTGCTAACTCATCTTTATCGCTAATCTCTGTTGAAGCTATCATCATCATAGCTCCCTCATCCCTTAACATTTTAGTTAAATATCTAGTATCGATATTACAAATACCCAATACATTGTATTTTTTTAATAAAGAATCTAAATCCCCTTGTGATCTAAAGTTAGAGTGCTCATGGTGATAATTTCTAACTAATACACCTTTGCAGTGTGCATTTGAACTTTCCATATCATCTTCGTTTACACCAACATTTCCAATCTCTGGCATTGTAAATGTAACGAATTGACCTGCATAACTTGGATCAGTGATTATCTCTTGATAACCAGTTAATGAAGTATTAAATACTATTTCTCCAACTGAAGTACCAGTTGCACCAAAAGAATTAGCTTCTAAAAATGTTCCATTTTCTAAATAAATCCATGCTTTTTGCATATTACATCAATCCTCTTTTAATTAGTTCCTCTTCATATAATCTATGATATACAATATCATATTCCTCAGTTCCTGGTATTAACTTTCTTTTATAATTTTTAATTTTTTCAAAAACTGCATCATCAGCTTTCTCAAAACCTTTTAAAAATTGGTCAATTGAAGCGAAAATTATATTTTTTACTTGATTATCTGAACAAGTATAGTGGATATAATCCTCTTCCCAAAGATAGTCTAAAACTTTATGCGCAATATCTGAAAATCTATCTTCATTATTTAAAATGATACCAAAATCGTTTGCCATTCTTTTTTTAGTTAGCCAAAAAAGTTGTTTGTAATCAGCATTGTAAAACTCTATATTAGCCTCTTGTGATTCTAATATTTCAGCAACTTTTTCATCTAAGTCATGCTCTTTTTCGATATCTTCATCTAAAATTTTTTCAATCTCATCAGTAATTTCATCTTTTGTTTTTCTAATCTCAACAAACTCACAGTTTACCAAATCTCTTGAAATTCTTCTTGATATATACGGTGTGTGATGTAATTTCATTCTCATTGGCTTATCCTCTAATTATAGTGTCGTCTCTTTCTGGTGAGGTAGAAACTATCCCCACTTTTACATTTGTCAATTCTTCAATTTTTTTAATATATTTTTTTGCATTTTCTGGAAGTGCGTCAAACTCTCTACATCCAACTACACTATCCCATCCATCAAACTCTTCATAGATAGGTTTTACATTATCTAAATCAGATGGCATATAATCTATTCTTTCTCCATTTAAATCATATGCAACACATATTTTGATTTTAGGGAATCCATCTAAAACATCAAGTTTCATTAATGATAATTGGTCACAACCATTAAGTCTTGCAGCGTGTTTAACAGCTATTGCATCAAACCAACCACATCTTCTTCCTCTTCCTGTTGTAACACCTACTTCTTTACCAATACTAGCAATTTTTTGCCCCTCATCTGTAAAATCTTCAGATGGGAAAGGACCATTTCCAACTCTTGTAGTATAAGCTTTAACTATACCTGTAACAATACCAATATCTTTTGGAGAGATACCTAAACCAGTACAAGCCCCAGCACTAACACAAGATGAAGATGTTACATATGGATATGTACCATGATCAATATCAAGTAGTGTACCTTGAGCCCCCTCTAAAAGTATCTTTTTATCTTGGTCTATTGCATCCCAAATCATATTTGTAGTGTTAGCAATAAATGGTTCAAGTTTTGTTTTATAAGAGGTTAATAACTCTATTAACTCCTCTTTATTTGGAGTTTCAATCTCTAAAACATCAAAAATAGCTTTACTTTGCTCAAAATATTCAACAATTCCATCTGCTAGTTTTGTTGGATTTAATAATTCTCCAACTCTAAAACCTGTTCTGCTAATTTTTTCAGAATATGCAGGTCCAATACCTTTACCTGTTGTACCAATAGCTTTGTCACCTTTTAATCTCTCTTTTGCTTGATCGATTAAAGCGTGATATGGTAGGTTTAAGTGAGCTTTATCTGAGATAAAAAGTCTACCCTCTAAATCATTAAATTGTTCCATCTCTTTGATAATAGCTTCAGGAGATAAAACAACTCCATTTCCAATTATATTTATAGCTTTTGGATTTAAAACTCCTGATGGGATTAGGTGTAAAGCATATCTTACACCATCAACCCAAATTGTATGACCCGCATTGTGTCCACCTTGGCTTCTACAAACTACATCATAGTTTTGGGCAAGCATGTCAACCATCTTACCTTTCCCTTCATCTCCCCATTGAATACCAACAATTAAATCAGCTTTACTCATTCCCTAAATCCTCTAAAATTTTTAATAAACTATCTGTATAAAGTGCAAACCCTAAAGAAGAAATCCCTTCAGAACTATATTTCCCACCTTTGCAAAGTACAAAGTTATCTTTAATAACTCTATAATAAACATCATCATAATATTTTAAACTACCATAATACAATGGAGCGATTACAAGGTTTTTATATTTAACCTCTTTTGCACTGTTTAAAAGTTTTTCAACTTCATTTTTTAAACTAGCAGGTACTAATTTAATAGCCTCTTCTAAGTCTTTTATATCTTTTACTTTGATAAGTGCATCTAACCATTCAATCTTTAAGTTAAAAAGTTTTGCTATCTCCCCATTTTTGAATAAAGATATCTCAATATCTAACTCTTTTGAGATAAGTCTTGGAATATTTATATTAGAAAGTTGTAAGATTGGATTAATCTCTAAACTATCTAAAATATCCCCTGTTAGATTTAAAATATCGATAATATTATCATGATCTATCCATTCACATCCAATTTGATAATCTTCAGTTGATGGATAGGTAAAGATTGGTTGAACATAAAACCATTTTTTATGGTCAGTTGTTCTACCAAGTCTTTTTGTGATAATTCTAACAACATCAAGTGTTGAATCAGCTCTTAAAGAAACTTGTTCGTTTTTTTCATCTGAAAACTTGATAAGTTTTCTTTCGTTTGCTATTGCTTGGTGTTGAGAGTATGAAAAGTTTGGTGTAACTATCTCTTCAAAACCATTTGTATCTAATATCGAACTGATTTTGTTTTCTAATTCCCTTTTTACTTTAGCAGATTTACCAAAATAGAGTCTACTACCTTTTGGGATTTCGTGTTCAAAAATCATTATTTACCTTTAAACATATTTTGAGCAAATACTTTGTTTGCAGTTCCATCAAACTCTCTTAGACCCAATTCATCCATTGCAAGCTCAATTGCATTGATTACCCATGAAGCTTCAAAATCTTCAACTAATCCCATATGATTGATTCTAAAAATCAAAGTTTTAATATGGTCTTGACCACCAGCAATATTTGCATTGTATTTTGTTTTTAAAATCTTTCTAATAGCAGGTGCATCTTCAGTATATATTGTAGTCATTGCATTTGCTAGTGACTTTGGATATATTTTACAACCTATTGCTTGAAGAGCTTCTCTTGTAGCCTTAGCTCTTAAAGCTGTATCGCTATAAAGTTTTTCATACCCACCATTCTCTTTGATATGTTTTAAGATTGCCCCTAAACCAATAATCAAAGTAGTTGCAGCAGTCCAAGCTGTTGTATTGGTTCTTTGCTTTTTAATCTCAGTTGCTAAGTTGAAATAGTACCCTTTAGCATTTTTTTCAATTTTTGCAACTGCTTCATTTGATAGACCAATCATTGCAAGACCTGGAGGAAGCATTAATGCCTTTTGACTTCCTGTTATAACAGCATCAAGATTTGTTGTATCAACTTTTTCAACACCAATTGCAGTGATACCATCTGCAACTATCATAATCTCTGGATTTATCTGTTTTACTGCCTTTGCAATCTCTTCAACTGGATGTCTAAGTCCACCAGCACTTTCGCAAATCTGGATAAATATAGCATCAATATCTTTGTCGTTTTTTATTACATCTAAAACAGCATCAACTGATACTGGAGTATCCCATTCATTTTTAATTTCAGTTTTTTCAATACCAAACGCATCACAGATTTTCCCAAATCTTTCACCAAACTTCCCTGAGTTTATAGTCAAAGCTTTTTTCTGTGTAAGGTTTGTAACACAAGCTTCCATTGCACCTGTTCCACTTGAAGCTAAGATTACAGCTTCAGGCATATCAAACAATTCTAATAATAAAGTTCTTGTCTCTTCAAATATTTTTTCAAACTCTGGTGTTCTATGATGTATTGTTACATCAGCCATAGCTTTTCTAACAAACTCTGGTACAGGAGTTGGTCCTGGTGTTAAAAGCATTTTCGAATTCCTCTTATTAAATATATTCTTTTTTAGTTAAGCGGGATATAGTATCTAATTTTAGTTTATTAAATGGTTAAACAAAATTTTAGATAATTTTTATTGACAAAACTAAATTATTTAATTATAATCTCTATATTATATTACTTTTTTCGATAAGTAATAGAAAATAACTATAAATAAAAGGAACCAAAATGGCAAAAGCATTAAAAGAGAAGAAAATTGCAAAAATAGCTGAAAAAGCTGCAAAGAAAGTTGTTGATAAGAAAAAAGATGTAAAAAAAGTAGCAAAAAAAGTTACAAAAAAAGTTTCGAAATTAAAATTAACTAAACCAAAAAAAGCAAAAGCTGCAGCAAAAAAAGCTGCTAAAAAAGCTGCATAATTAAAAAAATATAAGGGTAGTCTAATAGTTTTAGGCTACTCTTTATCCTTCCACAAAAAAATTTCAAAATTTATAAATCCCCATTTTTAGGCATTTTTAAGCAACATATTACTAATTAGTAGTATATTTTACAATTTAACCCCTTGACATTTATTACTAATTAGTACTATAATTTCATTCAAGGAGTTAAAATGAACAGAAAGAGTTTAATTAGTTATGGTGAAAAAACAGATTTATCAATGAAAACCTGGGTTCAGGTCTCTAAAATGTATAATCGGTTTTTTAATCAAGAGGTTAAATACTTTTCTGAACACGATTTAACTTTTAATCAATTTAAGGTTTTAGAAGTTCTTTACCATAGAGGTGATTTGAATATTGGTGCAATTACTAAGCTAACACTTAGTACTCCTGGAAATATCACTGTAGTTGTAAAGAATCTTAAAAGAGATGGTTGGATCACTTCAATTGTTGATCCAAAAGATAAAAGAGCAAGTATCTTATCAATAACACAAAAAGGGAAAGATAAAATGAAAGCAGTTTTCCCAACCCATGCAAAAAATATTTATGATTATATGGGAGTGTTAGATGATGAGGAGTTACAAACTCTTTATAATTTGTTGAGAAAAGTTTATAAATCGTAAACTTTTTTTTAAAATATTATTACTAATTAGTAATTAAAAAGGGGACAATTATGAAATTAATTAAAGTAGGTTTAGCTTCAGTTTTAGCAGCAGGTGCATTATTCGCAGGAACATATAAAGTTGACGCAAGTCATTCAAATGTTGGGTTTAAAGTAAAACACTTAATGATATCAAATGTAAGAGGAAATTTTGAAAAATTTGATGGTTCATTTGAATATGATGAAAAATCTGGTGTGATTAAATCATTAGAGGGAAATGTAGTTGTTGATTCAATTAATACAGACAATGAAAAAAGAGATGGACACTTAAAATCAGCAGATTTCTTTGATGCTGCAAACCATCCAAATCTAACTTTCAAAGTAGATAAAATTGAAGATGAAAAAGCTTATGGTAAATTGACTATGAGAGGGGTTACAAAAGATGTTGTTTTTGATATTGAAAAAACAGGTGAAGTTGTAGATCCATGGGGAAATAAAAGAGTTGGTTTAGAACTTGAAGGTAAAGTTAATAGAAAAGATTATGGATTAAATTGGAATAAAGCACTAGAAGCTGGTGGTGTTGTTGTAGGTGAAGAGGTTAAAATCAATGTTGAGCTAGAAGGTGTAGCTCAAAAATAAGGATTAAAAATGTTACCAAGTTTATATATTTCGCACGGAAGTCCAGCCTTGATGATTATGGACAATGATACTACTAGATTTTTAAAACAACTACCGTCACAATTTGATAAGCCGAAATATATCTTGGTAGTTTCAGCTCACTGGGTTACAAGAGATTTGAAAATATTATATAAGGAAAACCCAGGAGTGATTTATGATTTTTACAATTTTCCTAGAGAGCTTTATGAGTTAGAGTATAAAGCAAAATCAAGTCTTGAAAAAAGTGATGAGATAATAGGTTTATTTGAGTCTAATGGTATAAAAATTACAAAAGATACTACAAGAGAAGGGTATGACCATGGGGTTTGGTCTATTCTTAGATTTATCTACCCAAAGGCTGATATACCAGTGATTCAGCTTTCATTACCCATAAGTTATGATGTAAATCAACTTATGAAAGTTGGTGAAATCTTATCTAAGCTAAAAGATGATACCTTGATTATTGCAAGTGGTGCTTTAACTCATAACCTAAGAGATGTTACTTGGGATGAAGATGAGAGTTTTGTAAAAGAGTATGCAAAGGTATTTAGAGATTGGATTGTGGAAAAGCTAGAAAATAATGAAACTAAATCATTAATGAATTTTTATAGTGAAGCTCCCTACTTACAACACAACCATCCAACATTAGAACATTTTTTACCTTTATATGTAAGTTTGGGTGCTTCAAAAACAAAAATAGGAAACTCTATACATAGTAGTTTTATGTATGGAAATCAAGCAATGGATACAATAATATTTAAGGAGTAGATTATGGTACTTATATTTGTGGCTACTTTAAATGAGAATATGAAATTAGCAAACAGTATACAAGAACAGTTAAAAGATGAAAATATTGATAGTGAAATAATCAACTTGGTTGACTTAAACCTTCCAATGTATGATACAAATAAAGAACAAAATGATGGGATACCTCAAGGGGCTTTAGATTTAGCCCAAAAAATGCAAGAGTCAAAGGGGTACATTTTTGTATCACCTGAATATAATTTTTCATTACCACCAGTACTTGTAAATATGATAGCTTGGATATCAAGAATAGGTGAGGATTTTAGAGCTTTATTTACCTTGAAAAAAATCCAGTTAGCAACTCATTCAGGAAGCAATGGAATAGATGGACTAAATGCAATGAGAGCTCAATTTACTAGACTTGGTGCAATTGTTATGCCAAGGGAGATTTTAACAACCTATGAAAAGAGTTTAAGAGTTGATAGTTCAAAAAGGGTATTAGAACAGTTTGTTGATATCTTAAAGGATTAATTGTGGTAACAAAATTACCAAAAGAGAAGATGGGAACTTCAAACCTTGGATGGTTAGAAAGTAGGTTTCATTTCTCTTTTGCAGAATATATTAATCATGACAATATTAATTTTGGAGTATTAAGAGTATTAAATGATGATATTATCCATCCAAATTCAGGATTTAATACCCATCCCCATGCAAATATGGAGATTATTTCATATGTGATTGATGGAAAAATTACCCATGAAGACTCTTTAGGAAATAGTGAAACTCTAAGTAGAGGTGAGGTGCAATATCTAAGTGCAGGTGATGGGATATATCACAGTGAACACAATTTGGATGAAAAAGAGGATTTAAGATTATTACAAATTTGGATACTTCCTCCTAAAAAAGGCTTACCAAGACTTTATGGTTCTAAAAGTTATAAAAAAGAGCAAAGAGAGAATAAGTTATTAAAGATTGTTTCTTCACAAAATGGGGATGCCGAAGTTAAAATCTATCAAGATATCAATATCTTTGTTAGTGAATTAGAAAAAGAAAACTCTTTAGAGTATAAAATAGCTGATCATAGACAAGTATATTTTGTACAGATTGAAGGTAGTTCTTCAGTAAATGATATTCAAGTTGATTTTGGTGATGCTATGGAGATAGTAGATGAAGAATTATTACAGATAAAAGCTTTAGATAATAGTCACTTTTTATTTATCGAGATGGAGAAAGAGTGTAGGTATTGAGTTTATATAAACTCAACACCTTTTTCACCTTGTGCAATCTCACCAATCACATAACCATCAGTATTTGCTAAAACAGCATCCACATTAGAAGGGTTAACAACTAATACCATTCCCACACCCATATTAAATGTTCTATACATCTCTTCAACTTCAACAAATTGAGACATATATTCAAAAATTGGAAGAACTTTTATTTTACTTCTATCAACTATAGCTTTCAAGTTATCAGGAAGTACTCTTGGAAGGTTTTCAGTTATACCACCACCAGTGATATGAGCTAAGGCATTGATATTATCTTTGTTTGCTTTAAACTCTTTTACATAGATTCTTGTTGGTTCTAATAATACATCTTTTAAAGGTTTACCATCAAACTCATCTTCAAGTGTCATCTCTAGTTTCTCTAAAAGAAGTTTTCTAACTAAACTAAATCCATTTGAATGAATACCAGAACTTGGTAGAGCAATTAGAATATCACCTTCGCTAATTTTCTCAATTCTGTTAAGTTCATCTTTTTCAGCAATTCCAACACAAAAACCAGCTAAATCAAAGTCACCCTCTTTGTACATACCTGGCATCTCAGCAGTTTCACCACCAACTAAGGCACACTCACTTCTAATACAACCCTCTGCAATCCCTTTTACAACATCTGTTGCTTCTTCAACTTCAAGTTTTGCAGTTGCATAGTAGTCTAGGAAAAACAGTGGCTCTCCAAAATTACATAATAAATCATTTGTACACATTGCAACTAAGTCGATACCAACAGTATCAAATTTTTTAGAATCAATTGCAAGTTTTAGTTTAGTACCAACACCGTCAGTCCCTGAAAGTAAAACTGGGTTTTTATATCCGCTTGGAAGCTCAAATGCACCTGCAAATGAACCAATACCACCTAATACTCCTGGGATTAAAGTAGATTTAACAAAGGGTTTAATATTTTCTACAAATTGATTCCCTGCATCTATATCTACTCCTGCGTCTTTGTAACTAACTGTTGACATTTCTTTCCTTCTAATTTTCTTTTATAAAAAAGTGATACTTTATGACACGACTATTAAATATAGCTGTAAAAAAATAGCACCTTTCTAGAATCTAGTGTTATTTAAAATTTTTTTGGTATTATACCAAATTAAAATAAAAAGTAAGGACACGGGTAAATGAGTGATAAACAAGCATTTAATGAGATGATGGTACACACTCCTTTGTGTACGCATAAAGAAGCTGAAAATGTATTAATCATTGGGAAAAATTCTGAGGAAACAAAAAAAGAGGCTTCAAAACATAAGGGAAATATAGAGTTTGGTGACTTATCTATTTTAACTTCAAAAGATGAAAAAAATATAGATGTAATAATTTTTACTGAAGCTTTAGTTGATGAGATGATTTTAGCAAATATTGATAGAGTATTAAAAGATGATGGACTTATAGCTTTTGTTACAAAAAGTTTTCATAAAGATGAAGAGAAACTAAAAGCAGACTTAGAACTTGTAGGAAGAAGTTTTTGGATAGCTATGCCATATAGATTTGGGCATGATACAGCAATTCTTGCTTCAAAAAAATATCACCCAACGGCTGATATTATTCTTCAAAGATCTGATTTGATAAATGATCTAGAATACTACTCTACAGAGATACATATAGCTTCATTTGTATTTCCAGCTTCTCAACACAAAGCCTTAACTGGTATCGCAAAAAGATAATAAACAAATAATTAAAATCAAATCATACTTATAGTAAAATATATACTATGAGTAATGATTTGTTTAAAAATGCAATCGCTTTAACAGGTGGTATTGCAACAGGTAAAAGTACAGTTTGTAATCTTTTTAAACTACACGGATTTCTAACAATTGATGCAGATAAAATAGCACATAAGTTATTAGATGAAAATAGTGCAAAGATTGCAACAATGTTTGGTGAACAATATGTTGAAAATGGAAAGGTTCTAAGAAAAGAGCTTGGTAAGATTATCTTCTCAAATGAGGAGAATAAACTACAACTAGAAGCACTTTTGCACCCTCTTATTAAAGATCAAATAGAGATAGAATCAAGAATTTTTGAAGAGCAAGGAAAACCTTATTTCATAGATATTCCACTATTTTTTGAAAAGATGCATTACCCAATACCAAAATCTTTAGTTATCTATACACCAAAAGATATCCAAATACAAAGATTGATGGCTAGGGACAATATAAATGAAGATGAGGCAAAGTTAAAGATCTCAAATCAAATGGATATTGAAAAGAAAAAACAATTAGCAGATTATGTGATAGATAATTCATCAAATTTAAAAAATCTGCAAAATGAGGTTGAAAGAATCATTAAGGAGGTTTTATGACCTATAAAAAATATAGTGCTAGTGGAAATGATTTTGTGATTTTCCATACATTGATTGAAAAAGATTATTCACAAGAAGCAATAAAACTATGCAATAGAACTGAGGGTATAGGAGCTGATGGTTTAATAGTATTAGTTCCAAGCCAGCAAGAGGATTTTAAATGGCTGTTTTATAATAGTGATGGAAGTGATGCAGCTATGTGTGGAAATGGTACAAGAGCCTGTGCCCATTATGCATATAATAACAACTTAGCCTCTTCAAAAATGAGATTCTTAACAGGTGCAGGAACAATTGAATCAGAAGTAGAGGGTGATATTGTTGAGACTCAACTTACAAAACCTATAGTTGTAAAAGAGGGGTTTGAACAAGAGGGTTTCACTTGGTATCTAATAGATACAGGTGTTCCACATCTTGTAACAATTGTTGATGACTTGGAAAAATATGATCACGATTTATCTTCAAAAATGAGATATGAATACAATGCAAATGTAAACTTTGCAAAAGTGGAAAATGGTGTTATAAATGTTAGAACCTATGAAAGAGGAGTTGAGGGTGAAACCTTAGCATGTGGTACAGGGATGGCTGCATGTTTTTTAAGAGCTAACTCTTTAGGTCTTGTTGGTGAAACATGTTTTGTATATCCAAAAAGTAAAGAGCAGTTAAGTTTATCTATCAAAGATGAAAAAATATTTTTTAAAGGTGCTGTAAAAGAGGTTTTTACAGCGGTGATTAAATGAATTATTTTAAAATAGTTATATTATTGTTTTTAGCGTTTTCTGGTCTAAAGGCGGATAGAGGTATGCCTGTTGAGTATTATAAACTTAGAGGGGAAGCCTCAAAAAGCTATTTTTTTAATTTTTTTGCAAATAAAATTAATATTGAAAATGAAAAGATATTAAAAGAGAGAGCCTTTATTATATCTATAGAGGAGAAAAAAGAGTTAGATAAAGATTCAAAAGAGTATAAAAAACTTTTAGAGTTGCAAAAAAAATATAAGGTACAAAAGCTTTATGATTATAAAACATATTTAAAAAGAGTTGATATTATACCACCATCAATGGGGATAGCACAAGCAGCAGTTGAGAGTGCTTGGGGTAAAAGTAGATTTATAAAAGTTGCAAATAATATTTTTGGACACTGGACATATAATCCTAAAATAGGGATAGTTCCATTAAAAAGACCTGATGGGAAAAGACACTTAATTAGAGTTTTTAAAACCTTACAAGACTCTATCTCTGCATATGCAACAAACTTAAATAGAACAGGTGCCTATCAAGATTTTAGAGATATGAGAGAGAAGATGCGAGAACAAAGTGCGTTTATTGATGGTTTAAAATTGAGTAAAACCATGCATAAATATTCAGGAATTGGACACGATTATGTTAAAATCCTATCTTCAATTATCAAAAAATATGAACTTAGAACTTATGATGAAATTTTTTATAATAAAATAAAAGGAAGACAAATATGGAATTCACAGCACCATTAAAATCTAAATCGGTAAAAATACTGCTTTTAGGTAGTGGAGAATTGGGTAAAGAGGTTATTATTGAAGCACAAAGATTAGGGATTGAAACTATTGCCGTTGATAGTTACAATAATGCTCCTGCTCAGTTGGTTGCAAATAAAGCATATACAATCAATATGAAAAATAAAGAGGAGGTTTTAGAGGTTATTAGAACTGAAAAACCTGATTATATTTTACCTGAGGTTGAAGCTATAAATATCCAAGCTTTATTTGAAGCTGAAAAAGAGGGATTCCATGTTATTCCTAATGCTGATGCTGTAAATAAAACTATGAATAGAAAAAATATTAGACAATTTGCAGCAGAAGAGTTAAAGGTTAATACTGGTAATTATGAGTTTGTTACAACTTTTGAAGGGCTAGAAAAAGCAGCAGATAATATGGGGTTTCCTTGTGTTATAAAACCTGTAATGAGTAGTTCAGGTCATGGTCAAAGTGTTGCAAAAACAAAAGAGGATTTACCAAAATCTTGGGAGTTGGCAAAAGAGGCTAGAGGAGATGCAAGTGAGCTTATAGTTGAAGAGTTTATTAAATTTGATTATGAGATTACTATGCTTACAATTAGAAATGAAAAGCAAACTGTTTTTTGTGAACCAATAGGACATATTCAACAAGATGGGGATTATATCTTCTCATGGCAGCCTATGGATATGAGTGATGAAGCTAAAAAAAGTGCTCAAGATATTGCAAAAACTGTAACTGATGGTTTAGGTGGAAGAGGTATTTTTGGTGTTGAGATGTTTGTAAAAGGTGATGAGGTATTTTTTAGTGAGGTAAGTCCAAGACCACACGATACTGGTATGGTTACTATGATTACCCAATCTCAAAGTGAGTTTGCACTTCATGTAAGGGCAGTATTAGGCTTACCATTAGATTATATCGATTATGGGTGTGGAGCAAGTGCTGCATATAAAGCAAAAGCTGATACCTTTACGCCTGTAGTTAAAATAGATGATAGTGCTTTTACCAAAGATACTTATGTAAGAGTATTTGGAAAGCCTCAATCTCATATTGGAAGAAGAATGGCAGTTTCTTTAGCCTTTGATAAAGATTCTAGTCAAAAGGCTTTAGATAAAGCTAAAGAGGCTATTAAAAGCTTTAGTGATTTTTAGTAGATGCATAGATTAGCTTTTATATTTTTTACCATTTTTATTAGTTTTAGTTTAAGTGGATGTTTTTCATGGTTTGATTTTTCAAAAGAGCAAAAGCAACAAACTATTATAGAAGATGCCCCTGCATGGGTGCAAAATCCAGCTGTAGAAGGTTTTGTTACCCAATTGGGAGTTTCAAAAAATATAAAAGTAAAAAATTATAGTTTTTATAGAGAGATAGCTATATTAAATGGTACCCAAAACCTTTCAAGAAAACTATATATCAAAACCTTTAATATATTAAATAGATATTGGCAAGAGAACAGTGATGAAAAACTTTTTGAAAAAGATATTAAAGAGGTGGCAAAACAAATAGCTTTAAAATCTGTTAAAAAAGTAAAAATTATAAATAGTTTTAAAAGCAAAAACAATAGTTTATTTATCCATTTAGTTGTTGATTCTAATGAAGTAGTTGAAAATATTCAAGCTGAAGCAAAAAATATTTTTAAAGTAAATAAACTATTTATTGACTATTTTTCTATAAAAGAGTCTAAAATCAAGATTAAAAAAGAGTTAGAAAACTGATGTTGATAAAAAATGAGAAGCAACTTCTAAATTTTGTAAAATACTCACCTATTATTGTTATCGCATTTATTGCAATTGTTGTAAATATACTTATTTTTGTACAAAATCAATTAAACTATCAAAGAGACTTAAAACTATATGAACAAAACTATATCGAGACCAATAAAAAGATTATAAAAGATCAAATTGATGGGATATACAATAATATTTTAGATGAAAAATCAAAACTTGAGAATAATCTAAAGAAAAGATTACAAAGAAGAGTAAATGAGGCTTACAACGTAGTTGACAATTTAAATAAAAAGTTTTCCCATTTGGGAAAAGAGAGATTAACTCAGATTATAAAAGAGTCATTAAGGGAGTTGAAGTTTAATGATGGAAGAGGGTACTTTTATATAATCAACTTTGACGGAAATCTTGTAATGCATCCTATTCAACCTTGGTTAGAGGGTAAAAACTTTTTAAAAGAGGAGAACTCAAGGATTCTTAAAGGGATTATCAATAATCTAAAACTTAAAGAGGAACATTTTACTACATACAGTTGGTATAAACCAAATCAAGGGAAAAAACTATATAAAAAAATCACTGTAAATAGAAAATATGAACCACTAGGTTTAATAATTGGTACAGGTGAATATTTAGATGATTTTGAGGAAGATATTAAAAAGTTTGTTTTAAATGAATATATAAAGCAGGTATCTTTTGGAAAAAACAGTTATGTTTTTATTGTAAATTATAAAGGAAAATATCTTTCACATGTAAAAAAAGAGTATGTGGGAAAAAATAGAATTAATTTAAAAGATGTAGATGGATATGAGATTACAAAACAAATTATTAATACTGCAAAAAAAGGCTCAGGGTATTTAAAATATGTGGCAACAGTTATGCCAGAAACTGGAAAACCAGCTGCAAAAACAACTTATGTAAGAGGAATAGATGAATGGGGTTGGGCAATAGCAACTGGGTTTTATGATAAGGATTTGCAACAGTATTTAAAAAACAAAGAAGAGGAGTTGCAAAATATAAACTCTGAAATTTTAAAGAAGAATGTTTTAATTAGTTTGTTTTTAACTATTGTATTACTTTTTGTTGCTGCATATATCTCAAGGATACTAAAACTATTTTTTGATAACTATAATAAAAAGATAAGAAGAGGAATCAATTTAAATAGAAAAAAAGATTCTATTTTATATCAACAATCAAAAATGGCTTCAATGGGGGAGATGATAGGTAATATCGCTCACCAATGGAGACAACCACTAAGTTTAATAAGTACAGCAGCAAGTAAGATAAAGTTTGAGGATGAGTTGGGTGTATCAACAAAAGAGTCAACCTATAACTCCTTAGATATGATTATAAAATCTACTAAGTATCTATCTCAGACTATAGAGGATTTTAGAGACTTTTTTAATCCAAATAAAGTAGCAGTAGAGTTTAATATAAAAGAGACTTTTGATAAAACAATAAAACTTATCTCAGCAAGATTTGCTACTAAAGATATAAAAATTATTAGTAATGTTGAGGATATCACGATTGTAAGTTATGAGAACGAATTGATTCAAGTTTTAATAAATATACTTAACAATGCAGTTGATGCCTTTGAGAATAATGATATAGAAAAGAAGTATATTTTTATAGATATAAAAAAGACAAATGAGTGTGAAGCTTTAAATGATAAGATAAAAGATAGTTGTCTTTCAATAAGTATAAAAGATAATGCTGGAGGAATCAAAGAGGAGATTAAACCTAAAATATTTGAAGCTTATTTTACAACTAAACATAAATCTCAAGGTACTGGAATAGGTTTATATATGACTTATCAAATAATAACTAGACATCTTTTTGGTAATATAAAAGTTGAGAATAGTAAGTTTACCTTTGAGGATAAAACTTATAAGGGTGCAAAGTTTAGTATTTTATTGCCACTTACATAAATGGGAAGTTTAAAAACTTTCCCATTCATCGTCATTTGTACTGTTTGATGATATTGTTTTTTGTTCCACTTTTGGTTTTTTATTTGTTTCTGGTATCTCTTCTGTTTTTTTAGAACTTGTATTTTGCTTTGGTGTATGTGGTCTACCACTTTTCTTTTTATGCTCTTTAATCACCTTTTCTGAACTTCGTCTGCAATCTTCATGATGATACTCTAGATCGTATTGTTTTTCCCTTCTTTCAACTATTTGATCCTTTCCTGGGAACTCTTTTTTATCTACATTTTCTACAATCTGTTCTGAAATATGAGATGAGTGAACTGCAATTTCGTGGGTTTCAGTAGCAGCAGCTGCTATTTGTTGAGTTTGTTGATCTTGTGCAGATACCGCATCATTAATTTGCTCAATTCCCGCTTTTTGTTCTTTTGAGGCAGCTTCAACTTGATTGATTAATTCAATTGTTTTTCTAATATTTTCATTTAAATCAGTATAACCATGAATCATCTTATCTGCAATTATTTTTCCATCATTGGCTTTCATAGTTGCATTTTCAACTAGTTCTTTAATCTCTTTAGCCGCTTCTGCACTTCTTGTAGCTAGATTTCTAACCTCTTGTGCAACTACCGAGAAACCTTTCCCTGCTTCACCAGCGGTTGCTGCTTCAACTGCTGCATTTAGTGAAAGGATATTTGTTTGGAAAGCTATTTGGTCAATAACAGTAATAGCTTCATTAATTGAAGAGACTTGATTGTTGATTTCATCCATAGATGAAGTTGTTTGGTTTGCTAGAGTATTTCCCTCATCAACTGAATTTGTAACTTTATTTGCAAAATTAGCCATATCAATTACATTTTCAGTATTACTTATAATTGTACTTGTAATCTCCTCTAAAGCTGCTGCAGTTTCCTCTAAAGAAGCAGCTGCTTCATTTGATACATCATTTAAAACATTTACATTTCGTAATAATACTTTTGAAGATTCACTTAGAGTTAAACCAACTCTTTTCTCATTTGTTAACATTTTAACAATTGAGTCACCTAGTTTATTAACACCATCAGATAATTGGAATAGGTGGTGTCTAACATTTCCTGTTTCAACCTTTTCCATAAAGTTATAATGTGTATATTGCTCTAAAACATCTAAAACCTCTTCTGTATTATCTTTTACATGTCTTGCCATTGCATTTACAACATTTTTAAGCTCATTTAGTGGAGGGTTAGAGACGTTTGTTGTGATTTGTTGAGAGAAATCTCCTTGTTCAAAATCTTTTAATATTACAACTGTATCATCTATAAATTTTCTGTCCTCTTGAACACCTTTTTTAGTCTTATCGATGTTTGTATTAACTACTTTTGCCATAGTACCAATCTCATTTTTTCTACTATCATCAAGTCTATCGCAATCATCTGCTTCTCTATTAAGATATTTGAAAAATCCTAAAAGACCATTTTTAAAGCTTTCTAACTGAGTAATTATCTCTTTTGGAATAATTATTGCTGATAAAATCACAACTATTAGAACTATTATTGAGATAATAATTGAAATTGTAGAGATTTGTTTATCAAGTTCTGCAACCATTGGACCAATTTTATCTTGGTCCGCTTTTATTGATAGTTTGATATCTTCAGATATTCTTGCTATATTTGGTCCTATTTCACTTAATTTATCCATAAAAGAGTTTCTTTCATTTATAATATTTATAATATCATCAAGACCTTTTTTATATATTGCAATTAGCTCAATTGCTTCATTTAATTGAGATTTTCTAGTTGTATTTGTTATGCCATTTTTTATATCAATCAATTCATTAGAAAGATTTGAAAACTCATCATGAGCCATTGCTGCATCATCTTTTAAGTTTGTTAATAAAAACTTATTTCCATATAGTCTTCCAAGAAGTAAAAATCTTATAGCATGGGCTGTATCAAGAGACACTCTCGTATCTCCATCTTTTTCTGCACTTAACATAATACTACTAAGAAGTTGTTCGATTTTTTTACCATTTATATTTAGATTATTGTTAACAATCTCATCTCTTTTTGCCATGCTAGAGGTTAGTTTCTCAAAGTTTGTTTTATATGTTTCTAATTCATCATCTAGTTTTTTTACTAATGGAGCACGTTTTGTATCTTGAATCTCTTTAAGTGCAATATGTACAAAATTTTGTGTTTGAGCATACTCTTTTTCAAAACTTTCAACATGTTTTTGGATTGGTTCATCAAAATATTTTAATACACTCATTCTTGTTTGTAACATATTAGCTTGTACACTCCCCGCTAAAATGCTATTTTTTGCCATCTCTCTATAATCTGTAAAACCTTGACCAATTTTAGAAATACCAAAATTACTAAAGGCAACTAAAGCAATTACAAAAATTACAATTACTAAAAAGGAACCTAAAAGTTTAATTTTTATTGGAATATTTTTCATGTGAATCCTTAATAATTAATTTAGAAATTGATTATAACAACTAAAGCTTATTTAGAATTTAGGATTTAGATATAGTTAGGTCAAAAGTTCAGGCTCGTGGTGATAAAACCCTTGTGAGTAGTCGATATTTAAAGAATCAATAACTGCTTGTACCTCTTCACAATGCACAAATTCAGCAACAGTTTTTATATCTAAGACCTTTGTAAAGTTAACAATAGTTGCAACAGTTAGTTTTATGTTATTATTTATATGTATATTTTTAATTAATGAGCCATCAATTTTTAGATAATCAACATTTAGTTTGATGATATATTCAAAGTTTGAGTATCCTGTACCAAAATCATCAATTGCTATTTTACAACCAATAGATTTTAGAGCTTTAATAAACTCTTCAACTTCTGAGAATTTTTCTATACCTTCTGATTCAACAATCTCTAAAGTTGCTTTTTTTGCAGTTTTTGTTTCAATTAATTTATTGATTAAAAACTCAATTGTTCCTTTATTCAAAATATCTTCAATCATTAAATTGATAGAAAACTCTGCCTCTTTATCTTTAAAGTATTCACAAGTTTTTTCAATCATTATTTTTGTCATCAAGGGATAAAGTTTTGCTTTTTTTGCATGGTCTAAAAAGAAAAATGGTGAGATTATAGAGCCATCTCTTTGTTTTAGTCTCATTAAAGTCTCAAATTTTTCCTCTTTATTTACACCATTACTTATAATCTTTTGTGCATAAACTAAGATACCATCGTTTTTTAAAGCATATTTTATATTTTTAGTAAGCTCTATATTTTTTTTCAAGTTTTTATATAGCTTCATATCTTCATGAAAGATTACAATATTTCTATTTTGTTGTTTTGCATGCAATAGGGCAATTTCTGAAAAACTTAAAAGCTTCTCCCTTTTCCCTGATGATAAACCTATGGTTGTAGAGATATCAAAAACGTTATCTTCTATTTGTACAGGTCTTTGGTCCATATGTTTTATAAAGTTTCTACAAGTGTTAAAAAGCTCAGATTCTGAGAAGTTTGCATAAGCTAAAAAGGCAAAAACATCTCCACCAATTCTATAGATATTTAAATTTGCACTTTTAAATTTTAGTAATCTTTTTGATACCTCTTTTAAAACTAAATCCCCTATCTCTAAACCATAGGTGTCATTTATATCTTTAAATCTATCAATATTTATAATTGCAAGTTTAGGGAATAAAAGTTTTTTAATATCATCTAGAAGTTTTTGTCTATTTGGTAGGGTTGTTAACTCATCTGTAAACTGTTCATAGATAAGTTTATCTTTTTCAAAAATCGAGGTAACATCGTGTCTAATCCCAACATATTCAAGAATATTGTTTTGTTTATCTAAAATAGGTACAATAGTTGAATCTACATAATAACTATCACCATTTTTCTTCCTATTTTGAACAATTCCTCTAAAAACCTCTTTTCTTGTAATTGTTTCCCATAACTCTTTAAAAAAAGAGCTTTTCATATTTGGGTGTCTAATTATATTGTGTTTTTTACCAATAAGTTCCTCTTCAGAATAACCAGTTATTTCACAAAACTTTTTATTTGCATAGGTGATAGTTCCTGATAGATCTGTTTTTGAAACAATTGAGCTTTCATCGATAGCTTTTTTATACTCTTCAAAAAGTAATATTGAACTTAATAACTCCTCTTCATCTTTTGATTGCATTATAGAGTTTAAAGTGTTAATATATTCATTTTTTTTATGAAGTTTTTCATTCTGAATTTTTAGAGATTTTTCTATTTTTTTCTTTTCACTGATATCTCTCCAAACCACATGAACCATCTCTTTTTTATCAATTAGTGTTTTTTTTAGAGATACTTCAACTAAGAACTCTTTCCCATCTAAGGTTTTATGTAACCATTCAAAGCTACAAAAGCCCTCTTTTAAACAAGTTTCAATATATTCATTAGCTTTTGTATCTGAAGGTGAACCATCAGGTTGGATATCTGGAGATAATTGTGAAGGGTGTAATCTATATAAATCATTTTTAGAGTTTGTATTTAAAATATCTAATGCTGCTTGATTAGCATCAAGAAATTTGTTTTCAAAAAGTAATAGATTTGGTTCATAAGCTTCTTCAAAAAGCTGTTTATAATAATCACTATTTTTATGCACTCTTTTTTATACCCTTTTAAATAATTATATATTTTATATGAAGAAATATTATGATACGGTTAATCTTCTTTATTAATAGGAAGCTCAACAATAAATTTTGCACCAAACTCGGTATTTTGTACTGATAGCTTTCCATGTAAACTATCTTTTACAATCTTATAACTCATATAAAGTCCAAGTCCAGTCCCAACAGATAAATCTTTTGTTGTAAAATATGGCTCAAAGATTCTTGACATAACCTCTTCGTCAATGCCACCTGCATTATCCTCAATTGTTAAAACAGCTGTATTGTCAATTTGAGTAAGTTCAACAATAATCCAAGGATTTGGAATCTTTCTTGAGATTAGGATATCTTTGGCATTGTTTATGATATTTATTATAACTTCACTTAACTCACCAAGTACAATTTTACTTCTAATTGGTTGGGTATAATCCATCACCTTTTCTAGAAAAATATGATTGTCTTTTAATGAAGCGTTTACAATATTTAAGGCTATCTCTATTCTATCTTGTAAAATTGCCTCTTGGTACTCTTTTTTCTCCATCAAAAAGTTTCTAAAGGTTTCTATTGTTTGAGATAGATATTGGGTTTTAGAAACAATTTGCTCCATTGCAGTTGGGATATCTTCATTTCTTAGAAGATTAAACTCATAATTTAGTTTTATTCCAGAGGCAGTTGTAGAGATATAACTTAAAGGTTGTCTCCATTGGTGGGCAATGTTTCCTAACATATCCCCCATAGCTGCCATTTTTGCTTGATTAAATAGTTGTACCTCTTGTACTTTGTTTTTCTCTATCTCCTCTTTTACTCTATTTTCTAAGGTTTTATTTAAGAGTTTTAGTTCATTATTGATTTTTTTTATTTGGGTGTCTTGTTCTCTTCTTTTAGTGATATCTCTATCTGTTCCTCGATAACCTAAAAGATCTCCTTGATCATTGATTATTGGATTTGCATTTGTTTCTAACCAGATTTTTTTACCATTTTTATGAATGTTTTTATTAACTAACTCTTTTATTGGTAATCTATTTTTAGCTAATTGTTCAAATATCTCTTTTATCCTAGTTGTCTCTTTTTCATCCATAAAATCAAAGATTTTTTTACCAACTATCTCTTGTGTTTCAAAGCCTAAAATAGTTTTTACCTGTGAACTTGCATAGGTGTAAGTTCCATTTTTATCAACTTGCCAAACAAAGTCTGTAATGTTATCTAAAATATCGGTAATCCTTTTTTTAGAATCCTCTAACTCCTTTGTTTTTAGTTTTATCTCTTCATCTAAATTTATCTTTTCCTTTTGGGTATTTTCCAAAACAAAATTTACTTTTTTTAAATAACGTGAAAAGATAATACTAACAAAAAGTGATAAGATTAAAACCAAAGCAGAAACAACAATATATCTATCTGTTCTCTCTTTATATTTTTTTTCAATAAAATTATCTTTTAATTTTACTATCAAAAAAATCTTTTTTTCTATTGGGATGTTTAAATTCAAAGAAACAAAATGTTCCTCTTTTATTAGATTTTCATTTGGAAGATTTTGTTTTGCAAAAAAATCTTTTATAAGTTTTGAGTCTTCATTTAATCCATTTTTACTTAAAATACTACCCTCACTATCAAGTAAAATAAAATTATATAAAGAGTATTGAGGATTTATCTCTTCAAGTTCTTCAATTTTATATTTTAAAACAAAAATACCCTCAAACTGCGAATGGTTCTTGATAACCAGAATAGAGTTAATTGTAAGATGTGAATCAACTTTTTCTATATCTGAAAACCAAACTTTTTCTTTTTCTAATTGTTTAGAGAGTTTAAAATAGGGAAGGTTTTTATACTCTTTTTTTGAAATATTATCTTTAGTAGGGATACTTATTTGTTCAATTCCACTTGCATCGATATATTTTAGTTGTATTATATTTTTATTGTTTTGTGCTAATAATTGAAAAATAGTTTTTAACTCTTCAAAGTTTTTATCAAGTACAAAAGTTTTAAAGTACTTAGAATTACTTATATTTTCTAAAATACTTTTTGAGTTTTTAAAATCATTTTGTAAAGTTAATTCTTTTTGGTAAACCTCTTTTACTAGATTATTTATCAATAAAGTGTGACTTTTTTTTGATAAATAAATCATATCAATTATGATAAATGATATGATTAATCCTAATGAGAATATAAAAAAATAAAAGGCAATTCTATTTTGTTTGTAGTTATTTATTTTATCCATTGTTTCATAATTATATAAGATTTTTTTTGAAAGAAACTTATATCACTCTTTCTATTGAAAATTTTATTTTGAAAAACTGCTTTTTAAGTTCCTCTGTGGATAACTCTTTTGGTGCTTCTATACTTTGTAAGATATTACTTATCTCTTCCAATCCAACATTTAAAGTTGAATTTTTTATATAGTGAGCTTTCCCTTTTATCTCTTCATAATCTTTATTTTCAATAAATTTCTCTAATTCATCTAAATCTTTTAATATCTCTTTTTTAAATTTTTCAATAATTAGCTTCGCAATATTTTCACTGATGCCGATTTTATCTACTATTATTTGAGGGTCAAGTTTTATTTCAACTATCTCCTTATCAATATTTATTGATGAACTATCAGTTTTGTTATCTAAATACTCATCCAAAATAGTGTGTAGTTTTGTTGTACTTAAAGGTTTACTCAAATAATCATCCATTCCAAGATTCAAAAACTGTTCCTTATCACCTTTTATGGCATTTGCAGTAACTGCTATAACAGGAGTATGACTTAGTTTATTATCAAGTTCATACTCTTTGATTTTTTTGAAACTTTCTACACCATCTAACACAGGCATATTTATATCCATTAAAACTAAATCATATTTTGTTTCTTTGAAACTCTCAAACGCCTCTAAGCCATTGTTCTTAATCACAAACTCTAATCCTAAATCATCCATTATGTGGGAGATTAGTGCTTGGTTTGTTAAGTTGTCTTCTACTATTAAAATTTTCCCTTTGTAGCTTTTTTTATCTAAAAGCTTAGGTTTATTTTGATTCTCAATGGTATCTTTGAAGTGTGAAATAGCTTCTAGTATTTTTGTTTCATAAAATGGTAATTGTATCAATTGTTCATTTGATAGAATGGTTGTTTTCTCAAATAGTTTTTCATCTTCAACTAAAATAACTTTTTTCTTATTAGGGTAATCTTCTCTACTTCTTTCTAAATCATCAATAGATGTTATATCTGTACAAATAATAATTTCTGCCTCTTCATAGCTAACACTAGTAGAGATATTTTCTAAATGGTTTTTGATATATTTATAAAGTTCATTATTTGTATCTGTAACAAAAAATTTAAATTTCTTTGGAGTATCTTTTGAACTATTGTCTGAGATTTTAGCTTCAATGTCAAAATAAAATTTTGTTCCTTTATTTACAACACTTGAGATTTGAATTTCTGAACCAAAAGCTTTGATAATATGTGAACTGATACTTAACCCTAATCCTGTTCCCTCAAAAGATCTATTAGATTTATGGTCAATTTGTATAAATGGTTCTAAGATAGTTTCAAGTTGGTCATTTTCTATCCCAATACCTGTATCTTCAACCTCAAATCTGATTATAGCTTTAGAGCTATCTTTTTTTATAGTTGAAATATCAAGAGTTATTGTTCCTTGTGTAGGTGTAAATTTTATAGCATTACTTAAAAGGTTACTTATAACTTGTTTCATTCTAATTGAATCAGAAAGTATCATATTTGGTGTATTATAATCAAAGTTGAAAATCAGTTTTTGAGATTTTTCATGGGATTTTTTTGAAAACAACTCAATAGTCTCTTCCCCAAGAACTTTTATATCTACTGGCTTTAAAGAGACTTCAAAATTCCCATTTTCTATTTTTGATATGTCTAAGATATCATTTATGATTGATAATAGTGAGTTTGCACTAGTTTTTATAATATTTGCATACTTTAAATTGCTTTTATCAAGTTGCGAAGAGTTTGATAATACTTCAGAAAAACCTATAATAGCATTTAAAGGAGTTCTAATCTCATGACTTATATTTGCTAAAAATGTAGATTTTGCTTCATCAGCTTTTTTTGCTTTTGATAAGGCTTCATCTTGTTTTTTTATAGATTCTTTAATCTGAGAAGCCATTGTATTAAATGATTTTTCCAAATTTCCAATCTCATCATTAGAGGTAACTTCAATTTGGTAATCAAGTTCATTGTTTGAGAATTTTTGAGTACCTATTAGCAATCTTTGGATTTTTGAGGTGATGTAGTTTGACATGGCAATAGCAATACCAATAATTAAAAGAATCATCACAAGGGTTACAACTGATAACTCATTTATTAGAGCATGGATAAAAGCTTCAATCTCAAACTTATTATCATTAACTGCCTCTTTCATCTTGTTTGTTTGAACTTCAAGTATAGTATTTATACTCTTTTTTGTTTCATTGGCAGCAGCATGAAACTCATCAACATTTGCTCCAATTGTTACAAATCCAAATCCCCTTTTTGTTGTTCCATATTGACCTGTATAGTAAGGGATAGTAGCAGCGGTTGAAAGTTTCCACACCTTACTCCAATAGATAACAAAAGAACCATAGCCACCATTTTGTGTCAATTGCATCCACCCTTCACATTGTGGGGCAAAGTTTAAGTATCTACAATCCAAAGCGATATTTCCATCATTTTTAAGTTGGGCAATATTTGGTTTTTTGTCTAATGATTGCTCTTGGAAAGTTGGGTAAGTAGCTAAAAACTCATCTATTGGTTTCCCTGAGTCTGCATGTTTCTTAGCTAAATCTGCACTTAACCATGGGGTAACCATTTTACCAGTATTTTTATCAAAGCCTACGATAAAATAATCTCTTGGATGTGAGATATTTCTACCTTTATAGTCCCACATAAAGGCATAATTACCTTTAGAAGCATCAGAGATATCTTGTACTGGATTCTCACTTGTTGGATCAGAGGTATCTGTAAATTGCATTACATGTTTATGATCTAGTGCCAATGAGATGTATCCAACTTTTTTATCACCTTTAAATACAGGTGTTACAAATCTAATGATCCCTTCAAACTCTTTTCCTACTGGGTTTTCAGCACCTGCATAAGCATAGTTTTCTGGTGTAAATTCAATTCCAGCTTTTTGTGCTTTCTCTTTTGTAAAAGCTCCTATAACCTTTGTAGGAAGATATTCTCCAATAACTTGTGAAACATAAATCTCACCCTTTTTTAAATCTTTTATTTCATTAAAATAGGTTTCTGAGTTTATATAGGTGTTTGTTTTTTTAGAGATATCAAGAAGAGTTTTATCTATTTGTGAAACTTTATAAATCTCTTTACCCTTTAAATCAAAATAGTTAATCTCTTTATAAATAGGGATAGATTTTTTAGTTAGATTAATTGGGTCAGTGAAGTTAAACTCTTTTTCATTATCAACTAAATTTGCTGTTGTTTTTTCTCTATTGATTTTTTGAAGTTGATATTTTCTAATCCATGAACTTGTTTTATCATCATATATAAACTCTCCATGTACGATGATATCTTTGTTTTTTGTCTCATAAAAGTTTTCTAATAGATTTTGTGATGGATTAATTTTTGATAGAAACAAAATATCCTTATCCCTTTCGTATAAAAAGTTTGCTACATTTTTTGCTATTTCAAAACTTACCCTTTCTAGTGCAAGTTGTGACTTTTTATCAAGGTTTTTAATACTATCTTCAATGGAAGCATTAGCTGTATTTAAAACTATTTGTTTATTTTCGTCAAACATATATTTAGTACTGTTTTGTAGATACTCTTCAAGTTTTAAAACACCTTCGTAGGCTATGAAAACAATAATCAATAAGGGGATAATCTTAATCAAAACAAACAATAATATAAGCTTTGTTTTAATAGTGATATTTTTTAACATTCTTAACCTTTTAAATAATTGTTCTATTATACCTAGTAAAATATAAAGATGGTAATGCTAAGCCAAAACTTATGGCACCTAATATTGATAAAGCTTTCATACTATTATCTAAAAAGCTAAAAATCAGATTTAATTCAACTCCATGACTATTCATATCAACAAGACTAATCATGGCAGTAAACGCATAGTTTGCAGGAATTAAAGGGATAATTGCAGCAACCGTATAAACTGATCTTGGCATAAAATTTTTACGAATATATATCTCTGTTAAAATTGCAACTGATAAACTTGCTATAAAGGTTGCAAGCTCAATAGGAAGGTTTGAATAGATTAAAATCTTTTGGGTTGAGTAGGTGATAATTCCACCAAAGCCACAAAAAAGCAAAGAGTTTTTAGGAACATTAAATAACATCCCAAAACCAATTGCAGGGATGGCTGCTAATAAAAAACTAAAATAACCAATTTGTTCAAATAACATCTTACCAACCTTTTATATTTAGCAAGCTCATTGCCAATATAATCCCAATTGAGGTTGAAAAGGTTAGTAATGAAGCTTGCATCCATCTACCCCAACCCATACTTAAGTACCCTTTTACTGCATCTAAAAAAGAGTTTACAAAGGGGAACCCTGGGAATAATAAAACAACACAAGAAGCAAGGACAATTTGTGGCGTACTAGTTAGCGGAAACATATAAACTATACTTGCACTAAAGGTTGCTACAAAAGCAGTGATTGCAAATATCAAAAATAAAATCATCTTTTTTCTAGCTAACATTTGTCTAACAAACATAGCTAAAGATGAGGCAAAGAAGGTGATAAAAAAAGCGTTTAAGTCTCCACCTTGAAGTGTTGAGATAGTTGCACATGAAAATCCAATCATAAACACTATCAACCAAGGATTATAGTAGTTTGGTTCAATAGCTCTTAAACCTTCTAATACATAATCAGCATTTAATTTTTTTCTTTCTGTATCTATACAAACCTTTTGAACATCACAAACAATAGACATATTTATGGGTTTATGGTGAGCCCTTCTTGTTGTGGTAACAGATTGTGTTTTTTTATTTGAAAGGGTTGATAAAACAATTGCTGAGGGTATTAAAGAAACCTCTACAGAGTCTACTCCCAAGGCAAGTCCAAGTCTTTGGGCAGTTTTTTCTATAAGTTTACTCTCTGCACCAAACTCCAACATTAAAACGGCAGCTTTTATTATAGCTTTAGTTATTTTTGTTTGTTCTTCATATGATATAGTTTTATTTTCTTGCATTATCTTTTTTGTCTTCGTACATTTTTTCATCTGCCTCTTTTATCATAGAGGTGATATTATTTACCTCTGGCAGATATTGAGATATCCCAAAAGAGGCTTCAATTTGTAAGTTTAAAGAGCCATCTTTAAAGCTCGTATTACTTAACTCCTCTTTTATTTTTTTTACAATCTCTTCTGCTTGTTGATATTTTGTATTTGGCAGTATTAATATAAACTCATCTCCACCAGTTCTAAAGAAGAAGTCAACCTCTCTTATAAGATTTGATATGGTTTTTGAAAAGAAGATTAAAACTTTATCTCCAATATCATGTCCATAAGTATCATTTATAGGTTTGAATTTATTTAAATCGATTACGACTAGAGAAAAAGTGTTTTCATACCTTTTGGCATAATTTAAGAACACCTCCGTATATTCATCAAACTTTTTACGGTTATAGATACCTGTTAAGGCATCTGTATTACTTTGGTCTTCAAGTTTTTTATAAGACTTTAATAGCTCTTTATTTTGTTTATTAAAGGCATTTTCTAGATGTTTAATCTCATCTATTGAGGTATCAATAAAGATTTTATTTTTTAAATCATTATGATCTGAGTTATTATCTATTTGTTCAACAAGTGTCTTTATAGGAGATACAAAGTATTTATTTAAAAAATAGTACCAGATTATAAAGAATACAATAATAATCAAGGCAAAAAGTATTGAAGCCATAAGTAAAATCTCTTTTAAAGATATCTTTATATCTAAAATTGGATGCTCGATTATTGTTACTGCTGCAACCTCTCCTATTTTACCATTAGAGTGACACTTTAGACATTCAGATTTGTACATTATTGGTGTAGTAAAAGCTAAATGATCTAATTGTCTTATAATATCTGGCTTTTTTGATAAAAATGTACTTTTTACAAGCTGGTTTTCACTATCATCAATATCTCTAATTAGCCTTATATTTACATTGGGGATCTCATCTTCTAAAGTATTGATTGTTTCATCTAAAAGTTTTTTGTCTCCACCATTTTTCATAATTGTATAAAGGTTTTGAAAAACTAAATCTGACATGATTTTAGTATCATCTTTCATACTTTTTTGAATACTACTTGACTGAATATAGGTACCATATAAAACAAAAAGTGATATTACTATAAATATCGACATCAATATTGTATTTCTTACAAACTTATTATAACTTATATATCTTTTCAACTTATCTCCACTTAATTATTATATTATTATATCTAAATATCATTTAATACTTTTATTAATAATAATTTTTAAGCTAAGGAATATTAGGGAGTAGATGTAAAGTTTTAAGTGCATTAGTTATAAAATATAAAAGATTTGAAACAAAGGTTTATAATGGATTTTACTCAAATGAAAATAGTTTCTATTGATGATAATGAGAATAATCTTTTTTTAGTTGAAGCTATATGTATGGAGATTGGACTTAATGTTACAAGCTTTTCTGACCCTTTAGAGGCCCTAATGTATGTATTAAAAAATCCTATAGATATGATTTTGATAGATTATATGATGCCTAATTTAAATGGATTAGAGTTTGTAAAAGAGTTTAGAAATATTAATAAACTTATCCCTATCGTGATGATAACAGCTGCTGGAGACGATGATGATATCCACAAAGAAGCATTTGATTTGGGAGTAAATGATTTTTTAAAAAAACCAGTAAATTCAGTATTATTGAAAGCTAGAGTATTAAACCTTCTAAGCAATTATCAAAATCAATTGTTGATTCAAGATAAGGCAAAACTTTTAGAGAATGAAGTTAAAAAAGCAACACAAGAGCTTATTGAAAGGGAGCATGAAACCTTAAATGTTTTAGGGAAAGCTGCTGAATACAAAGACCCAGAAACTGCCTCTCATGTTGTAAGAGTTGCTCACTATTCAAAACTATTAGCTAGAGAATATGGACTTGATGAAAAAGAGCAAGAGTTGATTTTTTATGCTGCACCTTTTCATGATTTGGGAAAGGTTGGTATTGAAGATAAAATTTTATTAAAACCTGGAAAACTTGATGAGGCAGAGTTTAAAATAATGAAAACCCATGCTATGATTGGGTACGATATTTTAAAAGATTCAAAAAGTGAATATTTAAGAAGTGGAGCTCAAATAGCTTTAACTCACCATGAAAAGTTTGATGGTAGTGGATACCCAAAAGGTTTAGTTGGGCAAGAGATACCAATTTTTGGTAGAATTGTTGCAGTAGTTGATGTATTTGATGCTTTAACTTCAAATAGACCCTATAAAAGAGCTTGGAGTTTTGAAGAGGCTTTACAACTTTTAAAAGATGAGAGTGGAAGTCACTTTGATCCTAAACTTGTAGATATTTTTATACAAAATATAGATGAAGCAAAAGAGATATATCTATCTTTTAATGAAGAGTAAATCAGAAAAGGAGACTAAATGAGAGGTGTAGTTTTTACTGAATTAATTGAGTTTGTTGAAGAAGCATTAGGTTTTGAAGTATCAGATAAAATGTTAGAGAATGCAAAGTTAGAAAATGAGGGTGTTTTCTCTCAAGGTGGAAACTACCCTTTTGATTATTTGGTAAAGATTTTAGGTTCCCTTTCTGAAATTACGGGTAAGTCTGTTTATGAGTTACAACATATCTTTGGTAAACACCTTTTTACAAAACTTGTAAGTATTTATGGAAAAGATATAAAGGCTGAAGTAAAGGATGTATTAGTTTTTATTGATAGTGTTGAAGAGTATGTGCATGTTGAGGTAAAAAAGTTATATCCCGATGCAGATTTACCAAGCTTTGAAACTATTGAAAAAAGTGATAGACATATGGTTTTAATTTATAAATCAGATAAAAAGTTAGAAGCCTTTGCCAAAGGTCTTATTGAAGGTGCATCAGAATACTTTAATCAGCCCCTAAAAATAGACCATGAAGTTATTAGTACAGCCCCATATGAGGTTAGATTTTTAATAGAGAAATTGTAAAAATGTCTGAAGAGAATAATCCTTGGAAAATCCGTTTTGAAAGAGAACGAAAAGCAAGAAAAGAGAGTGAAAATCTACTTGAGGAAAAGAGTTTAGAGTTATGGAAAATAAATCAAAAACTTGAATCCCAAATAGAAGAGAGAACAAAAGATTTAAATAATGCTTTACAAGAAGCTGAAAAAGCAAATAGAGCAAAATCAGACTTCTTAGCAAATATGAGTCATGAGATTAGAACTCCTCTTAATGCAATTATTGGGTTTTCTCAATACTTAACTAGAAGTGAAGAGTTAAGTGAAAGAAATAAAAAGTACTCATCGATTATAGAAGCAAGCGCTAACTCATTGATGGGGATAATAAATGATATTTTAGATTTCTCTAAAATACAAAATGGAAATTTTGAGGTTACTAAAACAGAAACAGATATCTTTCAAATGAGTGAACATGTTATAGAGCTTTTTTCCCAAAGAGCAAAAGAGAAAAATATTAAACTTATTTTTAGCATAGATAAAAATATACCAAATATAATCGTTATTGATGGTATTAGATTAACTCAGGTTTTATCAAATCTTCTTTCAAATGCAATAAAATTTACCCATCACAAAGGTAGTATAAACGTAAATATAAAACTCCTAGAAAAGGAAGAGAAACTAGTATATATTTTGTTTGAGGTTATTGATACAGGAATGGGTATACCAAAGGAGAGACTACAATCTATCTTTGATCCCTTTATTCAAGTTGAACATATAGCAAATAAGCAACAAACTGGTACAGGTTTAGGTTTAAGTATTAGTAACCATATCTTGGAACTTATGGATAGTAAGTTTGAAGTAAGAAGTGAGATTGGAATGGGCTCAGCTTTTAGTTTCAAACTACCTTGTGAATATCTTGAAACAGAAGAGGATGAAAACCATAGGGTTTCAGGTTTAAATATTTTTGTTGAGAATAAACAAAGTGATATGTATTTTTATATAAAAGAGTATTTAAGTCTATTTGGAACTATTGTTGAAAAAGATTGTGAGGATATAGATGTGGTGGTAGCTAACTACAACTCAAAAGAGGAGTTGGAGTGCTTAAGAGGTGAGTTTAAGTCTGTTTCAAAACTATTACTACACGAGCAAGAGGTAGAGAATTTAGAGTTACAAAAAGATGAACTTTTAATAACCTTACCTTTTCATCCATCAAAGGTAAATGATGCCTTGTGTGAGTTAACTTCTAAAATCAAAGCAGAGATAATAAAACAAAAAACTATTGAAAAGTTTGAAGGTAAAATATTAGTAGCTGAAGATAATAGTGCAAATCAAGAGTTATTAAAATTGATTTTTGAGCAATATAATATAGACTATACCCTAACTTCAAATGGAAAAGAGATATTAGAGGAGTATAAACAAAACAATTCAGATTATGATTTGGTTTTGATGGATATTAATATGCCTGAAGTAAATGGTGTGGAAGCCTTATATATGATTAGGTGTTTTGAAAATGATAATAATCTTAAACATATACCAATAGTTGCCCTTACTGCAAACGCCATAAAAGGGGATAAAGAAAAGTTCTTAACTTTAGGAATGGATCATTATCTAAGTAAGCCAATCGATGTTGAAGAGTTTAAAAAACTTGTAAAAAAATATTTAAAATATCAGATTGCAGAAGAGAAACCTGAGAAGATGCAGGGTGAACAAATAGATACAAATGACTCCTTAGATATACAGAAGATTTCAAGTAGTATAGGTGTAAGTGAAAATATTGCAAATATAATAATTAAAAAATTTAAATCAGAGATACTAAATGATATTTCAGAACTTGAAGAGTATATCCAAAAAAATGAGATAGAAAATATCTCTTTAAAAGCTCATTATATTAAAAACTCTTGTTTAAATGTTTGTTTAGATGAGGCTTGTACACTTTTACAAGAGCTTGAAGATAAACAACTTTCAAAAGAGAATAAGAGTGATAGGTTTAATAAATTAAAAATGATTATCAAACATATTTTATCTTAGGGAATAGTTGTTGCAATACCCTTTTGCAACTAAAGGATAAATTATGCTCAAATCAATTGTTACATTTTTAGGTAAAACATTTGTTCCAAAATCAAAAGCAGTTTATAGTTACAACAAAGATAAATTTAGTAATTAAAATTTAACTAAAATTTCGTATAATCGTTGAATATAAAAGGCAACGATATGAATAGCAATTTAAATGAGATTTTAGAGAAACACTTTATCAATATAGAGAAAACTGTTCTTTCAAGACAAAACCCTATTACAGGGCTTCTTCCTGCAAGTACTGCCATAAATGCCCATGGGGACTATACAGACGCTTGGGTAAGAGATAATGTTTATAGTATTTTGTGTGTATGGGGATTATCTTTAGCTTATAAAAAATACAAGCCAAACAACCATAGAACATATCTACTTAGTCAAAGTGTGGTAAAGCTTATGAGAGGATTACTCACCTCTATGATGAGACAATCTTCAAAAGTAGAAGCTTTCAAAAATAGTTTAAATCTAAATGATGCCCTTCATGCAAAATACTCAACAACAACAGGCTTAACAGTAGTAGCAGATGATGAATGGGGACATTTACAACTTGATGCTACCTCTTTATACCTTTTGATGCTTGCTCAAATGATCTCTTCTGGATTGAAAATTATCTATACTATTGATGAGGTTAATTTTATTCAAAACTTAGTTCATTATATTAGTAGAGCTTATTGTACCCCAGATTTTGGTATTTGGGAGAGGGGAAATAAGATAAACCATGGGGATGCTGAGATAAATTGTAGCTCAGTTGGTATGGCAAAAGCTGCCTTAGAAGCACTATCAAATTTCAATCTTTTTGGAAATGTTACTAGTAAAGAGTCGATGATACATGTGGTTCCAAGTGATATTGCAAGATCAAAATCAACACTAAAAGCCTTACTTCCAAGGGAATCAAACTCTAAAGAAACAGATTCTGCACTACTAAGTATTATTGGATATCCAGCCTATGCAGTTGAAGATGAGGATTTAGTACATCTAACAAAAGAGAAGATTGTCAAAAAACTTGAAGGGAACTATGGATGTAAAAGGTTTTTACTTGATGGTCACCAAAGTTGTCTTGAAGATAGTAGTAGATTACACTATGAAGCAAAGGAGTTAAAAGCTTTTGAACATATAGAATCAGAATGGCCTTTGTTTTTTACATATTTGCTTTTAGATGCACTTATGAGAGAGGATAGTTTTCATATAGAGTATTATAAAGATAAACTACAAAATTTATTTGTAGAACAAGATGGGCAAAGACTACTTCCTGAGCTTTATTATGTTCCAGAAGAGTTAATTGAGCTTGAAAAACAAAATCCACAATCTCAAAAAAGAAAACCAAATGAAAATTTGCCATTGGTTTGGGCACAAAGTTTATTTATGTTAAGTGAGATGATTGATGATGGTGTTTTAACTGTAAGTGACATCGACCCATTAAATAGAAGAAATAGAGTAGGTCATACAAGAACCTCTTATCCAATGGTTACCTTTCTATCCCAAAATGAAAAGGTGAAACAGAAGCTTTTAAACTTAGGTTATGATAGCCAAACAATTGATGAGGTAAAACCTGTAAAAGTTTTACATGCCTTTCAACTTTCAGAGATACACTCCTTACTTGGAGTAAATAAAAAACTAGGATTAAGTGGTAGACCAAAATGGATGCCAAGATCTATCACAACAGCAAGATTACATATCCTAGCCGGGGAAAGAATCATTTTTTTACCACACTATTTCAATCCAAAAGGGTTTTATCTTAGTTATGATAGTAGTCTCTTAGTTCAGCAGTTTAGAAGTACTTTAGAGTATCTAAGTAAAAACTGGGATAGTGCAGGGCAACCAATAGTTCCTTTTTTGATTAGAGAAGATATGTTGGAGTGTTGTCAACAAGAGGAGGTTTTAGAACTTCTAAACGATTTGGAAAGTGGTATTTGTAATGAAGTTGAGATAAAAACTGGAAAACTTGAACAACTTTTAACAACAGCTTCTACTGAAAGAATTGATAATCTCCATGGGTATGAGTTAGAGGATTTTGAGTTCTCAAGTTTTGAAACTAATTATATGCTTGCTAAATCTGAACACAACTGGAAAGAGGTTCGTATAAGCTGTGAAGAAAAAGGGGTATTTGACGAAAGATTAGAAGATGCACTTTTAGAGATAGTTATTAGACAAAGAGTTTTAGCAGTTGGAAGATCTTATAGTTTAGATGCAATTTTAGAAAAACCTATTGATAATCTACACTTACTTGAAAAGCTAAAAGAGTTTAGTGGTAATAACACTGCTGAAACAGTCTTGATGCAAGAGATAATTTTGCATCTTGGACATCTAATTAGAAGTGAGCCAAAGCTTTTTGAAAATATGATTACTTTAAGGCCTTGGTATTTTGTACAACTTATAGTTTCCCAAATTGCAAAAAAAGAGTCTTTGCCAATGGCTCAAGCATATGAGTATCTAATAGACTTATCTCCCCATGAGATATATGAAAAACTAAGACAGGTATTAAAATCATATAGAGTTGAAGCTAAACAGATGGTTGATATGGAAAACCTTCACGCTTCAAACCATTTAGATATAAGTAATATAGAGTATTGCCAAAGTGATACCGAGTGTATTAGAGTGGATGATTGGGAAAAATATAGAAAAGAATCGGGTATGCTTTTTAGATTAAGCAGAGATTTTTATAAAGGGATTTGGTATCTTTTACAACAGTGTAAAGGTTTAGTTATTGGTGATAAATACAATATTGAAAACTCTATCTCATCAGATGTAACTTTAGAAACTACTGCTGGTGAGAGAAACTTTGATTTAAAAATTGATAGTTTATTACAAAAGATTGAAGCTTCTGAATATAGACAATTAAATATTGAATTGTTAGAGTCCTTGATAAAACTTTTTAAAAGTAACCCTGAAATAAAAATAGAAGAGGAGCTTCTTTTAGATGTATTGATTGGACATGCAGTAAGGCTTGCATGGGTTGAAAAAAATGGGGAGGAGAACTATCAAGAGTATAAATCACAAGCTTGGCAATATATGTATAAACTCTCACCCCAACAAACCCATGAGTATTTTATAAAAGCGTTTAGATATCTACTTACAATTAGTGATGAAAATGAAGGATAAAAGATGATTTTAGCAGGTGATATTGGTGGTACAAAAGTAAATTTAGCATTATATGATGAAGAGGATGACTCAAACCTTGTAGTATTACATGAGTTTTATAGTAAGGAGTTTTTCTCCTTTGAAGCTTTAATAGATAAGTTTAAAAAGAAATATTCTGAATATAAAATCACAAAGGCGTGTTTAGCAATTGCAGGACCAATTATAGAACAAAGATGTAAAACTACAAATCTACCTTGGGATATAAAACAAAGTGATTTACAAAAACAGCTAGGAATAGAAGAGGTAAAACTTTTAAATGATTTGGAAGCAACTGCTTATGGGATGTTGTATGCTAAAGAAGATACTTTTGTAGATTTAAACAGCCATGGAAGAGAAGCTAAAGGAAATATTGCAGTAATTGCTGCAGGAACTGGACTTGGTGAAGCTATTTTATGTTTTGATGGAAAAGAGTATTATCCAATGGCTAGTGAGGGTGGACATTGTGATTTTGCCCCACTTACATCTCAACAAGATGAGTTATTAAGATGGGCAAGGGATAGATATAAAGGTCATGTAAGTGTTGAAAGGGTTGTTTCTGGAATGGGGATCTCAACTATTTATGACTTTTTAGTGGATACTCAATATGCTTCAGAGCCAAATTTTATGCAAACCCTTACAAAAGAGCAAGATAAAAGTGCTATGATAAGTAAAGGTGCAATGGAGTTTCATGATAAACTATGTAAAGAAACCATGAAACTATTTTGTGAGATTTATGCTCAAGAAGCTGGAAATCTTGCATTAAAAGCGATGGCTGTTGGTGGAGTTTTAATAGGTGGTGGAATTGCTCCTAAGATATTATCACTTTTACAAGATGAGGTGTTTATTGATAGTTTTTTATCTAAAGGAAGATTTGAAGAGCTTCTTAGAGGGATGAAAGTTAGAGTTTGTTTAGATGATAAAACTGCACTTATGGGTGCAGCAAAATTTGCATTGGATAAGTTTTAGTTGAAAAAGCTTATAACAAATAGTAGTACTTCAAATTTTTATAATGTTTTTACTAAACTTTTAAAGGAGTGTAAAGGGTTCACTTTTAATGTGGCTTTTATAAACTACTCAGGAGTACAGCTTTTATTAGAGGCTTTGAAAATATGTGAAGAAAACTCTATAAAAGGTAAAATCTTAAGCTCTACATATCTAAACTTTACACAAACAAAAGCCTTAGAAAAACTAAAAGAGTTTGAAAATATCCAATTGAAAATCTATGATTGCAAGGAGGAAAAAAGGGGTTTTCACTCAAAGGCATATATATTTGAGTTTGAGGATTGTTATAAGCTTTTATTGGGATCTTCTAATCTAACTGCAAGTGCTTTTAAAACAAATATTGAATGGAATATAAAAACTGTTTTAAAAAAAGAGGAGGAGTTTTCTCAAGAGCTTTTAAAAGAGTTTGATATCCTGTGGGAAAACTCTATTGTGGTTACCAAAGATTTTTTAAATGAGTATGAGAAGTTTCAAGAACAAATAGCTTATAAAAGATTTGTATATGATAAACAAATAAGTGCCAATTTTATGCAAAATAAAGCCTTAAAAAAATTAGAGTTTTTTAGACAAAATGGGGAAACAAAAGCTTTAGCAATAGCTTCAACAGGAACAGGGAAAACCTATCTTGCTAGTTTTGATGTAAAAAACTTTGGTGCTAAAAATTTACTTTTTTTAGTTCATAGGGAAAATATCCTTTTAAAAGCAAAACAGAGTTTTGAAAAAATTATGCCACAAAAAACTTTTGGTTTATTTACGGGAAATAAAAAAGAGTTAGATAAAGAGTATCTATTTAGTACAATTCAAACTATGAGTACAAACTTGGAAAGTTTTTCAAAAAAACAGTTTGATTATATTGTTATAGATGAAGCCCATCATATAGCAAGTCCAAGTTATAAAAAGATTTTAAACTATTTTAATCCAAAATTTTTATTAGCTCTTACAGCAACTCCAAACAGAACAGATGGGGAAAATATCTATGAGGTTTTTGATGAGAATATTGCCTGTGATATTAGGCTAAATGAAGCCTTGGAGCAAAAACTTGTTTGCCCTTTTCACTATTATGGGATAAGTGATTTTAAAGGGATAGATTATGAAGGGCTTGATATCTCAAAAGTTGATAAAGTGGCAAAACTTTTAATGGTAAATAAAAGGGTTGAGTATATTATTGAAAAGATGAACTTTTATGGGTATTCTGGTAGAAAAAGAAAAACCCTAGCCTTTTGTGTTTCAAAAGAGCATGCCATATATATGAGTGAAGAGTTCAATAAAAGAGGTATAAGCTCAAAAGTTCTAACAAGCTTGGATTCTATTTTGACAAGGGAAAATACCATATCAAGCTTAGAGGATGAAAACTGTTCTTTAGAGGTGATATTTAGTGTAGATATCTTTAATGAAGGGGTTGATATCCCATCTATTAATAGTGTACTATTTTTACGACCAACTAACTCTTCTATTGTATTTATTCAACAATTAGGTCGTGGACTTAGAAAAGATTCAAGTAAAGAGTTTGTGACCATTTTGGACTTTATAGGTAACCATAACAAAACTTTTTTAATAGCAAATGCCTTTTTAGGACAAAAAGCTATAGATAAAGATAGTATCAAGCTTTCAGTCTTAAACAACTTTGCGAATATAAATGAAGCTTTTATTAGTATGGATGAGATCTCTAAAAAAAGAGTTTTAGAACAACTTGATGAGGAAAATTTTAATAGTTTTAAATATTTAAAAGAGAACTATCTAAACTTTAAAGCTACACTTGGAAGAGTGCCAAAACTGTGTGATTTTATAAGTTATACAGGATTAATCAATCCATTAGATTTTATAGATTATTCAGGTACCTTTGTTGAGTTTTTATTAAAGCTTGAAAAAACAAAAGAGTTGAAAAAAACATGTGAAGATAAAAGCTTCTTAAAGGCTATGAAGTTTTTAGATAATAGTTTAAATATAAAAAGAGTTTATGAGTTTGCCATCTTGAAATATCTTTTATCAAATAGTAGTTGTGATGAAAGTATAGCTTTTGATTTATGTAAGAAGTTTTTAAAAAAAGTTGATAAACAAACTATAAAACATAGTTTTTTATACCTAAATCAAGAGTTTTTTGATATAGGTCAAAAACAAAGGTTTTTAAAACTTGTAGAGTTAAAAGATAACACACTTACAAAAACAAAAGAGTTTCAAGAGGTTTTAAAAGATAAATTAAAAAAAGAGTTTATTAGTGAGAGTATAAACTATGCACTTTTGGATTATGAGCAGAGGTTTTCAAATGAAGATTTTGGTTTGCCATTTTTAAAATTGTATGAAAAATACAATATGTTAAATATAGCACAACTTTGCAATTTTGATAAAATACATAGCTCTTTTAGAGGAAGTGGATTTTTAAAATATAAAAATGATTTTTTCCTTTTTATAACTTTAGAAAAAGAGAAGTTTGCCAAAGGGGCAAACTATGAAAACAATTTTTTAAGTAAAAATATCATCACTTATGGAAGTAAACCAACAATGAGTCAAGATAAAGGTGATGGGTTAAGACTTATAAAAAACAAAGAGTATAAAGTGAACTTACATCTGTTTGTAAGAAAATTTTCCCATGTGGATAAAAAGGTACAAGGTTTTATCTATCTTGGACTTTGTGATTGTATAAATTATGAAGGAAATAAACCAATAAAAATTCAATTAAAACTACAAAATAGTTTAGATGATAACCTATTTGAAGAGTTTACAAAAAAGGCAGAAATCAATGGATAATATCCCAAGCTATATGACAATATTTACAGCATTTATAATCTTTTTACCAGTGATGCTTTATATCAGTATAAACTTTGCAAAAAAGAAGCAGATAAAAAAACATATAATCTCCCAAACTATAACTTTAGTAGTAGCCTTAGCTTTTATTTTATATTTTGAAGTGATGGTTAGAATAGATGGTGGGTTTTTACAATATGTAAACAACACAACTATCCCTTTTAGTTTTATAATAATTTATATGGCTATACACACCTCTTTAGCAATAGCAGCTGTTGGTGGTTGGTTATTTTTATATATAAAAAGTAGAAGTGAATACAAAAAAAAGGGTTTTAAAAGTTTTAGTTTTTTACACAAAAAGATTGGATATGCCCTTTTTATTGCACTAAGTATTAGTGTTGCAATGGGAGTTGGTATCTATTTAGCTTTGTTTATAGTGTAATACACTATTTCAAAGCTTTTAAAACATCCTCAAACCCACCAACAATTATCTTTTCAACTGAACATGAAATCATAAGATTTAAAGGATAATCAAAATCCTCTATAGCTTTTTGTTCTAAATCATAAGCTATTCCATCTTCAAAAACTATCTCATCTTTTGAAAATTGGTCTATATAGTTTCCCTCTCTACTTAGGTAACCATACACTTTTTTACCAAGGGCAAAACCGTAGCCACACTCCCAAACTGTTCCACTATCACTCTCTTTACCTCTAAAAGAGTTTAGATTAGCTACAACTATATCACACTCTTGGATTAGATTTTTATTTGCTATAAAAATATCTTTGGCTATTTTTTGTTTACTTTGGTTGAAATCTATTAGGTTATCCAATGGATATAAACCTTCAAAACCATACTCTTCACAAAGTTTTGAATAGTTTTCTCCTATTTGAATAGAGTCTTTTTCAAATACATCAGGACCTGCTATATATATTTTTGGTTTATTTTTTTTTGCCATATTCTATTTTTACTCCATCTTCATCATATAGGGGGTATTTTTTTTCATTTTTTTTCATCTTATCTATGATAGCTTTTTCTAAATCTATATCAAAGTGCATACAAATTCGTATAAGATAAACAGCGATATCTGCTATCTCTTCTCTAGCATGCTCCTTTTTGTCTCCTGAAAGGTTTTGGGCTTGTTCTAATGTTAGCCACTGAAATATCTCAAGAAGTTCTGAAGCCTCTACATTTAAAGCCATCGCAAGATTTTTTGGGTTGTGGAACTTTTCCCAATCCCTTTGGGTTGAGAACTCTTTGATTATCGATTGTATTTTTTCCATATCCATGAATAAAGCCTTTTGAATATAATACTTTGTATAATACCAAAATTTTAAAAAAGAAAGATTTATGACTACAAGAGAATTTATTCAAAAACACAAACCTTTAAAGTTCAAGTTTTATCAAAATGAGGATGACTTTATAGTTTGTGAAAACCCTATTAAGTTTGCAGGACGTGGTAACTTTATAATTGCAAAAATCAAAAAGAAAAATTTTGGTACATGGGATTTAATAGATAAGTTATCAAGACAATTGAAATTATATGAAAATGAGATAGGTTATGCAGGGTTAAAAGATAAAAATGCAACCACTACACAATATATCTCTATTCCTAAAAAGTACTCAAAAGAGTTGGATAGATTCAAAGCAAAAAATATTGAGATTTTGGATACTACCTTACATACAAGCAAACTAAATATAGGGGATCTAGTCTCAAACTCTTTTGAGATAAATCTACATGAAGTTAAACAAGAAGATGTGGGAAAAATAGAAAAACTTTTAAATCAAATAGCTAAAATTGGTATGCCAAACTATTTTGGATTTCAAAGATTTGGAAAAGATGGTGAAGAGAATTTTCAAAAAGCAAAAACAATGATTTATGGGGATTTGGTAGTAAAAGATAAAAAACTAGCAAAGATGTTAATAGCTCAATACCAAAGTGAGTTTTTCAATTCTTGGTTGGCCTTTAGGGTAAAAAATAGTAAAGAGGAGTTTTCCCTTTTAAATGGGGATATCTTTAAACAATACTCAAATGAGAAACTTTTTACACCAAAACAAATCACACAAAATATCCAAAAAGATTTTGAGAATAAAAAAATTGTTCCAACTGGTTTACTTCCTGGAAGAAAGGTTTTTAGAAGTATAAATGAAGCTAGAAAAATAGAAGAAAAATTTGATGATATTTATATCCAAGAAAAAGGGTATAGAAGAGATGCAATGGTTTATCCAACAAATATCTCAATAACGTATAATAAAGATACACAAAAGTGTAATTTAAAGTTTACTTTGCCAAAAGCTTCATATGCTACAGTTTTAATAGAAAATATCTCTAATATCAATATAAAGATTTAGTTTATAGAAATATAATAATTTTAATATAATTTGAAAGTTAATATTTAAACTTAGAAAAAGTGATTAAAATATCCTTTATTAAAACTAAAGCTTTTAAAGGTAACCATGAGACTGAATAACTTAAGGGTAAATATCATATTTTTTGCTTTTGCTTACCTTCTATCAGTATGCTTATTTTCATTTATAAGTTATAAATTCCTTATTAATAACTATATAAATATGGAAGAGAAATTAAATAAGAATAATATTACTAGTTTTTTAAAAGGTATGGATAAATCCCTTTTAAATCTAACAAATACTACAAATGATTATGCTTTATGGGATGATACCTTTAATTTTATATTAAATAGAGACCCTGAATATATTTATGAAAATTTTAGAAATGGTTCAAATACTCTAGAGGCCTTAGAGATAAGCTCTTTATCTATTTTGGATAAAGATGATAAACATATCTATTCAAACTACAATAGCAATGAACAATATTTCAAAAACACAAAAGGGTTTGAGGAGTTCATAACACAGGAGTTAAAAGATAAGAGCTTATTTTCTGGTGTTTTATCATACAAATTTACCCCTTTTTATGTTGTAAAGTCTCAAGTTCTAAAAAGTGATAAAAAAAGTGAGTCGGTTGGGTATGTTATCACTACAAAACTATTGGACTCTGAACAAATTTTAGATGATAATAGTCACCTTTTTAAGTCAATTGGTTTTAAGCAATTTAAACAGATTAATAAAAAAATAGAGTTTGAAACCTCTTTTTCAAAACTAAAAAATATTAAGGTCTCTTACCAACTAAATCAAGGCAAAATAATCAACAACATAAACTTCTATGACTTGAAAAATAATTATCTATTTTCAATCATTATTGAGAATAAAGATATTGTACTAAGTGATGGGAAGAGTATAATTGTTATATTCAATTTTATTGGAAGTTTGATATTGTTAATTATATTTATTGTAACTTTTCAAAACCAAAGATTGATACTAAATCAAAATAGAGTATTAAATAAAAAGATTATAAAACGTACAAAACAATTAAATAAAGCCTATAAAAACCTAAAGAGTAAAAATAGAGCTTTATTTAAATTAGCTAATATGGACTATCTTACAAATATAAATAATAGAGCAAGCTTTTTTTCTAAAAGTATAGAGCTTTTAAAGGAGTCAAATAGAAGCTATTCTAATTTTGCGATAATGATAATAGATATAGATTTTTTCAAAACCATTAATGACAAATATAGCCATGCAGCAGGGGATAAAGTTTTAATAAAATTCACCCAAACAGTTAATAGTATTCTTGATGAGGATATGGTTTTTGGAAGAATTGGTGGGGAGGAGTTTTGTGTCACAGTTTTTGATAAAACACCTGAATATGTAACTACATTATCGGAGGCTATTAGAGAAAAATGTTCTCAAACACCTGTATTTGCTGATTCAAATAAAATCAATTTTACTGTATCTATTGGTATAGCTTTTAAAGAGAATAGTAATCAAAATATTGATCAAATACTGCATAAGGCAGATATACTTTTATATAAAGCAAAAGAGAGTGGAAGAAACAAAGTGATAAGAGATGTTTAGTTTTTTATTCATCCATCTCTAAGGGTAGTTTTATAAGAAAGCTTGCCCCATAGTATTCATTACCTTTAAATATGAAACTATTGTTTTGTGCTGTTAGTTCACCTTTAAAATGTTTATTTACAATCTGTTCACTCATATACAATCCAATACCTGTACCTTGAGATTTATGTTTTGTAGTAAAATATGGTTCAAACACTTTTTCTAAGATGTTTTCATCGATTCCATTAGCATTATCCTGAATAGTTACAACTAGTGCTTTTCCAATCCTATTACAATTGATTAAGATAAGTTTCTCTTTTTGTTCTAGTTGCTTAAAGGCATCAATACAATTATTTAAGATATTTAGAAAAACCTGTATCAATTCATTTTTATAGCCATGAATCTCATCATTGCAGTTGTCTTTTATAACCACATTTATATTGTTTGCTTGCAGTTTTAGTTTTAAGATATTTAGACTTTCATGTAAAACAATATGAATATGAAATTTTTCAACACTATTACTATGTTTAAAAAAATTTCTAAAATCCTCAATTGTTTGAGATAGATAATTTGCAGATTTTAAAACTATATCTAAAGAATCCTCAAAAAACTGATTATCTAAAGAATCAAACTCTTTTCTTAGTTTTATCCCAGAAGCTGCTGTTGTTATTGTAGATAGTGGTTGTCTCCACTGGTGTGCAATGTTTTCAAGCATCTCACCCATTGATGCCATTTTTGCTTGTTTATAAAAAAGTTTTTGTTTCTCTTCATACTCTTTTTTTATTTTGATATCTTCTGTAACATCTCTAATAATTGAGTAGATATATGTTTTATCATCTATATCAATAGATGAAGAGTAAACCTCTACATCTCTTATCTCACCATTTGCCAATTTATGTTTAAATATAAATATATTTTTTTCATTTTTAATAATTTGTGAGTAGATATCCTCTTTGTTTTTTGTTTCCCCTAGATCTATATTTATATCTTCAGATTTAAGTTGTCTTATCTTTTCTTTGCTATAGCCATAAAATTTCAAAGCGGTTTTATTTGCATCAAAAACTTGACTGGTCTGTGGGTCAACAATTAGTTTTACCACATGTGAATCATCAAAGATTTGTTTGTATCTTTTGATTAGGTTATCTAACTCTTTTGTTCTTTGTTTTACCTCTGCTTCTAATGTTTTTGTATATCTTGATTTATTAAAATAATAGTATGCTCCAAATAGAGCTAAAATTGTGATGGTAATCAATATACCAATAACTTTTATAAACTGTTCAATACTTCTAATACCATCTAAATAGATTGAATCATAGTTTTCAAATAAAACTATATAAGCCATTGGTTTATTTTCAAAGTCGTTGATTTTTAAGGTTGTAAGAAATAGTTTATCTTCTAAAATATCGTAATCATCCAAAGAGATAAATCTACTTATATCTTTTTTTATAATATCACTTAAGTGTTTTTTTGCATTTAAATTTGCAATATAATAATCATCTATAAATAGTTTTGTAAAAGGTTTTTTTATCTGTTGCTTATATCTTTTATCTACTAAAATAACTAAGTCAATTCCACTTTTTTCTAACTCTTTTGCAATAGAGTTAAATTTGGTAATAACCTCAATTAAACCAATAAACTTCTCCTCTTCATAGATTGGAACAATACTTTTAAATGTTAAGTCAAAAATACCAACACTTATGACAGATGTCACTTTTGGGGCTTTTAAAAGGGGTATTAACTCTTTTCTTGCATGAAGAATATTGTCATCTTTTTTACTGGTCCAACTTCTATATCTACTAACTCCATTTTTATCTATTAGGTGAATCCAAGTGTTTTTGAAATTACTATAATCTTTTATTTTTTGTGATATCTCTCTTAGGTTTAAAGCCTCTTCCTTTTCCCCTAAAAGATACCTTTTATAAGAGTTGTTTTCTGATAAAGCAATTGCAATATTAAGTGTAGTGTAAACCTTATCATCAATTAGTTGTTGAGTAAGATTTTTTAAGTTTTGGGCAACAGTTGTATATTTGTCATTTTTAAGTGTATTTATTTTTAAGTTTAGAAAATAGTCTATTGCTAGAAATATGGGAATAAATACTATTAATGCTAAGGCAGTATATTTTAAATAATTTTTTATATTCATACCCTAATTCTATCTAAAAACTATTTAATAACTGAATTATAAATAGTTTTTATTATATATATAAATAGAGGTTATTTTAAAATAATATACTCATCATTATAATAGATTGTATCTCCAAGAGCGATAACTTTTTGCTCATTGTCAAAATCAAAATCATAAATTGTCTCACCTGAAAAATCTTCAGGAATATTTACTAGATATCCTTGTGATTCTAGAGCATATAGTGAACTTCCATAAGCTAAAGTATAAAACTTAGCATATTTATATTTTTTCTTTGCAATCTCATTTAAACTAATATCTAACTTCATAATTTGCCCATCAATTGTTGCAATATAGATATTCTCCTTATGGATAATAATATCTCTTAAATCATAATCTTTGATATTTAATTTATTATCACCAACAGTGATGATTTTATTTGTAGTTGCAGCAATAAGTGTGTCATTAACAACATCTAAAAAGATGATATTATTAAATTGACCATCTGCATCAACAACGATATTTTTAATAACTTTATTGTTTGCTTGAGATACAATTACAATTTTCCCATCTAGAGTTGGAAATAAAATAATATTGTTCATAAAGTATGGGTTAGCAATTCTTGTGTCATTTACAAGTGAGTGTGGGTAATACTCTTTTAATAAAATCTTTTTTGAATCAAGGTTTAATAACTCAATAGTGTTATCAGAGAATAAAATAGCTAAGATATTTTTTCTTAGTGTACCCGCAACAACAACACCACCAACTTCAATCTCTTCATTTTCGATCATAACTTTATCTTTATAGTTTGAAGAGATAACTTTATCTTCACTAATATTTAAAAAACTATAACCCTCTTTGATTTTAAATTTTGAAACACCTCTTTTAGTGATAATCTCTCCACTATCAAGTGTTGCTCCATCTTTGTTCATAGAGATAATATCCCCATTTAAAGAAGCAGTTGTATTTTCATAATCCCCAACTGTATCTTCTGGTTCGTAAAACTCTTTACCTGCACAACCAGCTAGTATGAAAACTGCTAAAAATAGTGTTAAAATATATTTCATAGGTGTCCTTACTATTTAGTGATTAGATAGTGTTTTAATACTTTTACTAAATCACTAACTTTTGATTCTTCTGGAATAAGATTTAAAGCAACTTTTGCCTCTTCATATTTACCCTCTTGAGTTAATATCAGTGCTTTGTTGAAAATTGCAAACTCTTTTAGTAAAAAATCGTTTTGCATTGATAAGCTATTTAGTTTTTCAATACTATTATTATCTAAGGCTTTTTTATACTCAACCAACTCTTTTAAATATTTAACTTGAATATCTGCATCTTTATCTTGGATATATTGAGCAACTTGGTATAGTTGTTCATTCTTCTCTTTTAAGGTGTTTAAAGCTTGGGTGTTTTTAGGATCTTCTAACACTTTAGTAAAAGCTTTATTCGCTTCAAGTTTTGTACTTGATTGAATAGATTTTGTTACATATAAACCTACAACAACTCCAACAATTACTACAAGAGCTAACAAAATAATCAATCTATTTTTTTTATAAAATCTTTCTACTTTTACAAAGCCTTCTAAGAACTTCTCTTCACTACTTAGTTCATTTTTTACATAATCAACATTGTCTTTCAAACTCATTTAAAACCTTCATTAAAAATTAGGATTAAATAATACAAAAAAAATGATAAAATCTTACTTTTATATAAATTTTTATATAATACTTGCTCCTTATATAATAGATACAAAACAAAGGTAGATAATGAATAAATTTTTATTAATCACATCATTAATTCTATTCCTATCACAATCAGTTATTGCCAATGATGATGAAAAAGAGAGAAACTTAAGTAGATTTGAATCTTTATCAAAATTAACACAAGTAATTGGTACAGTAGAGAAATATTATGTTGATGATATAGAGTTAGAAGAGATAGTTGATAAGGCATTAAAAGGTTTAATGCAAGAGTTAGACGCACACTCAACATACCTTGACAAAAAGTCAACAAAAGAGATGAGTATTCAAACACAAGGTGAGTTTGGTGGGCTTGGTATAACTGTTGGTATGAGAGATGGAGCTATTACAGTTATCTCACCAATTGATGATACACCAGCATATAAAGCAGGGATGAAATCGGGAGATATTATCTTAAAAATAGATGATGCTTCAACATTAAATATGACTTTAGATGAAGCAGTTTCATTGATGAGAGGGAAACCTAAAACTCCCATTGAACTTACAGTTGTAAGAAAGGGTGAAAATGAACCTTTAAAGATAAATATCATTAGAGATATCATCAAAATCCAATCAGTTTTTGCAAAAAATATAGAAGATGCTACAAACAATTTATTGTATTTAAGAGTTTCTAGTTTTGATAGAAAAGTTACAAGAGATTTAAGAAAAGCTATAAAAGATAACCCAAAAGTTGAAGGGATAATTTTAGACTTAAGAAACAATCCAGGTGGTTTATTAACTCAAGCGATTGGTGTTGTTGACTTGTTTGTTGATGAGGGTGTTATTGTTTCTCAAAAAGGTAGAGATGAAACTGATGAAGAGAAATTTAGTGCAAAACAAAGTGCAACAATTACAAAAGTTCCCTTAGTTGTTTTGGTTAGTGGTGGTTCAGCTTCAGCTTCTGAGATTGTAAGTGGAGCTTTACAAGACCATAAAAGAGCAATTATAGTTGGGGAAAAAACTTTTGGTAAAGGTTCTGTTCAAGCAGTATTACCAATTACACAAGATAGAAGTGAAAATATTAAATTAACAATTGCAAAATACTATTTACCAAGTGGTAGAACTATTCAGGCAAAAGGGATCACTCCTGATGTTTTAGCATATCCAGGTAAAAGTGTAACTTCTGATGAAGATGAGTTCAAGATAAAAGAAGCAGATCTTAAGAAGCATCTAGAAGTTGAATTAGAAAAAGATGATGGAGTTAAGAAACAGAAAATAGAAGTAAAAGATAAAAAAATCATTTCGCAAGAGGATATTTCAAAAGATAATCAGTTAAATACTGGAATTGGTATTTTAAAATCATTAATAATTATTAACAAAAAGTAGGAGATTAGATGAAAATTAGTGATATTGTAGCTCTTGGTCTATGGCCAGAATCAAAGAAAACTACAACACAAAAAGGTATAGCTCAATTAGAAGAGTTAGGTTACAATCTATATTATATCGGTAAAAATGCAGACCTTTACACCTGTCCAGGTGATGAGCCAAAGGTTTTATTAGTTAGAAGTGATAGATGTTCAGTATTTGATATCCCTTTAAACTTAGAGATTGAAGGAAAAGGTGTATCTCAAACTGCTATTTCAAACAATGGAGCACAGTTTGCAAAAGATTCTGGAATAAGAACTGCAATCTTATCTGAAAATGTAGACCAATCTTTACAGATAGCTCCAAGATGTCAAATGATGGAGTTATGTAAACCTTTAGAAGCTGAGATTGATGGAGATGTTGTTCAGTTTGAGTTTATCTTTAGAAACTATTTAACAGGTTCTTTATTTGATGCTTGTCAAAATGGAAAAGACCCTTATGGTTTAGAGTTATCATCAGATTTACCACAATGGCATAAGTTTGAAACACCAATCTTTACACCAACAACAAAAGGGATAAAAGATGAGCCATTAAACTCTCAAACTGTAAGAGAAAAATTCCCAGAGATTATCTCTAGTTTAGAGAAACTATTTAAAGATTTTACACAATTTGCACAAGATAATGGGATTGTTATTGTGGATACAAAATTTGAAATTTTTATCAACTCTAAAGGTGAATGGGTTTTAGGTGATGAGGTTTTAACTCCTGAAAGTTCAAGATTTATCTCAAAAGAGGATTTTGATGCAGGTAACTATATCTCTATGGATAAACAAATCCTAAGAGATTTTGGTAAAGAGCAAAACTGGAAAGAGCAAGCAAAAGATTTAAAACCTGGGGAAAAATTAGAAGTAAATGTTCCTCAAGAGATTAAAGACAAGATTTTAAACGGATATACAACTATACTTAATAGGTTAAGCAAGTAACTTAACCGCTAAGGTGATTTTAGATATAATCGCAAAAAAATTAATTGAAGGTAATAAATGAAAGCAATTGTAAATGTAGCATTAAAACAAGGTGTTTTAGATGATCAAGGTAAAGCAACTCACCACGCTTTAGATACTTTAGGGTTTAAAAACATTGTAAAAGATGTTAGAGTTGGTAAACAAATTATTATGGAACTTAATGCTGTAAACGAAGAGGAAGCAAAAACTGAAGTTACTAAAATGTGTGAAAAACTTCTTGCAAATACAGTTATTGAAGATTATGATATAGAGATTATAGGTTAATAATATGAATGTAGCTGTTTTACAATTTCCAGGTACAAACTGTGAATATGACACAAAATATGCCTTTGAGATGTTAGGGTGTGATGTTACAGTTGTTTGGCATAAAGACACTAAATTACCAGAAGATTTAGACCTATTAGTTATCCCTGGAGGGTTCTCTTATGGAGATTACTTAAGAAGTGGAGCAATTGCAAGGTTTGCAAATATTATGGATTCAGTTCAAGAATATGCTGCAAAAGGTGGTAAGGTTTTAGGTATCTGTAATGGTTTCCAAATCCTTTTAGAAGCAGGTTTATTACCTGGGGCTATGAAAAGAAACGATTCTTTACACTTTATCTCTAAATTCAATCATCTAAAAGTTATCAACAATGACAATATCTTTTTATCAAGATTAAAAAAAGATCAAGTTGTAAATATCCCTGTAGCTCACCATGATGGTAACTACTATATCGATGAAGATGGTTTAAAAGAGTTAGAGGTAAATGGTCAAATACTACTTAAATATTGTGATGAAAATGGTGAAACTAAAAACCTAAATGGTTCAGTAGCAAACATAGCAGGTATTTGTAATAAACAGAAAAATGTATTTGGACTTATGCCTCACCCAGAAAGAGCAATGGAGGAAGTTTTAGGTTGTTCTGATGGTGTAGCTATGTTAAAAGGGTTTTTAAATAATTAAGATGAAAAGATTACTATTACTCTTTTTGTTTTTGGTAAGTTTATCATTTGCAAATAATGAGTTTATAAATGATGAAGCACCAGTTTTTGATCAAAACAATAGTAATGATAAAGTAGAGGGGATTCAAGAAGAGTATTATGATAGTAAAAACCTCTACTTATCTTATCTCTTCTCTCCTAAAAATATCTATAAAAATCAAAGGTTTCAAGTAGAGGTTAAAGCCTTAATAACTAGAGATGATTTTGATAGAATAGAAACAACATTTATCAATTCTATAAATATGGAACCTCTAAATCCACAAGAAGAGTGGACCCCTGTAGAGAATCAATCAAATAATTTTACAAATGTATACTATTTTAAATCTTATGATAAAAATTTTAAACTACCTGATATTCAAGTAGACTTATACAATAATGATCTATTGGTAGAACAAAGAGTTTTATTAGCTCCTGAGATCAACTTTTTAGAGATAGCAAAAGGGGATAAAATCTTCTCCAATGTTATTGCAAGTGAATTTAAAGTAATAGATTCAAAAAGTAAGCAATACACAAATAAAGAAGCCCTTACTGTGATCGATATAGAGGCTTTAGATTCAAACTTAGAAGACTTTAATATAAAAGGTTTCGAAGAGCAAGGTATAACACTAATTGAGGATGAATATCCAAAACAACATATGATATACTATATTGTTATCCCAATACATACAAAATCTTTAACTTTTAACTATTTTAATACTGTAACAAACAAGCTTGAAAAAGTTTTAATCCCTATTAAGTTTGATGAGGAGTTAGTTAGTACTCAAACCGATTTGAATCCTAATAATTCAAACTTTGAATTCTATAAAAAGATAATTGTTGGAGTAGTATCTTTACTATTTTTAATACTATTTATTTGGAAAAGAAACTATTTATATTTAGTGGTTTTTCTTATTTGTTTAATAGTATTTATCTTTTTTGCAATGCCTAATAAAACAATTAAATTAAAAGCAAATAGTGTAATATATATCTTACCAACTAAAAACTCTACAATTTTTCAAAAAACTACAAGTGAAGCTGTAGTTGAAGATATGAAAAGAAAAAATGGTTTTGTAAAGATTATGTTTAAACGTGGTGAAAACAAATATATAGGTTGGGTGAAAGAGAAAGATGTTAAGTAGATTAAGGGGTTTAATAGTTCTAGTTCAGTTTTCTGTAACTGTTGCTTTTGTTATAGTATTTATGTATATGTTTAGAAACAATGCACACAAAGTTATAAAAATCTGGATGAAGATTCAAATCTTTTTTTTAGGGATAAAGTTTGAAATTGAGGGTGAACTTGATGAATCATGTGATTTAAACCTTATGAATCATCAAAGTTTATTAGATATTATTGTAATTGAATATCTTCACTCAAAAAATCTTGCTTGGGTTGCAAAAAAAGAGATTGAAAAACTACCATTTTTTGGCCATATTATAAAAGCTCCTAGAATGATATCTATAGATAGAGAGGATAAAGCGGGTATTATCCATCTAATAAAAGAGGTAAAAGATAGGCTTGCAAAAGGTAGACCTATTGCAATGTTTCCAGAGGGAACAAGAAGTGATGGAACCCATCTTCTAAAATTTAAAGCTGGTGCAAAAATGATTGCCAATAAATTTGGTATGAAAGTGCAACCAATAATCATATTAAATACAAGAAAAATTTTAGACTCAAAAAAACTAAAACAAACACCAGGTGTTGTTAAAATCATCTATATGGAACCAATACAAGCTGATAAAAAAACTGATTGGTTTGAGAAGTTAGAAAAAGATATGAATGAACTATACCAAAAAGAGTTAGCTAAAAATGACAATTAGTTGGCAAACTCTATTAGCTGTAGGTTTAGGGGGATTTCTTGGAGCAATAGCACGTGCGTATACTGTACATCTTGTAAATAGACATCTTCCATATGAGTTTCCAGTTGGTATATTGATTGTAAATATTTTAGGAAGTTTTTTAATCGGTATCTTATTTGCACTATTTATGCATATTAGTTTTCCTGATACCTTTAAGTCTTTTTTAACTACAGGTTTTTTAGGTGCCTTAACTACCTATTCTACATTTGCAATTGAGAGTTTTTTCTTACTTCAAAATTCACTTCTTTTAGGTTTAACTAATATGGCTTTAAACCTATTTGGTACAATAATTGCTGCTGCAAGTGGTTACAAACTTATACATATTTTTATTAAATAGATTTATTAATTTTTCTTAAAATACTCACTGCTAAATTCCTTTAAGCTTCAAAAAGATATAATTAAGCCTAAAAAATCAAGAATAAGGATTTCATATGGGTATGCCAGGTGGTATGGAATGGGTATTAATTGCTTTAGTAGTTTTATTATTATTTGGAGGAAAGAAGATTCCAGAGTTAGCTAAAGGTTTAGGTAGCGGAATTAAGAATTTCAAAAAAGCAGTTAAAGATGACGAAGAGGTTGCTTCAACAGATAAAAATGAAGAGATAGAGAAAAAAGCAGAAGCTAAAACTGAAGAGACTAAAGAAGAAAATAAAACAGTATAGGAAAAATCAGTATTGCAAAAACAAGTAAAAGAGTATATTGAAGAGGTTTTACAAACACAAATAGTTTTAGAGAAACCAAAAGATGTTTCATTAGGTCATTTTGCAACCCCTGTTGCCTTCTCTCTTGCAAAAGAGTTAAGAAAATCACCAATGATTATAGCTGATGAATTAGCTGCAAAATTTCAAGACAGTGAGTTATTTGAAAAAGTTGAAGCAGTAAAAGGGTTCATTAACTTTAAACTATCGACAAAGTTTTTAGAAACAAAATCTAAAGAGGTTTTATCTTTAAAAGAAAACTATGGTAAAGAGGATGCTAAAGAGGGTAAAATATTACTTGAGTATGTTAGTGCCAATCCAACTGGACCATTACATATTGGACACGCAAGGGGTGCTATCCAAGGTGATACCTTATGTAAAGTTGGTAGACATTTAGGTTATGATATTACTACTGAATACTATGTAAATGATGCCGGTGCTCAAATGGAACTATTAGGTATCTCTTTAGCTTTAGCAGGTCAAGAGTATGTGCTAAAAAAAGAGGTTGAGTATCCAGAGAAATATTATAGGGGTGAATATCTAATTGATATAGCTCATGAGTTAGCAAAAACACATGGAACAGAGATTTTTGAAGATGAAACAAAATATCAAGAGATAGCACTTTATGCAAAAGATAAAGTTCTTGAGATAATCAAAAAAGATATGGCTGATTTAGGTATAGTCTTTGATAACTACGTAAGTGAAAAATCACTTTATGTAAATTGGGATGAAACAAAAAAAGTTCTTGAAGATAATGGCTCACTATATGAAAAAGATGAAAAAGTTTGGATTAAGTCATCTGAACTTGGAGATGATGTAGATAGAGTAGTTGTAAGAGATAATGGAATACCTACATATTTAGCAGGGGATATTATTTATCATAAAAATAAATATGATAGAGGTTTTGATAGATATATAAATATTTGGGGTGCAGATCATCACGGATATATTGCAAGAGTAAAAGCTGCAATAAACTTTTTAGGTTATGATGCAGATAAACTAGAGGTACTTTTATCACAAATGGTTCAACTACTTAAAGGTGGAGAACCTTATAAAATGAGTAAAAGAGCTGGTAATGTTATTCTAATGTCAGATATTGTTGAAGAGATTGGAAGTGATGCATTAAGATTTGTATTTTTGACTAAAAAAAGTGATACACATTTGGATTTTGATGTTGATAAATTAAAAAACCAAGATAGTTCAAATCCAATATTTTATATCAACTATGCCTATGCAAGAATCAATCAAGTATTTAAAAAGGCAAACAAAGAGTTTGATGATGTCCTTGATGTATCTTATGATAATTTAAATCAAGATGGGCTAAACTTAGTTTATGAGTCTTTATTATTGCCTTCAGTTTTAAATGAAGCATTTTACAAAAGAGATATGCAAAAAATTACAGATTATTTATATTCTCTTGCATCTTCTATACATAGATTTTACAATGAATATAAAGTTGTTGATTCAGATGAAGAGGAACAATACTTAAAAGTGTTAAGCTTATGCGCATTAACAATAAAAGTAGGGTTAGGATTACTTGGAATTAAAGTTAAGGAGACAATGTAGTATGAAGTGGGTTATAATTATTTTAATTGTTGTAATAGGTATTGCAATTGGTACAGGGTATACTGGTGGTGCAAAAGATGCTGCAAGTAATTATAATAAGCTTTTAAGTGGGCGACCAGCTGCAGATGGAAAGTAAGGTTTAAACTTACTTTCTACCCTCTAGTTCACTTAAGAACTCTTCGATAGAGTATTTTTCTCTATATTTTTCACTCATTAAATGAACAAAAATATCACCTAAATCAATAATTGTCCAATTGTCATCATCATCAACTCTTAAAAACTCTTCACCTAGAGGTTTTAATTCTGTTTTCAAATAGTTTAATAATGAAAAAGCGTGTTTAGGGTTTAGTGTTGTTGCAATAACAACATAATCAACAATATACTCTTTTGAAGTTAAATCAATAACTTCAATATTTTCAGCTTTTTTATCGCTAAGGATTGAAACAAATTTTTCTAATCTTTTACTCAAATTTTACCTTTTTTTTCCCAGATTTTTTTTATCTCTTTTCTTATCATTTTTGGGATAAACTTTAGATTAAAAGTGTTTCTTAGTTGAGTTGAACTAATCTTTATATCAACCTTTAATCTTTTTACATCATCATCATGCACAAAACCATCTCTTGAAACAACAACAAGTTCAACTAAACTTTTGATTTTTTCATGATCTTGCCATAAGTCAAAGCTTTTATAGTTGTCTGCTCCAATAACTAAGTATAGTTTTGAAGGATTATATTTTTTTATAATATACTCTATTGTTTCTATAGAGTATACCGGTCTTTGTTGTTTAATTTCATATTTTGAAACTTTTACTAAACTTTTGTTTTTGAAAAGTTTTTTTAAAAGTTTAAATCTGGTTTTTGCATCCAAAAAAGATTTAACTTTTAAAGGGTTTAAATATGCAGGTACTACCACAACCATATCAACATCAAGTTTTTTTATGATTTTTTTTACAATTGTTTGGTGACCAATGTGAGGTGGGTCAAAACTACCCCCAAAAATTGCAATATGCACCTAATATTTTCCTTTAAACATATGATTAAATTATATTATAGCAACTTTTGGATAAAATATCCCCCAAATTAATAGATACAAAAGGGTTAAAATGGCTGTTAAAGTTGCAATAAATGGTTTTGGAAGAATTGGAAGATGCGTTGCAAGAATAATTGCAAAGAGAGAAGATATTGAATTAGTAGCAATAAATGATACGGCGAGCCCAGAAATGTTAGAATATATTACTAAGTATGATACAGTTCATGGGACATTTGACGGGGAAGTAAAAGTAGAAGATGGTTATTTAAAAATGGGAAAAATTAGTGCAAAACTATATTCTACAAGAGATGCTGGTGCGTTAACTTTTACAAAAGAGTGCGGGGCAGAAGTTGTTTTAGAGTGTACAGGAGCTTATTTAACACAAGAGAAATGTCAAGTTCATATCGACAATGGTGCAAAAAAAGTTGTAATGAGTGCACCTGCAAAAGATGATACACCAACATTTGTAATGGGTGTTAATGAGAGTGAATATAAAGGGCAAACAATTATCTCTAATGCTTCTTGTACAACTAACTGCTTAGGACCAGTTGCAAAGATTATTGATGATGCATTTGGGATCCAAAAAGGTCTTATGACTACAATCCACTCATATACAAATGATCAAAATATTTTAGATGTAAAACACAATAAAGATAAAAGAAGAGCAAGAGCTGGAGCTCAAAATATGATACCAACAACAACTGGTGCTGCAAAAGCTATGAGACTTATTATGCCTCAGCTTGATGGAAAACTACATGGACAAAGTGTAAGGGTTCCAACTCCAAATGTTTCAATGGTAGATGTTAACTTTGTGGTAAACAAAAAAACTTCTAAAGAGGAAGTTACTGCTTTATTTGATGAAAAAGCAAAAGAGTTAGCAGGAATTGTTGCAGTTGATAATGATATGATGGTTTCAAGTGATTTAGTAGGAAATACAAACTCTACAATTATCGCATCTGATTTAACACAAGTTATTGGTGAAGATATGATTAAAGTTATGACTTGGTATGACAATGAGTGGGGTTATTCGTCAAGACTTGTTGATATGGCTGTTTTTGTAGCTAATAAATAAGGAAAGTTTATGAGATTACAAGAGATTAAAAATTTAGATATTGATGGAAAAAAAGTATTTATCAGATGTGACTTTAATGTTCCAATGGATGAATATAATAATATAAGTGATGATAGAAGAATTAGAAGTGCTTTAAATACTATCAGATACTGTATAGACAGAGATTGTTCTATTATTTTAGCTTCACACTTTGGTAGACCAAAAGAACCAGGTGAGGAGAAATACTCTTTAAGACCAATTGCAAAAAGGTTGCATACTCTTTTAAAACAAGAGATTAAAATGGCTAATAATGTTGTTGAAGATGACACTATAGAGTTAGCTAAAAATCTTAAATCAGGGGATATCTTACTTTTAGAAAACCTAAGATATCACGCGGGTGAAACAAAAAATGATGAAGCGTTTGCAGAAAAATTAGCTTCTATGGCAGAGATTTATATCAATGATGCCTTTGGGGTTTCTCATAGAGCACACGCTTCTGTTGAAGCTATTACAAAATATTTTGATATGAATCATAAAGCAGCAGGGTTTTTACTTGCAAAAGAGATTAAGTTTTTCTACCATATTGTTGAGGAGCCTAAAAGACCATTTGTATCAATTGTAGGTGGTTCAAAAGTATCAGGAAAACTAGAAGTATTACATAATCTAATCACTAAAGTTGATAAGATTTTAATTGGTGGAGGTATGGCCTTTACTTTCTTAAAAGCTCAAGGGTATGAGGTTGGAAAATCATTAGTTGAAGATGATTTAATCCCAGATGCACTTAAGATTATGGAAAAAGCAAGAGAGCTTGGAGTTAAACTATATCTTCCTGTAGATGTGGTTGCAGCTGAAGCTTTTGATGCAGAAGCTATTGCAAAACTTGTAACTGTTCAAGAGATTCCAAAAAATTGGATGGGATTAGATATAGGTCCTGCAACTGCACAGATGTTTAGACTTGCTTTAAGTGATGCAAATACAATCCTTTGGAATGGACCAATGGGTGTTTATGAGATGGAAAAATTTGCAAAAGGTAGTACTAGAATAGCTAATACTGTAGCTCAATCATTCGCAACAACAGTAGTTGGTGGTGGTGATACAGCAGATTTAGTTAGGGTAACTGGTGATGAAGATGATATGACTTTTATCTCAACTGGTGGTGGAGCTTCTTTAGAGTTAATTGAAGGGAAAGTTTTACCAGGTGTTAGAGCTTTAGTAATAGAGGAATAAAAATGCCAATTATTGCAAGTAACTTTAAAACAAATCATACAAGAGCTTCAACTGCAAAGTTTGTTGAAGAGGTGAATGGGTACTTAAAAAAAGAATCTATCTCAAGTGAGGTGATTGTTTTCCCCACTGCAACTGCACTTGATAAGTTTGATACCCAAACAAACTTCTCAATAGGTGCACAAAATGCTTATGCCGTTGATAGTGGTTCTTTTACTGGTGAAATAGGAACTTGCCAATTGGATGAATTCGGAATTAAAACAATTTTGATAGGTCATAGTGAAAGAAGACATATCTTAAATGAATCTCAAGATAGTATTGCAAAAAAATATGAATTTTATTCAAATCTTGGGTATAAAATTGTTTATTGTATTGGTGAACCATTAGAGGTAAAACAAGCTGGTCTTGAAAAAACTTTAGAATATATTTATGAACAATTTGTAGGGATAGATACAAATTACGATAATCTAATCTTAGCATATGAACCAGTTTGGGCTATAGGAACAGGTGTTACAGCAACAGTTGAAGATATAACTTCAGTTCACAAAGTGATAAAAGAGAAGATTGATAAACCATTACTTTATGGTGGAAGTGTAAAAGTTGAAAATGTTCAAGATATCTGTGCTTTAGATGGAGTTGATGGAGCATTAATTGGTACTGCTTCGTGGAAAGTGGAAGATTTTATTCAAATTATAGAAAATACAAAGGATTTATAAGATGCTAATGGAAGGTAAGAAGGGTGTAATTTTAGGTGTTGCAAACAATAAGTCGATTGCATACGGTATAGCAAAAGCTTGTGCAGCTCAAGGTGCAAAAATTGCATTTACATATTTAAATGATTCATTGAAAAAAAGAGTTGAACCAATTGCTGCTGAGTTTGGAAGTGCAGATTTAGTATACCCATGTGATGTGAGTAAACCTGAAGAGATAAAAGCTTTAAAAGAGTCTTTAGAGAAAGATTTAGGTCAAATCGATTTTATTGTTCATTCAATTGCCTTTGCTCCAAAAGAGGGACTTTCTGGAAGATTTTATGATATCTCTAAAGAGGCTTTTGATATTGCAATGGATATCTCAGTTTATTCTCTTATTGAAGTAACTAGAGAGTTAAAACCTCTATTATCAGATAACTCTTCAATCTTAACACTTTCATATTATGGTGGGGTTAAATATATTCCAAACTATAACCTTATGGGTGTTGCAAAAGCTGCATTAGAGATGACTACAAAATATTTAGCTGAAGATTTAGGTAAAGATGGTTGTAGAGTAAATGCTATTAGTGCAGGACCAATTAAAACCTTAGCTGCTGCTGGTATTGGTGACTTTAGATTTATGCTTAAATGGAATGAAGCTCACTCTCCACTTAAAAAGAATGTAACAACAGATGAGGTTGGTAACTCAGGGATGTATCTATTATCAGATTTAAGTAGTGCAGTTACTGGAGAGATCCATTATGTTGATTGTGGGTTTAATGTTATGGGGATGCCAGCTGTGAATTTTGATGAAAATGGAAGACCAACGATAGCTTGGAACGGAGAAAAATAGCTTGTAAAGCGTAAGCTTTTGGCGAATTTCTGCGTTGTCAAGTAAATTTTAGATACTCACTTACTTTAGTAAGCTCCTATCTAAAATTTACTTTCCGCCTTGAACTTCACTCAAAATCTCACACTTTTCAAGCTATTTTTATCGAGATTTATAAAAGAAGAGATTTTAAATCAAAGTTTATTGAAGTTTTGATTTAAAATTTTTTGAAAGTATAGGACAGAAATGAGTATAAATTATAAAGAATTAGCAAGTAAATATGGTACACCACTATATGTGTACGATTTTAATCATATTACTAACCAATACAATGAACTAAAAACTGCTTTTAAAGCTAGAAAATCTTTAGTTGCTTATGCAGTTAAAGCAAATTCAAATCTAAGTGTTATAAAACATTTAGCAAATCTTGGTGCTGGGGCTGATTGTGTTTCTATTGGGGAAGTGAAAAGAGCTATAAAGGTTGGTATACCTGCTTATAAGATCATTTTTTCTGGAGTTGGGAAAATTGATGAGGAGATAAGAACTGCATTAGAGTTGGATATTTTGATGATAAATGTTGAATCAGATGCTGAGTTACAAAGGGTTGAGTTAATAGCAAAGGAATTAGGGAAAGTTGCAAGAATCTCTATTAGAGTTAATCCAAATATTGATCCACAAACTCATCCATATATCTCAACAGGATTACATGAAAACAAGTTTGGTGTAGATATTGATACAGCAAAAAGGATGTATATTCAATGTAACAACTCTGAGCATTTAGATCCAGTTGGTATCCATTGTCATATAGGTTCACAGTTAACTCAACTAGATCCAATCAAAGAGTCTGTTAAAATAGTTTCAGATTTAGTAAGAAATCTAAAAGCTATTAAGATTGAACTATCTTTTATGGATATTGGTGGTGGATTAGGTATTGTTTATGATGATGAAAAACTAATCGATACAAATGAGTATGCGCAATCTGTTTTAGAGTCTATGTTTGGTCTTGATATTACAGTTGTTTGTGAGCCAGGTAGATTTTTAGTTGGAAATAGTGGTACTTTTTTAACAAAAGTTTTATATGAAAAAGTAAATGGTGAGAAAAGATTTGTTATTGTAGATGGAGCAATGAATGACTTGATTAGACCAAGTTTATATGATGCATATCATAAGATTGAGGTTTTAAATGATAATAAAGAGTTTAGTTCATGTAACCTTGTTGGTCCAGTTTGTGAAAGTGGAGACTTCTTTGGTAAGAATATTGAGCTTCCTAAAACTTCACACAATGATTTAGTTGCTATTTATTCAGCTGGAGCTTATTGTTTTACAATGGCAAGTAATTACAATACTAGAGGGAAAGTAGCTGAAATTGCTATTGAAGATGGAAAAGATAGACTTATTAGAAAAAGGGAAACCTTTGAAGATATTATCGCACTTGAAGAGGAGTATGTAAAATAGTCTATGAGTAAGGCTTTTTTTATAGATGTACAAGGTACACTAATAGATGATGTAAATAAACAACCAATAGCTGGAGCTTGTGAATTTATTGATTATTTAAATGATAAAAACATCCCTTATGTTGTTATCACAAATAATACTAAACATGAGAGTGAAGCTTTTAGGCAAGATTTGATAAATAAGGGTTTAAATATAAAAAACTATATTGACCCTTTTTATATTTTAAAAGATGTTTTAAAAGTGAAAAATATTGCAGCTTTTGGACAAGACTCTTTTTTAAACCTAGTTGAACAAATGGGTTATAAAATAGATTTTGATAAAGCTGAGGCTTTAGTTGTCTCTGTTAAAAAAGAGTATACAAATGATGATTATGCAAATATGATTGAAGTTGCCTTAAGGTGTAATACTTTAATTGGTATGCATAACACCTCTACATACAATAAAGACGGGAAAAGATACCCAGGTGTTGGTGCTATTATGAATATGGTAAAATATGCAGTTAATAAAGAGTATATGGTTGTAGGAAAACCAAGCTTCAACTTTTTTGAGGAAGCAAGAGCTTTAATTAATGTAGATTTTAAAGATATAACAATAATTAGTGATGATATGATTGGGGATTTGCTTGGAGCTCAAAAACTTGATATGAGAAGTTGTTTAGTTCTAAGTGGTAAAGTTAAAAAAAGAAGTGAAATAGAAAATGCTTTAGATAAAAATGAGATGCCAAATCTTATTTGTGATAATATGAGTGATATACTAAAGCTTTTGAAAGAGGATAGGGTATGAATGAAGCAGGCTTAAAAGAGATAAGAGATAAATTAGATGCTATAGACAATGAGGTTTTAGAACTTATAAACCAAAGAATGGACCTTGTTCATCAAGTTGGGGTTTTAAAAGCAAAAAGTGGTGGAGCAATTTATCGTCCTGAGAGGGAAAAGGCTATTATAGATAGACTAGAAAAGCTAAATAAAGGGAAACTAAATAGAGCTGCAATTGAAGCACTTTTTTTAGAGATATTTGCAATCTCTAGAAACATAGAGTTACCAGAAAATATAGCTTTCCTTGGACCTGAGGGGAGCTTTACCCATCAAGCTGCTGAAACTAGATTTGGTGCAATGAGCTCATATATTTCAATTGGTTCAATAAAGGGTATTTTTAGAGAAGTAAGTACTAAAAAAGCTAGATTTGGAGTTATACCTATCGAAAACTCTTCAAATGGGATTGTAAGTGATACTATAAATTGTTTAACAACATACAATTTAAAAATTATTGCAGAGGTTGTTTTAGATATTCATCATACTTTAGCAACCACTTGTGATAAAGTTGGAGAGATAAAAAAAATCTACTCAAAAGATATAGCTTTTGAACAATGTAGTAGATTTTTACACAATTTTGGTTTGGATGAAGTTGAACATATTCCTGTTGAGTCAACAACAAAAGCTGCAAGACTTGCTTTACAAGAGGAGGGTGCAGCTGCAATTTGTCCACATGTTGGAGCAAAATTAAATAATCTTCCAATATTATTTGAAAATATTGAAGATAAAGACAATAATAAAACAAGATTTTTTATAATTAGTGATTTTGAAAATGCCCAATCAGGAAATGATAAAACTTCAATTTTAGTGAAATTACCAAATACACCAGGGGCCTTAGTTGATTTTTTAACAGACTTTGATAAAGCAGGGATAAATTTAACAAAAATCAAATCACATATAGTTGAGGGTGTTTCAATATTTTTTATCGATTTTGATGGTCACAAAGATGATGAAAATGTAAAAGGTATATTTGAAAAACATAAAGATAGTATAAAGTTTTTAGGTTCATACGTAAAAGAAGTAGAAGATATATAGGAGCATAAATAAGATGGAATTTAATAAGGTTTTAGATAATTGTAAAATCTATGAAGCTGGTAAGCCAATAGAATTAGTAGTAAGAGAATATGGCGTTGATACAAAAGATATTATAAAGCTTGCATCAAATGAGAACCCTTATGGAACATCTCCAAAAGTTAGTAAAAAAATTCAAGAATTAGCAAAAAATATGTTTATGTATCCTGATGATTCAATGTATGAATTAAAAGAATCATTAGCTTCTAAATATAAAGTAACTAGTTCTAATATTGTAATTGGTGCAGGAAGTGATCAGATTCTTGATTTTGTTATAAAAGCTAAGTGTAATGAAGATTCAAAAATCTTGATGAGCAAAACAACCTTTGCTATGTATGAGATTTATGGTAGACAAACTGGTTGTAAAATCTTAAAGACTCAAGATGATGAGCACAATTTAGCACAATTTGAAGAGATTTATAAACAAGAGGGTGCTGATATTATATTTTTATGTTTACCAAATAATCCATTGGGTGAGTGTTTGGATAAAGATGAGGTATATGAGTTTCTTTCAAAAGTTGATAAAAATACACTAGTTGTAGTTGATGGGGCTTATCAAGAGTATGCTTCATATAAAGATGCCAAAAAACATATTGATGCAAGTGATTTAATTGAGCATTTTCCAAATGCTATCTATTTAGGAACATTTTCAAAAGCTTATGCCTTAGGTGGAATGAGAGTTGGTTATGGTATTGCTCAAGAGAGTGTTATTAAAACAATGTACAAATTAAGACCACCATTTAATATCACTACATTAAGTTTAGCAGCAGCAATTGAAGCTTTAAAAGATGAAGAGTTTGTTTCTGAGTGTATAAAACTAAATTTTGATGAGATGAAAAGATATGAGAACTATGCTAATAAAAAAGGGTTTTCATATATTGATAGTTATACAAACTTTATTACACTAAAATTTGATAATCAATACCTTTCATCAGAGGTTGCACAACATCTACTTGAAAAAGGGATAATTGTTAGAGATTTAACTGGATATGGAGTAAATGCAATTAGAATTACAATCGGTACTCAAAAACAAAATACAAAAGTTTTTAATGTATTAGATGAAGTATTAGAAGAGCTAAAAAAACAAGAGAACCTGTAAGTAATTATGGAAATAAAAGATAAAAATCTAAAAGAGCTAGAACAAACCTGTTCAGATATTAGAGAACGGATTATTGATGTTGTATCAAGAAAGGGTGGACACTTTTCTTCAACACTTGGTGCAGTAGAATTAACAGTTGCTATGCATAAAGTATTTGATGTAAGTAAAGATCCTTTTATATATGATGTATCACATCAGTGTTATGCTCATAAATTGATAAATGATAGATGGGATGAGTTTGAAACTATAAGACAGTTTGGTGGACTTAGTGGTTTTACAAAACCAAAAGAATCATCAGCTGATTATTTTGTAGCAGGTCATAGCTCTACATCTATCTCTTTAGCTGTAGGTGCAGCAAAAGCTATTAAACTAAAGGGTGAAAATAGAGTTCCAGTTGTTATGATTGGTGATGGTTCTATGACAGCTGGGATGGTTTATGAAGCTTTAAATGAACTAGGTGATAGAAAATACCCTGTTGTAATTATCCTAAATGACAATGAAATGTCAATAGCAAAACCAATAGGTTCAATCTCTAAATACTTATCTAAAATACTTGCTGGAAGATATTATCAAAGTTTTAAAGAAAGAGTAGATAAAAATATAATTCAACATCTTCCACAAGGTGCAACATATATAGCAAAGAAAATAGAAGAGAGTATGAAACTTATCACTCCTGGTATAATCTTTGAAGAGATGGGGATAGATTATATTGGACCCATAGATGGTCATGATCTTCAAGAAGTGATTGAGACTTTAGAGATTGCAAAAGGGATGAAAAAACCTGTAATTGTTCATGCAAAAACTGTTAAAGGGAAAGGTTATAAAATAGCTGAAGGTCAACTTGAACATTGGCATGGGGTAGGGCCTTTTAATGTTGATGATGGGGAGTTTGTAAAAAAATCCTCTAAAAAATCTGCAACAGCAGTTTTTGCAGATGCATTATTAGATCTAGCTAGAAAACATGACAATGTAGTTGGTGTAACAGCTGCAATGCCAAGTGGAACAGGAATAGATAAGTTGATGAAAGAGTTCCCAACTAGATTTTGGGATGTAGCAATTGCAGAACAACATGCAGTAACTTCAATGGCTGCAATGGCTAAAGAGGGATTTAAACCTTTTATTACAATCTATTCAACCTTTTTACAAAGAGGGTTTGATCAAATTATACATGATGTGTGTTTGATGAATCTTCCAGTTGTATTTGCTATAGATAGAGCAGGAATAGTTGGAAATGATGGGGAAACACATCAAGGTGCCTTTGATATCTCATATTTAAGATTTATTCCAAATATGATTTTATGTGCCCCAAGAGATAACGAAACATTAAATCACGCTCTAGAGTTTGCTTATGAAGCAACTTCTCCATGTGCCATTAGATATCCACGAGGTGCTTTTAAAGAGCTAGAATATAAAGCAAGTAGGTTTGAATTAGGACGAGCTGATATTCTAAAACAGACTAAGTCAAATAAAATATTTATTGGATATGGTGCAGGTGTTAGTAGAGCATATGAAACAGAGAAACTAGTAGATGAAGATATCTCAATAGTAGATTTAAGGTTTGTTAAGCCTCTTGATAAAGCTTTACTAAAAGAGTTAGCTACAAAACATGATAAGTGGTATATCTTTTCAGATTCACAAAAACAAGGTGGAGTTGCAAGTGCAATTTTAGAGTTTTTAAATGAAGAGAAAATTAGAAATGTAGAAGTTATCTCTTTTGAATACGAAGATGATTTTATTCAACATGGAGACACCTCTTTAGTTGAAGAGAGTTTAGAGATTAAAGCTGAACAATTAGCAAATAAAATCTAATAAATAGATTTTATTTGCCATAAAGCTGATCTATAGCTTTTTGATGATTAGTTTTTTGGGGTGTGTTACTCTCTTGAATTTCTTCTTTTTTTGACTCTTCTTTTTCTTCATCACTAAAAAGAATACTATCTTTATATTTTGAAGTATCTAATACTTTTTGTCTAGTTTTTTGAAAGAACTTTTCTTGATTGTTTTTAGATGGGTCAACAATCATTGGTGTAACAAAAAATACTAATTCACTTTTTCCCTCTTTAAACGATTTACTTGTAAATAATCTACCTAAGATAGGAATATCAGCAAGTAATGGGATTTTGTCAATATCATTAGAGTTTTCATTGTTTATAAGTCCACCAATAACAATTGTGTGGCCATTTTGTGCTAAAACATTAGTTTTGATTTTCTTTTCCAAGAAACTTGGTATCCCATCCACTTGATTTACCCAGTCAATATCTGTTGATTTTGTATCAATCTCTAAATCGATATATTCATTATTCATAATATTTTTTGCTTTGAAATCTAGTTGTAAACCATATTGAACTCTTTCAATGGTTGAAGTAGGTAAACCCTCTGCAGTTGATGATTCAGTTTTAATAAGAATTGTTCCACCCGCATGAAAGGTTGCATCTTTATTTTCTAAAGTTACAAGGGTTGTTTCATCTAAGATATTTGCAACTCCATTTGTTGCAAGGTATTGAAGCACAAGTGAGGTGTTGAAATGTTTACCTAAAAAGTTTGCAGCACCACTTAATCCACCACTTAAAGTTACTGCACTTGAAACTATATTTTTTAGTGCATCATCCAAAAGAAAATTTCTTTGGGCATTTACACTATCTGCTTGATCAATTGGCACATTATATAATAGACCAGTTGAGGGATCAGTTGCTTGAAGATAATTGTTGCTAGATAAGGTCCAATTATTTTTTAAATCTATCCCATCATCATTATTTATTTCAACTGCATAAAGTTTTAATTTTATCATTTTAGATGGTTCTGAAGTTTCAATCATATTAACAAGAGATTCATCAACTTTAATGCCAGCCTTTTTAAAGATATCTATTACAAAATCTTTTTCCACATAGTCTTTAACATAGCCTTTTAAAATAATAGTATCATTTGCTTGTTCAATTATTAGATTTGGATAGGTGCTTTTAACTATAGTGATAATATTATCTAAGTTTTTCATTATACTAAAATTGATTTGTACAAGTTTATTATTCTCTAAAATAACAACGGCACTTTCACTACCAATCTTTTTACCTAGGACTTTAATCATTGTTAATGGAGCATTTTCATTTTCTACAAATTCAGCTGTTATATTTTCACTATTTGTAAGTTGAATATTTTTTATTCGGTGCTCAAAAGCAAGGGTTCTATAGTTATTTAATGGTAAATAAATAGTTTTATTTTCAAAATCTTTTTGGTATATAACTTTATCATTTATATCATATGCAAATAGATAACTACTTATAACAAATAAAAGAATAATCTTTAATCTTAAAAACTTCATTTTTTCTCCTAATCTAATAGATTTACAGTTAAGGTACAATCAATAGTATTACCACTTAGTTGGTTATAAACAACTCTTGTCGCAGATAATTTACTTCCATAAAACTTATATGAGTTATTACTAGATTCAGTTGTAAATGATACTTGATAATCCGGTGGAACATTTGTTGATTCATTACATACTAAATTTGCAGAAGTAACATTATCAATTCCAGAAACACTTATATCATTTATATTTGCTGAAATATCAGTTCCTGTTCCATTATTTGCTATATAATTTGCTCCATAATCAGAAATTGCATTCATATTGTCTTGTATCCTTAATATTGTTGCATAATTAATTACAAAAAAGAATAATGAAGTAAAACCAACAAATATCATCATCCAAACAAAGATATTTTCAATAGCTGCACTTTTCATATTCTTTTGTTTTGTATCTACTTTCATAAACTATTTTAACCTTTTATACTCTTCAAGGGTTATCTCCCTTACATCTTTTTTCTGTAAATATGTTTCATCACAAATCATATACCAATTTGGATTAATCTTAGAAAGAGAAATATACGGAACCACATAGTTTTTACGTATTGTTCTTTTTATTTTCGCTCTTATTGATGGATTATTTCTAAGGTATACAATATTTGCAGTTACAAGTAGAAGTTTATCTGTGTTTCTACACTCTTTATCATATGATGATTCAATTGTTACTTTTTTTACATCCGTTTTTTTACTATCATTTGCATAGGTAATTGTACCCGTTTTTGATTCGTAAATTGTTTTAGGTTTATACCACTTAACTGGATAATATATTTTTTTAGGTTTCTTTTCTGTAATCACTTTTGGAACTTTTTTAATCTCTTTTTCTTCTTTTTGTTTAGCTTTTACCATCCAAAGTTGATTACCTTTATTAAAGTCCCTAATTAAAGATAATAAAACACTCTCTTTCATATCTAAAATTATCTCATCAGACTTGATATCAACAATCTCTTCTACTTGTTTTTTACCTTTACCTTTTTTGATCTTCTTTTTATAGATTGCTTTTTCAGTTTCAATACCATCACTTAAGAAACCTAAAACTTTTATATCCTTTGCAATATATCTAACATTGTATTGATTTTTTTCTTCACCTGGATAAACTGAGATTATCTTTATCTCATCATTTGGTTTTAAAGCAAAGTTTGGATTTTTGAAAAGTTTGAAAGACATATTGTAACTTGAGTATTTGTAATCTAGCACCTTTGTATCTTCTTTTTTTATAATAGGAGTTACTGATAGTTTCTCTTTTAAGAAGTGCTCATTGGTATAGATATTTTCTTTGGCATATTTATTAATAATCTCTTGTTTCAATAAGGGTTTTGTTAGAACATACTGTTTAGCAACAGAAACCTCTTTTAGATGCTTTTCTTCAATTAATGTGTTCTCTTTTATATTATCTTTTGCAACATATATTCTTACTAATTGATTTTTATCTTTTATAATTTGTTGATTAGTATTATAAAAGTAAACTGATACCCCTATTGCTGAAAGTAGCAATGATACCAAAACTAAGATTATCGCCAATTGTTTATCAAACTTCATATTATTCCTTTACATTCCGAAGTCAAGTTTCCCTGCAAGCATTGGAAAAACAATAAATGCTCCTAATGCAGGTATAACAAAAATAAAAATCACTAACATTAAATACATATTTAAAGTATTAACTTTCCCTTTAACTTTATAAAACTTTTCTTGTCTCATCTCATCACTTTGAGCTGAAAAGATATTTTTTACACCTATACCAGCCTCTTCACTTAAAATTAAAAAGTCAACTATTTTTGATACATCATCAGAGTCAACTCTTTTTTTCAAGTTCTCATAAGCTTTTTTAGTTGAATAGTTTGTCATCTCATATTCTAAAATTGCAATCTCTTTTAATAACTCTTCATCTAAAATTCCATGGGCTCTTGTTGAAACAGTAAAAAAGGCATTTTTTAATCCTCCACCAGCTTCTAATATTACATTAATTAAATCTAAAAATACACCAAGATCATTGTTTATTTTTTCTGTTCTTTCTGATTTAGAAATATATATATACAGTTTTCCACCAAATACAACACCTAAGATACCAAGAACAATACCTATGGCTCCAAGTGTAGTTGAGAATAAAATAGGGAATGATACACCAATAATAATACCAATAAGTGCAAATACTAATTTACCTTCATTATACTCTTTTTTTGTAAGGCCTGCTTGTATAAGTTCAATACTAAAGTTTGCACTATTATCAGTATCTTTCTCTTTTTTCTTTTTTAAATCTTTTTGTTGATCAATTATTGCTAATGAGTCTAGTTTCGAGAGTAAAACAATCTTCTTTTTATTTCCTCTTGTATCATAAAAATACCAAATTATAATACCTATTACTACAATAAATACAGGAAGAAAATATATCATATTCATATCTATGCCTTCACCTTTGATAACATACTATTTACAAATACACCAAAAGTTACCCAACAAATAATAAAAAACATCTGTATTTGCCCCTCATCAGTATCAAAAAAGTGTTCATCTAATACTCCACCTAAAGAAGCATTTAACATCTTATAAATAAATATAACTAAACCAATAATCATATAACTTCCAACTTTAATCTCTTTTGTTGAAGCGGTTATCTCTTGTTTTATCTCACCTTGAGCATGTAAAGCTTTTCTTAGCTTGTCTAAGGTATTAGAAAACTTACCACCAGATTGTTTACCAATAGAGATAGTTAGATAAAAGATTCTTAACTCTTTTGACTCTACTACAGTAAACATTTTTTGAAAGGCTTTATCTTCACCAATTATATCTTTTTCATTTAGATATATCTCAAAAATCTCTTTTGTAAGTTTTGATCTTGAGGTTGCAACTGCTTTTTTTAAAGACTGCTCAAACCCAACACCACTTTTCATCATACTTGTAACTTTATCGATAATAATTTTTAATCCAAAATTAAACTCTTCAAGTCTTCCATCTATTAGCTTTTTTAAAATCAAAAGTGGAAAGAAACTAAAAGCTATTGAACTTAGAACAAACACCATTGGGTTTGTAATAACAAAATTGATAAAAGTTCCACATAAAAATCCAAAAACTACTGAAACAACTATAAAAATATACTCTGCACTAGCATGGGGAAAGCCTGCATAGGCTAATTTTTTTCCTAACCAGTTTCTATCTTTTTTAGAAAATCTTTTTTGCTTTTTTTCATCTAGAATTTCATTGTTATCACTTTTTAATAGGTTTACTATTCTATTTTTTTTGTTTAATTCATAGTAATATTTATATCCTAATACTGCAATAAGTAGTGTTAATATTGGTATAACAAGTATAAGTATTAGGATTTGGTTATCCATGATTAGTAGTCAACCTTCTGGAAATGTGGCCATTTATGGAAAATTTGTGGGTCTCTTTCTAAAAATACATTCATAAACTCTTTATCCCAACCACACATTTTATTTGGTAGGTCTTTTTCTAACTCTTCTATTAACATAGATTTTGGCATCTCAAACTCTTTGTTAAATATTGACATATCAATATCAACCCCAAACATATTCATTTGAGATACAGTTCTTGTTGGTGTAGAAACAACTTCAAAACTACCTTTTGTTCTACTCATATCACTTGTATCTCTTTTAAATTCAAAGATATTATTTAGTGAGATAACAGCATTATCTTCAATTCTTTTTTCAACTTCTGAGATAGTGATGATTTTTCTTGTACCATCAGGGAATCTAACTAATTGGATAATAATATCAATAGCTGAAACAATTTGTGCTCTAATAAAGTTGATATTAGCTGTTGGTCTAGCTTCTAAGTACATATTTTCAATTCTTACAAGCGCCTCTTTTGTATTATCGGCGTGAACTGTTGTCATAGATCCAGGGTGTCCCGTATTCATAGCATTAAGCATAACAACAATCTCTCCACCTCTACACTCACCAACTACAATCCTTCTAGGAGATGATCTAAGTGCTGAACGTAATAAGAAGTCTAAGGTAATAGCACCTTTCCCCTCCTCATTTGCCATTCTAGCTTCATATTGTCTAATAGAGTGACAGGGCATTTGTGGTTGCATCTCTTTTGTATCTTCGATAACCATTAGCTGTTCATTCTCATCAATAAATCTAGTCATTGCATTTAAAAAAGTGGTTTTACCACTTGAAGTACCACCCGAAACAATAATATTACATTTTCCTTTGGCAACTTTTAATAAAAAGTAAGCCATTTTATAATCCATTTGTCCTGAATCAACTAAAAACTCTAAAAGCAATGGCAAGTAGTTGAATTTTCTTATTGTTACACAGCTTCCATCATTTGCAGCAATTGGAGGGATTTGAACCTCTACTCTGGAACCATCTTTTAGTTTACTTGACATAATTGGATGCGCTTCATCAATTTTCCTATTGTTTTCTGCAAGCATTTTATCAATAACTTTTCTTAACTCCTCTTCACTTCTAAAAGTAAAAGGGGTTTCAATGGTTCTACCTTGATAGATAATATCAACATAATCTTTTGTATTTACGATAACATCATTTAATCCATCTTTAGCAATATCAAATAAAGCGGTTATTGGCCCATACCCAATCACATTATTGATAATAAACTCTTTTATATCATCTTGTATATCTTTAGATAAGTTTTTTGCAGCTTTAAATGAAAGGATAAACTCAGGAAGTACTTCATCTAAAGAATCTCTTGTGATTTTTTTATCTGATTTAAGGTTTAACATAAAGGTATCATTTATCTCATAGGCTAATTCTAAGAGTTTTTCATTTAGATATATCTCTGGAAACTTTAGTCCAACACCTTTTGTTTTTTGTTTTAGCTGTTCAATCTTTTTTACAGCTATTAGATCTTTTTGTTTCTCCTCTTCATTTTCCTCTTCAACACCCGAAAAGGATTGTTTCTTGATCTCCTTTTTTTGCTCTTCATCAGCAATTAAGTTTCTTAAGTTTCTCAACTTTTTTCCTTATTTAAAAATGAAAATAGACCTTTTTTTGAACTTGCCTTTTTATGTACAACTTCACCAATTAACTCTTTATCCTTAAGTATTTCAATAATAGTTTTTACAAAAGGGGAGTTAGATGAAACTTGATTTGCAAGTTCACAGTAGTTCCAACATTTACCTAGGGTTTCATAATCGTTTGGTATTTTTAGATAAACTAGTTTTTCATCTTTCGCACTTGTATTCATAATAGAGTCAAAATCTGATGACGAAATCTCATTTAATGAATTAACCCTATTTACTATGAAGCTAACCTTATCTTTTAAACCTGCTCTTTTCATCAATGAATAAAAGGTTTTAAGTTTTGAAACATGAGGTAGGGTCATCTCTGTTAATATCCAAATCTCATTTACCAAATCGTAGATTGTACTCTTTAAAGAAGATGCATCTGCTGCACCTGTATCTATAATGATAAAATTAAAATGTTCACTTGCTTTAAGTAGATAGTCTAAGAGTTTTTCTACAAAAGCATCTTTTTCTAAAAGGTCTCTATCAATATGTTTTTGGATACCATTTATTGCATAAAAATTCTCTCTTACTTTAACTAGTCCCATATCAAGATTTTTTTGTATGTTAAAATCTCCAAAATTTACTAAATCAATTATTGAGTGATTTGGAACAGGGTTTTGTGATAAAAATAGATTACTAATAGCCTTGGTTGTAGTCAAATCAACATATAAGACGTTTTTATTTGGTGATTGTTGAGCTATAATATCAGCAGTATTCATAGAGATTGTAGTTGTTCCAATTCCCCCTGAAATACCAGCTATTGCAAAGATTTTATTATCATATTTGTTTTTATTTATAAGTTTATGTTTTGTTTCTAAAATAAGGTTTTTTACATACTCAGGAGAGAAATCACTAATTGATACATAACTATGGATATTTAGTTGTCCACAAAGAAGAGAGAGGCTATGGTCATTTGGTCCAATTACTATAACAAACTCATTGAAGTTGTTTATAATATCTCTATCATCTTTTATTAGTTCAGCATTTTGTACAGTGTAAATTATAATATTTTTTGAGTTTTTTGCATTTAATTTTTCTGTAATTCTTGTAACATCGTGTAGAATACTTATCTCTGCATTAAGTAGAATATCAAGGTTTGTTTGAAGTTTATTAGCAAATTTTATTGTATTTTTGTCTGTAATAATATATATGTTTAAAGGTGTATTTTGTGATAAAAGATCTTTTTCTATTTCAAAAATATTTCTTAAAGATACTTTTGCTTTTTTTAATAAATCTTTTAAAACTTGTCTATACCAAATCCTTTTATTAAAAGTTATTTTGCCATAGATAATATCACCCTCTTTAAGAACTATGGAGTATTTGTTATTCATAAAATGGATATCATCATCAATTAGATTATGACCATCTATTGTAAAGTTATATATAAAGTTATTAAACTTAAAGTCATATTTTAAAAAAGTCAATTTCCCAATATTGGAAATAAGTACAAATAGATTTAAGATTTCAATTACATTTTCACGTCTTATATCCAAAGCACCTTGAATATCCGTATAATTTTGGTAGCTTTTATAATCCATCTAGTTCCTTCTTTTAGCAACAATCCTTAATATTATAATATAATAAAATAAAATTACATTTAATTAAGATTTAAACTATAATAAAATATCTAATTTTATTATTATTCTGACTCGATCCTTATGTTATCTATATAGATATACTCATCATATTGGTCAGAATCAACATAGAATGAAAGTTTAAGATCTCCATTATCATCTGTATGATAAGTCATTGATTCTGTAACCCAAGAAGTATGAGTGTTGTCTCTTTGTAAATAAAGATTATCGTTTGTGTACACTCTCATCACATCTCTAAATTTCCACGCCCTCAAATTTGTTGTTTCATCCCATCTTGATGAGGTTTTATAGTCAAAAAAGATATTTACATTTTTATTTCTACAACCAATTCCAAAGCTGTATGTTTTATAAGCAGTATCTCTTCTATAAACTATATAAGTTTCATCACTTCTAGTTCCACCTTGCCAAGCATGGTTGTTTCTATTAAAGTATTCATTCTCATCAATGATACACTCCATATCAGCAGTTATTGTGATATTAAAGGTGTCATGCGCACTTAAACCATATGGGTCTGTTGCAATAACAGTGATTGGTATTGTTTGACCAGTTGTATGTTCTGGAATTACTGTATTTATAATTCCTGTATCATTAGTTATAGCATTATCATAACCTGCTTGCCCAATTGTATAGACTAACTGTTCCCCTTCGGGGTCTCTAAAATAAGAGCTTATATCTAAAGTAAATTGTTCTCCCTCTGTTGCTGTTTGGTCTGGAATATTACTTACTAGTTCAGGAGGAAGGTTATCCTCTATTACTTGAATAGTAAATGAAGGCAAAGAACTTGTACTTCTTCCATCTGATACTGATATTATAATTGCTGAGTAAATTCCTACGTCTTCAGCTTGAGGAGTACCTGATAATAAACCAGTTGCTGAATCAAAACTAGCCCAAGAGGGTTTGTTTTGTATACTAAAAGTTAAAGGATCATTGTCTTCATCACTTGCAGTTGGTAAAAATGAATATAGATTGTCGATCAAAGCACCAGTTATAGGGGTTCCTGAGATAATAGGTGGATTATTTCTTTCTACAGTAACTAAACAAAGCGCTTGACTACTTTCACTATTATTATCTGTAGCTTGTACAACAATAGTATCCGAACCAGAGAATCCTTGATCAGGTACATAATCTAATGTTCCATCATCATTTACTGAAACTGTTCCATTATTTGCATCTGCATCAGTAGAAACAACAAAACCATCATTATCAGTTGCTTCCCACTGGATTGTTAATGGTTGACTTTCATAAGTGGTTGCTGGACAACCTGTAAGATTTACAATTGGAGCTGTATTGAAGTCGCAGCTTAAAGATACATCTCCACTTTTTTCATCTACCTCGAATTCATTTAACTGATTAGGAATAACTGTTCTTGTACTATCTAAAACTAAGTCATTAAAGTCTTGGTCTCCTCCTCCATTTAAATCCTCCATTGAATAGTAATATTCGTCATTTATATCAAAGGTATAATCTATATCATTATTTGGATCATCATCAGCATTTAATTCGTCTGCATGTTCAATAAATTGTTGATACTTTTGTTGAGCATTATCTTCATCTAAATCATTAATAAAATCATTATAATCATCCCAAATTGTTTTTGGAATGATTTGAAAGTGAGCATATTTTCCATCACCATTTAAAGCTTGGTGTTGAAAAAAGATTTCTGTATTATTTACTGTTTTATCATTTATCGTAACTGTTGGATTACTTGTATCATCAACAACATTACTTCCGCAATGGTTTAATGTCACAGAATCATTTAATGATGGATAATCTGTTGACCAACCATTTGAAGTTGCAAATTTATTTCTACCATTTGCAACTAAGAAAAGATATGTTGGAGGAGTTGTAAACTCTTGACCTATACTATCACCTGCTGACATACCACTTTTTTCTGAGTCTTCTAAAATAAGTTGAGGGTTTTGCACACATCCATTATTGTCTAAAGTATAGGTACCTACCATATTTCTATAGTCTGCACCTTCACTACCAAAAGATAAAGAGACATTTCTTGGAATAACTACTTGTTCTGTAGCAGAAACAGGACCAATAGTAAATGAGTCCTTATCAAAAAATTTATACCAAAAAGTCTCATATGGGTGGGCTAAAATAGTAGTAGTTATTGTATCTGCTTCTCCATCATCTCCTATACCATCTCTATCAAAGTCTGGTAATAAGTCTTTCCATTGAAAGGCTATGAGATTGTTATTTATAAGATATCGTCCAGTTGGAGTTTGATTTAAAATATTGATTGCTATTTGTTGAGCTTGGCACATATCAATTTGGTTTGAATAGTGACTAGCCATAGTCTTTGAAGCAGTTCTTGCAATCTCTTTTAAGTCATATATTCTATCTCTTGTATTTCTCTCATCTTGAATTGTTGCAACAAACAAAGCAAGAGTGGTTAAGAGTACAAAACCAAGCATAATCTGTTCTAGAACGGCCTTTTTCATCTTTGGCTCCTTAGAAAACTTACAAATAAAGTCCTAAATAATTAATTATATCAGTGACCACAACTGCTAAAAAAATGGCAGGTCCCATTGGTGCAGTACGTCTTTTTTTTATCTTTTGAAAATAGAATAAAAAAATAAATTGTGCAATACCACTAAATAGTAAGAAAAGTGGGAAATAAAGAGGGGGTAGATAGATAGCCACTACCATAAAATATTTAATATCACCACCACCTAATATCATCCTTGGTATAGCAATTATAATTATAACAAAAAATATTAAAATTGATAATGAAATGGCAAAAGAATATAGATTTAAATTATTTTCATAATATCCAAAGATAATTAGAAGAACTGTAAGTGTTATTAAAAGTTGATTTGGAATTAAACGTTTTTTGCAATCAAAAAAGGAAATAAAAAGGGAAAAAATATAGAATGATAAAGAGAATATCATCTATTCAGTTGTGATTTTGTTTATGACACTATTTGTATCATTTATTAACATATCTTTATGAGATGAAGACCATTTTTCAATACCAACGATTCCAATCATAGCAATTGTAACTAATAGTAGAGTAACTAGAACTTTATCCATTGCTCCACGTTGAGATTTGAGTTTATTTTTAAGCTTCATTTTTTTAAACGTAAGTAGAGTTTTACATCCTCTACTTACTAGTTTATCTTTTTTAAGAATTATTTACAGAATCTTTAGCTTTGTTAATAGCATTATTAGCTGAATCTTGAAGAGCATTCTTTTGAGTACCAATCCAACTTTGAAGACCTACAACTAAACCTACACCAATAACTACCAACAGTAAAGTAACTAGGATTTTATCCATTGCACCTTTTTCTGATTTTAATTTTCTTTTTAAGAAATCCAACATTTTTAACTCCTATGTAAAAATCTATACTAATTATAACTTAGAAATTCTTTATTTTTTTATAAATATTATATTATTTTTATATAATTTGTAAAATTCATACCCCTTTTCATTGAGTTCTTTACTATTTATTACAATATTATTTGAGTCGTAAGTAACAATAATAATATCTATTTTGTTAAATTCTAAGAATTTTGAAAACTCATCTATTTCAATTGTTTTTTTATTTGTGAGTAGTTTAAAATATGTATTTTTTAAATCTTCATCTTTATAGTCAACCCATCCCAAAGAGCAGCTAGGAAGGTATTTTGCAGTTGGATTTTTATAAATACTTATATATAAAGACGTATTCATTGAAGAGAATAAAATTCGTTTGTTTTTAAACTCATCTGCTAAAATAAAATCTAAATTCTTAATATCCTTTTGATATTTTTTATAAGAAATAATTTTTTCTATAAAACTAAAAGAGAGTATTCCACACACAGTAATAACAAATAATAGTTTGATATATTTCTTTGGAATATCACCAAAATAAGAGCGTTCTTTTATAAAGTTTATAACTAAATTTATCGCATAAGTTAATCCATTTTCATAAATAATTGTTGAGAATTTATAAATTAAGATTGAGCCATATGCTAAGATTAAAGGGTATAGTAGTGCATAAAATCTAACTTGAAGTATTATTAAAGGCATAAATAGTATCAAAAGTTCTAAAACTCTATCTTTAGGTTTAAATACAATATAAAATAGATAAGATATTGCAAGAAGAGTAATAAGTAAAAAGGTACTTCCAAGACTATTTTTAATCTCTAAAGGTAAAAACATTGGTTTACTTTCACCTACTGAGTTTCCTTGCAATAATACATCATTGTTTAAAACATTTTTTGTAATATCTATAAATCCATCCATATTGTAACTTAGATGAAAAATAAATCCTATAATACATAAACATATCAATAGTATAAGATCTTTATATTTTTTTAAAAATAGTTTTAATATACCTAAATAGCCAAAATAAAACCAAAACACATAATAAAAAGGTATATAGAGTAAAGAGATTAAAATTATAAGATATCTTTTTTGGATTAACATAAAATATAACAAAAATAAACCACTTATAACATCAGGTCTTAAGAAAAAGTACCTATAGTTTAAAATAGGGAGTACTATAGATAAAAATAAAATCATATAAAGATTAAATTGAGAATATCTTTTAAAAACAATATAAAACCAAGATGATAAACTAGCATATATAAACCCATTTATAATTATATGGACACTCTCATTTGAAGTTATAGATGCTAAAAATCTTATTAGATTATGCCATATAAACCAAGGATCATAATCTTTATATAAAGAGTGGATAAATAGTTCTCCCCATGAACCAATCTCATCTTGATAGAAGGCCATTGCTAGATGTCTCCATCCATCATCATACATGGTGTAACCCATTAAAGATGAGATATAGTATCCTAAAATAAAAAATATAGGATAGATAGATATATTAAAATAGGGATTATGAAGAAGATTTTTCATGGTACTCTTTTTCTGTGTTTACATTCCAAAGTTTCTCTTTTGAACTATTATTTAATAAACTCTCAACTGCTTCAAAACTTGTCATCATAGAATGGTCCATATTGTTATATCTATGTTGACCGTTTCTTCCAACACAGTATAGATTTTCAATAGTATTTATATAAGCTTTGATTTCATCAAACCTATCATAAGAGCCAAAATAAGAGGGATAAGCTTTTTTTACTTTTAATTGAATACTATCTAATACATTCTCTTCTGTTATTAACTCAAGTTTCTCTAACTCTTTTATTGCAAAATCTATAAATTTATCTTTTGGCATATTCCACAGTTCATCATTTTCATTACAGAAGTATTCTAATCCAATCCAAGTTGTATTTTCATCTTTTACTAAAAAAGGTGACCAGTTATTAAAAATCTGCAATCGACCAATTTTTACATCTGATTCTTGAATATAGATCCAATTATCTTTTAGATTGTCCAGTTTAGAGTTTTTTAGTAATAAACCAACAGTGATAAAATCTCTATATTCTAGCTTTGAAGCTAACTCTTTTATTGTTGATGGAGAGTTCTCAATAGAGTTAATTAAGTCTTTAATAGGCATTGATGAAAAAACATAATCACACTCCAATGTTTTGTTTTGTGTATCTATTTGAGTAATGTTAGAATCATTAGAGATAATCTGAGTGACTTTTTGATTAAACTCAATTGATACATTTAGAGAGTTTAGCTTTTTTGCAACATTTTCCCAAAGTTGTCCTGGTCCATGTTTTGGGTATTTGAACTGTTCAATCAATGAAGTTTCTACATTTTTTGAGTTTATCTTTCCAAATGATTTTTTTAGCATATGTAAGATTACTGAGCTAATTGATAAACCTTTAACTCTTTGGTGTCCAAAAAGTGCATCGATTTTATCACATGGAACACCCCAAACTTTATGTGTGTAATCTTTAAAAAATGTGGCATAAAGTTCATATCCAAATCTATTGATAAAAAAATCTTCTAAAGTTTTTTCTTCCCTTTTAAAAATAGAAGATTTTAGATATGAAAGACCAATTTTTATAAATCTTTTAAATCCAAGATTTTTGATAGTGTTTGAGTTTAAACTAACTGGATAATCGTAAAAGTTCCTTTCATAAAGGATTCTTGACTTTCTATCTCTTGTTAGAAACTCTTCATCTAAAACTTCATTCCACCAACTATTTACTTTTTTGATTTTACTAAAAAATCTATGACCACCTATATCTATACGATTGCCATTATGATTGTAGGTTTTTGAAATACCACCTATATATTCTGATTCTTCCAAAATAGTGATATTAAATCTATCTGTTTTTGCTAGTTCATATGCAGCAGTTAAACCAGCAGGTCCTGCTCCAATTATAATTATATTTTTCTTCATTAACTTCTTGCTTTGTTTTTCCCTCTTTGAATTCGTTCATAATTGATTTTATCAATTATCTCTGATGATTTTATATTCTGTTTATCAATTATTGTAGTATCATCACCTTGAAGTTTTATATTATAGTCTTTATTTTTAGTAAATACACTTATAATACCTCTTTGATCTCCTCTTCTATGCACAATAAACTCTGGTGAAAGACCATAAAAAAGATCCCCCTTCCATTTTGAAGTACAAGAGGATTCATTATTGTAGTTTTTTATTGAATTATATATATCTGTTTGTTGAAATTGTGAATGAACTATTTTTTTATCCTTATTTACAATAATCATTGGAACTAAACTTGGTGCTCTTGTTTCACCAAACTTTTCAATCTCTGTATTTTTTAATGGAACCAAAGGGTGATGATCCCCTACAATAAATAAAATACCATTTTCAAAAAAATTGATTTTTTCTAAGTTTTTATAAAAAAGTCCAATATGTTTATCAATATATCTAATTGTTTCCTCTTCTGATAGGTTTTCATTCTCTGGGTTTACAAAAGGTACATGGGAACTAACAGTTTTTATAAATAAAAAATAGTTATTGGTTTGTTTAGAGATTCTTTTTAATACCCTATCATATAAATATTCATCTGAAGCTGCTTTAAAATGGTATCTTTTTTTATCATCATAATATGAGTTTTCAGAACCCTCTATATAATTAAAACCAATAGATTTAGCCCAGGTACCAGTATTTGAAAAGCTTAAGTCTGCTGAGGTAATAAATTCAGTTGAATAACCTTTTTGGTTTAGAATATAAGGTAAGGACTCTGGAAGATTATAAAAACCATTAAAAGATACTCCCCCGCCATCTGAAAAAACTTTTGGGGCATAGATAGGAAACTTTCCAGTGAGTATTGATATCTCTGCATCTTCTGTCATAAAACCATTTGCATAAAAGTTTGTAAATGCATAGTTGTTTTGTGCTATTTTATCTAGATTTGGAGTCCAGTTTTTTATATTAGAGAAAAATTGACTTTGGTATGAAGCAAGAGACTCAACCATTAAAATAATAATATCTTTTTTTGTTGATGTAGTTTTTTTACAAGTAAAAACTTCAGTGTTTTTTACTTTTTCTTTAAACTTCTGACTATATCCTTGGGATTGCTTCATCACTTCATAGTTATACTCCAAGAAGTTTTTATATAACCATGAGTGTACAAATCTTCCATTATCTGCTAATAGATATAAAGGGATATTTATAAATACTAAGCTAAGGATTAAGATATGAGAAGAGAGTTTTTTTATCTCAATTTTAGCTTTTATAAGATGGAAGGATAGATATATTAAAACAAGAAAAATAAGTATTGAAAAAATAAATAGATACAAAGGGAGTTCATTATATAAATAATTTGGTGCATATGAAGCAAACTTAAATATATCATCTAAAACTAAATGGGTAGTAAAACTACTTAAAATAAAGATATCTCCAATATACATAATAAAAATTAGAAAAGATAAAACTCTGAAAGTGAGTGAAAATATTTTATGTAAATTTATGCATGAAAGGTAAAAAAAGAAAAAGATTAAGAAAAATATAATTGAATCATTAAATAAAATTTGAAGTAAAAAATAAAATGTAGAGTCACTATTGGGAATAAAAAAAGCATGAACTCCATAAACTTTCATTATAACAATAATTATAAAAATCTCTAAAAACAATAGAAGAGCAAATCTTTGAACTTTATCTTTTACCATAAATATCTTTTTTGATTGAATTTTATCTAAATAACTATATAATGGGCATTAAATATGTTTATAGATTATAAAGGTAATTATTGAAGATAATAAAATATTTTTTTGTTGGTGGCAGTGCAGCTATTGTTGATGTAGGTCTGTTTTTTATATTTGCAAAGTTTTTAGGATTTAATTATTTAATAGTTGGTTTCTTTACATTTATTATAGCTACTTTTGTAAACTATTATTTAAGTATAAAGTTTGTATTTGATAGTGGAAAGAAGTTTAAAAAACATTTTGAGGTGATATTAGTTTATATAGTTAGTGCTACAAGTTTACTTTTGAACCTTTTATTACTTTATCTTTTTCATGAAAAATTTTTATTAGATGTGGGATTATCAAAAATTATTGTCACTGGATTATTGTTTTTTTTCAATTATAGTGTAAGAAGATTTTTTATTTTTACAAAATAAAATGCTTATTTCATTACAGAAGTTGGAAATCCACCTAACTCTGATATCATGGTATATTTATATTTGTATTTTTCCCTATTTTTAATTCTAATAGAATTGATTTTATCTATTAACTCTTTTTTCTCTTCATTGTTATAATTGATATCTTCATAAAAGTTAGTGTCATCACCACTTAGTTGAATATTTGAACTACCATTCTCACTAAATAAACTTATTAAAGATCTATTATCTGTTCTTGTATGAAATATATATTTTGGAGATATTATATTTTTATGGGTATATACACCTTTATAATTGTTTGTATAGTATTTGTTTCCTGTATAGTATAAAATTGTATTGTATAAGTCAACTTGTTGAAATTGTTCAGTTATCTTTTTTTGTTTTGTATCTCCAAATGAGATAATCATAGGTACTAACGCTTGTGCTTTATTTTCACCTAGTTTACTTAATGCTTCCTCTTTTACAGGTATTGCAGGATGGTGATCCCCTAAAATCACCAACATACCATTTTCAAAGAAGTTGGTTTTTTTAAGTTTTTCATAAAAGATACCAATTTGTTTATCAATATATTTTATAGTTTCTTCTTCTGAACGATTAGAGGTTTCGGGATTAATAAATGGTACATGAGAGGATACTGTTTTTACAAATATAAAATAGGGTTCCTCTTTTTTTGTTGCTCTTGATAATACTCTTTTATATAGATATTTATCTTCAGGTGCATTAAAATGTATCCGTTTTAAGCCTTCATAACTCTTATGTTCACTACCTTCACTATAGTTAAACCCAATACTATATGCCCAATATCCAGTATTTGAGAAATTTAAATCAGAAGAGGTTATAAAATCAGTTCTATAGTTTTTTGATTTTAAAATATTAGGAACAGAGTAATCGATATTATAAAAATAGTTAAATGAGATATTTTCATTTTTTGAATAATCATTTGGAGGTAGTATAGGTAACTCTCCTGTTAGAATAGAGACCTCAGCATGTTCTGTTATAAAACCATTTGCAATAAAATTTGTGAAGAAGATATTTTTATTAGCGATTTTATCTATATTTGGTGTCCAATTATTTAATCCAGAAAATAATTCACTTTGATACGAAGATAGAGATTCTACCATTAAAACAATAATATTTTTATTCTCTTTTGATGCTTTATGAAAAACATTATCCTCTTTATATTTAAAGTTTTTAATAAATTCTGTAGAGTATTTTTTTTGTTTACTACTAACTTCATAATTATATTCAAATACATTTTTATAAATCCATGAATGAATATAATATTTATTATCTGCATTCAAATGCAAGATAAATAGACTAGATATTAAACCAAGTGTTAAAAAATGGTTCTTTTTTTGTAATATAACTTTTTCTTGAAAAATAAATCTTATAATTAAAAAAAAGATAATAAGAATAAACGATATTGTTAGAAAATCAAACTCATAATTTTGTAAAAGATATATTGGTATATAATCAAAGAATTTTACTGCATCTTCATAAGTTAAATGGGTTGCAAACTTGTACCAAATAAAAAAATCAAAAAGGTAAATAAGAAAAAGTATTACAACAAGTGTTCTTAATGATTTAGATAATAATTTTTGATTTATTATGTAAGAGAGATAAGTTAATAATGAGATTAGAAAAAGTATTAAGGCATCATGAAAGATTATTTGATAAATTGCAAACTCTTTAATATTTTTAAAATATTGAAATGTTAAATATATTTTAATAAGAAGTGGTATTAATACTATCTTAAATAGGATACTTGTTTCAAGAAAATTTCGATTAATAGTTTTTCCTTTAAATTTATAACTAATAAGATTATAACATTTTCTTTTTTATACAATATTTAATTTATTATAAAAAAGGTATTAGTTTCTCAACACAAAGTCCCATAGCAGTACTTTCGTACCCTTTTACCCTTTTTATATAGGGTTTACAAAAACCCTCTACCATTATCGCACCTGCTTTTCCAAAACATTCCCCTGATTTGATATATTCATCAATATGTGTTTTATCAAACTCTTCAAACTCATAGCTTGTTATTGAGATATCAATAAGCTTTTTCTCTTTGCTTTGAAAAATCATACAAGTTATAACTGAGGTTTTATTTCCACTTTGAAGCTCTAACATTCTTCTTGCATCTGCTTCATCTTTTGCTTTTCTAAGAAGTTGGTTATTTGCTGTAACTACAGAATCAGCTACCAATAAAGGCATATCCTCACAACCATATTTTTTATAAAGTTCATTATATTTACCTAAAGTTGCTTCATATACAAAAGATTTAGGATTTGTAGTTTGTATCAAATCTTCATTAAAATCTCCACCATTTTGTATAAAGTTTATATTGTGTTGTTTTAAAATCAATGCACGAGTAGGGGAGTTTGAACCAAGTCTAATCAAAAGATTCCTTTAGTAGATTTTTTATATTTTACCAAAAGAGAGAAAAAAGCGAACTAAATTGAGTATAATTGCACCATGAATATACAAAAACTATCTGGAATATTTATCTTTTTTTCATTTTTAGTAACAATTTATACCTATTTTTTCCCAAGTCAAATTTTTATTTTTGCTGGTGTATTGGCATGGGGTGCAATGCTTATGCTTTTTAAAAATTGTTCAAATAAAAAAGTTCCAATTATCCTGTTTGTTTTAGCAGGGCTTTGTTTTTTATTTAGTAGTATCAAGGGTTTTGAGATAGATTTTGCAAAATCTATTTTGGTAAATCAATATCTTCTTACTTTATTGATAGGAGTTGGTTTTTTAAGACTTATTGCAACACCAAAAAGTGAAAAAGTAAAAGCTTTACCAAAGGGTAAAAACTCTTTTTTAAAAACCTATTTGGGTATCCACCTTTTTGGTTCAGTTATAAATCTATCGGCTTTGATATTAGTTGCTGATAAGTTAAGTAAATTTTCAAAACTAAGTAAAGAGCAGATTATTATTCTTACAAGAGCTTTTTCAACTGATGCTTATTGGTCACCTTTTTTTGTAGCTTTTGCAGCAGCTTCAACTTATGCTCCTAAACTTTCAGCTATTACACTACTTATTACGGGATTGATACTTGCTTTTATAGCTTTTATTTTTACCTACTTAGAGATCTCAAACAATCCCAAATATAGTTTTGAAAACTTTGAAGGGTATCCAATCCATTTTGAGACTTTGTATTTACCATTTGTCCTTGCTTTATTAGTTTTATTTACAAACCATTATTATCCTAATCTAAAAGTGATTATTTTAATTTCAAGTTTTTCACTACTTCTTAGCTCTTTGATTCTTCCAATAAAGCTAGGGATAAAACAAGCTATAACTAAACTAAACACCCATGTAACCCAAGAGTTACCACAGATGAAAAATGAGTTGGCTTTGTTTTTAATTGCAGGTATGTTTGGGGTTAGTATTAGTACTATTTTAATAGGTTACAATATCTCTTTGCCCTTTAGTGAGTTTAATGGTTTTAGTGCCTCAATTTTATTGTTTGTTATGATTGTTTTATCCTTTATTGGGATACATCCTATTATCTCAATTGCTGTTATTGGAAACTGGGTAGATGATCTAAATCATACCCTTTTAGCTGCAACATTTTTGATGTCTTGGTCCATAGCTGTTTCAACTTCACCTTTTAGTGGATTAAACTTAACACTTCAAGCTAGATATGGATTGGATGCAGTAGAGATTTTTAAAATAAATATTGCATATGCAATAAAAGTTTATGTGGTTTGTGTTTTTGTATTGTTTTTATTATCAAACTACTTAGGGCTTTAGTTTTTTGTTTGAATAACCCTTTGGATTTTCCAAAAGTGTGAACTATAATAGGGATTGTCTAACCTTGAGATGGTTACCCCTCTTTTTGTAGAAGCATGCATAAATTTCCCCTCTCCTAGATAAATTCCAACATGTCTAGAGTCATATCCCGTTTTGAAAAAAATCAAATCTCCCATCTCTAAGTTTTCCATATGGATCTCTTTTCCATAAGTAGCTTGATAAGTAGTGGTTCTAGGAAGTATAATATTTAGTTTATCTTTAAAGGTTTTTTGTATAAAAGCTGAGCAGTCAATCCCACTTTTTGAGTTGCCACCATATTTGTATTTTACACCTTTCCACTCTTTATATTGTGATAAAAGGTTATTATAAAGTTTATTGTAATCGATAGATTGAGTAATCTCATAATTGTATGGGTATTTATTGGGGAAAGATTTATCATTACTAGCAGGAGCTCCTGAGATGATTTTTTTACTTGAACACCCTTGAATAAAAATTGTGATAATTAAAAAAAGTGCAAGATATATTAGTTTATTGTTTTTCATAATAAATATTTTAATTTAAATTCACTTAAAAAATATAAGATATAATTGATATAAACTCATATCAAGGTAGACCCATGTCAAACTTTAGTACAAAAGCTTCAATGATTTTAGGTGTTTTTATTTTTTTAGGACTTTTTAGTTTAGGCTATTTCCTCTCTTCAAGTGTTGTAAAGTATAAACAGTTCGAAAGAACAGTACAAGTAAAAGGGCTTTCTCAAAAAGAGTATGATGCAGATATTGTTTTATGGCCAATAAAGTTTGTGATACCAGATACGGACTTTTTTAAATTAAATGAAAAGATTGATAAAAATACAAGCACTATTTTAGAGTTTTTAAAAAACAATGGTATAGATGAAAAAGAGATATCGATACAATCTCCCTCAATAACAGATAAATTAGCAAACAGTTATTCAAACAACAATAGTTTTCAGTATAGATATCTAGGAACAAGAACTATAAATGTGTATTCAAAAGATGTAAAAAAGATAAAAGAAACAATTCCAAAGTTAAACGAATTGAGTAAAGAGGGGATTGTTTTTAGAGTAAACGATTATGATACAAAAGTTGAATATATTTTTACAAAACTAAATGAAGTTAAACCAAAGATGATAGAAGAATCAACCAAAAAAGCAAGAGAGGTTGCAATGAAGTTTGCAAAAGATTCAAATAGCAAACTTGGCAAAATAAAAACAGCAAGACAAGGGCAGTTTTCTATTACAAATAGAGATAAAAACACCCCTTATATAAAAACTGTTAGAGTTGTTTCCACTGTTGAGTATTATCTAAGTGATTAATCCTCTTTTTTAGGTTTTTTCTTTGAGAGTTTATAATCAATTCTACTTTGTTTAGCATCTTTATATAGTTGTCTCCATTGGGTAAAAATCTCATTATCCATTGTGCCTATATTTGGTTTTATTTCACTATGAGTTAGAGCTAAATCTATTTTTGGACATGACCTAACACACTCTCCACAAAAGATACAAAGGTACTCATTGTAGTGGTATTTTTTAGTGCCATCCATATTTTGATGAAAAACTATAGCTTTAGGTGGACATACCTTTTCACACTTATCACAAAAGATACACTCATCTACATCATAAACAATCAAACCTCTATATTTTGCAGGTCTTTTTATCTCTTCACTTGGATAGTTTACAGTAACTGGTTTTTCAAATAAGTTTTTAAAAGATTCAACAAACGATTTAATCATAACTTCTTACTTTGCGGTACAAGACATACATGGGTCAAATGAAGCTAAAATCGCATGGGCATCTGCATAATTAGCACCTTTAAATATATCAACCATTACAGGGATCTGAGAAAATGTTGGGGTTTTGATTCTAACCCTTTGTAAAATATTTTTCCCATTTGCTCTTAAGTAATAAAAAATCTCTCCCCTTGGAGCTTCCAATCTTACAAAGGTTTCCCCATTTGGTTTCCCTTTTGCTTTTACCTCTATTTCCCCTTGTGGTAAACCATCAACTATATTTCTTACCATCTTAATAGAGTTTTTAATCTCCTTTAATCTTACAAGATTTCTTGCATGAATATCCCCACTGGTTTCAATTATTGGTTCATAACCAACCTCTTCATAAGGGAAGTTGTTAGTTTCAAGTCTAACATCTATTTTAGCCCCAGCAGCTCTTGCCATTGGTCCTAGGGCATTCATGATATAAGCATTCTCTTTTGTAAGGACACCAATGTTTTTGTATTTTAAACTAAGTGACCAGTTGTTTGTAAACTTATCCATCAAATCATCGATTTTTTTCTCTAGTTCACTAAGATTTGTTTTAAGAAGTTTTTCTGTTTCTAGCTCTAAATCTCTATTTACCCCACCAATACTTACATAATCAAATTGAACTCTATTTCCAGAAATCGCCTCTTGTATATCCATTACTAGTTCTCTATCTGCCATGATTTTCATAAACATACCTTCAAAACCAGCATTTTCACTCACATGGGATAAACACAACATATGTGAATGGATTCTATCTAACTCTAACATCAATAATCTAAGGTATTGGATTTTTTTAGGGATTTCCAGCTGAAGTAGTTGTTCTATCCCCATAGTATAAGCAAGGGAGTGGGTGATAGCACAAAGACCACAAACTCTAGCAACTACATATCCCACTTGTTTATATTCAAAATCTGTTGTACAAGCTCTTTCAATCCCTCTATGAACAAATCCCACATCCCAATCCACATCAACTATTTTTTCATTTTCTGTAGTAAAGTTAAATCTAATTGGCTCTAGTAAACTTATATGTTGAGAACCCAAAGGGATATTTATAGTTTTTTTAGCCATTGTTATTTACCTTTAGTGGAGTTTTCATTGAGGTTTCATCAAGATATAAACCACTATTTATATCTTTTATTTTCAAACCAAATAGATCAACAACCTCCATCTCACTCATGATTGCACTTGGGATAATATCAGCAATTGAATCAATAGTTGAATCAAATTCAACATCTGCTTCAAAAATAATGCTCTCATCTTTTTGTTCATATTTGGTAAATATCCATTGAAGTTTGCAAACCCCATCTATATCACTTGCATTTAAAGTTACATAATGCCAAACCTCAGGTTTGTAAAACTCTTTTATAGAAGATTTTAAATTTTCTATCTCAATTACTTGTTTCATCATCTTTTCCTAAAATATTCCCTGCAAATCTTGTTCTATTTATAGTCTCTTCTTTCTCATCAAGCTTTCCAAGAAGTTTTTTTGGTTTTTCTATCTCTTTTGTTTTCTTCTCTAAAATCTCTAAACCTTTTACAACCCCATCAATGATAAGCTCTGGACTAGCTGCACAACCTGGAATATATACATCAACAGGGATATAACTATCTATTCCATTTTCTACATTGTACATATCACTAAAAACTCCACCTGTACAAGTACAGCTTCCAACTGCTACTACAACTTTAGGTTCGGGCATTGCTGTATAAAGCTCTATTAATCTCTCCCTAGATCGATAGGTTAAAGGGCCAGTTACCAAGAAGATATCTGATTGTTTTGGATTACCATTATTTAGTATACCAAATCTTTCTAAATCATATTTTGGACTCATGGCTGCTAATATCTCTATATCACAACCATTACAACTTCCACAATTATAGTGTAGTATCCAGGGAGATTTTTTTCTATATTTTTCTAAGCCCATAATAAACTTCCTAAAATATTGATACTACATAAAACAATCCCTAAAACTAGTATAACTTTTACCATATGTGAGATTTGGATTCTTGCTGTTGAGTTATCTATTAAATTTACAAGTAAAAAACTAAATAACACTAAAAAGGTTCCAAATATATGGTTGTCTCCAGCTAAAATATATATAAAACTATATGCAAAAATCATCTCTAAAAACTTTGCAGCGTATAAAAACTCATAAAATATAGCTCCATACTCTATCTCTATTCCCCCAACAATCTCTTGGTGAGCTTTGGGCGCATCAAAGGGTGAGAGTTTTGTTATAGCTGGGATTATTAAGATTATTGCAAAATAGACAAATATCAAAGATAAAAATTGTGAAGGTGTATTTAAAATAACACTTATTTCAAAGGTTCCATAAACCATATAGATACCAACAGAGATTAAAAGTAAGATTGGTTCATAAGCAACAATTGCTAAAAGTTTTCTATTTGAACCAATATGTGAAAATATTGATTTTACACTAAAGCCTGCAAGGATTAAAATTATAGAAGCTAGCAGGTGTAAAAATATTATATATAAAAGATTAAAACCTAAAAATATAAAAGCAATCAAAATCCATAGGGTAAAAAAATAAAATAGAGCAAAAAGGGTATGGGTTTTATTTACCATCAAAGCTCTTTTATCCATAAGTTTATACATATCATAAAATGGTTGCATCAATGGAGGGCCAATTCTTCTTTGCATTTTTGCTTTTAATACTCTTTGTGCCCCTTCAAAAAAAGCTGCATAGATTGGTGCAAGAACTATTAGTAAAAATATAGCTATATTACTCATACTAACCCCAATATTAAAATTATAAATAGCAATGCTATGAAACTGTTTTGAAAAGTTGTTTTATATCTATCAAAGTCATAATAAAACACTCCCACATTATGGCTGTACTTTTCCCCACAAGAGTACTCTTTTACCCTATCAATCCCTTTGAAGTTTAATAGCTTTAAAAGGAGAAAAAATACAACTATTAGTAAAATAATTGTTGTAGTAAACATAAAAATACTCAAACTATCAAAGGCTACAAAAACCAATGAGAAAACTGCAATAAAAAAGAGTAAAAATGAACTAAATACAAACTCCTTTGAAACCTCTTGTTTCTCAACTTTCTCTTGAGTTGAAGAGAAATCTATAAGTTTTGAAGCAACTTTAAAATATAGTAAAACTAAAAGTGAAGAACCCACTACAAATAAAATAGCCACCAAAAGATATAAAGGGTTTTGTTTTATCATCTCACTTATATATGTAAGGGAAAATAGTTTTGCGAAAAACAGACCAAAAGGTGGCATTGTAACAGAAGCAAAACCTAAAAGTATTAGTGAGGTTATAATTGGAGATTTTTGAAATAATAAAGTGAAATCCTCAATACTTTTTATATGGTATTGTTTCTCTAAAACCCCTGCAATCATAAACAACATAGCTTTTGAAACAGCATGGAAAAAGATAAGATATAAGGTGATTTCAAAAGCCTCTTGTGTTCCCATTGAAGCGATACTTACCATCAAAGCTAAAAGGGCAATGGTAGAGTAGGCTAATATCTCTTTAAAATTATCCTTTGCTAATGATTGTAGAGAGATTATTGCAAATACTCCCATTGAAAAAAGTGTAATCAAAAGTGATAAAGTAGGGGTAAATACATAAGATATTTTAAGTATTAAAAATGGGGCTATTTTTACCATCGTTGCTGAGTGTAAAATAGCACTTACAGGAGTTGGGGCAACCATTGCTCCTAAAAGCCAGCTTTCAAATGGTTTTGAAGCACCCTTTACAAAACTTGCAAAGGCTAAGAATATAGCTATTAAAACCTCAGGGGATTTTAGTTGAGTAAAATAGATACTTGAGTCATTTAATATAGCAATTATCACAGCAAATAAAATAAAAACTCCACCTAATTGATTTAACCATAAAGCTCTTAGTGAGTTTGTTATAGAGATCTCATCTTTTCTAAATCTTATCAAAAGGTATGAAGACAAAGTTGTAAGTTCAAAAAAGAAGAAAAATAGTAAATAGTTGTTTGCTATAACAATCATATTCATAATAAAAATAAAAAACCAAAGATAAGCTAAAAAAAATCTTCTTTTCTCTTTTGAACAGTTTTCATATTCCATATATTTAACTGCATAAATTGCAATAATAGAACCAACTAAATTTATAACAATAAGCATAAAAAATGATAAATTGTTTAGATAAAGATCTCCAAAACTCTCATGGGAAACATTAAAAATACAATATAAAAATAAAATAGCTTGAAAAAGTGCCAAAAATAGTACTTTTTTATTTTGTGCTTTAAATCCTATAAAGGCAAAGTAGCCAAGTAAAACTAAATCTAAAATAGTAATAATAGTATGCAAAAAAGAGTTTAAATCAAATTGATAAACTGAGTTTGAAAAAAAATGAAAAACAGAAATAGTACTTAAAACTATTAAAGAAAAAGCAGAAAAAGTATATGTTAACTTTTTATTATCTTTGTAGGCAAAAAAAGATGATAATAGAGGTAAGATAATATAAAGAATTGTTATATACATTATTTTCCTTTTTTATAAGTATAATAAAAAAAAGTTACAAAAAGATTCAGAAAAAGGATAATTTTTTTACAATATAAAAATTACTTAAAAAAGTTACTTTTAAAAACAAAAGAGAGTATTAAAACCCTCTTAGTGTTATTCCTAAAAATATTGCTACTAAACCAAGTACAATATTTGTAGGTATTAAAAGATTTGCGATAGGTTGTAGTTTCTCTTTTGCTAGAGGTAGATTTCCTTCGTCATATGCTTTTTGTGCTTGTTTTCTTTTGATGAAAATTACAACAAAGATAAGAGTCATTATAGTCCATACAACCTCTTTAGCTATTACAAAACTATATAAAGGTGTTCCTTTAAAACCTAAAGCTATTATCATAATAATAGCTGTAAGTAGAAGTAAAACAATTGATGGGATAACCATATTGAAAAATCTTCTTAAACTCTCTAAAGTTCTTCCAAGTTTTATTTTTGGTTCTTCAATCTCTTGCATAGAGTAATGAACTGCAAATCTTATTGCAATCATTCCTCCAACCCAAATAACAGCACTTAATACATGCAAAAATACTATAATTGATGAGAAGTTGTGAAATAAATCATGCATCTTATAAGTTTTCCTTTACATATTTTAAAGCTTGTTCTTTTGCTTCAGGAATTTTAGAAACATCTTTTCCCCCCGCTTGTGCGAAGTCTGGTCTTCCACCACCTCCACCACCAACGATTGGAGCAATAGCTTTTATCCAGTCACCAGCTTTTATATTTGTATTTTTACTTCCCGCAACAAGCATAACCTTGTCACCTTTTGCTTGAAGAAGTAAAATTGCAACCTTTTCATTTCCGTTTTTATAATCATCTACTAGTTTTTTAAGATCACCATTATCAACTACATCAACAATGATTTTAACACCATCTATAACATCCTCTTTAATAGGAGTAGAGATTGAGTTTTGAGCCTCTTCAAGCTCTTTTCTTAACTCTTTTATTTGATCTTTTAATTTTTTGATACCAACTAAAACATCATTGTTTTTAAGTTCAGCTTGTGCTTGGTTTATTGTAGAGATCATATCTTTTGTATAGTTTACAGCAGATAATCCACAAACAGCTTCTATTCTTCTAACACCAGCACTTACACCTGATTCTTTTATAATATGGAAACTTCCAATATCGTGTGCATTTTTTACGTGTGTTCCACCACAAAACTCTACTGAAACATCTCCAAAGCTAACAACTCTTACCATGTCACCATATTTTTCCCCAAACATAGCGATTGCACCTTTTTGTTTAGCTTCTTCTATTGGTAACTCTTCAACTTCACCTTGAAGTCCTCTTGCTATCATAGTATTAACTAAATCTTCAACCTCTTCAATTTGTTCAGGTGTCATAGCTTTTGGATATGTGAAGTCAAATCTTAACCTTGAAGCATCATTTAAAGAACCAGCTTGTGATACAGTATCACCTAAAACCATTTTTAGTGCACTTTGTAAAAGGTGAGTAGCACTATGGTGTTTTGCGATTTCATATCTGTTTACAACTACTGCATCAACCTCTTCACCAATAGTTAAATCAGATTTTTCAACTTTTACTTTAGAAAGGTTTATTCCATGAAACTTTGATGTCTCTTCAACTATAGCTATATGTTCATCATCTTCTAATGCACCAATATCACCACTTTGTCCACCACTTGTAGCATAAAATGGAGTTTTATCTAACATAACCCATCCAGTTTGTCCAGCTGTTAGTTTTTCAACTTCATTGAATTGCTCATCTAAAATAGTTACAATCTTACTTTTATATGCAGTGTTCTCATATCCAACGAACTCATTAACTCCATATTTTTCTAAAAGTGTTTTAAAGTCACCTTCAGTTGCTGTATCTCCACTACCTTTCCAAGCAGCTTTTGCTTTAGCTTTTTGTTCAGCCATTAATGAATCAAATTTTTCAACATCTACATCGATACCTTTATCTTTTAACATATCTTGTGTCAAATCTAAAGGGAAACCTTTTTCATCATAAAGTTTAAAAGCAATCTCTCCACTAAATAACTCTTTAGTGTTTTCTAACTCTTCATTAAATAAAGCCATTCCAGATTCTATTGTTTTAAAGAATCTCTCCTCTTCTAGTGTTAATTGCTCTTTTACATACTCTTTTTGTTCAACAAGTTCAGTATAGTGATGTCCTAAGATATCACATAAAGTATCATATAGTTCAGACATAAATGGTTTTCTAAACCCTAAAAGATAACCATGTCTAACTGCACGTCTCATGATTCTTCTATTTACATAAGGTCTACCTTCATTTCCAAATAAAATACCTTGTGCTAACATAAATGAGTTTGCTCTTAAGTGGTCAGAGATAACTCTATATGAACCAATTGTCTCTTTTGTAGTTTTTTTATTAGATAGTTCTTCTAGTTTTTTAATAATTGGTTGGAAGTTAGATGAATCAAAGTTATTGTATACACCCTCTTTAATAGCAATAACTCTTTCAAGTCCCATCCCTGTATCTATTGATGGTTTAGGAAGGGGAGTTCTTGTTCCATCAGAACTTTGTTCATATTGCATAAACACCAAGTTCCAAATCTCTAGGAATCTATCTCCCTCTCCACCCATATAATCTTCAGGGCCATTAAAGTGTTCTTCACCTTGGTCATAGAAAATCTCACTACATGGTCCACAAGGTCCTGTATCACCCATTGACCAGAAGTTATCTTTATCTCCAAATCTCATGATTCTTGATGGATCGATATGTTTTGACCAAATCTCAAAAGCCTCATCATCACTATCATGAACTGTTACCCATAGTTTTTCTTTAGGTAAAGATAGATTAACTGTTACAAATTCCCAAGCATAAGCTATGGCATCCTCTTTGAAATATTCCCCAAAAGAGAAGTTCCCTAACATCTCAAATAGGGTATGGTGACGTGCAGTGTAACCAACATTTTCAAGGTCGTTGTGTTTTCCACCAGCTCTTACGCAAAGTTGACAAGAAGTAGCTGTAGGGTTACTAGGTCTTGGAACTGCTCCTGTGAAAATATCTTTAAACTGTACCATCCCAGCATTTGTAAACATAAGTGTTGGGTCATCTGGAACTAGTGGCATTGAAGAGATAACTTCATGCCCTTTGCTTTTAAAAAATTCTAAATACTCTTTTCTAATATCCATAAAAACTATCCATATATTAATTTAAGACAAATATTTTAACAAAAAATATATTTATCGAAGTTTATTTAAGGTTATATTAGTATAATTTTGTCATATTACATTTAACTTAAAGGATGGCAAATATGGGTAAATATATAGATTTAACTCCAGAAAACTTTGAAGAAGTAACAAAAAGTGGTGTTTCATTAGTAGACTTTTGGGCTCCATGGTGTGGGCCTTGTAGAATGATTGCTCCAGTAATCGAAGAACTAGCAGGTGAATTTGAAGGGAAAGCAAATATTTGTAAAGTAAATACAGATGAACAACAAGATTTAGCTGTAAAATATGGAATTAGATCTATTCCAACAATTATCTTTATGAAAGATGGAGAGATTGTAGATCAAATGGTTGGTGCTTCTTCTAAACAAGCATTTACTGACAAAATTAACTCATTATTATAATAATGTGTGTAGGTTTACTCCTACCACATTAATTCTCAAACTCTTAAAACCTTATTAAAAAAATCTCAATAATTTTATACAAAAGAAACTCTTTATTAATAGTATAGTTTAATACGATAAAAATAATCAATGGAAAAAATTTTTCCACTGTTTAAATTTTGATTAACCAAAAACTTAATAAAATTTTAGTAATATTATGCCCTTATACTAAATAAGAGCATAATTTGATTATTTTTTTATTTGGTATAATTATAAAAGGGGATGTAATGTTAGATTTAGCGATAATTGGTGGGGGACCTGCTGGTTTAACTGCAGGATTATATGCAACTAGAGGTGGTTTAAAAAATGTTACTATGTTTGAAATGGGTATGCCAGGAGGACAGATAACAGGAAGTTCTGAGATTGAAAACTATCCAGGTCAAGGTGAAGTTATGACTGGGATGGAGCTTATGGATAATTGGCCAGCTCAAGCTATGAAATTTGGATTAAAACATGAAATGAACCAAGTAACAAATGTTACTAAAGAGGGTGATATTTTTACTGTTACAACTGCTGATGGAAAAACTCAAGAAGCAAAAAGTGTATTATTAGCAACAGGTTCAGTTCCTAGACGTGCTGGATTTAAAGGTGAAGATCAATTTTTTGGTAGAGGAATTTCAACTTGTGCAACTTGTGATGGATTCTTTTATAAAAATAAAGAGGTAGCTCTTATTGGTGGTGGAGATTCAGCTTTAGAAGAAGCGGTATATCTTTCAAAAATTTGTTCAAAAGTTTATTTAGTACATAGAAGAGATACATATAGAGCAGCACCAAGCACAATTGAACATATGAAATCTTGTGAAAATATAGAAGAGGTTACTAATGTAACTGTTGAAGAGGTTATTGGTGACAATATGGGAGTAACTGGTTTAATTGTAAAATCAAAAGAATCTGGTGAAACTAGACAATTAGATGTACCTGGTGTGTTTGTATTTGTAGGGCGTGATGTATTAAATGATCCATTAAAACAAGAAGATGGAAGTTTCTTATGTGATGTTAATGAGCAGGGAGAAGTTATAGTTGACCTTAAAATGAAAACTTCAGTTCCTGGATTATATGCAGCAGGTGATGTTAGAATTGATGCTGCAAAACAAGTTGTTTGTGCAGCAGGTGATGGTGCGACAGCAGCAGTAGATATTATTGAGTATTTAGGTTAAAAGGAAGATTTGATGTTAAATGTAGGTATTGTTGGAAGTACAGGTAGAGTAGGTTCGTTATTAATAGATGATTTAGCAAGTGATCAAGAGGCACAGCTTTCTGCTTGTCACGTATTTGATGAGTTAAAAAAGAGTGTACCAGAGGGTACTGTAGTAACAAACGATATGAAGATATTATTAGAGTCATCAGATGTTATTATTGATTTCTCTGCTCCTGTAGCAACTGAAGCTTTACTTACCCAAATTGTAGAAAATGGTGGAACAAAACCATTAGTTATAGCTACAACTGGATTTAATAAGCATCAACAAAACCTGTTAATTGAAGCAAGTAAAAAAGTTCCAGTTTTATATGCAACAAACATGAGTTTAGGTGTTGCAGTTTTAAATAAACTTGTTTCTTTAGCTTCAAAAGCTTTAAGAGAGTTTGATTGTGAAGTGGTTGAACAACACCATAGATATAAAGTTGATGCACCTTCTGGAACTGCATTAACTTTAGCTGAGCATGCGGCACGTGCAAGAGACTTAGACTTAGATAGTGTAAGAGTTTCTGGTAGAGATGGCCAAATTGGAGCAAGAACAAAAGATGAGATTGGTGTAATGAGTTTAAGAGGTGGAGATATTGTTGGAAGACACACTGTTGGTTTATACAACGATGGTGAGTTTATTGAACTTCATCATACTGCAACTTCAAGAAACACTTTCTCAAGAGGTGCAATAAAAGCAGCTAAATGGTTAGTTAATCAAGAAGCTGGATTATATTCTATTAATGACTGTTTAGGTCTGTAAGGAAAACATATGTGTGCAATAGTTGGTATATATGGTAATGAAAATGCTTCTAGGTTGGCTTCTTTAGCTCTGTTTTCTATGCAACATAGAGGGCAAGAAGCAACAGGGATATCTTCTTCTTGTAATGGTAAAATCTATACTAAAAAAAATAGTGGATTGGTATCAGAAGTTTTTGATGATGAGGCATTAAAGTATCTAAAGGGGAACATGGCAATAGGTCATAATAGATATTCAACTGCAGGAAGTGATTCTATATTGGATGCACAACCTGTATTTGCTAAGTATAAACTTGGTGAAATCTCTATTGTACATAATGGAAACCTTATAAATAAAGATGAGGTAAGAGATGAACTAATTGACAAAGGTGCAATTTTCCAAACAGGAATGGACACTGAAAACCTTATCCATCTTATTGCTAAAAACTCTAAGTGTAGATTACAAGATAGAATTATAGAGGCATTAAACAAAACTATTGGTGCATATTGTTTTATTATACAATCTAGAAATAAACAATTTGTTATTAGAGATAGATATGGAATTAGACCATTATCTTTAGGAAAACTAAAATCTGGTGGTTATATTGTTGCAAGTGAGACTTGTGCATTTGATTTAGTTGATGCTGAATTTATCAGGGATGTAAAACCTGGAGAGATGTTAGTTTTCTCTGAAAAACATGATGAACCAGAATCTATTCAACTATTTGAGCCAGAATATAGACCTTGTGCTTTTGAGTTTGTATATTTTGCAAGACCAGATTCTGTAATTGATGGGAAAAATGTATATAGAACTAGAGAAGATATGGGTAAAACCTTAGCAAAGAATGATGCTAATAAAGGTATAAAAGCTGATATGGTTGTTCCTGTTCCAGATTCAGGAGTGCCTGCTGCATTGGGGTATTCAGTTGAGAGTGGAATTCCGTTTGAATATGGGATTATTAGAAATCACTATGTAGGAAGAACTTTTATTGAACCAACTCAAGAGATGAGAAATATGAAAGTTAAAATGAAACTTTCACCTATGAGATCTTTAATCGAAGGGAAATCTTTACTTGTGATTGATGACTCTGTTGTTAGGGGAACTACATCTAAAAGAATTGTTAAGATGTTAAAAGAAGCAGGAGCTAGAGAGGTACACTTTAGAGTTGCTAGTCCAGAGATTAAATTCCCATGTTATTATGGAATAGATACTCCATCTAAAGAGGAGCTAATCTCTCACAGAATGACTAAAGATGAGATTTGTGAATATATTGAAGCAGATAGTTTAGAGTATTTAAGTGTAGAGGATTTAGTTGAATCTATTGGAAATAATAGAAACTATGCATTAGAGAGTTTTAACGGTGACTATTTCGTTACGAAATAAAAAAATAAAAAACAATACTAAAAATGTACTTACTATAGGTAGATATTTTAGGAATAAATTTAAAGAGAAAATTTATAAAGTTCCTATTAGTATCTCAGGATTTACCTGTCCCAATATTGATGGGACAGTAGCTAGGGGAGGGTGTTCATTTTGTGAAAATGATTCCTTCTCTCCAAACCTTCAAGAGAAAAAACCAAAATTCAAATTAAATCCAAGGGTTGAAGAGAACCCTTTTTTAGATAATCAATTAAAGCAGTTACAACTTCAATTTGATGCAACTTCAAAAGTTCTAACAAATAAGTTTGGTGCAAAAAAGTTTATGGTTTATTTTCAATCTTTTACAAATACTTATGCACCTTTAGAAACACTAAAAGCACTATATCTAAAAGCCTTATCTTTTGATAATGTTATAGGGCTTTCAATTGGTACTAGAACTGATTGTATGACCGATGAGATATTAGATTTTCTAGTTGAACTTTCAAAAGATAAAGAGATTTGGGTAGAGTATGGAGTTCAATCTTTTTATAATGAAACGTTAGAAAAGATAAATAGAGGGGATGATAGTGAAACTATGGAAAAATGGATCACAAAAACAAAAAAGCGAGGCTTAAATGTTTGTGCCCATTTAATATATGGCTTACCAGATGAAACCCAAGAGATGATGTTAGATACTTTGGATAAAACAATAGCATTAGATGTAGATTCTATTAAATTTCATCCACTATATGTTGTAAAAAATACACTTCTAACAAATGAGTATAAAAAGGGTAAATTTATTCCTATAAGTGAGCAGTTATATATAGATACGGTTGTAAAATCTATAAAAAAACTACCTGATAATATCTCTGTTCAAAGGGTAACTGCTGGAATTGATGATGAGAGTTTATTGGCACCACTTTGGTGTAAAAATAAACATAATCAGATTTTTAAAATAAGAGAAGCTTTGTTAAAAGAGGGGTTGAAGTATTAGTTTAGTTTGTAGGTTTGTAGGTTTGTAGGTTTGTAGGTTTGTAGGTTTGTAGGTTTGTAAGTTTGTAAGTTTGTAAGTTGAGCAAATAATAAACTAACTTATAATTCCTAAACTTACTAACTAAATCTACGAACCTACTAACTTACTAACTATTTAACCTTCAATAAATAATCAACTACATTTTCAATAAATGCATCGTGTTTTCTATCTTTTCTATATGCAATATATAGTTTTCTAATCATTTTTTGATTTCCAATTCTTGACTCATATAAAGCGCCAGCTTTTAATAATGACTCAATTGCATTTCTAGATACGATAGAAACTGTTGGAGTTTTATTTTTATCTGAGTGTAAAACTGTTTGTACAATTGTTGTTGCACTTGTAACTTCACTTGTTACATCAAAGGTATCACAGTCAGGATAATTTGCTCTGTCTAATGACTCTTTAAAAATATGTCTTGTGTTTGAATCAGGATTTCTACATACCCATTTATAAGATAAAAGATCTGAAGCACTAGCTTTTTCTGGTAGTTTTTGATTTGAGAAGATTACAATCTCATCATCCATCCACTCTCTATAGATAATATCATCATCTGGAATATAGTTTTCAACTAATGCCATATCTATTTTCTTATCTAATAAATCTTCAATCGCTTTATGAGATACTGAAACATTTATTGAAACTTCATTATTTATATTTTCTTTTAAATTGTTCAAAAATCTAGGTAAAATATAATTTCCGATTATAAATGATGCACCAAAAACAAAAGTAACATCTTTATTCATAATCTTTAATAACTCTTTTTCTGCGTTACCAACACATCTTTCTATTTTTTGTGCAATGGCAAAAAGCATTTGCCCCTCTTTGGTAAGTCTAATACCATTTTTCTTTCTGTCAACTACCTGAACATCGAGATAGTCTTCAATATATTTCATTTGTTGTGTTACAGCAGGTTGGGAGATTCCTAGCTTAGCTGATGCCTTTGAAAATGATTTTTCTCTAACTACTGTTAGAAATGTTTCTAGTTTTGCAAAGTCTGTTAACATTTACTTTAACCTTTAATTAATTGTTATCATAATGATAACATTTGTTTATAGATAAAATTATTAAGAAGAAATAAATTTATAAAAATTATGTTATAATATATATAATACTGATAATTTTTGAAACTAATCTTGTAACAAAATAATATGAATCGGTCTTAAATATGGAGAGGATATGGGTGAAGATTTTTTATCAACTTTAAATGAATCTCAACAAGAAGCAGCAAAACATATAGATGGCTCATTGTTGATATTGGCAGGTGCTGGTTCGGGTAAAACAAAAACAATTACTACAAGACTTGCATATTTAATATCCATTGGAATTGATCCTAGCTCAATTTTAACATTAACCTTTACAAATAAAGCAGCAACAGAGATGAGAGAAAGAGCTTTTTCATTGATTGATAGCTCAATAGTTAATACTCCACCTTTGCTTTGTACCTTTCACAAGTTTGGACTGCTATTTTTAAAGTTTAATATGAGTGAATTAGGGAGAAAAAACAACTTTATAATAATAGATAATGATGATAAAAAAAGGATATTAAAATCTATTGATAAAGAGATCACTACCTCTTTGTTAGTTTCAGAGATATCAAAATATAAAAATACACTTATAACACCAACAGAAGCAAAAGCAGCTGCACAGTTAAAACTCTATCAACAAATTGCAGATATCTATGAAAAATATGAAGCTTATTTACTTAAAAACAATCTAGTAGATTTTGATGATTTACTTTTATTACCATATAAGATTTTAGAAAAAAATGAAAAGCTAGCCCAAGAGATTAGTCAAAAGTATCAATACCTTATGGTAGATGAGTATCAAGATACAAATGAGTTACAATATAAATTATTGAGAAAACTATGTTCAACGCATTCAAATCTTTGTGTTGTTGGTGATGATGATCAATCTATTTATGGATGGCGTGGGGCTACTATAAAAAATATTTTAAACTTTACAGATCATTTTGAAAACACAAAAGTTGTAAAACTTGAAGAGAATTATCGTTCAACAAATACAATCTTAGAACATGCAAATCAGTTAATAGAACACAATAGAGATAGACTTGGTAAGAAACTTATTGGTACTAGAATGAAAGGTGAGAGTATAAAAGTTTATGAGTCACACGATGAGAATGAAGAGACTAGAAAAATTTGTGATGATATTAAAAAACTTTTAAGTGAGGGTGAAAGAGCAAGTAATATTGCAATACTTTTTAGGGTAAATGCCCTTTCAAGGTCTTTAGAAGAGGGGTTTAATAAAGCTGGATTAAACTATAAACTAATTGGTGGGATGAAGTTCTACGAAAGAGCAGAGATTAAAGATTTAATAGCTTATTTTAGAATTTTAACTAACAGTACTGATAATTTTTCCCTTAAAAGGATTATAAATAAACCAAAAAGGGGAATAGGTAAAACTACAATTGAAAAGCTAGATGCAAAATCAATTGAGACAAAAAAACCTATCTTTACTATTTTAGAAGAGTATAATAATGATCAATTATCTGCAATAGTTGGTAAAAAAAATGCAAGAACACTAAAAGTATTTATCGCTTCAATTATGGACTTAAAAGAGATTTTAGAGGAATCTAAAATGAGGTTTTTAGATATGTTTGAAGAAACCTTTGATTATAGAGCCTCTTTTGACAATGTTCCCGATGGTTTTGATAGACAAGCAAATATTGATGAGTTTTATGGGTATATTAGGGATTATTTTATTCAAAATCCACATTTAGGTTTAGAAGATTTCCTAAATGAGATCGCTTTAGAATCAGAACAAAGTGAGATTTATGATGAAGCAGTATCAATGATGAGTATTCACTCTTCAAAAGGTTTAGAGTATAAACATCTATTTATAATAGGACTAGAAGAGGGGTTTTTCCCAATCATTGGAGATGGTTGTGATATTGAAGAGGAGAGACGTTTAGGATATGTTGCAATAACAAGGGCAATGGATAACCTTACTCTATCATTTGTACACTCTAGATTTTACAAGGGTAAAAGAGCAAACCTATTAAAAAGTAGATTTTTAAGTGAAAGTGGACTTATTAAAGGTAGTTTAACTATTGAAAAAAATAGTGGCTTTAAAAAAGGTGATTTAGTTCAGCATAAAATCTTTGGAATGGGAAGAGTTCAAAAGGCAACAAAAGCAGGAAAAGATTATAAACTTACAATCAATTTTGGTGGTCAAAGAAGAGATATCTTATCTTCATTTGTAGAAAAAATTTAGAAGATTAGCCTTTGCAAAAAAAACTTTATGATAATAAACAACTAAATAAATTGATTGTTGTAAATAAACCAATATTTAGAAGCTCTAACTCATATTTAAATGAGATAAAAAGAAAATATAGAAATAAAAAAGCTGGCTTTTCTGGAACTCTTGATCCTTTTGCTTGTGGGTGTTTAATAGTTGCTTTTGGACAATACTCAAAACTATTTAAATACCTAAAAAAAACTCCTAAAACCTATAGAGCAGTAGTTTGGTTAGGTGCCACTTCAGAATCTTTAGATATAGAGAATATTATAGATATAAAAGATGAGTTAAAAGTTGATAAAACTTTATTAAATGAAGAGATTAAAAACTTAGTTGGAGTTCATGAATATTTTCCACCAAAATTTAGTGCTAAAAAAATAGATGGAAAAAGAGCATATGCATTAGCAAGAGATGGAAAAGAAGTTGAGATGAAAAAGTCAACTATGGAAATCTTTGAAACTAAACTTATCTCTTATAATCATCCATTTATAACTTTTGAAGCTAGTGTTAGTGAGGGAAGTTATATAAGAAGTCTTGCTCAAATATTATTGGAAAAACTAAATAGAGTTGGAACTTTATCATATTTAAAAAGATTAAATGAGGGAAGTTTTTATTTTGAAAATGAGAAAGATTTAAATCCCTTAGAGTATTTAGATATAAAAGAGAATATCTACAGTGGTGATATCACATATTTTGAAAATGGTAAAAAGATAGATACAAAGTTTTTAAAGTATAAAGATGAGGGTGAGTATCTAATAAAATTTGATAAGTTTTTTAGTATAATTCAAATAGAAAATGGTGAAGTTAAATACTTATTAAATAAGGTAAATATCTAGTGACTCAAAAATCATTCGCTAAGGTTAATATTTTTTTAAAAATTGCTGGCAAAAGGGAACAATACCATGAGTTGGTTTCACGATTTGTTAGAGTCCACTCTTTATATGATATAGTAAGTTTTGAAAAGGGTGATTTTAATGAGTTCACACTAATTGGAAAATTTGGTTGTGAAACTAAAAAAAATACTATTTATAAAGCATATGAAAAATTAAAAGAGATTTCACCTAATGTAGAAGTGTATTTTAAAAACCATTGTGTTAAAGTTGAAAAAAATATTCCAGAGTTTGCAGGACTTGGTGGTGGAAGTTCAAATTGTGCCACTTTTATAAATATGGTAAATAAGGCTTGTAACTTAGGTCTTTCAAAAGATGAGTTATGTAAACTTGCGACACCAATTGGAGCTGATGTTCCGTTTTTTATATATGAATATGATAGTGCAAATGTAACAGGAATAGGTGAAGTTGTTGAAGAATTTGAGGAAGAGATTTTAAATATTGAGATTGTAACACCCCAAATAGAGTGTAATACAGGAGCCATATTTAAAAGCTTTAGAGAAAAGTTTTATAAAGAGATTGAGCCTTCAAAAGCAAAAGAGTTATTAGCTTTAAGCTCAAAAGAGATTTTAAAGCAATTAGATATAAAAAATGCAAACGATTTATATGAACCAGCACTTGATAACTATCCCCAATTAAATAGTTATAATAAAAAAGATTGGTACTTTAGTGGAAGTGGAAGTTCATTTTTTAGGATAATAAATGAATAAAAAAAATATTAAAAAAAATCAAGAGTTTAAAAATAGAAAAGCTTTTCATGATTATGAGATTTTAGATACTTTAGAAGCTGGAATTGCACTAGAGGGAAGTGAAGTTAAAGCAGCACGTGAGGGTAGAGTAAATCTAAAAGATTCACATATAAGAATAATTAAAAATGAAGTATATGTTTTAAATATGCATATAACACACCTAAGTACCGCACATAGTAGCTTTAGACCAGATGAAAAAAGGCCAAGAAAACTTTTATTACATAGAAAAGAGATCGATAAACTTTTTGCAAAAGTAACTAAAGATGGAATAACAATCGTACCTTTGAAAATGTACTTTAATTCTAAAAATATTTTAAAAATGCAAATAGCTACTGCAAGGGGTAAAAAGCTTCATGATAAGAGGGAAGATCTAAAGCAAAAGACCCTAAAAAGAGAGACTCAACAAGCTTTAAAAAATTATAATTAATCTATATAGATTATATTACTCAAAATAAATTACAATTTAATTACAAAATTAAAGTAAACTTAAAAAAAAAATTCAAATATTAAGCTTAAATTTATTGCACATTAGTTAATATTTTGCTGATAAGTGACAAAATAAGTGACTTGTAAAAAAATTTAGTAGGAGGAGATTGATGCAAAACGGTGCACAAATCGAGTATGATTACTCAATTGCAAAAGCGTTTACATTTGCAACAATTCTGTTTGGTATCATTGGTATGACAATCGGTGTTGTACTAGCATTTCAGTTGGCATTTCCTGAGTTAAATAACTTAGCGGGGGAATATGGTACGTTCAGTAGATTAAGACCTCTACACACAAACGGTGTAGCATTTGGTTTTACTCTTAGTGGTATCTTTGCTTCTTGGTATTATATCGGGCAAAGAGTATTAAAGGTATCTTTAAAAGAGTCGCCTTTCTTAATGGGTGTAGCAAAATTACATTTTTTACTATACTTCATTACAATTCTTTTAGCGGTTGTAACTCTATTTATGGGTATTACTACTTCTAAAGAGTATGCTGAATTAGAGTGGCCTTTAGACCTATTAGTTGTTGTTTGGTGGGTTTTATATGGTATCTCTATTTTTGGTCTAATCGGGATCAGAAGAGAAAGAACTCTTTATATCTCAATTTGGTATTTTATTGCTGGTTTCTTAGCAGTTGCAATGTTATACTTGTTTAACAATATGGAAGTACCTACATACTTCGTATCTGGTTATGGTTCATGGATCCACTCTGTATCTATGTATGCTGGAACAAATGATGCGTTAGTACAATGGTGGTATGGACATAATGCAGTTGGTTTCGTATTTACTGTGCCAATTATTGCAATGATCTATTATTTCTTACCAAAAGAATCAGGTCAAAATGTTTACTCATATAAGCTTTCAATTTTAGCTTTCTGGGGATTATTATTCGTTTACCTATGGGCAGGTGGACACCACTTAGTTTACTCTACAGTTCCAGACTGGATGCAAACTATGGGTTCTGTTATGTCTGTTGTTCTTATTTTACCATCATGGGGATCTGCTATTAATATGCTTTTAACTATGAAAGGTGAGTGGCAACAATTACAATCAAATACTTTAATCAAGTTCATGATTTTAGCTTCAACATTCTATATGTTATCTACAATCGAGGGACCAATTCAATCTATTAAATCAGTAAATGCAATTGCGCACTTTACAGACTGGATTCCTGGACACGTACATGATGGTGTATTAGGTTGGTTAGTATTTATGATTATGGCTGCATTATTCCATATGGCACCAAGAATGTATGGTAGAGAGATCTATTCTAAATCTTTAATGGATACTCAATTCTGGTTACAAACAACTGGTATTGTTCTTTACTTTACATCAATGTGGATTGCAGGTATTACTCAAGGTATGATGTGGAGAGCATACGATGAATACGGTTCATTAGTATACTCATTTATTGATACAGTTGTTGTATTAAAACCATATTATACAATTAGAGCAGTTGGTGGGTTAATGTACCTAATCGGTTTCTTAATGTTTGCATACAACATGTACAAAACTGCAACAGCAGGTAGAGTACTTGATAAAGAACCAGTAAATGCATCACCAGTAGCTGCGTAAGAAGGAGGGGATTATTATGTTTCATTGGTTTGAACAAAGACCGTTTTTCTTTGCGGTATTAGTATTCGTATTTATTGCTTTTGCAGGGATAATTGAAGTTATTCCAGATTTTGCAAAACAATCAAGACCTACAGTAGGTACAAAACCTTACAGTGTGTTGGAGTTAGCAGGTAGACAAGTTTATATTAAAGATTCATGTAATGCTTGCCACTCTCAATTAATTAGACCATTTAAATCTGAAACAGATAGATATGGTATGTATTCATTATCTGGAGAGTATGCTTATGATAGACCATTCTTATGGGGATCTAAAAGAACTGGTCCAGATTTATTAAGAGTTGGTAACTATAGAACTACTGACTGGCATGAGAACCATATGATGGATCCAGCTTCAGTTGTACCTGGAACAGTTATGCCAGCTTATCCACATCAGTTTACAAATATTGCTGATTTAGATACTGCATATGCAGAAGCATATACTGTAAAAGCAGTATTTAATACTCCATATGATGTTGATATTGATGGTGATGGAAAAATTGACGTTGAGTTAGGTGATTATGATTCTGCAATTGCTAAAGCTAAAGCTGATGCTCAAGCTATCGCAGCAGATATGAAAAACCAAGCTGTAAAAGATGCCGTGGCAAACGGTCAAGTTCCTGAAATAGTTGCATTAATTGCATATTTAAATTCTTTAAAATAAGAGGTTAAAATGGATCAAGAGACTTTATTGACGATACAAGGTTATGCTAAATTTTTCTTAATCTTGATAGTATTTATACTTTTTTACTCATATGCTTTTTCTATTTATAGAAGAGACAAAAAGGGTGAAAGAGATTTTGAAAAATATTCAGATCTTGTGCATGATGACTCAATAAAATCTGATCCTCTCGAAAAAAGAAAAGAAGAAAACGAGAAAAAAGAGAAGGAGATATAATATGAAGTCTATGGTTATAGGTGGAATTATTCTTATCATCGCTTTATTGGCAGGAACTTACTTTGTTGCGGGTGATGCGTTTAACAGTGATGATTATATTAATAGCTTAACAATGCTTGGGGCTGTGGCAATTATTACAATTACAGTATTTGTTGCACTTAAGTATGTAAATCAAATTAAGAATGATACTGCAAGTGGTGAACTTGCAGAGGAAAAATGGGATGGTATTGGTGAGTATAAAAACCCAATTCCTTCAGGTTGGGGATTAGCATTTATAGGTACAATTATCTGGTTATTTTGGTACTGGACAATTGGTTACCCAACAAATGGATTCTCTCAAATTGGTCAATGGAATGAAGAAGTAAATGATTACAATGCAAAATTTGCTTCTAAATGGGAAAACCCATCTGAAGAAACATTAGTAGCAATGGGTCAATCTGTATTCTTAGTACAGTGTGCTCCTTGTCATGGTGTTGATGCAGAAGGTATCAATGGTAAAGCTCAAGACTTAACACAAAGAATGTCAAAAGATTCTGTTGAGTATGTTATTAAAAATGGTTCAAACAACTTAAAAACTGTTTATCCAGGTGGTATGCCTCCTATGATGTTAACTGAGCAAGCTGATATTGATGCAGTATCTGCTTATGTTGCAGGTGGACTAAAAGGTGAGCAACCAGCAGCATTTGGCGTTTGTGCTGGATGTCATGGTCCTGACGGTGCTGGTATTGCTTATGTTGGTCCAAATATTAAAAACTACGATGATGCATTAGTAAGTGCAGTTCTTGAAAATGGTAAAAAAGGTAACATTGGTATTATGCCAAGCTTTAAAGGTAGACTTAACCCAACTCAAGAAAAAGCAGTTGCTTCGTATATTAGAAGTTTAGGAGAGTAAGATGGCTGGAAATTCACAAATGAACGAAAACGAAAGAGGGCTATTCGCTTTAAGTGGTATTACTGGTATGCTAATAGCAACTGTTTTACTTTTAACTATATTAGCAGTTTTAGTATTTAATTCAGTTCTAGTACAACAAAGAGAAGCTCAAAACTATTATAAAATCAACCAAGATTTAAATGGTTTAGAAGCAAACAGTCCAGATAATCATAAGCACTATATTCTAGTTGGTTCTGGTAAATAAGGGAGAGTAAAATGGATAAAATTATAGGAATATTATTATTAGTATCTGCAGCGCTTTCTGCATATTTAGCATTTTTTGATTCAGCAAGAGTATACGTAGGTTAATGGTTACGTTAAAAGGTTTAAAAGTAGCAGTATCTTTACTGCTACTTTTTTTATTTACCAATTTAAATGCAAGCAGTTTTGTATTAAGTGATGATGGATTAATTGATCCAAGAACTATTACAAAAATAAATGAGATTGGTACAGAGGTTAATAAAAAACTATCAGCTAACATCTATGTTTATGCTAAAGAGTCTTTAGGTCTACAAAAAAATATCACACTCCAAGATAAAATTAAATATATAAAAGAGTATGAATCACAAATAACTAGTGGTTTAGTTAAACCCTATGTATTATTAACTATGTCGGTTGAAGACACACATGTAAATTTAATTGTATCTTCACAACTTCAAGAAGTAGTAGATAAAAATGATATTTTAAATGGATATGTTGTACCATTACTTGCATCGAAAGATAAGAATAGTACATTTGCAAAAGCAAGTGCAGCAATTTTAAATGGATATGCAGCAATTGCTGATACTATTGCCGAGTCAAAAGATATTGAGCTAGAAAGTAGTATCGGAAGCTCAGGAAAAGTAGCAGGTACTGTTTGGAAAGTATTTATGTATTCACTAATATTAGTTGGTTTATTATTATATACATTTGCTGTGCTAAGAAGAAAAAAATAGGATTTTAGATGAAAAGAAATTATTGGCCTTTGTTTTTTATTGGAATATTTTCATTTGTATTTTCAATGATTATATGGACAATCTATTCTGCAACAAATACACCCGTTCATGAAGATAAAACTTTTTTAAAGTCTTATCAAGATTTAAATAAAGATTTTAATGACGTAGTAGATGCAAATCAAAAGTTTTTAGATAAATATAGTTTTAAATTAAATATAAATAAATCTGAATTTGATTTAGAGTTTAAAGATGTCTTTTTATCACAAAGGGTGATTGAAGAGAGATCTATCCATAAAGATATATTTAATATGGGTGATAACTTTATAACCATATCAATAAAAGATAAAAATACAGATAAGATCATCGAAGATGTTAAAATTGCAATAAATATTACAAGACCAACAAATGATAATGATATACTTGATTTTACAAACGAAGATTTTATATTTGAAAATGGGGTTTATGAAAACAAATTTAAACTTCCTTTTAAGGGTAACTGGAATATAACAGGAACTTTTAAAATAGGAAACGACACTGGGTATTTCTTTATAAAATCAAATGCAATCTAAACTAAATCAACTTTTAGTTTTTCCCACTTCTAGAAAAGTAAGAGAGTTTGTTACCAACCAAAAGGGTGTTAACACTCTTTTGCCAACAATTCTCACAATTGATGAATTTTTTAAAAAATCTACATACTTTGAAAATAAAAAATATATAGAAGAGGATGAGAGGTTTTTATATCTAAATGAAGCTTGTAAAAATATCAATCTTTCAAAACTTGGTATATCTAAAACCTTTACACAATTTCTAAAACAAAGTAATTATATTTATCGTTTTTTCTCTGAATTATCTAGTGAAAAAATTGATATAGATGATATTAGTAGTAATGACACTTATGAGTTTTATACAGAGCATCTACAAATACTAAAAGAGATTTTAGTAAACTATTTAGATATTTTAGAGAAAAATAATAGTATTGATAGGGTTAACTTTGCAAAATACTATTTAATCAACAAAGATTTTTTATCTCAATATGAGTCTATAAAGATATATTTTGAAGGTTATTTTACAAATATTGAGTTTGATATTATAAATGAGATCTCAAAACTATTACCTATAAATATTGAGTTTGTATATAACCAATATAATAAAAAATCAATTGAAAAGTTTCTTTTATTGGGTTTTGAATTAGAAGAAAACTATAAATATGAAATTGATTTACAAAATAAGACTATATTAAAAAAACAAAATATTAAAAAAGAAAAAAACTTTGAACTAAAAGCTTTCTCCTCAAGAATAAACCAAATAGCATATATCAAAAAAAGTATAGAGGTTTTAGTTACAAATGGAGTTGATCCAAATAATATAGTTGTGATTTTGCCAGATGAGAAGTTCTCTTCAATGCTTGCTTTATTTGACAATGAAAACTATTTTAACTTTGCTATGGGTAAGGATATATATAATAGTAAACTTTTTAAAACCTCGCAAGCTATTTATGAATATATAAATGATGATGAGATTAAAAATATTGAGAATATAAAGTTTTTAAATCTTGATATAAAAAATATTGATATCTTATTTAAATCAAAATGGAACTCTCTAATTAATAAAGAGAGTTTTAATGAGATAATAGAATACCTAAGAACTATAGAGACAAATAGAGAGTTGTTAGATAAGTTTGATGAGACAATCTATAAACTAGAAAGAATCATTTTTTTATCTAAAAAAACTGTATTAGTAAAAGATTTCTTTAAAATATTATTACAAAAAATATCACAAATTAGTTTTGATGATATTAATTCTGGAAAGATTACTGTAATGGGTCTACTAGAGAGTAGAATTTTAGACTTTGAAGCTGTAATTATATGTGATTTTAATGAGAGTTTGATTCCTAAGGTTAGTGTAAAAGATAAGTTTTTATCTTCAAAAGTTAAGTCAAAGGTAAAACTTCCAACTCCACATGATAGAGAGAATTTACAAAAATACTATTATGAGAGATTAACTATGAATACAAACTATCTATTTGTAAGCTATGTTAAAAATGAAACTGAACAATTATCAAGGTTTGCAACAAAACTGTTTGATATAGAGATTGATGAGAATACTTATGACAATCAATACAAACATATTTTATATACAAGTAAAACTATTAACCATTTTAATGAAGAGGTAATATTAGATATAGACCTTTCAGAACTTACTTGGAGTGCAAGTTCATTAAAGGAGTTCTTAGAGTGTAAAAGGAAGTATTATCTAAACCATATACTTAAAATAAAAGAGCATGAGATATCTTTATTACCAAAAGGGTATGAGTTAGGTAATATTATCCATAAAACATTAGAAGATTATTATAGTCAAGATAAAAGAGCTTATGAGATACTAATTGATATATTCAATAAAAATAGAATAAATTCAGTTTTTCTAAATTTTGAATTAGAGATATGGAAAAGAAAGTTAGAAGATTTTTTTAATAAAGAGAAAAAAAGGGAAATTGAAAAGGGCTTTAAGGTATTACAGTTAGAGAAAAAATTTGAAATAGATTTCAATGGAATAAAACTAAAAGGTACAATTGATAGAATAGATAAAGTAGAAGACTCTATTTGGGTAATCGATTATAAAACTTCAAAAAATCTAACAGTTAGCACAAAAAAAACATTTGAATCTTCAAACGATTTTCAATTAGAGTTTTATTATCTTGCTGTTAATGAGTTATATAATACTAATAATATCAAGACTTATTATTATGACTTGTATAATAATAAACTAATTGAAGAGACAGTAATTGATGAAAAACTGTTAAGATTAGAAGCGATTTTTAAAGAATTTAAAACTTCAAATGTAAGTTTTGACAAATGCGAAAAACTACAAATATGCCAGTATTGCACCTATAAAGAGATTTGTAATAGATAAGAAAACCAGTTTAAATTATTTTAATTATAATCCGTTATAATTCTGATAATGTTTATCACTATTAAAATAAACTAAAAATAAATGAAAATGTTTATTTTTTAATCATCACTATATTGATAATAATAATCAATAGTAGTATCATTATATTGTTCTTCTAATTTCTAGATGTTAATTGCGCGTAATATCTATGAATAAAATAAACATACACATAAGGAAAGAAAATGAATAAAAGAGTAAAACTTAGTTTACTTGCAAGTGGATTAATTCTAGCTGCTACATCTGTATCTGCAGATTCAAATACAATTAAAGAGGCTTTTGCTAATGGTAAAACTTCTGGAGATATCTCAGCATATTATGAAAGTAAAGATAATAGTGGTGCAGCAGATGCAGGATTTATTTCTGGTTCAGTTGGTTTAAATTTTGAAACAGATTCTGTAAATGGTTTTAGTGCAGCTTTAGGTTTTAGAGCACAACACCAATTTGATGAAGAGAATAATGGTGATTATGATGGAGCATATGGAAATGATGCAGTTGTAAATACAGCTTTAATTAAATATGCAAATAGTGATTTCTTTGTATCTGTTGGTAGACAAGAGATTGATTTAGAGTGGTTAGGTGACTATAATGAATCAGTTGTAGCTGGTATTACTTCAATTCCTAATACTACAATTATTTTAGGTTATACAGATAGACAAGCAGAGATTGGATTTGATACAACTGCAGATTTTGCAGAGATTACTCCAGATGGTGCTTATGTATTAGATGTAAAATATAATGGAATTGAAAATGTTGAATTAAACCCATATTTTTATAGTGCACCAGATGTAGCTGATTTTTATGGTTTTAAAGCTTCTTATGATGTAGATGCATTTGGATTTACTGGACACTATGCAGAATCAAGTGAAGATGTAGGTGCAGATGGTGATATCTATGCATTAGAAGCAAGAGCTAATTTTGCTGGATTTAGTGCAGCATTAGGATACTTTGCAACTGATAAAACTGTTGGTACAGGTAGTATTGCAGCATATGGTGATAATGTAAGTCCATTAGAAGATGGAAACAATGTTTATGCAGCAGATGCACAAACTACTTATGGTTCTATCTCTTATGAGCTTGCAGGAGTAGCATTAACAGCTATTTATGGTACAACTGATTATGGTGTAAATTCTGATGAAGATGAGTTAAACTTAATTGCTGAGTATGGATTCACTGATGAGTTAAGTGGAGCAATCACTTATGTTGATTATGAAAATTCAGCAGGTGGTGATTACGATAAACTATTTGCTAATATTAGTTATTCATTTTAATTAGTTGGTAAGTTGGTAAGTTGGTAAGTTGGTAAGTTGGTAAGTTGGTAAGTTGGTAAGTTGGTAAGTTGGTAAGTTGGTAAGTTGGTAAGTTGGTAAGTTGGTAAGTTGGTAAGTTGGTAAGTTGGTAAGTTGGTAAGTTGGTAAGTTGGTAAGTTGGTAAGTTGCAAAATAATAAACTGCCTTATTAATTAACTACAAACTTACTAACACACCTTATTATACAAACCTACTAACTCTACTAACTTACAAACTATAAACTACTTACTAGTAGCAATCAAAACATCTTCAATAATCTTTGTAATATCTCCATCCAAAATAGCATCAACATTAGAATACCCTATACCACTTCTTGTATCTTTTACTTGTTGATATGGTTGTAATACATAAGATCGTATTTGGTGTCCCCAACCAATCTCACTTTTTTCTACTCCATCTGAAGCAGCTTTTTGTTTTTCTAGTTCTAGTTCATAAAGTCTTGATTTTAACATCTTCATTGCACTAGCTTTATTTTTGTGTTGAGATCTGTCATTTTGGCATTGAACTACAATTCCACTTTCAATATGTGTGATTCTAATAGCTGATTCTGTTTTATTAACGTGTTGACCACCTGCACCACTAGCTCTATAAGTATCTATTCTAATATCTTTATCTTCTATTTCGATATCAATATTATCATCAATTTCTGGACTTACCATAACAGAAGCAAAAGAGGTGTGTCTTTTAGCATTTGAATCAAATGGTGAGATTCTAACTAATCTATGGATTCCATTTTCAGCTTTTAAATACCCATAGGCATTTTCACCTTTAATGATAAAAGAAACATCTTTTATCCCAGCTTCTTCCCCATCTTGATAGTCAAGTAGTTCAATCTTGAAATTTTTTCTTTCAGCCCATCTAAGATACATTCTATATAAAATACTTGCCCAATCTTGTGATTCTGTACCACCAGCACCTGGGTGTATTGATACAATAGCATTTAAAGGATCATCAGGATTACTTAACATAACTGATATCTCAGTAGATTTAATAAGTGCAGATAAATCAGAAGCTTCCTCATAAAGCATCTCAAAAGTCTCTTCATCTTTCTCTTCATTAGCTAATTCATAAAGCTCATTGGTACCATTTAGTGCATCATTTGCTTTATTAAACTTACTAAGTTTTCCTAAAATTCTATTTTTTTCAATACCAATTTTAGTAGCAGTTTCAACATCAGACCAAAACTCTTGTGAGGATTCTAACTGCTCAATCTCTTTTAATCTTGCATTTAACTCTTCAGGTTTTAAAATACCTCTAATATTTTCAAGTTTTTTATTTAATAGTTTAAGAAGCTCACTATACTCATATGCATCCATATATTATTTATCTTCCTCTTTTTTAGGTTTGAAGGTACTAATATATGAGTAGATGTTTTTTATATCTCTTTCTACAATTGTTTTTGCATACGGCGTCATTATAAGTCCATTACCACTTACTCTTTCATTTCTTCTAAATTCATTAATTGCTAATATCATATCACTTAGTGATAATGTTACAAGAGGCTTTGAAGTACCTAAAGCATTAAGTTCAGCTTTTTCACCATGACAACTTTGACACTTTGTAACATAAAGTTCTTTTCCTTCTCTTGACATCCTTTGTTTTATTTCTGCAATTCTTTTTTTCTCATCTTCAATTTTCTTCTTTTCTAATCTTTGAACAATTTTTTCTTCAATCTGTTCGATATCTGAAGCGTTATATTGTTGTTCATTTTTTAGAATATAAATATAATTCATGCCAGAATCACCTTTTGAGATATTAATGTCATCAACACTCCATCCAGAGTCTTTCATCTCATTTAATGATTTCTGCCCATCGCATTTTCCACCATCTAGTTTCATATCTTCAATGCCCGACATTGAAGCTACTCCCTCTTTATAACACATTGTTGTTTGTGCAAAAAGTGCTACAGAGCTAAAGATTAATAAAAATAGTTTTTTATTCAAGATATAATCCTTTTTATAAATTGTAAGATTTTATCATAATTATATTTAGTAATAAGTAATAGAAAAAAAAGTGCATAAAAAAAGGTTAGAAGAAAATCTTCTAACCTTTAAAGTTTAGTAAGTTTAACTAACTAATCAGATGATTAGAAAGAGTATTGTACGTGAACTCTACCTGCAGAACCATCTAAATTACCAACTTCTAATTCACCTAATCTTACATAAGTAGATAATGATTTAGTTGCTTGGTATTTAACTTGTAGATAAGTTTCAGTCTCATCAAAGTTTGCCGTTGAAGTATCTAAGTCATTGTAGTTAAGTGAAACATGAACTGAAGGTAATACTTTTGCTCCAACACTTAATTTTAAGTATTCATTGTTAGCAGCAGTACCTAAAGCAGTATTCCAACCTTCCATTGTAGTTTTAGCAGTAGGATCAAATGCAACTAAACCACCGTTAGAACCAGTTTCACCATAAGCAACTGAAGCATCAAACATACCAGCAGTTAATTTAATAGAACCTTGAGTTACGTCATGTTCTGCACCTGGAGCAGAATCTAATTCTAATTCAGTATATCTAAGACTAAATGCTAATCCAATTCCATCTAAATCTAATTTATAAGAACCAGCTAGTGTATAAGAATCTAAAAAGTCTCTTGCATCTGCATAGAATGCTTCTAAGTTAACACCAGCAACACTTCCAAGTGCACCAATAACCCAGATATCTTGACCAGCAGCAAATGCTGCAATATCAGTTTGGTTAAAGTAAGCACCAGCTAAAGTAACAGGACCTTGAGTTGAAAGAGCTAAGATACCAGTACCAGAGTGAGTTGTACCCATTGCATCAGCAGCTACAGTCCATGGAGTTGGGATAGCTTGCATACCAGCAGTAATTGTAGTGTTTGCAATACCAGAATAAGTGAAATTAGCACCAGTTAAGTGTACATCAACACCAGCATTGTCAACACTTGGATTAGCAACAGTTGAAGTACTTAATGGTGCTGCATCACCAGCTTGGAAAGATAATCCCATAGTGAAATCGTCACCAGCAGGTATAACCATATCTACAACTGCCTTATAGTAATTGTCACCTTCAGATCTATTAAAAGATGGTGTAGGTGCAGTTGGAGCAGAACCAAATCTACTTGCAGCAGCAGCTAAATCAGCGTTAGCTTCCTCATATCTATATGCAACAGTACCAGAGATGTCAACACCTTTGATTGCTTCTTCTAGTGGTTTTGCGTTAGCAGTAGTTAAACCAGCAACTGCGATAGCAGCTACTAAACTCATTTTTGCGAATTTTTTCATTTGTTCTCCTAAAATTTCGAAATTAAAATCAGTGAACTGGACGCGCGAACAACCTAAAAATAAAATTGTTAGGTACTTTTCCAGTAGACCGTTAGGCAAATTCTACATGAGTAAATATTAAAGTTTTCTTAAAAATAGGCTAAAAAAGTGATATGATGGGAAATTTAAGTTTATTTTTAAATTATCTTTTTAAAATTTTAATAGTTTTTTAATGAAATTATACAGTTTGTTAAAATATCGGGTTTTGACACCTTAATCTTAAGTTTTTTAATTACATATTTATTTTTTAAAAAATTCTCTACAAATATGATTGATTCTTCTAAAAGTTCAAATTTCTCTTTTTTGAAAATCTCTTCAATCTCTTTTACTACAATCGAATAATCTATAAAACTATTTGGTGTTGTATAATCATATTTAAATGAGACATTGATAACTACTTTTTGCTCAGTTTTTCTTTCAAAAGGTAAGATACCTATTATAGTGTTAAAAGTTAGATCTTCGATACAAATTTTCATAATTATTTATATATGAAGAGATAAAGTAGATTAAACTACTTTTTTCTCTTCCCCTTTTACAAGTCTTATAATATTTGGTATATGCTTATAATAGATAATAAAAGCTATAAAATACATTGGAGCATTGCTTCCCACTTCTAAACCATTATTTAAAATAACAGCAGCAATAACAGCAGTTGTTAATCCTAAAAGTGAAGATAGTGAAGATATTTTTAAAACCTTTGCACAAAATATCCAAGTGATAGCTCCTAAAAGTGTTGGAATTGGTATTAAAACTAAAAATACTCCAAGTCCAGTTGCCACACCTTTCCCACCTTCTAAACCTAAAAACACTGAATAACAATGACCTAAAACACTTAAAACTCCAATAGCCCATAGTGTAGATTGAGATGCATCCATTGCAATAGCAATCAAAATAACTATAGCACCTTTTAGTGCATCAAGTACAACTGTAGCAATTCCAAGTTTTTTTGCTAGTTTTGGGTTTGTTTCTTTTACAACTCTTAATACGTTTGTTGCTCCAATACTTTTACTTCCATGCTCTTTAATATTTACATTAGCAAAAAACTTAGCAAGTATCAACCCAAAAGGGATAGAACCAGCAAGGTAAGCTAACACATAAAATAAGATATTAAAGTTTAGTAAAAAATCCATTTTCAACCTTATAAATTTTTTTGATTAATTTAGTAAAGTGGATTATAACTAAAAATTTGTTATATTCCCGTTTAATTATAAAAATGAAAAATTTTAAAGGCAAACTTTGAATTTTAAAGAAGAAATTTTAAGACTAAAAAAAGAGTTAGATGTTACTTTAGTAGCACACTTTTATCAAAGAGATGAAGTATTTGAATTAGCAGATATTACAGGTGATTCTTTAGAGTTAGCAAAAAGAGCAAAAGAGACCTCTTCAAAATATATTGTTTTTTGTGGTGTTGGTTTTATGGGAGAGAGTGTAAAAGTTCTTAGTCCTGAAAAAACAGTACTTATGCCAAAAATTGCATGTTGTGCTATGGCAAGAATGATAGATGAGGGTTATTTTGAGCAAAATTTAAAACAGATAAATGAAGCTGGAATTCCAAATGAAGATATCTTACCAATAACATATATAAACTCAAGTGCAGCAGTAAAAGCGAAAGTTGGACAAATGGGTGGAATGGTTTGTACCTCTTCAAATGCATATAAGATTATCCAAAAAGGTTTGGAATCTGGCAAAAAAATATTTTTTGTACCGGATAGATGTTTAGGACAAAACTTTGCAAAATCTTTAAACCTAAAATCAGCAGTTGTTGGTGATGGGACAGATTTAACACAAGCAGATATTATATGTTATAACGGTTTTTGTTCTGTACATCAATTGTTTAGTGTAGAGGATGTTGAGTTTTATAGAAATAAATATCCAGATATTTTAATAGCTGTTCATCCAGAATGTGATCCTGCTATTTGTGATATGGCTGATTTTGTTGGTTCAACTTCTCAACTAATAGAGTATATAAAAAAATTACCACTTGAACAAAAAGTTGCTGTTGGAACTGAATATAATATGGTAAATAGATTAAGAGAAAAAAATACATATATATTAAGTTCAACAAAACCAGAGTGTCCAACAATGAATGAAACCACATTGGAAGATGTATATAAAACACTTAAATCAATAGAAGATAACACAATAAACGAAGAGACTTTGATAAAAGTTGATGAGAATGTAATCAAATGGGCAAGAGCTGCTTTAGAGAGGATGTTTGAAGTATGATAAATATAAAAAAGTTTGTTAAAAATGCTATTATTGAAGATAATGGTAGGGGAGATTTGTTTTTTGATATAGCTCCTAAAGGGAAGTTTACAGCAAAAGTTATCTCTAAAGATGATGGTATCTTAGCAGGTGAGCTTTATGCAAAAGCTTTAGCAAAAACAGAAAAGTTTGATTGTAAGTTTTTAAAACATGATGGAGATAAACTTAATAAAGGTGATGTTATAGCAAAACTTGAGGGTAAAGCTTCAATCCTTTTATCTAGTGAAAGAACTTTTTTAAATATGTTACAACATGCAAGTGGTATAGCAACTATGGCAAATAGATTCGCGTCTCAAATTGATGATTTAGATGTATCTTTACTTGATACTAGAAAAACTAGACCACAACTTAGAGATTTTGAAAAATATGCAAGTAGAATTGGTGGAGCTATAAATCATAGACTTGGACTTGATGATTGTCTTATGCTTAAAGATACTCACTTAAGAACAATTTCTGATTTAAAATCTTTTATTAAAGATGCAAGAAAAAGAATTTCTTGGGTAACAAAAATAGAGATAGAGTGTGAGAGTTTTGTACAAGTAAAAGAGGCTATGGAAGCTGGTGCTGATATTATAATGTGTGATAATATGTCAACACAACAAATCAAAGAGGTGGTTAGTTTTAGAGATAAAGAGCATCCCCATGTATTGTTAGAAGCTAGTGGTAATATCTCTTTAAGTACAGTTAGAGATTATGCCTTAACAGGAGTTGATGCACTTAGTTCAGGAAGTATAATTCATCAAGCAACATGGCTTGATTTTTCAATGAAGTTTGACTAATAAGTATTTACTATTGGTTAATAAATTTAAGGCATAATCGAAAAATGAAAAAAGATTTTATAGTGGATAATAAACTTGACTTCTCTTCATATAAAGAGGCTTTAGATTTAATTGAAAAAAGTAGATATATTCTAATAATAACACATATCAATCCAGATGCAGATACAATCTCGTCTGCCTTGGCTCTTTCAAATTTTTTAGCAGAGAACAAAATCAAACATAAAGTTTTCAATCTAAGTGATAATCTTCCTAGAAATTTAGATTTTATAGAAAGATTTGACAAGATTACAAATGTATTACCAAAATTTTATGATTTGATTATAAGTGTTGATTGTGGTAGTAAAAATAGATTTGGTTTTGAAGTTGATGAGAGTATTCCACTTATAAATTTTGACCATCATAAATCAAATGATAATTTTGGAAAAGTAAATATTGTAAATTATCAAAAAAGTTCAACAGCAGAGGTTGTATATGACTTTTTTAGATATAACGGTTTGTATATAACAAAAAATACAGCAACCTCTTTGTATGTTGGGATTTATGATGATTCTTTAGCATTTACTATTAGTAGATGTGATGAGTTAACTTTTGAGAAAGTAAACTTTTTAGTTAAATGTGGAGCAAACCCCTCTTGGATTGCGAATAGATTAGTAAGACGTGACTCATTGGCTAAGTATAGAGTTATCCCAAGAGTTTTAGATAGTTTAGAACTATATAAAGAGGGAACACTTGCTTCAATAGTAGCAAGACCAGAGTGGTTAAAAGAAAGTGGAGCTCATGTAAGAGATACAGAGGTTGTACTTGATATGGTTTTAAGTATAGCCATAGTAAACATAGCTTTTTTCCTAAGAGTTACAGATGATAAAGTTAGAGTATCAATTAGATCAAAAGGTGACATTGATGTTTCAATCATAGCAAAGAGATTTGATGGTGGTGGACATTTAAATGCAGCTGGTTTTTCTATAGCAACGTTAGATATAGATGAGGCAAAAGAGATAGTATTAAGGGAGATTCTTGAGACGACAAAAGAGTAATTTAGCAAATATTTTAGTTATAGCAGTTTTGGTTTTAATAATAGCAGCAACAGTTTTTGTATTTTTCTCACCAAAGTTTGAGCAAAATAATCCAAAGGTTCAGCTTGAAACAAATGGGTATTGGAATCTACAAGATAAGTTAAATATAAAATTAAATGATGAGAGTGGAATAAAACATTATAAGGTTTATTATAATGATGGAGCACAATCTGTATTGCTAAAAAGTGAGAGTGTTAACTCAAGCCTTCAAGATATGGTTTTACAAATTGATAAAATCGATTTAAGAAGAGATATTGAAAAGATACAAATAGTAGTTGAGGTTGTTGATAATAGTAATTGGAATTTTTTCAATGGTAATAAAACAGTTGAAAAATTTGATTTAATAATAGATAGAAACAGACCAATTGCAAATGTTATAAGAAACTCATACAATATTAGAAAAGGTGGAAGTGCAGCTGTAGTTGTTGAAGTAAAAGATAAAAATTTACACGATTTTTATATCTCTTTCAATGAAAAATATAGATTTGAATTAATCCCTTATTTAAAAGAGAACTATTATATGGCAATTATTGCTTGGCCTGTTGATATTGAAGATTTTGAAAGGGTAAACCTAATAGCTGTTGATAAGGCTAAAAATGTGACAATCACTAAAGTTCCTTTATATATAAAAGATTTAGCAATTAAAAAAGATGATATAAAGATTTCTGAAAACTTTATAAATAAAGTCTCTGTTCCTGTTTTACAACAAAGTAATATGGAAGTGCCATCATCAAATACAGATATTTTTGTAAAACAAAATAGAGAACTTAGAAAAATGAATGTAGATAAGATTAGAGAGGTTTCTTTAGAAAGGATGTCAAAACAGATGGTTAATAGTTTTGATATCACCTCTTTTAAAAGATTAAGAAACTCAAAAACTTTTGCTGGTTTTGCTGAAAGAAGAAACTATTTTTATGATAATCAAAAAATTGACGAAGCATGGCACTTAGGTATGGACTGGGCAAGTATAAAACATGCTGATATAACTATCTCAAATAGTGGAAACGTTATATTTAGTGAATATCTTGGTATATATGGAAATACTTTAATAGTAGATCACAGTTTTGGACTTCAAACTCTTTATGCACATACAAGTAAATTTTTAGTAAACGAAGGTGAGAGTTTAAGAGCAGGTGAAAAAATAGCACTTACTGGTAATACAGGTGCAGTTTTTGGAGACCATTTACATTTTGGTGTATTGGTTCAAGGACTTGAAGTAAACCCTATTGAGTGGATGGATAAAAATTGGATTAAAACAAGAATCACTGATATATTAAATGATGCAAAAAAGGTAATAAACGCTAAATGAAACAAAGAACAATAGCAAAAAGTGTTGAAATAGTAGGGATTGGTTTACATAAAGGTGTCCCTGTAAAAATGAGACTTGAACCACTTGATTCAAATATGGGGATAGTTTTTTATAGAAGTGATGCAGGGGTTACAATACCACTAAAAATTGAAAATGTTGTAGACACAAAGATGGCAACAGTTATTGGAAAAGATGATGTTGTTATCTCTACAATTGAACATCTACTTTCTGCTGTATATGCTTATGGGATTGATAATTTAAGAGTTGTTATAGACAATGATGAGGTGCCAGTTTTAGATGGGAGTTCATCAGGATATTGTATGTTGATTGATGAAGCAGGAATAAAAGAGTTAGATGCATCTAAAAAAGCAATAAAAATTAAAAAAGAGGTTGAGGTTACAACCCCTGAAGGTAAAAGGGTGGCTTTAAAACCTTCAAATCATATCATTTATGATTTTTCTATCGATTTTGAGCATCCAGTAATTGGAAAACAAAACTTTCATTTCGACTATTCAATAGCAGAGTATAAAGAGAATATCAGTAGAGCAAGAACTTTTGGATTTTTACATGAGGTTCAATACCTAAGAAGTGTTGGTTTAGCTCTTGGTGGAAGTATGGAAAATGCTATTGTACTTGATCAAACAAAGGTTTTAAACCCAGAGGGTTTAAGATATGATGATGAGTTTGTAAGACATAAAATCCTTGATGCTGTTGGTGATATGGCACTATTAGGATACACTCTTGTTGGTGAGTATGATGCACATGCAGGAAGCCATCATCTAAATCATCTTCTTACAAAAAAACTTTATGAAGATGAAGCAAATTATGAAATTATAGATTTAGAAGAGGCATCACAAGAAGCAGAAGTGTTTGAAGTTGCATATTCTAAAGTTGAGATATAGAGGTATTTATTGATAGAAGTTTTAGTTATAACTATTTCCAATCCCTTACTAATTGGTATATATAAAGATAAGCAATTAATTGAAACCTATGAACATGAAGGGAAGACTTCAGACATTTTACCAGTTATTTTTCAAGAGATATTAAAAAAATACAAGCTGGAAACAATATATTATGTAAATACTCCTGGGTCATATATGGCAATAAAAGTTGCATATGTATTTTTAAAAACAATAAGTATTACTAAAAACATCCCATTAAAAGCATGTAGTGGTTTTTTATTTAATGAAAATTCTCCAATTAAAGCTTTAGGTAAAAAATACTTTATAAATGAAAAAAATTCTGTTAAAGTTGACTTTTTAGAAAATAACTGTAAAATACACGACTTTAAATTACCAAATGGATTAGAAGAGTTAAATTTTTCTTCTGAAACATTACCAATATATAATCTACCAGCAGTATAAAAGGAAAAGAGTGAGAATAAGCGTTCCCGCAACAAGTGCTAATTTAGGTCCAGGTTTTGATACTTTAGGCTTAGCAATTGGACTTAAAAATCAAGTTATTATTAAACCATCAAAATTTCATAGTGTATCACTAAAAGGTGAGGGTGCAAATAATCCTGCACTTAAAGATAACAATATGTTTATCTCTATTTTTAATGATTTTTATCATAATCTATCCCATAAAAAAAGACATTTTAGATTTGAATTTAGCAATGAGATCCCACTTTCTAGAGGATTAGGAAGTTCATCTGCAGTGATAGTTAGTGCTATAGCAAGTGCTTATGCAATTGAAGGGATAAAATTACCTAAAAAGAAACTGCTAAATTTAGCATTGGCATATGAAAACCATCCTGATAATATTACTCCAGCAGTTATGGGTGGATTTAATGTTTCAACAGTTATGGAAAATGAGGTTAATTTTATTAAAAAAGCAATGCCAAATAATTTAAAGGCGATTGTTGTAATACCAAATAGACCAATCTCAACTCAACTTGCAAGAAAGGCTTTACCTTATAAGTATTCAAAAGATGATACAATATTTAATATTTCACATTCATCTTTATTAGCTGCTGCTTTTATGAGTGAAAATTGGGATATGTTAAGGGTTGCGTCAATGGATAAGGTTCATCAAGAGTACAGAATGAAACAGATGCCTGAACTTTTTGATGTACAAAAAACCTCTTTACAAAATGGCTCTTTAATGAGTACTTTATCAGGTTCTGGTTCAACATTGTTTTCTATTTGTTATAAAGAAGATTGTAGTAGAATAGAAAATGCATTGAGGAAAAAATTCCCTCATTTCAGAGTGGTATCATCACATTTTGATAATGAAGGTGTAAGAGTAGATGATTAACATCTACTAGATTAAGTTATATTTAGGTATAATATTGACTATTTTGAAAAAGCCCATACGTACTTGTGTTTGTTGTAGAGTTAAATTAGAACAAACAAAAATGTTACGTTTAATGTGTAAAGATAAAAAACTTATATCATTCAATGGTAATGGTAGAAGTTTTTATATCTGTGATGATTGTATTTCTATTATTGAACATTCACAAAGCAATCAAAAAGATTACAAAAAAATAGAAAAAGCACTTTTTAGGGAGTGCAAAAATAAAGATGACTACATAGGACAACTTAAGGAGATATTAACGCATGTCAGATAATGTAAGAGTGTATGAAATTGCAGAAGAAGCAGGAGCAAATAGCAATGAAGTTATTGCGAAAGCTAAAGATTTGGGGATTGATTTAAAATCGCCACAAAGTGCAGTTTCATTTGAAGATGCAGAAGAGATAGCAAACTATATAATGACTGGAAAAAGCTCAAAGCTTGTAAAAAAACCAGCAAAAGTTAAAAAAAGTGTGCAGAAAAAAGAGACTAAAGAAGAGACTAAGACTACAGAACCAGTAAAAAAAGAGCAAGTTTCAAGTAAAGAAGAGAATAATACTTCAGAAAAAACTGAAGAGGTTAAAAAACAAGAAACAAAAGAGAGTAAACCATTAAAGACTGTATCTCCATCAAAAATTGTACCTAAAAGAAGAGGTTTAAAAATCATCAAGAAGAGAAAACCAAGAACTGATGATGTAGAGAAGAATAATGGTTCTCAATCTTCTGAACCACAACCTAAGAAGGCGATGAAATCTCTTAGTGAAATTTTAGGAAATAGTGATCTTCCAGAAGAAACTAAAAGTAAAAAACAAACTGAAGCAAATAATGCTACAATTGCAAAGAAAAAAGAGAAGAAAAAATCTGCAGCAAAAGCTCATGAACATGGTAAAGTTATCAATATCGATAGAGAAAAAGATGAGTTCTCAAATAGTAGTGATGAATCACTTCTAGGAGAAGAGGTTGTTTTACTTGATATGGGCTTAACTGATACATCAAAACTATTTGATGAACCAAGAAATCAAAACAATAACAATAATAATGATAATAAAAAACAATCAAGAAGTTCTAAACCTGCTGCCTTTGGAAATAGACCACAAGGTTTACAAAGAGGTAAGAGAAAGAAAAGAATAAAACAACAAAAAGAAGAGATCCAAATTACAGAGGTTACTATACCTGAAGATATCAGAGTTTACGAGTTTGCAGAAGCTTGTGGTAAGTCACCAGCTGAAGTTATAACTGTACTATTTGGTCTTGGTATGATGGTTACTAAAAATGACTTCTTAAAACAAGATGAGTTAGAGATTTTAGGTGAAGAGTTTGGTATTGAAGTTACAGTAAAAGATGCATTAGAAGATGTTAACTATGTAGAAGAGTACCATGATGAAGAGATTGATCATACTAACTTTGTAAAAAGACCACCTGTTGTTACTATTATGGGTCACGTTGACCATGGTAAAACATCACTTCTTGATAAAATTAGAAGTTCAAAAATTGCATCAGGTGAAGCTGGTGGAATCACTCAACACATCTCATCTTATACAATAGAAAAAGATGGTGAGAAAATTACATTTGTAGATACTCCTGGTCACGAAGCATTCTCTTCTATGAGAGCAAGAGGAGCAAGTGTTACTGATGTTATTATTATAGTTGTAGCAGCAGATGATGGTGTAAAACCTCAAACAGAAGAGGTTATTTCACATGCAAAAGCTTCAGGGTGTCCAATCATTGTAGCAGTTAATAAAATAGATAAAGAATCAGCAAATATCGACATGGTAAAATCTCAAATGGCAGAAAAAGAGATGACTCCAGTTGATTGGGGTGGAGATATTGAGTTTATTGGTGTATCTGCACTTACAGGTGAGGGGATTGATGATCTACTTGAAACAATTCTTTTACAATCAGAGATTTTAGAGCTTGAAGCTGATCCAACTGCTAAAGCAAAAGCTACAGTAGTTGAATCATCTTTAGAAAAAGGTAGAGGACCAGTTGCAACAGTTATTGTTCAAAATGGTGAGCTTAAAATTGGTGATAATATTGTTTGTGACACTACATATGGTAGAGTTAAAGCAATAACAAATGATATGGGTAAACCAGTTAAAAAACTTGGTCTTTCTGAAACAGGTTCTGTTTTAGGACTAAATGAGGTACCAGCTGCAGGTTCAGTAATGGTTGCTCAAGATAGTGATAAAGAAGCTAGAGAGATTGCAACTACAAGAGCAGAACATGCAAGAGCAAAAGAGTTAAGTAAATCAACAAAAGTTTCACTTGAAGAGATGAGTGGTCTTATTGCTGAAGGTAAAATCAAACAATTACCTGTAATTATTAAAACAGATGTTGGTGGTTCATTAGAAGCTATCAAAGGAAGTTTAGAAAAAATCCAAAATGAGGAAGTTAAAGTTAAAGTGATCCATGCAGGTGTTGGTGGTATTACTGAATCTGACTTAGTACTTGCTAGTGCATCTGAAGGGTGTATTATCTTAGGATTTAATGTAAGACCTACAGGAAGTGTTAAAAATAAAGCAAAAGCAGATGGTGTTGCTATTAATACATATAGTATCATTTATGATCTAATTGATGATGTTAAAGATGCTCTTTCTGGTATGATGAGTGCAGTTATTAGAGAAGAAAATACAGGTCAAGCAGAAGTTAGAGATACTTTTGTTGTACCAAAAGTTGGAACTGTAGCAGGATGTTTAGTTACTGATGGTAAAGTTATCAGAGGTGGACACGCTAGAATCATTAGAGATGGTGTTGTAACTTATACAGGTAAAATCTCAAGTCTGAAAAGATTTAAAGATGATGTTAAAGAGGTTGCAAACGGTTATGAGTGTGGTATTATGTTTGATAAATTTAACGATATTAAAGTTGGAGATTTTATCGAAACATTTATCCAAATAGAAGAAAAAGTACATATTGACGACAACTAAGAAAGTTTAAATGAAAAGTGTAAATCTTCAAAGAACTGAATCACTACTAATGGAGTTGATACCTGAAGCCTTATCAACTCTAAGTGATAATAGAATTAACTCTTTACCAATCACAGGAGTTAACTGTAAAAATGGTAAATATGATGCTACTGTATATTTTGATGGTAGTGACTTTCATGATAATGAGATACCAAAGCTTATCTCATTACTTACAAAAGCAAATGGAAGAATAAAATCTTATATTTTAAGTGCTACAGGGTGGTATAAATGCCCTACATTCAAGTTTGTAAATGATACTTCGTTGGAAAGTTCTCAAAATATCGAAGAGCTTTTTAGAAAAATAGAAAAATCGAAAAAAGAGTAACCATGAATTTAGAAGAATCTATTGAATTAGCTGTGCAAGGTTGTGGAGCTCAACTTTACGATATCGTTAGTGTAAAAGAAAACGATAGAAATATCTATAGAGTGTATATAACTTCTAAAGATGGAGTTAGTTTAGATAAGTGTGCTGAAGTGAGTAGAATGATATCTCCAATTTTAGATTTAGATGAGCCTATGAGTGGAGTATATAATCTTGAAGTAAGTTCACCTGGTATTGAAAGAAAACTAAAAAAGCCAAGTCACTATAAAGCCTCAATTGGTGAAAAAATTAGCTTAAAAGATTTTAATAAAGATGTTATCAAAGGTGAATTGATCTTTGCTGATGATAATGAAATTAAAGTAAAAACTGAACATGGTGAGGAGATTATAACTTATGATGAGATTTCTTCTGCTTCAACTTATTTTGAGTGGTAGGATTGCATAAATGAAGATTGATGATAACTTCTTTATGAAGTTAGCCATTGATGAAGCATGGAAATACCAACTCTTAACCTACCCAAATCCAGCTGTTGGTTGTGTTGTTGTAAAAAATCAAAGTGAGATTTTATCAATCGAAGCACATAAAGAGGCTGGACAACCCCACGCAGAAGTAAATGCCCTAAAAGCAGCTTTTTTAAAATATCATCCAAATGATGTACTAAAAACAAAAAATAACTCTTTTGATATACATGACTATTTAATCAAAAACCATAATGGATTTTTCAACGATTGTACAATCTATGTAACTTTAGAGCCATGTAACCATATAGGTAAAACACCAGCTTGTGCAAACTTACTAAAAGAGTTAAAACCCCAAAGAGTTGTGATAAGTTATGAAGACACAAATAAAGAGGCCTCAGGTGGTATAAAAACACTTAAAGATGCAAATATTGATGTAAACCTTGGGTGTATGAAAAAAGAAGCGTATGAGCTTTTATTGCCTTTTATTAGATGGTCAAAATCTAGTTTTATCTTCTTTAAAATGGCACAAACTCTAAATGGCTGTATAGATGGAAAAATCTCAGCAAACCCATCTCAAGCATACGTACATGCCATAAGAGATAAGTTAGACCTGCTAGCAATTGGTGGGAATACAGTAAGAACAGATAGACCAACACTAGATGCAAGATATATAGCAGGAAAGGCACCAAATATACTTATCTACTCACAAAAGAAAGTGTTTGATAAACAAATACCACTTTTTAAAGTACCAAATAGAGAAGTGAAAATAAGTGATAATATATTAGATTTACTTGATCATAAATTTGTAATGGTAGAGGGTGGATATAAACTACTAAATCTTTTAAAAGAGAAACTAGACTATATAGTTCTAATAGTAAATCCAAAATTTAGATTTGGGATGAATATTGAAGATGAAAATATAGATATAGATTTTGAAATCATCCATGAAAATTTCATAGGAAATGAAAAGATAATATATTTAAAGAAAATAAACTCTTAACAAAAACTACAAAAGGTTAAGATTTGTCGGGGAAATCAAGATAGAGCTTTTTTTGACGAAGGAGCTGACTACTGTCAGTGACTGAGGAAAAGAAAGCTATATCGCAGTATTTCCACGATAAAGCTTATCCTTTTTATTTTACTTTTTCTAGGTATTCACCTGTTCTTGTATCACACTTGATAACATCACCTTCCACAATATGGAAAGGGATTTGAACAACTGCACCACTTTCTAAAGTAGCTGGTTTTTTACCACCTTGAGAGTCACCTTTAAAGTTTGGTGGAGTCTCAACAATTTTTAATTCAACTGTCATTGGTGGCTCAACTGTAATAGCATTACCATTAAAGAACATCATATCAACAGTCATACCATCAATAATCCAATCAAAAGCTTCACCAACTTGGTCATATGTTAAACCAATTTGTTCATATGTAGTGTTATCCATAAACTGTAATAAATCACCATCATCATACAAAAATTGCATCTGTTTTTGTTGTAAATCTGGAGTAGTACATTTGTCACCTGCATGGAAAGTTTTTTCAATAACTTTTCCATTTAGGAATGATTTGATTTTACATCTAACAAATGCAGCACCTTTTCCAGGTTTTACGTGTTGATATTCAGTAATCTTATATGGAACTCCATCAAGCTCTATTTTAAGACCTTTTTTTAATTCACTCATACCAATATTAGCCATGTTGTCTCCTAAATCTCTGCATAAGCAACAGAGATAGTTGCTTCTAATTTATTAATTTGTTCTAAGATATTTGATTTGATAGACTCATCAACTAATACAACTGCTAATGCAGAGTCTTTACCTCGTGCTAGTCTAAAATCTGAGATATTTATACCATTGTCACCCATGATTTTTCCAACTTGACCAATAAATCCAGGAATATCAGAGTTTCTTAATAAAATCATATTACCTTTTGGTTCAATATCAAAATCGAATCCATTTAGTTCAATAATTCTTAATACATCTTCATCAAATACAGTTCCAGAGATAGTGTTTACACCTTTTGATGTAGTGATTTTGATTGTAACTTTGTTACTGTATCCACTACCGTGATTAATCTCACAAGTATCAAAAGAGATACCTTTCTCTTCTGCAATAAAGTTAGCATTTACATAATTTACATCATCTCCACCAGATACTGTTAAAGCTCCAACAGTAGCAAATGTAGATAATGAATCTAAATACTCTTTTATATCACCTTGAGCACATACCGAGATAGATCTAATTGAAGATTTATCAAATTGTGCACAAAGATATGCCATTTTTTGTGTTAATTCTATATATGGTTTAACAAAAGATGGGATTTTACTCTCATCTATTGGAAGGTTAAGGGCATTTGGATATGCAATACCTTTTGCAGATTCAATAGCATTTTGTGCAGCTTGAATTGCAATTTTCTTTTGTGATTCTTTTGTATTTGCTCCTAAGTGTGCAGTTACAGTCACATTTGGTAAATCCAATAATTTATTATCTGTAGCAGGCTCTTTGATAAATACATCGATCCCTGCCATTGCAATTTTTCCAGATTTTAGGTTATTATAAAGTGCATCTTCATTGTATAAACCACCTCTTGCACAGTTTATTAGAATAACACCATCTTTCATTTTAGCTATCTCTTCTTCACCAATCATATTGATAGTTTCTTGGTTTTTTGGAGTGTGAATTGTAATAATATCACAAGCTAAAATATCTTCAAAATTAGTTGTATATGTAACACCTAAATCTGTTGCTTTTGTTGAAGGAATATATGGGTCATATGTAATAACATCCATCTCAAATGATTTTGCTCTTAAAGCAACTCTGTGACCAATGTTACCAAATCCAATTACACCAAGTTTTTTCCCGAAAAGTTCATTACCATACCAGTCTTCTCTTTTCCAGATTCTATCATTTTTTAATTGGTTGTGTGCATATGGGAATTTTCTCATACAAGAAAGCATATGAGTCATTGTAAGTTCAACTGCTGCAATAGTGTTTGCAGTAGGAACATTCATTGCAATAATTCCCCTTTTACTACACCCTTCCATATCAACGTTATCATAACCAACACCGGCTCTGATAACTGCTTTTAGGTTTGTTGCTGCATTTAAAAATTTCTCATCAACATCAGTTGAACTTCTTGTAATTGCAACATCTGCATCTTTAATAACATCTAATAAAGTTGTTTTGTCTATATCTGCTGCATAAACATAGTTGATATCTTCGCATGTTTTTAAGATATTTAGACCATCTTCATGAATGTGATCGCAAACTACAATAGTATGTTTACTCATTTATAAAATTCCTTAAATTATTTAATTTGATCTTTTAATAAGTCACCTAAAGTCATTGATGAATCATCATTAACTGCTTTTAACATCTCTCTTTCTTGTTGTTGCTCTAATCTTTTAATAGATAATCTAACTCTATTTCTTTTTACATCGATATTTACAACAACAGCTTCTAATTCATCTCCAACTTTAATCTCTTCAACATTTAAAGGACCAAAATCTTCATTTCTAATAAGACCATCTAAATTATCATCAAGTTTAATGAAAATACCAAAGTCTTTTTTATCTTTTACATTACCTTTAACTATATCACCAATTTTATGATTGTCTTGGAATGTTTTAGCAGGTGAATCAGCAATCTCTTTTACAGATAAAGAGATATTCTCTTTTTCTCTATCAATTTTGATGATTTTAACTTCAACTTCATCACCTTTTTTATAAATCGATTTACATTTTGCATTTGATTCCCAAGATGCTTCTTCGTTGTGTAATAATCCATCAACTTCACCAATTGTAACAAAAGCACCAAAATCAGTTAATGTAGCAACTTTACCAGTTACAATATCTCCAACTTTGTAATCTTTTACAAATTTAGCGAATGGTTTTTCTTGTAAGTTTTTAAGTGATACTCTTAATCTTTTCTCTTCAACATTTAGTTCAATAACTTCAACATTGATCTCATCACCTAAGTTTAATAAATCTTTTGGATTTTTTACATTTTTGTTCCATGAGATTTCAGAGATATGTAATAAACCTTCAATATCATTTCCTAAATCAACAAATGCCCCATAAGATTCAAAATTAGAAACAGTTACAGTAATAGTATCACCAACCTCTAATTCATCTTTAATCTCTTCCCATGGATTAGGAAGTGCAGCTTTGATTGAAAGGCTTAAGTGTTGTTTCTCTTTATCATAAGAAAGTACGATAACAGAAACTTCATCACCTTCTGCATAGTAGTTAGCTGGATTTACAGGACCTTTATAAGAGATCTCATTGTAGTTTACTAAACCATCAATTCCACCTAAATCAATAAACATACCATAAGAAGTGATTTTTTTAACTGTACCAATAATTGGTTCATTTTTTTCTAAAATCTCTTGTACTTTTGCATCTTTTTGATTTTTTGATTCTTCAATAAGTTTTTTTCTTGATACAATTATAGAGTTTTGAGCAGTGTTTACTTTTAAAACTTTTGCTTTAACTTTTTTACCAACTGCACCTTGAGCTTTTAAGTAAGATTGTGCCATTGGCATGAAGTATTCTAATCCAGACTCATCTTCTAAAATAAATCCACCTCTATTTTTAACAGAGATAACTTTACCTTCGATAGTTACATCTTCTACATCTTCACCATGCTCTTTTACAAAATTATCAAATTTCTCTTTTTGTAAAACTTTTTTATAAGAAATAGATGGTCTTTCACCTTTATTTCCCATTAACATAACAGGGATTGTATCCCCTTGCTTAAATTGTACATTACCATTGATAGTAATCTCAGAAAGATTTAATCTACCTTCAATTTTTTGACCTACATCTACAAGTACACTATCATCAGTAATTTCAACAATTACACCATCAACTACAGAGTTGTTTTCAGCATTCTCAAAAGACTCATTAAGCATTTGCTCAAAGTCAAAGTCTTCACCAAGTTCAATATCTTCAATACCCATTTTATTCCTTCGTATTAACCGTTTTATTAAATGGTGAAGATTATAGCGAATGTTTACTTAAAAAATATATATTAATATTTTTCTACTTCTTGTACGACTCTTTGAATAATCCAATCAGGAGTGGATGCACCGGCAGTTATACCACACAGTTTTTTATTCTCAAACCATGAGGTATCTAGTTCATCAACATTTTCAATAAGGTAAGAATCTGGACAATTATCTAAGCAGATATGGTGCAGTTGTTTAGTATTTGAAGAGTTTTTACCACCAATTATTACCATAACATCAACCTCTTTTGATAACTCTCTTGCTGCATCTTGGTTTTCAAAAGTTGCATCACATATAGTATTAAAAACTCTTACCTCTTTGTTTTTTAAGATTAGGGCGTTTACAATCTCTAAATATATCTCTTTTTTTCTAGTTGTTTGTGCTACAGTTGCAATTTTGTCATGTTTAAAATTTATTTTATCTAAATCTTCAACACTTAAAACTACATGCACATCATCAAGATTTTTCCCATAAGATTTTACACCTTTTACTTCTGGGTGTTCATAATCTCCAAAAATAACAATAGAGTAATCCTCTTCGCTCATTTTTTTAACTATTTGTTGTGGGGTTGTCACAAAGGGGCAAGTTGCATTTATAACTTTACCGCTTTTTTGTTTCAGCTCTTTTAGTTCACTTTTGGGGATACCATGGGTTCTAATAATAACAGTATCATCAGGTTTTACATCTGTAAGATTATTGTATAAACCAACATTGTAGTCGGTTTTTAATCTATCTATCTCATTTTGGTTATGGATAAGTGGTCCCATTGTTGAAGAGTTTTTATAGTTTTGGGCTATATTAATCGCTCTTTTTACACCAAAGCAAAACCCGTAAGATGAAGCTAATTTAACATTCATAGAAATAACCTTAGTAAAGTGAGTCTAATATCTCTTTGAAGTTAGGAAAAGAGGTTAGGATACAGTCTGTATCATTTATTTGCATATTTGAAACTAGCCCAGCGATTGCAAAACTCATTGCTATTCTATGATCACCGTGTGAATCTATAGTTGCTTTATTTATCTCTCCACCAATAATCTCATATCCATCTTCAAACTCTGTATAGGTAACACCACATTTTTCAAGGTTTGTTACAACTGATTTGATTCTATCAGACTCTTTTACTCTTAACTCTTGAGCATTTTTTACAGTTGATTTCCCCTTTGCTAAACTCATTGCAATAGATAATGCTGGAAGTTCATCTATAAGCCAAGAGATATTTTCACTAACTTCAACCCCATTTAACTCTTTATTACAAACTTCAATATCTCCAATTGGTTCATAAACATTCTCTTTTTCAATAAAGTTAACAGTTGCACCCATTCTTTTTAAAACTTGATAAGCTTCAATTCTAGTTGGGTTTAAAGTTACATTTTTAATTAAAACTCTTGATTTTGGAGAGATTGCAGCTGCAACAGCAAAGAAAAAAGCAGAGCTTGGATCAGTTGGTACGGTGATATTAAGTGGTTTTAAATGACCACTTAAGGGTTTGATATTTATAAATCCCTCTTCATCTGTAAAGATATCTGCACCCATCCCTTTTAACATTCTTTCGGTATGGTCACGTGTAAGTTCATTCTCTTTATATTTTGAAACACCAGTTGCTCTTAAAGCTGCTAAAATCATAGCTGATTTAACTTGTGCAGAGTCAACAGGAGAAACATATTCAAAAGGTGATAACTCTTTTACTCCTCTAATAAATAGTGGAGCTTTATTTCCATTTTCTCTACCATCAATATTTGCACCAATGCTTCTTAAAGGATCAGCTACCCTTTTCATTGGTCTCTCTCTTAAATACTTATCTCCACTTAAAGTAAAGGCTCCATCAACTGAAGCTAAAAGACCACAAAAAAGTCTCATTGCAGTTCCTGAGTTACCACAATCAAGTACATCTTTAGGTTCAGTTAAAGTATTGGTTGGTGTAATCTCAACATATGAACCATCTCTTTTAATCTTAGCTCCAAGTTGTTCCACTATACTTAAAGTATTTAAAGTATCTTCAGCAGTAAGATAGTTTTTTATATAAGAGGTTTCATTGGAAAAAAGTGAAAACATTGCACATCTATGAGAGATAGATTTATCTGTTGCAATTGTATCTATCTCTATGTCAAAAGGCTTATTTAATTTTTCAATATCAAAACTTTCCACTTTTTTTCCTTTTTATGCTCTTAGTTCTAAACCTAGTTTAGAGTTTAAATTTTCAAGAATTTTATTCATTGTTGATGTAATATCTTCTTCCTCTAACGTTTTAGTATCATTTTGTAAGATAAATCTAATAGTTAAACTCTCTTTATCTTCTAATTTCTCATCACTATAGATATCTATAAGGTTAAATTGTTTGATATTTTCATCTTTAATACCATTAATAACTTTTTTAATCTCTTTAAACTCCAAATCTTTTGGAACAAGAATACTTAAATCTTTTCTTGAAGATTGGAATTTTGAGTATGTTTTTGTTTTGATAAGCTCATTTTTGATTTTATCAAAATCAACTTCTGCGATAAATGTATCACTTAAATCGTATTCATCTGCAACACTTGGATGTAGTTTTGAGATAAAACCTATCTCTTTTCCATCTACAATTATTGAACCATTTTGGTATGGGTGGATTAAGTCATTAGAGATTTTTTTCATAGGCTCTAGATCGAATTTACCAACTACATTTAAAACTTTTTTAGCAAATTCAAAAAACTCTATATTTGCTGGTTTCCCTGCATTCTCAACATTTTCAAGCTCTTTTTGACCTGAGAAAATAAAAGAGATAACTGTTTTTTCATCCCTTTTTGTATTGAAAATCTTACCAATTTCAAAAAATGAAGCTGATCTAAAACCTAGTTTCATATTGTTTGAACAAGCTTCAATTAGATTTAGAGAAATTGTTGTTCTAAATGTATCCAACTCTTTAACTATTGGGTTTAAAATATCAATACTGTCTTGTACTGTAGGAAGTGAATATTTTTTTAATTTTTCTTTATCTGCAAATACATATGTTAAAGTTTCAAAGAATCCATTTGCTACAGCTTTAAATCTTAGATTATTTTTTTTGATTAAATCTATAGAGGTTTTATTCACTCTATTAACTTCATCGATTGCTAAAGGTTTTGCTTGGATATTATCAATTCCAATTATTCTTACTATCTCTTCTGTGATATCTGCAATGTTTTTGATATCGTGTCTAAATAATGGGATTTGAACAGATAATAAACCATTAACACCATCTTTTACTTCAAAATCTAATGAGTTTAAGATTTTTTCAATAGTTGCTTTTTCTATTTTTTGCCCAATAATTGCTGTTACTTTGTCAACATTTACATCAATAGTTGCTTTTTCTACATGGTCCGTAAAACCCTCATTTCCATTGTAGATTTTTGCACCAAATTGTGAGATTAGGGTACAAAATGACTCTATTCCTATCTCAATATGTGGTTCACTTCCCCTTGAACTTTTATAATAAACCTCACCAGTTTTCTTTTTTGTTTCGAAAACTTTTTTAGATAGAACTTCAGGGTTTGTATAACTTGCTTCAATAATATATTCAGCCTCTTTATCTTCACTTATCTCTTTAAACTCAATCCCTGTTGTACTTAGGTGTTCATTACCTTTGATGATATCAAACCCTTGTTTATCTTTTTCAATATAGATTGTTGCAAGGTTATTTACAACTTTTGCATCTTTTTTAGCATATGCATTTAAAATCACACCACATGAGTGAGTTATATAAGTTAGAGAGTCTTGTAGTTCATTGCTTTTATATTTATCGATTATAGCTACTCTAATTTTTTGTAAAATTGGAAGTATATACTCAGATAGATTTGCAACGATAAAGATGAAATTACTATCAAGGTTGTTTACACTTTCAACCTCTAGAACTTGACCTATTCCTAAATCGTTTGTTTCTATAAGTTTTTCTTGCTCGATTAAAGGTTTATTATAATAAGCACAAAGCTCTCTTGCAACTCCGTGAATACTTAAACAATCACCTCTATTTGCTGTTAATTCAATCTCAATAATATCATCATTTAAAAGAGGGTACTGGTTTAGTTGTTTCCCAACTACTAATTTACCAATTGAATCATCTAGTTCTAAAATTCCATCATTTAGTTTTGCTAAACCAATCTCTGTAGTTGAACAGATCATACCATGAGATTCTACACCTCTTAGTTTTGCTTTTTTGATTTTAAAATCAGCACTTAATTTACAACCAGCAGTAGCAACTGGTACATATTGTCCTGCATCAACATTTTTTGCACCACATACTATTTGTACAGTTTCAGACCCTATATCAACTTGGCATACATTTAATTTATCTGCATCAGGATGTTTCTCTTTTTCTAAAACTTTCCCAACAACTACACCTTCAGGGATTCTTACTTCCTCTAAACTATCAACCTCAAGTCCAATAGAGTTAAGCGTTTTACAAATATCCTCTGTAGAGATATCTGAGATATCAATATGTTCTTGTAACCATGTTCTTGTAACTATCATTTAAACTGTCCTAATAATCTTAAATCGCTTTCAAATAAAGATCTTAAATCTCCAATATTATGTAATAACATTGCAAATCTTTCAACCCCTAGACCAAATGCATATCCTGATTTTCCTTCATATCCAACCGCTTTAAATACATTTTCATCTACAACACCACATCCAAGAACTTCTAACCAACCTGTATGTGAACAAACTCTACATCCGTCACCTTTACAGAATACACATGAGATATCAACCTCTGCACTAGGTTCTGTAAATGGGAAAAATGATGGTCTAAATCTAACATCAACATCTCCAAACATATGGTGTAGGAATTCAACCAATACATGTTTTAAGTTAGCAAATGAGATTTTATCAGCTTCATCCACAACCAATGCTTCAATTTGGTGGAACATAGGAGTGTGAGTTAAGTCAAAATCTCTTCTAAATACTGTACCTGGAGCAATCATTCTAATTGGTGTTTTTTGATTTAACATAGTTCTAATTTGAACAGGAGAAGTATGAGTTCTTAAAAGAGTATAGTCTTTATTGTAAAAAGTATCTTGCATATCTCTTGCTGGATGATACTTTGGTAAGTTTAATGCTTCAAAGTTATGAAAGTCATCTTCAACTAATGGACCCTCTTCAACTGCAAAGTTTAGGTTTTGAAAATATGTAATAATTCTGTCCATAGTGAATGCTACAGGGTGGAATGCGCCACTTGTTTGTGCATTGTTAAATCTTGTAACATCAATTTTTTCATCAATAAGCTTTTTATTTAAAGCCTCATTTTCTAAAACAACTTTTTTCTCTTCTAATGCAGAAGTGATCTCTGATTTCAATTTATTTAAATTTGCTGCAAAAGCTTTTTTCTCTTCACTTGGAATAGATTTCATTTTTGCAAACTCAGATGTGATTACACCTTTTTTACCTAATGTCTCTACTCTTAAATTCTCTAAAACTTCAAGTGAATCAGCATTATTTATTTTTTCTAGCCACTCTTTCACTTATATTTCTCCCAATATGTTATTTTCTAAAAGGTAGAGATTATACTCAAAATTTTATTAGAGTTTGGTTATAATATTTTTCCTATCAATGATAAAAATTAAACCGAAGGTGTATAATATGTGCATATTTTGTAAAATTGTAAATGGAGAGATTCCAAATCAAACTGTAATGGAAGATGAAAATTTTTTAGCTTTTAATGATATTAATCCAGCACGAAAAATCCATGTTTTGATTATTCCAAAGGAGCATTATGCATCATTTGATGTAATACCTCCAAAAGTGATGGCATCAATGACTGAGTTCATTCATAAGGTTGCTTCTAAACTTGGAATAAGAGAAAGTGGTTACAGATTGATTACAAATATTGGAGATGATGGGGGACAAGAGGTTCACCATTTACATTTTCATCTATTAGGTGGAGAACCTGTAGGAAGATTAGTAAGATAATAGTTGTAGTATAACTACAACTTTATCAAAATTTACTCTTGAAACTTTCCTAAATTCATTAACTTTTCATACTTTAATTGAGATCTTTCCTCTGCACTTAGTTGTTTTAACTCTTCTAAAGTTGTTAAGAAGTAGTCTCCTAAAGCTTGGATAGCTTCCTCTTTTTTTCTATGTGCACCAATTAATGGTTCATTTACAACATCATCAATCAAATCAAGATTTTTTAAAGCATCAGCTGTTATCTTTAAAGCATTTGCAGCTGTTTCAACTTTTTCTGGGTCGTTCCATAAAATAGCACTACAACCCTCTGGTGAGATAACAGCATAAACAGAGTATCTCATCATCGCTAGTTTATCAGCAACTGAGATAGCTAAAGCTCCACCTGAACCACCCTCTCCAATCACTACTGAAATAGTTGGTGTTGTTAGGTTAGAAAACTCATATAGGTTTCTTGCAATTGCTTCACTTTGGTTTCTCTCTTCTGCACCAATACCTGGATATGCACCCGGAGTGTCCACTAGCATTAGAATCGGAATATTAAACTTATCAGCCATTTGAGCTGCTCTTAAAGCTTTTCTATAACCTTCAGGGCTAGGCATACCAAAATTTCTCATAAGTTTATTTTTGGTACCTCTACCTTTTTGCTCCCCAATAACCATAACTTTTTCTTCACCAATATAACCTAGGTAACAAACAATTGCATGGTCGTCTACATAGTGTCTATCCCCATGTATCTCATAAGCATCTGTTAATAATCCTCTTATATAATCAAGTGCATATGGTCTATCTGGATGTCGCGCAAGTTGTAGCTTTTGATAATCGTTTAAATTTTTAAAAGTTTTTTCAACCTCTTTTTCAAGCTTTTTGTCTAAAATATCAACTGCGTGCTCATCATTTCTCGTTTTTGCAACTATTATCTCTTCTTCTAGTTTTTTTATCTTGTCTTCAAACTCTAAATAAGTTGCCAAATCTATCTTCCCTTCTAAAAAGTTTTAACTTTTAATTATGCTTTATATTTTTTAAAAATCACTGATGCGTTTGTTCCACCAAAACCAAAGTTATTGCTCATAACTGTTTCTAATTCTACTTTTCTAGCAGTATTTGGAACATAGTCTAGTTTACACTCTTCATCTTGGTTTTCAATATTTATTGTTGGAGGAATAATACCTTCATTTAATGATTTAATAGCAAAAATTGCCTCAATTGCTCCAGCTGCACCTAAGCAGTGACCAATTTGTCCTTTAGTTGATGTTACAGGAGGACAGTTTTCGATTCCACCAAATAGTTCAACGATTGCTTTTGATTCATTTACATCTCCAACTGGTGTTGAAGTACCATGTGTATTGATATAATCAATTTTTACATCTTCTCCAAGTACACATTTTGCCATTGTAAATGCAGCTTTCATTGCTCTTAAAGGTCCATCCATTACAGGAGCAGTAATATGGTTAGCATCACCACTCTCACCAAAACCAATAACTTCACAATAGATTTTAGCTCCCCTTGCAAGTGCTGAATCTAAATCTTCAAGTACTAGTGCCCCAGCACCTTCACCCATTACAAAACCATCTCTATCTTTATCAAATGGTCTTGATGCTTTTTTAGGATCATCATTTCTTGTAGATAGGGCTTTCATTGCAGCAAATCCACCAACTCCAGCACCACAAATAGCACTTTCTGCACCAACAACTAAAACTCTATCAGCACCACTAACTTTGATAGTTTTAACTGCATCATTTAAAGCGTGTGTAGATGCTGCACAAGCAGTAACATGTGATAGTGAAGGACCTTTTAATCCATGCTCAATTGAGATAAATCCACCTAACATATTAACTAATGATGATGGGATAAAAAATGGAGAGATTCTTTTTGGTCCTCTGTTTTCACAAACAACAGAGTTTTTTTCAATAGTAGATAAACCACCAATTCCTGAAGCAGAAATTAGACCAAATCTTTCAGAAATAGAGTCATCAACTTTTTTATTTTCGTCACTAATATATCCAGCGTCTTTCATCGCTTCGTTAGCAGCTTTAATACCAAGTTGAATAAATCTATCAGCTTTTTTCACCTCTTTTTTATCCATAACAGTTGTTGGATCAAAATCTTTTACCTCACCTGCAATTTGTACAGAATATTCGCTTGCATCAAAAAGAGTGATTTTATCGATTCCACACTCTCCTGCTGTTACAGCTTTAAAAGATTCTTCAACGTTATGTCCAACTGAATTAATTGTACCAAGACCAGTAATTACAACTCTTCTCATTAAAAATGCTCCACATTAAGTATTATATATTTAGATAATTCAATTTTAAAATTAAAATTCAATAATCCAAATATTAAAAAAAGCCAGTATAGAATACTGGCTTAAAGACTAAAATATGCGTAAAATTACGCGTTATCTTCGATGTATTTAATAGCGTCAGCTACAGTTAAAATACCTTCAGCGTCTTCATCAGGAATTTCGATATCGAATTTCTCTTCTAATGCCATAACTAGTTCAACAACATCTAAAGAATCAGCACCTAGATCCTCAATGAATTTAGAATCCTCTTTAACTTCAGCTGGATCACAATCTAATTGCTCAACTACTACTTCTTTTACATCATCAAATAATGCCATATTTATTTCCTTTAATAAAATTATCGCCAAATTATAACAAATAAAAAATTTAATTAAACTTTTTTAAACGTATAATCCACCATTTACTTTTAAAATTTCCCCTGTAATATACGAAGAATGGTCGCTTAGAAGGAATGCTACAGCCTCTGCAATTTCTTTTGGTTGACCAAATCTACTTAGGGGAATATTCTTTTCATATTCCGCTTTTACTTCATCTTTTAGTTGGTGAGTCATATCAGTTTGAATAAACCCTGGAGTAACAGCATTATATCTAATTCCTCTAGGAGCAGCCTCTTTTGCGAATGATTTAGTCATTGCATTTAATCCACCTTTTGAGGCACTATAGTTAGTTTGACCAGGATTTCCCATCTCTCCAACAATTGATGAGATATTTACAATAGAACCAAATCTTTTCTTACCCATAGCTTTTAAAGCACCTTTACATCCAATAAATGCAGAGGTTAAGTTAGCAGATATTACTGCATTGAAATCTTCAACTGACATTCTTAGTGCTAATTTATCTCTAGTGATACCTGCGTTGTTAACTAAATACGATAACTCTCCATCACTATCAACAATTGTTTTAATAACAGCATTAAATTGATCTTCATCAGTTACATCAGCTTTTACAATTGCAGCTTGTCCACCAGCAGCTTCAATCTCTGCTTTTACAGCTTCTGCTGCTTCTAAACCACTTCTATAGTTGATCCATACTTTTAAACCAAATCCAGCTAATGTTTTAGCAATCTCTGCTCCAATTCCTCTACTAGCTCCAGTAACAAGTACGTTAGTTCCTGAAAATTTCATCAAGTAATCCTTTTGTATTTTTTAAGTTATTTTAATTTGTTCGTGATTATATCTAAACACCTCTTTTATTGTCCCAAACTCTAATATGAAGTCTATCACAATATTTAAATCCATGCTCAATAGCCATCTGTATAACAGCTTCACTATTTTCATTTATTTGTTGTGCTGTATCGCCCATTGGCATTAGATAAACTTCAGTATTTGGTATTTGTTCCAATAAATAGTTTATCTCTTTAGTTGCTTGTTCTAGAAACTCTTTATCAACTACAAACTTCAAATAGGAGTCTTTTGTGTTTTCTAAAACTTTTGTTAGAGTATCTAAATTTATTCTTTTTTTAAGAGGTTCTAGAGAATTAGAAAGTTTTACGCTCATAGAGAATAACAACTCTTTTTGGTAAGCCTCTTCAAACTCAATATTTAAAGAAGCATTTGTTTCAATAGTAACTTTATACCCATTTTCTACAAAATATTTCAATAGTTTTTGGAACTGCTTATCTTTCCAATAAAGAAGTGGTTCCCCACCTGTTATAACAATATCAACTTTATATTTTGGCATAAGTTTTGAAACTTCATATAAAATCTCATCACATCCCATAACTTTCCATTGCTCTTTAAAAGCTGTATCAACAGCATGGAAAGAATCACATGAAAAGTTTTTTATACCACTTGGAGTTTCATACTCAACATTAAAACCTACACATCTCATATTGCATTTTCCAACACGAATAAAAATAGAAGGGGTTCCTATTAGTTTCCCTTCCCCTTGTATTGTTGGACCAAATATCTCATTAATTTGAAGCATAAACTGTGCTTTTACTTTTTGGTGTTTCTAAAAACTCCACTTTTGATACTTTGATACCAAGGTTTTTCATCTTTTGTGAAGCTATTTGTAAGAACCATGCAGATAAGTTTTCACTAGTTGGAACAAAATCAACTAAAACATACCCCTCATACATCTCTTTTATATGGATTGGTTCCTCTTTAATTTTTGTAAGGTCTGGTAAAAAATACCCTTCATCAAATTTTATTAAATCATCTTTTTGATGATGTGGTAATAAAGTAGGGTAGAGTGGATCATTTAAATCAATAATAAATTTATGATCTAACACATCATCTAAAAAAAGTTTAAACCAGTTTAAGTGTTTAAAATCTGTTACCATTCCATTTTTTAAATCACTTGCTTGTAAATATATTACAATTTTCCCTTGATGTCCATGTAGATGTCTACACTTAAGGCATGAATCCAATGAATAATCAGGGTTTAATTCTTGTGACCAAACCCTATGTCCATAACAAAAATCAAATGATTTAGATATCTCCCAAGTCACTTTTATCCTTTATATGGAATTGGATCAGTAGCATTTGCTTGCTCAAATCCATTTAATCTTAATCTGCAAGAGTCACAAACCCCACAAGCTTCCTCTTGCTCTTTGTAACAAGACCAAGTGTGTTGTAAGGGAACATTTAAGTCTAATGATTTTTTTACAATATCACTTTTCATCATATGTACAAGTGGAGTTTTGATCTCTAGTTTTGTAGTCTCTTTTGTTCCTTGATTTATTGCACCTGTCATTTTTTCTATAAAGGTATCAGTACAATCTGGATAACCACTACTATCCTCTTCAACAACTCCAATATATAAACTTTGTGCTTCCTCTTTTTCTGCTATTGCTGTTGCAATTGATAAAAAAATTCCATTTCTAAAGGGAACATAAGTTATTGGTACACCAGGCTTTACACCTTGGGTTGGTACATCAATATTATCATCAGTTAAAGCACTTGCTCCAATTTGTTTAAAAAAAGGTATATCGATCTCATATTTCTCTTTTATTTGTAAATCTTCACAAATATTTCTAAACGCTTCTAACTCTTTTTTTTCTGTTCTTTGTCCATAATTGAAGTGAACTGCAATTATCTCATTACCATCATTTTTAGCTATATAAGAAGCTAGGGTTGAATCCATACCACCACTTAATATACATACGGCTCTTTTTTTTAGAGTGCTATTCATGTGTTAAAAAATCCTTTTTTTCTTTACTAAAAAATTTCCAATTTATAGGTATTATTTTTACCAAGGAATCTTCTTTTATTATTTCAATATTTTCATCAAAAACTATAAAGCTATTACATCTACTAAGAGTAGATACCATACCTGGACTTCTTTTTTGTTCTGTATAAAAGTACTCCCCATCAAAATATCCAGGTAGGATTGTTGTTTTACCTTTTCTAGTATTTAGAGTCTCTTTTAGTTTTCCTAAAATAAACCCATGGTGAAGCTCATTTGAACCAAGAAGTTTTTGAATAATCAATCTTCCAAAAAGTTCAAAAATTAGTGAAGCTGCAAGGGGGTTACCTGGCAGATTTAAAATATAGGTTTTACCAATTTTACCTAATACTGTAGGCTTACCTGGTTTTATTTTTATACCCTCTATTAGTTTTACATAATTTAATTGCTCAAAGGCATCTTTTGTAAAATCTGCATCACCAACTGAAACTCCCCCTGAGGTGATTATCAAATCTGCATCAAGTGAGTTCTCAACTAAAGCTTTTATTGACTCAATAGAGTCTTTTGCTTGTCCCATAAAAGTAACTTCGCAAGATAACTCTTCACACCTAGAGATAAATGTAGGTGTATTAGAGTTATAGATTTGATAATCTTGTGCATATTGATAGTGAAGTTTTAACTCCTCTCCACTTGCAAACACATTTACTTTTGGTTTTTTATAAACTTTTATATGTGATACCCCTTGACTAGCAAGAAGTGTAATTTTTGAAAAATTTATCTCATCACCAATAGATAGTAAAGTTTCATCTATTTGTATATCTTCACCAATATATCTGATATGTTGAAACTCTTGTACATCTTTTAAAATTTTTATTTTTTTGGTTTCAATCTCAGTGCAATTCTCTTTTGGCACAATGGCTGTGCAGTTTTCAGGAATCCTTGCACCTGTCATGATTTTGATAGCTTGATTGTTTTCTAAAACTCTATGATTATCATCACCTGCAAAGATTGTATCAACAACATTTAATATCTCATCTTTATTTTTATATAAAATGGCATAACCATCCATAGCAGAGTTATTAAATCTTGGTAAAGAGATTTGTGCCTTTATCTCTTGGGCACTAATTCTATTGCATGCACTTTCTATTGGAAGAATCTCATAGTTCGTAAATATCTCTAAATCTAATATTATCTTTATAGCTTCATCAATATTAATTGCCATACATATCCTTTACTAATACCTACCTAATGACAAGTTAGATATAATACCAAAATTTTTTAAAAGTGAGTTTAACATGGGTTTAATGAGTGATGCAGTTACTACACATATCTATACTATCTACCTATTCTTAGCAATTATGATTTTTAATTATTATTCAGTATATTCTGTAAAGAGTTTTATCTCTTTGGCAAAAAGATTAAAATTTATGACACCACTTTATCATCTAACAAATGCAATAGTTATTTATACTGGTGCTATAGTTGCAACCTATGCACACCATTTCTCTATCACAGTTTTATTGATGATTGCAGCTTCTATTTTTTTACTTGTAATTGAGATAAAAAGATTCAAAAAAATGAGAGTTATAAAAAGTGATGATATAAAACTTCAAGAGGAGTTTTTAGTTTATGCTAAAAAAATATACACTATTGAGATATCTGTTTTAGTATTTGTTTATATCATCTCGAAAGTTTTCTAATGCAATTTACCTTTCACCAAGATTCATCAAAAGAGTTTCTTTTAATAGAGAATGAAACTTATAACTACTTATTTAAAGCAAGACGTCATAAAATTGGCGATGAGATATATTTTAGAAATTTAGAAGATAAAAATATCTATTTGTATAAGGTTGTTAGTATAGATAGGAGAAGAGCAGAGTGTCAACTTTTGTCTTATGAGGAGAAACTTGTAGAAAATGAAAGAAAACTTCATCTTGTATGGTGTATAGTTGATCCAAAAACAGTTGAGAAATCAATAGCTTCTTTAAATGAATTGGGTGTAGATAAAATAACTTTTGTTCCATGTGATTTTTCCCAAAAGAATTTTAAAATCAATATTGAAAAACTTGAAAAAATATTGATTAATTCCTCTTCTCAATGTGGAAGAAGTTCTATCATAAAACTAGAACAAGCTAAAAGTTTATATGGTTTTTTAGATTCAAATCCACAATCATATATTTTAGATTTTAGTAGTGTTTCTATTGATTCAAGAAAAGATAGTATAGATACTATTATTATTGGTTGTGAAGGTGGCTTTTCAAATAAAGAAAGGGAAAAGTTTGATTCTTCTAAAGTTGTGGGGTTTGAGTCAAATCTGATTTTAAGAAGTGAAACAGCAGCAATTAGTGTTGCTTCAAAAATATTGATTTAAGATAGACTTTTAGTCTATCTTAAAACTACCAGTTTCTAACAATAGAGTGGCATCTTGCACATGCATTTAATACATCAGAGTATGCATTTGCAGCATTGATGTATGCTTTATCATCTAAGTTTAATTCTAAAACACTAACATCAAGTTCAATTCTTTTTGAAGCATTTGCAGCAACATTAATCATATGTTTTTTATCTTTTGGAAGATATTCAGCAATAACTTTTTTATCAGAGAAAAGTTTATTTCCCTCTTTAACAAGTTGAGTTCCCTCAGTAATTAACGCTAAGTTATTATTTAAGAACCCTTGTTGAATTTGAGTCATACCTTTTTCCATGATTGACATAGATTTTTGCATAACATCTTGTGCAGATGCAACAGAGATCGTTAACGCAGCCGCAGCTAAAATATTTATTAATTTCATATTATTTTCCTTATAGATATTATCTAATTTAAATTAGAGATGTTCTTAATGAACATCTCTCCATTTACTAGCTTTCCATAACCATGCAAAAATAGCAAAAATAACTAGATAAATTAAGAATTTAGGTCCTAAAGCTTCTCTTTCAGCTTTTTTAGAATCACCAACCTCTTCCATGTAAGCAATAACTTGAGTTTCAGCTTCTTCTGTTAAACCAACTCTAGGCATTGCAGTACCTTCAAGGTGTTTTTGTGGGTCATTTATAAATTCATGTAAGTAATTTTTACCTCTAGATCTAATATATTGAGATAGATCTGGTGGAATTTTACCCATATATGCTTTGATGTTTTCAACAGGAGTTTTAGCTGCCATTGAACCACCTTGCATATCACCATATTTAATTGCGTGACATCTTTGACAAGCATCAACAAAAACCTCTTTGTTTGTCATCTCATCTGGAGCAATTGATTGTAAATATGCAACCATATCTGCAATCTCTTGTGGTTGCATCCAGTTATATTGTGGCATAGGGTGAACTCTACCATCAACAAATTTATGACCAACTTTTGACGCAGCTGCTGGGTCTTTAATAAATGCAGCTAAATAATCAGCATTATAAAGTTTACCTGAAGTACTTAAATCAGGTGGAACAACTCCATAAGCTGCTGCAGCGCTAGCATCATCCATCACTGGAGGGAAACCTGCTTTATCAATTGAGTGACAAGCAGTACAGTTTGATTGTACTAAAATAGCACCATTTTCAGCATTACCTTGTAAACCATTTAAACCATCTACATCTTTAAATGTATAATCAGGCTCTTCTACATGTGGATGCATTTGAGAGTGAGCATAAGGTTCAACCCCAATATAAGTAGCAATTGTAAATAATACTACTACTGCTAAGATTTTTAATTCTTTCATTATTCACCTCTCTTTTTAGCATCAATTTTTGTAATGATTGGAAGAAGTACAAATAGTAAAATAAATGCAACAGCTGCAAAGAATCCTACCCAAGCATTTGCACCTGTTGGAGGAAGTTTTCCATATACTGTTAATACTAATAAGTCAACCATTAAAATCCAGAACCATACAAAGAATGCAGGTCTTTTGTGAGCAGGTAAAATTCTTGTATCTCTATCTAACCATGGTAATAATAAGAAAATAGCATTTGCAAATCCAAATGCAGCTAATCCAATATCAAACGCTTTAACACCAGCTATATCAAAGAAGAAACCTCTTAATACCTCATATGACCATAAGAAATACCACTCAGGGTAGATATGTGGAGGAGTAACCATGTTATCAGCAGGGTCGAAGTTAACTGGGTCCATTGCAAAGTTATAATGGAAGAAAACTAAATAGAAATAGAATAATAAGAAGATTCCAAGAACAGCTAAATCTTTAGAGATAAAAATTGGCCAGAATGGGATAACTTTTGATTCTTTTTTGTTTCCTGCTAAGTATTTTTCTGCTTCCGCATCAAAATCAATCTCATCAGAATCTTGGTTATTAACGTGAGGAATTCTTAATGTATAGAAGTGTAATCCAATAATACCCATAATAGTAATTGGTAATAAAAATACGTGTAACATAAAGAATCTAGTTAATGTAGCATCAGCAACGTTAAAGTCACCTCTAATCCATACAACTAAATCAGGACCAATAAATGGAATACCACCAAAAAGATTTGTAATAACCATTGCTGCCCAGTAAGACATTTGTCCCCATGGTAACATATATCCAGAGAATCCAGCTGCTGAGAATGTCATAAATAATAACATACCAGAGATCCAAATCATCTCTCTACCTTGTTTATAAGAACCATAATAGATACCTGTAAACATGTGGATATAAATAATCAAGAATACAACCGAAGCTGCGACACCATGCATATGTCTAAATAACCAACCATATGCAACCTCTTGCATAATAGTATAGTTAACTGAATCAAATGCTAAATTTACATCTGGTTTGTAGTACATCATTAAGAATAAACCAGAAATAACTAAAATACCAAATGTTGTTGCTAAAAGAACACCCATTGCCCATAAGAAGTTGATATTTTTTGGAATCCAATACTCAGTCATCATCACTTTATTAAGTGCTGTTGTATTAAGTCTTTGGTCTAACCATTCACCAACAGAGTTAGCTTTTTCAAATTTTGCCATTACTTAACTCCTTATGCCATCATCGCATTTGCGATAGTTTTGTATTCTGGACCCTCTTCACCTAAAACGATTGAAGTTCCTTTTACACTAAATGGAGGTAAATCTAAAGGTCTTGGAGGAGGTCCAAAAACTTGTTCAGCACTAGGGTTGAATTCACCACCGTGACATGCACATTTCCATTTAGTTTTCTTCCATGCTGGAATACAACCTAGGTGTGTACACAAACCAATAGCAACAGTAAATCTATCATTACCAATTACTAAATCTCTCTTATTATCTTCCATCTCAGCTGTTTTCTTAAGTACAAAAATTGGCTTACCTCTCCACATAAATGTTTCAGGCGCACCAGCTTTTAATGCACTAAGTTCAACTGTAGTAAAACCACCAGCTAATACACTTGGTAGTGGATCCCAAACTCTCTTCATACCTGCAAGAGAAGCCGCTCCACCAACTGCCGCAACAGCTGCAAATGTATAACCTAGAAAATCTCGTCTATTTGTTTCGTTAGACATTTAGCTTCCTTATTTTAAATTTAAATCTATAGATTATATTCTAAATTTACTTAAATGCTATTGATTTGCTATGAAAAGTGAGACAATTTGTAACAAGTTGAGAGTATTCTACACATTAAATACACAATAAAATGTATACTTTTTGTTAATTAGAGGAGTTTATCCTCTAATAAATTTTACGATTTCTGATTCAATCTCTTCTTTATTTATTATAGAATCGTGATTGATTTTTGCACTAAATAGATCTTTGATACTTTGGGGTTGAACTGCATCATATTTTTCTGAAATAATCTCTAAGGCTTCTTTGTCTGGGTAGTTCGTAGTATCCTCATTTAGCGCATTTAAAACTGTTGGAGAGAACTTAGTCCATTCAGCAGTAGAATAAATAACAGTTTTTATTTCTTTTTCTTTTAGGTTTTCATAGGCTTTCATACAAGTTGCAGTATGAGGGTCCATTAAATATCCCTGTTTTAATAAATTTTTTATAACTTTTGCACCATATTGATCATCTGAATTAATTGCATTAAAGTATTTTTGTAATTTTTGGGTCTCATCTGGTGTCATTTTGAAGATTTTTTTATTATTTAGCTCTTCCATGAACTCTTTTGTTCTTTCACTTCCATATAAAGAGTATAGAACTCTTTCTATATTAGATGATTTTAATATATCCATTGCAGGAGATTTTGTTAATTTTAATTCCTTATCTCTAATATCATAAACACCTGTATTAATCCACTCAGTTAAAATATTATTTTCATTTGATGCAACAAGTAGTTTCTCTATAGGAACTCCCATTTGCATTGCATAAAAACCACCCAATACATTTCCAAAGTTACCACTTGGAACAACTAAGTATATTTTTTCTCCAAATTTTATCTCTTCTTGTTTAAGTAATTGAATATATGACCAGAAATGGTAGATGATTTGAAAAATAATTCTTCCAAAGTTAACAGAGTTTGCAGCACTAAGTTTAATACCATCCCTTTCTAGCTCCTCTTTAAATGATGCAGAGGCTAGAAGGTTTTTTAAAGCTGTTTGTGCATCATCAAAGTTACCTTTTATTCCGATAACTTTTAAATTTTTACCATCTTCACACACCATTTGAAGTCTTTGTACATCTGAGGTACCACCATCAGGATATAAACAAGCAACTTGTATATTTTCTTTATTTTTAAATGTATTAAGTGCAGCAGGACCAGTGTCTCCAGAGGTTGCAGCTAAGATTAAATAGTGTTCATCTCTTTTTTTTGCAATTGAGCTTAAAATAGAACCAAAAGGTTGTAAGGCCATATCTTTGAAGGCTCTTGTTGGTCCATGGTATTGTTCATGAACAAATAGGTCATCTTTGATTTTAACTACTGGACAAGGATTGTTTGGGTTATCAAACTTATCATAAAGGCTTAAAGCTTTATTTATCTCCTCTTCCTCAATATCGATCTCAAAAGCTTTCAATACATCATAAGCTAACTCTTTATAGCTTTTATCTATATGGTTTTGAATAAAATCTTTTTCTAGTTCGGGAAGAGATTTAGGAACATATAATCCTCCAAATGAAGCACTTGGGTTTAAGATTGCTTCACTAAATGAAACCTCTGAAGGTTTTAGACCATCATTTCCTCTTGTTTCTATAAAATTCATTAAATATCCTTAAAATATATCAACAATATAGTTGTTTTTTGTTTTAATTTGTTAAAAGTTTTTCTAAATCTATTCCATTATTTGGATTGTCTTTTCTTAAAAATTGAGTGCCAACGCCATCACTAGTGAATAGTTCTAATAAAATAGAGTGTTCTACTCTACCATCAATAATATGTGCTTTATTTACTCCATTGTAAATCGCATCGATACATGAATCAACTTTAGGAATCATCCCCCCTGCAATTGTTCCATTTTTCTTGTACTCTTCTACATCTTGCTTATCAAGTGAGTTAAGAAGATTCCCCTCTTTATCTAAAACTCCAACAGTATCTGTTAGAAATAGAACTTTTTGTGCTCCTACTGCTTGAGCAATTTTACTTGCAGCCACATCGGCATTTATATTAAATCCTGGGTGGTTTGGTTCAGCACTATCTGCTATTGGTGCAATTACAGGTATAAATCCCTCTTTTATCAAGTTTTGAATCATTGTTCCATTAACTTCAGTTATCACACCTGTGTAACCAAACTTCCCATTCTCTTTTGGAACTGCTTTTATAATTCCTGAGTCTTTACCTGAAATCCCAATTGCCTTTGAACCGTGATGATTAAGTAAAGAGGTGATATTTTTGTTTATCTCCCCACTTAAAACCATCTCCACAACTCTCATACTATCTTCGCATGTTACTCTATGCCCATCAACAAACTCAGAGTGTATCTCTAATTTATTTAGTAGTTCAGTGATTCTAGAACCTCCACCATGAACAATAACAGGTTTAATACCAACAAGTGATAATAAAACAATATCTTGTGCAAATTTTTCTTTTAGTTCAGGACTTGTTTGTGCAGAACCTCCATATTTAATAACAATTGTTTTTCCATAAAATTTTTTTATATATGGAATCGCATCAAGAAGAGTTTGTACTTTATGAGCTTTTTTTTGCATAGGTTTATCACCTTTTTCTAGTATAAATTTATTGCATCCAAAATTAAGTAAACTATACAATTTATAAAATAGTTTATTTTATTATTTGGTATAAGTTGGGCATTATACTGAAAAAATGCTTATTTATTAAATAGTTAAAGATAATTATTACAAAGGGGGAGTCAATATATTTATTGACTTTAATACTCCTCTGTTAACTCTCCATCTTTTAAGATATCTTTTGAGAAAACTACAGATTTATTTCTTCCATTCTCTTTTGCATGGTAAAGTGCTAAATCTGCAAATTTTAGACATTGCCAGAAATTATCTGCATGTGTAGGGAAAATAGAAGCTCCAATACTAATAGTTTTATTAAATGTTGTAGTTCCTGCTGGGATCTCTTTTTTTGAAAAAGCCAATCTGATTTTTTCTGCAACTTCATAAATATAACCCTCATCACAGTTATATAATAAAGCAACAAACTCTTCCCCACCAAATCTAACTATAATATCAGATTCTCTTAAATTCTCAACTAGAGTTTGTGAGATAATTTTAATAGCTTCATCACCAACATCATGACCATAAGTGTCATTAATCATTTTGAAAAAGTCAATGTCAGCCATCAAAATACCATATTTGGTATCTGTTCTTTTAGCTTGTGAAACTATAGTTTTAACAGATTCTTCTAAAAACTTTCTATTATATAATCCAGTTAATGGATCAGTTCTTGCTGTAAGTTCAAGCATATGCATAAGTTTTTTACTAACAATCTCAGGTTTAGCTGTATCAATATAATCTTGAATTGATGGTAATAAACCTCTTACTCTATCATGCTCCTCTTTTGAATCTGTAACAATAGATACAATAAAGTCAAGGTCATTTGAGATTGAGTATGGGATACAAACATAATGTTTTTTTGATTCATTATCAAATCTATCACACATTTTATGGAATTGACATGAATCAACTACTGTATTTGTTCTATCTGCTCTACATCCACTTTGTGTATCACAATGTACATCTTTTTCTACATAAACAACTTTTACATTTTTGTGTGTAGTATCTGCTTCTATAAAGTTGAAATTTGTTAATTTAAATTTCTCTTTTAAAATATAGGCTAATCTATCATAAACCTCATTGATATGTTCATCATGCTCAATTGTTTTTCTAAATCTATAAATATCAGCAAGTCTATTTACTGTAGATTTAACATCAATAAGTGGATCAATTTTTTCCCTTTTTTGATGAACTAAGAATACATTGATTTTATGTTCAATATCATCAAGGGTAGTTTGAAGTTTTTCCAATAAACCATCAATCCATTGAGCAACGGCGTCACTCTCTTTCCCGTTTGTAGTTCCAATTCTATCTGAGTAATCACCTTTTTGTGCCTTTTGCATAACTCTATTGATTGACTCAAAAAGGATTAAAAATGGAGATATTAATCTATTTACAAAAATAAGAATGAAGATAATCAAAATAAGTGCGATAACAACTGTATTTGCCAAGGTTATCATACCAACCTCTTTTATATCATCCACAGACATAGTAATTGTGATTGCTCCTAAGGTATCACCTGCTTTTGCAGTAGTATGACATGCAAGACAGTCAATAGTACCCTCTGATGAACCAATATATGGGATTGTTACTCTATATGAACTTTTTCCAAATATTTTTTCCTCTACTATAGCTTTTTCAATTCCAGAATTTAAAACCTCTTCATCTATCTCATCTCTTGCAACCTCGTTATTATTCCCTTTACCAAATTGGTCAATAACTGCTTGACCTCTTGATAACCAGATGCCATCAATGTTTTCTAAATCAGAAATCTGTTCTAAAAATAATTCTCTATTGTCAATAACACCATTGACCATGTGAGAAGTTAAACTGTGTTTAACTGTTTGTGCAATTGCCTTCGCTTTATTCTCAACACTTTGTAAACCGTAATCACGGAAGTTAATCAGAATATTTATGATCAAAATTATGAACATAATAGACATGACTAAGAATAAAGAGAGTGAAATTTTACGTTTTGAACCCATTTTCTTACCTTAATATAATCTAAAAATAGATTTTATCATGTTAAATCTTAAAATAAATAATTAATATTTAGAATAATTTAGATTTAAGAATAATCCTTTAAATGCTTAATAATATTTATAGTACAATTTAAGTTATGAAAAATTATTTAGCATTAAAAGCAAGTGCAGGAAGTGGTAAGACTTTTGCCTTGACTGTACGATACATATCTTTACTTTTGTTAGGTGCCAAACCACAAGAGATATTAACACTTACCTTTACCAATAAAGCTGCAAATGAGATGAGTGAAAGAATTCACAATACCTTGATAAATCTTGGTGAAGATGGGATATATTTAGAACAAATATCAAAAGTTACAGGTTACAGTTCAGAGAAAATTTTAGAAAAAAAAGATTATTTGGTAAACCAGTTTATAAACTCAACACTTAGTATCTATACAATTGATAAGTTTGTAAATAAAATTTTAAGAGAGTTTTGTGGTTATATAGGTTTAAGTGATGATTTTGAGATAAAAAATGATGATATAGAAAAACTAAGCTCAAAATTTTTAGAATCTTTAGATGAAAAAAGTTTTGACAAGTTATTAGAGTTCTCCTTACATGAAAACAAAAAATATCATAATATTTTTGATATCTTTTCAAATCTTTATGAAAAATATGAAGAGATAAAACCAATAAATATTGATGGTAGTTTAATAAGTTTACAAAAAGAAGAGGTTTTAAAAGAGGCTTACAAAATCAAAGAGGCTATTTTAAATTGTCCAGTTGCTTCAAATAGTGTAAAAAAATTGGTTAGTTTTGATAGTTTTGATGAGCTGATAAAACAAAATTGGTTAAATTATGAGAGCTTAGAGTCTCACAAATTTTTTAAAAAATGCTCCAATGAGATTTTGGAAAACTATTTTTCCTCTTTAAAGGAACAAATATCAATATACTATAAATTAAGGCAAGGGTTTACTCTAACTAGATTAAATGAATTATACACTTTGTATAAGGAGTTTAAATTCTCTTATAATAAAGCAAAAAACTATCTAACCTTTAGTGATATCTCAAATCTTACATATGAATTGTTATCTTCAAAAATAGAGAAAGATTTTTTATATTTTAGACTTGATACACAGTTTTCACATATATTAATTGATGAGTTTCAAGATACATCTTTACTTCAGTATAAGATATTAGAACCTTTGATTAAGGAGATTTTAGCAAGCAAAAATGATAGATTTCAAACCTTTTTTTATGTGGGTGATACTAAACAATCTATTTATAGGTTTAGAGGTGGGAAAAGGGAACTTTTTGATTATCTTGCACAAAATTTCTCACAAGTTATAGTTGAGGTTTTAAACACAAACTATAGATCATGTAAAAATATTATAGAGTTTGTAAATAAATCATTTCTTCAACTTCCAAATTATGAATACCATAATCAACTAACAGTGAAAGAGGGTGGTTATGTTGAGGTTTTTGAAGATGACTCTTTAATAAATGGTGAAGAGAAGTTTGAAAGTTTGGCAAAAAAGATAGCTTATCTTTTACAAAATGGTGTTGATAGTAATGATATTGCAATCTTAACTTATACAAATGATGATGTATTAGATATATACTCATATCTAAAAGTTATGTTTCCAAGTTTGAAAATAACAACAGAGATGACCTCTAAACTTATAAATCAAGAGAATGTAAAAGCTGTAATCAATGCTATAAAATATCTATATTTTAAAGAGGAGTTGTATAAAGAAAATCTAAATGCAATAATTGGTAAACCTCCTGCAAGTCAGATAGTTTTGGATTTAGATATTGAGAAATTATCTTTAAAGGAGTTAGTACTTAAAGTTTCAAAACAACTAAATTTATTAGATGATAATGTTATTAAACTAATAGAGAATCTAGGAACTTTTTCAAATATTGTAGATTTTGTATATGAAATAGATAAACTAGATATCGCTATGCAAAACCAAGAGCAACATGGATTACAAATATTGACTGTATTTAAATCAAAAGGTTTGGAGTTTCATACTGTAATCCTAATGGATAGAATAAAACAAAAGGTTGCAAATAGGGATAGTTTACTTTTTGAATATGAAAATATAGATTTAAAAAATATCTATTATAAAATCTCAAATTATGAAAACTTTGATGAAAACTATAAAAATGCCATAGAGAAAGAGAAACAATTAAGCTTAGATGATGAGCTAAATATTTTGTATGTTGGATTAACAAGAGCAAAAAACAATATGATTATATTTAAAAAAACACAAAAGTCTGTTTTTGATCTATTGAATTTAAAAGTTGAAAGTATGGGGGAGTTGATTGGAAGTGAAACTAGCAATAAAAAACCCTATGAGAAACTTCAAAAGGTTATTTATCATCCACAAATTCTAGGTCAACAAGAAAAACCGATACAAAGTGAAGAGGAGGAAAACTCTTATACACTACATGCAAAGTATTATGGAATTGCAACACACTATTGTTTAGAGATGATGAATAGATTTGATGAAAACTCTTTATATAAGTCATTAAAACTAGTTGAAAATAGATATGCAAACTATTTAAATGATGGAGATTTTAAAACCATTGAAAGCTCAATTTTAAAACTAATAAATAATGAAAGATTTAAAACAATAGTTGATAATTCAACTTTAAAGAAAGAACAAGCAATGGTTTTCAATGGGGAGCTAAAGATTATTGATTTGTTAGTTGAAAAAGATAATAAATTTTACATCTTTGATTATAAAACAACTAAAGAGCAACTACAAGAGCATGAGATTCAAGTAAACCATTATAAACAAGCTATCCAAGAGATTTATAAAAATGATGAGGTTAGTTCTTGTATCATCTATTTAAAAGATAGTGAAGTTGATTTAAAGTTTATATAAAATATCTAATAGAAGCAAAGCCATAAGCTTTGCTTTGTTCTATCTTTTCTATGTGGCTTTGTTCAACTATTCCCCCAAGGGCTATAATATCTATTTGAGGATATTTTGAAACAATAAGTTTTAAATCATCTACACCCTTTGGTTCACCTTTATTTGGTGTTAAAAAAATAGGTGAGTAGGTTATTGCATCTGCATTTTGCTCAATAGCTTTTTTTATCTCTTCTTCATTATGGCATGAGATGATTACATAAAGTTCTAATTGTTTAGCCTCTTTTATTTTATCAAATTGTGTTGAGTTGAGATGTACTCCTGTTGCATTAAGCTTTTTTGCAAGTTGTATATTTGTATTTATTAGATATTTAGATATATTTTGTTTTTTACAAACTTTTACAAATAGTTTTGCTAACTCTTCAAAGTTTTCTGAACTTTTATCTCTAAAGCATGCCATATCAATATTTTGATTTAAGGCTTTTGTTAGAGTTTGTTCAAATTCAACTAGATTGTTGCTATAGTAGTTTGGGTCTGTGATTAAATATCTAATCAATACAATCCTTTAATGCAAAAAAAAAGGAAGAGGTGATATTCCTCTTCCTTTTTTATAAGTGATATATCACTTTAGATTAATGCTTTTCGTCTCATAATTAAGTGAGTTAGTCACTTAATTAATGTTTTCAGAGCAAATTAAAGAGAGGTTCACTCTCTTTAAATTAATGCTCTTCATGCTCCATCATAATAGATCCAGCAATATAAACGTATGTTAAGATACTGAAAATAAATGCTTGTAAGAATCCAAATGCAAATAGCATAAAGAAACCTGTAATAGGTAATAACCAAGGAACTAACATTAAAAGTACGATAGTAAACATATCATCACCTTTAATTGAACCAAAAAGTCTAAATGATAATGAGATAATTCTTGAAATATGTGAAATAATCTCAATTGGGAACATTAATGGTGCTAATAAAGGCATTGGACCCATGAAGTGTTTAAAATATGGTACAAAACCATTTTTCTTAATACCTAAGTAGTTATAGTAAATGAAAACTATTAACGCTAACGATAAAGTAAAGTTGATATTAGCCGTAGGAGATTCAAAACCTGGAACAATCCCCATCATGTTACTAATAAAAATAACTAATGCTAATGAACCAATTAAAGGTAAGAATTTTCTAGCATTCTCTTCACCCATAGTATCAGAACCCATAGAGATGATTCCACCAATGAAAGTTTCCATAAGGTTTTGTGAACCTGTTGGAACTAATTGCATCTTTTTAGTAGCTGCTCTTGCTACTAACATAATAATACCTACCACTAACACAAAGTGTGATAAGATCATCCATTCTTGTCCGTGACCACCGATAGCACCTAAGAATGTAAATACTCTTTCTGCCATTTTCTTCCTTCTTCTTTGTATTTATTACTTTGACTAAAATATATGGGCATTATATATTTTGTTTACTAAAATTTTTATAAATATAGTGAATATTTTTAGATTTGTTTAAATCTGTAACCATTTTGTTTCAATTTTTCCCTTATTGTTTTTTGGTGTTCTTCACCTTTGGTCTCAAGGGCAATTGTAACATGAGCTTCACCAAACTCCAGTTTTACCGAGTCTCTATCATAATCTATCTGAACTATATTTGCAGAGTTTTCAGTGAAAATCTCTGTAAGTCTCATAAGAGAACCTGGTTTATCCATAAGTGTTACGATTAGATTCATTTTTCTATTAGATTTAACTAAACCTTTTTCAATAATTTGAGAAAGCATAGTAACATCAATATTACCTCCACTTACAATTGCACAAACTTTTGAATCATCTATCTCGATCTTTTCATGCATAATTGCAGCAGTTGCAACTGCACCTGCTCCTTCAACTACAAGTTTTTGTTTTTCAAGTAAAAATAAAATTGCATTTGCTATTTCATTATCATTAACATCAACTATATGATCTACATAATCTATAATGATATCAAGAAGTTTTGGCGTAACATCTCTTACCGCTATCCCATCTGCAATTGTTCTAACTGAAGCTGAATCGATTGGCATTTGTGCTTTATATGATTCTTTCATACCAATTGCACCACTTGCAACAACTCCAATTATTTTAATATCAGGGTTTATACTTTTTGCAGCTATTGCAATTCCTGAGATTAGACCACCACCCCCAATAGGTACAACAATCTGTTTTAAATCAGGATACTCTTCTAAAAGCTCTAAGGCTATTGTTCCTTGTCCTGCAATAACATCATCATCGGCGAATGGATGGATAAACTCTTTATCATTTTCTTGGGTGAATTTCATCGCTGCTTCATAGGCTTCATCAAAGTTTTCACCTATTAAAACAACATTTGCTCCATGGGATCTAACTCCACTTACTTTTGTCAAAGGTGTAGCTTCTGGCATAAAAATTGTAGCTTCACAATTAAAATATTTAGCTGCAAAGGCTAAACCTTGTGCATGATTTCCTGCACTTGCTGCAACCACACCTTTATCTTTTTTCTCTTGAGATAGATTAGCAACCCTATTAAAGGCACCTCTTAGTTTAAAACTTCCTGTTAATTGTAAATTTTCTTTTTTTAAATAGATTTCACTATTAAAAGTATTACTTAAAATTGGTGCAATATTACATGGGGTTAACTCAATTATATTATCTAGATTTTTTTTTGCTTGTTTTATATCGTTTAGTGTAATCATATTTTTTCTTTTAGGTTTAAATTAGAGCGTATGTTATCTAAAAATCGATTTTAGAATAATAAATAAAACAATTTTTTTGCAGTTTTTTATTTTTTATCTATATATGTTAATTGTGGTTAATATTTTATAAAAAGGATTATGATAAACTTTCAAAAAAGATTACACATTAGGTAAGACGTTGAAGTTTATATTTGTAACACTATTTCCAAATCTGATTGAACCATATTTTTATGACTCCATTTTAAAAAGAGCAATTGAGGCAAATTTTTTAGAGTATGAATTTTATAATCCAAGAGATTTTACAACAAACAAACATAATAAAGTAGATAAGCAGATGATTGGTGGAGGGGCAGGGATGTTGATGACTCCTCAGCCATTATTTGATTGCTTAGATGAGATAAAAAGAAAAAATGAAGATGCCTATATTATTTTCCCATTAGCTGCTGCAAAACCTTTTAAACAAAATGATGCAAAAAGACTTGCAAAGAAAAAAAATATAGTTTTTGTTAGTGGTAGATATGAAGGTATCGATGAAAGGGTTATAGAAAAATATGCCAATGAGGTTTTTAGTATAGGGGAGTTTGTATTAACAGGGGGAGAATTACCCTCTTTAGTTATGGCTGATGCAATCTCTAGAAATGTTGATGGTGTACTTGGAAATGCAGATTCTTTAGTAATGGAGAGTTATGAAAACAATCTTTTAGAAGCGCCATCTTTTACAAAACCTGAAAAATTCCAAAATTTAAGTGTAGTTAAAGAATTCTTAAAGGGAAATCATAGTAAAATTGCCGACCTAAAAAATAATCTGGCTATTTGCAAAACGAAATATTTTAGACCAGGTTTAGTTACGAAGAAAAAAACAAAATAGAGATGTGATACCCCGCAACTTGCAAATGCGGGCACTTTCACCAAAGGGAAATACAATGAAAAATAGATACATTGCGAGCTTTGAAGCAGCGCAAATTGCAGAAAAAGAGATTCCACAGTTTAGAGCAGGTGATACTGTTAGACTTGGTGTTGAGATTAAAGAGGGTGAGAAAAAAAGAGTTCAAACTTTCGAAGGTATAGTTATTGCTAGAAGTGGAAATGGTATTGATGCTACTTTCACAGTAAGAAAAATCGGAGCTAACTCTGTTGGTGTAGAGAGAATTTTCCCACTATATTCAGAGTCTTTAAAATCATTTGAAGTGATTAGAAAAGGTAAAGTAAGAAGAGCTAAACTTCACTACCTTAGAGGTCTTACAGGTAAAGCTGCAAGAATTAAAGAACTTAAAAAGTAATCCAACTAAGGCTTATGCCTTAGTTTTACTTTCATGTCTCAAACTTTAATTTTCACCGCCTTACTTCCAGAAGCACAACCAATAATCAACTTTTTAAAACTAAAACAAGATAAATCTGTTCAAAACTTACCTAAAAACCTTAAAATATTTACCAGTTTAGATAATAAACATCTATTAGTTGTTTCAGGTATAGGAAAAGAAAACACCATTAAGAGTCTACAATTTATTTATGAAAACTATAATATAGAAAAAGCTATAAATTTGGGTATTGCTGGGTGTTGTGATAGCTCTATAAAAATTGGTACTCTTTTTTGTACAAATAGGTTGTTGCCAAATATAAATTTTGCACCAATAACATCTGTTGAGAAACCCCTTGATAGTGATGAGGATTTAGAAACACTTTTAGTTGATATGGAAGCAAAATATTTTTTAGAAATCTCAAAGAACTATTGTAAAGATATCTATGTGTTTAAAGTTGTATCTGATTATTTAGATATAAAGATCCCTCAAAAAAGTTTTGTTATTAAACTTATTGAAAACTCAAAGGATAAGTGGAAAAAGTATCTATGAGTTATAAAGAAAAGTTTGAACAATCAATTCCAAAAACAAATTTTAAAAATCTATCACAATCAAATCAAGAGTTTATCACACAAAAAGCCTTTGAGTATGAGTTTTCCTTCCAAGAGCTAAAACAAATAATTGATTTTGCCATAGATTTTAAGATGTGGCATGAGGAGGATATTTCAAAACTTTTTCAAGAAGAGTATCCAAGTAGAAAAAATGCTTTTAATGATATAAGAAAAAAGTGGGAAAACTTTAGAGCAAAACCCAACTCCTATAAAAATTTTTCAAAAGAGTTATATAAAGATGATGTTAGAAAATTTTCTTTTGTCAATTTTGAGGGTGAAAAAACAGCACTTGGTTCATGTCCTGTTGCAAGTCCTAATACTAGATGTTGTAATCTTTTAACTCTAGATGCTGTTCAATCTTGTGGCTTTGATTGCTCTTATTGCTCTATTCAATCTTTTTATAATCAAGATAAAATAGGTTTTGATATTAACTTTAAAAAAAATCTTGAAAATCTAAAACTTGACCCAAATGAGATATATCATATAGGAACAGGTCAAAGTTCTGATTCTCTTATGTGGGGAAATAAAGAGGGGCTTTTAGATGCTCTTTTTGAGTTTGCAAGAAAAAATCCAAATGTTATTTTGGAGTTTAAAACTAAATCAAACAATATAAAATATTTTTTAGAAAATGATGTTCCTAAAAATATAATCTGTACTTGGTCTTTAAATACCCAAACAATAATAGATAACGAAGAGCATCTAGCAGCAAGTTTAAACCAAAGGGTTGAAGCTGCAAAAAAAGTTAGTGACAAAGGTGTTTTAGTTGGCTTTCACTTTCATCCAATAGTTCATTATGAAAACTATTTAGAGGAGTATGAAGAGGTTTATAAAACTTTGATAGATACCTTTGATTCTAAAAAAGTTGCCTTGGTTTCGTTTGGAACATTAACCTTTATAAAACCTGTTATAAACAAAATAAGAAGTAGAAAGTTTAAATCAAAAATCTTACAAATGCCCCTTACTGATGCAAATGGAAAACAATCTTATCCTTTAGAGATTAAACGTGAGATGTTCAAGCATGCCTATGAATCTTTCAAGCCTTGGCATAAAGATGTATATTTTTATCTTTGTATGGAAGATGAGTCTTTATGGAAAGAGGTGTTTGGTTATGAATACTCAAGCAATAATCAGATGGAAGAGTTTATGAAAAACTCATACCTTACAAAAATCAATCAACTAAAATAAAATATTTTTTATAATTTCAATCTTTTAGTAAAAATTAAAATAATCAATTATTATATATATTTGTGACATAAAAGTGACGTTTTTCTAGTAAAGTTTCTAAAACATGTAAGGAGTTCTTTTGCCTGGTGCAAATAATCTAATTGCTGATTGGAATCTACTTGAATTTATTTTTTATACTATCATATATCTCATAGCTATAATTACCATATTTTTTGTATTTCCTTACTTAATAGTCCAAGGTGTTTATGACGGTTTTAAATATGGATGGACTAGTAAAATAGAGGAGAGACTTTTTAAAAAAGAGATGGCTATTACAAAAGTTATCTTTGCACTTTTTGCCCTTATTAGCTCAATTTACCACTTTTTTATAAATGGAAGTTTATTTAACTTTTATTGGAGCAATGCTCTGAACTTTTTATACTAATACTTATTTTTACTACTTAATTACAGTTTAATAACTTCTCAATTTATGTGACGCGTTTGTGACAAAATCTTTGCAAGATATTTATCCATATTAATAAAAAGGATAAATTATGTTCTATATAAATAGAAATGTTGCATTAAATCAATTAGAGGATTTAATCAATGAAAATCTTGCATCGAAGTTGGCATATATGCCTGATAGTTTTAACATCCAACAAGAAATCGCACTTGATAGGTTGAAAAAGAGAGTTTTTTTAGAAAAAGTTGTTGAGGAGACAACCACTTTTAATAAAAAAATAAATTGGGATCATGAGATGGAGAATCTAAAACTTGTAAATAGTGTGGAGGATTTGATTGGTGTTTTTAAATTAAGAAGTGATGTTTATACTAGTATAAATTATCAAAATGAGTTTCCAGATACAATTGAGGGGCTAAATTTTGATAAGTATGATGAAAAATCTGCAATTATATATTATAAAAAAGATAAGCAAATCACGGGAACTACTAGATTGATTTTTGATTCAGAGTATAACTTACCTTCTGAGGAAAAATACTCTTTTGATGGGATGAGAAAAGAGTATAAAACGATTGGTGAGTTGTCACGTTTAATTGTAAAACATCAATCAAGTGGATTGAGTATGGAGTTTAAAAATTTAATGAAAGGTGCATATTTACTTTTTATGAATAATGATATAGATATTACACTTTTAGGGATAAAAAAAGATCACTACAAATTGTATACAAAGTTCGGAGGAAGCGAGATAATTGCAGAACTTAATGGGTATGGTAAGTTAAAACTTGAAGCTTTAATTTTATCTTGGAACCCTTCACAGGTTTCAAACTTTTTTAAAAGGAGTTTCTTAAGATAGAAGATAAAAAGAGTATTTTTACTCTTTTTATTTTTGTGACGTAAAATGTGACGTAAAAATGATAAGCTTAGTGATTATATATTAAAAAGGAAACTTTATGAGTAAAGCTAAAGTATTAATAGTAGAGGATGAATCTATTGTTGCTTTGGATATGAAAAGAACATTAGAAAGGTTTGACTTTCATGTTACAGATACAGCTATATGTTGTGATGAAGCAATTGATAGTATAAACTCAGAAGAACCAGATGTTATATTGATGGATATAAATCTTAATAGTAGTAAAGATGGAATAGAGACAACTAAACAGATTCAAGAAAAAAGTAAGATACCTGTAATCTATTTAACAGCATTCAGTGATGAATCTACGATAAATAGAGCTATAAAAACAGAACCAATTGCTTATTTAGTTAAACCTTTTAAAAAAGAGGATTTAAAGTCAAATATACTTTTAGCCCTTTATAAAAGTAAAAAGGTTCCCGAGTTTTATAGTAAAATTAATTATATGGGATTAGGGGGAAACTATTATTATGATTATGATAATAGAAAACTTTTTTTTATGGCATATCAAATAAAATTAACAAAAAAAGAGGATTTGTTGTTGAGGTTATTGATAGATGCTGAAGGTAAGCTAGTGACTTTTGAAACTCTAGAAAAAAAGATTTGGCCAAATATTGTAGTTTCAGATAGCACTTTGAGAACCTTAATTTACAGGTTAAGAATGAAAATGGATTATAATCTTATAGAGTCTACTCCAATGCTTGGATGTAGATTATCAGATTTTAAAGTTTTTTAATAAGTTTACACCCAAAGGTTGGTAAGGTTTCTATAACTTTATAATCTAACTTTGTACGAAGTCTATATATTAAAGTTCTTAGTGTACTGTCAGATACTGCCTTATCACACCAAATAGTGTACTCAATTGTTGAAAAAGGTACAATCTCACCATTTGCTTTGATTAAAATCTCCATTAACATTCTCTCTTTTTGTGTTAAAGATATCTCTTTTGATTTATAAAAAATTTTAAAGGGTTCTTTTTGATAATAATAGTGTGATGAGAGTTTTATTTTAGAGCTTAGATCCTCCTCTTTTATTGATGAGTTTTTTGTTTTATAAATAGCCAACATTATTGCTGATTTTAATTCATTTCTATTAAAGGGTTTCATCAAATATGCAACTGGGTCTGTTTGAATAGCTCTATTTATAGTCTCTTCATCTGCAAATGCTGTTAAATAGATGATGGGGATATTTTTAATCTCTTTTATTTTTTTTGCAGTATCAATGCCATCTTTACTATTTTCTAAATTTATATCCATTAAGATCAATGAAGGTGTATTTTCCCTAACAGAAGTGATTGTATCATCATAGTTTGTAACCATATCGGTAACTTCATATCCAAGTTTTAAAAGAGTACTTTTTGTATCTAATGCAACTATTGTTTCATCTTCTACAATCAAAATCTTAATACTCATTTTTTTCACTCCATACAATTTTTACTTCAACACCCTCTAAAGAGTCAATATCTATTTTTGCACCTAATTGTTTTGTTGCCAAAGTTTTTATTAAAACTAATCCTAATGAATTTGTTTTGATATTTTGATTGTAGCCTTTTCCATTATCCTTTACAATTAAATTATAAAGATTGTTCTTTTTAAATAAGGATATTTCAATAACTCCCTCTTTTTCAACAAAGGCATGCTTAAAACTATTTGTTATTAGTTCATTTAAAATCAAACCACAATACACTGCGCCATTTGGATTTAGGTGGGTATTTATATCAAAAACTATATCAATATCTTCATCTTCATAACTATCTTTTATCTCTGAAACAATCCTCTCAAAATAATCATAGGCATCGATATATGTTGTGTTGTCTTTTTTATAAAGGAGTTGATGTAGATGACTCATAGCGCTAATTCTATTTTGGATTGTAAGTAGTAGGTTATTTATTTTTTTATCATCTATCTCATCATTTTGAAGCCTAATTAAAGAGATAATTGTTTGCATATTGTTTTTTACTCTATGATTTAACTCTTTTAGTAACAACTCTTTTTCATCTAGTGTTTTCTTTAAATCTTTTGTTTTTGATTCAACCAGTTTTTGTAATCTTTTTTGGGTATTTCTTTGCTCCTCAATCAACCTATCTTGAGCTTGTTGTTTCTCTTCTTGAAATCTATTTATTTTATTTGCTAATGCCATAGAAAAAATTAAGGCTTCTGAAACAAAAGAGATCTCAATAATATAATAGTTTGAAAGATCTATATTTAAAATACCTGCACTTGAGAAATACATCACTAATCCTGCAAAGAGGATAATCCCCCATCCTAATAGAATAAGGTTAGCTTGTTTCTCCCCTTTGAAAAAAGTATAAACTGTAATAAAAAAAAGATAACACATTAAAACGATAGGGATAATATTTCTAAATTTTCCAAAGGAGTCATTAATTATAAAAAATATAACAGATATTGGCAATAAAATTAGAAAAATATTTAAAATCTTATTTATAGTTTTAAAATTTTTTATATTTAAAAATGATTTAGAAAAAAGTGTTAAAAATAATACAGGTAAAGCTATAAATACAGGTGCAATTTTAACTACAAAACTCATTTGTTCATAATTGAGTAGATATGTTTTTGCAAAACCAACATATAAAAGATGGTGCATCACTATAGTGAAAATATATCCAACATAAAAAAGATAACTTATATCTTTTGTAAAAAAATAGATAGATAAGTTATACAAAGCAAGCACTAACATTGCCCCAAAAAATAAACTAAAATAGACCTGCATTTGTAATTCATTTTCATAAAAGGTTTTATTGGTATAGAGGTTGAGTTTTACTGTCATTGAGGTGATATGTGAAGATACTTTTAAATAATAGCTTTGGGTTTGTTCCCCTTGTAAATCTATATTGAAAGTAGGGTGTAATGACCTTCTATTTGTTTTTTCATCCAATAAACCATCAGTTGTTATTAATGTGTAGTTTTTATAAAACTCTACATTTGAGGTTAAAGGGCTTTCAAACTCTAAAATCAGATTTAGTTTCTCTTTTTCGATATTTTTTAAATCTAATTTTATCCAAACATTAAACTTTGGAGAATATCCATATCTAAGTATATTCTCATCAATATTAGTGAATGTTCTATTTTGATTTTTTATATCATTTATTGTTAGTTTTTGGGTTTCATCAACAAAGATTTTTGTTTGATGTAGTATACTCTTTTTTTCTAAATCCTTTGAGACTTCAATAACATTAGAAAAAAGGTTTGTTGATAAAATTATTATAAATAGTAATCGGATAAAGTACATTTTGATATTATAATATAAATTAGATTAAAAGTGTTCTTAATAAATAATTAAATAAATTATAGGAAAGCAAGTGTTAAAAGATGTAGTTGATTTTGTTGTAAATTTAGTTGGTGATTTAGGTTATTTTGGGATATTTTTTATGATGTTTTTAGAAAGCTCTTTTTTCCCTTTCCCTAGTGAGATAGTTATGGTACCAGCAGGTTATTTAGCCTATAGAGGTGAGATGAATCTATTTTTAGCAATATTTAGTGGAATTGCAGGAAGTTTAGCAGGAGCTATTTTTAACTATTATTTAGCATTAAAATTTGGACGAAGTTTTTTAGCTAAATATGGTAAATATGTTTTAATAAAAGAGCAAACTCTAGAAAAAATGGAAGATTTCTTTGAAAAACATGGGCATATTTCAACTTTTTCAGGAAGATTGATTCCAGCTGTTAGACAATATATCTCATTGCCTGCAGGACTAGCTAAAATGGATCTTTTTAAATTCTCTTTATATACAAGTTTAGGGGCAGGAATTTGGGTGATTATTTTAGCTTTTTTAGGTTATTTTATAGGTTCAAATGAAAACTTAATAGAGGAGTATTTAAGGGTAATAATTATCTCTATTTTAGTAATACTTGCAATAGGAATAATTTTTTATATAAGAATAAAAATGAGAAAAGGTTTAATTAAAAGTGGAAAAAAAGATTAAACAATACGCAATAGTAACAGGTTATTCTTCAGGTATAGGGGAAGCTATTTGTAAAAAACTTGAAGAGAATGGTTATGAGATAATTAAACTAAAAACCCGTTTGGAAGAGCATTTTAATTTAGAATTAGAGATAAAAGAGATTTTAAAAACTAAAGAGATAAAAGTTTTAATTAATTGTGCGGGAATAGGTGTCTTTAAACCTCACGAAGAGTTGAGTTTAACAAAAATCAAGGAGTTGATTGATATTAATTTAACAGCTCCAATAGTTTTATCAAACCTATTATTAAGAAGTTTAAAAAAACAAAAAGGGCATATTATAAATATAGCTTCAATAGAAGCTACAAGGCATTCAAAGTTTTCTGCATTGTATACTGCTAGTAAAGCTGGATTGAGAAATTTTAGTTTGGCTTTATTTGAAGAGTTAAGAAAATCAGATGTAAAGGTTACAACTATTAACCCTGATTTAACTAGAACAAATTTTTTTAATGAACTAAGTTTTGAACCAAGTATAGATGAAGACGCCCACCTTTTACCCTCAACAATAGCAAGTAGTGTAATAGAGATATTAAACCTTAAAGGTGTGGTAACAGAGATGACCGTAAGACCTCAAAAGTTGAAAATAGAAAAAAGAAAAAATTGATTATTTAAGGGGTAGAGTTATTATGAAGTTTGCTCCTGTGCAGTTTTTTCTTTTATATGTATAAATAGTATTGTTAACTTGAATATTTCCATTAAGATGTTTTTTTACAATCTCCATTGACATATAAAGCCCAATTCCTGTTCCTTGTGATTTGTGTTTTGTTGTAAAATATGGTTCAAATATCCTATCAATAATATCTGAATATATCCCTCCTGCATTATCTTGTATCTCTATTTTTAACTCTTTTTTACTTTTTGTTACTTTAATAAAAATCAGCTTCTCTTCACTCTCTTTTGATTTAAGTGCATCGATTGCATTATTTAAGATATTTAATAAAACTTGAATCAATTCATTTTCCAATGATAAGATTTCTACATCTTCAATCTCTTTAATAATAGTTATATTATGTTGTTTTACTCGTGCAGTTATCAAATAAAGAGTTTTTTCAATGGTATCGGTAATTTTGAATTTAACTTTTAGTTTATTAGGGATAAAAAAGTTTCTAAAGTCCTCTATAGTTTTTGAAAGATATTGGGTATGTTCATTTATAAGTTTTACATTATCTAATAAAAACTCTTCAGAGATCTCATTATATATCTCCATTTGGATTTGTATACCTGTTGAAGCTGTTGAAATGGCTGATAAAGGTTGTCTCCATTGATGGGCAATATTTTCAAGCATCTCACCCATAGCTGCCATTTTAGTTTGTTGAGCTAGAAGTGCATCTTTTTCCATCTTTTCAATCTCAAGGTTTTTTAGTTTTGTTAAATCTAAAATTGTACCAATCATCATTAAAGGTTGATTATTCACATCAAACTTTGTGATTTTTGAGGTGTATTGTAGATATTTTATAACTCCATTTTTAAGTTTGATTCTAAACTCAAAACTTCTTTTTTTGTCTGAATGTAAAGCTATTTTTATCTCACTCTCTACAATTTTTCTATCCTCTTCAAAAACACATTGTAAAAGGATATTTATAGATGGAGTAACCTCTTCTGGATAGTAACCAAAGATTTTATAAAGTTCATCACTCCAGAAAAGTTGATCATTCTTAATATGGTATTGAAAACTTCCAAGGTGTGCAATTTTTTGTGCTTCATCAAGTAGATAGTTTACCCTTCTTAACTCTTTTGTTTTTAAATCGATTTTATTTTCAAGGTTCTCATTTAGAGTTTTTAACTCCAAAGTTCTTTCCTCAACCAACTCTTGAAGTTTTTTATTTCTTTTTTGGCTTAGTTTATTTTTGTAGCTAAGAATAAGTAGAACTAGAAAAGCTATAGCAATAATTATTATAATAGTTTTGTAGTTCTCCTCTCTCTCAAATTGGATATTTTCCCATTTGTCAACAATTGTCTTAATCTCTTTTGGTTCCAAAGAGTTGATAGTTTTATCTAAAATATTTTGAAGGAGTTTATAATCATCCCTAATCATAATAGCCAACTCAAAAGTTAGACCACTATTTCCTGATATTTTTAAATCATTAAACTTATATTTATTTATGTTGTATGAAAGTATTGGTTTCATATCTAAAAATGCAAATGCTTTTTTAGCTCTTACTAAGTCTAAGCCCTCTTTAATACTATCTACAAGTAAAAAGTTAAGTTTTGGGTAGTTAAGTTTAAGCAGTTTATGGGCAGTAAAGTTTTTCCCCACAGCAATTGTTTTATCTTTTAAATAATCTATATTTTCAATAAAGTTCTCATCTTTTAAGGTTGCTATAGATATAGGAAACTTAACATAAGGGTTTGTAAATACAGAATATTGTTCCCTTAAGGCAGTTTTACCAGTACTATATATCACATCTGCAGTTTTATTTTTTATAGCTTCTAATTGGTTTGTAAATTTTGAATAAACCTGATAATCATATTTTATATCTGCTTTTTTACTTATAAGTTCCCAAATCTCATGGGAGATACCAGCGGGTTGATTTAAATCGTTTATAAAAGTAAAAGGTTTCCAGCTTTTTGAGATACTTAGATGTAAAGTGGTGTTTTTTAAAAACTCTTTTTCCTCTTTTGTTAGATTAAGTGTTGTATTGTTTTTATAATATCTATCGGGTTTATTTATTATCCATTTACTCTCTATTTTATATAAATCTTTTTGCTTTATATTCTCTAAACCCTTATTAAAAATTTTAATAAGCTTTTCATCTTTAGCTATGGCTTGTACTTTGCTAATACTTGTTAGGTAATTTATCGATTTTAGATCATGGAAAAAATTGTTTCTTAAAGCGTAAAACTCAATAGCAATTTTATCTTCATATAAAAAGTCAAGTTTTTTAGAAATAAAATCCTCAAATGCAGTTGGGTAATCTTTATAGGTAATAACTTTAGAGTTTGGAAACTCTTTTTGCATAAACTTTTCATACTCTTGGCTAATAACACCAATATTATAAGCCTTATCTTTGTCTAGCTCAAAATTATTATCTTTTAAAACAAAAAGTGAAGTTTTTCTATTATAAAAGTTATTAGAACCTTTCATCCACTTTTTATAAGCTTGGGTACCTAAAAAGAAGTCTACTTTTTCTTCTTTAACTAAATTAAGTGCTTCCTCCCAAAGGTTGGTTCTTACAAACTCTACTTTATAATTGTTTTGTTTAGCCCATAATTGCCAAATATCTATTAATAAACCAACTGGTTTATCATTTTCATAATATGAAAATGGGGCATAGTCTGGGTCGTATGAAACTTTAAAAGTTTTTACTTCAGCTTTTAATATATCTAAAAAAAAGATTGAAACAAAAATCAAAAGAAGTAGGTTTTTTTTCATCACTTATCCAATAGTTATTGAATATTTTACCAAAAAAAAATAAATATTAAATAGATTTTAGAAAAAAAGGTGTATATTTTTTAATAGTTGGGATTAAATTAAAACTATTATAAAATAGATTAAATATTGTTTGACTATAATAAAATAGAATTATTATTTAGGAAAAAGTGCATTGAAAGAGTTAACAAAATATTATAGAGATAAAGATATACTTTTTAAAGAGATAGAAAATATATCACCGAAACAATTGGGAAGTAGAAAAAAAATTGAGATATTTACAGCTACATCCATAAAAAAAGAGTTTTATGCTATTTATATAGTTGAGTCAAAAAGTAGATTTATTAGAAAAAATGCACAAGATTTATTAGAGCTTCATTCAAAACTTATAGATTTTGTTGAACACAATTTCAAGAAAAAAGAGCTTTTGATTAGTTCACCCCTTTGTTCAAAGGCGAAAAAATTTTTAGAAGATGAGAACTGGAGTGTAAAAGTTGATTTTATGTGATATAGGAAATACTACATACCATTTTTATATCAATGGAGTAGAAGAGAAATATAGTCTAAATGCAGAACTTCCTAAGTTAAAAGGGAAAGTGTATTATATCTCTGTAAATGATAATGCAACTGCAAAGTTTAAATTTATGTATGAAGATTCAGTTGATCTTGAGCCTTATATAGATTTTAAGACAAAATATAAAGGTTTAGGCTTAGATAGAAAAATTGCATGTTTAGGTGTAGAAAATGCAGTTATAGTTGATGCAGGAAGTGCAATAACAGTGGATGTGATAAAAAAAGGGAAGCATAAAGGTGGTTTTATACTACCTGGAGTTTACTATTTTAGAAAAATCTACCCTCAAATCTCTCACAAACTACAGTTTGATTTTAATACAAAGGTAAATTTAGATAAAATCCCACTTTGTACACAAGATGCTATATCTTATGGAATCTTACAATCTATAATCAAACCAATTGAAAAAGTTAGCAAAAAACAGCAGATTATTTTCACTGGTGGAGATGGAGAGTTCTTAAGTCAATTTACAAAAAATAGTATCTATAAAAAAGATTTGATTTTTGAAAATATGAAAGGGATTATTAATGCTAACAATTGCATTGCCTAAAGGTAGAATTGCAGAGGATACTTTAGAGAAGTTTGAGAAAGCCTTTGGTGAAAAATTTATCTTTGAAGATAGAAAACTTATTTTAGAAAAAGCTGGATTTAGATTTTTAAATGTTAGAAACCAAGATGTGCCAACATATGTTATGCATGGTGCTGCTGATTTAGGTGTGGTAGGACTTGATGTTTTAGAAGAGAAAGAATACGATTTAATCAAACTACTAGATTTGCAATTGGGAAGATGTAAGGTTGCTTTTGGACTTATAAAAGGGCAAGATCTTGATTTTACAAAAAGTCAAATCACTGTTGCAACAAAACATGAAAAAATAGCAAAAAGATATTTTGAAGAGAAAGCTATGGCTGTAAAGATTATTAAACTTTATGGTTCAATTGAATTAGCTCCATTAGTTAAGCTTGCTGATTGTATAGTTGATATTGTTGAAACAGGAACAACGATGAAACAAAATGGGCTTGAAGTTGGTCCAACAATCATGGAAAGTTCAGCTCACTTAATAGCTAATAAAAACTCATATTATGCAAAAAAAGATTTAATTTTTGATCTAAAAGAGAAGTTAGAAGCTCAGTTATAATGGGATTAAATCTATACTCTAAAATTGAGCCCTATTTAGACTTCGAAGAGGAAATCTATAGATTACACAATGAGTTTGTTGGCTTTGTTATGGAAAATGAACTTGATAATATTTTAGATATTGGTTGTGGTCAAGGGTATTTTTTAGAGTGTTTAAAAGTTAATAATAAAACTGCTTTTGGGATTGATTTAAGTAGTTCTCAAATAGAGGTTTGTAAACAAAAGGGTCTAGATAATGTTGCAGCTATACCTTTAGCTGAGGTAACTGAAACCTTTGATTGTGCAACAGCTATTTTTGATGTTATAAACTATATCTCAAAAGATGATTTAAAAAAATTCTTTGAAGAGGTTTATCAAGTAGTAAACAAAAATGGATACTTTATCTTTGATGTAAACTCTTTATTTGGATTTGAAGAGGTAGCACAAGGGTGTATAACTATAGATTTAGAGGATAAGTTTATTGCAATTGATGCTAATTATGATGAGGGAAAACTAGTAACTGACTTAACCCTTTTTACAAAAGAATCAGAACTATTTTCTAAAGAACAAGATAGCATAACTCAATACTATCATGATAAACAAAGAATAAAAAAACTGCTTACAAAAATTGGTTTTAAAATCCAAGAGATAAAACCATTTAATCTTCACTCAATAGATGAGGAAGATAAACTTATATATATCTGTAAAAAGAGTTAAGTTAACCATATTGTAATTGTTTAACAATATAATAATCAAAAAATAAAAGAGTGTCACTATGAAATCAAAATTATCAATTTTTTTAATTTTATTTTTTTCAATTTTACATTTGTTAGATTTAAATGATAAGTTTTTATACAATGTTTTTTATCTAAAATCTAGTAGCTTAGATTTTAAAGAGCTTAATAGTAAAAAAGAGTTTAAAGAGATAAAAAAGATTAAAAAAAACCTTTCAGGTATAACATATAGTCCAAAAACTGATAGTTTATTTGCAATTACAAACTCTCCAAGAGATATATATGAACTATCAAAAAATGGTGAAATAATTAGAAAGATTCTCTTAACAGGTTTTGCTGATACTGAAGATATAACTTATATAAAAGATAATCTTTTTGCTGTTTTAGATGAAAGAACAAGTAGTTTTTATATTGTAAAAATAGATAAAGAAACTACAAAAATTGATATTAAAGACGCAAAAAAAGTATTTACCCATAAAGTTAAAAGTTTTAAAAATTTTGGTTATGAAGGGATTACTTACAATCAAAAAGATGATGAGTTTATTTTAGTAAATGAAAGAACCCCTAAGGTTATAGTCTCAGTAAAAGGGATCTTCACAAAAGATAAAATTACAATTGAGACAAAAGATGAGATTCTAAAAAATAATTATTACTTAGGGGATTTTTCAGCCATATACTATAATGAAAAAGATGAAAATTTTTTACTTTTAAGTGAAGAGTCAACACTTTTAGCAAAGGTTAATAAAAAAGGGGAGTTTATAAACTATTTTAATTTTAAAGATAGTTATATAAGCTCTAAAATGACCCACCCTGAAGGGGTAACTATGGATAAGGATCAAAATGTATATGTAGTGAGTGAGCCTAATCTTTTTTTGAGTATAAAAAAAGATTAAATAACACTTTCAACTCTATTTCGTCCATTCTCTTTAGCTTTATATAGAGCTTCATCTGCTCTATGGATTATTGTCTCAATATCATCTTGGTTTTTATAAATAGTTATACCAAAACTTGCTGTTTTTTTATTGATAGTTGGAAATTTATGTTTCTCTATTTTAGTTCGTAGATTATTTGCTAACTCTTCTAATCCATTATGGTTTGTATGGGGACAAATTATCATAAACTCCTCTCCACCCCATCTTCCAACTGTATCAGATTTTCTTACATTATTGCTTAATATAGTTGAAATCTCTACTAAGGTTGTATCTCCAACTTGATGTCCATAGGTATCATTTACTTGCTTAAAGTAATCCACATCTATAATCATTAAACCAAATTTTTCATTATATCTTTGTGCACGTGTTAATTGAGATAAAATCACTTCATCAAGTTTTAGTCTATTGTATATATTTGTTAGTTTATCGGTTACTGATACCCTTTCTAACTCTTCATTTTTCTCTTTTAACTCTTTTGTTCTCTCTTTTACTTTTAGTTCTAGATTATGTTGATATTCATGGATAGATTCAGCCATATCCAACATAGCATCAGATAGCTCTTGTATCTCGTGTACTCTACTATTGATTTTATTTAATTGTGAATATTCTCGATTTTTTACCTTTTCACTCTCTTTTCTTAATTTTAATACAGGTTTTACTATAACAGAAGCAAAATACCAAATCAAAGGTAATAAAAATAAAAAAAGTAAAATTGTAAAAACTATCATTTGATTAAAATATTTTGAATATTGTTCCATAATCTCATCAAAAGAAACAGTAGTGATTAAATACTTGTAGATATCATCATTTAGTTGAGAAGAGTTAATTATGATTTTTTGAGAATCAATAGTATAAATTTGAGCATTCATATTTTTTTCTTCATTTGCTAATAAATCTTTTATTTTTGAGATTATCTCTGGGTTATTTGTTGTTGAGCTAATAAGTTGTTTATCCTTTGCAAAAAGATAACTATTCATTGTTTTCATAGAGTTTAATCCATGGATTGTATTATTTAGGTTATTTAATAAAACATCAAGTGCAAAGGTTACCTTTGGATTATATCTTTTGGCATATGTCATACCTGTAGCATCAATGTGTTTAAAAGAATAGGGTTTACTTTTTATTAAAAGCTCTTTTTGTTCACTAGCTTTAATATACCATGGTCTAGTTGTTGCTAAATAATCATTTGTTTTTGTTTGCGTTTTAAGAAGATTTAATTTCTCATCATAGATATATAACTCTCTTTGGGTTTTATTTTTTCCATCAATTAAAACCAATAACCAACGTGAAGAGTTTGATAAGTTATATTGTTTTCTTAAGTTATTATCTATATTAAGATTGATGATTTCAAAAAAACTATTATCTTCAAATGCAAAATAAGTAGCATATAACTCTTTGTTTTTTTGTAGTATATCAGTTAAAATTTTTAAGTATTTTTGTTTATCTTGTTTTATCTCTTCTATATTATCAAGGTTTACAAATGTTGAGCTAATTGTATCGACAAAAAAACCATTTATAGTATCAAGACTTTCTAGATTTTCTTCTATATTTGAAGAGATAAGTTTAAAGTTTGTATTCATTATTTTTTGAGAAAAGTTTTTGCCATAGTTAGTTTGCATATAAATCATAAATACAATTATCAATAAAGCAAGAAAAAGAAATAGCGATAAAACAGTTATTCTAAAGGGTATTTTTTTTAACAAAACTTCTCCAAGATAAAAGTAATTAATAGATGAAACTCATATAAGAGTTATTTTTTGATTTTCGTATACATATTATAGATTTTATTATTTAAGATAGCTTAATATTTAAGCTAAGAAATAAATAGAAGATATAAGAAAATATTATTTATAAGTTGCTAACTTCTTCTAGTTCAATTCTGTTTCTACCTTTTTGTTTCGCTTTGTACAAGGCTTCATCAACTTTTTTAAATATACCCTCTTTAGTTTCATTTTTGTGAAACTGTCCCACTCCAATGGAGCAAGTTAGATTAGGTACACAGTCAAATGAGTGTTTTTCTACTGTAGCTCTTAGTTTCTCTGCTACAATAGAAGCTTGTTCTATATTTGTTTGGGGTAATAACATAATAAACTCTTCTCCACCCCATCTTGCAACCACATCACTATCTCTTGAACAAACAGTTAAAATTTTTGCTATCTCTTTTAAAATAGTATCACCAACAAGATGACCAAAGGTATCATTTACTTTTTTGAAAAAGTCTATATCGATTAATAAAATTGAAAAAACTTGGTTTTCATATCGATTTGTTTTTACTATTTCATACTCTAAAAAAGTATCAAATTTTTGTCTATTGTAGATTTTTGTTAAGAAGTCATAAGAAGCTTTCTCTTCTAGTTTAGTGGTTTTAGATAATAACTCCTCATTGATTTTAGAGATTTTATCACCTTGCTCTTTTATAAAATCAACCCATTTATTATAAACAATCCTTAATAACTCTTTTTGTGTTAGGATACCAATTAATTGATTATCATCATTGGTTACTATAATCCTTTTAAAATGTTTATCTTGGATAAAATCAATCGCTTCTGAGATGGTTGCATTTTCATTTAGAGTATAAACAGGTGTTGTCATATACTCTTTTATAGGTAAATTTAAATCAACATTTTTATCTATTAAACTAACAAAGTCTCTTGTTGTAAATATTCCAATGGGACAATGGCTTATCTCATCAATAATTGTAACAGAATCAGTATCGTTATCTTTCATCAACATAATCACATTTAGAGTTGTTGTATTTTTATATGTAGTTATAGCTTTATATTGAAGAATCAGTTTTGCTATAGTTTGTTTTTTCATTAATATTTTTGGATCAATATTGTTAATAATATCTGTATAAGATAGGATACCAACTAAGTTCTTTTTATCTAAAATCACCATATATCTATCTGTAGCATTAACTTCATTTAAAACATTTACAATATTTAAATCTTTTTGTATAGCTTTAGCTTTTGGTAATTGGAGGTTTTTTATTGGTGTATTTTCATCAACAGTTTTAAGTTTGAAATCTATTAGATGGTTTATTGTAAGCATATAGTATTGATCATTTTCTTTATTTGAGTCAATAACTACAATACTTACAATATTAGCATCAGCCATTTTTCTTATTGCTTCAATAAGTTTTGATTCACTACTTATTGAAACAACTTTTTTTACTGCTATCTCTTCAACTGTTGGCATCATAATAAAAAACTTTTATATAAGACCAATAATATCTCTAATCTCTTCTATTTTAGCAGAAGCAACTTTTCTTGCCTTACTTGCTCCGTAAGCTAAAATATCTTTTACCTCTTTTGGATTGTTTAATAGATGTTCTCTTCTTTCTATATATGGTGCAAAATGCTCATTGATTTTTTCAAGTAGTGATAACTTAAAGTGACCATACCCTTCACCTGGAGTTGCATATCTTACTTGAAGCTCTTTTAACTCCTCTTCACTCATAAATAGTTCACAAAGCTTATAGATATTGCATGTTGTATAATCTTTTGCTTCATCTAACTCTTTAGAGTCAGTTACTATTCCCATAACTTGTTTTTTGATACCTTTTTTGGTTCCAAACATATCAATTGTATTTCCATAAGATTTTGACATTTTAGCTCCATCTGTTCCTGGAACAGTTGCAACTATTTCATCAACTTTTGCTTCAGGAAGTACTAAAACATCTTTTTTATAAGCATGGTTAAAAGATGTTGCAATATCTCTTGTCATCTCCACATGCTGAATTTGATCTTTCCCAACAGGAACTATATTTGAATCAAATAATAAAATATCTGCTGCCATTAATACTGGATATGAAAACAAACCATGGTTTGCTTGGATACCACGTGCAGTTTTATCTTTGTATGAGTGAGCTCTTTCTAGTAATCCCATTGAAGTATGATTTGATAATATCCAGTAAAGCTCAAGTACCTCTTTTACATCACTTTGTACCCAAAATGTTGATTTCTCTGGATCCATTCCTAATGCTAAAAAGTTTACCGCTGCTTCAAAGATATTTTTTTCTAAAACATCTTTCTGTTTTACTGAAGTTAATGCATGATATGAAGCAATAAAAGCAAATAGTTCACCTTCATCTTGTGCTTCAATCATTTTTTTAATCATACCAAAGTAGTTACCAATATGGATAGTACCACTTGGTTGAATTCCTGATAGTATTCTCAAGTTCATCCCTTAAATTTTTTTGGAAAATATTATATCTAAAGAAAATATAATAGCTATTTAATCCTTTTTTCTATTTTGTTTATAATATGATCAAGGTGGAGCTGAAGATTATAATACTCTCCCATAAATGAAAGGGGAACTTTTGTCTCTTTACTTATCTCTTCCCTTAAAATTTCAAGTTTTTTTAGTTCATCTTTTAAACTTTTTACATCCATTGTTGCAATCTCTTCATCTATCTCTCTTACTTCATCATACCATTTATAGATTTTTGATCTCATTGTCCAATTATATAAAGGGAAAACACCTTTAAATAGAGGAAAAAGTAAGGTTAAAAGGGGAATTATTAAGATTTTAAGTCTATCAATATTTGAAGCTATCCAATAGGGAAAAATCTTTTCAAGCCAAGTATCCCCATATTTGAAATATCTTTGAGCCTCTTCATCCAAATCAAGTTGCATATTGTATGAGTTTGGAAATTGTCCCGCTTTTGCAAATAGATCTTTTTTATTATGAACTTCAACAGCTTTTTTCAGTACTAATCTTTTTAGCTCTTCTGAAAAATCCTCTTTTACAACTAAATTAGCAGTTGTTGATAATAGATTTTTATTTTCATCTGGAAGGTTTTTATATAAATCTAAAGTTCCTTCATAAAGACTAAGAGCTTCTAAAAAAGGGTATTTCCTACTATAAGCTCTTGCTCTTTTAAAACTAAAAAGGTTTATATTAGGATTTGCCAATAGCTCCTTTATCACCTGTGATTTATGTGAAGATACAACAAACATCACATCAATCTCACCTCTTAGTAAAGCCTCTTTTGCTTCTTCATCATTAAAATCCAAAATAGTGGTATTAGATGAATCGATTCCATTATCTTTTAAAAGATGCATCGCTAAATCTCTAGTGCCACTGCCATTTTTCCCAATAGAGATCTTTTTAGAGATAAATTGAATTATATAATCAACTTGAAACCCTTCATTTTTATAAAAAACCCATAAGGGTTCATAATAAATAGATGCAAGAGATTTTGCATTTGGTGCATTTTCATTGGTAATTGTGCCATTTTGTACAAAGGCAATATCAGCTTTGTTTTGTTTTAGTAATTCAATATTCTCTACAGACCCAGCTGAGTTTAAAAGAGTCACTTTTACATTCTCTTTTTCTAATAGTTTTTTATACTCTAATGCTGTTTTATAATAGTTACCAGTTTTACTGCCAGTTGCTATTGTAATCTCTTTTTTAGGACTTGGTTGAATAAATTGTGATGTTATATAAAAACTTAAGAAAATTAGAATAAAAACTGGAAGAACAACAGTTAAAAATTTAGATTTCATAATCCCTCTTTAATTGGCTATTAAAATAATTATATCAAATAGTTATTAAAGAGGTATATAAAGTTGGTTTTATTTTATATATTCAAACTCTTTTTTATATCAGTTGCTCTTTTTCTTTCATAAGGGTTTTTCATAGCTTGGTTTAGATGTTTTTTTGCTTTTTCTAGATTGTTTGTTTCATAATAACATAAAGCAAGTAGAGTATCTCTTTGTCCATCAGCTTTTGTGCCATTTTTGATTTTTGTATTTTCAAGAACCTTTATACTTTTTTCAAATTTTTGTTCATTATAAAAAATATTTGCCAAAAGTAGTTGGTATTTTATCGTATTACCATGTGTTGAGCTTTCCAATAGTTCTATAACTTTATCTTTTTGTTTTGCATAATTGTAACAAGAGACTAAAAGATCAAAGTTTTTCTTATTGTTTTTAATAAAGCCTTTTTTTATTGCAGCTTCAATCTCTAGGGCAGCTTTATGGTATAAACCATTTTGAATCAACACATTTGCAAAATAAAGTGCATGTTTTTGTGGATTAACTCCATGTTTTTTATAAGCAAGTTCAAATGTAGATAGGGCTTGTTTTTGTTTATTCTCTTTTTGGTATAAAGCTATTAATTGTAACCAATAGTTTTCGTTTTTATGCCATTTTTTTACCATAAACTCCAAACTATTTATGGCATTATTATAATCATTTAGTTCAATATATGAAGAGTACAAGATTTGATACCAACTCTCTTTAGTAGATATTATCTGTTTTAAATAGTTTATTGTTTGTTTATATTTTTTAATATAAAAGTTTCCAAAGGCTAAATTTTCATAAATATCATTTTTATTTACAACTTCACTTGTTAGAAGTTGTTCTAAAAGTTCAATGGATTTTTTATATTTTGTATCTGATAGATAGATTTTTGCCAGTGAGAATTTTATTTTTTCAAGGTTATTTTTTTCAAAACTATTTAAAGAGATAATCTGTTCATAATATTTTCCAACTAGATTATAATCTCCATCGTTTATAGCTATATTTGCTAAAGATTGTAAGATATAAGATTTTTCATATGGATTTTGTACACTTTTTTCTAAAGGGTTTAAAAGATTTCTGGCTTCTTTAAATTTATTGAGTTCTATAAGTTTTTGTGCTTGTATTAAAACATCATAAGTCTTTTTTGAGATACTATTTGTTTGTTTTGCAAAAACCAAACCTGCTGTTATAAATATTAAAATAAGTACTATCTTTTTCATTTTGCTAACCTATAATCAAATCTAATAGTTGCATCTTTTGCACTGTTGGTGGGTTTAAATCTCCATTTTTTAATCGCTTTTATTGAAGCATCTTTAAAAAATCCTATAGGATTCTCTTCCAATATTTCAACATCACTAACCTTACCATCTGCACTTATATGAAACTTTAGTTGCACATATCCCTCTTTTTTCCTAGCTTGGGCTTTTCTTGGATAAAAAGGGTTTACCCTTGTGATTGTTTGTAGATTATTTGCATCAAATAATTCTGCATTAAGTGCTACTTGTGCACCATCTAAAGAGGAGATTGATGAGATATTTATATTTTGAGCTATTGAGAGTGGTTCGATTTTAATCTCTTTATTTTCAATATCAAGTTTTGGTTTAACTATATCTATTTTTTTTGGTTCTATTTTTTCTATAGGTTTTTTAGGTTTAATCCTATCCTCTTTATTTATCTTTATATCTCTTTGTTCCCTTAAATAGTTTAACATTATAGGTTCTTCATCAATTTTTTTAAACTCTTGATTTGAGTTAATCATCTCTTGCATCCCATAAAATATGGAAACACTTATAAACATTGAAAAAAGAAAAGATATAAGCAGTCTCATCTTAATTCTTTAAGGTTGAAATAGAGATATTATTTATACCAGCAAGTCTTATTTGATCCATAACTTTAATCAAAATACCTGTTTTTGTCTCTTTATCTGATTGGATTACAATACTGTTTTGAGAGTTTGTAGCTTTTAGTCTTTCAATATTTGCTCTAATTGCTCTTAAATCAACAACTCTTTTATCTATCCAAATCTCATCATTCTTTTTTATTGCAACTAAGATATTTGCTTCGGTTTTTTGTTTTGTGGTTGCTGCACTTGGTCTATTAACCTCTACTCCAGCTTCTTTTACAAAGGATGTTGTAACAATAAAAAATATCAACATAATAAATACAACATCAAGCATTGGAGTAAGATTTATTTCTGTTTCTTCTTTATGAATTTTATGGGAAAACTTTTTCATTATAAAACCTTTGAGATATCTAAATATAGTTTTTCAATTTTGTATTTGATTGAAAGTTCTAGTTTTTTTTCAAATAAAATACCACTTAAAGCAATAATCATCCCAGCCATTGTTGGAATTGTCGCCATTGAAACTCCATTTGCCATTGACTTTACATCACTAGTTCCTTGTATAGCCATTACATCAAAAACCTCAATCATACCTGTAACTGTTCCTAAAAGACCAACTAAGGGGCAGATTATTATAAGTGTTTTGATAAACTCCAGACCAATTTTTAGTTTTTGTCTAGAGTCTTCAACTAAATACTCTTTAATAGCAGGAGTAAACTTTTTTTCATAGTTAGTATGTTTTAAATCTTCAAGCAACTCTTTTTTGTGTTTTTTATACCCAAAATATAAATAGATATATCTATCTAAAAGTAAAGTCCACAAAAAAAAGGCAATAATAAACACCACATATAAAACAACTCCACCTTTATCAAAAAAAGAGTAAAGGTTATCAAAGAATATATCAATCATTTTATTTTAAACTTTTTGCTAACATTCCCATCCCTTGCTCCTCTAAAATAGAAACAATATTTTCAGATTTTGAAGAGATGTATGTATATGAAAACAACAATGGAATAGCTGTAACTAGACCAAGAACTGTTGTGATTAATGCAGTTGAAATACCACCAGCCATAAGTTTTGGGTCACCTGTACCAAATAAAGTTATTGCTTGAAAGGTTGCAATCATCCCTGTTACTGTTCCAAGTAGACCAAGTAAAGGAGTAACAGCAGATAGTAACTTTACAAAACTTTGCCCTTTTTTCACTTTATTTGTCTCCTTTAAGATAGCTTCTGCCATTTTTATCTCAAGGTCATTTATATCAAACTTTTTGTATCTATTAAATATCACAATTAGTTTTCCTAAAGAGTTAGATTCATCTGCTTTTGTTAAGTTTTTCATCTGTTTTTTTATCTGTTTAGAGTATAGGTTTAAGATAACAATCTTATAAAGTGCAAATAATAAACCTAATAAACCTAAAAGGATAATAATATACCCAACTATTCCACCTTGTTCTATCCTTTGTTTTAGTGTTGGTTGATTATCTAACATTTTAAATAAAGTACCTCTTGTTGGGTCAATTACAAAACTATTTTTATCACTACTTAAAGAGCTAAATGGACTAGAACCAACAGAGCTTGGTTGAGTTGATAACTCAATTAAACTTTTCATATCATCTGAATAGATAAAGTATTTATCTTCAGCTTTTGCAGAAAATAAGCCAACTCTTGTAATCTCTTTTATAACTTTTTCTCCATTATTTAATATAACTTGATTTGGGTATTTTTCAACATTTCCACTTTTTATAATCTCATCAAGCATTGCATGCCAAAGGTTTTCAAGTTTTTGGATATTTGGAAGTTTTTTAGAGTTTGAAAGCTCTTCAAATAAAACCTCTCTTTTAGGTGTTTGAGTTGCAGTAAGTGAGTTTTGAAAACTTGTTAAAAAATCTGCTGAGGCTTGTCTAACACTTCCAAACATCTCCCCTAAATCACCAGTTTTTTCCTTTAGAACCATCTCTTTTTGTGCTAATAAATCTTCATTTTTATCTAATATAGTTTTTAGTTTTTCAGATTGTTTATTTAGGGTTTTTAATTGTTTTTTTGATTCTTCTAAAAGTTGCTTTTGTTGAGCACTGTTTTGTTTGAACTCTTCTAATCTTTGTTTCTCCTCTTGAAGCTGTTTAGAACTATCTTTTTTAATATCGTTTAGTAGGTTTTCTAATTCTAAAGCAAAAAGTGAACTAACACTTAATAAAAATATAAATAATACTCTTCTCATCTATTTTACCTTTGTTGCTAAAAAAGGTAGTTCTAATAGAGCAACATTCTCTTGTTTTTTCGCTATTTTGATACCTTTTCTAATATTTGATTTTACATTTGAGTCTTCTAATTCTTTCCATACTTTTATATTGTTATCCCAGACAAAATATTGTTTTAAATCTAATGATTGTTTATAAAGGGCTACTCTTCCAAGTCTTAAAATATTAAATGTTTTGTTATTGCTTGTTTCTTGATAGGTTTCAATATTTTTTGCATAGTCATATTCAACTTTAAAGGCTTCTAAAATTATTCTAAATTTTTCGGCTGTTTTTATATCAGCTCTTGAGATTAAAGATTCTAGGTTTTCTACTCTTTTTGTTCTCTCTTCAACTAAAAAAGGTGAATCCATCTCAACTAGTTTTTTTAAGCTTAAAATCATTTTTTCCATAAGAGGATAGATATTTTTTTGAGTTTGTTCAATATCAAATATTTGTTGTTCTAAATCTTTTAGTTCATTCTCTTGAGAAGTTACAATATCTTGAAGTTGTTGATTATATTTTTTTGTACTTTTAATCTCTTGATTTACATATTTATATTCGTTAAAAAGTTTATCTTTTCTCTCCTCTTGTATATCAATCTGTTTTTGATAGGTAACAAGTTTTTCATTTGTTTTTTTTATCACATCAATTGATTTATCAATGGAGTTGGAGTAAGCGAAACTGTTTAATACTACTAAAAGTAATAAGAAGTTTTTTTTCATTTTAACTAACCTTTATAATGATTTTGAGAATTGTAATCAATTTATAATAAAAAAAAACTTACCAAAATTTAGTTCATGGTAAGCAGAAAAATATATAAATTGATTAGTATTTTCTATTTGAATTAATAAAAAGTGAGAACAAACTATTTTGAAGATATTTTTTGTCAAAATTGAATCTTATAATTGATTCTTTAATATGCAACATTAGATTATCTTTGTTTATACCTCTAAATTTTTTAAGTCTTTTATTAATATATTCATCTAATTCATTTTTAGATTTTAAATAGCTTGTTGTGAAATATTGTTTATCGTAAAAATTATAAATAACTCTAGCACAATTTGCTCTTTTGTGGTTTTTTAGAGTTTTCCCAAGATTTAAATCTATGAATTTACTCAATTCTTTTAGTTGTTCATTCCCATTTTCTATTAAAAATAATTTATCTTCAAGGTCTATATAATAGATTGTTTCTTGCGCAAAACTTATATATTTTATATTTATACAATCCCTATGAAGTTTATCAATGTTTAGTAATATATTGTTTACCATGTTGTATTCATTTATTAAATATAAGCGTAAACTTTTATAGTAATTGTTTACGGTTTGTCTACTTATATTTAACTTTTCAGCTGTTTGACTTGCCGTCAAATCATCAATGAAACACTTACATAACAATTCTAATGTTGCAGTATCTAATTTTGTATTTTTGATAAGTTTATTAAAAAATTCTAATTTTGACATTCCGTATCTTAATAAAAAAAAATGTGGTAAAAATGTGGAAAATAAAATTTTCAATAGCTGTTTTTTCTCCTTGTCATGTTGATGATTCAGATAAAGAATTTGTAAGATAAGTTAAGAAATAATTCCAACTTAATTTTGATAATTACTATCAATAATAGGAGAATAAAAATGCAAAAGAACAAAATTATTTGTTTATCAATCTTTACTGCTCTTTGTTTACAAATACAAGCTTTAGCAGAAGAAACTAAAAATAGTGAGTCTTTAGGAACAGTTGAAATTGTCTCTTCCTCTTCAGGTGATGAAAAAGATACTTATACTGTACACTCAATGAGTACATCAACAAAACTTGACCTTTCTTTAAGGGAAACACCCCAATCAGTAAGTGTGATTACTGCACAAAAACTTGAAGATTTAGGTGTGTCTTATTACCAAGATTTATTAACTAAAATCCCTGGTGTTACTTTAAATAGATGGGATGAAAGGGTAAATGCAAGTGCAAGAGGTTTTGATTTAGATTATTATAAAATCGATGGTATGCCAACATACTCTACATACAATGCTAGAGATATAGACTTAGCTGTATATGATAGAATTGAGGTTGTAAGAGGGGCAAATGGTTTAACAACAGGTTATGGTAATCCAGCTATGAGTATAAATTTAGTTAGAAAAAGAGCTGATAGTGAAGAGTTTACTGGCAATGTTGGTGTAGAAGTTGGATCTTGGAATAGTTATAGAATGACTGCTGATGTAGGTTCTGCACTTAATGAAAGTGGTTCAATTAGAGGTAGAGCTGTAATAAAACATGAACAATCAGAGTCATATATGGATGGATTTGAGCTTGAAAACAATTTGTTTTATGGGGTTATTGATGCTGATATAACTGATACAACATATTTATCAACAGGTGTTTCATATCAAAAACTAAACAAAAATGGTATCAGGTGGGGTGGTTTACCTGCTTTTGATTCAAATGATAATAGAGTTGATTTTAGTAGATCAAAAACTGTTTCGGATGATTGGACATATTGGAATAATGAGATAAAATCTGCTTTTATCGATTTACAACAAATGTTATATAAAGATATCTCTTTAAATGTAAATTATGCTTTTGATGAGATCAATAATGAATCAGCTCTATTATATTTTGCTGGAAAAGTTAATATGGCAGATGGTAGTGGTTTAACCTATATGGACTGGCAATCAGAAGATCAAAAACAACAACACAATTTTGATACAAATATTAAAATCCCTTATGAGTTAGGTGGTTTATCTCAAGAGTTTGTTTTTGGGGCATCGTATAATTTAGATAAAACTACAAAATATAATGGTAGATATCCTTGGGATGGAGTTTCAACACCAAGTGCTTGGTATACAACTCTTCCAAACTTTTTTGATTATAATACAGTTTTACCTGCACCTGCTGCAACTGATGCTTTATATGTAATCCAACCAGAACAAATTGAGCAAAAAGCCTTATATTTAGTAAATAAATTTACCCTTTTAAATGATTTAAAACTTATAGCTGGGGCAAGATTATCTTCATGGGAATACACAAGTGATGATACCTCGATTGAGTCAAGAAAGTTTGATAACCAAGTTACACCATATGTTGGTTTAGTGTATGATTTAGATGATAACCACTCAGTTTACACAAGTTTTACAAGTATTTTTCAACCACAAGATGAAAAAGATAGTAGTGGGTCATATTTAGATCCAATTGAAGGGAATGCCTATGAAGCTGGTGTAAAAGGTGAATATTTTAATGGAAACCTTACAACTTCATTATCAATTTTTAGAATTGAACAAGATAATGTTGCCTCAGATGACCCGTCAGGAGTTTTTGTTCCAGGAACAACAACTATTGCAAGTATCCCAACTGAAGGTGTTGTAAGTAAAGGTTTTGAGTTTGATGTTTCAGGAAAGATAACAGAAAGATTTACAGTAGATTTTGGAATTGCTAATTTTAAAGCTGAAGATGCAACTGGAAATAAATATAATACAAAAGCATCTAGAACAACTGCAAATGTTTTTGCAAAATATAAATTAAACGATTTAACTTTAGGTGGGGGATTAAACTATAAAAGTAAATTCTTTACAGGAAGTGGAGCTAGTTATATTGAGCAAAAAGGTTATATCTTGGCAAATGCGATGGCAAAATACGATATCGATAAAAGTACAACTTTACAATTAAATGTAAATAATCTTTTTGATAAAAAGTATTATGAGGGTATTGGTGCTAACTCTATGGTATATGGTACACCAAGAAATGCAACACTTAGTTTAAAATATACATTTTAGACTCTAAATAAGTAGGAAAACTCCTACTTGTTTAAAATATTAATGATAATTAGTATTAAAATTAAAAAACTTTATTGTATAATTCTTTATGCCAAGTGAAGAATATAGAAATTTAAAAATATTATATGTAGAAGATGAAGATCTTATCAGAACCAATGCAGTAACATATTTAAGTAGACTTTTCCATAATATTTATGAAGCAAGTGATGCCTTTGAAGCACTTGACATAGTAAAAGAGGAAAATCCACATATCATAATAACAGATATAAAAATGCCTAAAATGAACGGCTTAGATATGATTAGAAAGATAAGAGAGTTTGATGAAAAAACTCAAATTATTGTATTGAGTGCCTTTACTGACAAAAACTATTTATTAGATGCCATCGACTTAGGATTGTCAAAATATCTTACTAAACCAATTAGACATGAAACCATATATCCTTTGTTATTAACATGTGCAAAAAAAGTTTCATCTGATAAAGATAATAAAAAACATATAACAAAATCGTGCTATTTTGACACCTTAAATGAGTGTTTGATTGTAAACAATAAAGAGGTGAAGCTAACAAGAAGTGAGCTGAAGTTTTTAAAGCTTTTATGTAAAAACTCTTCAAAAGCAGTAACTTATGAAGAGCTTCAAAACTCAATTTGGTTTGATGAATATATGAGTGAGAATGCCCTTAGACTTTTAGTTAGGGATTTAAGAAAAAAACTTCCAGAAAACAAAATCAAAAATATTTCAAAAATTGGGTACAAAATAGAACTAATTGCATGAGAATAATTCTATTTCTAGCTGTTTTTATATCAAGTTTATTAAGTAAAGAGTTATACACAAAAATCGTTGATGAGGTATATCTTAGTGAAAACCTTAAAGGGTATGAGCTAGTTGATTATAGAAACTATAAAAGAAAAGATTTAAAAGAGTTTTCAATAAAAATTGTTTTAAAAAAAGAGCAATTAAAAAACAAAACTTACTACTTAACAGTTGTGTCAGATATAAACTCCTTAACCCATACAAACGTTCCATATGTTCGTCAAAACCATTTGATAATTGTAAAACTAGATAAGAATACTCCAAAAAATATCTATTTTAACTATAAATATGAAAATGAAAAGTGGGGAGAGTTTAGAACAAATATAATAAGTGAATTTGAACATGACTACATATTACATTTTGAGGGGATATTATATGGCGTAGCTTATGGGATTATCCTTTGTGCCTTTATCTACTATATCGTGATATATTTTTCTACAAGATTAAAATGTTTTTTATATTATTCTTTGATGCAACTTTTTGTATTGTTTTCACTTATTTGGTTTACCTATTTTAGTTTTAGACCATATATATTTAGATTTGAACAAGCAAGTGTAGATATATGTGAAACTTTGGCTTTTTTATTTATGTTTTTATTTGTTAAAGAGATTTTGTTTACAAAAAAAAGTATGCCAAAAATCAATAAATTGTTAGATTTTATTGTTGTATTAAATATTATAGATATCTTTTTAATCTCTATTTTTAAGTTCTCTATTTTGTATGAGTATATCCCTTTTTATATTGCTTTTTTAATCCCAACTATTGCAGGAGTTATAGGGATATATAAAAGGGTTAAATATTCAATTGTTTACACCTTTGGGTGGTTTATGATGTTTTGTTTTATATTTATTACAAATATGCATATGTTTCCATTAAGTGGGATATATGCCATTCATATAGCGGCACCTTTAGAGTCTTTGATTTTTAGTTTTGCTTTAGGTTTGATGTTAAGAGATTTAGTTAATGAACAAAATGAAAAAGAGAAATTACTAATTCATAAAAGTAAATTAGCATCAATGGGGGAGATGATAAATAACATTGCCCACCAATGGAGACAACCTTTAACCCATCTAAGTTTTATAAATATGAACTTACAACTTACTTGTGAAGAGAAACATATAAATAGAAAATTTCTAGCTGCAAAGATTGAAGAATCAAATCAACAAATAGATTTTATGTCAAATACAATCGATAGCTTTAGGGATTTTTATAAACCTGTCAAAGATAAGGAATGGTTTTTTATCTCCAATGCTGTTCAAAAATCTGTAAATATAATGAAGCCTTTATTGGATATCTATTCAATAGAGTTAGAGATAAAAGTTTTAAACGATAAAAAAATAAAATCTTACGAAAATGAGTTTTGTCAGGTTATTGTAAATTTGATAACAAACGCTAAAGATGAGTTGGTTTCAAGAGCTATCTCTTCACCTAAAATAGTTATAACAGTTGATAAAGAGCAAAGAAAACAGATCACCACAATTTGTGATAATGCAGGTGGAATAAAGCTCAAAAATCTAAATAAAATATTTGAACCATATTTTTCAACAAAAGAGAGTGGAAGTGGAATAGGGCTTTATATGTCAAAAACTATTATTGAATCTCACTTTAAAGGGGAATTAAAAGTGAGAAACAATAAATATGGAGCTTGTTTTAGTATCGAATTATAGATGATTTATCTTAATCATATGAAGTATTTTATTTGTATTTTTATAACTAAATACTAAAGTTAATATCAATAAAGTCAAACACAAAATAAAAAAGATTATAGTTGTTAGTGTCCAACTATCTATAGTTTGTTGTGATTTTGTAAGTTTTGCATCAACATCTTTTTTTGTTTTTATATTTTTTGTAAACCCTTCAAGTGGAGCAATACCCTTTTGTACAATAACACTTTCTGGACCCCCATCTAATACTATTTGATAAGGCTCTTTAGGTATTTGAATAGTTAATTCACTTTGTGAAGGGAGCCTTTTTTTATATAAAACCTGTGCAGTACTTAAAGATTCAAGCCTAACCATTGCATCCTCTGCTTTATCTCCTGTACTAAATTTACCAATAACTGTGATTGTATTGTTTTTATTGTCAACTACATCTAATAGTAGTGTATGTGCATAGCTTGTAGTAAAACCTAAAATCATAAATACAAATAAAAATATCTTTTTCATAAATTCTCCTTTAAAGTTTATTTGTCCAAAAGTTTTGGATTTTATCTTTTGTTGTTGGAAGTTTATAGGCAACAAATATAAATAAAAAGCCAAAGATAAACAGACCAATATCAACACTTAAGATATTTGTCATTGAGTTATTTAAAAGTTCTAAAGGTGAAAAGCCACTATTAAAAAAGTGTAAGAGTGGACTAATCATAAATAAAATACCACCTAAATATAAAAACTCTTTTGCTGTTTGATAAGAGTTAAGCCTATAAAAAGACCAAGTTAATGTGGATAACCACATAAGTGCAAAAAGTGACTTTTGTATTAAAAATCTATTCTCTAAATCAAAAGGCAATATCCATTGCAAGGCAAAGAGTAAACCAGTTGCTGGGATAACTCCAATCATTATAGATAAAGAGAGTTTTCCCATCCATTGATAAACTGGGATATTATTTGGGAATTTTCTTGCTTTTTTTTCAAGCCAAAGTAAAACCCCAAATCCCAAAGCAAATGTTGACATAGCCATAATTGCTGCAATAAACAATCGTGTAAAGGCATCAACTCCAAATAGTAAGTGTAAGAAAAATACAGAATCATAAACCAATCCAGACCAGTGTTTATCTAAAACCTTTGTATGACTAATAAGTTTTCCATCAACTCCACTTAACACTACACTAGGTTTATTGGAGATCCCATTTAAAAAAGGCTTATAAGGGTTATAACCCTCAAGTTTTATAAGTGCACTTGAATCTTTCCAATTGATAAGTGTTAGCTTTTGAAAATCGATTTGGGGATTAACCTCTTTTGCTTTTTTTATTAGTTGGTTAATCTCTAACATTGGTACCGTATCATTTTTTTTCTCAATAGTTGGTAGGGGTGGAAATAGAACAGGTCCAGCTAGATTCCAAACTTGTGCAGTTTTACCACTTGAAGCCATAAATGCCATTGGAGCTGAACCAAAATACCCAATATTCATCATTGCCCCTGTTAGAGTAATAATAATAAATGGTGGAAAAACCCAAGTAAAGATTTTTCTATGCCATTTAGAGAATTTACTTACACTGTTTTTTCCATTGTTTTTATATTTTATTAGAATAACTTGTATCAAGCCACCAATAATTAAAAACATCCCAGCAACAGCCATAAATCCAAATAACAAATACCCAAAGGTTTTAAAAGGTCTTCCATAATGCATATGGTTTAAAAACTCTGCTAATTGAGATTGGTCTTTTTCATTATCCAATAGTTTTTGTGTACTTGGATTAAAAACTATTGGTTCAACAAACTCATGGGAGATCTTCAATGCTGGGTCGTGTTGATATCCTGGAAGTGTAATAATTATATTGTTTCTTGGGAAATCTGGATTTGAAATAATTGGTTCAATCATAGATGAATAATCAATTTTTGTAATATCTGCTGTTTGAAAATGTCTAGAGGGTTTTTCCCATACTTGTATATAGGGTAAAAGGATTGCAAAAATACCAAAAAAAACTGCTACATACATCAACAAAGAAAAACTTATACCAGTTGCTACATGCACTCTTTGTAAACGTTGTCTAAAAACTTTCTTTTTATCTTTTGGGTTTAAATCATGACTCATTATAGTACCTTAAAACATTATAATAATTATTAGTGAAAATATAAGTGAGGGGATAAAAGTTCTTTTTAAAGCTATTAGTTTACTTGGAGATAAACTAATCCATAGTGAAGCAAATGACCAAGCCATTGTATTAAATAAAACTGGTACAACTATAGATTCTCCAGGGGTACCAGGGATTATAAATATTAAAACAGTCATGGCAAGATATGCAACTAATAAGCCTCCAAAAATTGCACATATAGTTCTAAATAAACCAATTTTAGTTGAGCTTCTTTCTGGTATAGATAATTTTTTGTAGGTTAAAATTATTTTTGACTTCAATTATACACCCTTTTTAATTTTGAGAATTATAATCATTAAAGTGTAAAATCGTTCTTAAAAAAATCTATATCATGACAAGGAAAAAAGTGTTTAACTTTTTATTTGGTATAATTGCAAAAATTTTAAGAAAGAGCATTATGATTGATATAAAACTACTACAAAATGATTTCGAAATTGTTTCAGCTGCATTAAAAAATAAAGGTGTAGAGCAAGATATACTTGATAGTTTAAAAGCAATATCTGAAGATGCAAAAATGAAGCGTCAAGAGATGGAAGAGGTTACTGCTTCACAAAATAAACTTTCAAAAGAGTTTGGAAGATATAAAAAAGAGGGCTTAGATATAACCCCTTTACAAAATGAGATAAATGAATTAAAAGTTATGAAACAAGCTTTTGATGAAGAGGTTAGAGCATTAGAGGATAAGTTATCTGCAATTATTTTAGGTATTCCAAATATCCCTGATGAGAATGTTCCTTTTGGAAAAGATGAGGATGAGAATGTTGTTTTAGAAGTGATTGGAGAGAAACCAACATTTAGTTTTGAACCAAAAGAGCATTGGGATTTACCTAATGGTTGGCTTGATTTTGAAAGGGGTGTTAAACTTGCAAAATCAAGGTTCTCAGCTATAAAAGGTGAGGGTGCAAGACTTGAAAGAGCTTTGATTAATTATATGCTTGATTTTAATAGAAGTAGAGGTTTTGAAGAGTGGTATGTTCCTTTTATGGCAAATACAAACACTTTGCAAGGAACAGGACAACTTCCTAAGTTTGAAGAGGATCTATTCAAAATCGAGGGTGAGGATCTATACTTAATCCCAACTGCTGAAGTTGCTTTGACAAATCTTTATAATGATGAGATTTTACCAGTTGATGAGTTACCTTTAATGATGACCTCTTATACACCTTGTTTTAGAAAAGAAGCAGGTAGTGCAGGAAGAGATACAAGAGGACTTATAAGACAACACCAATTTGATAAAGTTGAGATGGTTGCAATCACAAAACAAGAAGAATCAGATGAAATCTTTGAAAAAATGGTAGCTTGTGCAAGTGATTTGTTAACTTCACTTGGTCTTGCACATCAAAAAGTTATGTTATGTACAGGAGACTTAGGTTTTAGTGCAACAAAAACAATAGATTTAGAGGTTTGGCTTCCTGGACAAGGTAAGTTTAGAGAGATCTCATCTATCTCAAATACTAGGGACTTCCAAGCTAGACGAGCTAAAATTAGATATAAAGATGGAAAGAAAAACATCTTAGCTCACACTTTAAATGGTTCATCTTTAGCAGTGGGAAGAACACTGTTAGCAATCATGGAAAACTACCAACAAGAAGATGGTAGTGTTAAAATCCCAGAGGTTCTAAAAAAATATCTATAAGGGGTATTTTTTACCTCTTTTATTAAAAAATCAAAATAGTTTATACTCTTATTTTCTACTTAACCTAAATTAATTACAATAAAATAGTAAACAAAATATTTAGTTAAGGAGTATATTATGTTAATTAAAATAATTGGTGCCTTACTACTTGTAGGTTTTTTCTTTATATTAAGTAAGGCTGGGGCTCAAATGATAGGTAAAGAAAACCCCTTATCAAAAGCTTTTCCAATTGGTTCAAGTGTTTTAGCAGCCTTTTTTTTAGGATTGATATTTTTTGCTTAAGATTTTAAAGTAGATATTAGTAAAGATACAAAGGTGTTTATTTTACAAATACCTTTGTGTCATAAAGCTTATTTTTGTATTTTACCTCTATATAACCACTAGTTACATTATAATGCTTATATAAAAGCTCCTCACCTATTTTTATTTTTTTGGAGTTAAAGATAGATTCTTTTTTTATAAAATGTCCTATGGAGTTTCCTATAGTCACTTTTGGCAAAATATTTTCACTTTTACTTAATACAAACACTTTACTATAACAAGTACCGTTATAATCCCCATTTGTTTCTCTTAAATGTTGTATATTTTCTCCAAGTTTATTTTCATGGAAAACCCCTATAGCATATATACCTGTTATATTTTGATTATTTCCTAGAATATAGCTTGAAAAAAAGATTAAGATTATAATTATATTTTTCATACAATAATTGTAGCTTCTTTTTATAAACAAAATATAAATAGCGTGTAATATGTATACAGTCTATTGTATTATTTAGGTAAAATAACTTCACTTATAAACTGTATTTAAAATTATTTGAGAGATAATATAGTTTCTTTAAGGAAAAATTGGAGTAATAAATGAAAACCAAATCAATATCTATTAAGTTTAAAACAATCACCTTGATTGTTGGAATAATTTTAACAATGTCTATAATTATCTCGGCAGTTTCTATTTATGAGATGAATGCAGTATCTGAGGCACAAATTGAACAATTTAAGAAAAAAGCCTATGAACAAAAAACAGCAGAGTTAAGAAGTTATGTACAAATAGCTAAAAGCATTATTGCAAAATACGATTCTTTATTTGGCACAGGTGGAAAAGGGGAAGCCCTTGATGAAATAGAAGCTATAAGATTTGGTAAAAGTGGATATTTTTGGATTCAAGATACAAACTTAAAAATGTTGATGCACCCAATAAAACCATCACTTAATGGAAAAGATCTATCTGCTATAAAAGATACTTCAGGAAAACTACTTTTTAATGAGATGGATGAGGTTGCAAAAAAAGATGGTGAAGGTATGATTTCTTATATGTGGCCAAAACCAGGTGAAGCTGATCCACAAGAGAAGTTTTCTTATATCAATCTTTTTGAGCCTTGGGGATGGGTTATTGGAACAGGTGCTTATGTAGATGATGTTGAAAAAACTGTTGCTGAGATGAAAGAAAAAGGTAGTGAACAAATAAATAGTATTATTTTCCATGTTACAGGATTTACAATAACTATAATGATATTATCATACTTTTTAGTTATCTTTGCCTTTAATTATGTTATGAAAAAACCTTTAGAGAGATTTAAAGTTTATTTTGAAGGATTCTTAAGATTTATTACAATGCAAGATAATAAATTTAAAGAGGGAACTGTTGATAACGTAGATGAGATTAGTGAATTGATTTTGATGTTAAATGATACTGCCAAAATATTTGATAAAAAACTAAAAGATGATGTAAAAGTTATGGGTGAGGTTGTATTAACAGCAGATAAGATTGAACAAGGTATTTATAAATGTAGAATTAAATCTGTAAGTGATAATCCAATGATTATGACATTAAGAAATACTATTAATAAAATGTTATTAAACCTTGAGACAAATATGGTTGAAGTTAGACATGTACTTGAATCGTATGGAAATGATGATTTTACAAAAAGAATTCAAGTAAGCCCAAGATTAAAAGAGGAGATGCTTGCAGTTATCAATGGTGTTAATAGTTTAGGTGAAACACTAACTAATGGTGCTAAAACTAACTTATCAAATGGAGAGACTTTAGAAGATAACTCTATTAAATTAACCTCTTCAATGAACAACTTAGCTGCAAAAGCAAATGAACAAGCTGCAAGTTTAGAACAAACTGCTGCTGCTTTAGAAGAGATTACAAGTATCACAAGAAGTAATGCAGACAATGCTTCAAAAATGGCAGCATTAGGACAAACTGTTAGAAAATCAGTTGGAACAGGTCAAGACTTAGCATCTAAAACTGCAAGTTCAATGGATGAGATAAATGAAAAAGTTACAGCAATCAATGAAGCTATTACAGTAATTGACCAAATTGCATTCCAAACAAATATTCTTTCACTAAATGCAGCAGTTGAAGCGGCTACTGCTGGTGAAGCTGGAAAAGGGTTTGCAGTTGTTGCACAAGAGGTTAGAAATCTAGCAGCAAGAAGTGCAGAAGCAGCTAAAGAGATTAAAGAGTTAGTTGAAGATGCAACTTTAAAAGCAAATGATGGTAAAGTTATCTCTGGTGATATGATTAATGGATATGATCAATTAAATAAAGATATTAGTGAGACCATACATATTATTGAAGATGTAAGTTCTGCATCAAAAGAGCAAATGACTGGTATTGAGCAAATAAATGATGCAGTTACAATGCTTGATAGAGTAACACAAGAAAACGCTAGTGAAACAAATAATGTATTACAAATAACAAAAGAGTTAGAAGATATTGCAAACGATTTAGTATCTGATGCAAAATCTAAAAACTTCTAATTTAAATCAGAAGATTGTATAATCTTCTGAAATACAAAATAAATGGAATAACAATGAACTTCTTCAAATATATAAAAGCAGTAGGAACAGGACCAAAATCAAATAAAAACTTATCAAAAGAGGAGATCTCTGAAGCAATAGAGGGTATCTTAGAACAAAAGTGTGAGAGTGAACAAGCAGCAGCATTTTTGATGCTTTTAAGGGTTAAGTTAGAGAGTGATGAAGAGCTTGCTGGATGTTTAGAAACATTAAATAAATATGTAAAAAAAGAGGAGATTCCAGAAACAATAGAGTTGGGATACTCTTTTGATGGTAAAACTACACAACCTTACCTTTTCCCTTTATATGGAAAGATTTTAAAAGAGTTTTTCCAAAGAAACAAAGAGATTGAGCCTTTTGAGATTGTTATAAGTGGCGATAAACTACAACCTGCAAAAGCAGGAGTTACAGTAAAAGATATAGCTGATAATATAACATTAGAGGATAATATTCACTTTTTTGATAGAAAAGATTATCTGCCAGAGCTATCAAATCTAACCGATTTAAGAAAAAAACTATATATGAGAACTATTTTTAATACTGTTGAAAAACTATTAAATCCTGCTAATTCAAAATATGCAATAACTTCAGCTTTCCATAGACCTTATGTGGAAAAATATATGAAACTATTTGGAGACAATTATGAGAACCTTGTTATTGTAAAAGGTAATGAAGGTGCTGCTGAAGTGTTTGCTGATTTTAAATACTGGACTATAGGAAATAGTAGTATTGAAGAGAATAGTATAAAACTTGATAGTTTAAAAATAAATTATGATAAAGAGTATGAAAACTTAACTTTAGAAGAGGCAATAGATATAATCAATAATCCCTCAAAAGAGATAATGAAACTTGCAAAACTAAATGTTGCTATATTATTATTTGTAACAAAAAGGGTTGACTCTATAGAAAAAGCATATGAGATGGTAAGTGATGACTCTTGCTGTATCATTAGATTTTTCAAAAAACTATTTAAATAAGAGAGTATCCTCTCTTATAATCATTTTCTTTTTAAAAAGGGTATTATAATGTCTTATTTCCCTATACTTTTCTCCTTGAACGATAAAAAAATACTACTTATTGGTGCAGGAGATATAGCTACTAGAAAGTTAGAAAAGCTTTTAGATTTTACTACTAATATAACAATTCTATCTCCTATAATAAATGAAAAAATAAAAGAGCTTGCAAAAAAACATAATCTAGAGATTAAAAGTACTAAATATAAAACAGGTGATATAAAAGCTTATGATATTGTAATTGTTGCAATAGATGATATAAAACTTCAAGAAGAGATTTACAATGAGTGTAAAAAAGAGAAAGTTTTATGTAATTGTGTTGATCTCTTAAAATGTTGTGATTTTATTTTTCCTTCATATATACAAGAGGGGGATTTAACAGTATCGATTTCTACAAATGGTAGTTCACCAGCATTTACAAAAGAGTTTAAAAACTATTTAAAAAGTAAAATTCCAAAAGATATAGATGTTTTTTTAAAACAGATGAAAAATCTAAGAGTTAGTATGCCAAAGGGAAAAGAGAGAATGGAGTATTTAGAAAAAAAAGTTAAGGAGTATTTCTCTTCATGGAATTAAAAAAAATATATCTATTTGAGAGTTTAAATGAGGAAGAGATAAAAGATATTGAAAATATCTCCACAATTATAAAACTAAATAAAGACAATATACTTTTTTATGAAGGGGATGAGTCTAAGTATTTATATATATTATTAAGTGGTGAAATAAAGCTTTATAAGGTTATGCCTCAAGATAGAGAACTTGTTTTAAAATATTTTTATAATAATGAAATAATAGCTGAAGTAGCCAACTTTGAGGAGATTGCATACCCAGCAACTGCACAAGCTACAAAAGAGTGTGAAGTGTTGAGAATAGATTTTGCATCTTTCAAAAAACAGATTTTAAATAATACAGAGTTATCTTTTATGATAATGAAGTCATTAATAAAAAAAATTAGAAATTTAGAAAATGTAGTTTCTATGAATTTAGTTCAAGATACAAAACAAAGGGTTGCAAGCTATATCTATAAAAATAGTGATAGTTTTTTTAAAACAAAAAATATAAAAATTGCAGAAACTTTGAATATGAGTCCAGAAACCTTATCTAGAATATTAAGAGTATTTAAAGATGAAAAGATTATAGATACAAAAAATAAAACAATTGATATAAAACTACTCAAAACTTACATTTTATAGATTTCATATAAGTGATATTAAAATCATTTATATATTTATTTTATTATTATGATATAATAAATATATAACTTATAAGGACATATAACTTTTTGATGAAAAACAATAGTGTAAAAGAGCTAGAACAATACAAAAGAATTTTAAATGAAAGTGACATTGTTAGTATTACTGATAGTAGAGGTATTATTAAGTATGTAAACGATAAGTTTTGTAAAATCTCAGGTTATACAAAAGAGGAGCTTATTGGAAGACCTCAAAATGTTGTTAGACATCCAGATATGCCCAAAAGTGTATTTAAAGATTTATGGGATACTGTAAACGCTAAACAAACCTATAGAAATATTATAAAAAATAGAAGAAAAGATGGTACAGCATATTATGTAGATGCGACTATCTCTCCTGTATTAGATGAAGATGGAAACATCAAAGAGATTATTGGGATTAGACATGATATAACAGATGTAATGAATCCTAAAAGACAACTTTTAGATGATTTAAAATATATGGAATATCCAATTCTAATATTTATTAAAATTGCCAACTATGATATCTTTAAAGAGTTTTATACAAATACAATAATGCAAAAATTCCAAATAGAGTTTTCAAATATCTCTTTAAGTTTTTTCCCAGAAATTTTAAAAATGCAAAAGGTTTATATCCTTGAAAATGGGCTTTTTGCATATTTGATAAATGAACAATTAGGAATAGGGGAGATTGAAAAATCTCTTAAAATAGTTTCTGATAATTTTGAAAAAAATGGTGTTTTATTTGAGGATAATGTTTACGATATTGATGTAGTTATTAGTTATTCAGAAAGAAAAGAAGATATATATGATGATGTTGATTTAGGGATTGAGTATGCTATAAAAGAGAAAAAAGATATAGTATGTGGTACAGATTTTTTTAAAACTGCACAAGCTGAATCAAAAAATAAACTTAAGATGATAAAAACTATTAAAGATGCACTTAAAGTTGAAGGGAAAGTTATCTCTTTTTTCCAACCTATAGTTGATAACAAAACCCAAGAGATAGAAAAATATGAGTCATTGATTCGTTTAGTAGATAAAAATGAAAATGTCTTAACACCTTACCATTTTCTAGAGTTAGCTAAAAAAACTGGATATTATCAAAATATTACACTAAAGGTGATCCATAATGCCATTGAGACTTTAAAGTATTCAAAGGCAAATATCTCCATAAACTTATCAGCTTCTGATATAGAGAGTGAACATATTAGAAAAAAACTTTCAGAGTTGGTTTCTATACCTAGAAATAAAGGAAGAATCACCTTTGAGCTTTTAGAGGATGAAAACTTAAATAATATAGAGATTGTAAAAGAGTTCATTATCTTCTCAAAAAGTATTGGAGATGTAAAAATTGCAATAGATGATTTTGGTGCAGGGTATTCAAATTTTGAAAGGATTAGTGATTTTCAACCAGATTATGTGAAGATTGATGGCTCTTTGATAAGAAATGTGGTTGATAATGAGTTCTCCCAGTCAATTGTTGAAGCTTTGGTTACTTTTGCAAAAAAGAACAATATTCAAACAATTGCTGAGTTTGTATCAGATGAAAAAATCTATGAGTATGTTAAAAGGATTGGAATAGATTATTCTCAAGGTTACTATTTTGGAAAACCTGAACCTCTAATCTTATAATCAATCAAACCATTTTAACTGTTCTCTTAAGTTTACAACCTCACCTACAATTATAATAGCTGGACTAACAGCTTCTTTGGACTTTTCTATAATATTTTCTAAAGTTCCAACTATAACCTTTTGTTTTTTTGTTGTTCCATTGCTTATGATGGCACATGGGTAGTTTTTAGGTTTGCCAACTTTTAAAAGGTTTGAAACAATTAGTTCAATATTATGAAGTCCCATTAAAAAAACTATTGTTTCATCTTCAATAAAGGAACTCCAATTGATATTTGCAACATCATCACTACTTTTTCTATGCCCAGTAACAACTCTAAAAGAGGGAGTTACTCCCCTGTGTGTTACAGGAATACCTGCATATGCTGGAACTGAGATAGCTGAGGTTATCCCTGGAATAATCTCAAAGGCTACACCTCTTTGTTTTAGATATAAAGCCTCTTCCCCACCTCTACCAAAAACGAAAGGATCACCACCTTTTAATCTAACTACAGTTTCGTATTTTAGTGAACATTGATAGATAAGTTCATTTATCTCATCTTGTGGAACTCTATGGTTCCCTTTCTCTTTCCCTACAAAGATAAGTTCAACACCCACTTTTGCCTCTTCTAAAATCTCAGGGTTTGCTAATCTATCATAAATAATAACATCTGCTTTTTGTATAACTTTTAAAGCTTTTATTGTAAGAAGGTCTTTATCACCTGGTCCGGCACCAGTTAAATAAACCAAATTTTTCATCAATTCTCTTTTTTAGTGGAAGTATATCAAAAAAAAGATATATAAAATTTAAGTTAAGTTTAAATGGTAAATTAAATTTAACTTTTAAATTACCAAGATATCTTCTATTTTATTTAAGCTTTTTTATAATAAGCTAACAAAATTTTTTTAAGGTTAGGTATTATGTTAGTTGATGGTTTTGGTAGAACAGTAGATTATTTAAGGGTTTCTGTTACAGAAAGATGTAACTTTAGATGCCAATACTGTATGCCTGAAAAACCATTTTCATGGGTTCCTAGAGAGGAGCTTTTATCTTATGAAGAGCTATTTGAGTTTGTAAAGGTTTCTATTGATAATGGTATTAAAAAAGTCAGAATTACTGGTGGAGAGCCACTATTAAGAGAAGGACTTGATAGTTTTATAAAAATGATATCTTCATATAAAGAGGATATTGACTTAGCTTTAACTACAAATGGTTATCTACTTTCAGCAAGTGCTCAAAAACTTAAAGATGCTGGATTAAAAAGGATAAATGTCTCTTTAGATTCTTTAAAACCAGAAGTGGCTCAAAAAGTGGCTCAAAAAGATGTCTTAAAGCAAGTGCTTAAAGGGATAGAAACAGCGCATAATGTAGGCTTAAAAATAAAAATAAACTGTGTTCCAATAAAAGAGATAAATGATACAGAACTGATTGATATATTAGAGTTTTGTAAAGAAAAAGGGTTTCCTATTAGATTTATTGAGCTTATGGAAAATACACATGCTTCTGAACATGCAAAGGGTTTAAACACAATAGAGATTCAAGAGATTATAAAATCAAAATACAATTTTACAAAACTTGAAAGAACAGGTCCTTCCCCTTCACAAGATTATAAACTTGATGATGGGTATATATTTGGGATAATAGAACCACATAAAGATGATTTCTGTGCAAGTTGTAATAGAATTAGATTAACAGCAAGTGGAGTATTGATTCCTTGTTTATATTATGAAGATGCACAAAGTATAAAAGAGGCTATTCAAAATAAAGATATTTCAAAAGCTGTTGAGATATTAAATGAGGTATTAAAAAATAAACCTGAAAAAAATAGATGGTCAGAGATCTCTAATGATGAGGTTTCAAATAGAGCCTTTTATGAAACGGGAGGATAAGGTCTAAAACCCTATTTTATTCCTTTTCCCCATCTGCTTTAGTGTTTTTAGTGGTTCTTTTTGTTTTACTTTATGAAACTGCACAAAATAACCAATAGCATTTGAACGAAGATAGATAAAACTATCTTTTTCATCTTTTATTAGGTATTCATTGTTTGCATTTTTTTCTGTTATATTTAAATCTTTATATAAAGTTTCAATTTGCAATCTCAAGGCTAAAAACTCTTTTTTATTTTTAGAAATCACTCCAACTAGATAATCCTCACCCTCTTTTTTATTAAAGATTTGTTCCTCTTGAAGGTTTATATTTAACTCTTTTACAAACTTATAAAATTTGATATCTTGAGGATGACCAAGATTGTATTCTAGTAAAAAAACAGATAACTCTTCTGCTAATTTAAGTCCAAAATCGTACAACAATCCATCACTTAGTGTTATCTCCTCTTTATTTTTTAGAACAAAAACAAGATTCAAAGATGAATAAAGATTTCCTGTAAGGTAGTTTATTTCCATATTTGTTTCTTCAATATCTTTAAGGGGAATTATCTTTTCACTATTTTTCTTATCATTTTCAAAAACTTCCCAGATAAAATTGTTTTCATCAATAGTTACCTTTATCTGCTTTTTTACAAACATAGTATAAAAAATTGAAGCAATCTGAAAGGCGCATAAAATTAATGCACTATAAAAAAGTAAAACATAAATAAATTCATTTGTTAAATACCCTTGGTACATAACCATAGCAAAAATAGAAAAGGCAAGTAGCATAAATAGTTTGGTTACAACACCTTTTTGTAGAGTAAAAGTTTTCATATATCTCCTAGCTTATATCTTTTATATAAAATCTGTTGTTAAAATTTTCAAGTTTTATTTTTATATCAAAAACCTCTGAAAGGTTTTGTGAGTTTAAAACATCATTTTTTAACCCCGATTTAAAAATGGTTTTATTATGAATAAGTGCAACATGACTTATCTCTTCAAATATCTCCTCTATATGATGAGTAACTAAGATAATTGAAGCTTTCTTAGATAGTTTTCTAAGAAGTTGTATAAAGTTGTTTTGAGCTTTTATATCTAATCCCACAGTTGGTTCATCTAAAATAAAAGCTTTTGGTTCATGGATTAATGCTCTTCCAATTATTGTTTTTCTTAATTGTCCAGTACTCATCTGGTGAACTTTTTTATCTTTTATCTCTAAAATTTCTAAAAACTCTAATACTTCCAAAGCTTTTTGGTGTTGTTCTTGGGTGAAATCTTGGTGTTTAAAAACTCCAATAGAACTATAATATCCACTTAAAACAACCTCATAAGCTGTTAGAAAATTACCATGGGTTTCAAAATAGTTATGAAGATCATTTGTGATAATCCCAAGGTTTTTTTTAAGTTCAAAAATAGAGTGTCTTGTTTGTCCAAAAATCTCTTTTTTAAATGGGTATTTCGTATTTGGGTATAAATCATTTGAAAAAAGTTTCATTAAAGTAGATTTTCCACTTCCATTGGAACCAAGGATTGCCCAATGTTCTCCTGTATTTATCTCTAAATTTATATTTTTTAAAACAGGATTTATATCATAGCTTACATATATATTTTTAAAATCTATTATTTTCATAAAACTCTTACTTTTTTCTTTTCATTTTATCTAAATAGTTTTAAACTTAATTAAATATTAATCTTTATGAAGATATAATACGCGTCCACTTTAATTTTAAGTGAGATTAATATACCTATTAGGAGGTCATTATGGCTTTAGATCAGGACGTAAAAGCAAGCATTATTGCAAAATATAGAAGAGGTGAGAACGATACAGGTTCAGCAGAAGTTCAAATTGCTATTTTAACAGAGCAAATTAAAGTTTTAACTGAGCACTTAAAAACAAATAAAAAAGACCACTCATCAAGATTAGGTCTTTTAAAAATGGTTGGTAAAAGAAAAAGACTTTTAGCATATTTAAGAAAAACTGATTATTCTAGATTTACTTCACTTGTTGCAGATTTAGGAATTAGAGCTAAATAATTTTAGTTTAAACCTATGCTTTACAAAGGTTGCAAGAATCCTCTTGCAACCTTTTTTTTTAAATTAAACTAAAAAAAAGAAAATTAATCGCAAATAATAATTAATATTAATAAAGTTTTCTGTAGAATAAACAAAAAATAGGATTGGAATATAGATGTTACTTACCAAAAAGAGTGAATATGCCTTACTTTCTTTGATATCAATAGCTAAAAGTGATGCACCAAAAAATGTTGATGTATTGTCTCGTGAGCTAAATATTCCAAAATCTTTCTTAGCAAAAATAATGCAAAATTTGGCAAAAAATGATATTGTTATTTCCCATAGGGGTGTAAATGGTGGATTTGTACTAAAAAAGCCATATGATGAGATTACAGTATTGGAGATTACAACAGTAGCAGAAGAAAAGGTACCATCAGTTTTTGAGTGTTCACCTTCCGTATCTGCTTGCCCATCTGATTTGGCAAATGCTTGTAATGTATGGCCCTTGTTAAATAATTTGCAAAGTAAAATAAACATATTCTTAAGTGGCTTGACTCTTAAGGATATCTCTTCATGAAGTTTTTTCATTTATCACATACAGATTTAGATGGATATAGTTGTCAACTTGTAACAAAAGAGTTTTTCAAAGAGGGCTTTTTTTACAATGCAAACTATGGCTTAGAGGTTAAATTAAATCTTAAAAAAATACTTGAAGATATAAAAGAGTATAAAGATGAAGAGGTTATATTTTTTATAACTGATTTAAACCTTACAATCAATGAATCAAAAGAGTTACAAAAAGCGATTAATAATTTAAATGAAGAGGGTTATACCATCAAGCTTCAACTTTTAGACCACCATGCTACAGGTCAAAAAAGTGCTGATAAATATGAGTGGTATTTTTTAGATACTAGTAGATGTGCTGCAAAAATCACATATGATTATATGAGAGAAGAGTATGATGCTTTTGATGAAAATACTTTAGTTTGGCTAGATCCTTTAATAAACGCTGTAAATGCTATAGATATCTGGCTAGATCATGAGGTAAAAAACTTTGAATTTGGTAAGGTTTTATTATCAATGGTAAGTCAAGTAAGGGAAGTAAATAATATTTTATTCCCAGATTTAAATAGAGACTTTAGACACTTTTTATTAAAAAAAGCAGCCCAGTATTTACCACTAGAGAATGCAAATATAAAACTTGATGATGATGTTCATAAACTAAAAAAAGAGTTTTTAAATCAAGATGGAATCGATGATACAAAAGATAATCTTAGTGCAAAATTTTTAGTTAATTCTTTAGAGAGTTTAAAAGAGGAACTAACAGTAACTTATAAAAATCACAAAGGTTTATTAACTTATACACTTGGGTCTATCTCTATCCCTGCAAATGCTTTTTTAATGGCAAATGAGGAGTATGACTTTTTTATTGATGTAAGTAAAAAGGGTAACACTTCCTTTAGAGCTGATGGGAAAATTGATGTTTCTTTAATAGCTCAAAAACTAGCAGATGGTGGTGGTCATCCAAATGCTAGTGGTTGTTACTTTGAAAATTTTAAAGAGACTATCAACTATAAAGATGTAAAGAGTTTTATCCAGTCTAAACTAGATAGTCTAGACTAGAATATTAACTATTCAAATTCTTTAGTCTCAAAATTATAATACTCAATTGAGCCATTTTCTATCTTATAATACCAACCATGGATATTTAACTTTTTATTTTTAATTCTTTCGCTAACTTTTGGGTAACTAAGTAGATTTTGAAGTTGAAAAACAATAGAGTTTTTCTCTGTTAATCTATATTTTTGTTCCTCTGTTACATTTGGATAGCTAGTCAAAACATAGTTTTTAGCCTTTTCTCCTAGTTGAAGCCACTTTTTTGTATGAATTAAAGAGATATCATCTTCTAAATCCATATATAAAGCTTTACATGCTCCACAATGTGAATGACCACAAATAATTATATGTTCAACTTCAAGTACACTTACAGCATACTCAATGGCAGCTGCATTACCATGAAAATCTTGATCTGCCTTAAATGGAGGAACAAAGTTTCCTACATTTCTAACTATAAACATATCTCCAGGTTTTGAGTCTAAAATTAAATCGGGAACAACTCTACTATCACTACAACCAATAAACAATACATTTGGTGTTTGACCATTTTCAACTAAGGTTTCAAAGTCATTTTTATAGTCATTAAATTTTGTTTGTCGGAAAGATTCGTTTCCCTGTTTTAAATCTTCTATTGTCATTACTTTTTCTTTAGTGTTTTACTTTTATATTTTTTGATTTGATATTTTCTAATAGTTTCATAATTGATGCTACTTTCTCTTCCTCTTCTTGTAGATGATCTTTTGCACTTAGAGTAAACATCTCCATTTTTGTATCTAAATAGTTAGTTGTAAACTTACCAGCTTTAAAGTCATCATCTCTAACAATCTCCCTATGAAGTTGGATATTTGTTGGGAAACCTTCTAAAATAAACTCATCTAAAGCTCTTCTAGCTTTTCTAACTGCACCATCCCAATCCAATGCCCAAACAATTAGTTTTCCAATCATTGAATCATAACTTGCAGGAACTTTATAATCTGTATAGGCACAAGAATCCAATCTAACCCCTGGTCCATTTGGAGTTAAATATCTTTTGATAGTTCCAGTTGATGGCATAAAACCTTTTTGTGGATTTTCTGCATTGATTCTAAACTCTATTGCATACCCTCTAAACATAATCTCCTCTTGCAAGAACTTCATCTTATCACCTTCAGCTATCTCTATCATTCTTTGGATAATATCAACACCACTAATGATCTCAGTTACTGGATGTTCAACTTGAACTCTTGTATTCATCTCAATAAAATAGATATTGTCATTTTCATCAATCAAAAACTCAACTGTTCCAACACTTTCATATCCAAGTTTGAACATAGCTTTTGTGGAGATTCTATATAACTCTTTTCTTGTTTCTGGGTTTAATCTAGGTGAAGGAGCTATCTCTATAACTTTTTGGTGTCTTCTTTGGATTGAACAATCCCTTTCCCCTAAGTGTAAAACATTTCCATATTTATCTGCAATAATTTGAATCTCAATATGTCTTGGGTTCTCAACATATTTTTCAATAAATACTTGACCATTTCCAAAATATTTTACAGCTTCATTGGTAGCACTTTCAAACATAGCATCAAACTCTTTTTCACTTCTTACGATTCTCATACCTCTACCTCCACCACCAAAGGCAGCTTTGATAATAACTGGAAAACCAATTTGTGCAGCTATTTGTTTTGCTTCTTTTTTGTCTTCAATAGGTTCATCTGTTCCTTCTAAAACTGGAACACCAACTTTTTTCATGGCAACTTTTGAAGCCATCTTATCACCAAAAAGTGCAATGTGTTCAGGTTTTGGCCCTATAAAGATTATTCCATTCTCTTCACAAGCTCTTGCAAAATCTGCATTTTCACTTAAAAATCCATATCCTGGATGGATTGCATCACAATTTGCTTTTTTTGCAATAGAGATAATAACATCATAATTTAGATATGCTTGTATAACATCTCCCATGATTGGATAACACTCATCAGCTTTTCTAACCCATAATCCCTCAACATCAACTTCTGAAAAGATTGCAACACTAGTGATCTCTAACTCTTTACAAGCTCTTACTATCCTTAGTGCAATCTCTCCTCTATTTGCTATTAATACTTTTGATATCTTTCCCATCTTTAAGCCTTTTTGTTTTGTATGTTTTATTGTAGGGGGAAAAAAAGAAAAAATCTTTATCTTTTGTGCAAGTTTTTTAATAAATTATTGATAAGTTTTTTGTCTGCCAGTGCTTTTTTTTTAGTTGCTTATTGATAATATTGATATATGAAAAAAGAAACCTTGCAAAAAAGAGTCAAAATAGCAAATGACATCATGTACTATATCTACACTCATATCGATACACATATCGATATTGAAGAGTTGAGTATAGATTTAGATATTAGTAAATTTCATATGCATAGGGTATTTAAAGAGTCATTTGGTAAAAATATTTATGAAAGCATAAAATCTATTAGATTACAAAAAGCTGCAAATTTGTTATTAACAAATAAATATTCTACTATTTCAGATATAGCTAACTCATGTGGTTATAGCTCACACTCTTCATTTATAAAAGCATTTACAAATAGATTTGAGATCTCTCCAAAACTTTGGAGAAAGGGTGGTTATAAAGAGTATAGTGAAAAGATTATGAGACAATCAAAAAAAGCTATGCAATCAACAGCAGACTTCTCCCGCCTTACTCCCACAATAGTAAAAATGCCAGAGATTGAAGCTTTTTATATTAGAAACAAAGGCTACAATATAAATATCCAAGAGACTTGGCAAAAACTACAAACTCTGGTGTTAAGTAATGATATAAAAGAGTATAAACAAATAGCCCTTTTACATGATAATCCAGTTATAACACCTCTAAATGAGTGTCAATATATCGCTTGTATACAAACAGATGAAAAAACTGAAACACTTTTGCAAAGAGTTCCTAAGTTTAAAATCTCAAAAGGTGTATATGCAAAGTTTGATTTAAAAGGACACCAGGGTGATATTTTGAAGTTCATGAATTGGGTTTATCATGAATGGTTGATAAATAGTGAATATGAAACCACCATTAAACCCTCATACATAATCTATCATAAAAACAATTTTTTAAGTGATGACAATCAATTTGATATGAGTTTTTATGTATCAATAAAATTCTAAAAATAGCTTGTATAAACTATTACTAACCATGTTATTACAAAAATAGATATACTTAAAAAAACAGCTGCACTTCCCACATCTTTTGCTCTTCCAGCTAAATCATGATGTTCTAAAGTTACCAAGTCAACAACTCTTTCTATGGCACTATTTATAGCTTCTGTTAGTGGCATCCCCATTAACGTGACAAACATCAATAGTTTATTGGTAATAGTTGTATCAATTATAAAAATTACTGGTAATAAAATCAAAACAATTAAAAGTTCAATCTTAAAAGAGGTTTCAGTTCTTAAAAGATCTAAAAGACCTTTTAGTGCATAACTTGTATTTTTAAAAAAGTTATATTTTGGTTGATTTCTCAAATTCTGTCCTTTTAAAATTGTTAACTATTTTTACAATAATTAAGATTAATAACCAACTTAATACCATGGTTATTATTGTATGACTTAAGAAATGATCTCCAATTATCATCTTATAAGTACCAATTATCCAACCAAGAGTAACTGCAAAAACTAAGGCAGTAATTCTATTTTTTCTTTTTTTAAATAGAAAAAACAAAGACATCAAAGCAAAACCTCCACTTGCATGGCCAGCAGGCCAACATCTTATTTTCTCTTTTTGAACAAAACCTTTAGGATAGGCATCAAAAACCTTTATATCTGGATAATCTCCACCAAAGTGTTCTATATTTTTAGGACAAGGAGTATTACTGATAGTTTTTAACGAGATAGTGATAAAAGGGATTACAATAGCACTTAGTACAATTATAATCATCCCTTTTTTGTACTTTTTTACTAAAGATGATTTATAGAAGGTAACTAAAATAATTAAAACAAATATAGCAAAAACTATTAAGACTTTTTTCATTCCTGAATATAAAAACAGTTTTGATATAGGTTCATCTCTATCCCAAATCCAAAGGTTTGTCTTAAAATTAAAAAAATACTCTTGAACAATAATATCTACATTTGTAAATTGAAAAAAAACAATTATTGATAACAAGATAACAAAAGTTATAAATATTTGTTTATTAATGTTTTCTGGCATCATTTAGAATATCTTTATTTTTATCATAAACTTTTGTTTCCACTTCAAAAATACCTAATAGGGTATGAAATAGATTATCTTGAGTAAACTTTTTATTTGAATAAGAGTTTAATTTATCCACATCAATATCCTCTTTTATTGTTTGACCAAACCACATTAAAGAACCTATATGTTTTTGTTCTTCTGGAGCAAACATATATGGTAATCCATGAAGATAAATCCCATTATCACCCAAACTCTCCCCATGGTCACTCATATAAATCATTGCTGTTTCATGGCTTTTTGAATAGGGTTTTAAGAAATTAATAACTTTAGATAAAAAATAATCTGTATATAAAATTGCATTGTCATAGGCATTATTTACCTCCTCTTTTGTACACTCTTCTAATTGATTAGTTTTACAAACAGGAGTAAATTTTTCAAACTTTTTTGGATATCTTTTATAATATGCTGGACCATGATTTCCCATTTGATGTAGAACAATTAAAATATCTTCATTTTTATGTTTATTGATATAGTCTTCAAGTCCAACTAACATCCCTTCATCTCTACACTCAACTTCATCACACATGGTGTTGTTTTCAGAGCTTCTATAATCTTGAAAATCAACTCTAAGTGCAACCCCTTTTGAATCAGAGTTATTATCTCGCCATAGAATATTTACAAATTTCGTGTGGTTTAAAACATCAACAACATTTTCAGTACTAATCCCTTTTTTATAATCATAATCTGGTCTATCATATATTGAAAACATACATGGAACTGATTGAGCTGTGGTTGTTCCACATGAGTACATATTTGGAAAGTTAATAATATTCTCTTTTTTTAACAATGGATTAGTCTCTTTTTCATATCCATTTAAAGAGAATCTATCTGCTCTTGCTGCTTCACCAACTACCATAATAACTAATTCAGGTTCTTCATTTGATTCATTATTAACTCCAGGGATAATTTTTGCATCTTCTCCAACTTGTTTTACAACAATAGGTCCACTAGTTAATGACTCATGTATATAGTTTCCAATACTATATATCCAATAAATAGGATTTACTTGAAACCTTAAGGGTTTATGTTCCCTAAAAAATGAGGTATAAAACTTACTAAATGAAAAAATCATAATAACAATTACAAGAAGTGATAAGAACAAAGCTTTCAATTTTAATATAAGTGCTTGTTTAAAAGGTTTATAATCTATTTTAATTTTATAAACTATATATGAAGGAACTAAACCTAAAAATAAAATATATAAAACAAGCTTTATATTAAATAGATCCATAGATTCATCAAGATTTGTTTGTAGAATATTTCTAATCATTTCACTATCAATCACTGTATTATAACTATCCATAAAATATGCACAAAATGAAGATAAAAATATTATCAAAATTGATAAAGGTTTAATTGTATACTTACCACTTATTAAACTAAAGATAAAAACATTTAATGAAATCAATACTAATATAATTGATAAAATATAAATAAAATAAAAACCATCTATACCATATACACCTATTACAGCCTTAAAAAAACTATAGTTATACAATGCTGTAAATAAAACCGAAATAAATAAAACAAGTTTATTTATTGTGATATTTCCCATAAAACTCCTTTGAAAAACGAATTCTAATCACTAAAAATTAATAGTTTGATAACAAACTATTAATGAGATAATTTAAAAGCAACTTTAATGATTTTTGGATATTATCTAAAAAATGAGTGAAAGGATTTTTATGGATTGCGAATTTCATTCATAATATCTTTCTAAATCTCCTATTCTATGGTATCTAAAGGTATATTTTTTGAGTTTGAAAAAGCAAAAAGTCCGACGAGAGTCCGATAGAAATATTTAAAAAATTACCTTACATCAAAAGCAATCATTGATATAAAAAGTAGAAAAGCTGTTAAAATTAAACTTTTAAATGGATTTTCTTTTATATACTCTACTTTTCTAATAACAATAACAGGAAGAATCATTCCAATAATAGCTGATAATACTTCTCCCATTTTAAAAACACCTACTAAAATTGTCATTGTTAATAAATATCCTGTAATCCAAATAAAACAATAAACAAAGAATCTATAAATAAAATTACCAGCACCTTTTACAATTCTTTCATTTTTTCTTCTCTCATATTCTTCATATCTTTCAAAATCTCTAAGCTCTTCATCAGTAAATTTATTTCTATTAAACATTTTTAATTCCTATTTGTGGATTTTTTGTAACTTATCGTAAGCATTATTAATATTTTGAGTAATTTCTGTATAGAGTTCTATATCGTTTGGATTTAAGTCAGGATGATAAATTCTAACTAACTTTCTATATGCTTTTTTAATATCACTTTGATGTGGCTACACTTTATGATACATAGAAATAGTAAATTTTCTATATAATAAAAAGATAAAGGTAGCAAATGAGAAGAGGACATAAATATACCCAAGAGTTTAAAGACTCAACAATCCAGTTGATT